>Ga0207711_10000087_pt1 | contig 98302 bp, 95 predicted proteins | sample KBSS34metaG_FD_184401 | JGI IMG/M metagenome (GOLD analysis project Ga0207711, IMG submission 184401) | Switchgrass rhizosphere microbial communities from Kellogg Biological Station, Michigan, USA - KBS S3-4 metaG (SPAdes) (version 2) | ecosystem: Host-associated > Plants > Roots > Rhizosphere... | reverse complement strand
GCTCACCGCGCGCAAGGTGCGCGCGTCCCGCTGCCAGCCAGATCTCTTGCGCCGGCAGCGATTGTGCCGCCGCCGCCTGCAGTGCGCGCGCGAGCAAGGCTTGCGCCGCGTCGATGTCGCCGCTGCCGATCTCCTGCTCGGCGATCCGCAGCAGGGCCCCCGGATGCTCGGGTATTGCCGCGAGAATCTGCTCGTAGATCGCGCGCGCATCGGCGGGCCGGCCGCCGGCTTCGTGCCGGGCTGCGAGCGCAAAGGCGTCCTGGACGGTGGTATGCATGATCGTCGCGGCGCGCGGGCGCGCCGCACCGCACGCTCTTAAGCCGCGGGTTTGAGTACTTCGCGCAGGTCGTGCGCGTAGACCTCGGGGCCGGGTCCGTAGTTTTCGTAGACGCGAAGCCTGCCCTGCGGATCGAAAATATACGTGCCCGCCGAATGATCGAGCGTATAGCTTCCCGGCGCCTTGCCCGGCTGCTTCTGATAGATGATCTTGAACTCTTTGGCCACCTCCGACGTCGCCTTGTCGTCCCCGTACAGGCCGAGAAACGATGGGTCGAACGCGGGAACGTAATGGGCGAGCACGTCAGGCGTATCGCGCCCCGGGTCGACGGTGACGAACAAAACCTGAACCCGGCTCGCATCGGGCCCGAGCTTTTGCATTGCGGCGGCGAGCTCTGCGAGCGTCGTCGGGCAGAAGTCCGGGCACTGCGTGTAGCCGAAAAAAATGACGACTGCCTTGCCGCGGAAGTCGGCGAGCGTGCGCGGCTTGCCGTTGTGATCGACGAGATGAAAGTCGCGGCCGAAGGCGGCGCCGGTCACATCGGAGCCCTGGAACTTGGGCGTTGCCGGCCCGCAGGCCGCGACCGTCAGCGCGAGCGCCAGAATGGCCAGCAGGCGCATCAGTGCCAGTAATGGTCGAGCAGCAACGCCGAGAAAAGCGCCGCCAGATAGACGATCGAATAGCGAAAGGTCCTGCGGGCAAGGCCGTCGCTGTAGCGGCGCAGCAATGCTATCGCGTAGGCCGCGAACACCGCGCCCAGCGCCACGGCAGCCGCAAGATATAGATATCCGCTCATTCTGATCGCGAATGGCAGCAAGCTCACGGCGATCAGCGCCGCCGTGTACAGGACGATGTGGAGCCTCGTATACGCCGATCCGTGCGTGACCGGCAGCATCGGCAGCCCCGCCTTCGCGTACTCCTTGGCGCGGTACAGCGCCAGCGACCAGAAATGCGGCGGCGTCCAGACGAAAATGATCAGGAACAGAAGAAGCGCCTCGGGCGCGACGTCATTGGCGACCGCAGCCCAGCCGAGTACCGGCGTCATCGCGCCCGAAGCGCCGCCGATGACGATGTTCTGCGGCGTAGCGGGCTTCAGCAGCACCGTGTAGACGATCGCGTAGCCGACGAACGTCGCCAGTGTCAGCCACATCGTCAGAGGATTGACCATCACGTGGAGTATCGCCAGACCCGCGGCGCCGACGATGCCGGCGAACACCAGCGTCTGCGTCGAGGTCAAGTCGCCACGCGGCAGCGGCCGCGCGCGGGTGCGGGCCATCACAGCGTCGATCTTCTGCTCGACCAAGCAATTGATCGCCGCTGCCGCACCGGCGACCAGCGCGATGCCCAGCGTGCCGAAGACCAGCGCGTTGAGCGGCGGCAGCGCCGGTGAGGCCAGAAACATCCCGATCACCGCCGTGAACACGATCAGCGAGACGACGCGCGGCTTGGTCAGCGACAGGAACTGGCGCAGGCGGTCTGGGCGAAGCGCGATGGCGGTCATCGGACTGGAAGGGAACGGGCAGGACAGGGTAGGAATTTTACCATCGTCGCTCACCCGATTTGCGACGCCTTGAGGAGTCGCTGCAGATCCTTGGCGAGCCCCCGGATGTCGGGATCGGCACCATAGCGCAAAACCAGGTTGCCGCGCGGGTCGAGCAGCAGCACGCCGTCGACGGCGCTCGTGCCGAGCGGCAACTGCTCGAGCGCTGGCTGATCGACCCCGGCGACGACCAGCCCGGGATGTGCGGCCGCGAGTTCGGGCGCGAGCGTCGGGGCCGTCAGCGGCTGCAGCAGAACTCGGACCACGCGGTCCTGCTCGCGTCCCTGAATCGTGCGCGCCTGGCGCGTAGCGTAGAGAGTGCGCACGCAATCATCGGCGCAACTCGCCCGGCTCGCGATCAGCAGCACCCATTTGCCGCGCAGCTCGGTCAGCGAAAAGGCTTTTCCGTCGGCATCTCTCCCGGTAACGATCGGTACCGGCGCGGTTTCCAGAAGCTCGCCGTAGTTGACGCGTTTGGACGGGGTGAACCAATAATACGCGGCGTACGAGGCGATGATCGGCGCCAAGCCGATCGCCACGATCAGCAAGAGCGTGCGGCGTCCGCTTGGCCTAGCGGGATGCCGCGTCATCACCCTTGTCCGTCCGCCAGTTGAGCGCAAGCCAGAGCACGATGCCCAGCACCGCCAGCGAATACCATTGCACCATGTAGCTTTTGTGCTGCTCGATGCCGAAGTCGGGCGCCGGCCAGTCGCGCACCAGCCCGTCGCCGGTGTCTTGCGTCTGCTCGACGATGAACGGCAGCAAGGGCAGTCCGCTGCTCGCGGCGATTCGGGCGATGTCGAGGTTCTCGCGTATCGGCCCCGCATTCGAATCGGCGCCGAGCTCGAGATAGCGCGCCGGCGGCAGATTGATCCGCCCTTCGACGACGATGGGTCCGGCGGGCGCCGGCACCTGCGGCGGAACGGCGCGGCTTGCTCCTTGCGCCACCCAGCCGCGGTCGATCAGCACGTAGCGGGCGCCTTCGAGTTTCAACGGTGCGACCACGTCGAAACCGGCGCGCCCGGCGTGGACCCGGTTGTCGATCAGCACTTGATGCGCCGCGTCGTATATCCCCCGCGCGCGGACCGAGCGAAATCGAAACTTGCCCGGGTCGGCTGCGACAGCCTTGTCTGTATCGAGTTCGAGCGGCAGCGCATGCGACGCGGCCTCGTACTGGTCACGCAGCGATTGCTTGTCGTGCGCGCGCTGGCGCTGCCAGTTGCCCAGTGCGACGGTCACGGCGACCAGAAGCACCAGCCCCAGCGTGGGCCAAAGCGATGGACGAAAGCGGCGTCGCGAGGGGATCGCGAGCAGCTTCATTGGCATCGCGCCGGCCCTTGCACTAGACTGGCCCTCCACGCTCATTCACAAGCGCGAGAGTGCATTGATCCGGATCATCGTCATCGCCGCCCTGCTGCTGATCGTCGGCAGCCTGGGCAGCGCGCTCTATTACCTTTATCACGATCGCGGCCAGAGCACCCGCATGGTCAAGGCGCTGGCGATCCGCGTCGCACTGTCGGCGTGCCTGCTGATCTTTCTGGTGGTCAGTTACAAGCTCGGCTGGATCGGCGAAACCGGCCTGCGGTGAGCCGCGGCCTGACGCCGCGGCCCGCCGCGAATGCGTCACATCCAATAGACGAGGATGAACAGCAGCAGCCACACGACGTCGACGAAGTGCCAGTACCACGCCGCCGCCTCGAAGGCGAAATGGTGCGACGCGTCGAAATGCCCGCGAAACGCGCGGGCGAGCATCACCGACAGCATCAGCGCGCCGATGGTCACGTGGAAGCCGTGAAATCCTGTCAGCATGAAGAACGTCGATCCGTAGACCCCCGTCGACAGCTTCAGGTTGAGCGCGCTGTACGCATGCGTGTACTCGTAGGCCTGGAAACCGAGGAAGGTGAAGCCGAGCACGATGGTGACGAACAGCCATGCCTTGAGCGCCCCGCGATGCCCGGCCTTCAGCGCATGATGCGCGATCGTCAGCGTTCCGCCCGAGCTGACCAGGATGATCGTGTTCAACAGCGGAATGCCGATCGCCTCCATCGGCGTGAACGCGTCCTTCAGATAGGGACCGTTGGTCGGCCATGATGGATTGAAATCCGGCCACAGCAGCTTCTGCTCCAGCCCGCCCAGGTCGGGCACCGACATGTTGCGCACGTAGAACAGCGCGCCAAAGAAGGCGGCGAAGAACATGACTTCGGAAAAGATGAACCAGCTCATGCCCCAGCGAAAGGACACGTCGACCTTCGCGTTGTACAAGCGGTGCTCGGACTCGTCGATTACGCGGCCGAACCAGCCGAACATCATCATCAACAGGACCAGGAACCCTGCCAGCACCATCCAGGGGCCGAAGGCGTACGAGTTGAACCACGACGCCGCGCCGAATCCCATCAGCAACAGCGCGCACGAGCCGGTGATCGGCCAGTACGACGGTTGCGGAACGAAATAATAAGGCCCGGCGCCGGTTGGGTTTGTGCTCATCGATTGTCCTTCGCTTTTTGCCTTGTGATCTTTCGCCGCGGCTGGCGGCTGCTAGGAGTTGTTGCCTTCGACCTCGAAGAACGTGTACGACAGCGTGATGGTGCCAACGTCGCGCGGCAGCGCGGGATCGACGACAAAGACGACCGGCATCTGCCGTTTTTCGTGCGGCGCGAACGACTGCCGCGCAAAACAGAAGCATTCGAGCTTCTTGAAATACGCGCCGGCGAGCTGCGGGCCGTAGCTCGGCACCGCCTGTCCGGTCAGCGGCCGGTCGGTGGTGTTCTCGACCTCATAGACTACCTGGGTCACCGCGCCCGGATGCACATCGACCGCCGCAGTCAGCGGACGGAACGTCCATGGCAGCTTGCGCACGTTGGCATCGAATTCCATCCGCACGGTGCGTGAGGTGTCCACCTGTGTATTGGTCACGCGGTCGGCGGTGCCGATGTCGCGCAGTCCGGTCGCCTTGCAGATCTGGTCGTAGAACGGTACCAGCGCGAAGCCGAACCCGAACATCAGCACGACGACGATCGAGAGCCGCGCGACCATCCTGCGGTTGGCGCGGCCGGATTCATCCGGCGCTTCTGCGCGACGAAAAACGCTCACTGCCGCTCCCGCCTGCCGACGTTACGGCCAATCGTGACGCCGAGAAAACCGATTATGGCCAGGCCGAGAATGCCGATCGCGACTGCCGGTGTGTCGGAGTATTGAGCGACGATGATGCCGCAAAAGAACACCGCGGCGATCGACAGCAGGATCGTTGCCGTGCGCAGGTTCGCCGCACGTCGCCGCGCTGTTCTCGCGTCGGGTCGCATCGGCTCGGCCGCGTGGCTCGTCATTTCACGACGGGCGGAGTTTCGAACGTGTGGTACGGCGCGGGCGAAGGCAGCGTCCACTCGAGCGTGTCGGCGCCGTCCCATGGCCGCGCCGCCGCCGGCGCCCCGCTGCGGATCGTCTTCAGAACAGCGATCAGCAACAACAGCTGCGAGAGACCGAAGCCGAACGCGCCGATCGAGGCGACCACGTTCCAGTCCGTGAACTGGGTCGCGTAATCCGGGACGCGGCGCGGCATGCCGGCGAGCCCGAGGAAATGCATCGGAAAGAACGTGATGTTGAAGAAAATGAACGACGTCCAGAAATGCCATTTGCCCAGTGTCTCGTCGTACATGCGGCCGGTCCATTTCGGCAGCCAGTAGTAGATGCCGGCGAAGAATGCAAACAGTGACCCGGCGACCAGCACGTAATGAAAGTGGGCGACGACGTAGTAGGTATCGTGCAGGGGGATGTCGACCGGAACGATCGCCAGCACCAGACCGGTGAAGCCGCCCATCGTGAATAGAAAGATGAACCCGATCGCGAACAACATCGGCGTCTCGAACGTCATCGAGCCCTTCCACATCGTCGCCAGCCAGTTGAATACCTTGACCCCGGTCGGGACGGCGATCAGCATCGTGGCATACATGAAGAACAGCTGGCCTGCCGCCGGCATGCCGACGGTAAACATGTGGTGCGCCCAGACCATGAACGAAAGGATCGCGATCGAAGCGGTCGCATAGACCATCGAGGCATAGCCGAACAGGGGTTTCCGCGCGAACGCGGGGATCACGGTCGACACGATCCCGAACGCCGGCAGGATCATGATGTAGACCTCGGGGTGCCCGAAAAACCAGAACACGTGCTGGAACAGCACCGGATCGCCGCCGCCCGCCGCGTTGAAAAAGCTGGTGCCGAAATGACGGTCGGTCAGCAGCATCGTCACCGAGCCGGCCAGCACCGGCATCACCGCGATCAGCAGGTACGCGGTAATCAGCCAGGTCCAAACGAACAACGGCATCTTCATCAGCGTCATGCCCGGCGCGCGCATGTTGAGGATCGTGGTAATGATGTTGATCGACCCCATGATCGACGATGCGCCCATGATGTGGACGGCGAAGATCGTCATGTCCATGCCCATGCCGGCCTGCACCGACAGCGGCGGGTACAGCGTCCAGCCCGCGCTAGGCGCACCGCCCGGAGACAGGAACGAGCCGAGCAGCAGCAAACCGGCGAAAGGCAGCAGCCAGAAGCTCCAGTTGTTCAGGCGCCCGAACGCCATGTCCGGCGCGCCGATCATCATCGGCACCTGCCAGTTCGCGAAGCCCACCGCCGCCGGCATGATCGCGCCGAAGATCATGATCAGGCCGTGCACCGTGTTCAGCTGGTTGAAGAACTCGGGCTCGACCAGCTGCAGCCCGGGCTGGAACAATTCCGCCCGGATCGTCAGCGCCATGATGCCGCCCGCGATGAACATGATGAACGAGAACCACAGGTACAAGGTGCCGATGTCCTTGTGGTTGGTCGTCATGATCCAGCGCATGATCCCGCCGGGATGATGCGCGTGCTCGTGCTCGTGACCTGCGGCGTGATCGTGTGGAATGCTGCTCATCGCTTGACTCCTGGATCGATCTCGGAATGCTTCGCTGTCTCGCTTGGACGAGGCGTCACTTGCCCGACGCCTTGGCGCTGGCGACCTCGGCCGGCTGGATCGCCTCGCCGGTGTGATTGCCCCAGCTGTTGCGCTCGTAGGTGACGACCGACGCAATGTCGACGTCGGAGAGGGTCCCTTTCCAGGCCACCATCGCCGTCGGCTTGCCATCGCGGGTGACGCCGTTGAGCACTGTCGTAATATGCGCGAGCTTCGCGCCTGTAGCGACCTTCGATGCGTCGAGAGGCGGGAACGCCGGCGGCAGCCCCTTGCCATTCGGCTGATGACAGGCGGCGCAGTTCGCGGTGTAGACCTTTTCGCCTCGCGCAGTCAGATCCTTGATGTCCCAGGTCTTGTTGACGTCATCGGCGGTGGCGGCGAGCTTTTTCTTCTGGTCGCCGACCCAAGCCGCATAATCCTGTTCGGACTTGACCTCGACGACGATCGGCATGTAGCCGTGCTCCTTGCCGCAGATCTTCGCGCACTGGCCGCGATAAGTCCCCGGCGTGTCGAATTTCATCCAGTCGTCGCGCACGAATCCGGGAATCGCGTCCTGCTGCACTCCGGCCGCTGGCAGGTACCACGCATGGATCACATCGCTCGACGTGATCAGCAGCCGGATCTTCTTGTTCACTGGAACGACCAGCGGACGGTCGACTTCGAGCAGGTAATGCTCGTTCTTCTTTTCGCGGTTCTCGATCTGGGCTAACGGCGTGGCGAGCTCGCTGAAGTAACCGAAACCGTCGTTCAGGTAATCGTAGTTCCACTTCCATTGGGAGCCGGTGATCTTGACAGTCAGGTCGGCGGCGGATGAGTCCTTCATCGACAGAACGGTCTTGGTCGCCGGCCACGCCATCAGCAGCAGGATGATGAATGGAATGATGGTCCAGATGATCTCGACCGTCGTGTTCTCGTGGAACTGCTCGGCGACGTGACCTTTCGACTTGCGATGCGCGTAGATCGAGTACCCCATCACGCCGAAGACGACGATGAAGATGGCGACGCAGATCCAGAAAATGATCGCGTGCAGCTCGAAAATCTCGTGCGCGATCGGGGTTACCGGCGGCGGAAAATTCCACTCGCGATCGGCCCGGGCCGCGCCGGACCCCAGCGCCGTAATCAGTAGTGCAGGAAGCAGCCGTCCGATACGCCACGCTGTCTTGATGCGATCCATGCTTTCCCCGAAAACGTCAACCATCCCCTAACCCCTGTGCCGGCGATCTGACTGCTGCTGCCAGCACGCGTCGCAGTTCGCGGCCAAGTCTTATTCGCTCGCCGGCCGGCAGGTCGTTGCCGAACGTCGTGCGCTGCCCCGCGTAGCGTAACGCCAGCGCCGGCGGGCGGCCGAAACTCCGTTCTTCCAGCTCGACGCGCAGCCACTGCCTGTTGAATACACGCCGCGTCCGCTCGCCGTTTCGCTCGCTTTCGACGATCACGCGGTCGCCGCATACCGTAATGCGCTCCCACTCGGCGATCCGGCGCTCGAAGCGGTGAAATGCCCAGAACAACACGCCCATCTCGATCGCCGAATACGGCAGCACCGGCCAGGCGCCGCGGACCGCAAACATCAGCGCGAACCCGAACGAAAGCCCGCACAGCGAAGCGAACAGCCACCATCGGCCACGCGGCCCGATCGCATCGTGGCGTCGCGACGTCAGCGAAAACTCGGCCTCTGCGCCCGGGCTTGCGGCAACCGGCGGCGAAACGCCCGCGCTACGCATCGAAACAGGCTCTGCGCTTAAAAACCCGAGGATGTTAGCATGGCTCTCGTTGGCGCGGAAAGCCGAACGATCCGGGCCCGAGCGGGCGCCGCTACGCGTCCAGATCTTTCGCCGTGCAGTTCGATGTCGGTGTGCCGGCATCGCTCCGCCGCAGCGCCGCAACGGTTCACCTGCGCTCGCGCGGACCGCGATCGAAGCGCACGATCGCACGCCCATCGTCGACGACGCGCGGCTCGGCCTTCCATGCGTGTCCGTAGACGACCTCGAAGCTTGCCTGCAAGCGCCCGTCGCGGCGAAAGTCCTCCAGGGCCGCCAGCATCCGTTGCCATCGGCGCCGCCCGGTGAGACTCCGCCTGCGGTCGATGCGCGCATTCTGCGCGCCGATGGCCTTCAGATCGCGCATTAGCGAACCGGCGTCGGCATAGGTCATCGTGATCATTTCCATGTCCATTACCGGATCGGCGAATCCGGCCTGCACCAGCATGTCGCCGACGTCGTGCATGTCGAGGAAGTCGTTTACGTGCGCGCTTGCATCGGCTGCGGCGAACGCGCGCCGCAACTCGCCCAGCGTATCGGGACCGAACGTCGTGAAGGTGAAGAGGCCGCCGATATTCAGGACGCGATGGAATTCGGCGAGGGCAAGCGGCAGCTCGTCGACCCATTGCAAGGCCAGATTGCTCCAGACCAGATCGACGCTGCGTGCGCCGAGCGGCAGCCGGCAGAGATCGGCGCAGACCAGCCCAGGGCCGCTGCGCGCCGCCGCCGCGAACGCCCCGAGCAATCGCCGAACCAGCGGTTGCGTATCCGCCGGCGCCGTCAGATCGCGGCGCCGCGCCCCTTGCAGCATCGGATAAGCCAGGTCGAGACCGACCAGCTGTGCGCGCGGATAGCGCGCGTGCAGTTCGCCCAGCGCCTCGCCGGTGCCGCAACCCGCATCGAGGATCGCCGCAGGATCCAGCCGAACGATGCCCAGACGCTCGGCCATGCGCTGCCCGACTTCGCGGTGCAGCACCGCCGCGCTGTCGTAACTCCCGGCAGCCCGCTCGAATGCCCGCCGCACGCTGACGCGATCGAGGCGAGCACCTTGGGGCTTGCGATCATCGGTCATCGCAGAACGCCTCCGATACAGCAAAAATTGGCTCGGGATGCGACAGGAAAGGCGCGTGCACTGCGCTCGCGATCGAGGTAGGGCGGTCCGCGGGCAGTGCCCGCCGCCCGGCGCGCTGCTCAAGCGCGGTGTCGAGCTCCGCGATCAGGCGCGCCATCGTCGCTTTTCGTCCGGGCGGAAGCCGGCTCAGCGCCTGTATACCGGCTCTAGTGCGTGTCGACGCCGGCGTGCAGCCCGAGGCGCTCGAACAATGCCTGGTCGGCGGCGACGTCGGGATTGCCCGTGGTCAATAGCTTCTCGCCATAGAAGATCGAGTTCGCACCGGCATGGAAACACAGCGCCTGGATGCCGTCGCCCATCTGTTGCCGGCCGGCCGAAAGCCGCACCATCGCGCGCGGCATCGTGATGCGCGCGGCGGCGATCGTGCGCACGAATTCGAAGGGGTCGATCGCTTCGCCGCCGTAAAGCGGTGTGCCTTCGACCTGAACCAGGTTGTTGATCGGCACCGACTCCGGATACGGATCGAGGTTGGCGAGCTGCGCGATCAGGCCGGCGCGCTGGGCGCGTGATTCGCCCATGCCGACGATCCCGCCGCAACAGACGCGCACGCCCGCCGCGCGGACGCGCTCGAGCGTGTCGAGGCGATCTCGGTATTCCCGCGTGGAGATGATCTCGCCGTAGAAGTCAGGCGCGGTATCGAGATTGTGATTGTAGTAATCGAGCCCGGCGTCTTTCAGTCGCTCGGCCTGGCCATCCTTCAGCATACCGAGTGTCGCGCAAGTCTCGAGCCCCAGCGCCTTGACCTCGCGCACCATCGCCAGCACCGGTTCCAGATCGCGGTCTTTCGGGCCTCGCCATGCCGCGCCCATGCAGAAGCGGGACGCGCCTGCCGCCTTGGCCGCGGCCGCCGCGGCCGCGACCTCGGGCAGCGAAAGCATCGCCTGATTGTCGACGCCGGTGTGGTAGCGCGCCGCCTGTGGGCAGTAGGCGCAGTCTTCCGGGCAGCCGCCGGTCTTGATCGACAGCAGCGTGGACAGCTGGACGGCGTTAGCATCGTGACTTGCGCGATGGATCTGTTGCGCACGGTGCAACAGATCGTTCATCGGCAGTGCGAGCAGCGCCGCGACAGCGTCGACGGTCCATCGCGGGCGATGCTCGCCGCGCGTAGCGCGATCGACTATCGGAACTATCTGCATCGTGCGGCCGGCTGGTTACAATGGGTCCCAAGTGTCGGGGAGGGTCATCACGTTGTCAAATTTTCTGGCCGGCGCATTTGACCGCGCCCTGGGCCGAGCGCGGCGCGGCGCAGTCGGCGCGGCGCAGCGCGCGTTGCCGCAGCGCTGCGAGCTCTGCGCCGCGTCCTCCGGCAACGATCTGATATGTGTGGCATGCGCGCGCGACCTGCCGCGGCTTGGACCGGGATGCCCGGTGTGCGCGTTGCCGGCGCCGGGCGGCGAAGTTTGCGGAAGCTGCCTCGCCCACCCTCCCGCGTTCGACGCGACGATCGCCGCCTTCGCCTACGCTTTCCCGATCGACCGGCTGATACACGCTTTCAAGTACCAGGGCCGCCTCGCGCTGGCCGAGTGGTCGGCCGGCGCGGTCCTGGCCGAGCGACTGCGGCTCAAACGATCCGATCCCGATCGGCTGGTCGCCTTGCCGTTGTCGATCGAGCGCCAGCGCGAGCGCGGCTACAACCAGGCGGCGGAAATCGCTCGCGTCGTGGCGGCGCGCTGCGGCGTTCCGCTATCGTCGGCGGGCGTGCGTCGCATTCGAGCCGCACCGCCGCAGGCGGTACTTCCATGGGCCACGCGCGCGCGCAATGTGCGTGGCGCGTTTGCCTGCGACGTCGACCTAACCGGGCTGCGGATCGCGATCATCGACGATGTGATGACGACCGGCGCTTCGCTGTCGGAACTGGCAGGGACGCTGCGGGCCGCCGGTGCGGCCGGCGTGGAGAACTGGGTCGTCGCGCGGACGCTGCCGCCGGCACACTAAAACGACGAGCCGCGCCAGCATGATCGCCATCGTCCTCGTCCATCCGGAAATCCCGCCCAACACCGGCAACGTGATCCGGCTTGCCGCCAATGCCGGGGCCGAGCTGCATCTGGTCGAACCACTGGGCTTCCGGCTCGACGATCGCGAATTGAAGCGCGCCGGCCTCGACTACCACGAGTACACGCGCCTGGTCGTGCATCGCGACTGGACGGCATGCCGCAACGCACTCGCGGGGCGCCGCCGCTATGCGTTGTCGACGCGCGCCGCGACGTCGCTATTCAGCTGCCGGCTTTCGGCGGACGACGCTTTCGTGTTCGGCTGCGAGACCGGCGGCTTGCCCGACGCCGTCCTCGACGAATTCGCGGCACAGGCGCGGCTGCGGATTCCGATGCGGCCCGCGGTCCGCAGCCTGAACCTTTCCAATGCCGTCGCCATCACCGTGTACGAAGCCTGGCGGCAGGCGGGATTCGTCGGCGCCGCAAGAGTGAATCGCTAAGCGTTCCGCTTTCCGCCACGCGGACTACTGGAATTCCGGCCCCGGCTCGCGCGCGAGCAGCGTCTCGACGGCGCGGCGCGGCGGCAGGTCCTCGTAGAGGACCCGGTAGACCGCCTCGCAAATCGGCATGTCGACGCGGAGCGCGGCGGCCAGCGTGTGCACCGCCCGCGCGGCCGACACACCCTCGGCGACATGGCCCAGCGCCGCAAGAATCGCGGCGAGCGCTTCGCCGCGCCCGAGCCCGAGTCCCACGCGCCGGTTTCGCGACAGGTCGCCGGTGCAAGTCAGCACTAGGTCGCCGAGGCCGGAAAGCCCGGTCAGGGTCTCGCGCCTGCCTCCCAGCGCCACCGCGAGCCTGGCTGTTTCGGCCAGACCGCGCGTGATCAGTGCGGCGCGCGCATTGTTGCCAAAACCCAGCCCGTCGCTCGCGCCGGCGGCGATCGCCAGCACGTTTTTCACCGCTCCGCCGACTTCGGTGCCGGTCAAGTCGTCGCTGACGTAGGCGCGCAACGTGTCGCCGCGCAGCCGCTGGGCGATCGATTGCGCGAAATCGGGCTCAGTGGCCGCGACGCTGATGGCCGTCGGCAGCCGGCGCGCGACTTCCTCGGCAAAGCTCGGACCGGAGATTACGCCGACCGGCGCCGGCCACATCGGCGCGATGACACGATGTGCCAGCGCGACGCCCGGCGCCTCGGCGGCTGCGACGAAGCCCTTGCCCAGCCAGGCGAGCGGCGCCTTGGTTTGCGTGCGCAGGGACTGCACGATACCGGTCAGCGCACCGATCGGCGTGGCCACGATGATCAGCGAAGCGCCGGCAATCGCGCGCGACAGTTCGAAATCGACGTCGATCTCACTCGGAATGGCGATGCCGGGCAGGTACCGCGAATTCTCGCGCGAGGCCGCGATCGCGCGCGCTGCCGTGGAATCGCGCGCCCAAAGACGCAGCGCCGGCGGTGCGGCGACGCCGGCCAGATGCACGGCCAGCGCCGTTCCCCAGGCGCCGGCGCCGACGATCGCAACGGTGTCGCTCATCGGTACGACTGCACGACGCTGCTACAGGCCCCAGACCTGGGCGATGCGAATGTAGCCCTGCTGTCCGTCGCGGTGACGCACCTTCGCCCACCCCGGCGTATTGCTGACATACGCCGGGTCGATGAGCTCAAGTACGACGTTCTGCTCGACCTTGAATACCAGCGGCGCATTGCCTTCGGGCGTGGCGAGCACATCGGCAACCGGGACGCGCACGATCAACGTGCGCCGCTCCGACACCGCCTTGCGCTCGATCCACGCAACGGTGCCGCTGGCGTCGCGGATCTTGAGCCAGCCTTCGACGCCTACGATGACTTCGAACGGTGTGTCGCGGCCGATGACGAAAAGCGGCTTGGCCTTGAGCGACGGCGCGTCATAGAGCACCGCTGCTCCGCTCGCCGACTGGAAGTCCGCCGCCCCCGCGCCGCCGCTGAGCGCGATCGTCGCGACCAGCAGCGAGCTAACGCGTCCCATCGCCCGCTAGTTCGTCGCCGGTACCGCGGGCGCCTGCTGTTGCATGCTGGCGATCTGCTGCTGGTACAGCGCTTCGAAATTGATCGGGTCCAGGTGGACTGGCGGAAAGCCGGCGCGTGAAACCGCATCGGCGATCGTCTCGCGGATGTAGGGAAACAGCACGGTCGGGCAATGAATGCCCATTAGCGGTTGAATATCGGAAAGCGGGACCCCGACGATGCGGAAGATGCCCGCTTGCGCGGCTTCGACCAGGAACAGCGTCTTGTCCGCTGTCTTCGCGGTCACCGTGATCGTCAGCACGCATTCGTAGACGTTTTCCTCGATCTGCTCGCCGCGCGTGCGCAGTCCGACCTCGACCTGCGGCGCCTCGGGTGTGGTAAACGACTGCGGCGCGCCCGGATTCTCGAGCGAAAGATCCTTGACGTAAATCTTCTCGATCGACAGCGACGGCGTCGGTTGAGCTTGGGTGTCGGCCATGCGATTTCCCCGGCGGTAAACGTACGATTATAGCGTAGCGCCGGTTGCAGCGCCCGCCTGCGGGTCCGCGGCGAGCAGCGGCAGAAGCCCGCCCTCGCGGTCGAGCACGACCAGGTCGTCGTATCCGCCGACGTGTCGCTCGCCGATGAAGATCTGAGGTACCGTGCGCCGCCCGGTCCGTTCGATCATTTCGCCTCGCCGCGCCGGCTCGAGGTCGACGCGAATCTTGGGGATGTCGGTGACACCCCGGGCGCGAAGCAGCCGCTCGGCGAGGGTGCAGAATGGACAGCTGGCGGTCGAATACATCAGGACCTCAGCCATCAGCCCTTCTCCAGCGGCAGCCCCGCCTCGGCCCAGGCGCGCACGCCGCCCCGCAACGCGTAGATCTCCTTGAACCCGAGCTTGCTCAGCGCCCCCGCCGCGCTCCGGCTGCGATTGCCGCGCCCGCAATAGGCAATCAGGGGCCGAGAGGTGAACTTGGCGAGCTCCTTTCCCCTGCCGGCAAGCTGCGACAACGGAATGTGCATCGCATTGGGGACACGCCCGCCTTCGTACTCCTTGGCCTCGCGCAAATCGAGAATCAGCGCGTCCTTGCGATTGATCAGCTGTGTCGCCTGAACGGCGCCGATTTCGCGCATCGTCGACAGCGGCCTGCCGATGAGCGGCCACGCCAGCATCGCTCCGGAGACGAGCATGACCAGGACGAGCGGCCAGTTGTTCTGCAGGAATTGGATGGTCGGCACAGATGTCGGCGGCGGCGCGCGGCCGAAGCGAATGGATAAAGTAAAATGATAGCGTAAACCCTTCGACCTCGAGCACGATCGCGAATTCCCCGATGACCGAGCATCCCGCCGCCGCGGCCGCGGTCGTTCCCGTCGTGCTGCTGATTCTCGACGGCGTCGGATGCCGCGACGATGCGCCTGACAACGCGATCAGCCGCGCCGCCAAGCCCCATTGGGATCGCCTCTGGCGCTCCTTCGCGCATACGACGATCGACGCTTCCGAGCTCGCCGTCGGGCTTCCGCGCGGCCAGATGGGCAATTCCGAAGTCGGTCATCTGAACATCGGCGCCGGCCGGGTCATCTACCAGGAATTCACGCGCATCGACAAGGCGATCGAGACCGGCGAATTCGTGCGCAATCCGGCGCTGGTCCAGGCGGTGGCGACCGCGCGAAGCAACCACTCGACGCTGCACGTGCTGGGCCTGGTTTCACCGGGCGGCGTACACAGTCACGAGCGGCAGATCGCGGCGATGGTCGCGATGGCGGCCGACGGCGGCGCGCCGCGTGTGGCGGTGCATGCCTTCCTCGACGGGCGCGATACGCCGCCGCGAAGCGCGGAGGCCTCGCTGCAGTACCTGACCGCGGCGTGCGCCGGCCGTGCCGGCTGCCGCGTCGCCGACATCGTCGGTCGTTACTACGCGATGGATCGCGATCAGCGCTGGGAGCGCACCGAAGCGGCGTATCGGCTGATCGTCGACGCCGAGGCGCCGTATTCGGCGTCGGACGCCGCCTCGGCGCTGGCGGCTGCCTACGCGCGCGGAGAAAACGATGAGTTCGTCAAACCGACGAGGATAGGCGAAGGCGCACGCATCGAGGACGGTGACGTCGTCGTGTTCATGAATTTTCGGGCCGATCGCGCCCGTCAGATGACTCGCGCGCTGACCGAAGCCTCGTTTTCCGGTTTCAAGCGCGAGCGCGTCCCGAAGCTCGGCACGTTCGTCACCCTGACGAGCTACGGCCAGGAATTCGCGGCCTTGCCGGTTGCTTTTGCACCGCAGACGATCACCCACAGCTTTGGCGCGATTGTCGCCGAGCGCGGCTTGCGTCAGTTGCGCATCGCGGAGACCGAGAAATACGCTCACGTCACCTACTTTTTCAATGGCGGCGTCGAGACCCCGTATCCGGGCGAGGACCGCATCATGGTGCCGTCGCCGAAAGTCGCGACCTACGATCTCAAGCCCGAGATGAGCGCGTTCGAAGTGACCGACCAGCTGGTCGCCGCGATCGAATCGCACCGTTACGATGCGATCGTCTGCAATTACGCCAACGGCGACATGGTCGGCCATACTGGCAAGCTCGAGGCGGCGACGCGGGCGATCGAGGTTCTCGACGCCTGCGTCGGCCGCGTTGTCGCCGCCCAGCGGGCGCGCGGCGGCGAGATTCTGGTCACCGCCGATCACGGCAACGCCGAGAAGATGCACGACGATGCAACCGGGCAGCCGCACACCGCGCATACGCTCAATCTCGTGCCCTGCCTGTACGTCGGACGCACCGCGAGGCCGCGCGGCCCGGGCGCGCTGCAGGACATCGCACCGACCTTGCTCGCGATGATGGGCCTGCCGCAGCCGGCGGAAATGACCGGGCACGCGTTGTTCGACATCGGAAAGTAAGCGAGCGGGCGCGCCTCCGGGTTGGGGCGCCGCGTCGGGCTGGCGTCGTCCGCCGGCCTCGCCCGCTTGTTGTCTACTACCAGCGAGCGACGACGGCGCAGCTAGCACCGCCGGCCTGAAAAGGAAGACTCGACCTTCCGGCGCGCGGGGAACTTGCGAGCCGGTTTGGCAGTCCACGCAGCGGGAGCGGAGCGCGCTGGAAGGGATCGTTGGTCTGCTGCCCCGGAGGACAGGCCGTGCGAGCGGTCGCCGCCGGTCAGGTCGTCTACGCCGAATGGCTGCGCGGATTCGGAAACCTCTTGATTATCGATCACGGAGGCGGCTATATGAGCCTCTGCGGCAACAACGAGTCACTGTTGTCGCCGGTCGGCGCAAAGCTCGACGCCGGCCGGATAGTGGCGCAGGCCGGCGCAAGCAGTGGCGGCCAGGAAACCGGCGTATACTTTGAAATACGAATCCAGGGAGAGGCGGTCGATCCGGCAATGTGGATCGCGCCATGATCCTGCAACGATTGCGCAGCAACCCGCCGGCCGAGAGGGCCGCGCTCAGGGAAGCGAGCGCAGCGACATCGATAGACCATCGGGCCGCCGAACACCGGCATACCGAGCGGTTGCGTCCAAGCGCGCAATCGCGACACGACGAGGCAAACATGGGTAATGGCTGGAAAAAGGCGGGACTGATCGGTATCGGTGCGGTGCTGGGGCTGCTGCTCAGCCTCAACTTCTCGGCGTTGGCCGAGCGCGAGGCAAAGCTTCCGATCCCCTACGAGGATCTGCAGCTCTTCTCGGCCGTGTTCGGCCGCATCAAGAGCGACTACGTCGAGGTCGTGCCGGACGACAAGCTGATTCGCGAAGCGATCAACGGCATGGTCCACGGTCTCGACCCGCACTCCGACTTTCTGGACGCCGACGCGTTCAAGGAATTGCAGATCAATACCCAGGGCAAGTTCGGCGGCCTCGGGATAGAAGTCGGCGCCGAGGACGGACTGATCAAGGTGATATCGCCGATCGAGGACACGCCGGCCTTCCGCGCCGGAATCAAGTCAGGAGACCTGATCGTCAAGATCGACGACCTTTCAACTCGCGGGCTGCCGCTGTCGAAGGCGGTCGAGAAAATGCGCGGCAAGCCGGGCACGTCGATCGTGCTGACGATCGCGCGCAAGGACGCCGAGACGCCGCTGACATTCACCTTGTTGCGCGAGATCATCAATTTCCGCAGCGTTCGCGCCAAATTGATCGAGCCCGGCTACGGTTACATCCGCGTCGTGCAGTTCCAGGAACATACCGGCGAGGACGTCGCCAAGTCGATCCGCGATTTGTACAAGCAGGGCGAGCTCACCGGGCTGGTCCTCGATCTGCGCAGCGATCCGGGCGGCTTGCTGAATGTCTCGGTCGGCGTCGCCGCGGCGTTCCTGCCGGCGGATTCGCTGGTCGTGTACACCGATGGCCGCACGTCCGATGCGCGCATGCGCCTTTCGTCGACCAAGGGCGACTATCTGCGAGGGCGCAGCGACGACTATCTGAAGGACCTGCCCGCAGCGGTCAAGCGCGTGCCGATGGTTGTGCTGGTCGACGGCGGCACCGCGTCGGCTTCGGAGATCGTCGCCGGCGCCCTGCAGGACCACAAGCGCGCCGTGGTGATGGGCACGCAGACCTTCGGCAAGGGTTCGGTGCAGACCATCCTTCCGTTGGGGCCGAACGCGGGGCTGAAGCTCACGACGGCGCGCTACTACACGCCGAGCGGCCGCTCGATCCAGGCCAAGGGCATCGAGCCCGACATCGCGGTCGATGACGGACGCGACTACCGGCTGCGCGAGGCCAATCTCGATCATCACCTGCTCGACGGCAAGACGCCGATCGCCAGCGCCGATGGCGCTGCGACGCTTTCGATCAAGACGCCGGTCGAAAAGACGCAGGAAAATCCGAAGAAGGGCGAGGCTGCGCAGCCGCGTCTGGAATTCGGCTCGACCGATGATTTTCAGCTCAAGCAGGCGCTTAACCGCCTGAAGGGTCTTCCGGTCATCGCATCGACCAAGGCGGTGGCCGCGGTAGCGCCGCAGTAAGCAACGAGGTTCTGGCAACGCAAGACGCCCGGCTCGCCGGGCGTTTTTGCTGGCGAACGACCGGGCAACGGAAAACGACGATGGACGACGCCCAGCTGCTGCGCTACAGCCGGCACGTGCTGCTGCCCGAGTTGGGCGTCGACGCGCAGCAGCGCTTTGCCGACGCGCATGCGCTGATCGTCGGTGTCGGCGGCCTAGGCAACCCGGCAGCGCAGTTTCTCGCGGCGGCAGGCGTCGGGACGCTGACTCTGGTCGACGCCGACCAGGTCGACCTGACCAATCTGCAGCGCCAGATCCTGTTCGGCACCGCCGACGTCGGCCGGCCCAAGGTCGACGCCGCGGCCGAGCGCATTGCCGCGGTCAATCCGGAAGTGCGAGTCGAGCGCGTCGCCAGGCGCGTCGGCCCGCAGGATCTCGCGCCGCTCGCGGCCGAGGCGGATATCGTTCTCGACTGTTCCGACAACTTCGCCACGCGCCATGCGATCAACCGCGCCTGCGTCGCCGCGAAAAAGCCGTTGGTCTCCGGCGCCGCGATCCGCTTCGACGGGCAGATCGCGGTATTCGACGCGCGCGATGGCAGCCATCCCTGCTATCACTGTCTGTTCGGCGAGGGTAGCGACTTCGAGGAGACACGCTGCGCGGTCATGGGCGTGTTCGCGCCGCTGGTGGGCATCGTGGGCGCAACGCAGGCTGCCGAAGCGCTGAAGCTGATCGCCCCGGCGGGCCGCTCGCTCGCCGGCCGCCTGCTGCTCGTCGATGCGCTGACGATGGAATGGCGCGAAGTCCGGGTGCTGAAGGATCCGGCGTGTCCGGTGTGCGGCACGCCGGCGCGATGAGGGGCGTCGTGCCGGCGCGATGGAGCCTCAGCGGTGCGATGACGCGACTCGCCGTCGTGGGGATCGCCTGCTGGCTGGGCGTTGCGGCTGCCGCGCAAACCGCACCGACGGCCGCGGAATGGCAGGCGATCCAGCAAGTCATCGCCGCACAGCGGGCGGCGATCATCGCCGGCGAGGCGGAAAAGGCGTTCAGCTATGCTTCGCCCGGCATCCAGCAGCAGTTCGGCGATGCCGCAAGCTTCCTCGCGATGGTCGATGCGGCTTATGCCGCGCTGGAGTCGGCGCGCTACGTGGAATTTCTGGAAGGCGCCGTTATCGAGGGCCTGGTCGTGCAGCCGCTGCGCCTGATCGACGCGGACAACACCGTGCGCGTCGCGTTGTACACGATGGAAAAACAGGCCAACGGCGAATGGCGGATCTCGAGCTGCCGGATCGCCCCGTCGACCGTGCGCGCGGCGTAGGTCTGGGGCCTTGCGCTTTAAGCATTAAGCGAACAGATACTTGCGCTGCGCGTCCCAGCCGTCCTGCGGCAGGCGCTTGAATCCGGATTTGGCGAACAGCGTCCAGCGCCCGACGACAAACGCGAGAAGAACGTTCGCGTCGGCGACCGGGTCCCCCGGCCAGGCGCCGCCCGCCTGCGCGATCTTCAGCGACTGGCGCAGCGCGGCCTCGATCCGGTCGTACAGCTGGTTCATGCGCGCCTGCAGGCGTTCATCCTCATTGACCAGCGCATCGCCGATCAGCACGCGCGTCATGCCCGGATTCTTTTCGGCGAACCCGAGCAGCACGGCAACCATCTGCGTCGCCTGCGCGACGCCGTCGGTCGACTCGCTGCTGATGCGATTGACCAGCGAGAACAGCGTTGTCTCGATGAACTCGATCAGCCCCTCGAACATTTGCGCCTTGCTGGCGAAGTGGCGATATAACGCCGCCTCGGAGACATCGAGGCGACTCGCCAGCGCGGCGGTCGTCACCTTCTCGCCTCGCGGCGTCTCCAGCATGGCGGCCAGCGTCTGCAGGATCTGCAGCCGCCGTTCTCCCGGTTTGCTCGCCATTCTCCCGCTCCCTGATCAAATCGGCGGCATCGCTTCGTGACGCCCGATGCTGCCGAATCGCGACTTTAGCTTCGCCACGACCGTTCGCTGCCTGCGTGGATCGATTAGTCCGCGCTTATCATCGTCCCGACGCCCTCGTTGGTCAGCACCTCCAGCAGCAGCGCGTGCTCGACGCGGCCGTCGATGATGTGCGAACTCTTGACGCCGTTTTTTACCGCGTCCAGCGCCGAGCCTATCTTCGGCAGCATGCCGCCGTGGATCGTGCCGTCGGCGAACAGCGCCTCGATCTCGCTGGCCGAAAGCCCAGTCAGAAGATTGCCGTGCTTGTCGAGCACGCCGGCGGTGTTGGTCATCAGCACCAGCTTTTCGGCATTCAGCGTCTCGGCGAGCTTGCCGGCAACGAGGTCTGCATTGATGTTGTACGCCTCGCCTTCGTGGCCTACGCCAATCGGCGCGATCACCGGGATGAAGTCGCGCGAATCGAGCAGATTGATCAGTTCCGGATCGATCTTCTCGATTTCCCCGACCAGCCCGATGTCGACGAATTCCCCGTGGTTGGTTTCGCTCTTCAGCAGAAGCTTGCGGGCGTGAATGAACGCGCCGTCCTGCCCGGTCAGGCCGACCGCGCGTCCCCCGTGCTGGTTGATCAGCCCGACGATCTCCTGGTTGAGCTCGCCCAGGACCATCTCGACGACGTTCATCACCTTGTCATCGGTAACGCGCATGCCCTGGCGGAACTCGCTGTGGATGCCCATCGTCTTCAACAGGTCGCCGATCTGCGGGCCCCCGCCGTGCACGATCACCGGATTCATTCCGACCAGCTTCAGCATCACCACGTCGCGCGCGAATCCCGCCTTGAGTGCTGGCTCGGTCATCGCATTGCCCCCGTACTTGATGACGATCGCCTTGTCGTGAAAACGCTGGATATAAGGCAGCGCCTCGGCCAGGATTTGGGCTTTCAGGGCGGACGAGCCGACCTCGATCGAGACGGATTTCATCAGACGCTTCGGGTTGCGGCGATTGTACTTGAAGGCGCCCGAATAGAATACGAGCGCCGCTGTGCCAACGAGTAAGCCCTAACTGGCGAAGCGCTGTCCGCGTTTGTATCGAACAAGGCATTTTGCTATCTTGCCTCCATGCCGAGCCCGCTGCCGGACCCCGTCGACCTCGGTCTTGTCCACCGCGCGCTGGTCACCAAGCTCCGCCACCACGGCGACGTTCTGCTTGCTTCACCGGTCTTTACCGTACTCAAGCGCGCCGCTCCGGCAATGGAAATCGATGCGCTGGTGTACGCGGAAACCGCAGCGATGCTCGCCGGCCATCCGGCGATCGCCGAAACGCATGTCATCGATCGCGACTGGAAGCGGCAGGGATTTGCCCGCCAGGCGCGCGCCGAGCGTGCGCTGCTGTCGGCACTCTCGAAGCGTCGCTACGATCTCATCGTCCACCTGACCGAGCATCCGCGCGGCGCTTGGCTCTCGCGCCTGCTGCGTCCGCGCTACAGCGTCGCGCGCCATCTCGATCGCGCGCACTGGCTGTGGCGAACGAGCTTCACCCACTATTACCGGCTGCCGAGACGGACGCCGCGCCACACCGTCGAATGCAATCTCGACAGCCTGCGTCGCATCGGCGTGCAGCCTGCGCCGGGCGACAGAGCGCTTGTCCTCGCGCCGAACAGCGCCGCGGCGGCGCGCGTGCGCGGCCTACTCGCCCAGCACCGGATCGAGCCCAGGCGTTTCATCCAGCTGCACCCCGGTTCTCGCTGGCTGTTCAAATGCTGGCCCGCCGAGCATTACACGGCCTTGCTCGAGCAGCTCACTTCGGACGGGTGGCGCATCGCGCTGACCGGGGCGCCGGACCCGCGCGAGCGCGCGCTTGTCGACACGATCCTCGCCGCGACAACCGAGCCGGCGCGAAGCCGTGTCACCGATCTCGGCGGACAATTGAGCCTGACCGAACTCGCGGCGCTGACCCGCGAAGCGCGCGCCTTCGTCGGCGTCGACTCGGCGCCGATGCATATCGCCGCGGCGGTGCAGACGCCGGTCGTCGCCTTGTTCGGTCCGAGCGGCGATATCGAGTGGGCGCCGTGGAAGGTACCGCACCGCATCGTCGCATCGACCGAGTATCCGTGCCGGCCTTGCGGCAACGACGGGTGCGGCGGCGGCAAGATCTCCGAGTGCCTGACGACGCTGCCGGTCGCGCGCGTGCACGCGGCGCTTGCTGCAATTCTTGCCGAGACGGGCGGCTGAGCGATGTTGAGGCTCGCGATCATCCGGCAGCGCTATACGCCGTACGGCGGCGCCGAGCGATTCGTCGAAGCGGCGCTGGAAGCGCTGCTCGAGCGCGGAGTCGCGATCTCGCTGTACACGCGTGAGTGGCCGCAGACGAGGCTGCAGTTGATCGAACCGGTTCTCTGCGACCCGTTTCACATCGGGCGGCTGTGGCGCGACTGGAGCTTTGCCCGCGCAGTGTGCCGGGCAGTGACCCAAAAAGCCCCGGAGCTCGTCCAGTCGCACGAGCGGCTGCTGTGCTGCGATGTGTACCGCGCCGGCGATGGCGTGCACCGCTCCTGGCTCGACGAGCGGTTGCGCGGCGCCTCGACGCTCCGCCGCTGGTGGACCGAGCTCAGTCCTTATCATCGCTATGTGCTCGCGATCGAGCGGCGGCTGTTCGCGAGTCCGTTGCTGAAGGCGGTGATCTGCAATTCGCGGATGGTCCGGCAGGATATCCGCGATCGCTTCGGGCTGCCCGACGAGCGCCTTCCGGTCGTCTACAACGCCGTCGACAGCGAAGCGTTTTCGCCGAAGCTCCGCGCGCATCGCGACTCGATGCGGCAGAAGCTCGGCGTGCCGCCGGACGCGACCCTGTTCCTTCTGGTCGGCTCCGGCTATGTGCGCAAAGGGGTGGCCGCCGTGCTCACCGCATTGTCGCGGCTGCCGGCCAATACGCATCTGTTGGTCGTCGGCCGCGACAAAGCGCGGGGCCGATACAAGCGGATGGCACGGCGGCTCGGCATCGCATCGCGGGTCGCACTGGTCGGCGCGCAGGACGATCCGAAGCCGTTCTACGGCGCGGCCGACGTCTTCGTACTGCCGACGCTCTATGATCCATGTCCGAACGCCGCGCTCGAGGCGATGGCCTGCGGACTTCCTGTTGTGACCAGCACCAAATGCGGCGCCGCCGAGCTCGTCCTCGAGCACGATGCGGGATTCGTCTGCGATGCGGGCGACCTCGACGCCTTGACCGCGCACATGAGCACGCTGACCGATGCAGAGGCGCGGACCGGACGGGGCGAACGCGCGCGCGAAGCGGTGCTGACGCTGACGCCCGAGGCGATGACGCTGCAACTGGTGCTGCTCTATCGCGATCTCCTGGCCGCGGCGCACGCGGCCAGGACCGAGCAGCCGAAGACCGCTGCGCTATAATCGCGGCCCGTTCATACCACCGCCGGCCGCCCGAGGAACACCAGGCGCCGGCCGCATCGGACCCGCCGTGTCGCCCAGCCTGGTCCTCTACCGGCGTCTGCTGACCTACGTCCGCCCCTACTGGTGGGCGTTCGCGTTGGCGCTTATCGGCATGGTTATCGTCGCCGCCGGCGATACGCTGATGGCCTACATGGTGATGCCGATCATCCAGAAGCTGCAGAACCCCGATCCTGCGATGACGGTGCAGCTTCCGCTGGCGGTGGTTGCGGTGTTCCTGCTGCGCGGATTGGGCTCGTTCATGTCCGAGTACGGCATGGCGTGGACCGGCCACCGCGTCGTGTTCGACCTGCGGCGCGAGATGATCGATCGCCTGCTGTCGCTGCCGACGCCGTATTACGACGCTCAGTCGTCGGGCCGGCTGATTTCGAAGTTCACGTTCGACGCCTACCAGCTCGCCGCCGCGACCTCGTCGGCGATCACGACCGCGGTGCGCAGCGCATTGACGATTGCCGGGACGCTTGGCCTTCTGTTCTGGCTCAACTGGCAGCTGACGCTGGTTTCGATCGTCATCATGCCGGCAGTCGCGGTCGTGATCCGCTATTTCAGCCGGCGGCTGCGCCGCGTGGCGCGCGACGTCCAGCAGCGCACCGGCTCGATGAGCCATGTGCTCGAGGAAATCGTCGGCGCGCAGCGCGTCGTCAAGATCTTCGGCGGCCAGGCGTACGAGCGCGTGCGCGCCGTCGCCGGCGCGAACAGGCTGCGCCAATCGATGAGCAAGCAATCGTCGGCAAGCGCCGCCAGCTCGCCGTTTCTGCAATTCGTCGGCGCGTGCGCAGTCGGGTTGATCGTCTATCTCGCGTTGAAACAGAGCGAAACCGGCGGCTTCGACGCCGCGCGCTTCACCTCCTACGTGATCGCCTTGCTGACCCTGCTCGACCGGCTGCGGTCGATGTCGGGCGTCAATGCCAACATCCAGCGCGGGCTCGCCGCGGCTGAAAGCATCTTCGGCCTGATCGACGAACGACCGGAGGCCGACAATGGCACCGTCGAAATCGCGCGCCTGCGCGGCGAGCTCGAGTTCGAGCACGTCTCGTCGCGCTACGCCGGGGCGGACAAGGACGCCCTGGAGGACGTGAGCCTGACGATCGCACCCGGCGAAAGCGTGGCGCTGGTCGGTCCGTCCGGCAGCGGCAAGACCTCGCTGATCAACCTGATACCTCGCTTCTATCAGCCAAGCGCCGGCCGGATATTGCTCGACGGTCACGACATCGATGCATTGACCCTGGCCAATCTGCGTAGCCACCTGGCGCTGGTCAGCCAGGACGTGACCTTGTTCGATGACACCGTCGCCGCGAATATCGCCTACGGCTCGATGACCGGCGCATCGCGCGAGGCCATCGAAAAAGCGGCGCTCGCCGCGCACGCGCTGGACTTTATCCGGGAATTGCCGGACGGGTTCGAAACGCTGGTCGGCGAGAACGGCTTGCGCCTGTCCGGCGGGCAGCGGCAGCGACTCGCCATCGCACGCGCCATTCTCAAAAACGCGCCCATCCTGATTCTCGACGAGGCGACGTCCGCGCTCGACTCCGAATCGGAGCGCCACGTGCAGGCGGCGATGGACGCGCTGATGCGCGGCCGCACGACGATCGTCATCGCGCATCGTCTGTCGACGATCGAGCGAGTCGACCGCATCGTCGTGCTCGACTCCGGCAGAGTCGTCGAGCAGGGCACGCATGCAGAGCTGCTCGCGCGCGGCGGCCTTTACGCCAAGCTGCACCGGATCCAGTTTTCGGCGGCGGCGCCGGTCGCTGGTTAAGGGCCTGTTCACGCTAAATGCGTACCCGCGCGACCCAGTCCTAGCCGTGCGCATCGTTCATACCGAGGCCTCGCTCGGCTGGGGCGGACAGGAGATCCGTATCCTGACAGAAGCCGCCGGAATGATCGCTCGCGGCCATCAGGTCGAGATCGCCTGCCCGCGCGAGGCGCGAATCTTCGCCGAGGCGCCGCGCTTCGGCGTGCCGGCAACCGCGCTGCCGATCGGACGCAAGCGGCCGCGCGGCGTCGTCGCGCTGCGTCGCTTTCTCGCTGCGCGCCAAATCGACGCGATCAACGCGCACAGCTCGACCGATGCCTGGCTCGCTGCGCTCGCCGGCCGCTCGCTATCCCGCCCCTTGCCGCTGGTGCGGACCCGGCACATCTCGGCGCCGGTGCCGCGCGATGCACTGACACGATGGCTGTACACCAAGGCGACCGCCGAGATCGTCACCACCGGCGAAGCGATACGCACGCAGCTGATCCGCGACATCGGGGTGGCGCCTTCGCGCGTCAGCTCGATTCCGACCGGCATCGATCCGGTCCGCTTCGGCCCGGCGAACCGCGACGACGCACGGCGCTCGCTCGGGCTGCCCGCCGGCGTGCCGTTGATCGGCATCGTCGCAACCTTGCGCAGCTGGAAAGGGCATCGCATCCTTATCGAGGCGATGACTTTGCTCGCGCATCGCGAGGCGCAGCTGGTGATCGTCGGCGACGGGCCGCAGCGCGACGCGCTTCGCGCGCAGATCGGCGCGCTTGGCCTGGACGCGCGCATTCGGCTCGCCGGCAACCAGAACGATGTCGCGCCCTGGTTCGCGGCGCTCGACGTGTTCGCGCTTCCTTCGTACGCGAACGAAGGCGTGCCGCAGGCGCTGTTGCAGGCGATGCTGATGGCGCTGCCCTGCGTGACTACCGACGCGGGGGCGATCGGCGAGGCGGCAATCCCCGATCACACGGCGGTCGTCGTGGCCAAGGAGAACGCGGTCGCGCTCGCCGCGGGTATAGACCGCCTGCTCGGCGACACTGCACTCGCGCGGCGCATCGCCCACGCCGCCAGGGAGCGCGCCCTGTCCAGGTTCAGCCTCGCCGCGATGCTCGATCGCATGGAGGCAGTGTTTCAGCGCGCCGTCGACGCTCATGACGACGAGTAGCCGCGGCCATCGCTTGGCCGGACGCGCCAAAGTCGTCAGTCGCGCGCTGGCCCGGCGTGCCTCGACGCTGGGCCGGCGCAGCGAGCCGCGCGAGCCGCGACGGATCCTGATCGCGCACCATCTGCTGCTCGGCGATACGCTGATGCTCACCTCGCTGCTGGCTAAGCTCCGCGGCCGGTATCCGGCAGCCGATATCGTGATGGCACTGCCCGAGCCTTACGCCGCGCTCTACCAGCCGGCCCCTTACGGCGTGCGGGCCATCGGCTGGAATCCGCGCGTGCCCTCGCGTTCGCCGCTGTGGCGCGAACGCGAATTCGATCTGGCCTTCGTTCCCGGCGACAACCGCTTCAGTTGGCTAGCCCAGGCACTCGGCAGCCGCTGGATCGTCGGCTTCGACGGCGACCGGCCAGCGCGCAAGAGCTGGCTGTTCGACGAGCTGCGCCGCTATCCGGACGAGCCCGCGGCGTGGACCGACATGGTCGCGGCGCTGGCTGACGGGCCGCCACCGGCGCCGTACGCTAGGCGCGATTGGCGCGATCCGGCCGCCGATCCGTTCGAATTGCCGCGCGGCCGCTACGCGGTGCTGCACGTAGGCGCGAGCACGCCGCTCAAGCGCTGGGAGCCGGACAAGTGGCGTGCGCTCGCGGCATGGCTCGCGGCGCGCGGCGTCGAACCGGTCTGGTCGGCGGGCCGCGGCGAGGAGGCGATCGTGCGCGAATGCGATCCCGGCAGGCGCCACCTCTCGTACGCCGGTGCGCTGACCTTGGCGCAACTGTGGCGGCTGCTCGCCGACGCCGCGCTGCTGGTCGCGCCCGATACCGGCATCGCCCACCTTGGACGCGTCGTTGCGGTCCCGACGGTCGCGCTGTTCGGTCCGGGCTCGGCGTTGATCAGCGGCGCCGGCCTTTTCTGGCGCGACGCGCCGTTTCGCGCGGTGACCGTCGATCCGTTTGCCTGCCGCGATCAGCGAGTGCTGTTCAGGCGCGAGATCGCCTGGGTGCGCCGCTGCGGCCGTGGAATCGCCGAATGCCCGCGCCCGCGCTGCATGGAGGCGATCGATCTGGCGCAAAGCTGCGCCGCGATCGTCGATCTGGGCGTCGTGGACGCGTAATCGGGTCTGATCGAAAGCGCAGCGATCAGCCGCGGCGCCGGGCGAACAGCGGCACAGCGCCAGCCAATTGGACCGGCACCTCGCCCGGCAGCGCGTATTCCGGAATCCACGTCTTGAGCCACGCCCGGACCTCGGCGTCGCCGGTGGCACGGTCGCGCTCGAGCCAGCTGACCATCTGCTCGACGGCTTCGCGATGTCCGGGAAGCGCCTGCGCGATCCGCAATTTCGGATGCGGCGTCGGCAACGTGGTTTCGCCGGAGGCGAGCGGTTCCTCGTAGAGCTTTTCGCCCGGCCGCAGCCCGGTGAAAACGACGCGGATCTGATCCGGATCGCCACCTGACAGCCGGATCATGTCGCGGGCGAGATTGACGATCTTGACCGGCTCACCCATGTCGAGCACCAGCACTTCGCCACCGCGTCCCATCAGCCCGGCCTGCAGCAGCAACTGCGTCGCCTCGGACGAGGACATGAAATAGCGAGTGATCTCCGGATGCGTCACGGTGACCGGGCCGCCGCGCGCGATCTGCTCCCTGAATCTGGGAATCACGCTGCCTGCGCTGCCGAAAACATTGCCGAAACGAACGATGACGAATTGTGTTGTGCCGTTCTGCAGGCTCTGGCACACCATCTCGGCCAGCCGCTTCGAGGCGCCCATCACATTGGTTGGATTTACCGCCTTGTCGGTCGACACCAGCACGAATTTTTCGACTTTTGCGATAGTCGCGGCGCGCGCCAGCACCCAAGTGCCATAGGCGTTGTTGCGCACCGCCTGCCAGGCGTTGGTCTCTTCCATCAGCGGCACGTGCTTGTACGCCGCGGCATGAAAGATGACGCTGGGGCGCTCACGCGTCAGCGCCTGCTCGACCAGCGACCGGTGCTTGACGTCGCCGACCAGCGTGGCCAGCGACAGCCCGGGAAACTCGTCCTGCAGCGTCTGCTGGATCTGGTAGAGCGCGTATTCGGACAAATCGAAAAGCACGAGCCGCACCGGGCGGAATCGGGCGATTTGACGGCAAAGCTCCGCGCCGATCGAGCCGCCGGCGCCCGTCACCATGACGACCCGGCCGCCGATCCATTCGCTCAAGCCCGCGCTGTCGAGCACGACGGGATCGCGCGCAAGGATGTCGTCGAGCTCGACGTGGCGGATCGTCGTCAGCTGCGAGCGGCCGCTGATCAGGTCATCGTAGGAAGGAACCGTCAGCGCCTCGACCCCCGCCGCCGCGCAGAGCTCGGCGACTCGCCGGCGCACGCCGTGCGCGGCGGCCGGGAGTGCGAGGATGACCGTGCGCACGCCGAAGCGCTTGACCCACATCGGAAGCTCGGCGATCGGCCCCAGGACGCTGATGTTGCGCAGCAGCCGCCCTTGCTTGCCGGGGTCATCGTCGAGCAGCCCGACGACTCGCCATTGGCGGCTGTGCGCGAGCTCATTGGTCAGCCGTGCCCCCGCCTCCCCGGCGCCGAGAATGAGCACCGGCTCACCCAGAGCCGCCAGCGGGCTGTACAGCCGATGCTCCTTCCAGATGCGGTAAGCGAAGCGGCTGCCCGCCATCAGGAAGATCAGGATCAGCGGGTAGAGGATCAGGACGCTGCGCGGCACGACGGCCGTCAGGCGCAGCATGACCAGCACCACCGGGATCGCTACCGCGCCGAGCGCCACCGCCAGCATGATCCGCTGCAGGTCGGGAACGCTGGCGAAGCGCCAGAGACCGCGGTACAGGCCGAAGGCGAGGAAGATGCCGGCCTGCAACGGAAGAACCCAGGCCAGCGTGCGGGTCATGTCGGCAAGCTGGGGCTCATGCAGGTCGAGATTGAAGCGCAGCCAGTAAAGCCCCGTCCACGCGATCGCCGCCGCGACGACGTCGTGGGCAAAGGCCAGCAGTGCTCGCCAGTTAGCACTTACTCTCACGCAATCCACCGATTCTGGTGCGCCAATGATAGCCTACCGAGCCGAACAGCAGCGCGAGGACCGCGACCCAGACGGCCAGCAAGTACCAACCCGCCTGCGGCGCACGCACCAAGGCTGCCAGCGCCGACACCGCCGCGCCGATCATCAGAGCAGCATAGAGTGCCAGCGTCCCGGCGTGGCCCAATCCCAGTTGCACCAGCCGTTGGTAGCTGTGGTCGCGGTGAGCCTGCCAGACGGGCTCGCCGCGCAGCAGCCGGCGTAGCAAGGTCGCGCTGGCATCCGCAACAAATGGCAGGAAAACGAGCAGCGGAAACCACGACGGCCACCATCCCTGCCGCCAGCCTTCGATGCCGAACACCGCGGCCAGGAAGCCCAAAGGCACCGATCCGGCGTCGCCTAGGAAAATGCGTGCCGGCGGCCAGTTGGCCAGCAGAAACGGGAGCGTCGCGGCCGCGAGCGCAAGCAAGGTCGGCGCACGGTCGCTTCCGGCCCAGAAAGCAGCCAGCGCGTAGGCGCCGAATCCGACGACGGTCATTGTCCCCGCAAGGCCATCGCTGCCATCCATGAAGTTGTACAAATTGGCCACCCAGACAATCGCGACGGCCAGCGTCGCGGCAACGATCAAATCGGGCGTCGGAGCCGCGAGCCAAAGCCAGGCGATCGCCGCTGCCAACTGCACGAACAGTCGCAGCAGCGCAGGTATGCCGCGACGGTCGTCGAAAAACGAAACGATGACGATCGCGGCGACTGGAAAGAGCCACGGTTGCGCACTGGGGAGCCAGAGAATGCCGGCGCACCAGCCGAGCCAGATGGCCAGCCCGCCGCCACGCGGAACGATGCCACGATGCAGCGAGCGCGCGTTCGGTCGGTCGAACGGCAAACCGGCGCGGCCGAGCAAGCGAAGCGCGATCCCGGACACGACTGCAGCGATCAACGCGGGCAACAGCATCGACATTCGCTGCCGTTTGCGCAAAAACGGTCCGGATCGCGAAATCCGGCCGCCAAGCCGTTATTTGCACCCATTTTTCGCCCGCCTCGCGCGCCAAACGCCGCAACGGCGGCGGAGCATTAATTATACGCGCTCGCACGCTCGGGAGGCGCTCTGTCCAAAAGGCATTCCTTGTTGCAATTAAGCAACAGGATTGATGGGGGTTTTGGGGCCTTGGGGTTTTAGCTTGCCTTGGGAATCACGCGTTTGGCACAATTGGGGCAACTTCTCCGTTGCTCCTGAGAAGGTTCCGGTGGCAGGCGCAATCGCAATCCTTGCCAATCTTATCGTTAGAGGAGAGATTCCATGAATAAGAAACTCGTCGCTCTTGCCGTGGCCGGCGCATTCGCGCTGCCGCTCGCGGCGGAAGCGCAAACCGCACAGGTCACGCTGTACGGCCGTGCCAATATGGACCTCGAATTCGTCAAGGCATCGGGCCCTGGCGCCACGGATGGCTCGACATCGACGGTAACTCGCGTGGCCAGCAACTCGTCGCGCTTTGGCCTGCGCGGCACCGAGTCGCTGGGCGGCGGGCTGACCGCATTTTTCCAAGTTGAGAACTCGGTCGCATGGGACGGCAACCCGAACGCCAGCGGCGTCGGCAGCGCCAATACGATCGCCAACCGCGAAACCTTCGTCGGCCTGCAGGGCAGCTTCGGTCAGATCTGGCTGGGTCGCTCGCTCTCGCCGTACGACGACTCGACGCCGATCTGGGCTTCGGGTCCGTACAACTACAACACCGGCCTGTTCAACAACTCGAGCCTGTGGGCGAACAATTCGAATGCGCCCCAAGAGGCGATCGGCGGCTACGACGACCGTTACAGCAACAGCATCCGTTGGAACAGCCCGACATGGTCCGGCTTCACCGCGGAAGTCCAGGTCGCGACCAGAGAGAACACCGGTCACAGCTGGGCGTTCATGCCGGGTGTTTTCTACAACAATGGCCCGATCCAGGGCGCCCTGACGTATTCGCGGCATAACAAGTTCCGCTGCTACAACGCGGCGGGAACAGCGCAAGCGCCCTGCGGAGCGACGCCGTTCGCCGGAAAGGCCTCCAGCGACGACGCGGTCACGATCGCGGGCAGCTACGACTTCGGCATCCTGCGCTTGGCGCTGATGTACGAGCACCTGAAGTACGAGACACCCACCGGCGATCTGAAGCGTGACATGTGGGGCATCTCGAGCACGATCCCGATGGGCGGCGGCCTCTGGTACGTGTATTACGGTAACGCCGGCGACGGCAAGGGCGGAGCGTCTGACAGCGAATCGCGGATCAATTCGCTGGTCCACGGCGCCGACTCGGGTTCGCAGAACTTCGAAATCGGTTATCGCTACGACCTGTCGAAGCGCACCAGCCTGAACGCCGGCTGGGTCTACATCAAGAACGATGCCAGGGCCAACTACACGTTCAACGTCAACGGCTATGCCGTGGCGCCGGGCGGCGATCCGCAAGGCTTCGTGCTGGGCATCATCCACAACTTCTAAACGGCCAGGACAGCGGCTGTTCAGCGTAACTGGGTTTGAAGTGATCACTCGGGCGTCCTCTGGACGCCCGTTTTTTTTCCGGTCGCGAGTCGTTTACACTTCGCAAATACGCTGCGAACTCAATCGATGGCGACGCAAGATGCCTGAGGGAATCGACCGGCTGATCGTCGGCTTCGATCGCGCGCTGCGCACGTTGTCCGGAACGACATCGGCCGCGCGGCCCAACCCTGCCGCGGGAGTCGACAGCGAGGAATTGACGCCGGAAGAGCGCCGGCACGTCGCGGGGCTGATGCGCGTCAACCATACCGGCGAAGTGTGCGCGCAGGCGCTCTATCAGGCGCAGGCGCTGGTCGCGCGCGATCCGGACGTGCGCGACAGCTTCGCGGCCGCCGCGCGCGAAGAGGAAGACCATCTCGCCTGGACGCAAGAGCGAATCGCGGAGCTCGGCGGTCGCACGAGCCTCGCGAACCCGCTGTGGTACCTGGGGTCGTTCGCGATCGGCATCGCCGCGGGGTTGGCGGGCGACCGCGGCAACCTCGGCTTTGTCGTAGAGACTGAGCACCAGGTCGAGGAACACCTGTCGTCGCACATCGATCGCCTGCCCGTCGGCGATTCGCGAAGTCGCGCGATCGTTGCCGCAATGCGCGACGATGAAATTCGGCACGGCGCGGCCGCAAGCGAGGCTGGAGCGACCGCGCTTCCACTGCCGGTTCGCATATTGATGCGGGCGACCGCAAGGCTGATGACGCTCACCGCCTATCGCATCTGAATCGGGTTAAGAGTTCCCTGCGGTACACTCCGATCATTTGTTTCGCTGGCGGGAAGACATGGTGATCGATGCGCCGGAACTCGCGCAGACTGGAGAGCGCCTTGCTTGACCGCAGGGCGCTACTGCTGCTGGTCGCGGGTGTCGTGCTGTCGCCGCTCGCCCATGCTCAGTTCCTCAATGTCAGCCTGTACGGAAACCTGAATCTCGACGTGGAGTTGGTCAACGGCGCGCAAAGCGACGGCAGCAACCCGTCGGTCGTGCGCGTGTCGAGCAACTCGTCCCGCTTCGGCTTGCGCGGCCATGAATACCTCGGGCAGGGTCAGGTTGCGATCTTTCAGCTCGAGTCGACGATCCTGGGCGACACCGGCGGCTCGGCGCTTGCCTCTCGCGAAACCTATGTCGGTCTTCAGGGCGACTGGGGCACGATGAAGCTCGGCAGTTTCCTGACGCCTTACGATGACATCCTCACGATATTCGGCAATACCCCCACGTTGACAACGTCGATCCTTTCGACTGCGGCCCTGTGGGCGCAAGGCGCATTGACCAAGACCGAGGGAGGATTCGACGCCCGGCTCGGCAACTCGATCCGCTACGAGACGCCGCCGCTCGATGGCTTTTCCGCCGCGCTGCAGTTCGCCACGAGGGATACGTCAGGCGATCCGAATGGCGGCGACAACGGCGACCGGCTGTCGGAGTTGAGGCACGCGAACGTCATCTCCGGAGGCGCGTTCTACAACAGAGGGCCCCTCGACCTCGGTGTCGCCTACGAGCGCAATTACCGGATACGCCCGACCGGCCCTATCGACGAGGCGCTGTCCCTTACCGGCGGGTACGATTTCGGGACGATAGCGAGCAACGTCGGGTTGCGCCTTGCCGGCGTTTACGAGCGGCTCAAGTACGATACGCCGACCGGCAGCCTGACGCGCGACTTCTACGGACTGTCGACGACGCTGGCGCTCGGGGACGGCACCTTATACGCGTTCTGGGGCAAGGCCGCAGACGGGAAGGGGAGCGCCGTCGACGGCACAACGATCGGAGCGCTGGTCAAAGGACCGGATACGTCGAGCCAGCAATGGGAGCTGTCATACAGCTACAACCTGTCGCTGCGAACGATGCTCTACGCTGGATGGGTGAAAATAAATAATCGGCCAAACGCAGCCTACACGTTCAATATCAACCCCTATCCCGTCGCCCCGGGCGCCAAGCCAGGCGGAGTCGTACTGGGCATCGCGCATTTCTTCTGAGGTCGGCTCGCCATTCGCCTACCGGGACGGCTCGGCCTGCCGCGGATTGCCGTCGTTCGCTTTTTCCCATGCCTGCAAGGCTTTGAGTCGCGCTGTTCTGATCCGCTGCGGCAGCTCGGGCGAATCGGGATGCGCTGCGGCGATGGCGCCGGCATCGATGTCGCGCACGACGGCGAGCGCCGCGCGAAGCCGCACTCCCGGCGCATAGCTTTCGCCGAAGCGGCCCGGGCGGGACAGCGCATCGGCGGAGCAGGCGCGCAGAAGGCCGTCGAGGCGTTCGGGCCGGCGCAACGCGTCGGCCGCGAGCAGCAGGTCGAGCAAGGTCGAGGCCCGGAGCTCCGCCGCGCGATGCACGTCGCCATGATAGCGGGCGACCAGACGGGCAAGCTCGCTGCAGTCGGCAGGCACGCGCAAGCGCTCGCTTAGCCGCCGCGCCAGAGCGACGCTGCGGGCCTCGTGCGCGATGTGTCTCGGCCAGTTCGCGCGATCGCTCGTCGCCTTGCCCAGATCATGCGCGAGCACTGCGTAGCGCACCGGCAACGGGTCGCCCGCGGCTGCGGAGAAATCCAGCGCCAGCATCAGGTGCACGCCGGCGTCGATCTCGGGGTGATGCGCGGGAGGCTGCGGCACGCCGAAGAGCGCATCGACTTCCGGCAGCAGCTGTCCCAGCGCGCCGCAGCGACGCAGGACTTCGAAAAATAGCGACGGGCGGGCTTCCATCAGGGCCTTGGCGAGCTCCTGCCAGACGCGTTCGGCGGTCAGCGTCGCCAGTTCGCCGCCGGCCGCGATCTCGCGCAGCAGCGCTTCGGTCTCCGGGGCGACGCTGAAGCCGAACCGTGCCGCGAAGCGCGCGACGCGCAGCACACGCAGCGGATCCTCGGCGAATGCCGGGCTGACGTGGCGCAGGATGCCGGCACGCAAGTCGGCGACCCCGCCGTGCGGATCGATCAGCGTCCCGTCGTCGTCGCGCGCGATCGCGTTGATCGTCAGGTCGCGTCGCGCAAGATCCGCTTCGAGCGTCACGTCGGGCGTCGTATGAAAGACGAAGCCCCGATAGCCGCGGCCGCTCTTGCGCTCGGTCCGCGCCAGTGCGTACTCATCGTTCGTCTGCGGATGCAGGAATACCGGAAAGTCGCTGCCGACCGGACGGTAGCCCGCGGCCACCATCTGTTCGGGCGTGGCGCCGACGACGACGAAATCGCGATCGGCGACCGTACGGCCGAGAAGCTCGTCGCGGACCGAGCCGCCCACACGATAAGCCTTCACGATTTCAGGCGCCGCGATGCGAGCGGATGCGGCCGTAGCGGCCTGTCGGCGCGGCGGCCGCAATGTACGTCGGCGCGATCGCCTCGAGCGCGACGGGAGGCCCGCCGAACAACGGCGGAAACGGGCAGTCGCAGACACTGTCGCGCTGCATCGAAGCCAGATTGTCGCGGCTCATCAGCTTGCCAGGAAGCCGCTCGAGCACGCTTGCCTGGAGCTTTGAGAGGCCGGGCCCGAGCGCGACGATCGGCCGCCTGTAGCCGGTCAGCTCGCCCGCATAGGCAACCAGTTCGCGCAGCGTGTAGACCTTCGGGCCGCACAGTGGATAGCGCTGGCCGTGAGTCGCGTCGTCGCCGAGTGCGCGCACATAGGCGTTCGCGACGTCGTCGATCGCCACCGGCTGGAAGCGCGCCGCGGCGCATGCCAGCGCGATCACCGGAAGCAGTTGTTGCAGCTTGGCGAACAGGTTGAGAAACGAATCCTCGCGCCCGACGATGATCGACGGCTGGAAAATCGTCCATTGCAGGCCGGATGCGGCGACCAGCGCTTCGGCCTCACCCTTGCTGCGCAGGTACCGGCTCGGCCCCTGCGGGTCCGCATTGAGCGCGCTCATGTGCAGCAGGCGTGTGACGGCGCCGTCGCGGCAAGCGGCGATCAGCTTGCGCGGCAATTCGACGTGAACCCGATCGAAGTCGCCGGGGCGCGATTCGTTGAGGATGCCCACCAGATTGATCGCCGCCGCGGCGCCGCGAACCAGGCGAGCGAGCGTCGCCGCGTCGTGCACATCGGCTTCGACCACGTCGACCGTCGGCAAAAGGATCAGATGTCTTGCGCGCTCGCGGCTCCGGGTGGGGACGACCACGCGATTGCCGTCGGCAACCAGCCGCGAGACAAGGTGCCGCCCGACAAAGCCGCTGCCGCCGAGAACGACGATAGCCTTGCCGTTCATGGCAGCGCTGAGCGGTCGACCGAAGCGACCGGCGAGCCCGCCGTCGTGCCGCGCGGCGTGACGATGCCGAGCCGATCGGTCAGCGTGACGTAAGGCAGGCCGAGTTGCGCCTGATAGAACATCGCGTTGGCCATCACTTTCTTGACATAGTCGCGCGTCTCGTTGAACGGGATCGTCTCGGCGTAGATCGCCCCTTCCAGCGGCGCGGCACCGCGCCAGCTCTGCGCACGCCCAGGCCCCGCGTTGTACGCCGCGGTCGCGAGCACCGGCAGTCCGTCGAGGCGGTCGAGCACATGGCGAAGATAGTAGGTGCCGAAGCGGGCATTGATCTCGGGCTCTCCGAGCTGCGTGATGCGATAGTCGCTCTGATGGGTTTGCTGGGCGATCCAGCGTGCGGTCGGCGCCATCAGCTGCATAAGTCCGATCGCGCCTGCGCTGGAGACGACGTCGGCGGCGAAGCGGCTTTCCTGCCGTGTGAGCCCGAACACCCACGCCTCGTCGAGGCCCATTTCGCGCACGGCGGAACCGATGGCATCGCGGTAAGGCGTCTGGTAGCGGAGTCCGAAATCGTGTCGTCGTTGCGTCCGGTCCGCGGTGTTGATCGAGCGATCGTACAAGCCATTTCGGCGCGCGAACTCGCTGGCGAGCAAGAGCGACCGGTCGTCGATGCCGCGCACGACGTAAGTCCACTCGCGCTGCGCCTCGGGCCGCATGCCTAGCGTGGCAAGACGAAGCACGCGCTGCACGGCGGGACGGGCGCCAAATGCGGCCAGCGCCTCGTCGTCGATCGGCAGCGGCTCGCTGACCGGCATGATCGAAGCTCCGATCGCGTCGGCAGCGAGAAACCCGTAGAAATGCGGCTCGGCGGCCAGGCTGCCGAACAACCGGATCGCATCGTCCTTGCGCGATTGCGCCTCGAACGCTCGCGCCTTCCAGTAGCGCCACGCCGGCTCCTGCGCCTGGCTTTCCGGCATCGCATCGATCGCGCGAGCGACATCGTGCCAGGCCAGCGCGCGCAGCGCCGCGCGCGCACGCCACTCGCGCTGGACCTCGTTCAGCGGAGCCTCGCCGACTTCGCGATACCAGGCGTTGGCCTCGGGCAGCAGTTGCCTGGCTGCGCTATATGCGACCAGCAGATTGCCGTACTGCCGATCCGCCTCGGGCAAGCGGGCGCGCCAGCGCAACCAGGCGCGATGTGCTGCCTCGGCGTCGGCGCGTGCGACTCGGTCGAGCGCATAAAGTGCGATCTCACGTCCGCTGCGGGAGGCGAACCGAAACTCGCCCTTGGCCAGCGCGGGCCCGGAATTTCGCTCGACGCGTTCGTAGTCGGCGGCCGTTGGGCGATCGCTGGCTGGAAGCTCGCCGACGAGCCGTGATGCGAGCCGGAAATTTCCCGCCTCGTGCGCAAGCCGGAACCGGCTCCAGATGTCGTCCGAAGTGATCTGGTTTCTCGCCTCAAGCTCGGCAAACAGCGGCTGGCACGACTCGGGCTGGTCGCGGCCGGTGAACCAGTATTGGCGGGCGTCGACCAATGCCCCTTCGCGATTCGCTTCGCGGCGCCACTGCAGGGCGAAGCAGGCCAGCTCGGTGTCTTCGCCGTTGCGCTTTGGGTATTCGGCAGCGAACTCGCTCCAGAGCGCGCGCTTGCCAAGCGCCTTCAACCATTCGCCGCGCAGGGTGTCGGCCAGCGGTGTGCCGTCATTGCGCTCGAGAAACGAGCGGACCCGCTCGGGCGTCGCCTCGTCGAGCTTGAGGCGCAACTGCCAGTAGGCGACGTAGGGCTCGAGCATATGGCCGTTGGCCCGCGGCGCGATCCTGTCCAGGGTCGCGGCGTCGCCGGCCAGAAACGCCGCGCGCGCCGCAAGAAAATCGGCGTCGGTCGGCTCGGCGCGCAGAGCGACAGCGAAGGCGCCGGCGGCGATGAACGCCAGACAGCGCAGAGCCGTTCCCCGAGTAGGCGACGTGAGCATCAGCGCGATTATCGCCTATTGTCGAGCTTCGTCGACGATCGGATGCCCGACGCCGCGTCGGCAAGGCGCGCCGCGGCCGATGGTAAAATCATCGCCTGCCGGCAGCGGCCCGCCTCGAAGCGATAGGACAACAGATGGCTCGACAGCAAAAGTCCGTTCAGGTCGGCGTGGTCATGGGCAGCCAAAGCGATTGGGACGTGATGCAGCATGCCGTTGCGCAGCTTGCCGCTTTCGGCGTCAGCTGCGAAGCCAAGGTCGTATCCGCTCACCGCACGCCCGACGCGATGTTCGCCTATGCCAGCGGCGCGGCGGCACGCGGGCTCTCGTGCATCATCGCCGGCGCCGGGGGCGCTGCGCACCTGCCGGGAATGCTCGCCGCCAAGACGATGCTGCCTGTGCTAGGCGTCCCGATACCCACGCGACATATGAACGGCGCGGATTCTCTGCTCTCCATCGTGCAGATGCCCAAGGGAGTGCCGGTGGCGACGTTCGCCATCGGCGAAGCCGGCGCGGCGAACGCGGCACTCTTCGCCGTCGCGATGCTCGCGCGCGGCAACGCCGCGCTTGCCAAAAAGCTCGCCGATTTCCGCGCCGCGCAAACCACCGCCACAGGTGCGATGACGCTGCCGCCGAAGCTCCGCGCGAAGTGATCGCCCCGGGCTCATGGCTCGGGTTGCTCGGTGGAGGACAGCTGGGCAGGATGTTCTGCATGGCCGCGCAAAGCATGGGCTATCGCGTCGCCGTGCTTGATCCCGGTGACGAGAGCCCTGCGGGATCGGTCGCCGACCGGCACATCCTTGCCCACTATGGCGACCGACACGGCCTGGCTACCCTTGCCGATCTGGTCGAAGCGGCCACGACCGAGTTCGAAAACGTTCCGGCCGCGAGTCTCGAATATCTCGGACGCCGCGCCCGTGTCACGCCGTCGGCGGATAGCGTCGCCATTGCGCAAGACCGCATCCGCGAAAAGCAGTTCCTCGCGAACAACGGCTTCGCAGTGGCGCCGTTCGCCGTGCTGGCGACCGAGGCCGACGCGCGAGCGATCGATCCGGCACTTCTGCCCGGCATCGTCAAGAGCGCGCGCTTCGGCTACGACGGCAAAGGCCAGATTCGCATCGATGAGGCGGCTGGAGTTCCGGCGGCGTTCGCCGCGATGGGTGCCGCCCCTTGCGTCCTCGAGCGCATGGTCCCGCTGACCTGCGAGCTGTCGGTAATCGTCGCGCGGAACGACCGCGGCGACGCGGTGACCTGGCCGGTCGCCGAAAATCGCCATCGCGACGGGATCCTGGACTCGACGATCGTGCCTGCGCGCATCGCCCCCGCCCTCGCGTCCGAAGCCCGGGACGTAGCACTCAGGGTAGCCGCCGCGCTCGATTATCGCGGCGTCTTGTGTGTCGAGTTTTTTGTCGTCGATGGCGTCCTGTTGATCAACGAAATCGCGCCGAGGCCGCACAACAGCGGGCACTACACGATCGATGCTTGCGTCACCTCGCAATTCGAGCAGCAGGTGCGCATTCTGGCCGACCTGCCGCTCGGCGATACCCGGGCGCACGGCCCGGCGGTCATGGTCAACCTGCTCGGCGACGTCTGGTTCGACACACCTTCCGGCACGCCGGACGCTGCCCGCCGCGAGCCCGATTGGCGCGCGGTGCTGGAAGTCCCCGAGGCGAAGCTGCACCTGTATGGCAAGGACGAAGCGCGCCGCGGGCGGAAGATGGGCCATGTGACCTGCGTTGCGCCGACTCTCGATCAGGCGCTTGCCGCGGCACGCGCGATCCGGCGGCAGCTTCGAATTCCCGACGACGGGGCACTGTGACCGCGCCGCTCGACGGTGTGCGCGTGCTCGATCTTTCCCGACTGCTGCCCGGGCCGGTTTGCACGCTGCACCTGGCTGACCTCGGCGCGGATGTCGTCAAGGTCGAGGACACCGGGTCCGGCGATTACGCACGCGCGCTTGGTCTCGCTCCGACCGGCGACGGCCGCGCTCCGTCGAACGCCCCGTCGGCGTTTTTCCGCATGGTCAATCGCAACAAACGCAGCCTTGCGCTGGACCTGAAGGCCTCCGCAGGCCGCGCTGCGTTTCTTCGGCTCGCACGACACGCCGACGTGATCGTCGAAAGCTTCCGTCCGGGTGTGGTCGACCGGCTCGGCGTCGGCTATGCGTCGGTTGCCGCGATCAATCGTCGCATCGTCTACTGCTCAATCAGCGGCTACGGCCAGACCGGGCCGTATCGAGATCGGCCCGGCCATGACATCAACTATCTGGGCTACGCCGGCGTCCTCGACCAGACCGGAACCGGCGGCGGGCCGCCGGCACTGTCGAATCTGCAGGTCGCCGATCTGCTGGGCGGCGCAATGAATGCCTCGACGGCCATTCTCGCCGCACTGTTCGGCGCGTCACGCACCGGCAACGGCACGCACGTCGACATCGCGATGACCGACGGCTCGCTGGCGCATAACATCTTTGCGCTGCATGCGATCGAAACGCTCGGCCACGCCCAGGCGCGGGGAGAGGACCTCTTGACCGGCGGCGTGCCCTGCTACGGCGTCTATGCGACGCAGGACGGTCGGCATCTTGCCGTGGGCGCACTGGAGGGCAAATTCTGGCGCGCACTGTGCGAGGCGCTCGATCGCCCGGACCTCGTGGCCGGACAGCTAGCTACCGGACGCGCCGGAACTGCAGTTCGACAGCAGCTGGCCGCGATATTCGCGCAGCACACGCAAGCGCACTGGATCGAGCGGCTCGCCACGGTCGAGTGCTGCGTCACGCCGGTGCTTTCGCTCGACGACGCGCTCGCCGATCCTCAGGTCCGCGCGCGCGAGATGGTCGTCACCGGCGCCGACGGCACCCGGCAATATGCGCCGCCGTTTCGCCTGTCCGGCCACGCGTTCGCCATCGCTCGCCCGGCGCCTGCGCAGGGCGAGCACTCGGCGGAAATCCTGCGCGAGACCGGATTTAGCGATGCAGAGATTGCGACGCTCTCGGCCGACGGCACGATCGTGGGGGACGTCTCGACAGATTGACCCGACGATCCCCGGTTTCGGCACCGGCCAGGGGCGTAGGGCGCTGCGCCCCTATGTTGGGCAGCGCACGGTCCAATGCGCCGATCGAGCGTACAAAGGACTCTGCTCAATCGGACATACGAGGACTTCCAATGATCAAGAAAGTACTTTTCATCAGCATGATGGCCATATCGGTCGGCGGCGCAGCCGTACCTGCGTCTGCCGCGATTTACGTGCAGGTCGGGCCGCCGGAAATGCGCGTCGAGGCCGTTCCGGCGCCGCGCCACGGTTATGTCTGGGCACCCGGATACTGGAACTACCGAGGCAACCAGCACGTGTGGGCCAAGGGTACCTGGGTGCGCGAGCGTCCCGGCTACGCGTACCACTCCCCGAAGTGGGTGGAACACGACGGACGCTGGTCGCAGGAGCGTGCCCATTGGGCGCGTCACGATCGTGACGGCGACGGCGTGCCGGATAGCATGGACCACCAGCCGGACAATCCCCGCCGCAACTAGAACTCACGACGTTGCACACGCGGCCAGCGCGGTTGCGCTGGCCGCGTTCGTTTGGGGCGGAGGAAAACAGCCTCCGGTGACCGCAATGGTCCTGCACTCGTCCTTTGCGGCCGGCAATCCGCCGGCCTGACTCACTTCCGCTTGACGGCTTCCCGCTCGACACCGAGCGGCAGATCGGCGACGCGAGCCATCTCCGGATCGGCGAAACGGCAGCCCTGCGCGATGTAGTCGGCGACCATCGCCGTCGCATCGGCGCCCCAGAACAGCGCTTCGCCGATCGCCAGCGTCGGCACGCCGAATACGCCGCGCGCAATCGCCTCGTCGGTGTTCCTCCTGAGTGCTTCCTTGACGTCCGGCGACTCGATGCGGGCAGCCGCGTCCGGCATGTCGATCTCGGTCATCAGCTCAGCCCATTCGATCGGCAAGTCGCCGAGCCTGCCGTCGCGCCAGACAAAACGGAAGATGCGCCGGATGACCTCCGGGTCGGCGTCAGCAGCGACGGCAAGCCGCAACAGCGGCAGCGGATTGAATGGATGGACCGCCGGAAACTTCAATGGCACACCGAGCCGCTTGGCCTGCCACGCGACGAACTGATAGGTGAAGCGACGCTTGGCGGGAATTTCCGCAGGCCCCTTGTGCCCGGATGCCTTGAGCAGGCCGGCAAACAGCACCGGTCGGTAGCGCACGCGGATCGAGCGTTCGAGCTGCGGCAGCTGCTCGCACTGCAGGTACGAAAACGGCGAGACGAAGTCGAAATACCAGTCAGCGCTCGCCATCGCGCTTGTCCCAGGTTGGATGGCGCACGGACATGCCAGCGTGGAACCGCACGCGTCGTATCAGAAGAGTCGCGAGCAGCGTGCGCTTCTGTTCTGCCGACAGGTCGATCCAGCCGGCGATCTCATCGAGCGTGCGGTAGCAGCCGGCGCACAGGCCGGTCTCGGCGTCGATGATGCATACGCTGGTGCATGGGGATGCGACCTCGGCGCCGCCGGAGCGCGTCATGACCCGGCCGGCAGCGGCTGCCGCGCGTCGAGCGCGCGCGCCACGCGCGACGCCGGCGGCCGCCCGAGAAAATCGGAAATGTACCGGCCGGCGATGCGCAAGCGTGTCATGTCGATGCCGGTTTCGATGTCGAGGCCCTCAAGCAGGTAAAGCAGGTCCTCGGTGGCGACGTTGCCGGTCGCGCCCTTGGCATAAGGGCATCCGCCGAGGCCCGCCACCGAGCTGTCGAACGTGGCGATGCCGGCTTCCATCGCGGCATACACATTGGCGATCGCCTGGCCATAGGTATCGTGAAAATGTCCGGCCAGGGTTTCGACCGGGACCGTTTCGGCGACGGTCGCGATCAGTCTTCGGGCCCTCCCCGGCGTCCCGGTGCCTATCGTATCGCCGAGCGAAATCTCGTAGCAGCCCATCGCTTGCAGCGCGGCCGCGACCTCGCGCACCGCAGACGGCGCGATCTCGCCTTCGTACGGACAGTCGAGCACGCAGGAGATGTAGCCGCGCACGCGCACGCCGTGCGTCTTGGCCGCGGCGGCGACCGGACGCGCGCGCTCGAGGCTTTCGCTGATCGAGCAATTGATGTTCTTTTGCGAAAAGGTTTCCGATGCGGCAACGAATACCGCCACTTCGTCGGCGCCTGCGGCGAGCGCCGCCTCGAAGCCCTTGATGTTCGGCGTCAGCACCGGATAGCGCACGCCGGGCTTCCTCCGAATCGCCGCCATCACCTGCGCGTTGTCGGCCATCTGCGGCACCCAGCGGGGTGAAACGAAGCTGGTCGCCTCGATCGCCGGCAGGCCGGCATCGGTCAAGCGGTCGATCAGGCCGACCTTGACATCGGTCGGAACGACCGCCTTCTCGTTCTGCAAGCCGTCGCGCGGCGCCACATCGACGATGCGCACCCGCCGCGGCAGCTTGCTGCTATTTGCCAGCCCCGTCGATCGCATCGGCTTAGAAATCCCGCTCGGGGTCGACGATGCCGGTGATCGGCAATCCGGCCTCGAGCCTGGTTATTTTGGCGGCGATCTGCGCGACCGACTCTTCGACCAGCGTGACCGCCGAGACATGGGGTGTGATGCTGATGCGGGGATGATGCCAGAAAGGATGCGCGGCCGGTAAAGGCTCGTCCTGAAAGACATCGAGCGTCGCACCGCCGAGCCTGCCCTGGTCGAGCAGCGCGAGGAGATCATCATCGACGATCAGCGCACCGCGAGCAACGTTGACCAGATGCGCGCCGACCGGCAACTGCGAGAGCGCACGGCGATCGAGCAGGCCGCGGGTATCGCGTGTCAGCGGCAACAGGCACACCAGCATCTGGCAACGCGCGAGAAAGGCGTCGAGCTCGGCGCTGCCGGCATAGCTGTCGACACCCGCGACGGCTTTTCGCGTCCGGCTCCAGCCCGCGAGCGGAAAACCGAACGGCAGCAGCGCCGCCGCGACCGCGGTGCCCAGCACGCCGATGCCGAGTATGCCGACGCCGAAGCCGCGCTTTTGCCGTCGCGCGAGCGGACGCCAGAGTCCCGCACGCTGCGCCTCGCCGTAAGAATCGAATTCGCGATACTGACGAAGCACCGCATGGACGACGTATTCGCTCATCTGCTCCGCCATGCCGGCGTCTTCTACCCGCACGACGGGGACGCCTGCCGGCAAGGCTTCGCTCCCGGCGAGCGAGTCGATGCCGGCGCCAAGATTGAATATGGCCTTGACCGATCCCAAGTCCCGCAGCAGACGCGCTGGCGGCTTCCACAGCAGCGCATAGTCGATGTCCCGTGGTGGTAACGGCTTGAGTTGGTCGGGCAGATGCGAGCATGCATGCACGCGCGCCGCCGGAAGCGCACGCGTCAGCGCGGCAAGCCATTCCGCACCATTGCCGGCTGCGCTGCAAAAGAGAAGATTCAAGTCTTTTCCGCCTCGGCTTCGACGTCGATCAGGTCCGCCCCCTCGGGCACCTGGTCTCCCTGGCGATAATGAATCGCACTGACGGTGCCTGCGGTCGGCGCGACGATCGTATGCTCCATCTTCATCGCTTCGAGAATCAGCAGCGGCGCGCCGCGGGCCACGGTGTCGCCCGCCTTGACCAGGACCGCGACAATCGCACCCGACATCGGCGCAGTCAGGTGACCTCCCTGCCGGGGCTCCTCGCCGGCGTGCGCCAGTGGATCGACCACGCGCAGCCGATGCTCTTCGCCGCCGCAGAACACATGGCGCTCGTCGCCAAGCGGCACTACCTGAACAGCCATGTGCACGCCGTCGATGACAACTTCCATCGACTCGCCGGCGCCTGAGACCGACGCGGACATCGACTTGCCGAGCGTCGCGACGACCCAGCCGCCAGCACCATGCGCGACGCGCACGTCGACTCCATATTCGTCATCGCCAAAGGCGTAGGTCAGCCTGATCGGGTGGTCGTCGCTGTTGAGCCACCAGCCTTCGATCGCGTGCCATGGCGCATAGGGATCGGGCGACAACGCCGCGGCGGTGGCGGCCGTCTCGCGCAGCCGCGAAATCTCGCCCAGCGCTGCGACGGCCAATGTCGTCGCCGACGGCGCGGTCGCGGGCGGGAACAGATCGGCGTGGTGCCGCGCGATCAATCCGGTATCGAGTCGTGCCTCAGCAAACGCCGGATGCGCGATCAGGCGCTGCAAAAAAGCGACATTCGTCGTGACGCCGACGACGCGGTACTGCGCAAGCGCGTCGCTGAGACGGCGCAGCGCCTCGGGTCGATCGGCGCCGGAAGCGACGAGCTTGGCAAGCATCGGATCGTAGAAGCGGCTGATCTCGTCGCCGTTGCGCACGCCGCTGTCGATGCGCACGTGTTCCGAGCGCGGTGGCGAGCTCAGGTGGGCGATTCGACCAGTCGACGGCAGGAAACCGCGATCCGGATCCTCGGCGTAGATCCGGGCCTCGATCGCGTGGCCGGTGATCGCGACCTCTTCCTGCCGGCGCGGCAGGCGCTCGCCCGCCGCGACCCGCAATTGCCACTCGACCAGGTCGAGGCCGGTGATCATCTCGGTGACCGGATGCTCGACCTGCAGGCGGGTGTTCATTTCCATGAAATAGAATGGGCCGGCGCCCGCCGTCTCGACGATGAACTCGACGGTGCCGGCGCCGACGTAACCGATCGCCTTTGCCGCCGCAACCGCCGCGGCGCCCATTTTGGCGCGCCGCGCAGCGCTCATCCCCGGCGCCGGTGCCTCCTCGACGACTTTCTGATGGCGCCGCTGCACCGAGCAATCGCGCTCGAACAAGTGGATGCATTCGCCGTGCGTGTCGGCGAATACCTGCATTTCGATATGCCGCGGTTCGAGCAGGTATTTTTCGAGGAGCACCGTTTGGTCACCGAAGCTCGCTTTGGCCTCGCGCCGCGCCGAGCCGAGCGCCGCGATGAAATCCTCCGATCGCTCGACGACGCGCATGCCTTTGCCGCCGCCGCCGGCCGACGCCTTGATCAGCACCGGGTAGCCGATCGCATCGGCCTCTCGCCGCAGCAGCGCATCGTCCTGGTCGGCCCCGTGATAGCCGGGAACCAGCGCCACCCCGGCGCGTCCCATGATCGTCTTCGACTCCGCCTTCGAGCCCATCGCCCGGATCGCCGCCGGCGGCGGACCGATGAAAACGAGCCCCGCCGCGGCGACGGCGGTGGCGAACTCCGCGTTCTCGGAGAGAAATCCGTAGCCCGGATGAATTGCCTGCGCGCCGGCCCGTCGGGCAATCGCGATGATCTTGTCGCCGGCGAGGTAACTTTCCCGCGGCGGCGGCGGTCCGAGACGATACGCCTCGTCGCAGGTCTCGACGTGCAGCGCGCCGGCATCGGCGTCGGAGTAGACGGCAACGGTGAGCACAGCCATGCGCCGCGCGGTGCGCGCCACCCGGCAGGCGATCTCGCCGCGGTTGGCGATGAGTATCTTGCTGAACATCGGGTGAGCGGCCATCGCGCTGTTCAGGCGTCGGGCCGGCCCGCGGCCGTGCCGAACCAACGCTGAATCCTTTCGATCATCGCCCGGAGCGAACGCACCAGTTTCGGCAGCATCCAGATCGTCAAGGCGATCAGCAGTGCCAGCACGATGAAAAATCCGATCGGATGCGCGAGTGCCAGGTAGATCAATACGCCGACCAGCATGTCTTCGCCAAACGAGGCGGCCCAGTTCGAGAACGGCTCGGGCGAGGTGTTGATCAGCATGCGCGCGCCCGACTTGGTGAAGTGGCTGCCGGCCGCCAGCGTGCCCCCGAGAATCGCCGCAGTAAGCGTCCACGCCGGCGGCGAATCGCCGAATACGCTGGCCGCGAGAGCGGCGCCGGCAGGGATGCGCACGAAGGTGTGGACCAGGTCCCAGACCGAGTCGAAGCCGGGAACCTTGTCGGCGAAGAACTCGGCGACCACCATGAATCCCGAGGCCGCCAGCACCATCGGATGCGAAAGGATGCGCAGATGCTCGGGGAGCTCATACCAGCCGGCGAAGCCGACCGCTCCGGTGATGAACAACACCGCGTAGAGCCGTATTCCGCTTGCCCAGCCGAGAGCCGCAGCCAACGCGATCAATTGCCAGGTGTCGAAGTGTTCCATCGGGCCCTGCCTATTCGCCGCGCGGCACCCACGACGCCTTGCGCTTGCCCAGGAATGCGGCGACACCTTCCTTGGCCTCTGGCGAGGCACGGACGCGCGCGATGCGGCGCGCGGTGTCGGCGATCATCGATGCATCGGCGCGCCGCTGCGCGACCGCGCGGATCAGCGCCTTGCACTCGGCCTGCGCCGCAGGTCCCGCGGTGACCAGGGCGCCGAGGATCTCATTGATCATGCCGTCCAGCTCCGGCAGCGGCGCCAGGTCGTGCAGCAATCCGAGCCGGAATGCTTCGGCGGCAGTGAAGCGCTCGCCGCTCAGGAAATAGCGGCGCGCAGCGCGAGCGCCGATCGCTTCGATGACATACGGAGCGATCGTCGCCGGAATGAGTCCCAGTCGTGCTTCGGATAGCGCAAAGATCGCGTTCAATTCCCCGACGGCGATGTCGCAGCAGGCGACCAGCCCCACGCCCCCGCCGAATACCGCGCCGTGCACCCGCGCGATCGTCGGCTTCGACAGTTGATTCAGCGTCAGCAGCATTTTGGCCAATGCCTTGGCGTCGGCCAGGTTCTGCGGGCGCGAGAACGAAGCCATTTTCTTCATCCAGTTGAGATCCGCGCCGGCGCAAAAGCTTTTGCCCGCGCCGGTCAGCACCACCGCTCGGACGCTCTGGTCGCGGTCGAGGCGCTGCAATGCGGCGGTCAGCTCGCCGATCAGGACTTCGTCGAACGCGTTGTGGATGTCCGGCCGGTTGAGCGTGACGACGGCGACGGCAGCGCGGATATCGACGTCGATGCTGGTGAAGGCCGCCGGGGCAAGCGCGGAGGAGGAACCGCGGCGGGTGTGCTTGCGGACGCGCTTACCGACCGGCCTGGTGGGTTTTTTCGTCACGAGGAGCTCTACATTCTGAAGACGCCGAAGCGCGTCGGTTCGATCGGGCTGTTCAAGGCCGCCGAGATCGCGAGCCCGAGGACTTTGCGCGTGTCCGCGGGATCGATCACGCCGTCGTCCCACAGCCGGGCGCTCGCGTAGTACGGATGCCCTTCCCGCTCGTACTGCTCGCGCAGCGGCGCCTTGAACGCCGCCTCTTCGTCGGCACTCCAGGCGCCTCCCTTGGTTTCGATCGCATCGCGCCGTATCGTCGCCAGCACCGTCGCGGCCTGCTCGCCGCCCATCACTGAAATCCGTGCATTCGGCCACATCCACAGGAAGCGCGGATTGAACGCGCGGCCGCACATGCCGTAGTTCCCGGCGCCGTAGCTGCCGCCGATAATCACCGTGAACTTGGGCACGCTGGTGCACGAGACGGCGGTCACCATCTTGGCGCCGTCGCTGGCGATGCCGCCAGCCTCGTATTTGCGGCCGACCATGAATCCAGTGATGTTCTGCAGGAAGACCAGCGGCGTTCCGCGCTGGCTGCACAATTCGATGAAGTGAGCGCCTTTCTTCGCGGATTCGGAATACAGCACGCCGTTGTTGGCGACGATGCCGATCAGATAGCCGGACAGGCGCGCGAAGCCGGTGACCAGCGTCGTGCCGTAGCGTGCCTTGAACTCGTCGAACTCGCTGCCATCGACGATCCGGGCGATGACCTCGTGGACATCGTACGGTTTCTTGATGTCCGCGTTGATGACGCCATAGAGCTCGTCGGCGGCGTACAGCGGCTCGCGCGGCGGCACGACATCGGGCGGCGCGGGCTTGACCCGATTGAGGTTGCCGACGATGCGGCGCGCGATCGAGAGCGCATGCGCGTCGTTTTGCGCAAAGTAATCGGCGACGCCGGAGATCCGCGTGTGGACGTCTGCGCCGCCCAGCTCTTCGGCGCTGACGATCTCGCCGGTCGCCGCCTTCACCAGCGGCGGACCAGCCAGGAAGATCGTCCCTTGCTCGCGCACGATGATCGATTCGTCCGACATCGCCGGCACATAGGCGCCGCCCGCCGTGCAAGAACCCATGACGACGGCGATCTGCGGGATGCCTTCCGCCGACATCGTCGCCTGGTTGAAGAAAATTCGTCCGAAATGATCGCGGTCCGGAAAAACCTCGGTCTGATTCGGAAGGTTCGCCCCGCCGGAGTCGACCAGATAGATGCATGGCAGCCGGTTATCGCGCGCGATCTCCTGCGCGCGCAAATGCTTTTTGACGGTCATCGGGTAGTAGGTCCCCCCTTTGACCGTCGCGTCGTTGCAGACGATCACGCACTCGCGCCCCGACACGCGGCCGACACCGGTGATAATGCCGGCCGCGGCGATGTTGTCGTCGTACATTCCGTAGGCCGCGAGCTGGGAAAGCTCGAGGAACGGCGAGCCTGGATCGAGCAGCGTGCCGACCCGGTCCCGCGGCAACAGCTTGCCCCTGCCGGTATGGCGGTCGCGGGCCACGTCGCCTCCGCCCTGCTCGATCGCGCGTACCTTGCTCTTCAGGTCGGCGACCAATGTCTCGAGCGCGCTCCGGTTGGCGACAAAAACGGCGTCGCGCGAGTCGAGCATGGTTTCGATGACCGGCATGCTTTGCTACCCGGTTGTTTTCGGACGCGGATGGCCGGGCATCAGCCGATAGGGATGAACCCAGCGCGGCTCCGCTTGGATCCGCGCCAGCCAGTCCCGGATATTCGGCAGGGTATTCCAGTCGGCGCCGATTTCCTCCGGCCAGAACAGATACCCGCACAACGACAGGTCTGCGATCGTCAATCGGTCACCGACGACGTATCGGCGGCCGGCGAGGTGCGCTTCGAGCACGCCCCACGCCGCTTCCGAGCGCGCACGCAAAAAGGCGAGGACGGCAGGATCCGAATCCTTGCCGAAGGCTCGAAGAAATCGCATGGTTGCCGTATAACTCGTCAGCTTGTGGTTGTCCCATAGCAGCCAGCGCAGGATTTCGCGACGCTCGGCATCATCTTCCGGTCCGAATCGCCCCAGCGTCTGAGCGAGATACTCGAGAATCACGCCCGATTGCGTGAGCCGCAGGCCGCGATGCTCGAGCATCGGCGCCTCGCCCATGACGTTGAGCTCGCGGTATGCCGGGGACCGTGTCTCCCCGCCGAAATAGTCGACGAAGCGCGGCGTCCAGTCGGCGCCGGCAAGCTCGAGAAACAGCGCGGGCTTATAGCAATTGCCCGATTGGGCAAAACAGTGCAGCGTGAACTCGGCTGGCGGCTTCGCCATCTCACCAGCCTCCCGTCGCCAGCCAGCGCTCGACTTGCTCGAACCGGTCGACGCCCCAGAACGGCTCGCCGTCGACGATGACAAAAGGCGAGCCGAAAACGCCGGCCGCGATCGCCTTGTCGTTTTCGAGCCTCAGCGCGTCCTTGATCGCCGGATCGTCGATCGCCGCACGCGCAGCGGTGGCGTCGACACCGCATTGCCCGGCGATCGCGGCGGCGCGGTCGGGATTCGAGATGTCGACGTCGTCGACAAAAAAGGCGCGATAAAGCGCATGCAGCACGCCGGCCGTCATCTCGGGATTAGTGCGCTGCAGCCAGACGACGATGCGCGCCGGCGCCTGCGTCGAAATCGGAAACACCGTCGGCATCCGGAAGTCTGTCACGCCATGAAACCGGGCGCTGCGCGCAAAATCGCGCTTCGAGTAGTCGCCCTTCAGCGGCACCTGCGTCAGCGGCACCGATCCTGTCTGCTTGAAAACGACGCCGAGCAGGACCGGGTGCCAGGCGACCTTGCGCCCGTGACGGGCGGCGAGAGCTTCGATCTTTTCCGACCCGATGAAGCCGTACGGCGACGAAAAGTCGAAATAGAAATCGATGGCGGCAGTCATGCGATCCTTTCGGTTAGCCGGCGAGAGCGCGCCCGATCACCAGACGCTGGATGTCGCTGGTGCCCTCGTAGATCTGGCAGACGCGCACGTCGCGATAGATGCGTTCGACCGGGAAGTCAGTCACATAGCCATAGCCGCCATGGATCTGGATCGCGTCCGAGCACACACGCTCGGCCATTTCCGATGCAAAAAGCTTCGCCATCGAGGCTTCCTTCAGGCACGGCAGGCCCGCGTCTCGCAAGCTCGCCGCATGCCAGGTGAGTTGCCGGGCGGCTTCGATCTGCGTAGCCATGTCGGCGAGCCGAAAACTGATCGCCTGATGCTCGATGATCGGCTTGCCGAAGCTTTCCCGCTCTCGCGCATAGGACAGCGCCGCCTCGAAAGCGGCGCGTGCCATGCCGACGGCCTGCGCGGCGATGCCGATGCGGCCGGCCTCGAGATTGGCCAGCGCGATCCTGTACCCCTCGCCTTCGCGGCCCAGCAGGTTGGCGGCCGGAACCCGGCAGTCGGAGAGCACGATTTGTGCGGTATCCGAGGCGCGCTGTCCGAGCTTGTCCTCGATGCGCGCCGCGTCGTATCCCGGCAACGCGGTATCGACGATGAACGCCGACATGCCTTTTTTGCCGGCGGCCTTGTCGGTCAGCGCAAACACGATCGCGACGTCGGCATTCTTGCCCGAGGTGATGAACTGTTTGGTGCCGTTCAGCACATAGTGCCCGCCGTCGTCGCCTCGAATGAACTCCGCTCGCGTGGCGATGGCCGCCGCGTCCGAGCCGGTATGCGGCTCGGTCAGGCAGAAGCAGCCGATCTTGGCGCCGCTCGCCAGCGGCTTCAGATAACGGTCTTTCTGCGCCGCGGTGCCGAACGCGAATATCGGGCCGCAGACGACGGAGTTCTGCACGCTGATGACGGTCGAGGTCGCGCCGTCGCCGGCGGCGATTTCCTCCAGCGCCAAGGCAAGCGATACGTAGTCCAGGCCGGCGCCACCGTACGACTCGGGCACTACGATGCCACAGGCGCCGAGCGCCGCGAGCTCACGCAACGCGTCGCGCGGAAACGCGTGCTCGCGATCCCATGCCGCGGCGAACGGCGCCAGCCGCTGCTGCGCAAAGTTGCGCATTGTCTCGCGCACCATCTGCTGGGAATCGCTGAGCTGCATCGAAAAGGCCGCCTACCGTCGCGAGTCGAAGGCGAGCCGTACCGCGATGCCGGCCAGCACAACGCCGAGCACCCAGCGCTGCACCGCCGACCACAGCGGGCGTCTGGCAAGCCAGCCGGTAATCGCGCCGGCGGTGAGGACGAAGACGAGGTCGCTCGCGGAGCTGATCACTATTTGCAGCAGCCCGAGCACCAAGCCCTGGGCCAGCACGCTGCCGCGAGCGGCATCGATGAACTGCGGAAACAGCGCCAGATAAAACATCGCCACTTTCGGATTCAACAGACTGGTCACGAGGCCCATGCGGAAGAGCCGCCACGGCGAGTCCTGCGGCAGCGCGCGCGGCGCGAACACGTCCCGCCCTCCGGGTCGCAACGCGTCCCAGGCGAGCCACAGCAGGTAGCCGGCGCCGGCATAGCGAACGGCATCGTAGAGGACCGGCACGGTCAGGAAAATCGCCGACAGGCCGAGCGCGGCGGCCAAGACGTGGAACACGAAGCCGAGCGAGGTGCCGGCGAGCGAGATGATGCCGGCGCGCCGTCCCTGGCAGAGGGTCCGCGACACCAGGTAAAGCAGGTTCGGCCCCGGCGTCAGCGCCAGCAGCATGCTCGCCAGCGCGAACAGCGCGAGGTTCTGCGCCGTCGGCATCAGCCGCTTTCCGCTTCGCCCGGACGAGCGAGACCGACGGCAGCGCCGGCAACCTGGCCCCGCGCGAGCGGCCTCAAGCGCCGGCCTCGTAGCCCAATTCGCGCATCAGCGGTCCGGCGCCGCTTTCCACCTGACGGCGTTCGGCATCGCTCATTTCGCGCCGCCACACCTCGACGCGCTCGGCCATCGGCGGTCGCGCGAGATTGACATGGATGCGTGTGCGCTCGTCGCGCGCGATCATCCGGCCGTCGACGTGCGCACGACCTTGCAGTCTGGCCAGCCGTTCCTGCCCGCGCGCGCCGGAATCGAGCATCGCCGGCTCATAGGCCAGCGACAGGTACGAACAGAGACGCCTGAGCTCCGCTTCCGGGTGGAGCACCAGGTCCTCGAAGCGGATCTCCTGGTAGTGGTGCAGCGAGGACGCCGCGTGCCGGCCGACTTCGACGTTCTGCCGCCAGAACGATCCGAGCGTCGCGTAATCCTGGCTGGGCGCGAACCAGGTCTTGCGCCATGACATCGCGGTATCGCGCGGATCGCGTATCACGTGAATGAAACGCGCTTCGGGAAGCAGTGCCTGGATGTGCTGCATCGTGAAGACGTAACCGGGGGTCTTGTCGCCGCTGCGTGGTTTGCGCTGGGTTTCGCCGTACAGCGCGTAGAACGCCCGGGTGCCCGCGGCAACGGTGAAAGCGGAGATCGCCTGCAGCCTGCGCCAGAACAGCTCCTTGTCCAGACCGAAGTCAGACCAGTTCGAAATAGTCATCCGGTCGGCGGTGACGATGTCGAAAAAGCGCCGGCGCAGCGACGCCGGATCGCCGACCAGCCCCATCACGTTGGGGAGGAACGCAGTCTCCGGCGGAATCGCCAGCTGCGAATGCGCGTCGAGCATCACTGCCAGCAACGAGGTGCCCGAGCGCGGACATCCGACGATCACCGGAAAAGGATCGCGCGCGCCGCGCGGCGCTGCCGACGGCGCCGGCTTGCCGCCGATGCGCAAGGTGACGCGAGGCGACTCGAAGACGAGCTTGTCGGCCATCGCCTTGTCGTCAGGCGAGCTCTATCGCGAGCGCGGTCGCTTCGCCGCCGCCGATGCAAAGACTGGCCATGCCGCGCTTCTTGCCGAGCTTGCGCAGCGCGCCGAGCAGCGTCACCACGATGCGCGCCCCCGACGCGCCGATCGGATGGCCGAGCGCGCAGGCGCCGCCGTGGACATTGACCTTGTCGGCCGGCAGCCCATGCTCGTGCATCGCCGCCATCGTGACCACCGCGAACGCTTCGTTGATCTCGTATAGATCGACATCTTCGGGCTTCCAGCCGACTTTCGCATAGAGCTTGCGCATCGCACCGACCGGCGCCGTCGTGAACCATCCGGGCTCCTGCGCGTGCGTCGCATGGTCGAGAATCACCGCGAGCGGCTTCAAACCCTTGCGCTCGGCAAGCGAGCGGCGCATCAGCACCAGCGCCGCCGCGCCGTCGGAAATCGAGCTGGAATTTGCTGCGGTAACCGTTCCGTCCTTGCGGAATGCCGGCTTGAGGCCGGGGACCTTGTCGGGGCTCGCTTTCGCCGGCTGTTCGTCCTTGTCGATGACGACATCTCCCTTGCGGCCCGACACGGTGACCGGCGCGATCTCCCAGCCAAACGATCCGTCGTTGTTCGCGGCAAGCGCGCGAGAAAGCGAACGCAGGGCAAACTCGTCCTGCGCTTCGCGCGAAAAATGGAACTTGTCTGCGCACTGCTCCGCGAACACGCCCATCAGCTTGCCGCGGTCATAGGCGTCTTCGAGGCCGTCGAAAAACATATGATCGATGACCGTGCCATGGCCCATGCGCATGCCTGAACGCGCTTTCGGCAGCAGGTACGGCGCATTGGTCATGCTTTCCATGCCGCCGGCAACGATGATATCGGCGCTGCCGGCGATGATCGCATCGTGGCCGAGCATTGTCGCCTTCATAGCCGAGCCGCACATCTTCGACAGCGTCGTGCAGTTGGTCGACAACGGCAGGCCCGCCTTCAGCGACGCCTGGCGCGCTGGCGCTTGGCCCTGCCCGGCCATCAGGCAATTGCCGAAAATCAGCTCGTCGACGTCGGCCGGCGCGATGCCGGCGCGCTCTACCGCCGCCTTGATCGCCACCGCACCGAGATCGCTCGCGGCAAGCGAAGCGAAGTCGCCCTGAAGACCGCCGATCGGCGTTCTCGCCGCACCGACGATGACTATCGGATCGTTTTGCACAATGAGTTCGCTCCTCGACAAAAACGCCGCGCGGCGCGGCCGCAGCCTTACGCCGGGGGCGCCGCCTTGTCGGCTGGCTTCTGCACCCGCCGCGGCCGGCGCACGAGCTCGCCGCCGCAATTCGGACACACGCCGTTCAGCGCGTTGGCGCACGTTGCGCAGAACGTGCATTCGTAGCTGCAGATGTATGCGGCATCGGCGTCGGGAGTAAGCGGCCATGCACATCGCTCACAGCGTTCGCGCATTTCCAGTGCCATCGGCTCTCCGGTCACTTGGTCTCGTTGAATAGCTCGCGGCCGATCAGCATTCGACGAATCTCCGACGTTCCGGCGCCGATCTCATACAGCTTGGCATCGCGCCACAGCCGGCCCACCGGGTATTCGTTGATATAGCCGTTGCCGCCGAGGGCCTGGATCGCCTCGCCGGCCATCCAGGTTGCCTTTTCCGCGGCATACAGTATCGCACCTGCGGCGTCCTTGCGCGCAGTCTCGCCCCGGTCGCAGGCCTGCGCCACGGCGTAGACGTATGCGCGGCACGCAGCCATCGTCGTATACATGTCGGCGATCTTGCCTTGCATCAGCTGAAACTCGCCGATGGGCTGGCCGAATTGGCGCCGCTCATGCACATACGGCAGCACCGCGTCCATGCAGGCGCTCATGATCCCGAGCGGGCCGCCGGCCAGCACGACACGCTCGTAGTCGAGTCCGCTCATCAGGATGTTGACGCCGCGGCCTTCCTCGGAGAGGACGTTGCCCTCCGGCACTTCGCAGTCCTCGAACACCAGTTCGCAGGTGTTGGACCCGCGCATGCCGAGCTTGTCGAGCTTTTGCGCGGTGGAAAAGCCCTTCATTCCCTTTTCGATCAGGAATGCGGTGATGCCCCGCGGTCCCGCGTCGACGTCGGTCTTGGCATAGACGACCAGCGTATCGGCGTCGGGCCCATTGGTGATCCACATTTTCGTTCCGTTCAGGACGTAACGATCGTCGCGACGCACTGCGGAAAGCCGCATTGAAACGACATCGGACCCCGCGCCGGGCTCGCTCATAGCCAGCGCTCCGACATGCTCACCCGACACCAGTTTGGGCAGGAAGCGTCGTTTTTGCTCGGCACTGCCGTTGCGCCGGATCTGGTTGACGCAAAGATTCGAGTGGGCGCCGTACGACAGCCCGACCGATGCCGACGCGCGGCTGATCTCTTCCATCGCGACGACATGGGCGAGATAGCCCATCGCCGTGCCGCCGAACTCTTCCTCGACCGTAATGCCGAGCAGGCCCAGATCGCCCATCTTGCGCCACAGGTCCTGCGGAAAACGGTTGTCGTGATCGATCGCCGCGGCTCGGGGCGCGATCTCAGCGGCGGCGAAGTCCTGGACCGTCGCCCGCAGCATGTCGGCGGTCTCGCCCAGCGCGAAATTGAGCGACGGAAAATTGGCCATCGTGGCTCCTCAGTGGTCCGGCTTGCCGGCCATTACCATCAGCGTCTGCTGCATGATTGCGCACAGCGTCCGCGCGCCTTCTCGCTCCGCGTAGACCTCGCCGCGAGTGATCACCAGTGTCTTGCCCGGTTTCACCACCGAGGCTTCGGCGATCAGGCGCTCGCCCGCTGCCGGGGCAATCAGGTTCAGCTTGTATTCGACGGTCAGTACGCTCGCATCAGCAGGAAACAATGTAAATCCGGCATAGCCGCCGGCCGAATCGGCGATCGCGCTGACGATGCCTGCGTGGATGTATCCGTGCTGCTGGGTCAGATCATCGCGGTACGGCAGCTCGATCGTGCAGGCCCCGGGCGAGATCCGGGTCAGCTGCGCGCCAAGCAGCCGCATTGCATTTTGCCGGTCGAAGCTTGCCCGCACGCGCATCTCGTAACCAGGGTCAACTGGCGAGCCCCCCGCATGCGCCTTGAAGCCGGTCTGCAGTGCAGCCATCGTCAGTCCCCGCGGGATGTGGTCAGGAGAACGCTCGACTATATATGACGTTTACGTAAACGTCAACCGGTCCGGGACCCCGCGAGCGGTATCACGCCGCACCGTCGCCCGGACTTCGGCGCAGGCGCTTGCGGCACTGCCGCTCGAACGCCTCGATCTCCGAGAGCACGATCGCAATGTCTTCCCGCTGCTGCTTGAGCATTGCTCGGCGCGCCGCCAGCACTTCGAGAAACTTTATCAGCTGCGGGCGTTCGCTCCTGCTGACGTCGTACAGGTCGAGAAGCTCGCGGATCTCGGTCAAAGACAACCCCAGCCGCTTGCCGCGCAGGATGAGCTTGATTCGCACCCGCTCGCGCTCCCCGTAGATGCGCGCCTGCCCGGCGCGGCGCGGCGCCAACAGGCCTTCGTCCTCGTAGAAGCGGATCGTGCGCGTCGTCAGCGCGAATTCCTGCGCGAGCTCGGAGATCGTGAAGGTGGCCGGATCTGGATGCGAGGGCATTGCCGCGAGGCGGAAGGTCGAGTGCGAGGGCGCGGTCAAGATACCACAAGGCGTGCGCCCGGCTTGGCGCGCGGTGTCGTTGCAGCTTGACAGGCAGCAGCGATTCGAACACGATGTTGCGTTGCACAAAACCGCCGGCGCGCCGCGCTGCCGCCGTTGCCGGTCGACATGAACGCCCCGCTGCCACCGATCCTCAGCTATCCGCATTCCGATGCGCCCGCCCCCGGCACGTCGCGCGAGCTTGCGCCCGGCATTTATTGGCTGCGCATGCCTTTGCCGTTCGCGCTCGATCACATCAATCTGTGGCTGCTCGACGACGGCATCGCGTGGACGCAAGTCGATTGCGGCTACGGCAATGCGGCGACACGCGCGCTCTGGCAGGCGCATTTCACCGGGACCCTTGCCGGCCGGCCGCTCAACCGCGTCATCGCGACGCATTATCATCCCGATCATCTGGGCAACGCGGCTTGGCTGGCGGCGCGCTTCTCTTGCCCTGTGATGATGCCGCAGGCCGAATATCTGACGGCGCATGCGGTCGCGGGCGAGCACAGTGGCTATGGCGCGGCGTCGATGCGCGAGATGTTGCGCGCGCATGGCTTGCCGGCCGAGCATCTGGCGGCGCTCGATGCCCGCGGCAATTCCTACCGACGCGGCGTGCCGGAAATCCCAACGAGCTTTCAGCGCCTGGCCGCGCACGATGCAGTCCGCATCGGCGCGAATGACTGGCAGGTGATTCCCGGCTCCGGCCATTCGCCCGAGCACGCCTCCCTCTACTGCAAGGATCTCGGCGTCTGCATTTCCGGAGACATGCTGCTGCCACGCATCAGCACCAACGTCAGCGTCTGGCCGATCGAGCCCGAAGGCGACCCGTTGCGGCGGTTCCTGGATTCGCTGACGGCATTCACCGAGCTTCCCGGCGAGACGCTGATACTGCCCTCGCACGGGTTGCCGTTCGTCGGTGCCGGCGCTCGAGTCGATCAACTGCGCGAGCATCACGCCGCGCGGCTGGCGGAGCTCGAAATCGCCGCAACGACGCCGAAGACCGCGGCGGATATCGTGCCGGTACTGTTCCGTCGCGAGCTCGACTTGCAACAACGTTTTTTCGCGATGGGCGAGGCAATCGCCCATCTGAACCATCTTTGGCATCGCGGGCGTCTCGATCGCTCAGTCGGCGACGACGGGACGATCCGCTTCCTCCGCGCTGCCGGCATACAATAAAGTCACTTCGAAAGGGTTTTGATGAGCGCAACCGATACCGCGGGTTTGACCAAGCAGGGCTATGACCCCGTCGCGCTGGCGGACTCGCTCGCCAGCGCCGCCGACAAGAGCGCAAAGCTCCTCGGAGACTACCTCAGCCGCCAGTCGAAGTCGGGGCCCTCGCTCGCCGGCGACGAATTCGGACTGACCAAGGCATTCATGGAAATGGCGGCAAAGATGCTGTCCAATCCCTACCGCATGGCCGAGACGCAAATGAACCTGTGGTGGGATTATTCGGCGCTCTGGCAGTCGTCGATGCTCAAGCTGATGGGCCAGACGTCGGTGCCGGTCGCCGAGCCGATGAAAGGCGACCGGCGCTTTCGCCACGAGGACTGGCAGGAACATTTCCTGTTCGACTACGTCAAGCAGTCGTACCTCATCGCGGCGCGCTGGCTGCACAACGCCGTCACAAGTGTCGAGGGACTCGACGAGCACACGCAGAAAAAGGTTGATTTCTTCACTCGCCAGTACATCGACGCGCTGGCGCCGTCGAACTTCGCGCTGACCAACCCCGAGGTATTCCGTGAAACCGTCGCGAGCGGCGGCCAGAACCTGGTCAAGGGGCTGAACAACCTGCTCGACGATATCGAGCGCGGCAACGGGCAGCTCAAGATATCGATGACCGACAGCAAGGCGTTCGAGCTCGGCGTAAACATCGCCACGACGCCGGGCAAGGTCGTCTACCAGACCGAGCTGATGCAGCTGATCCAGTACGAGCCGACGACGGCCAAGGTCTACAAGCGACCGCTGCTGATCATACCGCCATGGATCAACAAGTATTACATCCTCGATTTGCGCGAGAAGAACTCGCTGGTCAAATGGTGCGTCGAGCACGGGCTCACCGTCTTCGTGATTTCGTGGGTGAACCCCGACAAGAAGCTTGCCGGCAAGGACTTCGTCGACTACATGCAGGAAGGCGCGCTCGCGGCGCTCGGCGCGATCGAGCAGGCAACCGGCGAGCGCGAGGTCAATGCACTCGGCTACTGCCTGGGAGGAACCCTGCTCACCGCCACACTGGGTTACATGGCGGCGAAAAAGGACCGACGCATCGTCAGCGCAGGCTTCATGAGCTCGCTGATCGATTTCACCGGTGCCGGCGAGCTCGAGGTGTTCATCGACGAGAGCCAGGTGCAGGCGCTGGAAAAGAAGATGAACGAGCGCGGCTATCTGGAGGGATCGGAGATGGCCAACTCGTTCAACATGCTGCGCAGCAACGACCTGATCTGGTCGTTCGTCATCAACAACTACCTGCTCGGACGCGATCCGTTCCCGTTCGACCTGCTGCACTGGAACTGCGATTCGACGCGCATGCCCGCGAAGATGCACAGCTTCTACCTGCGCAACATGTATTTGCGCAATGCGCTGAAGGATCCGGGTGGCATCAGCCTGGCCGACGTGCCGATCGACGTGTCCAGGATCGTGCTTCCCACCTATTTCGTCTCGGCGATCGAGGATCATATCGCACCCTGGAAAACGACCTATGCGGGCCCGCGGCTCCTCGGCGGCAAGTCGCGCTTCGTCCTGTCGGGGTCCGGACACATCGCCGGCATGATCAATCCGCCGTCCGCGAACAAGTACGGCTATTGGACTAATGACAAACTCGCGCCGACGCCCGACGAATGGCTGGCGGGCGCGAAGCAGCATGAAGGTTCCTGGTGGAGTGACTGGCTGACCTGGCTCAAGCCGCATCTGGGACCCCAGGTGGCCGCCCGCGCGCTTGGAAAGAGCGGCGGTAAGGGCCGCCTGAAAATCATCGAACCCGCGCCCGGAAGCTACGCGCGATTGCGAGCCGATGCACGTTGAGTCACGCGGCGGCGGGTGCGGCGCTCAAGTTCCGGTACCGGCCATTTCGCACGTCGTCAATGTGCAGCTCGACAACGGCACCAGGCGCTCGTTCACCCACGGATCGAACCCGCCATCTCGCGAGGGCGACCGAATCAAAGTCGTCGGCGGCAGACTCGCCCTGCTCGCCAAATAGCGTGCAGCGGCCGCCAGTCCAGCCCGGGCAATGCAGCCCGGGCTTTTTGTTGCGCGGACCGTACAAGGCGCCGGCAGCGACAAGCACGGGAATCCGCACAATTGGATTAAGATGCATATGCTCGCGCGGTGCGACGACCTGACCGAGGAGAATTTCAATGCGGACGGTGACGAAATCCATTTGGGCCGCGGCGTGGGCCGTCGGACTGTGCCTCGCCAGCGGGCCGGCAGCGGCGCAATTCAACCAGTTCTACTTTTTTGGCGACAGCCTGAGCGACGCCGGCTCGTTCAAGCCGGTGCTTCCGCCCGGCACCGGCAAGTTCACGACCAATCCCGGCCCGATATGGGCCGAAGTCCTCGCGCAGCGTTACGGCTCGACCGCGACTCCCGCCAACCAGGGAGGCAACGACTATGCCGAGGGAGGCGCGCGGGTGACACAGCTGCCGGGCTTTCCCGCGACGCCGCCGACCGGCACCGCGACGCCGGTGGACGTGCAGGTGCAGCACTTCCTCGCCAAAGGCGCGGTCGATCCGCACGCGCTGTATTCGGTGTGGGCCGGCGCCAACGACCTGTTTGTCCAGCTCGGGCTGGCGCAAGCCGGCGCGATTACACCGACTCAGCTCCAGACCAACCTCGCCACCGCGGCGGTGCAACTCGTCCAGCAAGTCGGCATCCTGAACGCCGCCGGCGCACGCTACATCATGGTATTCAACCTTCCCGACGTCGGCAACACGCCGTTCGGACGCGGCTCCGGCCAGGGAGCGTCGATCACCGCACTGTCGAGCTTTTTCAACAGCACGCTCAGCACCGGGCTCGATGCGCTTCATGTCGACCTGATCCGGCTGAACGTTTTTTCGCTGTTGAATGAAGTCGTCGCCAATCCGGCGGCGTACGGCTTCACCAACGCCAGCTCGCCGGCGTGCACGGTCCCATCGCTCGTTTGCACCTCAGCGACGCTGGTCGCTCCTAACGCCGCGCAGACGTTTGTCTTTGCCGACAGCGTTCATCCGACGACCGCCGGGCATCAGTTGATCGCCGACTACGCAGCGTCGGTGCTCGAGGCGCCGCAGAAAATAGGCCTGCTCGCCGAAGCGCCGCTGCAGGCCGGGCAGGCGAATTTCCGCGCTATCGACAACCGGATGTGGTCGTCGCTCAGCGCGCCGCGCGCGCAGAGCAAGTACGAAGCCTATGTCGTCTACGACTATGGCAACTATGACCATAGCGGAGACTTCGGTGGCGGCAGCGATCACATGAATACGGTCACCATCGGCGGCGACACGAAGCTGTCCGAGCGCCTGCTCGCCGGCCTTGCGTTCGGCTACTCCGATGACAAGGCCTCGTTCGGCGACAACGGCGGCGGATTCAAGCTCAACGAAGCATCGCTTACCGCGTACGTGGGCTACGGGCAGGGCCCGTGGTATGTCGGCGCGACGCTCGGCGCCGGCGATCTCGATTACCGAAACATACATCGCACGTTCGCGCTCGGCGGAGGGTCTCGCACCGAAACCGGCGACACGCACGGAACCAACGTCACGGCCAGGGTTCTCGGCGGCTACTGGTTCAATACCACCGCGAACTGGCTGCACGGGCCGTTCGCGCTGCTAACCTATCAGCAGAACAAGGTCTATGCCTGGTCGGAGGAAGGCACCAGCAGCACGGCGATGTCGTTCGGTCACCAAAAGCGCGACTCGGTGGTCTCCAGCCTGGGCTGGCAGGCAAGCGGCACCTTTGGAGCGCTGCGGCCGTTCGGGCGAGTGACCTGGGAAAAGGAATACGACAACGGCGAGCGCACAGTACGCGCCGGACTCGTATCGACCGGCGGCATCGGCTTCGGCCTGCCGGCGCTTCGTATCGACGACAACTACGTGCTGTTCGAGATCGGCGCCAGCGCCGATTTGGGCAACAGGCTCATCGGCTTCGCCAGCATCAATGCGACGGCATCCAAGGACGACGGGAATTTCCAGGCGGTGACGGTGGGCGTGCGCCTGCCTCTTTGAGCTGACCGCGCACGAAAAAGGCCGCCTCATGCGGCCTTTTTCTTAACGCCCCGCCAGGTTCCGGCGCATCTGCGCGAGGTACTCCAGCCCGGCGACGGCGCGAGCGCCGTACCACGAAGTCATCTCCCCGTCGATCAGGGTGACCGGCGTCGGCTGGCCGCGGCTTGCAAGCATCAACGCGAGCGCGCTTGCGTCTTTCTCGCGGAATGCATAAGGCTCGGTCGAGAGCAGGATTCGTTCGGCCTCGCGCCACGCCGGCGCATCGTCGTCAAGCGTCGGATAGCGCGGCGCAGAAATCGCAGGCACCGTTCGCCAGCACGCCAGAGCCAGCATCGCCGACGCATAGGTCGATCGCGCCACCGTGTACCACGGCTTGCGCCAGATCAGGTAAAGCACGTTCTGGTGTGGAAGAGTGCTGACTGCGTCGAGCAAGGTGTCCCTGGCCGCCACGTAGCGCGCCGCCAAGGCTTCGGCCTCCGCGGGCCGGCCGAAGATCGTCGCGAACATCCGGTACAGCTGCAAGTTGTCGTCCGGCACCAGCGGATGAGTGACGATCACATGCGGGACTTGCGCGGCCAGCGCATCGACGGTCTCGCGGCGATTTTCGTCGATATTGACGATAAGGTGCGTCGGCTTGAGGGCGAGAACCTTGTCCAGGGCGACATCCTTGGTGCCGCCGACCTTGGGCACGCGCCGCAACGCGTCGCGCGGGTGGATGCAAAAACCGGTTCGACCCACGACCTGGTCGCCTAGGCCGAGCGTGAACAGCAACTCGGTCAGGCTCGGCACCAGGCTGACGATGCGCGCGTCAGCCCGGGCGACCGGGTGCACGACGCCGAGGGCGTCGCGCCGCGCGCTGTCGTCCGACATCGGTTCGGACCTAGGCCGACGCGCGCGGCTTGCGCGGCCTTTTCGCCAAGACCCGGTCGAAAACCGGGCGCGGCAGCACGCGCAGCGTACGGCCCAGCCATGCCATCTGCCATGGCAGCACATAAAAGCGGCGCCCGCGGGCGATCGCACCGGCGATCAGCCGTGCGGCTTTTTCCGGCGCCAGCAGGAACGGCATGCGATACGGATTGTTCGCGGTCATCGGCGTGGCGATGAAGCCGGGACAGATCGTGACGACTTCGACCCCGCTTCCGACGAGCTCGACGCGCAGGCTTTCGAGATAGTTGATTGCCGCGGCCTTCGAAGCCGAATACGCCCCCGCGCCCGGCAGCCCGCGAAAGCCCGCCACGCTCGCGATTCCGACCAGCGTCCCGTGGCGGGCCGCCATCATGCCTGCAACAAACGGCTGGAACGTGTGCACGACGCCGAGCACATTGGTCTCGAGCACCGCGCGGAACGGCGCAATATCGGCGGCATACTGGGTCGAGGTGCCGACCGAGATGCCGGCATTGGCGATAACGACGTCGGGAAGACCGAACCGCGCGACAAAATCGTCGGCTGCGGCGCGCAGCGCCGCCGCATCGCGCACGTCGCCGGCGTACCAGGCATGGCGGCCGGCATCGAGCTTCGCCGCAAGACTCGGCGGCGCGGTGGACCGCCGCGCGTAAAGGCCGAGGACGGCGCCTTTGCCGGCGTAAAACTCGGCCAGCGCCGCGCCTATACCGCTGCTTGCGCCCGTGAGGAAGACGTTCACGTGCGCGCGGCGCCGGCCGCTGCGACGCTAGCTCTTCGCCCGCTCGGCGCGAGCCTTGGCGATCAGGACGTCGAGCGCGGCAGGCACCTCGGCGTGACCGCCAATGCGATCCGATGCCGTGATGAACTTGCCGTCGACGACGACCGTAGGCACCGATTGAATGTTGTACGCCTGCGCCAGCGCGGTGGCGCGCTTCATCTTGCTGTCGATACCGAACGACGTGTATACGCCGGCGACCTTGGCGCGATCGAGCCCCTTGCTGGCAGCCCAGTCGAGAAACGTCTTGTCGTCCCAGAGCGGCTGACCGTTGGCGTGGATCGCCTTGAACACGTCCGGTGACAGCCGCGCTTCCTCACCCAGCGCGTCGAGCGTGTAATAGATCTTCGCCAACACCTTCCAGCGCTCCTGGAACATGACGGGCACCCGCCGGAACTGGACGTCGGCAGGCGCGGTCTTGAACCAATTCTGCAGGTACGGTTCGAGATCGCTGCAATGCGGGCAGCCGTACGAAAAGAATTCGATGACTTCGATCTTCTTGCCCGATTCGACCGGTTGAGGCACCTTCAGGCGCGCGTAATTCTTCCCTTCGACGAGATCGGTCGCACCGGCGGTCGCGAACGAAAAAACGGCCAGAAAGCCGACAAGCAACTGCGCGAAGCGACTCATCGCTACTCCTGCGAAAAATGATCGGAAAGCGGCTATTGGGCTGGCCGGCAGCGTGGAAGTTCAACCGCGGACGCCCGGCGGACCCTCATTGATTCTTGATCACTGCGGCATCGAATCCGCTCTTGCCGAGCTCGCCCTTGACGCGATTGACCTCGTCGGTGTTGTCGAACGGACCCACCCGAACGCGGTAACGCACTCCCTGGTCGGGCAAAGTCGCCGACTGGACTGCGGCTTCCCAGCCGGCGAGCGCGAGACGCGCCTTGAGGGCCTCGGCGTCCGATTGGCTGGCAAAAGCCCCGGCCTGCAGCCACATTCGGTCGGCGGGCTTGGCCGCGCCGGCCGGCGGGCCCGCCTTGGCAACCGTTTCCGGCGCTGCCTTGTCGACTGGTCGTTCGACCGCCTTGTCGGCCGCCTTTCGCTCGGTGCCGATGCGGGGCTCTTCGGCGCCCGGAAGGATCTTGTAAAAGTCGAAGCGCGGCTTTTCCGGCGCGCCCGCGGTTGCCGGCATGTCCGTCTTGTTGGCGCGGGCCGCGTCCTTGGCTGCGCCCGGGACCGGCAACGGCGACGAGAGGCCGGCGCGAGCCAGGTAGTACGCGACCGCGGCGGCGATCGCCAAGCCGAGGATCAGGCCGAGGAAAATACCGAGCACGACGCCGCCACGCATCGATCGGCGCGCCCGGCGGGCGCAGCGTTTTCTGGTCTGTGCGAAATTCATCGATCCCTAGTCTTCGTGGTTCGGCGCTTCCTTGCGCATCGCTACCGGCGCGCTGACGCCCAGCATCGCGAGCCCGTTTCGTATCACCTGTCCGACGGCGACGACCAGAGCGAGGCGCGCCTTGCGCAAAGCGACATCGTCGACGAGGAACTGTTCGGCATTATAGTAGCTGTGAAATTCAGCCGCCAATTCCTTCAGATAGAAGGTCACCAGATGCGGCGCCAGCTCGCGCGCCGCGGCTTCCAGCTCCTCCGGAAAATCCGCCAGGCGGTTCAATAGCGCCTGCTCGTAGGAACTTTGCAGCGGTGACAGGTCCGCGTCGATCAGCGCCTGCGGCGCGGCGGCGACGTCGATTCCCGCCTTGTCGAGCACGCTGCAAACGCGCGCGTGCGCGTATTGCACGTAGTAGACCGGATTTTCCTCGCTCTGCGAGCGAGCCAGGTCGATGTCGAATGTCAGCTGCGAATCGGACTTGCGCAGAAGGAAGAAAAAGCGCACCGCGTCGCGGCCGACTTCGTCGATCAGCTCCCGCAGCGTGACACCGCTGCCGGCGCGCTTGCTCAGCTTCACTTCCTCGCCGCCGCGCATCACCAGCACCATCTGGTGTATTACGTAGTCCGGGTATCCGCTCGGAATGCCCAGGCCCAGCGCTTGAAGCCCGGCGCGCACCCGCGACAGCGAGCCGGCGTGGTCGGCGCCCAACTCGGTGATCGCGCGCCTGTAGCCGCGCCGCCACTTGGTGACGTGGTAGGCGATATCGGGAACGAAATAGGTGTAGCTTCCATCCGACTTCTTCATCACCCGGTCCTTGTCGTCGCCGTAATCGGTGGTCTTGAGCCAGAGAGCTCCTTCGTGCTCGTAGGTCTTGCCCGCCGCGATCAGCGCCTGCACAGTGCTGTCGGCAAGCCCCTCGTCGTACAGCGACGACTCCAGGTAGTAGTGGTCGAAACGGATACCAAATGCGGTGAGATCCTCGTCCTGTTCGCGACGCAATATCGCCACGGCGAAACGGCGGATCGCGTCCAGATCGTCGGCGGCGCGGTCGTCAGGATTCGCGGCAGCGTAGTCGCGCGCGATCTCCCAGATGTATTCGCCCTGGTAGCCGTCCTCGGGAAAGCTTGCGGCGATGCCTTGCGCTTCCCTGATCCGCGCCTGCACCGACAAGGCGAGATTCATGATCTGCGCACCGGCGTCGTTGTAATAGAACTCGCGATGAACGGCAAAACCCTGGGCGGCGAGCAGGCGCGCGATCGCGTCGCCGACCGCCGCACCGCGGCCGTGCCCGACATGCAACGGGCCGGTGGGGTTGGCCGACACGAATTCGACGATCACCTTTTCGCCGCCGCCGCGCGCAGAGCTGCCGTAGCGATCGCCTTCATCCAGAATCCGCGCCACGACCGATTGCCGCGCGGCATCGGAGACGTACAGATTGACGAATCCCGCGCCGGCGACTTCGGCGCGCGCGAGCAGCGGCGATCGGGGCAGCGCTGCCACCAGGTCGGCCGCCAGCTCGCGCGGATTGCGTTTGAGCGCCTTGGCGAGCTGCAGCGCCGCGTTGGTCGAATAATCGCCATGCTTGGCCTGCTTCGGCCGCTCGAGCGCAATCGCCGGCGGCGTCGCGCCTGGCGCGACGCGGGCGATGCCCTCGGCGACCATCGCCGACAGTTCTGTTTTGAGTTGAGTCAAGGCCGCGTTTCTTGGGAGCAAACTGCGAATTATAACGCCCGGACAGTCGCGGACCTGAGCGTGCGCTTCAGCCGAACCCCAGCGGATCGACATCGAGCGTCCACCGCACTTTGCGCTCTGCCAGCCGCTCGAGCTCCGCGCGCCATCGCGGCAGGAATGCCTGAAGCGAACCGCGATCGCGGCTTTGCACGAGCACCTGCGCGCGTTCCAATCCTGCCCGGCGCGGCAGCGCCGCGGGGGTCGGAGAATACACTTCGCACGCACCAGCCGCCGCGGCGAGCTCCCGGCCGCGCTCCGACGCCGCGGCGAGAAATGCCTGCACCGGTTCGGGCGATCTGGCCTCGGCCAGCAGCAGCGCCAGATGCGCGAACGGTGGCAGTGCGAGTGCTTCGCGCTCGGCAAGCAGCGTCGCCGCGAAGCGGTCGAAATCGTGGGCAGCGAGCGCAACGTAAAGCGGATGCTGCGGAAAATCTGTCTGCACCAGCACTTCGCCGGGCAGGTCCCGGCGGCCGGCGCGGCCCGCGACCTGCTCGAGCAGCGCGAACAGACGCTCGGTCGCGCGAAATTCGCCGCTGTAAAGCGCATTGTCGGCGCCGAGGACGCCGACCAGGGTCAGGCGCGCGAAGTCGTGTCCCTTGGCCAGCATCTGCGTGCCGACCAGAATATCGACCTCGCCTGCATCGACGGCCTCGCGCATCGTCGCGAATGTCTGCTTGCCCTGCGTGCTGTCGCGATCGATGCGCAGGATCCTCGCTGCCGGATACAGGTCGGCGAGCGCCCGCTCGAGGCGCTGCGTGCCCGACCCTTGCGGCAGCAAGTCCTGATTGCCGCAATTCGGGCAGGAATGCGGCAGCGCTTCCGCGTGGCCGCAATGATGACAGCGCAGGCCCGCGGTTTCGCGGTGCACGACCAGCCTCGCCGCGCAACGCGGGCATGGCGCTTTCCATCCGCAGCCGGGACACAGCAGCGCCGGCGCGTAACCGCGCCGGTTGATGAACAGCAGCGACTGCTCGCCGCGCGCGAGGCGAGCAGCGATCGCCTCGCGCAGCGCCGGTGCGATGCCCTCGACGGTCCCCTCGGCGCGGGTCGGCACCAATCGTACCGGCGGCAGCGCGGTCTGCGCAGTGGCGCGCAGCGGCAGCTTCAGCCAGCGATAGCGGCCCCTCATCGCCTGAGCATAGGTTTCCAGCGACGGCGTTGCGCTGCCGAGGATCACCGGCACGTCGCGACGGCTGGCGCGGTAGACCGCGACGTCGCGAGCGTGATAGCGCACGCCCTCGTGCTGCTTGAACGAGGCATCGTGCTCCTCGTCGACGACGATCAGGCCCAGATGAGGCGCCGGCGCAAAAACGGCGAGCCGCGTCCCGACGATCAGCTGCGCCTCGCCGCTCGCCGCCGCCAGCCATTGGCGGCGCCGTTCCGATACGCCGAGCCGGCTGTGCAGCAGCGCGATGCGCGCGCCGGGAAGCGCGTCGGCGATTCTCTGCTCGAGCTGGGGTGTCAAGCCGATCTCCGGAACGAGCAGCAGCGCCTGACGCCCGGCGGCGATGACCTGGGCGGCGGCCTCGAGGTAAACGGCGGTCTTGCCGCTGCCGGTCACGCCCTGCAGCAGCGACGCCCGAAAGCCCCCTTGCCCCGGCATCGCGGCAACCAGTGCAGCGCGCTGATCGGCATTGAGCTCGTGCACGCCATGCGGTGCGCTTGCCTCCGCCGCCATTGGCTCGATCCAGCCGTTACGGCGCCATGCGCCGAACACACGCCAGGCGTGCGAGCCCAGCGCCCGGAGCTCGGCGGTCGATGCGCCATGCGCGGAGTCGAGCAACGCGCGCATCGTCAGCCCGCGACCTCGCGCAGCCGCGGATTCGGCGTGGCCCACCGCAGTCATCCGGTAGCGCGCGGCCAACGGCGCACGCGCCGCGGGTGCCGCAACCAGAGGTGGCAGCATTTGCGCAAGGCACAGCCCTATCGGCTGCTGGTAGTAGGCGGCGATGAACGACGCGAGATCGATCAGGTCGTCGGGTAGCGGCGGAATGTCGGCGACGATTTGATCGATCGGAAGCAATCGATCGGGAGCGACCTCGCTCGTGTCGGCGAACTCGACCGCAACGCCAGGCAGCGCGCGCGCGCCGAGCTTGACCACAAGAACACTGCCCCGACCCACGGCAAGGCCGGTGGGAAGCCAGTAGTCGAACAAGCGATGCGCCGCGACCGGCAGCGCCACCCGAACAATGGCCAGGATTACTCCGCGCCAGGCTGCGTCGAGACGAAGGCTCGCGCGCCGTCACAAGTTGTAGGCTTCTGAATCATCAGTAAGGCTTGCAAGAATGCGCGCCAAGTCATTATTTTTTCAATAGTCGGCGTCGCTGACCACGCATGTGGACAATTCTGTGAGTAACTTTGCAGGGGTTTGGCGGCCTACCGCAACGCGACGGCCGCGCACTGGTATTAGCACCGGCGAGATACGTGAAAAATAACTGTTATTCAATGTCTTGCGTCGAACGACGCCATGGCTGTCAGGCGATCGCCGAAGCGAGGCTGCGCTCCGGCGATATTGTGCATAAGTGCGACCCGATCGAGCCAACTCCCGCCGCTGATCAATGCCCTGAAGATCCAGCACCGGCGCGGCTCGCGGCGGTTTCCACGGCGCTCACCGAGTGCGAAATGCGCGATCGCGAAGCCTCGTGCACGAATTCGACCAGGGCGGCAACGTTGTCTGGCGGCGTCGACGGCACGATGCCGTGGCCCAGATTGAATATGAAGCCCGGCGAGGTAGTCGCCGCATCCAGGACAGCCGCGGCCTCCGCGCGGACGACGTCCGGTGTGGCAAGCAGCGCCAGCGGATCGAGGTTGCCTTGCAGCGCAACGCGCGCACCCACTCTCGCGCGAGCCGCCGCGATGTCGGTCGTCCAATCGACGCCGATCGCCGAGCAGCCGGTGTCGGCGATGCGCTCAAGCCACTGACCGCCACCTTTGGTGAACACGATCGTCGGCGTGACGGCGCCGGTCGACTGCCGCACGCGTTCGAGTACCGTCCGGATGTAGGCAAGCGAAAAACGTGCATAGGCCTCGGTGGTAAGCAGCCCGCCCCAGGTGTCGAACAGCATCAGCGCGTCGGCGCCGTGCGCGACCTGCTGCGCCAGATAGGCGGCGACCGCCTCGGCATTGACCGAGAGGACCCGATGCAGCAGATCGGGGCGCGCATAAAGCATGCGGCGCACGCGCGCAAAGTCCGCGCTGCCGCCGCCTTCGATCATGTAACAGGCAAGCGTAAACGGGCTGCCGGCGAACCCGAGCAGCGGCAGTTTGCCGGCCAGAGCGCGCTTGATGGTTGCGACGGCGTCGTATACGTAACGCAGGCGCTCGGGATCGGGCACGGCGAGCTTCCCCACCGCTTCCTCGTCGACCAGCGGCCGCGCGAAACGCGGACCTTCGCCGTCGACGAAATGCAATCCGAGACCCATCGCGTCGGGAACGGTGAGAATGTCCGAAAACAGAATCGCCGCGTCGAGCGCAAAGCGCGCGAGCGGCTGCATCGTGACTTCGGCGGCAAGCTGCGGATTGGTGCAAAGCGCCATGAAACTGCCGGCGCGCGCACGCGTCGCGTTGTACTCGGGAAGATAACGCCCCGCCTGCCGCATCAGCCAGATCGGCGTGTAATCGGTCGGCTCGCGCCTGAGCGCGCGCAGCAGCGTATCGTTTTGCAATGGGGTCATCGGGGAGGCTTGGCGGTGGAACGGGTCGCCGCCACGATGGCAGCGTCGAGTCCTGGCGGCACGGCCGCTATTGTAGAGCCGAATCGCGGCGGACCGGCTTCGCCTTCGCAGCTTCGCCGCCGGATGACGCGGCGATCGACGCGATGCGACGCTTCAGCCGGCCACGAGCTCGCGGCCGCAAAGCCGTTCCAGGATCGCCAGCGGTGATCGCTCGCGATCGTACAGCGCGGCCAACGGAAGATCGATCGTCTGCTCGAGCATGTACTGGCCCGACACCGCCGCATGCATCAGCTGGTCGGAAAAGCACAGCCATGTGGTACCGGGGGCGAAGCGCACGACCTGCTGCGCGCAATTCGCCTGGTAGGCGAGATCTGCCTTGGCGCCGTCGTGCAGGCCGAGCATCAGGTGATCGTACGGGCTGCGCAGGCCCTTGGTCACGTGCAGCGCCGACAGCCAACGCGCCTCGCCGGGGATCTGCCGGCGAACGCCCGGCAGAAACCTGCGCGCCACCGCTTCGAAGCTCTCGCCGACGCGCCATACCCGATCCTCGCTGGGGCTGACATTGCAGAACACGCGCAGAATGCGCTCGCCATGATTCGGCCGCGATGGAAATGCGTCGACGTGCAGGCGCGAGTCGTCCTTGCGCCAGGAAACCGCCCGCCCGACGGCGGGCTGCGGACGGAAGCTGGTGCGCGCGCGGCGAACGTACGGCGCATAACGTGGAAACATCGCTGTGACCAGGCCCGAGGCGTCGGCCGCGAATCGCGCAACCATGCGCGACAGCGCCGCGAGCTCGTCGGCCGAGCCGCGCGCGCCCTTGAGCTTGCCGCCGTCGAAGCTGATGTTTTTGGCCCTGCCGTCGGACCAGCGCGGCGAAAGGAAGCGCTGCTCGTCGGCGGCCAGCGGGAATGCAAGCTGCGGCAAGATCAGCACGCCGCCGCCTTCGAGCGTTCGTATCGCAGCGTCCTGTGCATCGTGGCTAAGCGCCGGCCGCCAGCTCGCGACGTCGAGGGCGGCGATATCGGTCATGGAGGAACCTGTGTCCTAACGCGGCAGCTCGGACGCGCCCATCAGGAATTCGTCGACGGCGCGCGCGCACTGGCGGCCCTCGCGTATTGCCCAGACGACCAGCGACTGGCCGCGGCGCGTGTCGCCAGCGGCAAACAGCTTCGGGACCGACGTTCGATAATGCTCGGTGTCGGCCTTGACGTTGCCGCGCGCGTCGTATTCGACGCCCAGCTCTTCGAGCATCCCGGCGTGCACCGGATGCAGATAACCCATCGCGAAGAGCACCAGGTCGGCCTTGAGCTCGAATTCGCTGCCGGGCACATCGCGAAGCTTCCCGTCCTTCCATTCGACGCGGCTGGCGACAAGCGCAACCACCTTGCCACCCTCGCCCGTGAAGGCCTTCGTCTGAACCGCCCAATCGCGTTCGCAGCCTTCCTCGTGCGACGAAGACGTCCGCATCTTCATCGGCCAGTACGGCCAGACTAGCGGCTTGTTCTCATGCTCGGGCGGCTGCGGCAGCAACTCGAACTGCGTCACCGACGACGCGCCCTGCCGATTCGATGTGCCGACGCAGTCCGAGCCGGTATCGCCACCGCCGATGACGATGACGTGCCGGCCTTTTGCGGTAAGCGGCGGAACGTCGGTGTCGCCGGCGACGCGCCTGTTTTGCAGCGGCAGGAAGTCCATCGCGAAATGAACACCGTCGAGGTCACGACCAGGGACATCCAGATCGCGCGGATGCTCGGAGCCCGCCGAGGCAACCAGCGCGTCGAATTCCTCGAGCAGGCGCGCCGCCGGGACGCCGTTCTTTCCCGTTGCGCCGACATGCGCATTGACGCGGAACTCGACTCCTTCGGCTCGCATCTGCTCGACCCTGCGGTCGATGTGGTACTTCTCCATCTTGAAGTCGGGAATTCCGTAGCGCAACAGGCCGCCGATTCTGTCAGCCTTCTCGAACAGCACGACTTCGTGGCCGGCGCGCCCAAGCTGCTGCGCGCATGCCATTCCGGCCGGGCCGGAACCGACCACGGCCACGCGTTTGCCGGTCTTTCGTTTCGGCGGCTGCGGCGCGACCCAGCCTTCTTCCCAACCCTTGTCGATGATGAAGTGCTCGATCGACTTGATGCCAACCGGGTCGTCGTTGATATTGAGCGTGCAGGCAGCTTCGCATGGCGCCGGGCAGATTCTCCCGGTGAATTCCGGAAAGTTGTTGGTCGAGTGCAGCACTTCGAGCGCCTCGTGCCACTGCTGCCGATAGACCAGGTCATTCCAGTCGGGAATGATGTTGTTGATCGGACAGCCGGACTGACAGAACGGGATGCCGCAGTCCATGCAGCGCGCGCCCTGCTTCGATGCCTGATCGTCCTTGAGCGCGGAGATGAACTCGCGGTAGTTGCGCACGCGCTCGCCGATCGGCAGCGCGACTTCGGAAATTCGCTGCAGCTCGATGAAGCCGGTGGTCTTGCCCATCGGATCAGATCCTGCTCACGCTACACCGCTTCGCGCTGGCGGTCGGTCGCGGACATGAGCGCCCGTCGCGCAAAAAGCTCGGCGAGCGCGCGCTTGTACTCGTTCGGAAACACTCTGACGAATTTGCCGCGCGCCACTTCCCAGTTATCGAGCATGGCAAGCGCCCGGGTGCTCGCCGTGAAACGCAAGTGCCGCTCGATCAATCCGCGCAATAGCGCCTCGTCGCTGACTTCGCCGTGGCGCACTCGTCCGTTGCCGGCGGCGGCGAGCTCTGCCTCGGCTTGGACCTGTTCTGTTTCAACCTGAACTCTCTCGATGCTCACCATCGCCGTATTGCAGCGCTCCTTGAACGTGCCATCCTCGTCGTAGACGAAGGCGATGCCGCCGCTCATGCCGGCGGCGAAATTGCGACCGGTGCGCCCGAGCACGACGACGGTCCCGCCGGTCATGTACTCGCAGCCATGATCGCCGGTGCCCTCGACGACGGCCGAGGCACCGGAATTGCGCACGCAAAAGCGCTCGCCCGCGATGCCGCGAAAATAGGCCTCGCCGGCAATCGCTCCGTACATCACCGTGTTGCCGATGACGATGTTTTCGTCGGGCCTCGCCGGAGACTCGGGATCCGGATAGACGACGATCCGCCCGCCGGACAAGCCCTTGCCGACATAATCGTTGGTTGCGCCCTGCAATTCGAAGCTGATGCCGCGCGCGAGGAATGCACCGAAGCTCTGCCCGGCGATGCCATCGAATGCGACATGGATCGTGTCCTCGGGCAGTCCCGCGTGCCCGTAGCGTCGCGCGACGATGCCGGACAGCATCGCACCCACCGAGCGATGCGCATTGCGGATCCTGTATTCGAGGCGCACCGGCGTCTCCTGCTCGATCGCAGCCGCAGCAGCGGCGATCAGCTGGTGATCAAGCGCGCGATCGAGCCGGTGGTCTTGCTCCTCGCAATGGAAGCGCGCGACTTCGGGTGGCATCGGCGGTTGATAGAAGATGCGCGAAAAGTCCAGGCCACGCGCCTTCCAGTGATCGATGCCCACGCGGGTGTCGAGCAGATCCGAGCGGCCGATCAGCTGCTCGAAGCGGCGGATGCCGAGCGCCGCCATGATGGCCCGCACTTCGTCGGCGACGAAGAACATGAAATTGACGACGTGCTCGGGTTGGCCGTCGAATTTCGCACGCAACACCGGGTCCTGCGTCGCGATCCCGACGGGACAGGTGTTGAGATGGCACTTGCGCATCATGATGCATCCGGCGGCGACCAGCGGCGCCGTCGCAAAGCCGAACTCGTCGGCGCCGAGCAGCGCCCCGACGACGACATCGCGGCCTGTTTTCATCTGGCCGTCGACCTGAACCGCGATGCGGCCGCGCAGGCGGTTGAGGACCAGCGTCTGCTGCGTCTCGGCCAAGCCCAGCTCCCACGGCGTGCCTGCGTGCTTGATCGACGACTCCGGCGAGGCGCCGGTGCCGCCGTCGTGGCCGGCGATCGTCACATGGTCGGCCTTGGCCTTCGCCACACCCGCGGCGACGGTGCCGACGCCGACTTCGGACACCAGCTTGACGCTGATCGATGCCTGCGGATTGGCGTTCTTCAGATCATGGATCAGCTGCGCCAGATCCTCGATCGAGTAAATGTCGTGGTGCGGCGGCGGCGAGATCAAGCCGACACCCGGCACCGAAAACCGCAGCTTCGCGATGTATTCGGAGACCTTGTGTCCTGGCAACTGGCCGCCCTCGCCGGGCTTCGCGCCCTGCGCCATCTTGATCTGCAGCTGGTCGGCGTTGACCAGGTATTCGGCGGTGACGCCGAAGCGTGCCGACGCGACCTGCTTGATGCGCGAGCGCAGTGAATCGCCTTCCCTGACCGGAACATCGACGACGACGCCGGCGATGCGCGAGCTCAGTGTCTCTCCCTTGCGCATCAGCGGGTAGCGATGCGCGTCCTCGCCGCCTTCGCCGGTGTTCGACTTGCCGCCGATGCGGTTCATCGCGATCGCGAGCGTGGTGTGCGCCTCGGTCGAGATCGACCCGAGGCTCATCGCGCCGGTGGCGAAGCGCTTGACGATTTCCGCCGCCGGTTCGACCTCGTCAAGCGGCACCGGCGCGCCCGCGGGCTTCAATTCGAACAGCCCGCGCAAGGTCATCAGCCGGCGGCTCTGATCGTTGATCAGCTTCGCATATTCCTGGTAGGTCGAATGACTGTTGGCTCGGGCCGCGTGCTGCAGCTTGGCGATCGAGTCAGGCGTCCACATGTGCTCTTCGCCGCGGACGCGGTACTGATATTCGCCGCCGGCATCGAGCGCGTCGCGCAGCACCGGACTGTCGCCGAATGCGATCTGGTGCAGCCGGTAAGCCTCATCGGAGACCTCGAACAAACCGATGCCCTGGATGTTGCTCGCCGTGCCGGTGAAATACTTGTCGATAAAGGCACTGTTCAATCCGACTGCCTCGAATATCTGAGCGCCGCAGTAGGACTGATAGGTCGAGATGCCCATCTTGGACATCACCTTGTAGAGGCCCTTGCAAATCGCCTTGACGAAGCGCTTGGCCGATTCCTCGGGTGAGACTTCCGGCACGATCTCATGCAGCTGGGCGAGCGTTTCCAGCGCGAGATACGGGTAGATCGCCTCGGCGCCGTAACCGGCGAGCAGTGCGAAATGATGCACTTCGCGCGCCGATCCGGTCTCGACGACCAGCCCGGTGCTGGTGCGCAGCCCCTTGCGCACCAGGTGCTGGTGCACGGCGGCGGTTGCGAGCAGCGCCGGAATCGGCATCAGCTCGGAAGAGACATTGCGGTCGGACACGATCAGGATGTTGAAGCCGAGGCGGATCGCGTCCTCGGCGTGAGCGCAGAGGCTCGCGAGCGCCGCTTCCATGCCCGCTGCGCCCCACGCCGCGGGATAGCAGATGTCGAGCTCGCGCGAACGGAAGGTGGCGCCAGTGAACAGGCCGATGTGACGGATCTTCTCCATCTCGTCGGCGGTCAGAATGGGCTTCCCGGCCTCGAGTCGCATCGGAAGATCGGTGGCGTCGGGCGCGATGTCGACAGCGAGCAGGTTCGGCCGCGGCCCGATGAACGTCACCAGCGACATCACGAGCTCTTCGCGGATCGGGTCGATCGGTGGGTTGGTCACCTGTGCGAACAGTTGCTTGAAGTACGCATACAGGACCTTCGGACGGTTCGACAGCACCGGCAGTGCGGCGTCGTTGCCCATCGAGCCGACCGCCTCTTCGCCGTTCAACGCCATCGGCGCCAAGATCAGCTTGAGGTCTTCCTGCGTGTAACCGAATGCCTGCTGGCGGTCGAGCAGCGAGACTTTCGAGCGTTGCGGCGGCGCCGGCGCCGGCAGATCCTCGAGCGCGATGCGGGTGCGGTCGATCCACGCGCGGTACGGCTTCGCGGTCGCCAGAGTGCGCTTCAGCTCCGCGTCGTCGATGATGCGGCCCTGCTCGGTGTCGACCAGCAGCATCTTGCCCGGCTGCAGCCGCCACTTGCGGATGATCTTCCGCTCCGGAATGTCGAGCACGCCGACCTCGGAGGCCATGATCACGTAGTCGTCGTCGGTGACGATGTAGCGCGCCGGCCGCAGCCCGTTGCGATCGAGTGTCGCGCCGATCTGCCGACCGTCGGTGAACGCCATCGCCGCAGGCCCGTCCCAGGGCTCCATCAGCGCAGCATGGTATTCGTAGAATGCGCGGCGATCCTCGTCCATCAGCGGATTGCCCGCCCACGCTTCCGGAATCATCAGCATCATCGCGTGGGCGAGCGGATACCCGCCCATCAGCAGCAGCTCGAGACAATTGTCGAACGACGCCGAATCGGACTGGCCGTCGTAGATCAGCGGCCAGATCTTGTCGAGGTCATCGCCGAGCACCGTGCTGGAGATCGCCTGCTGGCGCGCCCGAATCCAGTTCACGTTGCCGCGGAGCGTGTTGATCTCGCCGTTGTGGCAGACGAGGCGGAACGGATGCGCGAGATCCCAGGTCGGGAAGGTGTTGGTCGAGAAGCGCTGATGCACCATCGCCAGCGCCGAGACCATCGTCGGATCGCGCAAATCAAGGTAGTACTCCCCGACCTGATGCGCGAGCAGCATGCCCTTGTAGACGATCGTCCGCGAGGACATCGACGGCACGTAGAACTCCTTGCCGTGCTTGAGCTTCAGCGCCTGGATCGCATGCCCGGATTTCTTGCGAATGATGTAGAGCTTGCGCTCGAGCGCGTCCTGATCGATCCGATTCGAGCCGCGGGCGATAAAAACCTGCCGGATCACCGGCTCGACGTCCTTGGTGCGCTCGGACAGGCCCGAATTGTCGGTCGGCACGTCGCGCCAGCCGAGGAGCAACTGGCCTTCGCCGGCGACCGCGCGCTCGATTTCCTGCTCGCACGCCATGCGCGACGCCGGCTCTTTGGGGAGAAAGACCATGCCGACACCGTATTGACCGAGCGCCGGCAGCGTCAGGCCCTGCCGGCCGCAGGCGCGGCGCAGGAACGCGTCGGGCAGCTGGACCAGGATGCCGGCGCCGTCGCCCTGCAAGGGATCGGCGCCGGTCGCGCCGCGGTGGGTCAGATTCTTGAGAATCTGAAGGCCCTGAGTGACGATGGCGTGGCTGGGGTTGCCCTTGATGTGCGCGATGAACCCCAGGCCGCAGGCATCGTGTTCGTTTGCCGGGTCGTACATTCCCTGCCTCGCCGGGGGCAGGTGCCGCACCTGTCGCTGTCGCTCCACTGGATCCTCGCCTTTTACCGGCCCGATCGCGCCTTCCGGCATGCCCTGCCGCGTCCGCCTCAAGGCGGCGGGTGAAACCTTTTCATACTAGCCATAATGTTGCATTGCGGCAACCTGGCGACGCCCGGGATGCCCTGTCCGCCAAAAGCACTTGCGCCAGCCCTGAACTTGCGCTTTAATCTGAACAAAGTGGGCTATATGCTTGTACCAACGTTTAAAAAAGCCGGCCCGGGTAAGATATTTAGGACAACATCATCAGGGATTCCTTCATGGCGCCAAACGGAATGATTGCTCGCTGGCTGCGACCGGCACTTGCGCTTTTCGCGCTCGGCGGACTGCTCGCCTTGGGCGGTTGCGGCGGCGGCAGCGGCGCCCCGAATAATCCGTTCCAGCCGGGGCCGCCTACTCCAGGCCCGCTGTCCGTTTTGCCGCCCATCATCACCGCTTTTTCGAATACACCGGTCACGCTTACTATCAGCGGCGGAGCTGCGCCTTTCTTTGTCGTATCCAGCAATCCTGCGGTTCTGCCGGTCGCGCAAAGCCCAAGCGGCAATACGATCGTCCTGCTTCCGGGCACCGTAACCGTGGATACCGCGGTGACGATCACCGTGCAGGACGCGGTCGGTCAGAGAGCGACATCGACGGTGACGATAAAGGCGGCGCCGATCTTCGGCACGCTGACGATCAAGCCCAGCTCCTCGGCGTGCGGCGCCAACATCTGCTCGGGACAAACGGGCACCGCTTCGGTGACCGTCACCGGACCGGGTGGGGTCGGCATTCCGGGTCGACAAGTGCGCTTCGACGTCGTCGACGGCGACTTCGCAATACAGAGCAACAATCCGGGCGCGCCGCTGGTGCCGACGCTGACTGCCGTCTCCGACGGCAACGGCGTGGCAACCGTGTTCATCCAGGCGAACCTCGGCGCGCCGACACAGCCGGCTACGCTTCGCGCCACCGAATTGACCAGCGGCAATCAGGTCAACGGCCAGTTCACGATCGTGCAGACCACCGCGCTGTCCGTCCTGCCTGGCGATGCCACGATCACCGCGCCCGACAACACCGGTTGCCTCGGCGGGTTCACCGTGGTCTATACCGTATTTGGCGGGACACCGCCGTATTCGGCCAGCACTTCGGTCCCGAACGCCGTCACGATTCAGAACGGCGTCAATATTCCGTTCGGCGGGTCATTCACGGCAATCACAACCGGCGTTTGCGCCAATCCGGCGACCATCATCGTCGTCGATGCGACCGGACAGACGACTACCGCGACGCTGCACAACCTCTTGGGGCCCGCCGGCCCGCCGCCGCCCGTTCCGCCGGTCACGGTCAATATAACGCCCGGGTCGTATACCACCGCATCGGGAACCGGCTGCACCGGACAGACATTCGGATTCATCGTCTCAGGCGGTGTAGCACCGTACAACGTGGCCGTCATCGGGGGTACAGCAACTCCGATGGTAGTGCCGGCGTCACCGGGCAGCTTCAACATTACCGGCCTGACTGACTCGAGCGGCAGCCACACGATCGTCGTGGGGGATGCAAGCTCGCCTCAAGTCACGTCGAACGCCAAGGTTACTTGCAAGCCGTAATCGCTGGCTGCTGATCCGGCCGGATCACAACTCAGCGGCGCCTTCGGGCGCCGCTTTTGTTTGCACGCTACGCCGCAAGCACCGCGCGCAGGTCTGCCTCATCGATGCCGCTGCGCACCGAAGCGGCCCCGAGCGCCTTCAGCAGCACGAAGCGCATCGCACCCGATTCCGCCTTCTTGTCCCGCGCCATCAGTTCCATCCACCGATCGAATCCGAGCACCGGCGGCGCGACAGGCACGCCCGCGCGATCGATCAGGCGCTTCAGGCGATTCGCGTCGTCGACACCGAGACCGCTTACTCGCTGGGACAACGCAGTCGCAAGCACCATTCCTGCAGCGACCGCCTCACCATGCAGCCACGTGCCGTAACCGGTTGCTGCTTCGATCGCATGACCGAACGTGTGCCCGAAGTTGAGCACCGCACGCTCGCCGGCCTCGCGTTCGTCGCGCGCGACAACCTGGGCCTTAATGCGGCAGCTCTCGTGCACTGCATGAGCGATGGCGTCCGCGTCGCGCGAGAGCATCCGGTCGACGTGGCTCTCGATCCAGTCGAAAAAAGTCGCGTCGCACGCTGCACCGTACTTGATGACTTCGGCGATGCCGGCGACGTATTCGCGCTCCGGCAGCGTCGCCAGCGTCGTGGTGTCGATGATGACGGCGGATGGCTGATGGAACGCGCCGATCATGTTCTTGCCCAGCGGATGATTGACCGCCGTTTTGCCGCCGACCGACGAGTCGACCTGCGCGAGCAGCGTGGTCGGAATCTGCAGCAAGGGCATGCCGCGCTGGTAGGTTGCCGCAGCGAGTCCGGCCAGATCGCCGATGACACCGCCGCCGAGCGCAACCAGCAAGGTCGACCGTTCGGCGCCCAACTCGAGCAAACGCGTGTGGACGTCGTAGAGCGTCGCCCAATCCTTGTGCGCTTCACCCTCGGGGACTAGCACGGCCTCGCAGCGAACGCCGGAGCGCAATAGCGCTGCCTGCAACGGCGCAAGGTAGTGCGCGGCGACGACGGGATTGGTGACGATGATCGCGCGAGCAGGACGCGGCGATGCCAGCAATTCGCCGGCGCGTGCGAGGAGTCCGGCGCCGATATGGATCGGATAGCTGCGCTCGGCGAGTGCGACGGTTAGCGTCGGCATCGGCAGATGGAAGAACTAGGCCTGCGCCGATGCGCGCAGTTGCTGCTCCAGCCGCTGGGCCAGCCGGATGACCTGCTCCTGGTCGGACTCGACGACGAAGTCCGCGGTCTCGCGGTACAGCGCGTCGCGAAACGCGTAGATCTCCTTCAGCCGTTCAAACGGATCGGGAGCCTGCAGCAGCGGCCGATGCTTGCTGCGCTTGGTGCGTTCCCACAGCGTCGCCGGCGTTGCGTGGAGGTAGAGCACCGATCCGTTCTGCTTCAGGCAGTCGCGGTTGACCTGGCGCAGCACTGCGCCGCCGCCCGTCGCGAATATCGTGTGGGTGTGCAGCACGTACTCGGCAATGATCGCCTGCTCGCGATCGCGGAACCCGGGCTCGCCTTCCAATTCGAAGATCACCGGGATCGATACGCCGAGCCTTCTCTCGAGCTCGCTGTCGGCATCGTAGAACGCCTTGCCCAGGCGCTTGGCGAGCAGCCGCCCGAGCGTCGATTTACCGCTGCCCGGCATGCCCACCAGAAAAAGATTGCCCCGATGCAGATGCATCGGGGCATTTTAGTTGATACGTGCGGCCGGAGCGAGCGGCGGCGCTGGCGCGGTTGGCTAGCGCACCGCGGTGACCGATTCCTTGACGATGCGTGGCGTCAGGAAAATCAGGAGCTCGGTCTTCTCGATGTTCTTGTTGGTCGTCTTGAACAGGTAGCCTAGATACGGCAGGTCGCCGAGGAACGGAATCTTGGTGACGTCGTTGTTGAGCGTTTCCTCGTAGATGCCGGCGATGACCGCGGTATCGCCGTTGTTGACGGCGATCTGCGTTATGACGTTCTTGGTGTCGATCGACGGGACGAAGCCCCCGCCCTGCACGGGAACGAACTGCCCGACCGAGTCCTTGCGAATTTCGACCGTCATGATGATACGGTTGTCAGGCGTGATCTGCGGCGTGACGTCGAGACGCAGCACCGCCTTCTTGAACTGAACGGTTGCCGGGCTGTTGCCGGTGCCGGGCGTCACGTACGGGATCTCGGTGCCCTGCTCGATGCTGGCCTTCTGGTTGTCGGCAGTCACGACGCGCGGGCTGGACACCACCTTTCCCCGGCTGTCGGCCTCGAGCGCAGATAGCTCGAGGTTGATCAGGTTGCCGCTGCCCAGGTTGATCAAGGTCAGCGCGAGCTGGCCCGCGGGGTTGACCACCGGCAGATTCACGTTGAGCTGAGGTGCATCCGAGTAGCCGGCGCTTGCCAATCCCGACGCGAGCTCGAACGGCGTCTGCGTGCGCGTTTCGCGCGTGGTCGTCGTTCCGCCGCTGGTGCTGACCACCGGCTGCGTATTGAGACTGCCGCCGATGCCGCCCGCATAGCGCCGGTTCAACGTGAATCCGGTCTGCATGCCGAAGCGCACACCGAGCTGGCGACCGAACTTGTCGTCGGCGATGACGATGCGGCTCTCGATGACGACCTGCCGCACGGTGACGTCGATCTGGCGGATCAGCCGGCGCACTTCCTCGAGGCGTCCGCCGGTATCCTGGACGAACAGGATATTGGTTCGGGCATCGACCACCGCGGTCCCGCGCTTGGACAGGAACTTGCCGTCCTTATCCGAGATCAGCGCCTTGATCGCGTCGGCTTTCTGGTAGTTGAGCTGGAACATCTCGGTCTGCAGCGGCTCCAGATCGTTGATCTGCTGCATCGACTCGAGCTGCTGCTTCTCCTTGACAGCGAGCTCTTCACGCGGCGCGATCAGAACGACGTTGCCGTTCTTGCGCATGTCCAGGCCCTTGGTCTGCATGATGATGTCCAGCGCCTGGTCCCACGGGATGTCCTTAAGCCGCAGCGTCAGGCTGCCGGTCACCGTGTCGCTGGTGATGATGTTAAGACCGGTAAAGTCCGCGATTACCTGCAGCACGGCGCGCACTTCGACGTTCTGGAAGTTGAGCGAAAGTTTCTCGCCCTTGTAGCCCGCGCGAGTACCCTGCGTCAGGCGATTCGGGTCTTCCTGGATCGGCTTGACCTCGACGATGAAACGATTGTCGGTCTGGTAAGCCGAATGCTCCCACAGGCCCTTCGGCTCGATGACCATCCGCGTGTTGCCGGCCTGCTCGAAGGTATCGATCGTCATCACCGGCGTGGCGAAGTCGCCGACGTCGAGCCGGCGTTCGAGATTGCGCGGCAGCGAGGTCTTGATGAAGTCGACGATCAGCGTCTTGCCCTGCTGGCGGATGTCGATGCCGGTCGTCGTATCGGACAGGTCGACGATGATCCGTCCTTCGCCGTTTCGCCCGCGCCGGAAGTCGATGTCGCGCAATGCGTGCGCCGCCTCGCCGGGCCGTGCCTCGGCGAAGCGTGAGACCGTCGGGGTCTGTGCCGCAACCGCGGCCGTCTCGTTCAGCGTGACGACAACCGTATTGCCTTCGACCTGGGTTTCGAACGATTGCGGCTTGTTCAAGTTGAAGACGACGCGGGTACGATTGCCTGCCTGCACGACATTGACGCTGCGCAGCGCCGGGTCACCGATCTCCTGCGACGACTTACCCAAACCATTGGCGGTATCGGGAAAATCCAGCGCGATCCGCGGCGGATTGTTGATCGCGAAGCCGGCCGGCGGATTGGGCAACGGCGCCTTCAGCGTGAACCGGACGATCGTGCGGCCCGAGCTGCCCTTGGAAACCGTGACGTTCTCGATGCTGTTCTGCGCCAGCGCCTGCCCGACACTCAATAGCAGCAGCGAGGCAACGGCGGCAATGGCGGCCCCTTTCAGCCAGTGCCCGCGTTTCGCTTCAGTGGATCGCATGGCCCTCATCTGCGTCGCTCCTGTCTAGTGTCCGCTTCGGCGAGCTGGAGCGTACTTGTTCGCTCCGTCCAGTCGCCGGCTCCGTCCTGCACCAGTTCCTTGAGCCGAATATCGCCGTCCCCGATACCGATGATGACGCCGAAGTTCTGCCCCATGTAGTTTCCGACCTTGACCTGATAAACGTCCTTGTCGGTCGTTCTGACCAGCGCGTACGTGCTCTTGCCCCGCTGCAGCGTTCCGACCATCTGCAGTGACTCCAGCGGATAGGCTTCGAGCGGCTCCTTGCGCCGGTTCAGATCGGGCGCGAGCTTGCTGCCTCCCTTAACCGGCTCGATCTTGCGCGGCTTGAACGGATCGGACAGGTCGAATGCGTTGTACGTGAACGGCTCGTAGGGCCGGACCTGAGGCAGTGGATCGAGCTTGCCCTTGACCCCTTTGCCCTGATCCTGCATCCAGGCGCGCAAGTCCTGATGGCTTTCGCCGCCGCAGGCGGCGACGAGGATGGCGGCGATGCCACAAGCGGCCAATCGCGGTTTCATTTCTTGGCCTTGGCATCCTTCGCCGACTTGCGCTGCTTGGCGATCTCATCCTCGTCCAGGTAGCGGAAGGTCTTGGCGGTCGCATCCATCACCAGCGTGCCCTTGTCGTTCACAATGCCAATGTCATTCAGCGTGACAATTCGAGGGAGCTGTGCCACGTCGCTGGCGAAGGCTCCCATATCATGATATGTGCCCGTCACCCGCACCGTGATCGGCAATTCGGCGTAGAACTCGGCAATCCTCTCGCGGGTCGCCGGACGGAACAGCTCGAATTGCAGGCCGCGGCCGAGCCCGGCCTGGTTGATGTCGGTCAGCAGCGCGTCCATTTCGCTCTTGTTGGGCAACTGCTTGAGCAGCGCGCCGAACGCCTGCTCGATCTCCTTGAGCTGCTGAACGTAGAGCTCGAGGTTGACCGCCTTGGCCTTCTTCTCGGAATACGAAACGCGGAGCTTGGCTTCCTCATCCTGCGCGCGATCGAGCGCGTCGAGCTGATCCTTCCAGTCGAAAAACGCACCGGCCAGCAGGATCAGGATAACCAGCAGGCCCAGGACCGCGATCTTCGGCAACAGCGGCCAGTTGCCCGCCTCACGGAAATTGAGGCGGCGGATGTCGTCGAGGGTCATGTTTGCGGCCCCTTCGCTTGCGGCGCAACCGTCGTAGCCTTGGCCGCGGCGGGCGGGAGCTTGCCCACGGCAGTGCCGGGCGTTTCGGCCGGGCGCTTCATCTGCAGGCTCAACGTGAATTCGTTGACCTTCTGCTTGTCGAGCGGCACCGACTTGATTTCGATCAGCTCGGGTGTGGCCAGCCACGGCGAGCTCTCGATGCTTCGCATCAGCGTCGAGACGCGGGCGTTGGACTGCGCGTAACCGGTCAGCGTCACCTTCGATCCCACCTGCTTGACCGACTTCAGGTAGAGACCATCAGGGAGCTGCCGCACCAGCTGGTCGAGCAGGTGCACCGCCTCGGTCCGGTTCGACTGCAGCGTCTCGACGATCTGCTTGCGCGCCAGGAGCGCCTGCGTCTGCTCGCGCAGCTTGTCGATCTCCTTGATCTGTTCGTCGAGCTTGGCGATCTCGGTCTTCAGCAGCGTGTTACGCCCGTTCTGGTTTTCGATCTGGGCGGCAATGACGATATGAACCAAGCCGACGATCGCGATGCCGAGCACCGCGAGGCCGACGGCCATCGAGATGAACTGGCGCTGACGCGCCTGGCGTTTCTGCTCGCGATGGGGCAGAAGGTTGACGCGGATCATGGCTATTCGAACCCGCGCAGCGAGAGGCCGCAGGCGATCAGGAGGAGCGGTGCGTCTGCCGCGAGCTGCCGCGGCCGGATGCGATCGGACATCGTCATGCTGGCGAATGGGTTGCCGACGATGGTGGTGACCCCGGCGCGCTTGGCGACCAGCTCGTCGAGGCCGGACAGCAGCGCGCAGCCGCCGGTGAGGACAACCTGGTCGACCTGGCTGTACGAGGTCGAGGTGAAGAAGAACTGCAAGGCACGGGTTACTTCCAGCGCCAGGGTCTCCATGAACGGCTGCAGCACATCGGCGTCATAATTCTCCGGCAGCCCGGCATTTTTCTTCGCCGATTCGGCCTCTTCCGGCGATAAGTTGAACGCGCGCTGGATGTCGTGGGTCAACTGGTTGCCGCCGAAGGCCTGGTCGCGGGAGAACAGGATTTGATTGTTGCGCAGGACGTAGAAGTGCATCACATGAGCGCCGATGTCGACCAGCGCCACGTTCTGGTCGCGGGCGTTTGCCGGCAGCGACGGCGCGATCATTCGGAAGGCCTCTTCGGTCGCATACGACTCGACGTCCATCACCTGGGGCCGCAGCCCGGCGTTGTCGGCGATGGCGACCCGGTCGTCGACCTTTTCCTTGCGCGAAGCCGCGATCAGCACCTCGACGTCCTCGGCGTTGTTCGGGGCCGGGCCGAGGATCTGGAAATCCAGGTTGACTTCGTCCAGCGCGAACGGGATGTACTGGTTGGCCTCGGCCTCGACCTGAAGCTCCAGCTCCTCTTCGGTCTGGCCGGCCGGCACGATGATCTTCTTGGTGATGACCATCGCCGTCGGCAGCGCCATTGCGATATGCTTGTTGCGGCTGCCGAGGCGCTTGTGCGCGCGGCGGAGCGCCTCGCTGACCTGGTCGAGGTTAACGATATTGCCGTCGCTGACCAGATCCTTGACGAGGGGTTCGATCGTGTAGCGCTCGAGCCGATAGGCTCCCTTGCCGGTTTCGGAGAGTTCGACCAGTTTTACGGCCGACGAGCTGATGTCCACACCGATCAGCGGCGGCGCCTTCGTTTGCAAGAATGCAAACGCAGAATCGAGTTTTTCCTTCAGCATGGGAACTTTAGGCGCGCTTCATATAAATTACATTAAACAGTAGCAGCAAATATAAACCATGTAAAACTGTTTTTTCAAGTTTATCTTGGCTCCTAACCCTGCATATAATCGCGGCTCCCGCCCGGCCCCCTGGTAACTTTAATTCACTCATGCTAAAGCGCTGGCTGGTCTATCTTGGGGCGGTATTGGCGGGCCTGGGGCTCGTCGGAGCCCTGCTGCTAGCCTTTGTCTTTGCACTGCTTTATCCCACTTTGCCGTCGCTAGAGACGCTGACGGACTACCAGCCCAAGATACCCCTCAAAATAGTCTCCGCGGAAGGGGCTATCCTAGGGGAGTTCGGCGAAGAGCGGCGGGCCATCGTCAAAATCAAGGAAGTCCCGGATGTCATGCGCCGGGCAATCCTCGCCGCCGAGGACGAGCGCTTCTACCAGCACGGGGGCGTCGACTATCTGTCGGTCCTTCGAGCAGCGCTGGCCAATGTCAGTGGCGGGGCCCCGCAGGGCGCCGGCACCATCACCATGCAGGTGGCCCGGAATTTCTTCCTGACACGTGAGCGAACGCTCACTCGCAAGCTTCGCGAGGTGATGCTTGCGTATAAGATCGAGTCCAATCTATCCAAGGACGAAATACTCGAGCTCTACATCAATCAGATCTTCCTCGGCCAGCGCGCCTACGGCTTCGCGGCGGCGGCCCAGATTTACTTCGGCAAGCCACTCCAGGAGCTCAGCATCGCCGAGGCCGCGATGCTGGCCGGCCTGCCCAAGGCGCCGTCGGCCTACAACCCGGTCGCCAATCCCAAGCGGGCCCGCGGCCGCCAGCTATACGTCCTGCGGCGCATGCACGAGCTCCATTACATCAGCGACGACCAGTTCGTCGTCGCCCAGAACACCCCGCTGGCCGTCCACCAGACGTTGCAGGAATACGACACTCATGCCCAGTTTGCCGCCGAAATGGCCCGCCAGATCGTCATCGAGGGCTACGGCGAGGAGGGCTATACCCGAGGTCTGACCGTCTATACCACCCTGCGCAAGGATGACCAGGCCGCGGCTTACGCGGCGGTCCGGCGCGGCGTCGTCGACTACGACCGGCGGCATGGCTACCGCGGCCCCGAGGCTTATGTCAGCCTGCCCACCGACCCGTCCGACCTCGAAGATGCGCTCGACACCGCCTTCGAGGGTGTCAGCGACGCTGACAACCTCGAGGCGGCGATTGTCCTGGAGGCATCGCCCGCCTCGGTCAAAGCCGTGCGCAGCGATGGTGACATCCTGGTCATCAACGGCGAGGGCCTGAAGTTCGTTGCGCGTGCGCTTTCCGACAAGGCTCCGGCCGCCAGCCGGATACGGCGCGGCGCGCTGATTCGTATCGCCAGCGACGACAAGGGCAACTGGCAGATCAGCCAGATGCCGCAAGTTGAATCGGCGCTGGTTTCGGTCCGGCCCAACGACGGGGCCATCCTGTCGCTGGTCGGCGGGTTCGACTTCGACCGCAACAAGTTCAATCACGTGACCCAGGCATACCGGCAGCCGGGGTCCAGCTTCAAGCCCTTCATCTACTCGGCCGCGCTGGAAAAGGGCTTCAGCCCGGCGACCGTCGTCAACGATGCACCGCTCTACTTCGACGCGGCGCAGACCGGGGGCGAGCCCTGGGAGCCGAAGAATTACGACGGGACTTTCGACGGGCCGATGCGGCTGCGCACCGCGCTGATGAAATCGAAGAATCTGGTAACGGTGCGGGTAATGCAGGCGATCGGCCCGCAATACGCGCAGGATTACATTGCGCGCTTCGGCTTCGATCCGAAGTTGCATCCGGCGTATCTGACGATGGCGCTGGGCGCCGGTGCCGCGACGCCGCTGCAGATGGTCGCAGCGTATGCGGTATTCGCCAACGGCGGCTATCGCGTGACTCCCTATCTGATCGACAGAGTCGTCGACGGCCGCGGCAACGTGCTGTCGAAGGCGACGCCCGCCGTGGCGGGGGTCAATGCCGAGCCGGCGATCGATCCGCGCAACGCCTTTATCATGACCACGATGCTGCGCGACGTCGTCCGCGCCGGCACCGGGGCCCGCGCCAACCAGCTCGGCCGGCACGACCTCGCCGGCAAGACGGGCACGACCAACGACAGCGTCGACGCGTGGTTCTGCGGCTTCAATGCATCGATGGTCGCCGTTGCCTGGATAGGGTTCGATCAGCCGCGTACGCTCGGCAACAACGAGACCGGCGCGGTTGCGGCATTGCCGATCTGGATGGCGTTCATGGCGAAGGCGCTCAAGGGCGTGCCCGAAACACCGCTCAAGCAGCCCGAAGGCGTCATCACCGCGCGGGTCAATGCGGATTCAGGCCTGCGCGAAAGCGACGACCGCGGGGGTATTTCCGAATACTTCTTCTCGGAGTTCATGCCGCGCAAGCGCGACGATGCGCTGGCGACCGACGGCGGCCGCGCGCCGCCCGAAGTGCGCAATCAGCTTTTCTGACCCGGTGGCATCGCATATCGCATCGTCGCAGGGGCTCCGCAACCGCGTTCGGATTGCGCAGGCGGCCGCGCGGCTGATCGCCGAGCACGGGCTATCCGATTGGGCGGCGGCGAAGCGCAAGGCCTGCCGCGAGCTGGGCCTGAGCGATCGCGAAGCGCTGCCAGCCAACGAAGAGATCGAGCAGGCGTTGCGCGAATACAACAATCTCTTCCATCCGCACGCTCAGGCGGCTTCGTTGCGCGCCCAGCGCATGATCGCGCTGGAATGGATGGAGCGCCTGTCGTCGTGGCGACCGCTGCTGGTCGGCGGCGTCGCCGCCGGCTGGGCGACGGAGCACAGCGATGTAAGGCTCGAGCTTGAGGCAGAGGATCCGAAGGCCGTGGAGCTCGGCTTGATCAACGCCGGAATCGAGTACACCGCCGCGGCGCAGGCCAACGGAGCGGCACCAGGCGCGCGTCTCAACGCCGGGCGCGGCGCGGCCGCGGTGCGCCTTGACATCGTTTCGCCGCAACAGCGCCGCAACCGGCCGCGTCGCAACGACGAGGAACGGCTGTCCCTGTCCGACTTGAAATCGCTGCTGGCGAACAATCCAAGCGCTGCGGACACGGCGTTCTAGTGCCTGCTCACTCCTTGAGCCACGCCGCGGCAGTCAGCGCGTAGTAGGTCAGGATCGCGTCGGCGCCGGCGCGCTTGAACGCGATCAGTGCCTCCATCGCACAAGTGCGCTCATCGAGCCAGCCATTGGCTGCGGCCGCCTTCAACATCGCGTACTCGCCGCTGACCTGGTAGACGGCGGTCGGCACGCCGAACGCATCTTTGACCCGGCGCACGATGTCCAGGTAGGGAAGGCCCGGCTTGACCATCACCATGTCGGCGCCCTCCTGCAAGTCCAGATAAACCTCCCATAGCGCCTCGTCGCCGTTCGCCGGGTCCATCTGATAAGTGTATTTGTTGCCGCTGCTCAAGGCGGACGCCGATCCGACCGCATCGCGAAACGGCCCGTAGAACCCCGACGCGTATTTGGCCGAATACGCGAGAATCCGCGCCCGGTCGTGTCCGGCGCGATCGAGCGCGGCGCGCAGCGCGCCGATGCGTCCGTCCATCATGTCGGACGGGGCTACGACGTCGGCGCCGGCTTCGGCATGGCACAACGCCTGACGTGTCAGTGCCGCCACCGTCTCGTCGTTGGCGACATAGCCGGTGTCGTCCAGCAAGCCATCCTGCCCATGACTCGTATAAGGGTCGAGCGCGATGTCGGTGATCACGCCCAGCGTCGGAAATCGCGCTTTCAGCGCGCGCACGGTTTGCGGCAACAGCCCCTTCGGATCCCATGCGGCGGCCGCATCGAGCGATTTCTGCGCAGCCGGAATCACCGGAAACAACGCGATCGCCGGTACCCCGAGGGCGAGGCAGCGCTCGGCGTCGCCCAAGAGCAGATCGATGCTCTTGCGGGAGATTCCCGGCAGCGAAAGCACGGGCTCCTCGCGCCGGCTTCCCTCGAGGACGAACGCCGGGTAAATCAGGTCATCGCTGGACAGTCGATTCTCGCGCATCAGACGGCGCGAAAAATCGTCGCGACGCATTCTTCGCGGCCGGCGCTCGGGAAATTTTCCGGTAAAGTTCATCGACATAGCGAGCAGTCAGCCCTGGTTGCGCGAAGTCGCTGCGAGCGCATCGTAGCTCGCGCGCATCGTTGCGGGCAACAAGTCCGTTTTGTCGGGCTGCACGCGATCGAACAAATCGTCGCGCTGGACGTGGAACTCTTTTATCGCGCGGCCGGTCATATCCCGCAGACGATAGCATCGTCTCCCGCTTTCCTCCCTGAGCGGGTGCCCTTCGGTTGCGTAACCCTACCAACCGAAGGGCGTTCTTCGGGCCCCGTCTCACTCCCCTTGATGTCGGGGCCTTTCTTTTTGTGCCGGCAGCATCGCGGCCTCCACCGCAAATGGCGCAAGCCAGCTCCCCACCGCCTGCTCCGCATCGGCAAGACCAAGCTTTCGCGTCGCCGAAAACAGCTGCGCGCTGATTCGATCCGCATATGCCGCGTAGTCCTGCGCTAGTTCGCGCTGCACGCCGGCGAGAATGCGTCGCTGTTCGGCGACGGTAAACTTGTCGGCCTTGGTCAAGAGGATGTGGGTCGGACGCAACGAGGGAAGGAACCAGTCGAGCATTTGCCGGTCCAGGTCGGTCATCGCCCGCCGCGCGTCCATCACCAAGACCAGCCCGGTGAGCGGCACGCGCTCGGCCAGATAGCGCGCGATAAAATGCTGCCAGTGCCGCCGAATCGCGGCGGGCACCTCGGCGTAACCGTACCCGGGCAGATCGGCGAGCAGGGCGCCCGAGCGCAGGCGAAAGAAGTTGATGTTCTGCGTGCGTCCCGGCGTCTTGCTGACGAACGCCAGTCGCGTTCGCTGCGCCAGCGCGTTGATCGCCGAGGACTTGCCGGCGTTCGATCGCCCGGCGAATGCGACCTCGGGCGCGCCGTCGACAGGCAGCTGGTGCCAATCGGCGGCCGTCGTCAGGAACTCCGCGTTTTGGAATGGATGCTTCACCCCGCTCGTCCCGGCAGCGTCGTTTCGGCCGGCCGCGAGGGATTCGGTACAATACGCGGTCGGCTTGCGTCGGATGCGTGCGCAAGCGACGCCCGATGCGCGGACTGGACCGCCGGGCCGCCGAATCGAGGGAGCGTCAAACAATGAAATGCGCGTTGTTGCTGACGGCGGTAGCCGCCGCAGTTTCGCTCGGCACACCGGCAAGCGCCGAGGAGGCCGCCGGAAAGCCGGATCTCGCCAAAGCGCAGCAGATCGTCAACCAGGTTTGCTCGGCCTGCCATGGCGCCGATGGTAACAGCCCGAGCCCGGCCAATCCCAACCTCGCCGGACAGCAGGCCGACTACATCGCCCTGCAGCTCGTCCATTTCAAAACCGGGATCCGCAACAATCCGGTGATGGCCGGAATGGCCGCGACGCTGACACCTGACGACATGCGATCGCTGGGCGCCTATTTCGCGCAGCAGAAACCGAAGGGGTTGGCGGCAAAGGACGCCGATCTCGCCGCCGCGGGTCAAAAGCTGTTTCGCGGCGGCGACGCCGCCGGCGGCGTGCCTGCGTGCGCCGCATGCCACGCACCGGATGGCGCAGGCATTCCTTCGCGCTATCCGCGCCTCGGCGGCCAGTATGCCGACTACACGCTGGCGCAGCTGCGCGCGTTCAAGGCGGGCGAGCGCGGCATGGACAAGGAAGGCAAGGACATCAACGGAAGGATCATGGCGCAGATCGCCGGCAGGATGAACGAGCGGGCGATCGCGGCGGCGGCCCAGTACGCCGCCGGCTTGCACTGAGCGTGCAACGGCCGGACAGTCAAAGGCGGCGATCGCGCCGCCTTTTTTATCGGCGCTGACATGACTGCCTCGATCGCGGCGCTGTTCGTCTATCCGGTCAAGGGCTGCCGCGGCATCGCGCTGTCTTCGGCGCTGGTCACCGAACGCGGGCTCGAGCACGACCGCGAGTGGATGGTCGTCGATATCGCCGGGCGATTCGTTACCCAACGCACCGAGCCCCGGCTGGCATCGATCACGACCGCAATCACCGCCACCTCGCTGATACTGGCGATGGCCGGCGCCGAGCCGCTCGAACTGCCGCTCGATCAAGTCGGCGTCGCCGGTGCGGTGACCGTGTGGCGCGACACCGTTCCGGGAATCGACCAGGGACCTGTTGCAGCCGCCTGGCTTTCGGCGCGCCTGGCCGGTGCTTACCGGCTGGTTCGTTTCGATTCCGCGGCACGGCGACTCTGCAATCCCGAATACGCCGGAGCGTCCGGCGCGCACACCGCATTCGCCGATGGCTATCCGCTGCTGGTGCTGTCGGAAGCGTCGCTGGACGATCTGAACGCGCGGCTCGCGACGCCGCTACCGATCGATCGCTTTCGCCCGAACCTGCTGCTGTCCGGCGTCGATGCCTACGACGAGGATTACATCGACCAGATCGTCAGCGGCGACGTGACGCTGAAAATGGTCAAGCCCTGCACCCGCTGCCAGGTGACGACCATCGATCAGCGGACGCTCGAGCGAGGCCTCGAACCACTGCGAACGCTGGCCGAGTACCGCCACAATGCGCTGCTGGACGGCGTCGCATTCGGGATGAATGCGATCGTCGCCGCCGGCGCCGGTGCAACGCTGACGCGCGCGGCGCCAGTCGCGCATTCGTATCGGTTCTAGTCCCGGTTTCGACGCCGCGCGAATGCGAAGCGCCTAGACCGTCGTGGCCTTGCATGCAGCCAGCGTTTCGCGCCAATCCGGCAGTGCGAATCCGAATGCCGCTTCGAATTTATCCGTGGCGAGCACTGCCGATGCCGGTCGGCGGGCGGCCGTCGGATATTCCGCTGTCGTGATCGCCACGACGCGCGGACGATCGGCGCCTTCGAAAATCGCGCGCGCAAAATCGAACCAGCTCGCGCGTCCGCGCCCGCTCAGGTGATAGATGCCGGTCTTTTTCGCCAGCGCCGCCGCGCCGCGGCTCACCAGGCTGGCTGTCGCTTCGGCCAGCGCGCGGCTCCAGTTCGGCACGCCGAACTGGTCGGAGACGACCCGCAATTCGTCGCGCGTGGCGGCGAGCCGGCGCATCGTCAGCAGAAAATTCTGGCCGTGCAATCCGTAGATCCAGCTGGTGCGCAGGATCAGGTGCGCGGCTCCGGCGGCCGTTATCGCGCGCTCGCCGGCGAGCTTGCTGCGGCCATAGACATTCAGCGGGCTGGCTTGGTCCTCCTCGCGGTAAGGCTCTCTCGAATTGCCGTCGAACACGTAATCGGTCGAATAATGGATCAGCAACGCATCCAGGCGCTTCGCTTCCTCGGCCAGTACTGCCGGGGCGCGGGCATTGATCGCGTCGGCCAGCTCGGGCTCGCTTTCGGCGCGGTCGACGGCGGTATAGCCCGCCGCGTTGACGATGATCTGCGGTCTGACCCGGCGCATCGCCGCCACAACGGCGTCGGCGTCGGCCAGGTCCAGTGCGGCGCGGTCGAGCGCCTCGACCTCGCCGTGCGCCCTCAGCAATCGGGCCAGCTCGAAGCCAAGTTGCCCCGCGGCCCCGGTGAGCAGAATCACCGGACGCTTCACGGATAGGCGTCTGCCTGCGCCAGCGTGTGTCCGGCTGCGTCCTTGGCTGCGACCAGCGGCGCGCCCGACAGCGGCCACCGGATGCCCAGCGCCGGATCACTCCACAGCAGACTGCGCTCGTGTTGCGGGTACCAATAGTCGGTCGTCTTGTAGAGGAATTCCGCGGCATCGGAGACGACCAGGAAGCCGTGCGCGAAGCCTGGCGGAATCCACAGCATGCGCCGGTTCTCCGCCGACAGCAGCGCCGACGACCAGCGGCCGAAGCGCGGCGAGCTGCGGCGAAGATCGACCGCGACGTCGAACACCTCGCCCTCGGTCACGCGCACCAGCTTGCCCTGGGCGTGCTCGATCTGGTAATGCAGGCCGCGCAGGACGCTCCGCGCGGAGCGTGAATGATTGTCCTGCACGAACTCGGCGTCGAGCCCTGCCTCGGCGAGCGCGCGGCGGTTGTAGCTTTCGAAGAAGAACCCGCGCTCGTCGCCGTACACTTTCGGCTCGAGCAGCAGCACCTCCGGCAGCTCGGTCGGCGTGACTTTCATTTCAGGCGCCTCATCGGATCGCCGGCCCGTGCAGCAGACTGAGCAGATATTGTCCGTAGCCGTTCTTGGCCATCGCCTGTCCGAGCTTTTCCAGCGCGGCGGCGTCGATGTAACCCTGGCGATAGGCGATCTCTTCCGGACAGGCGATCTTGAGTCCCTGCCGGCGCTCGATGGTCGCAATGTACTGCGCCGCTTCGAGCAGCGATTCATGCGTGCCGGTATCGAGCCAGGCCATGCCGCGGCCCATGACTTCGACTGCGAGCTCCCCCAGGCGAAGATAGGCCTGGTTGATATCGGTAATCTCGAACTCGCCCCGCGTCGAGGGCTTGAGATCCGCTGCGATGTCGAGCACCCGGTTGTCGTAAAAATAAAGGCCGGTGACCGCATAGCGCGACTTTGGCCGCTGCGGCTTTTCGGCGAGGCTCAGCACGCGACCCTCGGCGTCGAATTCCGCGACCCCGTAGCGCTCGGGATCGGCCACCGGATAGGCGAACACCGTCGCCCCGGCCGTGCGCGTGTTGGCGCGCGCGAGCATCGGCTGGAGATCGTGACCGTAGAAGATGTTGTCGCCCAGCACCAGCGCCGAGCTCGCGCCGCCGACAAAGTCGCGGCCGATGACGAACGCCTGCGCCAGCCCGTTCGGCGTCTGCTGAACTGCGTAGCGCAAGTCGATTCCCCAGCGCTTTCCGTCGCCGAGCAGCTGTGTGAAACGCGGGGTGTCCTCCGGCGTCGAGATCAGCAGGATGTCGCGAATGCCGGCCAGCATCAGCGTCGACAGCGGATAGTAGATCATCGGCTTGTCGTACACCGGCAGCAGCTGCTTGGACAGCACCTGCGTCGCCGGATAGAGGCGGCTTCCCGAGCCGCCGGCCAGGATGATGCCCTTGCGGACTGTCATGCCGGCTCACCGGTGTAGTTGAGCGAGATCCACTTGTGGTATTCGCCGCTGCTCACCGCTTGCAGCCATGCCGCATGGTCGAGGTACCACCGCACGGTGCGGGCGAGTCCCGATTCGAATGTTTCGCGCGGCATCCAGCCGAGCTCGCTTCGGATTTTTGCCGAATCGATCGCGTAGCGGCGGTCATGCCCCGGGCGGTCGCGCACGAAGCTGATCTGCGCGGCGTAGTCGTGCCCCGGGCGCTGGTCGGCGAGTATCCGGCAAAGCGTGTGCACGACTTCGATATTGGTCTTTTCGGCATTGCCGCCGATGTTGTACGTTGCCCCCGGCGCACCGCGTGCGAGCACCGTGCGTATTGCCGCGCAATGATCGCCGACGTACAGCCAGTCGCGGACGTTCTTGCCATCACCGTAGACCGGCAGCGGCTTGCCTGCGATCGCATTGACGATCATCAGCGGGATAAGCTTTTCGGGAAACTGCAGCGGTCCATAGTTGTTCGAGCAGTTGGTCGTAAGCGTTGGCAGGCCATAGGTGTGATGGTAAGCGCGCACCAAATGATCGGATGCCGCTTTCGACGCCGAATACGGGCTGTTGGGCGCGTAGGGGGTCGTCTCGCAGAATCCGTCCGCATCGGGCGCGAGCGAACCGTAGACCTCGTCGGTCGAAACGTGCAGAAAGCGAAACTGCGAGCGCTCCGGTTCCGGCAGCGACGACCAGTGGGCGCGCGCCGTCTCGAGCAGCGCGAACGTGCCGACGATGTTGGTATCGATGAAGGCGGCCGGGCCATGGATCGAGCGGTCGACATGGCTCTCGGCCGCGAAATTGACGATCGCGCGCGGTCGATGCGCGGCCAGCAACGCGGCCATGGTCGCGCGATCGCCAATGTCGGCGCGTACGAAATGGTGCCCGGAGTCGTCCTTGAGCGCGGCCAGACTGCCGAGATTGCCGGCATAGGTCAGCTTGTCGACGTTGACCACGGGCTCGTGGCCTTCCGCGCGCCAGTCGAGCACGAAATTGGCGCCGATAAATCCGGCGCCGCCGGTGACCAGAATCATGCGAGCTCCATGCGCCCGAAGGCGAGCGAGGTGCTTGCCCGGGGCGCGGATTCTATCATGTCGCGCGAGCTGGTCCGCCGGGGCGATAGTAGTCGAGATACCACGCCACAAAGCGCCGCAATCCCTCCGCTAGCGATGTTGTCGGCGCGAATCCCGTCGCCGTCGCGATGCGGTCGATTGCGGCGAACGTCGCTGGCACATCGCCCGGTTGCGGCGGCAGGTATTCGCGGATCGCGCGCTTGCCGAGCAATTGCTCGAGCTCGCCAATGAACGATTCCAGGTCGATCGCTGTATGGTTGCCGATGTTATAGATCGCGTAAGGCGCGGCGCCGGCGTCGGCAGCAACGGGTGGGAGCGAGAGTACGCGCACGACGCCTTCGACGACGTCGTCGATATAGGTGAAGTCGCGACGCATCCGGCCGAAGTTGAACACCTTGACCGGCGTCCCGTCGACGATCGCGCGCGTGAACAGTGCGGCCGCCATGTCGGGCCGGCCCCACGGGCCGTAGACGGTGAAGAAGCGCAAGCCGGTCGTAGGCAGCCGGTACAAATGACTGTAGCTGTGCGCGATCAGCTCGTCGGCCTTCTTGGTCGCCGCGTAAAGGCTCATCGGATGATCGACGTTCTGATCCTCGGAATACGGCAGCGTATGGTTGGCGCCGTACACGCTCGAGCTCGATGCATACGCCAGGTGCTCGACGCCGGTGTGGCGGCACGCCTCGATGACTGCGGCGAACGCATCGATGTTGTTGCGGATGTAGGCTGCCGGATTCTGCAGCGAATACCGCACGCCCGGCTGCGCGGCCAGATGCGCAACGCGCGTATAGCGTCCGTCGCGAAACAGCGCCTCCGTCGCCGCGTGATCGGCCAGGTCGAGCTCGATACACCGCACGCCGGCGCGCGCCAATTGATCAGCCCGCGCCCGCTTCAGCGCGACGTCGTAATAAGGATCGAAGTTGTCGACGCCGACGACGTCGGCGCCGTCGCGCGCCAGCCGCAGCGCGAGATGCATGCCGATAAATCCGGCCGCGCCGGTAACCAGCGTCGTCATCGAAGGTCCGCCGGCCGCTCGAGCCCCCGCAGCTTGGCGTACTTGCAGAAGCTGGTGAAGCAGCCGATAGCGATATGGACCAGGCCGGCCGAGCCGTCGAGAAATCCGGCGCGCAGCAGATAGA
>Ga0207711_10000086_pt1 | contig 99422 bp, 91 predicted proteins | sample KBSS34metaG_FD_184401 | JGI IMG/M metagenome (GOLD analysis project Ga0207711, IMG submission 184401) | Switchgrass rhizosphere microbial communities from Kellogg Biological Station, Michigan, USA - KBS S3-4 metaG (SPAdes) (version 2) | ecosystem: Host-associated > Plants > Roots > Rhizosphere... | reverse complement strand
TGCCGTGGTCGAAATCACATACGCAGCCGATGCAACTGCGCTGTTCGTGTAATTTGTCGCCACAGCAATCGCTTTGATCGTTTCACTCGTGCTGACCGTAATCGTGCCGGCGTACTTGGTTGAAGAAGTCGTCGGCGTACTGCCATTGGTCGTGTAGTAGATCACCGCGCCCGCCGTTGCATCCGCGATGGATACCTTCTGCGCACTTGTGTATGTTCCACCAGCGACTGAGAACGTCGGCGTCGCAGCCGCGGTCTGCGCTCCAATTACATATGCAGCACTGGTAATTGAACTAGTCGTCAGTCCGGAAGCGGTAGCAATAGCCTTCAGCGTTGAGCTGCTGCTGATCGTCACCGGTGCGGTGTAAGGGGTCGACGAAGCCGTCGGCGTGCTTCCGTCGGTCGTGTAATACACTTGCGCGCCTGAAGTCCCGTCACTTATCGTCACCGTCTGCGCGGTAGTGTAACTGCCAGCCGGAACAGAGAACGTAGGAGTCTGCACCGTATTTCCGGCCGTGGTAATTACCGTCATGGAAAACGGAGGAAGTGAAAGCGGCGTAGTGGCATTGAAGCCGCTGACCGTTTTTGTAGTGCTCTGGACATTCTCCGCGGTTTCGTTGTTGTCGGTGATGTTGGCCGAAGTGATTTGGCTCACCTGTACTGTCCCACTCGGTGCATTGGCGCCTGAAAAAGTCACCGGCAGCGCCGTCGTCTGGCTCAGGTTGAACACAATCGTTCCTACCGTGCTCCCATTCTGGAAAGCGAATGACTGAATGTAATGGGCGCCATTCAATACAATGTTGTCGCTCGACAGCGGCTGGTTCCAGGTTGGGTTTGCGCCGGTTTGCACCGTCTGCAGCATGTTTCCGCCAACCACGCTGTTGGCCATCGCCTGAGTCAGGAATTGAGGCCGGCGGCGATTGGTCGTACCCATATCCACCACCGTTCCCCAGAGCCGTACCAGGCTGCCATCGCTGCGTTGGTAATTGAATTGCGGTAGAGAGAATGCATTCTGATACCGCACACCCTGCCGCATCATTTGCAGCATGTGGTCGGTATGCGCAATACCCGCCCCGATCGAGGGCGTCAGCGCGTTCAACTGCGCCTCAGTAATGCCGCCGATCATCGTTCCCAGATTCGTCTCGTACACATTCACATAAGTGGGCGTAGGCGCAGCTTTCGCAGTCACCACGTTCTGGTACACTTCGCCACCCGCGGAATTAAACACCTCAGGCTCCGCGAACAATGCACCAAACATCGTCGACTGCGCTTCGTTGTTCGCGCTATACAACAGATAGGGCGCAATATCGATCGAGTCATGCTGGTTGCTGGTCTTCAGCAGAACACCGTTGTAGCCGGGACTCGCAGCCAGGCCATCCAGAACCAGGTCGAACTTGCTGGCATCGTAACCGGCAGTCTGCCGTGCCGCTCCGAAAATCTTATTGGCAAGTTGAGGATAAGCGAAGTAATTCATCGACTCGCCGCGGAACGCACCATTCCACGTCTCATTGCCGAACTCGATGTGAATCTTGTTGAAAACTGTCGTCCAGGGCTGGCTCTGTCCGCGCGAAATGCGCAACGCACTCCACTGGTCAGATCCCGTACCGGTCAGGTACTGAATGAAGGCGTTCATTTCCGAAGTCGTGGTAGCCGTCGGAATCGTAATCCACGGGTCCGCGTCTATCGTCTCGCACAGCTGCAGAAACTCGTGGATACCATACGCAATGACATCCTTGGTACTTCCCCCCGTGCTGTACCCCTCGCGATAACGAGCCCCCGGTACCCGCATCTGGTTCGGCAAATCCGATCCCAAAGCCGCGCCGGCAGCCATCATGCGCAGCGTTCCAGGGTTAAGCTCCTTCAGGGCGTTCACAACATCGTCGCGAAATGGTGAAGGATTCGAGGCGCTGGAGTTGGTCTGATCCAGACTCACGTCGTCCAGTTCTACACTCGATCCGCTCACACCGAAGACAAGCTGCGCCGTTCCCGATGCTGAACCTGTCTCATTGGCAGTGAACGTCAGCCTGTAATCCTGCCACGCGTTGGTCAAAGTCACCGTCTGATTCAGATAATTTGCAACGCCAGACGGCATGAGCCTCGCCACATTGACGCTCAACTTGTTGGAGCCGCCCATACCTTTCGCCCGGAACGTGACCTCAAAAGCTCCATTCATCTGGATGAAGCTCAAGCCATTCTCGTTATCGAAGTATTGCGCCAATGAAGCTGACTGCCCCGCGCCACTCGCGCTTATCAAGACAGCCTGCTTGCCGGCAGAATTCGGAGAAATATCCGACGTCTCAGAACTGATCGTTCCGCCACCGGAAATGTTGTCCCACCATCCAGCGTCCGCGCCGCCCGGGAACGACTGCGTCATGACGAAATAGTCGCCCACTGCCGCATTCACATTCTTGTCAAACTGAATAATCTGGCCGCAACCCGCGCATTTAGACGGATTCTTAGTGCTCGAAACAACCGTGCCTGAAACTCCAACAGAATTGCCGGAAAGCAAAGAATACGTCGCGCCGTTCCAGAAACCGGTCGGCTGAGGACTGTACTGATTATCGTCCATGCAGCCGTTCGCCGTCACCGTTTGGCAGATCATGATGCTGCGATACATTCCCGCCTCGAACCCCGGATTCTTGAACACCAGGTTCTTCAATAGCTGGCCCGAATCCCAGTAAGACTGGTCGCCAAGGTTGATGCCCAACCGCTTTACCGACGACTGCTGGACCGTGCTCGTCACCTGAATATCGGTCGCGGTTTGCCCTGACATAATGCAGGAAACAAATAGAAAAATAACTGGAAGCAGGGCCTTCATCACTGCGGCTTTGCCAGTTTCAATGGGGAAGAATTTCATCAGAGCAACTCCTAATTCACTTTTCGAGGCAGAGAGTCCTATTGAACTTCTCAAGCCAGCTGTTTCTTTCACGTGTACCCTTTGCCGTGTGTCGGCAAAAAAAGGTACCTGAACCAAGGCCATTTAGGGTAATGGAAGAATAGATTACCTTAGTTTCACTTCCATTGGGTACTTTTTGTGTATAAAAATTTTACGAGGTCAGGATATTTGCGTCGTTGCTCTTCCGGCTCGATTTCGCAATGGCCCCGTACGAATGGGTTTATTTCTTTATATTCAGTAGGTTATAGCGTTCATCGTGCACTCCTCCATGAAATACGGGCTGAAGATTGATTCAGTTGTCCGAGAGATTCAAGGCGGAGATATAACACTAAAGTAATCAATATGGGTGGCTAGCGGCCCTCTATGAACTTCAGCCACTTTCTCTTGTTTCCCAAACTCTATCATTCGATCCCCCAAAGTGTGTAAAAAAGTACAGTTCTTTTTAAAATTTTTCACCACTTACCTGTCATAGTTCCCGAGGGCCCCGCTTCACTAGATGGAATCAGGCCGCGCTAAACTTGAATAAGCCTCAAAAACATCGCAGCATGCCCTTCAGCACACAGCACCTGCATCCGAGTCCTCTCTGGGATGAGCGCATGAAGTATCCAGCAAAATTCGGGCGGCATGGGGTTCTGAGGTGAGGGAATTAAGGATGACGAATTTCAAATTTTTAATGCTGGCGGCCACTGCAGGTCTTTCCGCGTTGCTGAGCTCTCATGGTCTCCCCGCCCGGGCTGAACAGCACGAGCCTCCCAGGCATGATCATCCAACGGCGATAGACAAGGCCCGCACAACCATTTCAATCGAGCGCATCAGTGCCGAACCGGACACAAACCAGCTCACGGACACCCTTCGCTGGAGCCAGGATGGGCTTCGAGCAGCATGGATGCACCGCGTAATTCCACCCGAAGATGCCGCCATCAAGACCCCACAGCAGGAAATATGGACATTCTCGACCGAAGGCGGCTCAAATCACTCAGAACATCCCATCTTGCTGGCTTCAACCGCAAAAGTCACGAACGCTCTGCGTGGAACGGACGCGCCAATTCGCCCTCCGGCCAACGGAGATGAAGATTCGAATGACAATTCGTTTCTCCTGCGGGATTTTTCCTGGTCCCAGGATCACGCTTCCCTGCTGCTGATCGGTACTCAGTCACTTGCCTGGCTTGACCTTGCCTCGGGTAAATTCAGTACGGTCGTTTCCGGAGAAGAAGCGTTAACCGATGTTTCCATTTCTCCCGACGGCCGAACCATCGCCTTTATCCGCGGCCACAGCCTTTGTCTCGTTGAAGCACATGGTGGTCCCGTACGCGTACTGGCTAAGCCACCTCGCGAAGGTTTTCTGGAAGGCGAATCCGACTGGCCCTATCGCAATGAATTGCATCTTACCCGCGCCTACAGTTGGTCGCCGGATTCCACACGCATCGCCTACCTTGAGACCGATGACCGCCTCGTAGCCAAATATGCCCTCCGGGAAAGCAACGGTGACACGCGAGAGATTGTGTATCCCAAAGCCGGCGGCGATCTCCCTCTGGTACGCGTTCTGATCGCACAAATCAACGACTCAGGCAATGCATCGCCGCTTGAAGTAAAACTCGATTCAACCAGGGACTTCTATTTACCGCGCATGACATGGCTTCCCGATAGCCGTCATCTGGCCGTCCAGCGTATCGATCGTCATCAGCAAAATCTGGACCTTTTCCTAGCCGATGCGTTAACCGGAAAAGCCCAGATAATTCTGAGCGAAAAAGATAAATACTGGATCAACCTCAGCGACGATCTCTATTTTCTCAAGGATGGCAAGGGCTTTCTCTGGTCCAGCGAACGCACCGGCTTTCGTCATTTATATCTCTATGACCTGCAGGACCAACAGCTGGCTCAACTCACCCATGGCGACTGGGAAGTGACCCGCCTCAACGCCATCGATGAAGCATCGCGCCGCGTTTATTTCACGGCCACCGAGAAGTCTCCCCTGGAGCGTCATCTTTACTCGGTCAGCCTCGACGGAAGCGCGATGCAGCAGGTAACTCATCGCCCCGGCACCCATGAGGTAAGCTTTGCCCCGGATGCCCGGCAATTCACAGACTGCTTTTCGAACCAAACCACTCCGCCGAGCCTCTCTCTTCTCAAAATCGGCCAGGGATTGAAGACCGTCCCTGAAACCGCAATCGCAGAGGCCACGCCACCGCTGCAGCCCCTTGAATTTTTCACCCTCAAAATGCACCAGGGAATGGAAGTTCACGCATTCATGCTCAAACCACCCTCATTCGATCCTGCCCAAAAATATCCGGTGATCGTCTACTTGGCCGGTGGCCCTGGAGAACAACTCGTTCGGAACGCTTGGGGCGGTGCTACCGGTCTGTGGATGCAGTCGATGGCGGAAAAAGGCTACATCGTCTTCGCCCTCGACAATCAGGGGACTGCCGGCCGCGGTCATTTCTTCGAAGAGCCCATTCATCTACGTCTGGGAGCGCAGGAACTCGGCGACCAGCGTGATGGTGTCAGCTACCTCAAAACGCTGCCATACGTCGATCCCAGCCGCATCGGTGTCTGCGGCTGGGGATACGGCGGCTTCCTCGTTGTCCACGCCATGCTTGACCGTCCTGTCTTGTTCAAAGCTGGATTCGCCGGTGCACCCATCGTCGATTGGCGCTTCTACGACGCCGTTTTTGCTGAGCGCTACTTGGACGATCCCGTCGTTCACCGCGACGGATGGAATACCTCGATTGCCTCCTTCGATGGTCGCAGCACGCACTTGTTCAAGGGTCCATTGATGGTTGCGCAGGGTACAGATGACGAGTTTGTCCACTTGAACAACACCCTCATGTTGCAAGGTCGCTTGCTGAACGCCGGTAAATCTGTGGATGTCCTGCTTTTACCGGATCGCGGCCACCAAATTGATGATCTGCCGGCCCGGAGAATCCTGTTCACCAAAATGACCGAATTCTTCCTCCAAAATCTCTGATCAGGCCACGGCGAGCGCCAGAGTAGCTACGTGAGAAGATGAGAACATCCGTACAGGTGCCGCCGGTTCCGGGAGAAACAGCCAGACGATGCCCTCCGACAATACCTCACCGAACCAAGCCAACCTTTTGCGCGTCTGCATCGTGGCTGAAAATGCTTCCTTTCGCTTCGGTGGCGAAGCATCGCTGCCGCTCCATTATTTTTCCCGTCTGCGACGCCGCCACATCGAGGCCTGGCTGGTCGTTCACGGGCGCACGCGCCCTGAGCTTGACGCCCTTTTCCCCGAGGACAAGGACCGCATTCGGTACATCCCGGACCGGTGGTATCACAGGCTCATCTGGCAGTTGAGCCGTTACCTTCCGCGGCGGGTCTCCGAAGCCACCTTCGGCACCTTGATGGTTCTCATCAACCAGCTCATCCAGCGCGGCGTAGTCAAGCAGTTGATTCGAGACCACGGTTGCAACGTGATTCATCAGCCAATTCCAGTCTCGCCAAAAGCGCCGTCCTTCATCTCCAACCTGGATGTTCCGGTCATCATCGGTCCCATGAATGGCGGCATGGATTTCCCCCTGGCTTTTCGCAGTGCCGAATCGCTTTTCACGCGAGTCGCAGTCGCTTTCGGCCGCAGCAGCGCCAACCTCGTCAACAGCATCGTTGCCGGCAAGAAACATGCCACACTTCTCCTCGTTGCCAATCAACGTACCCGCCTCGCGTTGCCCAGTTGCGTCCGCGGCGAAGTGATCGAAATTCCAGAGAACGGCGTCGATCTAAGCATCTGGACTCTGCCCCCCTCGCCGATTCCACCATCCAATCCCGCACGCTTCGTCTTCGTCGGCCGCCTCGTGGATTGGAAGCGGCTGGACTTCATTCTTCACGCTTTCGCCGCCATTCCCGAAGCTCAATTGGAGATCATTGGCGACGGCCCCATGCGCCTCGCCTGGTCGGCACTCGCGCAACAACTGGGCATCGCCGATCGTGTTCACTGGCTCGGTTGGCGCCCTCAGCCGGAATGCGCCGCCATCCTGCAAGGCGCCACAGCCCTCCTGCTGCCCAGCATCTACGAGTGTGGCGGGGCGGTTGTGCTCGAAGCCATGGCCTGCGGAATTCCCGCTGCCGCCACCGCCTGGGGAGGCCCAGCCGACTATATTGACCCCTCCTGCGGAATTCTTGTTCCCGCGTCCAATCCAGAGACGATCACACAGGGTTTCGTTGATGCGATGCGCTTACTCGTTGCCGATCCGGAAATGCGATTGAAGCTCGGTTCGGCAGGAAGAAGACGTGTGGAACAGTTCTACGACTGGGAGCAAAAAGTAGACCGCATCCTCGAACTCTATGGAAAGGCCATTCATGACTTCCAAAGAAACTGACGGCTATTCCGTCCCCGTCTCTGCTTCAGGCCGCTACCGAGCCACGCTCCATCGGTTGCTCCCCGTGCTCCTGGCGACTCCCCTGCTTGTCTGCTCTGCAGGTTGCCAGACGGCCGCGTCCAAGCCTTCCGCACCTGTCGACCCCAGCGCGCCAACCAATATCTCCGTAGAAGCCAAAGTTATCCGCTCCAACGTAAAACGTTTCGGTATGAACATAAGTGGCCAGACCTTCTACGACTCAGGCCAGATGCTCCGCAATCTCGCCTTCCGCAATCCTGGCTTCGAAGGCACAATCTGGCAGACAGTGCTGCAATGCAAATTCGTCAAGGGAGATTCATGTGCCGACAATGACGAATGGAGCCTGTGGCCGGCAGACTTCGCCAAAGGAGCTACCTTTGAATTCTTCTATGGCACCGCCAAAGGCCAGACCGGCACCGTCTCTGCCAGCACCCCCGCATCACTTACGGCGCATCAAGGCGCATGGGTAAGCTTCAGCAAGATGGCTGTACATCCCCAGGTGGGCGACTACTACATCATTCACATGAAAATGCCGGGCAGCGCCGAAGGCAGTTGGAGAACCGACCTCAAAGGCGGCGCCACGATCACCACCGAATTCAAAGACCTGTCTCCCCAATCGCCCGGCAAGCAGGCACTGCGTTTGAGCGCCTCACAGCCTGGACAAGATGGCAGTGTCACCTCGGACGTCGACGCGTGGAATCATCGCTCCTTCGTGCAGTTGAAGGGAACCTTCACGCTCAGCTTTCGCGCCAAAGGAGCAGGTGGTTCAAACCGGCTCTCCGCGTCCGTTACCCGGCTCGCAAGCAAATACGGAAACCTCGCCTACATCACCCACGACCTTCAGCTCAATTCTACCTGGCAGGACTTCAGCTTTCCCTTCAAAGCCAATGAAGATGGAACCTTCATCGGTCCCATCGAAGTCGTCTTCAGCGTTCGCGGCTCATCGGTGCTCCTCGATGATGTAGCGCTCACAGAGTCCCCCAACCCGGACAATCCCACCGCTTTCCGCAACGCCATGGTCGACCGCCTTCGTGAATTGCATCCCGGCATCCTGCGTTATATGGACAACGGAGCCGATTTCGGGAGTAGCCTGGACAATCTCATCGCTCCACCCTTCGCCCGCCAGCGTGCCGGCTACAGTGAAACCTCCAAAGAACCGGGAGACATTGCCATCGGTCTGCACGAGTTTCTAGTTCTCTGCCAGGCCGTCAAAGCGGAGCCGTGGTTCGTCGTTCCTGTCGGCGCTTCTCCCAGCGAAATGCGGAATCTCATCGAGTATCTCTCCGCGCCCCCAACTACCACCTATGGAGGCAAGCGAGCCGCGCTCGGCCAATCCTCCCCATGGACAACAGTATTTCCGACTATCCATCTTGAACTCGGCAACGAGACGTGGAACTGGAACTCCTTTGCAGGCGAAGGCATTCCCGACCCCAAGGCCTACGCCTCGCGTGTCTCTGAGATCTTCGCCGCCGCCCGGTCAACTCCGCTCTTTGACCCCGCGAAATTCGACCTGATCATGGATGGCTGGGCTGCCGTGCCGTGGTGGAACGAGCAGGAGCTTACGGTCAAGAGTCAAGCTGACACCTTCGACATCGCTCCCTATTTCTTTAACACCTTCAACGATGCTTCCTCGCCCGAGGCGATCTTTGGGCCGATGTTCGCCGAACCCGAGGCATTGGATAGCCGTCCCACTGGCTTCGTAGCTCAAAACGCGAAACTCGCCAAAGCTGCCGGAATCAAGCTGGCCGTTTATGAAGTCAATTTGGGGGCGTACGAAGGCAAAGTCGATCAGGCCGCCCTGGATTCAACTATTCCTTCGCTCGGCGCCGGCCTCGCTGTCGCCGACCACATGTTTCTGATGCTGCGCGATGACGGCATCACCTCGCAGGCCGTCTTCGCGCTTCCCGAATATGAGAATGGCTTTCACAATGACGCCAACCCCAGCAAGGGAGAATCGGTCAAGCTCTGGGGCACAGTCGTCGATATGGGCGGCCAGACCAATCGCGTCCGCCCCACCTTCCTCTCAGAACAGCTCGCCAACAGCGCCATCGCGGACAAGATGCTCGAGACCGTCGTCTCGGGACAGAACCCGACCTGGGACCAGCCGGAGAACGGCAACATCAAGGCCAAGCTGCCGGGCGCGCATTTCATCCAGTCCTTCGCTTTCACCGATGGCTCCCGCTGCAGCCTGGTGCTCTTCAACCTCAGCCGAAACACACCTCTTCCGGTCACATTCTCCGGATCGATAGTACCGGGCTCGGCAAGCCACGCATCGATCGAGGTCAGCCGTCTCACGTCAAGCCATCTCACCGACACCAACGAGCTGGCGCAAACGGTAGCCATCAAACATGAGACCGTACAGAATTTCGATCCGGGCAAACAATATGTGCTGCCGCCTTATTCCATGACGGTTTTGTCCTGGAACGTCTCGGGGCTTCAGCTCACCGAAGCTAGACAGTAGTTCATATGGAGGGTCAGAGTTTATACATTAAGCGTTCGCTGACCCCATGCGTTCGGCACCCTGCTCAGGCAATTACACGCCGGAAGCGGAACTTCGGCTCCGGCGCCATGCTCATCGCTGTCGCACCCGCTACCTGCGTATCCTGCACCGATTGCGACCACCCCAGCAGCAGGAACAACACCTGAATCACTTGCTCAAAAAGCGCCACGGTACTGAGCGCCACGAAGATTCCAATCAAGGCGCCCATCAGACTGAAAACCAGGTACATGCTCTCCCGGGATCGAAATCTTCGGGCATACAGGACCAGAGTAAAGATCGACTCAAAAGCCAGCAGCAGGAATGAATACTTGCCGAATTTGCCCTGCGCCAATTCAAGGATCAGGTAGTCGTTATCAATCGAACTCTGCCCGGGCACGCGGGGAAAACTCTCAACACCCCAACCGAGCCATCCGCCCGCCTCGAGAATAGGAGCGTAGTTCACCAGCAGATCCTTGCGATAAATGGCGCTGCTCTTGGCCTCATCCGTTTGCTGCCCTTCCTTGACGTTCGTATATGCCTGGAATGCGCTATACGCTATACCGCCCCCGATGGCAATCGTCAGCCCAATGACGATTACCCCCTTCTTGAGGGTCTTGAAGCTAGGAATTTGCAACAGCAGAAAGCACATCACGCCGCAGGCCATGGGCATGCGCGATCCGGTCATGTAAAGCATCACTGGCAGCCACAACAAAGGGATTCGATGCTTTTGCAGCCAGGACATGCGCGGCCCGAGCCGCGTCTTATTCAGTTTGTACACCTGATACAAGTAATAGTTGAGCGTGATGAATATCACGATCAACATCCCTGCCAGGATGGAATGCCCAAAGCTCGTGGAAATACGCGCGGTTCCGCCGCGAAGCTGAACAAACCAGCCGATGTTATACACACCCAAAAGCGGACCGTACTTCATATACAGATTCTGCCCGAAACGGTATTCGTAGAGCGCAATCGGGGCCTGCGCAAGAACCAGGAAAATGATCCGCTTGATCGTCTCCATGCGTAGCTCAGGCTCAATGATCTGCCGCCCAGCAACATATGCAAGAAACATCTCGATGAAGTCCTGCATCCATATAACCATTCCATCCTTAGGGTTATATTCGCGGATCGTTTCACTTATTCCGATGCTCACCATAAAGAGCACCACCCATAAATCCAAACGACGAAAACGCCATCGCGTCTTCGGTAAGAACAACAGCGATACTCCAATTGGAATCAAGGCAGCACTGGCCGGAGAAATCGGCGGCAGGTGAGGAAGGCGAACGTTATAATACGTCGGCAGCAGAATCAGGCAGGGCAGGTAGACATTCAGAAATGCTTTATCCCGTTTATCAAGCGCAATGTAGACCAGAGAGATGAACAACGGCAGTAGAAATATGTATTGCAACGCCAGTTCCCTCTCCAGCGAGCCACGGCCCGCTCTTTCTCCAAGTTAACGCCAGCCTTATGGTCCTTCTGGAATACGCGCGGACCGCCAGATTTTGGGCTTCTCCCTCAATCTTTCCCCACCTTAGCACAATCCATCGTGCAGGTCGGCGAGGATACAAGTGCGGTGGAACCGTACTGGCTAGCTTCTCCATTTGAGAATAGAAGACCGCCCTTCTCCTCCCAATCCCACGAATGAGTCAACTCGCAATGACTGAGAGATCGCATTGCAGAATGTCCAGGTCCCGAATCGTAATGGACGGCGAATCGTCGCCCTCCCAGCAAATAGCAGCTGAATAACCATCCCAGGCTGGGATCCCAGCGACAGTCCATTGCCCCTTTCCAGAGCGATCCAGAACCAGCCGCTCTCTCTCGGGTGAGCTTTCGCGCCCTCCCGAAACGGACACAGTCACATCCTGAAGGCTTCGATAAAGTCCAAGTCCGATCGCCTTCAGATACGCTTCCTTCTGCGTCCACACCTCGTAGAAAGAGCGCATCCGCTCCTCCAGCCTCAAGGCCATCCAAAGGCTCAGCTCATCGTCCGACATCACGCTCCGCGCCATCGCATCGAGATCCTCCATTGGCCGCTGCCACTCGACATCCACGCCGATTTCACGGCTGCTTGCAATGCCAATCAATATGGCGCCTCGCGTATGGCTCAGATTGAAACGCAGATCGGAACCCGAGCCTGTTCCGCCCGAAATCGGAACTGCGGCAAGTGCCGGTTTCGTTCCTCCCGCAGTCTCGATAGGAATGGAAGACGGTAGGACTTTCAGATGCATTCCCAGTAAAAAGCGCAGGCCGGCGTGGGCAGCAACGTAGTCCTGCCTGTGTTCGTCTGCAATCAACGAATCCGCCCGTCGCTGCTCCTCGGTGGAAAGCAAGACGCGCCATATCTCCATTCGCTCGGCCAGCTTATCTGCGGGCAGGGCTGCAACAGCATCAAGTCGGATCCGCCAAACATCCACTGAGTCTCGATGAATCATCTCGGTCACTCTAGCAGGAAGTGGTGCCAACCGTGGAAGCGCATTTTCAGGCGAATACAAGAAAAGCGGGTAGCGATCGCATGATCGCTACCCGCAGTGCAATATGCACTCTTTGAATTCCCATCTCTATCGGAGTTCACGTCCACTCGTTATCCGTATTAGTTGGTATACGTCCAGTTCAGGATATTCTGGATCGCAGTCATTGCTCCCGTGCTGCCGGTAAAGCCGACGCTCGCGGTGGAACCTCCAACGCTCTTTGCAATGTTGACATTAAAGCTCAGAGTCGTTGAAGCCGAGGTCGTCTTGTCCGTCAAAGTTACCGTCAGAGTGGTGCCGCTATAGACGATATGCGCGTGTACCGGATTGCCATTGTGCAGATTCAACCCCGAACCCACCAGGCTGGTAGAGCTCCCCTGCGGGCTGACTCCGCCAGTGTAGACGCCGACCGATTCTGCATTGACTACGCCCGCCTGGTACATATCGAACGTGACACCAACGCTGTTGTCAATGAACTGGTAACCCAGGCCCGATCCATTGCCGCCCATTGCCCAGTTTAGTTTGGCACTGTTGTGAATCGTGAAGGTAAATCCGTCAGCCGCGGAAGTCGGAAGCTGGAAGTCGAAGTCAGTGACAAATCCGTTGACCGATACCTTGGTGGGGAACCATGCCGAGCCAGCCTGAGCCGTACCGCCATTGGTCAGCTGCAACGCATTGCCAGTCACCGCCGCCGAACCGTTCAGCTTCAGCTTGCTGCCTGCAAACCCGTTGGAGAATGCGATCCCTGTCGACACCGCAATTGTGTAGCTTGCACTTGCCGTCGGACTGGCGAGGTAGTTGGTCGCCACCGCAACTGCTTGCAACGTCTTCGATGCGCTTACCGCGACCGGACCCGTGTACAGGATTGAAGAAGTCGTCGGCGCGCTGCCGTCAACCGTGTAGTAGATACTCGATCCCACTGTGGCATCTGTGATCGAAACAGTTTGCGTCCCAGCATACGTTCCAGGTGCCAGCGAGAACACAGGCGTAGCCGCCGGCGTCATGATGGTGTAGGCAGCAGCCGCGACTGCGCTGTTGTTGTAGTTCGAAGCTACCGCAATCGCTTGCAGTGTCTCAGAAGCACTCACCGTAATCGCGCCCGAATACAGGCTCGAAGAGGTGCTCGGAGTCGTGCCGTTTGTCGTGTAGTAGATCGCCGATCCCGCCGTAGCAGCCGAGATAGACACTGCCTGTGTCGATGCATAAGTGCCAGGCGCCACGGAGAACACAGGCGTCGCTGCCGGCGTCATAATGGTGTAAGATGCCGTTGCAACCGCGCTGTTGTTGTAGTTCGAAGCTACCGCAATCGCTTGCAGTGTCTCAGAAGCACTCACCGTAATCGCGCCCGAGTACAGGCTCGAAGAAGCAGTCGGAGTCGTGCCGTTGGTCGTGTAATAGATGCTCGAACCAGCCGTAGCAGCGGAGATCGAAACCGTCTGTTCGGATGCATAGGTTCCCGGCGCCACGGAGAACACAGGCGTAGCCGCCGGCGTCTTGATGGTATAGGCAGCCGTTGCAACCGCGCTGTTGTTGTAGTTCGAAGCCACCGCAATTGCTTGCAGCGTCTCAGTTTCACTCACCGTGATCGCCCCCGAATACAGGCTCGAAGAAGCAGTCGGAGTCGTGCCGTTAGTCGTGTAATAGATGCTCGAACCAGCCGTAGCAGCCGAGATAGACACTGTCTGTGCCGACGCGTAGGTACCAGGCGCCACAGAGAACACAGGCGTAGCCGCCGGCGTCATGATGGTGTAGGCAGCCGACGCAACCGCGCTGTTGTTGTAGTTCGAAGCCACCGCAATCGCTTGCAGTGTCTGCGAAGCGCTTACCGTGATCGCAGCCGTGTACTTGGTTGAGGACGTCGTCGGCGTGCTGCCGTTTGTCGTGTAGTAGATAGTCGCGCCCGGCGTTCCATCGGTGATCGTCACTGTCTGCGCGCCGCTATAGCTTCCAGCGGGAACCGAGAAGCTCGGCGCCTGCGTCATGGCCGCAGACCAGCTCAGTACGGTCATCGAAAACGGCGGCAGTGAGATGCCTGCGGCAGGACTGAACCCGCTCAGGGTCTGCGTGGTCGCTTGAACATTGTTTGCGGTTTCGTTGTTGTCGGTAATGTTGGCCGAAGTGATCTGGCTCATCTGAACCGACCCACTAGGCGCATTGGCTCCCGAAAAGGTCACCGGCAATGAAGCCGTCTGGCTCAGGTTAAAGACCACCAGAGAAGCAGTGTTTCCATTCAGGAAGGCAAAGGATTGCAGGCAATGAGCGCCATTCAGCACTACGTTGTCGCTGGACATCGGCTGATTCCATGTAGGATTCGCACCGGTATGCACAGTCTGAAGCATCGTGCCGCCGATTGCGCTATTGGCCAAGGCTTCAGTCAAGAACTGGGGGCGGCGGCGATTCGTCGTGCCCATGTCCACCACCGTACCCCACATCGGTACCTGTTTGCCATCGGTGCGCTTGAAGGCGAACTGCTGCAGTGCGAATGCATTCTGATACCGTACGCCCAACCGCATCATCTGCAGCATATGGTCGGTATGCGCAAGACCCGCTCCAATCGAAGGCGCCAATGTGTTCAACTCCGCCTGCGTAATCCCGCCAACCATAGTGCCCAGGTTGGTCTCATACACATTTAGATAGGTGGGTGTAGGAGCCGCTGTTGCCGTGGTCATATTCATGCCCACCTGGCCGCTCGCGCTCTCATACAGCTCCGGCTCAGCGAGCAGCGCGCCGAACATCAATGACTGGGCTTCGTCATTAGCGCTATACAGAAGATAGGGCGCAATGTCGATCGAATCATGCTGATTGCTGGTCTTTAGCAGAACACCGTTGTATCCCGGGCTGGCCGACATGCCATCCAGCACCAGGTCAAAGCTGCTCGCCTTGAAACCGGCCGTTGCCCGCGCCGCGCCGAAGATCTTATTGGCCAGCTGCGGATACGCGTTGTAGTTCATGGATTCGCCGCGGAATGAACCATTCCACGTCTCGTTGCCGAACTCAATATGAATCTTATTGAAGACAGATGTCCAGGGTTGCGATTGTCCACGCGATATGCGCAGCGCACTCCACTGGTCCGATCCCGTGCCCGTCAGATACTGAATAAAATCCGACATCTCCGTAGTCGTTGTCGCCGTGGGAATCGTGATCCACGGATCGGCATTCACCGTCTCGCACAGCTGCAGAAACTCGTGAATACCGTAAGAAATGTTCACCTGGCTCGTGCCTCCAGTGCTGTAGCCTTCGCGATAGCGCGCAAACGGAACCTGCAACTGGTTGGGCAAATCTGAACCAAGAGCCGAGCCAGCGGCCATCATACGCAGCGTTCCGGGGTTCAGTTCCTTCAGGGCATTCACCACATCGTCGCGGAACACGGTAGGATTCGACGCACTTGAATTGGTCTGATCCAGGCTCACATCGTCCAATTCCACGCTCGCGCCTTTGGCGTTGAATACCAGCTGAACCGTACCCGAAGCGGATCCAGTCTCATTGGCGGTAAATGTCAGCTTGTAATCCTGCCATGTATTTGTCAGCTTTACGCTCTGGTTCAGAAAATTCTCCACTCCGGAGGGCATCAGCCGCGCGGCGCTGACACTCAACGTGTTGGTTCCGCCAACACCCTTGGCGCGGAACGTGACTTCAAAAGCTCCGTTCAGCTGGATGAAGCTAAGGCCAGCTTCATTATCGAAATACTGCGTCAATGTAGCCGACTGGCCCGAAGCGCTCGCGCTCATTAGAACCGCCTGCTTGCCTGACGAATTCGGAGAAATGTCCGTCGTCTCGGAGCTGATCGTGCCGCCACCCGAAATGTTATCCCACCAGCCGGCATCGGCGTTACCCGGAAACGACTGTGCCACCACAAAGTAGTCGCCCACCGCTGCGTTCACGTTCTGGTCGAACTGAATGATCTGTCCGCAACCCGCGCACTTAGTCGGATTCTTGGTGCTCGAAACGATCTTCCCCGAGACTCCGACGGACTTGCCCGAGAGCAGGGAATAAGTGCCACCCGTCCAGAAATCGGTCGGCTGAGGGCTGTACTGATTGTCGTCCACGCAGCTGTTGGCGGTCACCGTCTGGCAGATCATGATGCTGCGATACTTCCCGGCCTCAAAACCAGGGTTCTTGAAAATCAGATTCTTCAGCATCTGGCCTGAATCCCAGTAAGTCTGATCGCCCAGGTTGATACCGAGCCTCTTCACAGAGGACTGCTGCACCGCACTGGTCACCTGGATGTTAGTCGCGGTGGTTTGAGCAAAGCTAGAAGCAGCGCCCGCAAGCGCCGCTCCAACAGTTACGAGAGCAAGTAGGGAACGAAAAAAATTGGTTATGAAGACTGGACGAAGCAAATTCATCTTGAACTCCTAAGGGATTAGGGATGGAATCATGAAGCGAAGTTACTCATGCGGATTACTCACGTAAGATTTCGCACATGAAGAATCGCTAACCGTTTCATCGCCATCCAGTCGCGATCACGGTAGGTTACTTAAGGCATTCTTAGGAGAAAACAGGTGTGCCAACGCGCACGTTCGCAACAACTGTCTCAGGACGCGACAGCCCGGTACTAACAATGAGGAAATGTCGGTTGAAGAAAATCTTTATGAACTATGGGCGAACAACAAGCGCTACGGGGTTTGAAGGTTTAAGTTGCCAAGGCATTTCGATATGAGTAATACAAATTACCTTCAGACACACTACCGCATGATCTGGTCATGGGTTGCAACGCTTGATTGGCTGCTTGCACAAAGCATATCAGATATCCGCAGCCGTTCAAGATGAACTTTTGCCTAAGAAACGGCGTCCGCCCCCCGAAAATCTGCCGGACGAGGATTCGGCGACCTATATATTGGAAAATTCTTATCGATAACGCGCAGCTCATATGCATAAACGATACTTGGCAAATCGTATCCAATCATGGATCATGAAGGACAGATCATCAAGGTGTTGCCGCATCCTGCCTCAACAATTTGGCAATTGCGAAACCGGAAAATGCCTTCACGCTCGTTTGCCACGCATTACCGCTTGTATCTAAATTGAGATCGAAAGTGCTGAATCTTGATGACCTCCAGCCAATCTCCGCCAATCGACATCTCACTCATCATCGTCTCCTTCAATACCCGGGACGTGCTGCGTGAGTCCCTGCAATCGGTCGCGCGCGAACAAGGCGATCTCAGCATCGAGATATTCGTTGTCGACAACGACTCGCGCGATGGCTCGGTCGAAATGGTCGAGAGTGAGTTTCCTCATGTCCAGATCATGCGCAGCGACGTCAATCTCGGCTTCGGAGCAGCCAACAATGTCGCCCTCGAACGCGCGCAAGGCCGCTACATCGTTCTCCTCAACTCCGATGCTTTTCTTTGTCCCGATTCCCTGCGCCTCTCCGTCCACTATATGGACCAGGAGCCCAAAGTAGGCCTCGCCGGCGGGAGGCTCGTCGGACGCGATCACTCCTGGCAGCCTTCAGCGCGCATGTTCCCCAGCATTTTTTCAGATTTTCTGGTGATGACCGGCCTGGCAGGCAAATTCCCCAAATCGAAATTCTTCGGCCGCTTCGACCGCACATGGGCCGACCCGTTGCAGGCCGCTGAGGTCGACTGGGTGCCCGGCGCATATTCCATCATCCGCGCCGAAGCTCTCAAAAAAGTAGGATTCTTCGATCCCGAGTTCTTCCTCTATTCGGAAGAGGTCGACCTCTGCCGTCGTATCCAGAACGCCGGTTACGCCATCATGTACTGGCCTGACATCGTCGTGATCCACATCGGCGGCGAGTCTTCACGTCAGATCAAAACCCTGGAAATGTCCTCGGCGGGCGCGCAGCTGATTCGCTGGCGGATGCGCAGCACCCTGCTTTATTACCGCAAGCACCACGGCATTGCGGCGTGGATGTCCAAGATGCTCGAACTCGCTCTCTATCATCTGACCGCCTTCCGCAACAGTCTCAGCAGCGACCCACGCAGAAAAGAGCGAGCCCAGCGCAACCGGAATCTGGCGCGCCTCATGCATCAGGCATGGCAGGACACCAATGGCGGACGCACCTCCCCACCACGCCCCTGGAAATTCGACTAAAAAATACAGGCTCTTTTATCTCACGCAAAAGAGATTCAGCATCCTATGATGCTGTGACTGTCGTTGCATCCGTCCATACGCCCAACCAGGTCAACAGGGTGAGCCCGATCCAAAAAACGCTTACCAGCATCATTTTGCCTACCGTGGCGTACAACACGGCATCCAGGTTGTGGTATGACAAGACCTCCGCGCAGCGTAGCGCCACCGACAATAACGTTCCCGCCACTGCGATGGCTGCTCCGCGCCGCCAGCGAAATCTCCGCGCTATGAATATGCAGCAAAACGCCGAAGCTGCCGCCAAGGCGCATAACACCAGCAGTTGCGGCGAACGGCGCATTCCGTACAAGCCATGGCTCATCGCCTCTTGCATGAAGAACTCATGCAGCTTCCAGCGCAGATTAAAGGCGATATCCAGCAGCAACACAAACTGCACAACGGCCAGAACACCAAACACGCCGCCGCTCCGGCGAATACTCTGCTGGTCACGCCGTGCCCGCCACGCACACAATACTGCCGTACCCGCATAAGCAACCAGGCCCACAACACGCGTTATCGAAAGCCCTTCGAAAGGCAAAGACATAATTTATGCTCTCTTTTATGATGACCTACGTCGAGTCCCCCCTCGATGCCACCCAAATGGTCCGGGTGTCTTCATGATCCTTCCCCCGCTGATCGCCCTCGCTGCATGGGTGCCCCTCAGCTTGCTCGCTTTTCGCCGCTATCCCATTCGCATTGCTTTGCTCATCAATTTCATCGGCGGATGGGCCGTCCTCCCCGCCGCGCGCTACATCGACCAGGGAGCAGTATTTCCCTACTGGATCCTGGGCACCAGCCTGGAGTCGGATTACTTTATCACCAAGGCCACCATCCTTGGCTTCTCAGGAATCCTCGGGGTCTATCTCTTCGACCGCTCTAGTTTCAAGCGCTTTGAGCTCACGGTTTGGGACTTGCCCATGGGCATGTGGCTCATCGCGCCTCTGCTGTCGGCCATCGCCAATCCCGGTAGCTATAAAGAGGGTTGGATCGGCGAGGTCTACCAGTTGCTCGCCTGGGGCAGTCCTTACCTGATCGGCCGTCTTTACTTTACTGACACGCAGTCTCTACGCCTGGCCGCTAAGTCTTTCGTCATCGGCGGCCTGGCCTACATTCCCATTTGCCTGGTTGAATTCTTTACCGGCCCCCGCATCTATCAATTCATCTACGGCTATCTTCCCTATCAATGGACAGGCGCCAAGCGCTTCATTGGCTATCGTCCCATCGGGTTGCTCGAAAACGGCAACCAGCTCGGCATCTGGATGGCGACAGCCACTCTTATCGCCCTGTGGCTATGGAGACGCAGAACTGCCGCGACAGTGCTGAACATTCCTATTCTTCCCGCAGCCCTTGCGCTGTTTGCCGTCACCATACTCTGCCAATCCACCGGAGCAATCATTCTGCTGCTGGCATTGACTCCTTTTGTCTTTATCGATCCGCGCTATCTCTCGCGCACCGTTAGCATTCTCCTGGTCATAGCGATTCTCGGCTTTGCCGCCCTTCGCATCGCGAATATCGTCTCTCTGCGCCAACTGGTCAAGCAGAATCCCGCTGCGCATGCGGTCGCCAGCTATCTCAAGCACATCGGTAAAGGCTCATTTGGCTGGCGTCTCGCTCAAGACGAACGCCACATCAATACAGCTCTCAACGAGCCAATCCTCGGGTATGGAAACTGGAACTGGTGGCACGAAGGGCACGAGCGTCCGTGGAGCCTCTGGTTGCTCACCTTTGGCATGTACGGCAGCGTCGGGCTGATCTCACTCGAAGCCTTGCTCCTCATCCCGGCTCTTCGGGCAGTGTGGTTTCCGCTGGCGCGCTCCGACATTGGCTACACCAACATGCGCCACACGCTGTCAGCCGCCGTCCTCATCTCAGCCATTGACAGTCTGCTCAACAGCGCCATCATCCTGCCCCTACTGTTGGTAATCGGGGGTATGACCATCTGGTCGACCAACGATACTGAAGTCGAGACCCGCTACGTCCAGCCCAAAGCTGCACTCGGAATGCGCGGCTGGCGCGGCAGCCAAAATCCGCACAGGAAAGCTACCCGATAGCCCAAAAGAAAGAAGGCTCTGGCTAGTTGTACCGGAGCTTTTTTATTTGTGCTCAGGGGAAAGCAGTTCCGCGGCCACCTCATGCAGAGCGTCTTCCCAGTGCGGCATGCGGAATCCAAATTGCGCCGTGAATTTCGTGCAATTGAGACGGCTGTTCCGGGGCCGTCGCGCCGGTGTCGGATAAGCCTCAGTCGGGATCGGCACCACCTCAGGCGCCTTTTGCTTCCCCGCAAATTCTGAAAAAATGGCCCGCGCAAACCCGCACCAGCTCGTCTCGCCTGCGCAGGCCAGGTGATATACCCCACTCGCCCCCGCATCATCTCCACTGGCCGCAAGCTGTCGCAGGACAATCTGCGTTGCTTCGGTAATTGCCTCTGCCGATGTGGGCGCACCAATCTGGTCGTCGACAATCTTCAGCAGATCGCGCTCCCTGCCCAGCCGCAGCATGGTGTGCAGAAAATTCCGCCCCTCAGCCGCGTAGACCCAACTGGTCCGCAGCGTCACATGGCGGCATCCGGCCGCCGCAATCGCCAGCTCGCCATCCAGCTTCGTCTGTCCATAGACGCTCAACGGCCCGGTAGGATCTGTCTCCATCCATGGTCTGGTTCCGGAGCCATCAAATACATAATCCGTCGAATAGTGAATCAGCCAGCTGTTTGTCCGCGCCAGCTCTTCCGCGATCACGCCAGGAGCAATGGCATTCACCAGCCGCGCCGCCTCCGGCTCCGACTCAGCCTTGTCCACGGCAGTATAAGCCGCGGCATTGATCACGATCTGCGGGTTTGCCTGTTGAATCGCCGCGCGCAGCGCCGTCGCGTCGGTAAAATCCAACTCGGCGCGCGTCACGGCGATCAACTCAACTTCGGCAGCGAGCCTTCGCGCCAGCTGCATTCCCAACTGCCCGCCGGCACCCAGCAAAAGAATACGCGGCATCAGGCTCCCAGTAATCAAGCAAAGACCTCAGCCTGCGCAAACGGCACTCCCGCGGCGTCCTTCGCAGAAAGAATCGCCTCCTCTGGCGCAACCTTCCAATCGATCCCCAATTCCGGATCGTTCCAAAGCACGCACCGCTCGGCCTTGGGAGAGTAGTACTCGGTGACCTTATAGCTCAGGGCTACCGTCTCGGTAAGCGCGGAAAAACCATGCCCGAAGCCCACCGGAATCCACACCATGCGCGATCCCTCCCCGTTTAGTTCGACGGTTGTATGCTGGCCAAAGGTCGGCGAACTGCGTCGCAGGTCCACAATCACATCAAGCGCCGCACCAGTCACCACCCGCACCAGCTTTCCCTGCGCCTCGCTGATCTGGTAATGAATTCCGCGAACTACACCCTTCTTCGAAAGGGAAAAGTTGTCCTGCTTCCACTCTCCCGGCAGGCCGATCTCCACCATCTTCGCGAGATTAAAAGTCTCAAAGAAAAAGCCCCGGTCATCGCGAAACACTCGCGGCTCCAAAATCAGCACGCCGGGCAAAGAAGTCTCAACTACGTTCAAAGCAAACCCTCCGAATCCACAAATGAATCATCGAGCAGGTTGAGCAGATATTCGCCGTAACCGCTCTTCGCCGCACGTCCGGCCAATTCACGCAGGTGTTCCGAGTCGATCCAGCCCTTGCGGTACGCAATCTCCTCGGGACAAGCGACCTTCAATCCCTGCCGCTGCTCGATTGTCTTAATGAACAGTCCCGCCTCAAAGAGCGAGTCGTGCGTACCCGTATCCAGCCAGGCCATGCCGCGGCCCATCACTTCAACCTGCAGGGTTCCCGCTTCAAGGTAATGACGGTTCACATCGGTAATTTCCAACTCTCCGCGCGGTGAAGGCTTCAGGTTTGCCGCTACTTCTACCACCGACGCGTCGTAGAAATAGATACCCGTCACCGCATAGCGCGACTTGGGCTTCTTCGGCTTTTCTTCAATACTGATCGCTTTTCCGTCCACGCCAAACTCGACCACACCATAGCGCTCGGGATCGTGCACGGGATACGCAAAGACCGTCGCGCCCGAGCTGCGTTTCGCGGCTGTGGCCAGCAGCGAACCAAGCGTCTGCCCATGAAAAATGTTGTCGCCCAGCACCAGCGCGCAGCTTTCATTGCCCACAAATTCGCGGCCGATAATGAATGCCTGGGCCAAGCCTTCTGGCTTGGGCTGCACAGCATAGGTGAGCTTCATGCCCCACTGGCTACCATCCCCCAACAAGGCCTGGAAGCTGGGCGTATCGCGTGGTGTAGAGATGATCAGCACTTCCTGGATCCCGGCCAGCATCAGCGCCGACAGGGGATAGTAGATCATTGGCTTGTCATAAACCGGCAGCAGTTGTTTCGAAACCACCTGCGTCACCGGATACAGTCGCGTCGCCGAGCCGCCGGCCAGAAGAATTCCCTTCATTGCAACCTCAATCTCTCTTTTGATTAGCCTCTTGCCGAACTATAAACTTCCGGACAAAAAAGTGGGTGCCCCACGTCGAACTTCCGCGGGTCCGTTGCGGAAATCGTTGAGCACCCTCAATTGAGATCAAGATTGGCCCTCCCCCGAAGTCCAATCTGATCACTGCCTAAGAGTAAGAGTGTTTGACCGCACGAACAATTCTCCTTTCGTGCCATGCCACTACACACCTGGAGCGGCCAAAGTAACCGGGTGCGTCTGACCTCCGGCAATCACCTCCAGCGCATGCGGCAACAGAGGCAGGATTACCTGAAGGCTCTCGCGGGCGCCGCGCTCGCTTCCCGGCAAATTGATAATGAGCGTTTTGCCGCACAGCCCGGCCACAGCCCGGCTCAGCCACGCAAAGCGATTGCTCAAGGCGGCCTGTGAGCGCATCGCCTCGACAAGCCCCGGCACTTCCCTGTGAATCACACGCCGGGTCGCTTCCGGAGTTACGTCGCGCGGTCCAAGGCCGGTGCCGCCTGTTGTCAAGATCAGGTCGTATTCCTGGTGGCACAACTCATGCAGGAGCGTCACAATTGCCTCTTCGTTATCCGGCACCAGGCCGCGCCCAATGGTCTCTTCAGGCCACTGCCCATGCAGCATCTGCTCCAGCGCTGGACCGGTCGTGTCTTCCTGCCGGCCTGCCGCACATCGATCGGAAATCGTCACTACGCCAATACCGGGCATTCGGTACCTTCCCCAGCCATCCTAACTGAAACTGCCTTGGCAATTCTCGCGGCGAACGCCGGCCCCAAGCTATCACCGGACGCACCTGTACGCCCCTCATTATTTTCGTGAATCCAATTTGCAATTCGACAATCTTAGATATATCTTAAGATATATCGTGATTCATTCACGAGATGTATCGGATGGATTCAGGAGCAACACTATGTTTGGAAAAGACAAGTTTGAACGTTTTGCAGAAGCGCGATTCAGTGAGGGCCAAGAAGGATTTGGCCGTGAAGCTCAACGCGAAGGACATTGCGGCCATCGCCGCGAAGAACGCCACCACGGCCGGCACGGCGGTTGGGGGGGCTGGGAAGGATTCCGCGGAGGACGCGGTTTCGGAGGATTTGGTGGCGACCGCGAACGGCTCTTCGACTCCGGCGAACTTCGCCTGGTCATTCTCGCTCTGGTCGCGGAAAAGCCCAGTTATGGCTACGAGATCATCAAAGCCATTGAAGAACGACTCTCAGGCGGTTACGCACCCTCACCCGGCGTCGTCTATCCGACGCTGACACTGCTCGAAGAGGAAGGCTACGCCACCGTTTCGACAGCCGAAGGCAGCAAGAAGCTCTACACCGTCACCGACCAGGGCGCTGAGTACCTGAAGACTAACCGGGCCACCGTCAAAGCCATCTTTGGCCGCATCGAACAGGCCGGCAAAGCCTTTGGCCGAGGGCGCTCGCCGCAGATCATGCGTGCCGTGGCAAACCTCATGTTCGCGCTCAAGATGCGGGCAGGCCAGGGCCATCTATCGCCTGAGCAGACCCGCAAGATCGCCGAGGCCATCGACGCGGCAGCAAGGGTAATCGATGAGGTTTGAGGCAGGCCCCGCACTACCGGGCCTCAGGTCATCCAGCCTCGATTCCCATGCCGAAGCCCAGAACCCATGCACCACCGAAGCAAGGACAGGAACCATGCAGGCAGAACTACAAGTACTGGAGGCGCAATACAAAGGCCTCCAGACGCTGGTCGGAGAGTTATTGCTGACCAATCAAAAGCTGCGCGCGGAAGTGGCAGAGCTTCGCAAGCAAGCGAACCCTACCGCGCCGGCCACTCATCCACAACTACTCCCAGATCGTTAAGCTGCTGAATCGCCGCCTCGATCTGCCGCCGTATCGCCGGCCTTTGCTTCTTGTCGGCCAGCGGAGACTCTTCGATCGCCACCACGCGCCCATAAGGCCACGCACTGTCGGGCAGCGCAATCAGCGCCGCTGTCAGGTCTTTGGGTCGAATCTGCAACTCGCGCCGCCGCGCCGCGCTTGGCCTCAGCAAACCACCTTGCCCCAGTTGGCTTGGATTCGCATCCGCCAGCGTCACCCGCACGTTCACCATCTGCGCATCAAAGCTGATAAACGGATTAGCCCAGGCTCCCGGCTCGTGCACATCCACATAGCGGCTCTTGGTAGGCAGAGCGATCTTGGATAGCTCCGCTCGCTGTTGTTCGCGTTCCAGGGATGCGGCTTGCGCCTGGCGTTCGGCAGCCGACGCGGTGCTGGCCACACGGCTTACGGCCTGCTCTTCCTTCCGGCATCCGGAAAAGGCCAAAACAGCGCACAACATTACGGCAGGTAAAGAAACAAATCGATGCGACAGGTTCACGGAATTCAGCATATCAGCGTAGAAAGCTCACCTGTAAAAATCTCACTTGCCAGTCCAAACGGCGGCCCGCTTGGCCAGAAAAGCCGCGGTTCCTTCAGCCTTGTCGGCCGTTCCGCAGCACTGTCCAAAGTGCCGCGCCTCTTCGGCCAGCCCGTCGTCGAGCGACAGATCAAGGCCACTATCGACGGCCAGCAGCGTTCGTTCCAGGGCGGCCGGCGCATTGGCTGCGATCTCCAGCGCCAGCGCCTCGGCCCGCGCCATCAACTCGTCTGCCGCAACGATCTCATCCACCAGGCCGATCCGCAATGCCTCGCTTGCCGGTATCATGGCGCCGGTCAGCAGCATCTTCAATGCAGCCCCGCGACCGACGAGCCGCGGCAGCCGCTGCGTGCCACCAAAACCGGGAATCAGCCCCAGCTTCACCTCCGGCTGCCCAAGCCGCGCCTCTTCTGCGGCCAGGCGCACCGTACACGCCATGGCAAGTTCACATCCTCCGCCCAGTGCGAAGCCGTTGATGCAGGCGATTACCGGCCTGCCTGAAGTCTCGATACGGCGGAAAAGCCTGTGCCCGCGCATCGCATATTCCCGCCCCGCAGCTTCATCGAGCCCTGCCAGTTCGGAGATATCCGCACCCGCCACGAACGCCTTTGATCCTGCCCCGGTCAACAGAATCACGCGTATGGCAGCGTCCGCCGCGGCTTCTTCAAATGCCTCCGACAACTCCGCAATCGTAGCTGCATTCAGAGCGTTCAGCACCTTGGGACGATTGATCGTGATCAGCGCGATCGGCGCCCGCTTTTCCAGGATGATGTTGTCGAATGCCATCGCGTGCTGCCGTCCTTCAGATGCGTTCAATCTTTAGCGTTAAATCTTCTTAATCAGTTCCTTGGCCATTGCATCCAGTACGCCGTTCAAAAAACTTACCGATTCGGGAGCAGAATAGCGGCGGGCAATTTCGAGCGCTTCGTTGATCACGATCGGGAACGGCGTTCCTTTGAAGCCCAGCATCTCCGCCGCGGCCAGTCGCAGTACATTACGATCCACGCCCGGCATACGTTCCAGCCGCCAGTTCACCAGATGACTTATGATCAGCGCGTCGATCTCCTCGGCGCGAACCGTGGCTACACGATAGAGATCCTCAGCAAAGCCGCGAATCTCCATATCCGACTCTTCGCGAGCCAGCCAGAAGGTCTTCTCCACCTGCTCCGCGTTCTGCTTGCCCAGGTCGCCCTGGAAGAGCATCTGCATCGCCAACTCACGCGACTTGCGCCTGGTTCCGGTCGCCCCGCCCGTCATGCACCCTCGCTGTCGGAGTTCAACAACTTGCGGCGTAGGGAAACCATCTCGATCGCGGCAACGGCTGCTTCGAATCCCTTGTTGCCCGCCTTCACGCCGGCGCGATTCAGCGCCTGCTCCAGCGTCTCGCAGGTCAGAACGCCAAAGGCATGTGGAATACCGGTCTCCTGCTGCGACTGCCCGATTCCGCGCGCCACTTCGTTGTAGATGGCCTCGTAATGCGCTGTCTCTCCGCGAATCAGGCATCCCAGCGTGATAATTGCGTCCACCGCGCCCGGCCCGCCGGTGACGGGAATGCGCTCGGCCAGCGTACGCGCCGCCGCCGGCACCTCCCACGCGCCCGGCACGCGCACAATCTCAATATGCCGCCGCGCCGCGCCGCTGCGCAGCAACGCATCCAGTGCGCCGTCCAGCAGCCGGTCTGTAATCACAGCGTTCCACCGCGCCGCCACAATGGCAAAACGCATCCCGGCTGCAGACAAATCCCCTTCGATTGCGATTGGCTTGCCTTTGAGTGGGTCGGTCCATTCCCAGAAACCAAACAAATGCCCCGGCACCGGCTCGACCGTAAACAGCCGTGATTTCCAGTCTGTCTCCACAATCTCCGTTGCCAGCCCTGCCGTCTCGGCACCGCGCCCCCGCAACCAGGCAAGAGCAGCGCTGCGGACTGCGTCCAACTGGGTTACTTCCACCATCACGTGTGCGACGGAAGGCGCTGTCACAGGCATGACGCCTTCCACTATTTCCAGATTGCCCACCGGCGCCAGGAACGAAGCTCCGCGGCTCTGCTCCTCGTCCCAGCCATTCCCCGGCGTAAATCCCAGCGCTGAAAAAAAGCCGGTCAACCGCTCGTACTCCGCGGTCGTGGCAGCTTGGCGCAGGAAAGAAATTCCCTTGATCATGCTTCGATTCTATCGTGCTGGAGAGCGGCGGAGTTGCGCCTGCAAAACAAGAAGCCCGCAATCGCATTGCTGCGCGCGGGCCTCTTTGCCTTCGGGTTGAATTGGCGAATTACGTCGTAGCCCTCGGCTTCACCACAATCACCGTAGCCGGAACAGGGTTGTTATTGATATCCACCAACCCGGGATTGATCTGTTGTGAGTCGACGTAAGGACTCTTGGTCAAGTCGATGTAATGCACCAGATTATCGCCCGATGTAGACACGAAGAACAACGTGTCGTCCAGGCTGAAGACGCCCGCTACCGGCGCAGTCGGCGAACCGCTCAACGTGACATGGCTGAGGCTGCCGGCAGTTCCGGTGGCAGGGGTGTAATAGGGCAAGTTTGCCTTGGCGGTCGAACTGCTTGCAGCAGAGAAGGTAATGAAGGCCAGATTCGAAGCTGGCGAAGGCAGTATCTGATCGAATGCAGCAACAGTCGCGCCGGTGTCCGTAGTCGTGATCGGTGCCTGCGGCGCCGCTGTCACCGGTGAATTCGTGATTTTCGTGCTGGTAAAGGTGCCACCTTCCGCCTGGGACGGGCAGGCGCCACTATCCAGGCTATTGCCAAAGTTCAGGTTAATATCCGTCAGCACCGGCGAGCCCGTAGACGCGGTGGCCGCCAGAACATGGGCGCCATCTACCGTTGCCGCGAGAATATCGGTTGCCTTGGCCACCGATGCCATCTCAGGATAGGCCTGATCGATGTAGCCCGTGGTTGGATTCAGTGACGGGCACCAGGCGTGACCCACGGTCGTGGTTCCATTCAGGAACGCGCCGATACCAGGCACCGTAACCGTCAGGTCAGTGGAAGCAACAGACAGCGGATAGGTCGTCCAACCGGTATTCACGTTGTTCACGAAAAGAGTTGGTTTTCCTGTCGGGTCTGTGCCCACGGCATAGACCGTCTTGGCGTCCGGAGTCCATTGCGCAGAAGTGACCAGGCCATTTTGAGTCGTAAAGGTTCCTGCCGCCGTTTTGTACAGGTAGATGAACTTGCGGATCGGATCGTTGATCAGAATCGTCGAGTTATCCGGAGCCGCTGCCAGCACTACGCCGGGGACATTAGGATCTTGTTTGCTGAGCGAATTGGTCGCCGTGGCGTACACCATCAATTCCGTGCTCGATCCAAAGTAAAGATTCGTTCCCGTGCGATCCATCACCATCGAGTTGGGAACATACGGCATCTTCACCGGTGAGTTCACCGCGCCGCCGATCAACTGCACCGGAACAAAGTATTGCGAACCAGTGCTATTGTTTGGTGCATACCCCGGCAACGAAAATCCATTGGGCAGCGAAGGGCTCGGAGGATAGGCCGGTGACTGCGGACTTGCCATCCACAGGTAGTCGCTGGCCACGCCCGGAGTCGTGATGGTCACCGAATTACTGGTGATCGGCGTTCCGGTCTGGTTGATTCCAACCTTATCGATCGGCGCGGGATTGCAGGTATTCGGCTGGCAAACCGCGTAAACCGTCGCTTCTCCTGCAAAATTGGCCGTAATCTGGCCACCCGATCCTACGCTGATGTCCAGCGGATTAGTCGACTGGTAATCCAGGCTCAGGCCTTGAATCGGATTGTCCTTTGTATCGAGAATCGTCGTCACCAGCGTCTGTGTCGCGCCCTGCGTGACAGTGCCCGTGGTCGAGCCGTTCAAAGTCACACCGATCGACTTTGGTGGGCAAGTCGAAAAATATCCAGCCGACGAACCCGATCCCGCCAGTGACGCTGTGATGTAAGTCGTTCCAGGCGATACGGCCGTAATCACGCCATTCTGGTCGATGGTCGCAATCGACGCAGTTTGAGGCGCGTAGGTAAGATCGCCCACCGCCGCCGAGCATCGAGGCAGGCCGCTAAATCCGGAGACATAGTTAGGCGTGGGAGCGCATAACGGCGTCTGCTGACTGCCGATGTTGTAATACGCAACCGCATCCAGTTGTGCCGTCTGGGTCTGCGAAAGGCAGCCCACGATGGGTGTCGTGTCGGTTGCCGATTTCTCCAACACCAGCGAAACCGACGTCACCGGCGCATGGACGAAGACCTCTACCGTATTCGAAGTGATCGCACTCGCGGTCGCCGTAATCAAAGCTGTGGCATACGGCAGGCCACTGGTGGAGGGCAACGGCGAGGGCGGATTGCAGGTGGTAAAGTCCGGGATACCGCCACCGCTGCGACGGTTCCACGTTCCAGCACACATCTGGCCGCTCGGTGAGATATCCAGCAGTTGGTTATTGGACGTGCCGTACGTGAAGCCGGCAACGCTCGCCGAGGTGCCCTTGCAGGTCAGTCCGCGCGGAGCGGTAATCTGCTGCGTCTGCCCGAAAGCCAGCGATATTCCCGTCGTGCGCGGCTCCAGGTCGATTGAAGCCAGATCCGTCAGCTTCAGACCGTAGCCCAAACCATTGCAATAGTTTCCGGCTGGATTACGCGTGCAACCGGAGATCGAGATGCCGGCCGGAATTGCCAGGCCTAGCAGAAAAACAAGCGTCAGCAACCGCTGCATGAAACCTCCCCGTTCCGCCTTCGAAGCAACAGAACGGTCAACCCACAATGTCGAAAATCCAAAAGGAATCCGAAAGAAAAGTGTATCAGGACGCGGCTGCCCTGCGCTCCATCCGCAAAGCCGCCATCCTCCGGCATTGACCCGGGAACATCCATCTGATGGACGCAATTCCCCGCGAAACGCGAGCCAAAAACCAGTGGCCGGGTTCTGGATTCAAGGTTACTGAATACCTGGATTACCGAGTGCCCCACCTTCGCCACGTATTTACCGGGTGCCCCACCTTCGCCACGTATTTGTTTTTGTGGCTAGGGTGGGACGGTGCCAGACTCGCCCTATTCGCCCGCAGGCATGTACTTCGCAAACCAGCCCAGCGCCCGCATCAGCACATCCGTACGATGCTCGGGATTGACGAATCCATGCCCTTCATTGGGATACACCACCAATTGCGTCGGAACACGCTGATCCCGCAGCGCATGCCAGAACTCGAACGACTGTGGCGCCGGACACTCGCCATCCCGATCCCCTACCACCGCCAAAGTTGGCGTATGTACCTTGCGAATAAAATCGATTGCCGAGCTCTTCGCGTAGACCTCAGGATCCTCATAGACCGAAGCGCCGAAATACGGCATCATCCATTGATCGATGGAGTTTTCCCCGTAGTAACTCTTCCAGTCCGAGATGCCCGCCCCAGCCACCGCAGCCTTGAAACGGTCGGTCTGCGTCACTGCGAACATGGTCATGAACCCGCCGTAGCTCCAGCCCGTAAGCCCCACCCGTTTCGGATCCACCGGGTACTTCTGCGTCACGGCATCAACCCCGGCCAGAATGTCACGCAGATCGCCATAACCGAAATCCTTGCGATTGGCCGCGGTAAAAGCCTCGCCCTGCCCATAGCTGCCGCGCGGATTCGGCTCCAGCACAAAATATCCCAGAGCTGAAAAGGCCGTTCCACTCAGGCTGCCTCGGCCGCCCCATGCCGATTGTGCCGCAGCAGCCGGCCCGCCATGTACCAGCACAATCAGCGGATATCTCTTCCCTGGATCATAGTTTTTAGGAAAGTGCAGCCACCCCTGCACATTGAACTCGTCGTTCTTCCACTCCAGCGATTCCGTCTTGCCCCAGATTCTCTCCACACCATCGTTAAAATGCGTCAACTGCTGCAGCCCACTCACTTCCGTTACCGGCGGCCCACTCGTATGCGCAGCGTAGATTTCGACTGGATGATCGAACGAAGTAACGTGGAACACAAACGTCGAATGGTCTTTAGTGGAAGAGAGACTCAGTTGAAAGCGGCCATCGCCAATCGTTCCCGGAACACTGAAGACAGGCTCTGCCGCGGCAGTTCCCTCAGTCGGAAGCCGCACCAGCCTGCTGTTCCCTCCAGCCAGTTCACTCACAAAAAGATGCGTGTCATCACCCCAGCTGATCCACGCCGGGCTCGCCGCACGTCCTGGCGTAAGATTGCGCGGTCCCCCATTGTTCGGCAGCCCAGCCGAAGGCAGCAGCCAAACATCGCCGCCCGTCGATCCCTGATCGCTCATTAACCCTCCGATGAACGCGATCGAGTTTCCATCCGGAGACCATCGCGGCACCGCGATCTGCAAACCGTGCATTGGCCCCGTGGCCTCAGCCGGAGCGAAGATCGACTTTGGGGCAGCCCCAAGCGCCTGCGTATAGAGCTTTGCCACCCACCAGTTGTTCTCACCCGGCGGATTCGCCGCGACATAGGCTAATGATTTCGAGTCTGGCGACCAGTCGAACTCATACACATGCAATTGCCCAGGAGTTGCCGGCACAGGAACAATTGCGTGCGCCGTCGCATCCACCACCGCAACCTGCTGAATCTCGATTCCGTCCTCGCCAATCACCCCGGCCGGAGGCTTCATCGCCGCCAGGGCTCCCGCCGCCCGCGTCGCTCCCGCCACATAGAGAAACGCAATCTTCGACCCATCCGGCGAAAACTCCGGAAATCCAACTTCACCCTTGGCCTCGGTCAACCGCTGCACATCGACCTTAGTCTTACCCGAATCTCCGCCAATCGACGCCACGAATACATCGTCCTGTCCGCCGCCGGGGCAATTGCCCACAAACGCCAGCCGCCGCGAGTCAGGAGCCCACGCCACCATACTCTCACCGCACGGCGCATCGTCCTTCTTCGACGCCGTCACGCGCGTCATCTTCGCCGGGTCTTTCATCGGCGCCAGCGCAACCTGCCATCGGTCCTTGACCCGCTGCACAAACGCCATCATGGAGCCATCCGGCGATACCGCCACCGGTCCCAGTCCATGACCGCGATTCAGTTCCTTCAGCACTTCTTCTACCTGTGATTTGGCCGGCTTATCTTGAGCTGCCGTCATTACCGGTTGAGCTATCAATGAACAGGCAACAGACACCATGCCAGCCACACGGCAAGACCAAAAATAACTACGCTTCATCCATCCAGACATGTCGAAATCCTATCAGGGGAGTACGCGCCAGGGGAGTACGCGCCAGGGGAGTGTGCGGATCAGGACCAAAGGTCCGCGCTATCCCAGGCTGGGGCAGCGCCCCAGATAAGCTGCGTCGTAGGGCAGAGGGCTGAAGGCCCGATCCATTCACGTTGAGACCAAAGGCCTCTGACCGCGGGGTGGCTCAGATCTCGCTCTTGAGACCTGGAAGTGCAGAGGACCGAATCAATCCTTGGCCACCCCATGAATCGCCAACAGCGTCTCCAGCAATGGCTTCAGCTTCTTCAAATCCAGTGCATTCGCCCCGTCTGACTTGGCATGAGCCGGGTCGTCATGCACTTCCAGAAACAGCCCATCCACACCCGCCGCCACCGCAGCCCGCGCCAGCAGCGGAATATACTCCGGCTGCCCGCCGCTCACGCCGCCGGCCGCCGAAGGCTGCTGCACCGAGTGAGTTCCGTCAAAAACCACCGGCCCAAACTGCCGCATCACCGGCAGAGCGCGATAATCCACCACCAGCGTGTTGTAGCCGAAACTGGCACCACGTTCGGTCAGGAAGACACGCTCATTCCCTGTCGATTTGGTTTTTTCGACGGGATACTGCATATCCCAGGGAGCCACAAACTGCCCCTTCTTGATATTGACCGCACGCCCGGTCTTGCCCGCCGCCACCAACAGATCCGTCTGCCGGCAAAGAAACGCGGGAATCTGCAACACGTCCACAGCCTCAGCCACCACCTCGCAGTGCCCCGGCTCATGCACATCGGTCAGCACCGGCAGCCCGGTCGCCTTAGCCAGCGCTCCCAGAATCCGCGTCCCCTCCACCAGACCCGGCCCGCGAAAACTCTTGACCGAAGTGCGATTGGCCTTGTCATAGCTGGCCTTGAAGATATAAGGAATCCCCAGGTCCGAAGTGATCCGCTGAATCGCATCCGCCATCGTTCGCACATGCGCCTCAGACTCGATCACGCACGGCCCCGCAATCAGGAATAAGCCACCGCCGCCCACCTGCACCGGACCAATCTCAAATTCGTTCGCCATAACTCCATCTATCAAAACACATGCTGACAGAACACCCCCGGCGGATTCGACCCAAGCCTGTCAATTGCCATAAATATGGTATATTTATGGCATGAGAACTACCATCGACATCCCCGATGATCTTTACAAAAAGCTCAAGTCCAAGGCAGTTCTCGAAGGCACTTCTATACGAAACCTCATGACTCAGGCCGCCCAGTCACTTGCTGAGCCTGACACTCTACCACCCATTCGCAAACTACGCATTCCCGTCATCCACTCCGACAGGCCCGGGAGTCTCAACCTGACCAACGAAGAGATCGATGACATCCTTTTTTCTTCCTGATATCAACGTGTGGCTGGCGCTCGCCTACGACGGACATGGACATCACACCCAAGCCTCCATATGGTATGCGACCCTCGATTCAGGCTCGCGCCTCTGCTTTTGCCGCCATACGCAAATCGGCTTCATGCGTTTGATGAACCATCCCTCGATACTAGGCAGAGACGCTCGTACACAGCTAGAGTGCTGGAGCATCTTCTATGACTGGATCGCTTCGGGCAGAGCCGTGTTTCTCAACGAGCCCGCTGCTATCGATGAACGATTCAGCGAGCTCACATCAGAAAAATCACTCTCGCCAAATCGCTGGGCCGATATGTACCTCGCAGCCTTCGCCGAAACCGCCGGCATACCTCTCGTCACCTTCGACAAGGCATTGGCAACAAAGACCTCAGTTTCCATTCTTCTCCAATAACCACGCATCTTTGTCTGTACCACCCTGCTACTGGATTGCAGAAATAGCCTTCTCTTCCGCCGTCTTCGCCTTCAACCGGTTTTCATAGCTAGCCGCCACAAAATCCCGGAACAACGGATGCGGCTCCAGCGGCTTCGATTTGAACTCCGGATGGAACTGGCAGCCCAGAAAGAACGGATGATCCGGAATCTCCACAATCTCCACATACGTCGCGTCGGGCGTCGTTCCTGTAAGCCGCAACCCGCCGCCCGTCAACAACGCCTCATACTCCCGGTTGAACTCATATCGATGCCGATGCCGCTCGCTGATCTCCGTCATCCCATATGCCTTTGAAGCCAGCGAGCCCGGCGAAAGCACGCACTCCCATGCGCCCAGCCGCATCGTTCCGCCCATCTCTTCCACGCCCAGCAGCTCGCGCAATTTATAGATCACGCGATGCTCCGTCGCCGGATCGAACTCGCTTGAATTCGCCCCCTTCAGCCCGCAGACATTGCGTGCAAACTCGATGCACGCCGTCTGCATGCCCAGGCAAATCCCAAAGTACGGAATCTTGTTCTCCCGCGCATAGCGGATAGCATTCAGCATCCCCTCGATGCCCCGCTTGCCGAACCCACCCGGCACCAGGATTCCGTCAAACCCGGCTAACTGGCTCTCATACGAAGTATCTCCGGCTTCCTTCGACTCAAGCCCTTCCGCCTCGATCCACGTAACTTCCAGCTTCAAATTATGCGCCAGCGCCCCATGCACCAGGGCTTCTTTCAAGGACTTATAACTATCTTCATACTCCACATACTTACCAACAATGGCGATCGAGACACGATCCTTCGGGTTATAAGCCCGGTGCACGATATCTTCCCACTTATCAAGCTTTGCCTCCGGCGCATCGATATGCAGATACTTCAGCGCCAGCGCATCCACGCCCTCATGCGCAAAGACCAGCGGGCACTCGTAGATCGACTGCACGTCCTTGGCCGTCACCACCGCCCGCTCCTCCACATTGCAGAAGGCGGCAATCTTCGACTTCATATCCTTGGGTAGATACCGGTCCGTCCGGCACAGCAGAATATCCGCCTGGATGCCGATTCCCAGCAGCTCTTTCACCGAGTGCTGCGTCGGCTTCGTCTTCAACTCCTGCGCGGCGGCAATCCACGGCACCAGCGTCACATGCACAAAGACCGTATTCTCCCGCCCCAGCTCCTGCCGCATCTGGCGGATGGCTTCCAGAAACGGCAGCGATTCGATATCGCCCACCGTCCCGCCAATCTCCACAATCACCACATCCGCCCCATGCGAAGCCACCTTGCGCATCGCATTCTTGATCTCATTGGTCACATGCGGAATCACCTGCACCGTCTTGCCCAGGTAATCCCCCCGCCGCTCCTTCATGATGATCTGTTCGTAGATACGCCCCGTAGTCAGGTTGTTCTCCCGCGACAGGTGAGCGTGCGTAAACCGCTCGTAGTGCCCCAGGTCGAGATCCGTCTCCGCCCCATCGTCGGTGACAAAAACCTCGCCATGCTGAAAAGGCGACATCGTCCCCGGATCGACATTCAGATAGGGGTCAAACTTCATCAGGTTGACCTTAAGTCCCCTGCTTTCAAGCAGACAGCCGATCGAGGCTGCAGCCAGCCCTTTACCTAAACTGGACACAACTCCGCCCGTCACAAAGATGTACTTTGCAGACATGTGTGCAACCTCTTGATTGGAATGGGGTGATTGGACGTACCGGGTGGGCACAATCAAGTATGGCAGATTGCCGAGTTGAATGGAAGCCGAAAAACTACGGGCGTTAGGCTACTAGGAAAAGGCTTCGCCCATATTTATTTGAGCCGTTCCGTGCAAACTCTAAATAAAATGCTGGCATCTGAATTCCGAACAGACCAGAAGCATCAATCTGCGTTGAGGTGAATAACGCACGATCTGGAATCGGCCCTCCTTCAAGGCGGTTCCACGGTTCTAGCCCCTTCCTGAAAAGATAAAGAGAGGGCGGCATCCAGTCCATCCTCCTTTCGAAAGCTTTTAGGGTGCGAAAATTTGGTCCGAGATTCCTCCTGCCATCCCTAAGCGAGAATGACACTGAAAGCGTGAATTGAGACAGGTGATGACCGCGAAGGCTCTTAGCAATTTGGAAGACCTCCAATGCACCGCTCACCCAAAGCTCGCGATCTTTCCAACGCAAATCGATTCGGTCGATATGAAGATCGTCATGTCTTTCGATACCGTCGTCGTCAATGACGGCTAACATCCAGTTCTCAATCACCTTCTCATGTTCGGCTGCGCTGTTCATTTCCGAAGAATACATCCTTCAAAATAAAAAGCGGCTAGCAGGAAATTACCAGCCGCTTCAGCCAATCTAGAAAAGAGCTAGAAATGAAACCCAACCTCCGCCGTAAGCGCCCGCGGACTCACATAGTGCGTCCCGCTAAACGTCGAGAGGAAGTTATACAGCGCGTACTTATTGGTAATGTTCACCGCCGAGAGCCGCAGGCTCCACTTATCCTTGTCGCCGTGAAACAGATTATCCTGCCCGATAGAGATATCAAACAAACTGCGCGGAGCAATGCGTGGCGGATTCTTGTCGTCGTTCTCCGTGTTCGGCGCTGGAATCTTCACCAGGCTTGAGGTCAGCTCATTCGCCGGGCAAAGGTTCGGCAGCGCTTGCGTCGGCGTAGCCTTCACGCCATCGCACATCAACCCCGCCTGGAACTGCTCATCCGCCGTCAATCCGCTCAGGTCAATGGCCGGCGTTCCATCGGGCAATGCAGATGCCCCGCATGGGCTGTTCGGATCGCCGGTGTTGTTGTAGCAAGGCACCGAGCCCGCCGTCAGACCAGAATCAAACCGCCAGTTGAACCCAACCCACGGCGCGGCAAACGACCGGATCTTGAGCGGAGCCTGATACTGCATATGTGTCGTCTCATTGAACTTCTCGTCATGGTCGATGCGGAACGGAAGTCCCGTATGCCCAACCGTTGCGCCCGCGCCCGCCACCTGCGGCGGGAAGAACCGTGCCGCCACACCCGACATGATCACGTAGGCCGAAATGCCATGCACATTCGGCACGTCCGCGCGCAGCGCAAACCCGGGAATCTTCGAGTTGTGCCAGTCGATCGGGAACGTGATCGGCGTATTTCCCAGCACGCTGAAGTCAAATGCGTTATGCGTGTACTTCCAGATATAGTCGCCGCTGATAACGAGATTCTTGCCGAATGCCTGCTGCAATCCGGCATGAAACTCGTTCTTGAATCCCGGCTTCAGCGTACCGGTCGAATCCGAGCTGCACGCCAGCAGCGGATTTAACACCGGGTTCAGACATCCCTGGCTCGAAAGCACCAGATTCTCGTTGAACGGTGTCTCCAGCGTACGCGCATACGAGGCGCGCAGCACCGTGCTCGTCCGCTTGATCTTGTATGAAACACCCAGCCGCGGCTCCGCCTGGGTTGCCGTCGTCAGCCCGTTGTACAGATCCTCGCGGAAGCCAAGATTGAAGAGCCAGTTCCCCGCCGTAATCTGATCCTGCGCATACAGCGCAAGCTCCTTCACATCGGTATGGCCTGCATAGTTGAACAGATCGCCGCCGCGCGTCAGATCATACGGAGCCAGCACCGAAAGATAGTTGGGATTGGGCTGATTGTCGCCGCAGCTTTGCGGCGAATTATAGCCAGCCAAAGGATTGCCATCGCCATCCACACACGGCGCGTTATACGTAGGATCGACAACCCCCAGGCTGTCATTCTCATTCAAAAAAGTCTGCGAATACATCGCGCCGAACTTCATCGTCTGATTGCCCTTGGTGATCGAAACATCGGCATGAACACCGGCGTTGGTCAGCGTCCTCGCCTGGCTGATCGATGAAGTTTGCAGGTTCGCCGGTCCGCGATCGGCAAGCGCATTTCCGCTCGGATAGTAGTTATACGCATCGCGCCGCACATACGGCCCCAGGTTAAATACCGCCGTATCGCTCAGAATGCGCGTATACGTCGGAGCAATATCAAACGTCCCAATTTGCGAACGCTGATCCGCATCGCCCACATTGCCAAAGACCGGCGCAGCAGTCGCACCACTGCTAATCACGTTCTGAACATTCAGACTGTCATAGGTATTCGGCGTCTGAAACCACGACCGGCTGTAATTCAGATTGGTGTGAATCGAATCCTTCTCGGTGAAGTTGCGATCCACGCGGTCAAAGACATTCTCTTCGTTGCCCTTGTCGTGAAAAACCTTGAACTCCGGCGGATCGAGAAAGCGGCTTGTATTCAGTCCGTCAATCTCGATGAAGTTCCCCCAATTCTTACCCCCATAGCTCAGGTCGATCGCACCTGTCGCCGAACCGAAGGTCCCATACGAGCTCGTAACGCTCCCCGTAGGTTTGGTCACGCCCTGTCCCGACCGCGTCGTCACTTGGATCACCAGCGCTGTCTTGCCTCCATACTCTGCCGGTGGAGCGCCCGAAATCACTTCGATCGACTGCACCGAATTCGACGGCAGTTGATTTGAAAATACTTTGCTCTGCTGATCCGTCACTGCTTGTCCATCGATTGAAAACGAAGTCGAAGCATGATCGCCCAGTCCATGAAATAACCCGTTCGAATCCGCCGCCACGCCCGGCGAAGACAACGTCACCAGCGAGCTCAGCGAAGAAGACTGGCTCTCCAGCGGCAGCTTCTCCATCAGCTCGCGATCCACATCGGTATGAAAGGTTGAGTCGTTCTCCAACAGATCGCCGGCATCCACCGTAACGGTAGTTGCCCCGCCGCCGGCCTTGAGGCTATCCGTCACGATCACGCCCACCGTCGAGCGCACATCCACATCCCGCGAGTATGCGTCGAATCCCGGTGCGGAAATCGCCACATGGTAAGGATTAAAGGGAAGGTTTGAAAAGACATACTTGCCAGTGTTGTCGGTGACAGCCGATCGTTTGTATCCGCTGACGGGATTCGCAATTTGCACCTTGGCGCCCACTACCACCGCACCGGAACCATCCGTCACCGTGCCAGTCACAGTCCCAGAGTTGCCACCAGACTGCGCAAACAACCCCGGCGCGCCCAGCATCAGCAAAGTAAGAACAAAAAGATAAAAGCGAAGAGAACAAGATACGAAGCCGCGAATCGACGGCATAAATGAAACCTCCATAGGCAATACGGAATGCACCGTGTTCAGAGATTCGAGCTTTTCCAGCTATCTTTGCCGAATTGCATCCAAACCGACCCATGCAAAACGAGCGATCTGGCTTGCGCAAAGTGTGAAGGAGTAGCTACTGAAATCTCGATCGCTACGACTAAACCACGCCCGCAGCGCTTCCAGGGCATCTCAGGCTTCTGTAGGAGGGGGTCGATTGAACAAATTGCAGTGCCATGGCCGTACCACCGTGTTCAGCACCGGCACCGGCATCGGCGCCGTACCACTGGCACTTACAATCACTGCGGCAACCGCTGCCACTGGAGCAGCCGAATGCATTACCACGCACAGCGGGCAATGATCCGGATCGACGGAAGCAGGATGGACGTGCGCCACCTGCACCACGGTCACCAGGGCGAGCAGCAGCACACACAGCAAAGTCGTCGCGCGCAAAACCCAGGGGCTGCGGTCGCCAACTCGCCGGTTTAGTCTGCTCAACATCAATACTCGTCCTTGCTACAAGAATACACAGAAATTAGACGCAGCGAGCGCTCAGCTTGTTGTTCGAAAAAGAACGCAATGCCCAGCGGGTGCCCCTGGCACCGCCTTTGAAACCTGGGAGACCATCCGCACCCTGCATCGTCTAAACTGGCAGCCATGTTTCCGGCAGCTATCTCTCGCCGTTCCAAGTCGAACCCGCTCTTCGCCGGCGTCGTGCTCGCCTGCGCAATGGCCTGCCTCGTTATAGCCTCCGGCCCCTACGCCCACGCCCAGAGCAGCGACGCCAAGCCGCACAATGCCCCGCTCCCGCTCAATCCAGGAATTCCCGGCACCCAGACCAATCACCGCCTCATCCTCAAAGACGGTACCTACCAGATCGTCCGAAAATACGAGGTCGTCGGCGACCGCGTCCGCTATATCTCCGTCGAGCGCAGCGGTGACTGGGAAGAGCTCCCCACCGACCTCATCGACTGGCCCGCCACGCAAAAATACGAGAAGCAACAGGCTGAACTAGCCCAGAATCAGCAATCGCCGGCCATGGAAGAAGCTGCCGAAATCGACAAGGAAGAAGCTGCCGAACGCCAGTCCCAGAAAGATCGCATGCCCGAAGTCGCCCGCGGCCTCAACCTTCCCAACCAGGACGGCGTCTTCATCCTCGACGAATTTCAAGGCAATCCCGAGCTGGTCGAGATCGTTCCCTCCACCGGCGACCTGCAAATGGCCCGCCAGCACGGCATCCGCTCCGTCCTGCCGCTGCAAGGCCAACTCGCCCATGTCGAGCTCGAGGGGCCAGCCGCCAAAGTCCATATCCACGTCAACGAGCCCGTGCTCTATCTCTCACTCGACGACCGCGAAGACAAAAACGAAATTGCCGACGAAGTCACCGCCCATTCCATGACCGTCGACACCCACGGAGCCTCCGCCGTGCAGCATCGCAAGCGAGGAGCCAGCTCCGCCACCTCCGGCTTCGCCATCGTCCACGTCGACGAACGCAAATCCGTCCGCATCGTCGGTACGGTTCACGTCAGCCTCACCGGCGACATCACTCAGGAAGAAAATGTCATTCCCACCAAGGTAGAAGTCCTCCCCGGCAAACACTGGCTCAAGCTCACCCCCAAAGAGCCCCTCAAAATCGGCGAATACGCCTTGGTAGAAATCCTCAGCCCCAAAGACATGAACGCCAGCGTCTGGGACTTCCAGGTCAACCCACGCGCACCCTTGAACGAATCCGCCATCGCCCCCATCGACACCAAATAGCTCTATCCTTGAACCCCGTAACTTGGGGTGCTACATTTCCAGAATGGCCGCAAAGCTGAAGTACAAGAGTGACGTGTGCGAAGCAATCCACAGCAGCGCCTCTGGAATGTTTCAAGTTGGAACAATCGACACGGCCACCATGCGGGAGTTTGACGAGTCATGTCTCATTCGACCGCTGACAGCAGCACAGATCAAGAAAATTCGCCAAAGCCAGAAAGTTAGCCAGCCCGTCTTTGCCCGCTATCTCAACACCAGCGAGTCCACCATCGAGAAGTGGGAGACAGGCGCCAAGAAGCCCAGCGGCATGGCCCTCAAACTCCTCGCCGTCGTCCAGAAACACGGCTTGCAAATTCTCACGTAGAAACTAGCTGCGCGACAAAGCGGGTGCCCCATCTTTGTCGCGGCCTCATCGCGACTAAGGTGGGATACTTTGTATCTATAGCCTTTTATCAGTTCCCTGATCCCTGGTCCCTGCTCCCTGTCTTATCCCCAATCCCCAGTGTCTTCATCTTCCGGTAAAGATGGCTCCGCTCCAGCCCCAGCAGCTCCGCCGCGCGGCTGACATTCCCCTTCACGTCATCCATCTTCTTCAGGATGTAATCCCGCTCATACGCATCCCGCGCCTGCTGCAGCGTCGAAAAATCCTCGCCATTGCGCGCGCCCGAGCGTTGTGTCAACGGCGGCAGATGCTTTCGCTCGATCCGCAGCGCCCTTGGATTTAGAATCAACACCCGCTCCACCAGGTTGCGCAGCTCGCGCACATTCCCCGGCCACGTATGCTGCCCCAGCACCTCCAGCGCCTCTTCGCTGATTTCCATGCGCGGCCGTCCATACTGCCGCCCAAACTCGCGCAAGAACTCCCGCACCAGCGGCGGAATATCCTGCTTCCGCTCCCGCAGCGGAGGCACCGAAAACGGAACGACATTGAGCCGGTAAAACAGGTCTTCGCGAAAATTCCCCTTCAGAATCTCCTCTTCCAGATTCTTGTTCGTCGCCGCAATCACCCTTACATCCACGCGGATCGGCTGCGTTCCCCCCACCGGCGTAAACAGCTGCTCATCCAGCGCCGACAGCACCTTCGCCTGCGTCTTCAAACTCATGTCGCCCACTTCATCCAGAAACAGCGTCCCGCCATCCGCGCGCTCCAGCGTTCCCCGCTTCTCCGGCGGATTCCCCGCCACCACCCCGCCCAGCGTCAGGGTCGATGCCGGATACGCACCATGCCGCACCCCAAACAACTCGGCCTCAATATGCGCCTCAGGAATCGCCGCGCAGTTCAGCTCCACAAACACGCTGTCCCGCCGCAGACTCTCCGCATGAATCGCCCGCGCAATCAGCTCCTTGCCCGTCCCCGACTCACCATAGATCAGCACCCGTCCATTCGTCGGAGCCATCAGCCGGATCTGCTGCCGCAGCGCCTTCGCCGGCACGCTCTCGCCCGTCAAAATACTCTGCGCCGAAAACTGCTTCTTGAACTCCTCGTTGTCCCGCCGCAGCCGCCGCGCTTCCACTGCGTTCTTCAACACAATCAGCGTGCGATCCAGTGAAAGCGGCTTCTCCAAAAAGTCATACGCGCCCAGCTTGGTTGCTTTTACCGCCGTCTCAATCGTGCCATGGCCCGAGATGATCACGACCTCCGGCCGCGACTCCGCCGCCAGTGCATGAATATCACCCAGCACATCCAACCCATCGCGATCCGGCAGCCAGATATCCAGCAACACCACGTCATACGGCGCATCCTGGATCAGCGTAATCGCCTCCGCCGCCGTTCCCGCCGCCGCCACGCCATACCCCTCTTCACGCAGAATCTCTTCCAGCGACGTTCGTATCTCCGCCTCGTCATCCACGATCAGAATGTGATTCATCCGCCTGCTCCGCTCAATCGCAATCTCTAAGGATTGTAGTCGCACATCGGTAGTTGAATCACCCGCCGTGCTCACGCTCTCTCTGTTGTCACCATGTGCCCAAAGCGGATTTATGCATTTTCCACACGCGAGGGCAACCTCCTGCCGCCCGGATGCCTCCTAGTAGCAAGTCGAAGCTGAGTCGCTGGCATCGCCCACACTCGGCAGGATTGCTTGCCATGCAAGTCTGAAGATCTCCACTGCCGTACGCGTGCAATTTATGCGCCGAACCTTAGGGTTTGGGCAGGAAGCACGCTCAAAATTCGTTGACTGATCCTTGACGGATCAACATTTCTCCAGGTGGGAAATGCATAGGATTCGTTTGTCTTCAACTCCCTTGAGAGAGGAGGCGAACCGCCATAACCCGGGATAACTTCCCCCTAACTATACCCATCATCGAGGACAGGCACATGAAATTATTCTCCGCGCACATCGAAGATCTCCGGAGCCTCTACATCAGCGACTTGCGGAAAGCGCTCGACATGGAGCAGAAAATCACCAAGGCCCTTCCCGACCTGATCCAAAACTCCACCGATGCGGAACTGGCGGAAGCCTTCAGTACTCACCTCGCAGAAACCGAAGAGCACGTACGTAAGGTCGAAGCTTTACTGGCGCAAAACGCCGGTGATACCGAGACAGAAACCTGCAAAGTCATCAACGGCCTGATCACCGAGGCCTCTGACACCATCAAGGACGTCACCGACTTCTCCGTCCGCGACATCAGCCTCATCGGCGCAGCGCAGCAAGTCGAGCATCACGAGATCGCCGTCTACGGAACCCTGCGCCGATGGGCGGAGCTTCTTGGCCTTGACGCAGATGCTGCGATCCTCGAGACCATCGAAGCCGACGAGATCAACGCCGACGAAATCCTCAGTGAAATCTCAGAGCGCGTCAACGTAGAAGCAATCGCGTAGAGCGCACAAGCATGCAGGCAACGCAGACACAGGGCAATCTTCCTCGGCTCGCGGCAACTATCCCCGCGAGCCGTTTTGTTTTCGCTTATGAAAAAACTCGATCAACGCGACCCATCGGACACAGTCACACCCGCTTCGATTATCGCTTCGTGGCCTTCTTTGGGCTGCGCGCCATTCGTCAAACTCTTTTCCGCCGCAAGCTCCCTGCCCCCATTGCTCTCCATCACCGGCAAACACAACAGGAAACGCGCTCCCTTGGGCACATTCGCCTCCGCGCGAATCGACCCATGATGCTCCTGAGCAATCTTCGCGGCAATTGAAAGCCCCAGCCCCGTGCCACGCTGTTTGGTCGAGTAGAACGGCAAGAACAGTCGCTCGCGGATCTCATCCGTGAGCCCGTGCCCCGTATCGCACACCGCCACTTCCACCGACATCCCGTCTTCACTTAATCCAGTTGTCACCGTCAGCACGCGCAGCAGACTGGTCTGCATCGCCTCTGCCGCATTGTCAATCAGGTTCGCCAGCGCTCGCTTCACTGCATCGGGATCAGCCATCACCGGCGGCAACCCCGGCTCCAGCGAGGTACGAATCGTGATACCTTCAAGCCTCCCAGAGAACAACAGCAGCGCCGCTTCCGCGATCTGGTTCATATCGCAGGGCCGAGGTTGCGGAGCGGGAAACTGCGCCAACGCCGCAAACTGGTCCACCAGCGTGCGCAGCGTTCCAACACAACCCAGAATCACCTCGCTGCACTTGCGCATCACGCTCGGAGAATCCTCCGTCGCGCGATCCAGATGCTTGCGAATCCGCTCTGCCGACAACGCAATCGGCGTCAGCGGATTCTTGATCTCATGCGCCACCCGCTGCGCCACTTCCTTCCACGCCAGTTGCCGCTGCGCGCGCAGTAACTCCGTTGTATCTTCAACTACCAGCACCGCCCCTTGCCGCCCTGAACTCGCCCCAAAACCAGCTCCCAACTCAAGCCGCGCGCTGGTTACGGCCAGATGTACCACGCGCCCCAGTGCATGCGTTTCAACTTCTGTCGAAGCCGCACCCATCCGATAGCTGCGGCGAATCACCCGCGCCAGATCATCGCTGCAATCAGCCGGAAACAGCGTTTCAATCTGCCGCCCGCTCAGATCGGAATTCTCACGCCGCCCTATCAGTGCCGCAAACGCGCGGTTGGCCAGCAGGATCGCCCCGCTTTTATCCAGCGTCACAACCCCGCTTGGAATCGTCTCCAGAATCGTCTCCAACTCGCGCCGCCGCTCCTCCAATGCCTGGTTCGCCGCCGATAGCTGTTCGCGCGAACTCTCCGCCATATGCCGGCTGGTCTCCAGATCCTGAGCCATGTGGTTAAAGGCCGCAATCAGTTCCGCCATCTCACCGCTCGAATCGACAAAGACGCGCTTGTCCAGCTTGCCATCGGCAATCTCATCCATCGCATCGGCCAGCGCTTCCACCGGTCGCGTTATTTGCTTCGAAAGAAACAGTGCCAGCCACATGCTCGAAAAAAATACCAGCGTCGTGATCAGCAGCAGCATGAAGAAGTACGTGGTGCGAATGCTGTTGCGCGAGCGAAACAGCATCCAGTACTCGCTCGCACCGGTGCGAATTTGGCTGGCCGTATCGCTCAACCCCTGCGGCATCGGCAGCCCCACCACCACCAGTCTTCCTCCAGGCGTCGCGGCGATTCCCGAAGCGTACTCACGCTTCTCTTGTCCACTGTCCACGACGAGGATCGGCTCATCGGTGCGTTGCGCAACCGTTAGCAGATTGAGTAGTACCGGGCCATGCAGCGTTATCGCCGCCGATTTGCCATCATCCAGCCAAGGCAACAGGCTTAAGCGGCTTGTATCAGCAGGCAGTTGATATCCAAGTATTCCTTGCTTATCCGGTCCATAGATGGCGACGAAGCCGCCCTCCAGCGTGATCCGCCGCGAGCGAAGCTCAGCATTTGCCGCCCCCAGGTCCCCGTCGATCGTTCCCGACGCTGCAATCGCCTGGGCCTCTAGCCGCGCATTCGACGTTGCGTAGTGCGCCAGCTCCAGCACCACCCGGGTCGAATTCTCGCGCAGCTCTGAAGTGGGCTGCGAAAACCACCGGTCCACCGATCGATTCAGCAGTTGGAAGCTGAACAGAAACATGAACGCAGCCGGTGCGACCGCGATCAGCGCTGCACCCACCACCAGCCGCGTGCGTAACCGCGATCCCAGCGCCCGGCTGCGCTGGTCGACAAACAGCTTCAGGATGTTGCGGATCAGCAGTACCAGCAGCAACAGCAACAACAGAAAAACAATGACCGACATCGACGTAAAAAGAAGAATGTCGCCCGTTGTCTGCGGGCTCAAAAACGGAATCTTGCTCGTATTGAACGCCTGCAAGGCCGCCAGCGCCGCAAAGATCACAAATGCTGCCGCCCCCAGCAATGCAATCGTCCGTGAACGCGCGCTTCCGAAAAATGGCATGCCCGCATTATAGGCCGATGCTCATTGCACGCCCATAGCCGCGGAGACCAGGCTACATAAACCCAACTCTCACTTTCGAGACATAGGCTTCAATCCCTACAATAACCTTGGAGCACATCCATGAACGAACTCGCCAGATCCCTCATCGCTGACAGTGCTTTTGCCCCGCCCAGGAACGTCCTTCAGGCACTATCGGAAGAAGCCGCGCATGCCAAACTGCAAGCCGCATCCGTCTCCGCGCCGCACTCCATCTACGCCGAAGTCTGGCATATGGCCTATTGGCAAGAGATCAGCCTCGACTGGGTCCAGGGCAAACCCACGCCGGTTCCAGAACACGCTTCGGGGGGCTTTCCCTCCAACACAGACGAGCCGTGGGATGGGCTTCGTGACCGCTTCCTCGCCGGCGCCCAGAACGCCGCCGCCATAGCCAATGACACCGAGCGGCTCGAAGTTATCGTAGCCTGCCCAACCATCGGCGCGCCAGAACGAACCATGACCATTCATGATCAGCTCGTTAGCCTCACTGCCCACAACGCCTATCATTTGGGCCGCATCGTTTTGCTGCGCCAATTGCAGGGCAACTGGCCGCCACCGGACGGCGGCTTCACCTGGTAGCCCGGCGCAATAGGCGTCATCCTGAGCGCGACGAAGGGTCTGCTTCTCCTTCGTCGCACGGGATCAACAGTTAGATCTGCGAACTGGCTAACGGACTCAACACCAGGTTCGTGATGTTGCTCACAGTCGGCTCAAAGCTGTACCTCGGATCAGTCGATAGCTTCTTCCAATCAGGATGGTCGCGGAAAGCATTCCACTTCGTATTCAGCTCTTCCAAACTGTCCATGCTCAGCATGTAAGTCAGGCATGGCATACGCGGGCCAATCAGCATATCGCCGTAAAACACTGAATGGAATCCGGCAGCTTTGAAGATATCGAACTCGCCCTTGTGAAACATCTCCACCTTGTTTACATGGTCGCGATAACTCGGGCTCTCATACGTGCGCATCTGAAAAATACGCTTGCCCTTCGTCGCAGAAGCAGCAGGCAGCGTCAACTTTGGCCAGCCCTCAAAAGCCCGCAGCAGCGAACTCTCGACACGCTGAAACGAGGGCGAACTCGCTGGCGCATTCCAGAACGGCTCAGCCGCCTTCAAAAATTCTGCATTCTCCGCCAGGTGAAGATCCACTGTCACCAGCGCCTCCACAGAAGACCCCGGAATGAGCAGGTAGTACACCGGCGTCTCCGCGCCAAAATCCGCTGAGAACGCTCCCACCGGCCCCAGTCCCATCTTCGTCAGCGCCGGTATCAGCGCATCGCTGAAGTAGCTTCCCACCAGTTTCGTTTGCGGACCACTCTCCAGCTTGTACTGCCGTATCTGGTAATACTCGCGCCCCGCATGAGCATCGCCCTGCGCCGCCGCATCGCGCGTTAAGGCCAAAGCCGAAGTAGCCAGTGAAGCTGCAAGAAACTGCCGTCGCTGCATAAATCCTCCAAGGTGAAAAACGAATGAAGAACGATTGTATGCGACCCGCCAGACAGCCGTACAACATACACGCAGTGTCGCCCGCTATTCCACGCGCAAAGCCTGCATCGGGTCAACCTTTGAAGCCCGCGCCGCTGGCAGCCACACCGCCAGCAACGCCACTGCAGAGAGAATCAGCGGAGCAAGAAGAAACGCCGCCGGATCCCACATCGTAACGCCAAACAGAAAACTCGCAATAAGCCGCGTCAGCCCAAATGCTGCGGCAATGCCCAGCACCACGCCAACCAAAGCCAGCCGCATTCCATGCCACACCACCAGCTTGCGAATCGCGCTGCGGTCAGCACCCAGCGCCATGCGGATACCCATCTCCTGCGTGCGTTGCGCCACCGTGTACGCCATCACGCCGTAGATGCCAATCGCAGCCAGCGCCAGCGCCACCAACCCAAAAATGCTCAACAGGATCATGTTGAAGCTCTCATGTGGAGTTGACCGCCCCATCACTTCATCCATGGTGCGCACATGCGCCACAGGAAACCCGTGGCTCGCCAGCCGTAGCTGTTCCGTAATCACAGGAATCAGCGCATGAGGATCGGCATGAGTACGCACCACCCACACCAGCGCGGATGTATCCGAATACGCCGCCTGGTATCCATCCGGAACCTGCGCAGTAGGCACGATCATCATTCCATCCGATGGATGCCCAAGACCGTTGTTATGCGTGTCTCCAACAATTCCGATCACGGTACGTATCGTCTCGCCCGCGAAGGTCGGCCCGATGTCGCCGCCAATCATCATGTGCTGGCCAACCGGGTCTTCATTCGGCCAGTACTGCTTCGCCAGCGCCTGGTTGATCAGCACCACACCAGGCTTGCCCGCAATGTCGTTCTCGTTAATGTCGCGCCCGCGCAGTAAAGGAATTTTAAAGACCTCAAGAAATCCCGGCGAAATGCTGGTGAACCGCGCCCCGGCCATCGACTTATCAGCTGGGCGGCCAATGATCTGGAACGGTAAGCCATCGTCCACCTGGTTCGGCAGCCACACTGAAGTCGCCGCAAGCTGCACGCCCGGCAGAGCATTCAGACGCTCTCGGCCCTGCCGCGAAAGCTGCGACACCCCCGCAGCCGTGTGCAGCGGTCCGCCAGTCATCGACATCTCAAGCGTCAGCACATTGTGCGCATCGAAGCCCGGATCGACCCCGCGCAGTGCAGCCAATGTGCGAATCAACAGCGCAGAGCCCACCAGCAGCACCAACGCCAGCGAAACCTCGGTGACAATCAGCAGCGAGCGCGCCTTGCCCTGGCGAATGCCGCTGCCCGAGCGAGTACTGTTCTCCTTCAGAGTTGTATTTAGATCGGCACGCGAAGCACTGAAGGCCGGCACCAGCCCAAACAAAATGCCCGTCGTCAGCGACACAACAAGCGTGAAAGCCAGCACCCGCCAATCCATGCCGATGGCCGCGCCACCTTCGCCGACGCGCGGCAGTCCCGCCGGACTGAGCGCCAGCAAAGCACGCACTCCCGCCAAGCCAAACACAAGGCCCAGCACGCCACCAGCCAGAGAAAGCAGCACGCTCTCCGTAAGCAGTTGCCGCACGATCCGCGCGCGGCTGGCTCCCAGCGCGGCGCGTATAGCAAACTCCCGCCTGTGCCCCGTAGCCCGCACCAGCAGCAGATTCGCCACATTCGCGCAGGCAATCAGCAGCACCAGGCTTACCGCGCCCAGCATAATCAGCAGCGATCTCCGCACATCGCCTACGATGCTGTCCCGCAGCGGCTCTATGCTGAACTCCTCGCGGGGATCGGTCTTAGGATAGTCGCGATGAAACTGCACAGCCGCCAGCTTCAACTGCGCCTTCGCCTGATCCAGCGTGACGCCCGGCTGCAGCAATCCGGCAATCTGGAAGGAGTTGTTCATGTCCGTGCTGGCAGGCTCAAACTGAAACGGCAGCCAAAGATCCGCCTGCGGGTCCGAAACGAAGCCCTTCCCCACCACGCCCACAACCGTGTACGGCTCATTGCCCAGCAGAATCGATTGGCCAACGATGCCTGCATTACCCCCAAACCTGCGCTGCCACAGCCCATAACTGAGCACTGCCACCTTGCCGCCATGCGGCTGGTCTTCCTGCGCAGTGAAGGTGCGGCCCAACGCGATCGGTGCGCCAAACAGACGGAAGTAGCCTTCTGTCACATGGATGCCGCGGATCTGCTCCGGCCGGTCGCCTGTCAGGTTAAAGCCCGGCCCAGCGTTGTCATACGCAGCCACTTCCTTGAAGACACTCGTCTGCCGTTTGTACGCGTGAAACTCTGGAATATTCGAAAGAAAGTTGGCCAGCACAGTCGAACGCGTGCCGAACTCAATCATCCGGTCCGCGTCGGGATAATTCAGCGGCTTCAGCAATACCGCATTCACAACCGAGAAGATTGCAGTGTTCGCTCCAATGCCCAGCGCAAGAGTCAAAATCGCGGTAGTCATGAAGCTGGGAGATGTGCGCAACACACGCAGCGCAGAGCGCACATCCTCGATCAAGCCTTCAAAGAAGACACCGCCCATGATCTCCCCAGTCTCTTTCAGGATGAGTTGCGTTCTCTATCCCAGCACGGCGCTCGGCGCCGTCCATTGTCGTCCCTGCGACTCAGCTACACCTTTATGTGTCAACGTGCCGCGGTAGACATTGAGCCCTTCAGCGAGTCCGGCATCGGCCTTCAACGCCGCCTCCGCACCCAGATTCGCCAAACGCATCAGGTACGGGAACGTCGCATTCGTCAGCCCCAGCGTCGACGTATGCGGAACAGCGCCCGGCATATTCGTCACGCAATAGTGCACCACGCCATCCACCACATAACTTGGGTCTGAATGGGATGTAGGCCGCGCCGTCTCCACGCATCCACCCTGGTCGATCGCTACATCCACAATCACCGCGCCTTTCTTCATCTTCGAGACCATTGCCTTGGTCACAATCTTCGGCGCAGTCGCTCCCGGAATCAGCACGCCGCCAATCACCAGGTCCGCTTCGCGCGTCGCTTTGCTCACGTTGTAGCTGTTCGAAGCCAGCGTATGCAGCCGTCCCAGAAACATGTCATCCAGCTCCCGCAGCCGGTTCAAGTTCACATCCACCAGCGTCACATGCGCGCCCATGCCCACCGCGATCTTGGCCGCATTCGTGCCCACGATGCCGCCGCCAATGACGCACACATTCGCTGGAGGCACCCCCGGCACGCCGCCGAGCAAAATCCCGCGCCCGCCCTTTTCCTTCTCCAGATACGAAGCGCCCACCTGCACGCTCATCCGCCCCGCCACTTCACTCATCGGCGTCAGCAGCGGCAGTGTATTCGCACGGTCGCGCACCGTCTCGTACGCAATCCCGATGACCTTCTTCTCCAGCAGCTTATTGGTCAAATCCGGCAGCGGAGCCAGGTGCAGATACGTAAACAGCACCAGCCCTTCGCGAAAGAAAACATACTCCTTCTCGATCGGCTCCTTGACCTTCACAATCATCTCGGCATTGGCCCACACGTTCCCGGCCTCGCCTACAATTTCCGCACCCGCATCCTGGTACTCATGGTCCGGAAAACCCGACTGCGTCCCCGCATGCGTCTCAACCAGCACCGTGTGTCCGGCCTCGATCAGCGCCTTCGCACCTGCAGGCGTCACGCCAACCCGCGCCTCATGGTCCTTGATTTCCTTCGGCACTCCAATAATCATCCGGCTCTCTCCTCGCTCGTTGGACTGCTGCCTATATAGCGCTCATTGTAGATGCCCGCCCGTACCTGCCGTCTCGCCGCGCATCCTGCCATTGTTTGGCTCATCTCCCGCCATTCGGTTGGCGCGTTATGGTATGCTCCCCGCGTGACCCCCACGACTGCCGCCCGCACCGTCGAAGCCCCTCGCCACTCCGCGCTCGTGCGCGTCACACATTGGCTCACCGTCCTCTGCGTCTTCGCACTGCTCCTCAGCGGAGCTGAAATCATCGTCTCTCACCCCCGCTTCTACTGGGGAGAAACCGGCAACGTCAACATCCCTCCGCTCTTCACCATCCCCATTCCATCCTCCCGGCGCACCGTGCCCACCGGCTATAGCTATGTCATGCCCGACCAGAATGGATGGAGCCGCTCGCTCCACTTTCAGACCGCATGGCTGCTGGTCTTCACAGGCCTCGCGTATGGGGCCGCCGGCCTCTGGTCCGGTCACATCAAAAACGACCTGCTCCCCACACCTGCACAGAGACGCTGGCCCGCCTATCGAGACCGCATCCTGCGCTATCTCCGGCGCAGCCCTCCCGACCCCGCCGAAGAGCTCTCCTACAATGTCCTGCAACGCACCGCCTATCTCGCTGTCATCTTCCTCCTCTTTCCTCTCCTCATCTGGACTGGCCTCGCGCTCTCGCCCTCGTTCGACTCCGCCTTTCCCGCCACCGTCCATCTGCTGGGAGGCCGCCAATCCGCGCGCACCCTCCACTTCTTCCTCTCCGCCGCTCTCATCCTCTTTGTCATCGCACACGTAACCATGGTCGCGCTCTCCGGATTCAGAAGCCGCATGCGCGCCATCGTCACCGGACGCGCCCTCCCCACGGAGAAACGCCCATGAAGACCCTGTCGCGCCGCAAGCTCATCACCACCGGCCTCTCCGCCGCCGCAGGCTTCACCGGGCTGGCCGTCGCCTCCCGCCTCTCCAGCCGCTACGGCCTCATTCCTCCCGACTCCGCAGGATTCTACGGACCCGGCGAGACCCTCACCTATGCCGCTCAGCGGCTGCTCACCACCCATTCCCTCGCCCGTGAGTTCTCTCGCGGCAGCATCTCCACCATGCCCTTCGCCAACGAAGTTCCCCCGCTCGGCGCAGACTTCAAGCTCCATCAGGCCGCTGGCTTCTCCGAGTGGCGCCTCACCGTCGACGGCATGGTCGCGCGCCCGCTCTCCCTGTCCCTCTCCGACCTGCGCCATCTTTCTGTCCGCAGTCAGATCACCGAAGTCGCCTGCGAAGAAGGATGGTCCTACATCGCCGAATGGATCGGAACTCCTCTCATCGACGTTCTCCTCGAAGCCGGCATCCTCCCCCAGGCCCGCTATCTCGTCTACTTCTCCATCGATCGCGACTGGTGGGAGAGCATCGATATGGCCGACGCGCTCCACCCGCAGACCCTTCTCACCTGGGGCATGAACAACGGCGACCTCCCCGTTCCATTCGGCGGGCCGCTGCGTATGCGCCTTCCTCGCCAGCTCGGCTACAAGAGCCTCAAATACATTCATCACCTCACCGCAACCGATTCCCTGAAACGCTTCGGTCAGGGCCTCGGCTCGGCCGAACCTGAAGCCGGCTACTCCTGGTTCGCGGGCATCTAGACACCTACGCACGATTTTTCTCCTCGGATTCACAACGCCGGGTATGCCGCTGTGCATATTCTGGTAGTCATGTCCCTGCGCCTTGCCTTCCTCCTTCTCGCGCTCTCCACTGCCGCCGCTCAAGCTCAGACCGCAGCACCATCACAGGTCGGCGCGAACCCCCACGTCAGCCCGCCCACCACCCTCGCCGCCAGCCCCGGCGCAGCCAGCCAGACCGGCGTTGAAGCCATCCTCCCCAACGGCCGCCAGATCCGCCCCGTCGGCACCTGGACACCCCTCGCGCCCTTCCCTTTCGCCATCGCCCTCAAAGCCGACGGCACTGAGGCCGCCATCCCCTCCATCGGCTTTCCCTTCGCGCTCAATATCGTCAGCCATCCGGATTCAACCGAGCCTTCAGTAAAACGCCTGCCCGGCTTCGATGCCCGCGACAACGACCCCAACGTCCAGGTCCACGCCGGAGTCGCCTACGCGCCTGACGGCAAGACCCTCTACGTCGCCACCGGAGACAGCGGCAAGATCGTCTTCTACTCCACCGCAGACTGGACCCAGATCGCGCAAATTCCCCTCGACGAGCATCCCGTCGAAACCAAAGACGCCAAGAGCCTCGCCTTCGCCGCCTCCGTCCTCGTCTCCGCCGACGGTCGCACCCTCTACGCCCTCGACCAAGGCAACTGGCAGATCGTCGTCATCGACGCAGCCGCGCGCGCCATCATCGCCCGCGTTCCCACCGGAACCTACCCCTTCGGCCAAGCGCTCTCGCCCGACGGCGCCCGTCTCTACGTCACCAACATCGGCCTCTTCGAGTACTCCACCATCCCCGGTGTCACCAAACAGAACGAGCTCTCCACCGGCCTTCACTTTCCCGCCTTTGGCTACCCCAGCAAAGAAGCCCGCGAAGGCGCCGTCATTGAAGGCCGCAAAATCCCCGGCCTCGGCCCTGAAAACTCCGACCGCGGCAGCTCTCTCTGGACCTACGACATCCGTGATGCCGCGCACCCCACCCTCACCGCCAAGCTCCGCCTCGGCGACCCCATCACCGAACAGCGCACCAAGTCGAATCAAGTCGGCGGCAGCGCTCCCACCGGCGTCGTAGCAGGCGAAGACGCCATCTACGTTTCCCTCTCCCATCAGGACGCCATTGCCAAAGTCACCCCCGACGGCACCAAGCTCCTCGGCCAGACCCCGCTCACGCCCTTCACCGGCGCCAAATTCGAAGACTCCCACCATCGTCCCCTCCGCGGAGTCATGCCGAGTGGCCTCGCCCTAAGCAGCAATCCGGCCGACAACAAGCTTTACGTCGCTGAATCCGGCATCGACGCCGTAGCCGTCCTCGACGCCTCCACCCTGCAGCTCATCGAGCACATCCCCGCCGGCTGGAACCCCTCCGCCGTTGCCCTCTCCCCCAACGGCCAGATCCTCTACATCGTCAACGCCAAGGGCAAAGGCGCAGGCCCCAACGGCGGCAAGCAGCATCCTGAAACCTCGCCCACCTACATCGGCGCCCTCGAGTTCGGCAGCCTCACCACCGTCAACCTCGCCACCCTCGCCGCACCCGCAGAACTCACCGCCGCCGTCGTCGCCAACAACACCTACGCCATCGCCAACCGTCCGCCCCTGCCGCACCTCAAGCATTGCTTCCTCGTTGTCCGCGAAAACCGCACCTACGACGAAGTCCTAGGCGACATCCCCGGCACCAACGGAGACCCCTCTCTCTCCCGTTACGGTCTCGATGGATGGGCCGAAGAGCGCCACACCACCACCATTGAGGCCGCGCACCTCAAGGTCACGCCCAACCTCCACGCCCTCGCCCACCAGTACGCCATCAGCGACAACTTCTATGTCGACTCCGACGTCTCCGCCGACGGCCACCGCTGGGTCCTGGGCATCAATCCCACCCCCTTCTTCAACACCGCCTGGACCAGCGGCTACGGCGATCGCCGCTCCGGCAACGCCTTCTCTCCGGCGCCCGGCCGACGCGCCCTCTTCGGCGGAGCCGACGCCCCCATGCCTGAAGACGAGCCCCAATTCGGCTCTCTCTGGGAACACATCGCCGACTCCGGCCTCGGCATCCTCAACTACGGCGAAAGCCTCGAAGTCGAAGGCGGAGACGAGATCGACGGCGCCGCTCCCGAAGGCCAGCGCCTCGTCCTCAACAGCCCCATCCCCAAACCTGTCTTCGAGCACTCCGACCGCCGCTTCCCCACCTTCAATCTCGGCATCCCCGACCAGCTTCGCTTTGAAGAATTCAAGCGCGACTTCAGCCGCCGCCTCGCAGCTTCTGCCAAGGGCCGCAACCAGGTTCCCGGCCTCATCGTCATCCGCCTTCCCGGCGACCACACCTCCGGCCCGCGCCCTGAAGACGGCTATCCCTATCGCGCCAGCTTCGTCTCAGACAACGACCTGGCCCTCGGCAAAATCGTCGCTTACCTCTCCACAACCTCCATCTGGAAAGACTCCGCCCTCTTCGTCACCGAAGACGATGCCCAGGACGGCATCGATCACGTCGATGCCCATCGCAGCATCCTGCTCATGGCCAGCCCCTGGGCCGCCCCCGGAGCCGTCAGCCACCAGCACAGCAGCATGGGCAGTATCACCCGCACCATCAATGAGCTGCTCGGCACCGGCTACCTCAATCTGGAGGACGCCCTCGCCGGCGACTTCACCGATGCCTTCACCACCACGCCCCACACCGAGCCCTTCGCTTACCTGCCCAGCGACACGCGCGTCTTCGACCCAGCCAAAGCAAAGATCGCCAAACCCAAAACCAAAGAAGAAGCCGCCGAACTCCGCGACATGGACGACGCCCCCAAAATCCAGCAGCAACTCGAAAAATCGAAGTCCACCCTCCACCGCCCCAAACCAGACAAGGACGACGATTAAACCCACATCGACAACATGAAGAACTTGAAGAGGGACTGGATGAGGCACCTGAAAAAGGACTGAATGGGGGCGGGAAGAAGACAGGAAGAAAGGCTGGAAGAAGGATTTGATGAGGGGCTGAAAGGACTACATGAGGGCCTGAAAGCTGGACTGGCATGGGCAGGGGAAACTGGGTAGGCCAAGGCTTCAGCCTTGGCACTCCTCCGACTCAGCCTTCAACCCACGAGGGGCCTCGATGGCCCCGAGCCGCCTCTTCAAACATCCACGCGAACGCATCGCATTTGAATCGGCGGCAGTGATCGCTTCTCAACGAGTGCATTGGCGATTATGCGCGGATTGACGCAGGCACCGAGCGCACTCAATGTCATTCGCTCGGTTACTCCGTACGGAGTGAGTCAATCGGGTTCATGTTGGCCGCGCGTATAGAGGGCACGAGACTAGCCAAGATGGTGACAGCCGCCAAGAGAAGGGCGGCAGCAGCGAAAGTTGCCGGATCTCGTGGCTTCAACCCGAAGAGGAGCGAACCTGCCGCGCTCGCCGCCCCGAAGGATATGCCCGCACCAACCGCCAATCCAAGTGCCAGGAGCGTGGCGGCCTTGCTGAGAATCATGGTCGTGATGCTGCTTCGTCGCGCACCGAGAGCCATCCGAATGCCGATCTCCGTCGTCCGCTCAGTTACGGTGTAAGACATCACGCCATAGAGTCCAGTCATTGTAAGAACCACAGCGAGCGCACCGAAGAATCCTGAGAGTGTGGCCAGCAGCCGCTCAGCCTGCAGTGAGTCCTGAATCTGATTTTGCAACCCATCGAACTCAAAGCTTATTGCTGAGCTCACATTCTGCAAGGTGCGGCGGATCGCCTGCTCTTCTGTTTCCATCGGCAGCCTGGATCGGACCAGCACTCTCATGCCGTTTCCCGCGTCATTGTCCTGTGCGATCGCCAGATAGGCGATGGGTTCGGCGGGGCGGCGGATGCTGTGGTATTTCGTATCTTTTACCAGGCCAACAATTTCGTTGAGCAGCGCAGGGTTTGACGGAGTGGCCTCGCGCCAGAAGCGCGTTCCAATCGGATTCGCGCCCAGCCCAAGCTTCTTTGCGAATGCCTCGTTGACTATAGCCACACGCGGCGCTTGGGCAATGTCGTGGTCATTGAAATCGCGCCCGCCAATCATTGCAATGTGCAGCGTGTTGAAGTAGCCCGGGCTGACACTACTGAAGTTCGACTCCTCACGTTGAGTCGAGTTATGGCCGTCGACCCACACTCCGTTGCTCCAGCCGTCACCGCCCAGCGGTACGATGTCGGTGTTGGCTGCCTCATCCACACCGGAAGTAGAGCGTATGCGATCGAGCAGCTCACGCTGGAATGCGGTGCGCCGATCAGCGGGGATGTGAAGACGCGTGAAGTCCAACCACGTAATCAGTACGCCTTTGGCTTGGAAGCCCGGATCGTCGATCATCAGGTTGCGCAGGCTTTGAGTAAACAGCAGCGCGCTGAAGAGTAGAACAAGGGAGAGGGCCACCTGCGATACGACCAGCGCGCCGCGGAATCCCAACCGTCCCCGGCTTGCCGTCGTTGCGTGGCCTCCCGCTTTCATCACTGCGCCTGGAGGCGTACGGGATGCGCGCAGCGCCGCCGCCAACCCGAAAAGCAGACATGTGAGCAACGAGATCCCCAGCAGAAACAGAAACAAGCGCCAGTCCAGTTTGAAATCGAGAGCGATATTCAGAGATACCAGTAACCCGCGGCTCAATGCCTGAGCCAGCGCTGCGCCGACTAGAGCGCCTGCAATTGACAGCAGCAGGCTTTCTCCCAGCACCAGCCGGATCAGCCGCCATCGTCCCGCGCCGATGGCCAGTCGCACCGCCATGTCTCGTTCCCGCGCGGTCGTCCTGGCCAGCATCAAGCTGGCGAGGTTGGCGCACGTAATCAGCAGGACAAGGCCTGCAATGCCGAGCAGAAACCGCAGCGGATCGGAATAGGTCTGGCGTAGCATCGACACTCCTGCCGCCGAAGGTTCGGCAGTGAGCTTCATCGCGAGATAGTCCTTTATGCTCTCCGGGGGATAATCCGCCCGTAGGGTGGAGGCGAAAACGCCGGGCGAGATGGCACCAACATATGCAGCAACTTTCTGGACTGACCATGCCGGGTCTAGCCTTCCCATGATGGAAAGCCACCACTGGGTGCTCGAGTTCAGACGGTTCTTCGTCTCAAGGTAAGGTTGCGCGCAGATGGGAACGGCCACATCAAAGTTATTGCCAACTGCCACTCCGAAGAAGCTCGCCGGCGTGACCCCAATGACCTCCACAAATTTGTCGTTGAGTTTCAGCTTTTCACCCAGGGCCGGGCGGCCGCCGAACTCCTGCTGCCAGAAGCCATAGCTGATCACTGCACCCGGCTGTCCGCAACCAGGCTGGTCGTCCGCCGATGTGAAGAGCCGCCCGGCAACCGGCCTGACACCCAGGACACGGAAGAACTCCCCGCTTACATAGAGGCCGTTCACAAAACGGGCATCGCCGCCCGAGTCGCGGCTGAAGCCCGTGTTCCGCCACGCAGCTATTCCAGAGAAGCCCTGATGATCATCGCGCAGTCTCTCCCAGATTGGATTGGTGACCACTGGATAGCCGCTGGAAACACTTCCTCGCGCCTTGTCCATATTGACCACGCGTACCTCTGCCAATTCCTTCGGGTTCTTTACCGGCAGCGACTGCAGCAATACCGCGTCGATAAGCTCAAATATGGCTGTGTTGGCGCCAATGCCCAGCGCAAGCGTGGCGACCACGACGAATGAGAAGCCGGGATTCTTAACGAAGATCCGCAGGGCGCTCCGCAAATCGTGCCAGAGGCTTTCAAGGCCTAGCGCTGTATCTTCCGCCGAAACGCGCTCGCGCATTACCGTGGGGTTTCCAAACCGCCTGCGCGCATCGCGCTCAGCTTCTTCGCGGCTCATACCCTGGGCCATGTTGTCGTCTATGCACATGGCCATATGTTCACCTAACTCCGCTTCGATCTCGCGCGCCCCGTGTGCTCGCGCCTGCCGAGCGATAGAATTCTTCGGAAGAGTGCCATCGTTCACCTCATGCAAAACGCAGAACTGCGTCGACGCCTTTGACGACCTGTGCCCAGTTCTTTTCGCGGCTGGCCAGTTGTTCCCGGCCCGCGCGGGTGAGCGCGTACCACTTGGCTTTGCGCCCATACTCCGTAATGGCCCAACTGGCGCGCACCCAACCGTTCTGTTCCATGCGATGAAGCGCTGGGTAGAGTGAGCCTTCTTCGACGATCAGGAGTTCGTCGCTGACACGCCGAATGTGCATCAGGATGCCATACCCGTGCATGGATTCAAGCTGCGAAAGCGTCTTGAGGATCAGGAGATCGAGTGCGCCCTGCAGGTCATTCTTCGCCATAGAGGTTTACCCTAGTCGTCGAGGGTAAAGAGAGCGTAGCGCCGCACGACCCTAGATGTCAAGGGGACACGGAGGGTTCGCTAACTCGAATACCGACTTCAAGGGCAATGCACTCAGCGAGAAAATGATTTAAACCGAAATCAGATGTTAGTTCTCATCGACGCGCTTCTGTTCACTTATGCGCACCTAAGCTTTTGGCATATGCGTGTGGAGCAAAGATCAGCACTTTACCCCACCCTACCTGCACTCTTCGCTATACTTGTCCGCGTCCCAGCCAACCCCAAAAAATCGGAGACAAACAGCATGGCCCGATTCACCGACGTCCCTAACAGCAGCCTCTGCCCGATCAAAGCCAATCTGATCGACATGTATCTCGACTTCGTTGCCGACTTCGCCACCAAATATGCCAATCGAACCACCATCACCATCCCCACCGACGCCGCTAAATGGGAAGGCCATGTAGCCGACGGCACCTACCGTCTCGACCTGCAGGGAGCGGACGGCGGGTATGGAAACATCCAGGCCCAATTCGGCGTCGGCCATAAAAACTGCAAAACCGGCGGGTCCTATGGCGGCGTCCGTCTCGTCTGCGACACGCCCTTCTCCATCGCAGACGTTCGGACCGGCCTAGAACGCAGCCTGCGCAGCGGAGGCCTCCGCCTCGTCCAACTCGACCCGGACGCTCAGCCCGTCGCAATCGTCCCACCCGTCAACAAGAGCTCCAAGACCAAACCCGGCAAAAAACCCTGGCAGCCCGGCGACGTCTACTAGCCACAGAATCTCCGACCGGCATCGCTCGCTGAAAAACAAATTGTCATCCTGAGCAAAGCGAAGGACCCCACATCCGCAAGGCCTCCTCGTCAAAATTTTTGGCATATGCCGGTGCATATGCCGCCCCATAGGGCTATGCACAAACCGGCATAATTCCCGGCAAATGCAACTCGCTGACCTGGCATCACTTCCAACAAATTCGCTTGGAGCCGCCACAGCCTGCGCATCCCGCAGAATTGTTCCACGAGGAACAATCGCGGCATATGCCACATAATCGCCGCTTCTGCGAAATAATGGGTAGATGCGGCAAACGCCAAATTCATCCCCCAGAACACCCGCCATCGGCATCGACTTCGGCACCACCAACAGCTCCGTCGCCCTCGCCGGCAGCTCTGTCAATCTCGTGCGCTTCCCCCGGCGCGGCGGTGAAACCGAATCCTTTCGCTCCGTCCTTTACATGGAACGCACCCGCCAGGCCGGCCACCTCCGCATCGGTTCCTGGACCGGCCCGCAAGCCATTGAGCACTATCTCGAAGCCGAGAAAAAGGGCCGCCTCATCCAGTCGCTCAAGAGCTATCTCAGCAGCAGCAACCTCACCACGACTGAAATCCTGGGCCGCCCCTTCACTTTTGAAAATCTGATCGCGCGCATCCTCACCGATCTGCGCCTTCAAGCGGAGCAGCAATTCGGCACTGAAATTCGTTACGCCATGGCCGGCCGGCCCGTGCGCTTCGTCGGCGCCGAAACGGATGCCGACGATGATTTCGCAGTAAGCCGTCTGCGCCGCGCCTTTGAACTTGCCGGCTACGAACGCGTCGACTTCACCATGGAGCCCGAAGCGGCGGCCTACGCGTATGAAGCCACTCTCGATCACGACGAGCTGATTCTCATCGGCGACTTCGGTGGCGGTACCAGCGACTTTTCCCTGCTCCGCGTCGGCCCCGGCATCCGCAAACGGGGCCGCCAACCCAGCGATCTATTGGGCAACAGCGGCCTGGGCCTCGCTGGCGACGCATTCGACGCTCGCATTGTGCGCAAGCTGGTTTCACCCGCGCTCGGAGCCGGCACGTTGCTGCATCCAGCACAGAAAATGCTGCCTGCCGTTCCAGCGTGGATTTATGCCAATCTTGAGCGCTGGCACTATCTTTCATTTCTGCGAACGCGCAACGTATCTGAAATCCTCAAACGAGCACGCGCCCTGGCTGTCGAGCCCGAAAAAATCGAGGCTCTCATCGCACTCATCGATGAAGACCTCGGCTTTCAGCTCCACCAGGCTGTGCAGCGGCTCAAGTTTGAATTGTCCAGCGCGGAAGAAGCTGAGTTTCGTTTTGCCGACGGCAGCCTGGAGTTACGGCAGATTGTTACACGTGGAACATTTGAAGGCTGGATAGCGGAAGATCTTGCGGCCATTGAAAACTGCATCGACTCGCTCTTCCGCACCACCGGGGTTGCCGTTTCCGATGTGGATCGCGTCTTCCTTACCGGCGGCACTTCGTTTGTTCCCGCCGTGCGCGCTATCTTCGAGCGCCGCTTTGGCAAAGATCGTGTGCGCAGCGGGAATGAATTTACTTCTGTTGCTCGTGGGCTGGCTCTCAGAGCGGCGGAATCGATTGCCGGGAATTAAGGGTAATTTCTGTACAATGCCCGCCTCATTCCTGGCGTAGAGAATGCGGATGTTTCTTCGTGCTGCGCACGAATTTGGACTCACCTTAAGGCATTTTCCGTATTTTGTAGCCTCGCAGGATACCGCGAAGGTGCATTTTTCTTGAGAAAAAATGCACTCAGCAAAAATAGCTCCGGTTTACACCAATACGGAAAATGCTATCGCCACAAAAACAAATGCGTGGCGAAGGTGGGGCACCCAAACACCCCACAAACGAAGACCTGTTTATGGGGACCCCGTATTTGAATTTCTATGGCGTTTTCAGGTAGCGGCTGGCGAAGGTGATGAAGGTGGGCCAGTTGGGGCCGGGGGTGTGGCCGCCACGGTGCTGGCGGAAGGCTATATCGCCATCGATGAGCGGCGTTTCGATGGGCGGAAATGTGGTGGTGCCCATGTCTTTTTTGCCGAGCAATGTGTAGACCGGGCCTGCAGCCGCGGCAGCCAGGAACATGCCCTTGGCGTCGACCCACCCATCGCCAGCCGCGAGAGATCCGCCGCTGATGAAGACGGGACGCGGGGCGCAGAGCGCGATGAGTTCATGGGAGTCAATGGGGAGATCGTAGTTGTGCAGCGGCCCGGCATACTTGAGAAAGTTACCGGCCATCCAGTGATACTCCTGGGCATCGGCAACATTCTCCACCGGTTCGCCCCAGTTGCGGCGATAGAGCGCCGCTCCACCTTCGCCGGAAGAGCTGATGTAGCCAATCGCAAAGCGCTCATCGTAGGCCATGGTCACGAGGGCCGCTTTGCCGTAGCGCGAATGGCCGGTGATGCCGACCTGCTTCGCGTCAACCGATTTGTCGGTCTCGAAGTAATCGAGTGCGCGGCTCGCGCCCCATGCCCACGCACGCAGAGCACCCCAGTCTTCCGGCTTGCGGTACTGGCCTTTGTTGCAGAGACCGATGATGCCTTCTTTCAGGCCTGCGCCATTGTCAGCCTGGATGGTGGTTGGAATCAGTTCGGCGTAACCCCAGCCCTTGGCGAGAAGCTGCTGCTGCCATGTTGGCCCGTTGTCCTTAGGCAGGGTGAAGTTGGGGAAGCGCTTGCGCATCTGCGCCATGAAGGCGGGATCGATGCCGAACTCCACGATGACTGGTACCGGGCCCTTGGCGTCTGCCGGGGTCGAAAGCGTCATGTCGATGTTAACCGTGACTGCCGGATAGGAAGAGTTATCGACGTGGCCCACGAGTTTCTTCGTGACCACGGAGAAATCGCCATTCTTCTCGTTGGTGGTGCTGACGACTTCCCATTTGACTTTGGGTGTATGGGCGGGAACGCGGCCATAGATTTCGCGGTCGAAGATCTCGACAATTTCGCCGCGGCGAGTCGCCCACCATGCTCTTGGCGACGTTACCTTCTTGCCATCGTTGAGGGTCAGAACGTCGGGAAGATTGGGATATGGATTGGCCTTGGACTCGTCGTAGTTGGCGTAGTTAGGATCCTTCGGATCGCTGCCATTGCGGGGTGTGCGAAGCGAGGTGATGTGCAACTGATCCATCATCTGCTTCTGGTCGGCTTCTGAAGCCTTTTGCGTGGCGATCATTTCGGGCGTTGGCGTGAAGCGAGGAGGCGCAGTCGATTTCGTCTCTTTTGCCGGGGTCTGGCTGAAGGCGGGCGCAACGAGAAATATGGAAAGAGAAACAATGAAGAGGCCGGAGAACGCTGAGCGGATGAGCACGTGTACTCTCCTTAAGATTTATTACGATAGTCGAACTAATGACCGGGGAAGCATATCGGCTTTCCCTGGCTTTGACAAATGCGGCTGTTAATTGGCAGCGGGTCAGTTCGAGGTCATGCGCCCCTAAGGGGCTAAAGCCTCTCCAGATTGCTGACAAAGTTGAGCCGGTGTAAACGGAGAAGGGCCAGGGGCTAAAGCCCAGTTGATTTGATTGGCCTTATCGGCACGACTGAAGTCGTGCCCTTGTTACAAAACTTTTTTGACAGGGTTTTTCATCAAGCTGCAGGGGCTAAAGCCCCTCTTCATTTTGCGGGTTAATGTATGAGCTGAAGCCCGTACCCTTCAAACGGATCCACTCCCTGTTCATTCGCTGCCGAAACCACTCAGCAGATCTTCCGCTGCGCGAAGGATGACAGAAAGAAGGCAAGACGAAATTCAAGATCTCACGCGAAGGCGCGTGGCCACCACAGGTCGATGCGCGTGCCTTGTCCAGGTGTGGAGTGGACGTTGACTTGGCCGCGGTGCTTATGGATGATTTGCTTCACGGTCCAAAGGCCCATGCCGTTGCCCTGCCTGCCTTTGGTGGTGGTGCCGAATTGGAAGATTGAGGGCAGGATCTCAGGGGCGATGCCGGTGCCGTGATCGGTGACCACGACTTCGACTCCGGATGGCTTGCCAATCAGTTCTATGGTGACGCGCGTATCGGTCTGGGTAACCGACTCGCAGGCATTGCGCACGATGTTGAGCAGAACCTGGCGCGTCTCACCCGCAAAGGCTTCGACGGAGCAGTCGCCGCTGGATTCAACCTCTAGCTTGATCTCTTTTTCGCGAATCAGAGGTGCAAGCAGGAACTGGACAGACTGAACAGCTTCGCGGAGGTCGATGCGCTCGGGTGTGCGGGCGTGGCGGATGAAGGAAAGGGTGGACTCGGAGATATTGAGTACACGACCGGCTTCTTCTTCGGCCAGTTGAGCCAGTTGGGCAATCTCCGGCGGAATACCTTCGGTATTGCGAATGAGGAACTGCAGGTTCTGGATGGCCTGGAGGGGATTCTTGATTTCGTGACTGACAGAGGCGGACATGCGGCTCCAGTCTTCCAGCTTCTGCGCAGCGAGAAGGCTTTCAAGCAACTGCGCCTTTTCGTTTTGCGTGTTGTCGAGGCGGCTGGCGTAGTCGTTGATGCCGAAGGCGATCTGCTGGATGCGCCGGATCAACATGACGGCGACATAGCCGGAGAGAACCGCAGTCACGATATTGGTCCAGGCGTCGATCCAGAAGATGGGCGTCCACGTAGTGACGACCTCAAGCAAGTGCGTCGAGCCGCAGGCGAGGATGAAGAGTCCAAAGCCGACGACAAACCAGAGCCAGTCTCTCGCGATAACGCGCCGGGTACGGCGAGCGAGATAGAACAAGGTCAGAGCGAGAGAGAGGTAGCTGAGAAAAGTGATGGCGTTGGTCACCACCATGGTCCAGATCAACCGGGGATCAACAGCCCAGCAGACTGAATGAGGCATAAGCGAATCAGGATACGACATGATGGGTGGGCAACCCTTTCCAAAAGAAGACAGCTATGGGCAGCCGCCCTGGGGCGGAGCACGCATAGACAAAGAACGTTGCTGCCGGTCATCTTGCCAGGACATTACGATCATTACCCGCGGCTATAGGATGCCGGTGTTCTAGGTGCGGTTGACGCAGTCAAATACCCAACCGCGCCAAACCTCAGAATTCTACACGGTTTGCTGGACGGCACAAGACGACCACCGCAGTTTGAATCACGCAGGCCGGTCCTGATGATTGGAGCCTCTATCCGGCGCGCAACAGAAGGCCCGAGGTACCGCCGCATGACAAAACTTCTGGACTTGAGAACACTCTGGAGATTATGGTTCGATTTACTCTTCTGTGAGGATTGACTGTGTTCTTTTCCAGATTGCTGCATCGACCTTTGCTCCTTGGCCTTGGGCTGATCATCATTGGATTCACCTTCTTTGCGTTCTGGCAGGAGTGGGATGGCGTCACCCTGTCGCTGAAGTTCACTGACCTGGTGACGAAGATGTCGCCGCTGATTCTGGCCTCGACTTTTATTGAGCGTGCGGTGGAGATTCTGATCAGCCCATGGCGCGATACGCAAGCCGCGAAGCTGGCAGGGGCCGTCACGGCAATTAAAAACCGTGTTGTCGACGCAAGCGATCCGACAGCAGTTCTGCAACTTGCCAAAAATACCGCCGATCTGCAGGCAGCCAATGCGGCGTTGGATGAGTATCGCGGAGAGACACAACGCTATGCTTTTACCGTTGGCCTGGTGCTCAGCTTCTGCGCGGCGGCCGTCGGCGTTCGGGCGCTCTTCCCTTTCCTGGACGGCGGAGTTTTTCCAAAGACGGTCAGCATGATGCAGCAGGCGTACTTTCGCAACTATGACGTGCTGATCACTACGGCGCTGCTGGCTGGCGGCGCGGATGGAATGCACGCGATCATCAGCTCGATCACCAGCTTCTTTCAGAAGTCTGGAAATACATCTAACTAAGAAGCCATATCGATTAGGAAAAAGGCCCGCGGCTCATAGGAGTCGCGGGCCTTTTGTGCTGCGGTTGGCGAGGGGTTAGCTTACGGGCTGTTGTTCCCTGGCTGCCTGCTCTTTTGCTTCCTTGGCGGCTGCGGCCACGGTGGTGGCCAACTGGCCGAGGTCGTTGGCCATGCGTTCGGTGGTGTAAGCCTCGATCACATCGCCTTCCTTGAGGTCGCTGAAGCCGGCCAGGCCGACACCGCACTCCATGCCGTTGGTGACTTCCTTGACGTCGTCCTTGAAGCGGCGCAGGGAGTTGATCTTGCCCTTGAAGACCTGTTCGGTCCCACGCATGAGTTTGATTTCCGCGTCGCGGCGAAGGACGCCGTCTGTGACCCGGCAGCCGGCGATGGTGCCGACTTTGGGGATGCGCATGACGGTGATGATTTCGGCGCGGCCGAGGAAGTTCTCCTTATAGGTGGGGTCGAGCAGGCCGAGCATGGCTTTGCGGATTTCATCCTGCAACTCGTAGATGATGGAGTGCAAGCGGATTTCCACGTTTTCCTGCTGGGCGAGTTCGGCGGACTTGCGCTCAGGCCGGACGTTGAAGCCGATGATGATGGCGTTGGAGGCCGAGGCGAGGAGAATATCGCTCTCGGTGATAGCGCCGACACCGGAGTGGATGACCTTGATGCGCACCTTCTCGGTGGACATGCGGACCAGCGAGTCGGCGATGACCTCGACGGAGCCGGTGACGTCTCCCTTGATGATGAGCGGCAGGTCTTTAACTCCAGCAGTACGAATCTGTTCCGCTAAGCCCTCCAGCGAGACGCGAGAACTCTTGGCGAGCTGGGATTCGCGCTCCTTCATCTTGCGGTACTGAGCGATGCCCTTGGCCTTGTCGCGATCGGCTACGACGAGGAAGGTGTCGCCGGAGTCCGGCATGCCTTCGAGGCCCAGGACTTCGACCGGTGTTGAAGGGCCGGCTTCGGTGATGGAACGGCCACGATCATCGAACATGGCGCGGACTTTGCCGAAGGTGTTGCCGACGATGTAGCTCTCGTTGACACGCAGGGTGCCATTCTGGACGAGGACGGTGGCGACTGCGCCGCGACCGCGATCCAGCTTGGCTTCAAGCACCGTGCCGACGGCCTTGCGGCCGGGGGTGGACTTGAGCTCCTTGACGTCGGTTACGAGGCAGATCATTTCGAGCAGCTGATCGAGACCGATCTTCTTCTTGGCCGAGACCTTGACGAAGACCGTGTCGCCGCCCCACTCTTCGGGGACGAGGCCGCGGTCGGCGAGCTGCTTCTGAACCTTTTCAGGATCAGCTTCAGGACGGTCGATTTTGTTGATGGCCACGATCATCGGCACGCCGGCTGCCTTGGCGTGGTCGATGGCTTCGAGGGTCTGGGGCATGGGGCCGTCATCGGCTGCGACGACGATGACGACGACGTCGGTCACCTTGGCTCCGCGGGCACGCATACGGGTGAAGGCTTCGTGGCCAGGGGTATCGAGGAAGACGATCTCGCGACCGTTGGCGGGCGAGCCTTCCTTGGTGAACTTCACCTTATAGGCGCCGATGTGCTGGGTGATGCCGCCAGCTTCGCCGGAGGCAACGTCGGTTTCGCGGATGGCGTCGAGGAGCGACGTTTTGCCGTGATCGACGTGGCCCATGACGGTAACCACGGGCGAGCGGGGTACTTCAAGCTCGTCGATGTTGTCGCTTTCCAGAATCTCTTCGATGGCCTGGTTGGCGATTTCTTCTTCGTAGCTGATAACGGTGGCGCCGGCGCCGAAGCGGGCGGCAACGTCTTTGACCATCTCAGCGTCGAGGGACTGGTTGACGGTGACGAAGACGCCGCGCATGAGCAGAGTTCCGACGAGGTCTTTGGCGCGGATTTCGAGCTTCTCGGCAAGGTCCTTGACGGAGATGCCTTCGGTCACCGTGATTTCACGGGTGATCGGGGGCGGCTCGTTGCCCATGTACGCTCCGCCAAAACGCGGCGGGGGCGTAAAGCCCTTCATCGGGCCTTCTTTGGTCTTGGGATACTGTTGACGGCCACGGCCACGCGGCGGCCCTGAAGGACGCTGCGGGCGCGGTGCTTCGCCAGGAGGCGGCGGTGCTCCGCCGGGAGCTCCAAAGCCTCCGGGGCGAGGTCCGCCAAAGCCGGGACGGGCGCCAAAGCCAGGACGCGCGCCGGGGCCACCGGGGCCGGAAGGCGTAAATCCCGGACGGGTAGGATGCTTGGGACGCGGTCCGCCGGGGCCGCCGGGGAACTGGCCGGGGGCACCCTGGTTTTGGAAGCCGCCACCACTGAAGCCACCCTGTGGCCGCGAAGTGAAGCTGCCGGGACCGGATTGCGGACGGCGATCAAAGATGGGCTTGCCGCGCTGAATGCCAGGGCCCGCGGCGTTGGATGGCGCGGGGGTGGCGGAAGGCGGCGGCGGTGGCGGAGCTTTATAGACAGGACGCGGCCCGGTCTGAGGCATCACGACCTTGCGCGGAGCCGGCGCAGCAGGCACTGGAGCGGCAACGACTGCTTGTACGGGAGGTTCCGCAGGAGCAGCCGCTACAGCGATGGAACCATTGCTTGCGGCTGGGACAACGGCTGCCGCGACCTCTGAAACGGGCGCAGGTGAAACGGGCGCAGGTTCAATAACAGGCGAAGCCGGCGGAGGCACGGCAGCTTGCTTGGCCGGTTCCGCAACGGCTACGGGAGCGGCGTGAACTTCCGGCTCGGGTGCAGACGGCGCAGCAGGCCGGGAGGGTGGTGTAACAACGGCGGACGCAGGCGCGGCTGGCGCAGCAGGCGGCGCTGGAGGCTTCACCACGACGGTGACCGCTGGCGGCGCGACCGCGACGGCTGGACGTGGCGCGGCCGTACCAGCCCCGGCGGCGGGCGGACGGGCGACGACTACCGTTCCCGAGGGCGGACGCGAAGCAATGGCCGGAGCTGCCGCGGGCGGAGGGGCAATAATGGGCGGAGCCTGGCGCGGCTGGGGCACAATCTTGCGCGGCTCCGGCCTGGCTGCAACCGGCGGCGCGGGAGCCGGACGTGGCGGAGTTGGCGCTGGAGCTGCGGTTCCGGACGCGGAGGCCGAAGGCGGACGCACCACAACGGTGGAAGAAGCCGGAGGAGTGGCGGTTGCGGGCCTCTGCGGATATTGTGCTGCGCGTTCTGCTTCCTGCTTGCGGGCCAGAATGGCCTTCATCACATCGCCGGGCTTGGAGATGTTGGAGAGGTCAATCTTGGGCTTGGATTCCTGCTCGGCTCGCGAAGAGGCAGACGATGCAGGCCTCACTCCGCGCTCCAAAAATCCACGGACCTTCTCAGCCTCACCTGCTTCGATGGAGCTTGAATGGGTCTTTCCTTCGGCCAGACCCAGACTTCCCAGAGCATCGAGAATCTGTTTACTTTTGACTTCCAGCTCACGCGCCAGATCGTTAATTCGAACCTTACTCATCCGCCTCTTTTCGTTGTGTTGCCCAATGTCGGTTAACCGGTCATAGCAACCTCGCGGCAAATCGAACGCTGCCTATTGCTATTATCCTCTGATTCCATGTTTATGGGGCAGCTCATACTACTCGCTGCCCCTGTTTTCACCTGAATCAATTGCTGCTTCTTCTGCCATCTCGGTTTCCTGCAGGATTGCTTCCGCATTCACAGGGTTTTCGGTTGCGGTCACTTCGTCCGCATCGACCGGATGAGCGCGTTCCGGGTCAGCGGCATTTTCGACTTCCATGGTCTCGGTAGCCGCATCGTCGTGGACGGTATGCGGCTTGAGGTCCGCGGTAAATTCAGCGACCGGTTCCTCGGGAGTTCCTGGCTCGTCGACCTCAACTGCCTTGGCTTCTTCGGTTTCGGCCGGCGACTCGGCAGTTGTGGGATCGGCTGCGTTTGGATTCACTTCACCCTCCTCGTATTGACCGAAATAGTGACGAACCGCGACGCTGATACGCTCCAGCGTCTTTTCGCCGATGCCGGGGATTTCTTCCAATTGCTCGGGGGTCATGTCGGCCAACGCTTCGACGGTAGTGATACCGGCGGCAATAAGCTTCTGGCTGATACCCTCGCCCAACTCCAGAACCGCCTCGATTGGCGTGGTGACAGCGTCGGAGAAGCCGCCCATCTGCTGCTCGACTTCCTGGCGCTTTTCTTCTTCGCTCTTGATGTCGATCTTCCAGCCCAGCAACTTGGCGGCAAGGCGAACGTTCTGGCCTTTCTTGCCGATGGCGAGCGAGAGCTGTGTATCGTCGACGATCACCTCAAGCTGCTTGTCGGCGAGGTCAACGATGGAGACACGGCTGACCTTGGCCGGCTGCAGAGCTTTTTCAGCGAAGGTGGTGATCTCTTCGTTGTATTCGATGATGTCGATCTTTTCGCCGCGCAGCTCGCGGATGATGGACTGCACGCGCATGCCCTTCATGCCGACGCAGGCGCCGACCGGGTCGACATCCTTGTCGCGGGACATGACGGCGATCTTGGTGCGTTCGCCAGCTTCGCGGGCAATGGCGCGGATGACGACGGTGTTGTCGTAAATCTCGGGAACCTCGGATTGAAAAAGGTTCGAGACCAACTCTGGGGCTGCGCGCGAAACGACGACCTGCGGACCCTTGGCGGCGCGGTCGACTTTGAGCAGCACAACGCGAATGCGTTCGCCGACAGAGAATTGCTCCAAGCGGGACTGCTCGCGCTTGGGCATACGGGCTTCCGCTTTGCCCAGATCGATGATGAGGTCCTGACCCTCGATGCGCTTGACGGCGGCGGAGAGAACTTCCTTTTCGCGATGGGCGTATTCGTTGAAGACGGTATCGCGCTCGGCTTCGCGCACCTTCTGGAAGATGACCTGCTTGGCCAGCTGCGCGGCAATGCGGCCGAGCGGGCGCGTGTCCTTGTACAGGCGAATCTCTGCGCCTGCTTCGAGCTCCGCCCCTGCGGCCATGGCCTGGGCTTCTTCCAGCGTGATCTGGTTGACGGGATCTTCGATCTCATCCTCGTCGCCCATCACTGTCTTGTAGGCATAAACCGCGATCTCACCGGTGTCCTTGTTGAGCTCGCCACGCATGTTTTCCTGCGTTTTGTAGTACTTGCGGGTGGCGAGGGCGATAGCCTCCTCCACAGCGGATACGACGATGCCTGGATCGATGCTCTTTTCGCGGCTCAGTGCCTCGATGCTTTGATACAACGCGCTGGACATAGCTTCTGTTTTCCTGCCTTGGCTTGCTTGGAATCTGCCTTAGGACGGCCTTCGGGGCGACATGCCACCGAGAGCGAGATAGACGGGCTTCGGTTAAAACTCCGGAACCAGATGCGCTTTTTCGATGTTGCCAAAAGCGATTTCAACCGAACTCACGCCGGTTTTTCTGGACTTGCTGTTCTGCCTGGTCGCGGTCAGGTCCAGTGTTATGCGATCCGCGCCTGCTGCCGTCAACCGCCCTTGCCAGTGGCGATTGTTATTGATCGGCTCGAAGGTCTGGATCTTCGCCAGGCAGCCTTTGAACCGTTCGAAATCTTCCGGCCGGCTCAACTTCCGGTCCAGACCTGGAGAACTTGCCTCCAGGGTGTACTCCCCATCGGGGATCAGATCTTCAATGTCGAGCAGCGTGCCAAAATCGCGGCTGAATTCGACACAATCCTGGTGCGTGAGCCAGGAAAGATGTTCCGGATTCAACTCGCCGTTGACGAACCGCTCGGGAACGACGATCGACAGCTCCTGGCTTGGATCGGCAGCAACGGCTGCCAACTGCTCGACGGCTGACGCTTCCTGCTGTTTGCGGCCTGCGGCATTCTTCTCAAGATAGATGCACAAAACCCGGTTTTTCGCTGTACCGGTGAACTCAATGTCCACCACATCCAGTCCCAGCGATGCTGCTACCCGGTCTGCTGCTTTGCGAATTTCGTCCAGCTTTGCCGCCATCTCTCCAGCCCTGCCACCCATTCGGCGGCCCTGCGCGGCAGGCGAACTTTTTGCTCCAAAGAAAAAGTGGGCTGTAAGCCCACTCATCTCTCCGACCCCCGGTTTGTGCACGGCGGGACGGACAAATTCGTCTGCATCTATAGAATACGGCTAAAATCAGGAAAATTCAATGTGTAGAGCGGCTTTCGGTTGCCGCAGATGGATTGCGCCGGGATGCTTGACCGTAAATTGACGAGAAGTGTTTCGTTTCGCACACATTTACTGGCTGCCGCGCTTGTGCTTAAAGGCTTAATCCCGCTGTATGCCGATGACGGAGCCTCATCGATCGCTGCCGGCGGCCTTGTCTTCAAACGCGAGACGCGGATTGTCATGGCTAAGGAGGTGCTGAAGATCAGTCTCACGAAGGTCGCCGTGGATTATGACTTCCGCAATGATGCTGACGAGGATGTGACAACCGAGGTGGCTTTTCCTGTGCCACCGTATAAGAATGACTGGGATACAGTATCGAATCCTCATCAATCCTTCAGCGATTTTCGAGTCTGGGTTAATAACAGCCCTATTCGTTTTGAGACGGAAGCCATCGCAAAATTCAAAGGCAAGGATGTCACGAAGATCCTCAAAGGCGACAACATTGACATCGCAAGCTTTGGTCATATTGAGGATCCTCGAGAACCTCAACACGATCACTCGAGTCGAGACTTTAGGCATCTACAAAGAGCAGAGCAACTCCGCCTGGCGAAAAGTGGCCTGTACGACTACGAAGATGGAGACGGCGATGCAAGATGGATTGTGTACCTTAAGTACCACTGGACGCAAACATTCCCGGCGCACTCGACGGTACACATTCGCCACGAATACAAGCCAGTGCCCGGATCGGATCAACTCTTGGATGTCGATTCGCTCTTAGAAATGAAACGTTCCGGCAAGCCGCTTCCAAAGGGGCTCGCAGATTACGACAGTCGGCTTGTGTTGAACGCATTTTGCCCCGAAACTCCAATACTACAAACCCTTTCCAACCAACAGCATCAGATTGATGCTGACGCCAAAAGAGATCATGATGACTTTTCTGACAGAGGGTGGATTTATTCCGTTGACTTCATCCTGACTACGGCAAATACGTGGCAGCGACCTATTGAAGATTTTACCCTCGTCATCGAACGACCACATACAGGGGATAGCCACCAACCACTTATCAGCTTCTGCTCTCCGGGACCGGTCGAAAAACTCGACGCCGATCATTTTCAAGTTCACCTGACCAACTTCGTGCCCAAGGCTGAATTGCATATCGGATTCTTCGGTTTGCCCGCGACGAAAACAGCCAAACCTAAACAGAAGAAGTAGAGCGGTAGCTACCTCCGGCGCGCCCTCGCTCTATTGCTGCGGTGCTAAACTCGCTTTTCTATGGACATACGAGAAGAGTCTCACGTCGCTCAAACGATTGCTGCTGAGCGCACGGCGCTGGTTGAACAGGTGGCTGGGTACGCCAAACAATATCTAGCCGGCGTGGATGGGCGGAGTGTTGCGCCTTCGGCTGAGGCGGTGGCCGGGTTGGCGGCTTTGTGCGGCAAATTGCCAGATGGGCCTGCGAGTGCGGAGTCGGTTGTGGAGCTGCTACACCGGCATGGTTCGCCGGCGACGGTGGTGAACAGTGGCGGACGCTATTTTGGTTTCGTGAACGGCGGGATGGTTCCGGCGGCGCTTGGGGCAGCTTTTCTGGTGAGCGCGTGGGACCAGAATGCCGCGTTTCAGGTGCAGTCGCCGACGGCGTTGGCGCTGGAGGAGACGGCGCTGGGATGGGTGGCAGAAATCTTTGGACTGCCTGCGGGGACTGGCGGAGCGGTGGTGACCGGGGCGACGATGGCCAATTTCTCTGCGCTGGCCGCGGCACGCCACGCGATTCTGGAGCGGGCAGGGTGGGACGTGGAGCGGGACGGGTTGTTTGGCGCTCCACCGATTACGGTGGTGGCGGGCGACGAGGTGCATTCCTCCCTGATCAAGGCGTTGGGCATGCTGGGATTGGGACGAAACCGGGTGATTCGCGTACCGGTCGATGGGCAGGGGCGCATGCGTGTGGATTCACTGCCGCGTTTGGATGGGCGGACGATTCTCTGCCTGCAGGCGGGCAACGTGAATACCGGGGCATTCGACCCGGCGGCAGCTATCTGCCCGGCGGCGCGCGAGGCTGGCGCCTGGATTCATGTGGATGGGGCATTTGGGCTTTGGGCGGCTGCGTCGGAGCGGTTGCGGCATTTGACGGCAGGTTTCGCGCTGGCCGATTCGTGGGCTACGGATGGGCACAAGTGGCCCAATGTGGGGTATGACTGCGGAGTAGCGTTGGTGCGGGATCCGGCGGCGCTGAAGGCAGCGATGTCGATCCAGGCGGCGTACCTGATGCAGGGCGAGAGCCGGGAGGCGTCGCACTACAATCCTGAACTCTCGCGGCGGGCGCGAGGGGTTGAGTTGTGGGCGGCGCTGCGGTCACTGGGGCGATCGGGGATGGCGGAGATTGTGGAGCGGACTTCAGCTCATGCGCGGCGATTTGCGAAGGAGCTGCGCGCGGCGGGCTACGCGATTCTGAATGATGTGATCATCAACCAGGTACTGGTTTCGTTTGGCTCTCCTGAACAAACCTTACGGGTGGTCGAGCGGATTCAACGAGATGGAACCTGCTGGTGCGGATCGACTGTGTGGCAGGGGAAGACAGCGATGCGGATCAGTGTTTCTTCCTGGGCGACGACCGAGGGGGATGTGGAGATGAGCCTTGCGGCTATGCTACGGGTGGCGCGGGAAGTTTAATCCTTGATTGTGCCGGTGCGTCTTGACGGCTCCGCTACAATAACCTGAAGCTCCTGCCTCACCTGAGCATGAAGCCTGCGCGATGCCAGGAGCATCTGAATCTTATGTTGACTCATCCCCTGCCTGAAGCTTTGACCTTTGATGATGTGTTGCTGGTGCCTGCTCATTCCGACGTTGTTCCGACGCAGGTGAGCACGCTGACACAGTTGACCAAGAACATTACGCTGAATACTCCGCTGATTTCCGCCGCCATGGATACGGTGACTGAATCGCGCATGGCGATTGCCATGGCGCAGCAGGGCGGGATCGGGATTGTGCATCGCAATCTTTCCATTACCGACCAGGCGGGCGAAATCGACAAGGTGAAGCGGTCGGAGTCGGGCATGATCGTGGACCCGGTGACGATCGAGCCGGATCAGCCGATTGCCGCGGCCCTCGAAGTAATGCGGCGCTACAAAATCTCAGGTGTCCCGGTGACGCGGGGCAAGCGGCTGGTGGGTATTTTGACCAATCGCGATCTGCGTTTTGAAACGCGAACGGATGTGCCGGTCGACGATGTGATGACCAAGACCGACCTGATCACGGTGCCGGTGGGAACGACGCTCGAAGAGGCTGAGCTGATCCTGCACAAGCATCGCGTGGAGAAGCTGCTGGTGGTGGATGACCAGTACCAGCTCAAGGGCCTGATTACGGTCAAGGATATTCAGAAGAAGCTGAAGTATCCCAATGCTTCGAAGGATTCGAAGGGCCGTTTGCGGGTGGGCGGCGCCATTGGTGCGACGGGCGATTTTCTGGAGCGGGCAGCGGAGCTGGTACGGGCACGGGCCGATGTGCTGGCGATTGATTCGGCGCATGGACATTCATCGCGTGTGCTGGAGGCGGTCCGCGAGGTGAAGAAGGCTTTCCCGAATGTTGGGCTGCTGGCGGGCAATGTGGCTACCTACGATGGCTGCCTGGCGCTGATCGACGCGGGAGCGGACGCGGTGAAGGTGGGCTTTGGGCCAGGGTCGATCTGCACGACGCGGATGGTGACGGGCGCGGGCATGCCGCAGGTGACGGCGGTGGCAGAGGCCTATCGCGCGGCCAAGGAGCGAGGCATTCCAGTAATTGCCGATGGCGGCATCAAGTATTCGGGTGAAGTGACCAAGGCGATTGCCGCGGGGGCCAGTTCAGTCATGATCGGATCGCTGTTTGCGGGTGTGGACGAGAGTCCGGGCGAGACGATCCTGTACCAGGGACGCAGCTTCAAGTCGTATCGCGGCATGGGTTCTCTGACGGCGATGGCGCTGGGATCGAGTGAACGGTACTTCCAGGCGAGCGACGACACAGGCGCCACTGCCGAGAGTGTGGAAAACGTGGTGCAGCGCGAACGGTCGAGTCAGAACCGGCTAGCGAAGTTTGTGCCAGAGGGTATCGAGGGACGCGTTCCTTACCGCGGACCGCTGGAGGGTATGGTGCTGCAGCTGGTGGGCGGCCTGCGCTCGGGCATGGGCTACCTGGGTTGCGGTACGATTGCCGAGTTGCAGGAGAATGCGAAGTTCGTCCGCATTACGGGCGCTGGATTGCGCGAGAGCCATGTGCATGATGTGATCATCACCCGCGAAGCTCCCAACTATCATGTGGAATAACGTGCATGACGGGTAGCAATCTGGCGGAAGACGCGTTTACTTCGACACCAGGGAAACGCAAACGCCTGTGGCATCTTGCAGGCGCGTGGCTGCCCGTGCTGTTCTGCATTCTGGTCATTTCGCTGGAATCGACCGTGGCTTTCGGGGCTGATCACACATCTGGTCCGCTGCAACGTTTGTACGAGTTCTTCTTTGGTCCTGTCACACGGTCGCAGTGGTGGGGCATACATCATACGATCCGCAAATGCGGCCACTTCACGGGCTATGGAATTTTGTCCGTGGCGTGGTTTCGTGCGTTCTGGCTGACGACGCGGCTGGGTGAGCCGGTGCGGCGGCGGATCTGGTCAGCACATGTGCTGGCTATGGTTGGGACATTCCTGGTGGCTTCGGCCGATGAATTTCACCAGACATTTTTGCCGAATCGCACGGGAACTCCGTGGGACGTGTTGGTGGATTGTTCCGGGGCTGCGGTGTTGCAGGTGCTGGTCTGGCTATGGATGCGGCGGCATATAACGCGCTAGTTTTCGGCCGATTTATCGATTCGCCGGTCTGTGAAAACTCTGATTTATGCATCCTAAAGGAGTTTTTGGCCATCTGGATAAATACAGTTTCCGTCTGAATTTATGTCAGATGAGCGTGACTTGATCTATAAATCCATCACAGAAGGGGAAATGCATGGGAAGCACAGCAGGAGTCCTGACTGGTGATGGATCTGGCGGATCGATTCCCGATTCGCCGGCCCAGAGTCAGCCGGCTCAGTCAAAGACTGTCAACAACCCAAACATTTCTGCCGACGATCACGCGAATTGGAAGCCGAGGGCCAATCCCTGGGCCATTGCTGCAACGGTCGCGCTGGCAGCGTTCATGGAAGTGCTGGATACCTCGATCGCCAATGTGGCGTTGCCGCATATTGCCGGCGATCTGGGCGCGAGCACCAATGAGGGCACATGGGTGCTGACCAGCTACCTGGTGGCCAACGCCATTGTGCTGCCGCTGGGTGGTTGGGCCTCGAACGTAATGGGGCGCAAGAATTTCTTCATGCTGTGCATTACGATTTTTACGGTGGCGAGTTTCGCCTGCGGCATTGCTCCTTCGCTGCCAATTCTGCTGCTGTGCCGGGTGATCCAGGGGGCTGGAGGCGGCGGCCTGCAACCCATGGCGCAGGCCATCATGGCCGACTCGTTTGATGAGCGTAAACGTGGGCAGGCTTTCGCGCTCTATGGACTTGTAGCAGTGCTGGCGCCTTCGATTGGTCCGTCTCTGGGCGGATGGATCACGGATAGCTATTCGTGGCGCTGGATCTTCTACATCAACATTCCGGTGGGCATTCTTGCCTACTTCATGACCATGCGCATGGTGGATGATCCACCGTGGATCAAGCCGGATCGCAAGCACCTGCTCAATGTGGATTACATCGGACTTGCCTTCTTGACGCTGGCTATGGGCGGGCTGCAAGTGATGCTCGACAAGGGCGAGGAGAACGATTGGTTCTCATCGCACTTCATCGTAGCCTGCGGTCTGGCGTTTGCCATTGGCATTGTCGGGCTGGTGGTTTGGGAGCTTCAGAAGAAAGATCCACTGATCAACCTGCGGCTTTTCAAATTCAAGAACTTTGCTATCTGTTGTTTTCTGATGATGCTGGTGGGCGGCGTGCTCAACGCGAGTACCGTCTTGCAGCCGCAGTTCCTGCAACAACTGCTGGGCTATACGGCGACACGAGCTGGAGAAGCATTGACCGCCGGCGGCTTCTCTTTGCTGGTAGTGATGCCCTTTGCCGGATGGGCGACGGGCAAGTTTCCCGCCCGCAATGTGGCGGCATGTGGGTTTGCGATCTTTGCGTTTTCCTTCTGGTACACCACGACACAGCTCACTCTGGACATGAGCTTCGGCAATGCGAGCTGGCTGCGCGTGATTCAATTGGCGCCAATCCCGTTTGCATTTATCTCGATTACCACAGCGGCATACGTTGGGCTGCCCAAGGAACAAAGCAATCAGGTTGCTGGCTTGATCAACTTTGTGCGCAACATCGGCGGCAGCATCTTCATTGCGGTCACCGGCGCAGCTGTAACCAACAGGGCGCTGCGCCATGAGGCTCTGCTGCAGGAGCACATGACCTCGCTCAACATCCCGTTTCAGCAATTTTCACAAGGCATTGGCGGAGCCCTGACCCAAAGCGTTGGCAAAGCCAATAGCTCAATGATGGCCCAAGGAAGCATCTACAACCAGCTAGTGCAACAGGCGGCGATGCTGGGTTATCAGGATGTATACAAGATGCTGTTCTGGATGGCGTTGGGCATGGTGTTTCTGGCCTTTCTGCTCAGCAAGAATAAGCCTGGCGGCGGCGGTGGCGGCGGGGCCATGCACTAGAGATCATTCTTCCTCTTCAAACTACGGCGTATGATGGCGTTTGCGCTTGCGTGAACGACTGACGGCGGATTGAAGAGGAATCCCGGATGAAGCTGAACGCGCTTTTGCGTATCTTGGCAGTGCCCACCTGCGTAACAATTTATTCGGCCGCGCAGACTGCACAGCAGGCGAATGAACCGCCCTCATTCACTCTTCAAGTCGATACGAACAGAGTCTTGGTGCCTGTCGTGGTGCGCGACAAGCAGGGCCATGTGATCAGTGATCTCAAGAAAGAAGACTTTCGTGTCTTTGATGATGACAAGCCACGGGCTGTCTCGGGATTCTCTATAGAAAGACATGAGTTAACTGAAGGCAATACGCGAGGCGGTACGCAAGCAGCCCCATCTTCACCATCGACACCAGTCAGTGCCCGAACCCTCGCTTCAGCACGCTTTATCGTCTTTCTCTTCGACGACATGCATTTGAGCTTTGAGGATCTGGCTCATGCCAAGGCTGCCGCTGCGCGCCTGCTCAAAGGTGCGTTCGCCGATGCGGACATGATCGCCGTGATCTCCATGTCGGGCAAGGTCAACACTGGACTGACGCAGAACCAAAAGAAATTGGAAGCGGCCATTGCCAGTCTGGGACCTGCGGGCCTCTATCGGGCGAGCGATGCGGAGTGTCCGAATATCGGGTTCTATCAGGCCGATCAGATCGAGAACAAACACGATCCGGTGGCGCTTGCCGCTGCGGTGGAACAGGTCTTCAGCTGCGCGCCTGGCATGGACAGAATCCGCGACCAGAATATTGCTGAGCGCATGGCAGAGTCGACGGCGATGCGCGCGCTTACCCTGGGTCATCAGGATGTCCAGGTGACATATGCCGCCATGGCTGAGTATGTGCGGCGAGTGGCGGCATTGCCAGGGCAACGAACGGTCATTCTTGTGTCTTCCGGCTTTCTCTCGCTTTCAGCAGAAGAAAAGACAGAGGAGTCACGGGTGATGGACCTTGCGGCTCAATCCAATGTGATCCTCAGTGCAATGGATGCCCGCGGACTGTACACCACGGAGCTGAATGCAAGCGTGCGCAGCCAGGGAGCGGGACGGCTCGTACAACTACAGGCTGAGTATCATCGCAACACAATGACCACGAGTGAGAATGTGATGGCGGAGTTGGCTGATGCTACGGGCGGCACTTACTTTCATAACAGCAACGATCTAGATGCAGGATTGAAGGCGTTGACTGCCGCGCCGGAGTGTATCTATGTGCTGGAGCTTTCGCTGGCCGATGTGAAGCAGAATGGCTCATATCATCGATTAAAAGTGAAGATAGACCGGGACGGCACGCAGTTGCAGGCGCGGCGCGGTTATTTTGTGCCTAAACCTGCAAAGCACAAATAAACGCGGTCATCTCTCCTGAGTGAGAGATGACCGCGAAATTTGTTAACAAGAATATGAACTGAACTAGGCTGCAGCGTCGTCGGCGCCGGGCTCATTCTTTTCTTTTTCGAGAGCTTCGGCCAGCTCTTCGCGCTTCTTGGCTTTGATTTCGGCGCGCTTCTGGCGCTTTTCTTCAAGCTGCTTTTCAGCCCCGAGAAGTTCGATGAAGGCCCTTTCTGCGCCATCGCCTTTCTGGAAGCCGGTCTTGACGATGCGCAGGTAGCCGCCCTGGCGATCGCCGTAGCGCGGGGCCACGGTGTCAAAAAGGCGGGTGACGGAATCGTCGGTCATGAGGAAGGCAAGAGCCTGGCGGCGCGAATGCACGTCACCTTTCTTGCCCAGGGTGATCATCTTTTCGATCAGCGGACGGACGGCCTTGGCCTTGGCCACGGTGGTCTCGACGCGGTCCGCGATGATGACAGACGTGACCAGGTTGCGCAGCAGAGCGCGGCGGTGGCTGGTGTTGCGTCCGAGTTTGGTTCCTGCTTTGCGATGGCGCATGATGTTGCTCTCTTTCGGAAAATTCAGGGAACAGGGATCAGGAAACAGGGATCAGGTCAAAATACGTACCGAACTCTGACCTCTGATCCCCGATCCATCCGACTTAAAAGTTTTCTGTTTCGGTCGGCAGAAGCATGTCTACGGAGTCGAGCAGTTCGTCTTCGTCGTCGAAGCGGCTGAAGCCAGCGGCCAGGGCGGCGGAGGGAAGAATGCTGGTGGGTCCGGGGACTGCGTTGCCATTTTCGTCGATCTTCATTCCGAGCGACAGACCCATCTGCGCCAGGATTTCCTTGATCTCGTTCAGGCTCTTGCGGCCAAAGTTCTTGGTCTTGAGCATCTCGGCTTCGGTCTTCTGGACCAGCTCGCCGATGGTCTGAATGTTGGCGTTCTTGAGGCAGTTGTAGCTGCGGACAGACAGCTCAAGCTCTTCGACGGAACGGTTGAGATTGTCATTGCGGAGCAGCATGCCGCCTGCTTCGCCGTGACCCTCGGCCTCGATTTCCTCTTCGAAGTTGATGAAGATGTTCATGTGGTCTTTGAGCAGCTTGGCAGCCAGGCCGAGGGCATCGGCCGGGAGCACGGCTCCGTTGGTCCACACGTCGAGCGTGAGCTTGTCGTAGTCGGTAATCTGTCCAAGACGGGCGGCTTCAACGAGGTAGTTGACGCGGCGCACCGGCGAGTGGACAGAGTCGACGGGGATGAAGCCAATGCCCAGGTCGGCATCGAAGTTCTTATCGGCGGAGACATAGCCGCGGCCGCGCTTGAGGCGCATTTCCATGTCCAGACGACCACCTTCGGAGACGGTGGCGATGTAGACGTCCTTGTCGAGGATTTCGACGTCGCCGTCGGCCTCGATCATGCCTGAAGTCACGACGCCCGGCTGGTCAGCGCGCAGATAGAGGGCCTTGGGGCCGTCTCCGTTGAGCTTGAAGGGAATCTGCTTCAGGTTGAGGATGATGTCGGTTGCGTCTTCAACGACGCCGCCGATGGACTGGAACTCATGCAGCACTTCTTCAATGCGAACGGCGGTAACGGCTGCGCCTTCAATGGAGCTCAGAAGGGTGCGGCGAAGGGCGTTGCCGATGGTGGTGCCGAAGCCGCGCTCAAAGGGCTGGGCGCTGAACTTGCCAAACTTTTCGGTAAGGGTCTCGGCATCGACTGCCAAACGCTTGGGCTTTTGAAAACCTCTCCACAACATTGCTGTTTCCTTTTCCTGCGCGGGATGTACGCCGCGAAGCATTTTGCGGCGGCCACGCTGGTTGTCTTACGTTAGGGATCAGGGATCAGAGATCAGGGGTCAGAATCCAAAGATCAGTACTGGCTGACCCATGAACCCTGACACCTGAACCCCGTCCTTACTTCGAGTAGAGTTCGACGATGAGCTGCTCGTTGACGGGCAGCGAGACTTCGTCGCGCTTGGGCAGAGAAATAACCTTGCCCGTAAGGTTGGGGAAATCGATCTGCAGCCAGCTGGGCGAGTGGTTCTGCGCCGCGTACTGGCTGGCGGCTTCAACGATGACCAGCTTCTTGGCGCTCTCACGGATGGCGATGGTGTCGCCGACCGAGACCTGGTACGAAGGGATATTCACCTTGCGGCCGTTGACTTCAACGTGTCCGTGGCGAACGACCTGGCGGGCCTGACGGCGGCTGATGGCGAATCCGAGACGGAAGGCCACGTTGTCGAGGCGGCGCTCCAGCTGCTGGATGAGCAGGTCGCCGGTAACGCCGGTGGCCTTGTTGGCCTTCTCGTAGTAGGCGCGGAACTGGGTCTCGAGCGTAAAGTAGATGCGCTTGGCCTTCTGCTTCTCACGCAGCTGCAGACCGTAGCCGACGATCTTGGCTTTGCGGCTCTGGCCGTGCTGGCCGGGAGCGAAGTTGCGCTTCTCGATGGGGCACTTATCGGAAAGACACTTGGTGCCTTTCAGGAAAAGCTTGGTGCCTTCGCGACGGCAAAGGCGGCATACGGGGCCGGTGTAACGTGCCATTGTTTCTCCTACTTCGGATGTCGATCGCTTTACACGCTGACAGCGCTTCGTCACGATCCAGTTGGAGAGAACAGAGGACAGAAACAGAGAACAGCTTTTGAAGCTGGTCTCGTATATCTGCCTTCGGTCCTCGCGGTTTGAGTCGCTGCCAGAGACCAGAGAAGTTGCTAAAACTGTTCTCTGGTCTCTGACAACCGATCTCTGTCTTACACGCGACGGCGCTTGGGCGGACGGCAGCCGTTGTGGGGAACCGGCGTAACGTCACGAATGCTGCGAACGTCGATACCCGCTGCTGCGAGTGCGCGGATGGCAGACTCACGGCCGGAGCCGGGACCGGAAACGCGCACATCGACGGCACGGAGACCGTGGTCACGGGCGGCGTTGGCGGCGTTCTGGGCTGCCTGCTGGGCCGCGAAGGGAGTTCCTTTACGCGAACCACGGAAGCCGAGAGAACCCGAGCTCTTCCAGCTCAGCGTGTTGCCGACTGGATCGGTGATGGTGACGATGGTGTTGTTGAACGTGGCCTGAATGTAGACCAGACCAAATGGAACATTCTTTCGCTCACGCTTTTTGAACTTCTTGTTCTTGCCCGCTTTGCCCGCGGCGGCCTGCTGTTTAGCCATTAGGTCTTCGTCGCTTTCTTCTTGCCGGCAACGGTGCCCTTACGGGGGCCCTTGCGGGTGCGAGCGTTGGTGCGGGTGCGCTGGCCGTTGACGGGCAGCGAACGCTTGTGGCGCGTTCCGCGATAGCTTTGGATGTCCATCAGGCGCTTGATGTGCATCGAGACGTCCTTGCGCAGGTCACCCTCGATGTTGCCTTCATCTTCAATTACCTGACGAATGCGGTTGGTCTCGTCTTCGCCGAGATCCTGGACCTTCTTGAAGGGATCTACGTCCGCCTTCTCCAGAATTTTGAGCGCACGCGGATTACCGATTCCGAAAATGTACGTGAGCGCGATTCGTGCCTGCTTGTTGCGGGGCAGATCGACGCCAGCAATACGTGCCATGTGCTTCCTTCATTCTTCGGTTGTGTGCTCCGGCATCTATCCGGCCTGCACGGGGTTGAGCGGTTGTGTCTCCGGGGTTCATCGCAAGCCATTTTGACCTGTACGGTCGGCTAACTAGCCCCTTTGTCAGAGATCAGGGGTCAGAGATCAGGGGTCAGTTTTTTGTATTGGCTGATCCTTGATCTCTGATCCCTGAAACCTCCCAGGAGATTCCGCGGTACATCAGAGCTATTGCCTATCCCTGACGCTGCTTATGCTTTGCGACTTCACAGATCACGCGAACCTTGCCGTGACGGTGAATCACCTTGCACTTGTCGCAAATCTTCTTGACTGATGCACGAACCTTCATTTGCTTCCTTCTTCCTCGCACCCGTTGCCGGGAGCGAAAAACCTGATTTACTGCCGGACTTACTTGTAGCGGTAGACGATGCGCCCGCGATTGAGATCGTATGGGCTCAGCTCTACGGCTACGCGGTCGCCGGGCAGGATGCGGATAAAATTCTTCCGCATGCGGCCTGAAACATGAGCCAAAACCTGGTGCTCATTTTCCAGCTTGACCTTGAACATGGCATTGGGCAGGGTTTCCAGAACCACTGCCATCACCTCAATCGCGTCTTCCTTCGACAAACCTTGTTTCCGCTTCCGCTGGGCTTCGTTGCTTGTCCAGCCTGTTAATCCAATGTGGCCGAGCTTTCAAGCTACTCGGTTAGAATCATTGCTCCGGTGGCCGTAACAGCCACGGTGTGCTCGAAGTGGGCGCTCATGCTGCCGTCTTCGGTTACGGCTGTCCAGCCATCTTTCAGAACTTCAACGCCCGGCTTGCCGGCGTTAACCATGGGCTCGATGGCGAGAACCATGCCTTCGCGCAGCTTCATGCCCCGGCCCCGTTCCCCATAATTGGGAATCTGCGGATCTTCGTGCATGCGGGTGCCGATGCCATGGCCGACGAAATCGCGCACCACGGAAAAACCTTCGGCTTCGACCACTTCCTGCACCGCAGCGCCGATATCACCCAGAGTCGCGCCGGGCTTGACGGTATCAATGGCCGCCTGAAGGGAAGCTTGCGTTGCGTGCAGCAGGCGCTGGGTCTTCTTGTCGATCTTCTGGCCGACGGGAACAGTGATCGCCGAGTCGCCGTAGAAGCCGTCGACAATCGCACCGCAGTCAATGGAAACGATGTCGCCCTCCTTGAGCACCCGGCTCTTGGAAGGGATTCCATGGACAACTTCGTGATTAACCGATGTGCAAAGAACGCAGGGAAAACCGTGATAGCCCTTGAATGCGGCCTTCGCACCCAACTCGTTCATCTTGGCTTCGGCGGCGTTTTCGAGGTCGAGCGTGGTGGCGCCGGGCCGCACGGCTTCGCGCACCGTGTCCAGCACCTGGCGGACGACTTTGCCGGCGCGACGCATGTGTTCGACTTCCCGTGCTGACTTCAGAATGACGGCCACTGTTCAAATCCCCTGTTGCGTTGATGCTGCTCTTAAACCCGCTTACACACACAAACCCGCCGAGCTGGCTTTAAGCTTCGAAACTCTATCGAGTCTCTATGCTCTCAACCGCTCGACAGAAGACACAATGCTGGCAGCCACCTCGGCCACCGGCTGATCTCCATTGACTTCGACAAACCTGCTCAACGCGCGATAGTGTTCAATCACCGGCGCAGTCAGGCTCTCGTAGGTACGCATACGTCCATCGAAGCATAGTTCTGTATCATCGCTTCGCTGGACCAGCGCAGCGCCTTCCAGATCGCACACACCCGCAACTTTGGGTGGCTTCAGAAAGACGTTGTAGATTGTTCCGCAGACAGAACAGGTTCTGCGTCCCGTAATACGCTGCAATAAATGAGTATAGTCCACCTTGATGCTGACCGCAACTACGGGAAGCGTATCGGCGCGGGCTGCCAGCCATCCGTCAAGCCAATCGGCCTGCGCCAGGGTGCGGGGGAAGCCGTCAAGAATAAATCCGCGCGCGGTATCGGGCTCGCTGAGGCGCACGGCAACCATCTGATTGACCAGGGTATCGGGCACCAGCTTGCCCTCGTTCATCAGCGAATCGGCCAGTTTGCCCAGCTCCGTGCCCTGATCGCGATGCGCGCGCAGCAGGTTGCCAGTGGAGATATGGGGAATTCCCCAGAGCTTGACCAGTTCGTCGGACTGGGTTCCTTTGCCTGCTCCGGGGGCTCCGAGGAGAAGAATAGGGCCGGGAGCAACGGGACGGACAGAAACGGCCTGTTCGCCGGCTGCAGCTGAGACAACGGTGGCCATTACCAGGTCTTCCTTCCGCGAATGCGGCCCGAGCGCGGCGAGAAGCCGTCGTAGTGGCGCATGATCAGCTGCGACTCGATCTGGTTGGCGGTATCCATGGCGACGCCGACGACGATCAGCAGCGAGGTTCCACCAAAGTAAAAGTTCATATGCAGGCCATTGGTGATGAAGGTGGGCAGATGCTCAAAGATGCCGCCGACCAGCCAGAGGTGATTCAGATGGAAGCCAGAGAGAAAGAAGGTCGGCACCAGCGAGATCAGGATCAGGTAGACGGCACCCACCAGCGTGATGCGGGTGAGGATGTCGTTGATGTAGTCCGAGGTACGGCGGCCGGGGCGGATGCCAGGGATAAAGGAGCCCGACTTGCGCATGTTGTCGGCGATGTCGTCCGGACGAAAGACGATGGAGATGTAGAAGTAGGCGAAGAAAATGATCGCGCCCATGTACAGCAGCTCGTACCATGGCTCGCCCGGTTGCAGGTTTTGCATGAAATTGGAAAGAAACTTGTTGGACTGCACAAAACCCATCTGGCCGAAGAGCAACGGTGCCGAGAGGATGGAGCTGGCGAAGATGACCGGCATGACGCCGCCGGAGTTTACCTTGAGAGGCAAGTGCGAGCTGACGCCGCCCATCTGGCGGCGGCCGACGATGCGGCGGGCCGATTGGACAGGGATGCGGCGCTCGGATCGCTCGACGTAGACGATGAAGGCTACCAGGCCTACCATCGCTACCAGCAGTAGCAGAACGGCAAGCACCGTAAAGGAGCCCCAGGCGTTGGTGCGAACCTTGTCGGCCAGGTCGGCGATGCCGCGGGGCAGGCCGACGACGATGCCGGCGAAGATGAGCAGGCTCATGCCGTTGCCGATGCCGCGGTCGGTGATCTGCTCACCTAGCCACATGATGAAGGCCGTGCCGGTAGTCAGGGTGAGAACCGTGAGAGCAATGAAGCCCGCGCCGGAGATGGACCCGATGACCATGCCCTGGCTGTTCAGGCCGAAGGCGATGGCAATGGACTGGAAGGCAGCCAGGATGACGGTGACGTAGCGCGTCCACTGGGTAATCTTGCGGCGACCCAACTCGCCTTCTTTCTGAAGGCGGGCCAGCGGCTCATAGACCACGGTCAAAAGCTGGAAGATGATGGAGGCCGTGATGTACGGCATAATGCCCAGGGCAAAGATGGTGAAACGGCGCAGGTTGCCGCCGGAGAACATGTCCAGCAGGCCGAGAGCCGAGCCCCCCTGGGTGTGGAAGAAGTTTTCCAGAAGCTTGCTGTTGACACCCGGCGTGGGCAGAAACGCGCCCAGACGATAGATGCCCAGCATGGCGAAGGTAAAGAGTACGCGCTTGCGCAGGTCTGGAACGCGGAAGATATTGAGAAACTTTTCCAACATAACTGAGAGATCCACTCCACTCGCCCGGCGAGGTCCGATTAAGGCGACTTCTGAACCTGACTTCTAAACCAGCACTACAGATTTATCCTACTCCTCCGAAAGCCGAAACGGGCCCGTCTGGACCCGTTCGTAAGAGGAGAAACTAGGCGGCTGCGGGCGCGCCGGCGACAGTGGCCTTACCGCCTGCCTTTTCGATCTTTTCCTGGGCGGATTTGGAAAACTTGTGGGCAGTGATAGCGATCGCCGAGGTCAGCTCGCCACTGCCGAGAATCTTGATCAGCGCCTTCTTGCTGCTGGCGAGGCCGAGTTTTTTGTAGTCGTCGAGGGCAATTTCGGTGACATTCTTTTCGGCGGCGACGGCAGCGATGCGGGTCAGGTTGATGACCGTGTACTCGGTGCGGAAGATGTTGGTGAATCCGCGCTTGGGTAGACGGCGATGCAGCGGCATCTGGCCGCCTTCGAAGCCACGCATGAGGCTGGAGCCGGAGCGCGATCCCTGGCCCTTGTGGCCGCGGGTTGAAGTCTTGCCCATGCCGGAGCCCATACCGCGGCCGACACGCTTGCGCCCGATGTTTGCCTTCTTGGGGGCGCGCAGATTGGATAGATTCTTTGCCATGATTTTCCTCGCTCATGCGCCGGGCCGAGGGTGTCGGCACGACTCGCGTTTTCTTGAGGGTTCAGAGATCAGAGGTCAGGGATCAGAATTTGAAGCGCCTGATTCCTGATCTCTAAAACCTGATCCCTAATCGATGATGCGGACCAGGTGCGGGACGGTCTTGACCATGCCGCGGACCGATTCGTTGTCGACCCGCTCGACGATCTGGTTGAGGCGCGTGAAGCCCAGGCCCTTGATGACCAGCTTGTGCTTGACGGGCGTCGAGATCGCGGAGCGGTAGTACTCGATGCGGATCTTTTTGCTTTCTGCCATGACTAGAGCTCCTCTACCGTCTTGCCGCGCATCAGGGCCACTTCAGCCTTGTCGCGCAACTGGGTCAGCGCGTCGAAGGTGGCCTTGATGACGTTGTGCGGGTTGGCGGTGCCGAGCGACTTGGTGAGCACGTTCTGCACGCCGGCCGAGGTCATCACAGCGCGGACGGCACCGCCGGCGATGACGCCCGTTCCCTCAGGGGCCGGCTTGAGCAGCACGTGTCCCGAGCCGTAGCGGCCCAGCACCTGGTGCGGAATGGTGGTGGTGGTCAGGTTGACCTTGACCAGGTTCTTCTTGGCGGATTCGATTGCTTTGCGGATCGCCTGGGGAACTTCCTTGGCCTTGCCAGCGCCGTGCCCCACGACTCCGGCAGTTGCATCGCCGACCACGACCAGGGCTGCGAAGGACATGTTCTTACCGCCCTTGACGACCTTGGTGACGCGGTTGATCGACACGACCTGATCGGTCAGCTTGAAGTGATTTGCGTCGAGTTTCTTTGTAAATGCCATGTGTTCTTCCGGCCTCCTCGGCCATTGATCTTGGTGATTCTTAGAAATCCAGACCGGCTTCGCGCGCGGCATCGGCCAGCGCCTTGATGCGCCCGTGGTAAAGATAGCCGCCACGGTCGAAAACCACTTTCTTGACGCCCTTGGCGATAGCCTGCTCGGCGACCAGCTTGCCGACTTCCTTGGCAGCCGCCACGTTGCCGCCGGCGTTGATCTTGCCGGCCAGGGTGGAGGCGGAGGCGATGGTTTCGCCCTTCAGATCGTCGATGACCTGAGCGTAGATGTGGTTGAGCGAGCGGTAGACGTTCAGGCGCGGACGCTCGGCAGTGCCGGAGAGCTTCTGGCGAATGCGGAAGTGGACCCGGCTGCGAATCTGGTTTCGTTCTGTCTTGGCAATCATCTTCGTTTCTTCCTATCAGCGGAGCCGCCCTGCGGCCCCGTTCGGTTAGCTGTTACTTAGAGCCTGACTTGCCGGCCTTCTTCTTGAGTTTCTCGCCGGTGTAGCGTACGCCCTTGTTCTTGTAGGGGTCCGGCTTACGCAGAGACCGCATATCGGCAGCGACCTGGCCGACCTGCTGGCGATCGATGCCGGAGATGGTCAGGTGGGTCTGCTTGGGATCGATGGCGACTTCGATGCCCGTGGGCAGAGGGAACTCGATCGGATGCGAGTAGCCGAGGGTGAATACGACCATGCCCTTACCCTTGAGCTCAGCGCGGTAGCCGATGCCGACAATGTCCAGATCCTTGGTCCAACCCTGGGTGACACCGTGTACGGCGTTGTAAACCAGCGCGCGGGTGAGGCCGTGGAAGGCAGCAGCCTTGTCGCTGTCGCGGTTGACGTTGAGGACGCCGTCACCTTTTTCCAGGGTGATGCCGGGCGCGATGAGCGCGGAGACTTTGCCCTTGGGGCCTTCGACGAGCACGGTGTTGCCATTGACGGTGTACTTCACGCCAGCGGGCAACGGAATCGGTTTCTTACCAATACGCGACATTGAATCTTCCTTATGCGGCTTGCGAGTCCCTTAAGAAGCCTTTGCTCCCAAGTTCCACTGCAGCCATACTGCAAACTTCAACAACCGCCGGATGGGATACGCCGAAGGCGTCCGCCCGCACGGCAGGTGCCTACCAGACTTCGCAGAGGATCTCGCCGCCTACGCCTTCGCGGCGTGCCTGGCGGCCGGTCATGACGCCCTTGGGGGTGGTCATGATGGAGATGCCGAGGCCGCCCTGGACGCGCTTGATCTCATCGCGGCCGATATAGACACGGCAGCCGGGACGCGAGACGCGGGCCAGATCGCGGATGGCAGCTTCAGAGCCCGCGCCGTACTTGAGATACACGCGCAGGATGGACTTGCCCTCTTCTTCCTGGGTCTTGTAGTTCGAGATATAGCCCTCTTCCTTGAGGATGCGGGCGATCTCGGCCTTCAACTTCGAGGCTGGAACATCCAGCTTCTGGTGGCGTGCGCGGATCGCATTCCGGATGCGCGCCAGAAAATCTGCAACAGGGTCGGTCAGACTCATTCCTTCTCCTTCATCCCCCGTTCGCTCTACTTATGCGGTAGAGAACCTGCGGGGATGTTTACTACAGTTGTCAGGGGTCAGGTCTCAGGGTTCAGGCTGGTCTTCACTGACCACTGATCTCTGATGCCCGCCTTACTACCAGCTCGATTTCACGACGCCAGGGATCTCACCTTTGTGAGCCAGGCTGCGGAAGCACAGACGGCAGATGCCAAACTTGCGGAGGAACGCACGCGGACGTCCGCAGAGCTGGCAGCGGTTATGTTGGCGCGACTTGAACTTTGGCTTGCGCGCGTCTTTCACTCGTTTTGCAGTAGTTGCCATGTTTCCTCGTATTTCTTTGCTTACAAACGCTTCCGGCTTGCGCCGGCCTGCTTATGCACCTTGGCGGAAAGGCATCCCAAATCCGCGCAACAGCGCGCGAGCCGAGTTATCGTCCTTGGCGGTGGTCACAATGGTGATGTTCATGCCCTTCAGCTTTTCGACCTTGGAGTAATCGATCTCCGGAAAGATAAGCTGATCGCGCAGGCCGAGGGTGTAGTTGCCGCGGCCGTCAAAACTCTTGGTGGAGACGCCACGAAAATCGCGAACGCGGGGCAGAGCCGTCGAGATCAGGCGGTCCAGAAATTCATACATGGCGTCCGAACGCAGCGTAACCATGGCGCCGATCGACATGCCGGCGCGTACCTTGAAGGCGGCAATCGACTTCTTGGCCTTGGTGGTCACCGGCTTCTGCCCGGTGATCTGGCCCAGATCGGCAACCAGCGGATCAAGCAGCTTGGTGTTCTGCGTGGCTTCGCCCAGGCCCATGTTGACGACGATCTTTTCGATTCTGGGCACGGCCATGATGTTGTCCAGACCCAGCTCTTTCTGGAGCGCGGTGCGGATCTCGGTGTTGTACTTCTCTTTCAAACGTGCTGCCATTGCTTCGCTCTCTTTCTTCCGGTCTTCGGATTGGCCGCTCTCGCGAAGGGCCGTTTACCGTTGCGGAAGGTGTTTCGTTGACTCAATGAAACTACTTCGCCTTGGTCGGGAGCGCCGTGCCGCACTTCTTGCAGATGCGGGTCTTGGTGTCGCCCTCGACCTTGAAGCCGATGCGGGTTGCCTTGCCGCAGCTGGAGCAAACCAGCGCTACATTCGAAACATGCAGCGGGGATTCCTGCTCGGCGATGCCGCCCTTGGTGTTTTTGCCCGACTTGGAGCTGACCGTCTTCTTGACCACACGCACGTGCTCGACGAGGACGCGATCCTTGTCCGGGAAGACGCGCAGAACGCGTCCGCGCTTGCCGGCGTCTGATCCCGAGAGGACCTGAACCGTGTCGTTACGATGAATATTCAATCCAGCCATGTTCTTCTCTCACCCTGCCGCGACTTTGGAGTGACCCAGTTTGCGGCTGTAAAACTTCTTCTTTTGCCGATCCGGAGTTAGATAACTTCCGGAGCCAGCGAAACAATCTTCAAGAACTTCTTCTCACGCAGCTCGCGGGCAACCGGCCCGAAGACGCGCGTACCGACCGGCTCACCGGCTTCGTTGATCAGCACCGCGGCATTCTCGTCGAAGCGGATGTAGGTTCCATCGCGGCGGCGATACTCCTTGCGGGTGCGGACGATAACCGCCTTGACGACCTTACCCTTCTTGACGGTTCCGTCGGGCGAAGACTCCTTCACCGCGGCGGTAACCACATCGCCAAGACCAGCCTTCTTGCCGGAAGAGCCACCCAGGGGAAGGATTACCTGCAACTTGCGCGCGCCGGAGTTATCGGCTACTGCAAGCATTGTTCTCATCTGTACTGCCATGTGCTTACTCCTTCTCCCGGTGTGCGATCGCTCTCAAGGGCGATTCGGTTCCGGATCAATCTCGGATCAATCTTGGTACGACTTAGACAGCCTTGGGGGCTGTATCTTCAATCTGGTTCAGCGACGAGCGCCGAACAATCTCTTCCAAAGCCCAGCGCTTCAGCTTGCTCAGCGGGCGGCTCTCGCGAATGCGAACCACATCGCCGACGCGCGCGGAATTCTGCTCGTCATGGGCATAGAACTTCTTGTTGCTCTTCACAATGCGCTTGTACTTGGGGTGCGCCTTGCGCATTTCGACTTCGACAACGATGGTCTTGGACATCTTGGTCGAAACCACGTTGCCCACCTTCTCATTGCGGCGCGCCGGAGCTGCTGCTGTTGCCTGCGGAGTTTCTGTCGTGGCCGTCATAAATTACCTGGCCTCCTTCTTGGTCTTCTTTTTGGCCTTGGCGGGGGCGGCGGATACGGCAACCGGAGCCGCGCCGTGAATTCCAAGCGCGCGCTCTTTGGCGATTGTCTTGATGCGGGCGACGTCCTTGCGCAGTTCGCGCAGCTTCTTCACGCCCTCGTTCTGCCCCAGCTTGGCCTGGAAACGAATGCGGAAGATCTGCTCGGAGGCCTTGGTCTCTTCGCTCTTCAGCTCGTCGTCGCTCCAGTTACGAATCTTTGTCAGTTCCATCGTGTTCTCTCCGGGAGTTCCACTCAGGAACAACCCATTTCAAATCTTTACTGCGCTGCTTCCGCTTCAGCCGGAGCGTTCTTGATGATCGCCGGGCGCTGCACGAAGCGGGTCTTCAAGGGCAGCTTGTTGGCTGCCAGGCGCATGGCTTCCTGCGCGATCTCCGGCGTAACGCCTTCCATCTCGAAGAGGATCTTGCCGGGACGAACGACTGCCGCCCAGTGATCCAGAGCGCCCTTGCCCGAGCCCATTCGAACTTCAGCCGGCTTCTTGGTGACCGGCTTGTCGGGGAACAGACGCAGCCAGACCTTGCCGCCACGCTTGATGAAGCGGGTCATGGCGATACGGCTGGCTTCGATCTGGCGGTCGGTGATGTAGCCGCACTCCATGACCTTGAGCCCATATTCGCCAAACGAGAGAGTGGAGCCGCGCCAAGCCTTGCCGCGCATCTTACCCTTCTGCTGTTTGCGAAACTTGACTTTCTTTGGCATCAACATAGCAAAATCCTCGATTGCGAGGGATCAGAGATCAGGGTTCAGGGGTCAGCGCTTAACTGATTGACCTTACTCCGTACTCATTCCCAAATTAAAAATCTTGTACCGCGATCAGCGAACACTTTGACTGATCCCTGACCTCTGAAACCTGTCGCTACAGCTGGAAGGCACCTGCGCCAACGACAGCCGGCTGGCGGCGCTTCTGCTCGTAAATGTCACCGCGGTAGATCCAGGTCTTGACGCCGATGATTCCGTAGGTGGTGTGCGCCTCGGAGAAACCGTAGTCGATGTCGGCGCGCAGAGTATGCAGCGGCAGACGGCCTTGGAGATACCACTCGGAGCGGGCGATTTCATTGCCATTCAAGCGGCCCGAAACGCGCACCTTGATTCCCTTGCAGCCGAAGCGCAGAGCAGAATCGACGCTCTTGCGCATGGCGCGGCGGAAACCAACACGCTTTTCAAGCTGAAGGGCGATGTTCTCGGAGACCAGCTGGGCATCGAGCTCCGGCTTGTTGACTTCGAGAATGTCGATAAAGACATCGCGGCCGGTACGCTTGGCGAGATCGCCCTTGAGCTTCTCAATCTCCGAACCCTTGCGGCCGATGACGATACCCGGACGCGCGGTGCGGATGATGAAGCGCAGCTTGTTACCCGGACGCTCGATCTCAACCGAGCTGACGCCGGCGGCCTTCAGCTTGTCCTTGAGTTCTGCCTTGAGCTTGACGTCCTCGACCAGCAGCTTGGAGTAGTCGCGCACGCTGAACCAGCGCGAACGCCAGGGCTTATTGACGCCGAGCCGAAAACCATAAGGGTGGACTTTCTGTCCCATACTTTGCCTCTCAAATCCTTGACTACGTTGCTAACTCAATTTCAAAAACTACGCGGCTCTAACTAAGCAGCCTTGACCTTGCTGGTAACCTTGCGCGTGGTCTTGGCTGTGGTTTTGCCGGCCGACTTCTTGGCGGGCGATTTCTTCGCTGCCTTCGGCGCTTCGACCTTGGTTACCAGTTCCCCGTCGACAGCCCGCTCGGCCACGGTCACGATGATGTGGGTGAGGCGGCGCTGGTAGCCGTCAAGACGGCCCATGGGGGCAGGACGGATACGCTTCATGCGCGGCCCTTCATTGGCGATGGCCGTCTTGACGTACAGGTTGTCGACGTCCAGATCCAGACCGCGCTCGTCGGAAAGATATTTCGCGTTGTCCAGTGCCGAGGTGAGAACCTTATGCACCACCGGAGCGATCCGCTTCTTGGTGAAGGCCAACGTCTCAAGGGCCTTTTGCACTCCCTGGCCCTTGACCAGATTCAGCACCAGACGCGCCTTCTGCGGCGACACGCGCTGGAACCGTGCTTCGGCGCGATACTCGGGTTGGCTTGCTTTTGTCTCGACTGCCATTGTTCTACCCTTTCAATCTCTCGGGATTCGCAGAATCGGCTATTCCCTGATCCCTTGTTCCCTATTCCCTGTACTATCGAGCCTTCGCGCCCGACTCAGCCGACTTCTGGGTGTGTCCCTTGAAGGTGCGGGTCGGCGAAAACTCACCAAACTTGTGCCCCACCATGTTCTCCGTCACGTAGACCGGGATGAACTTGCGGCCGTTATGCACGGCAACGGTGTGGCCGATGAACTCGGGGAAGATAGTCGAGCGCCGCGACCAGGTCTTGACGACCTTCTTGTCATTGGCGGCATTGAGAACTTCCACCTTCTTGATCAGATGCTCGTCCACAAAGGGACCTTTTTTCGTCGAACGTGCCATAAAATCGTTGCTCCCTTTGCCTTATTTCGAGCGGCGGCTGACGATGAATGCATCGGTCCGCTTGTTGTTGCGTGTCTTGTAGCCACGTGTCGGCTGGCCCCACGGGGTTACCGGATGACGTCCGCCGGAGGTCTTGCCCTCGCCGCCGCCGTGCGGGTGATCCACTGGGTTCATCGAAACGCCGCGGTTGGTGGGGCGAATGCCCTTCCAGCGATTGCGCCCGGCCTTGCCGATGGCTACGTTCTCGTGGTCCGTGTTGCCGACCTGCCCGATGGTGGCCATGCAGTCGACCAGCACCCGGCGGGTTTCACCGGAGGGCAGTTTGAGCAGCGCGTAATCGCCTTCCTTGGCAACCAGCTGAGCCTGCGCACCGGCGGAACGGGCCATCTGCGCACCCTTGCCGGGACGGAGCTCGATGTTGTGAACCGTGGTGCCGGAGGGGATGTTCTTGAGCGGCAACGCATTGCCGATCAGGATGTCCGCTTCAGGGCCGCTCATGATCTTCTGCCCGACCTTCAGACCGACCGGCTGAATGATATAGCGCTTTTCGCCGTCGAGATAGTGAATGAGAGCGATGCGTGAGGAGCGGTTGGGATCGTATTCGATCGTCGCCACCGTGCCGGGGACACCGTACTTGTCACGCTTGAAGTCGATGAGCCGAATCTGCTTCTTGTGTCCGCCCCCGTGATGACGCATGGTCAGGTCACCCGAGTTGCGGCGGCCGCCGGTGCGCTGACGGGTCACCAGAAGCGGCTTGTGGGGCTCGTTGGTGGTGATGTCGTCATTGACCAGCGACGTCTTGAAGCGAAGCGTCGGCGTAATCGGTCTGTATGTCTTGATTGCCATCGTCAATTCCCGCCGTCCCGGCCCTTAACCTTTTGAGTTTCGTGCTGGACGGTTCTTATCGTTTCTCCGGGGACTCAATTCAACCCCGATAATTCTTCGTGCTGCTGAAACTGCTAATCCTGAAGCAAACTCTTGAAGCTGCCCAGGAGCTAGTAGTTGCTCACGTACTCCGGCATCTTTTCGCCGGACTTCAGGCGCACATACGCCTTCTTCCAGTCCGGCTTGTATCCGGAAAACTTGCCGCGGCGCCGTTCCTTGCCGAGCACGTTGGCGGTGCGGACGTTTTCGACCTTCACCTTGAAGAGCGCTTCAACGGCCTGCTTGACTTCAGTCTTGCTGGCGTTGGGAGCGACGTCGAAAACCAGCGTCCCCTCGGTTTCCTTGGCGGCCAATCCCTTTTCAGTGATCAGGGGCCGGCGGATGATTTCATAGAGTGTCGGCATTTATGCGACCTCCTTCTGTGCCGCCGCGAGCTTGCGCTTAGAGACGGTTTTGATCAGCGACTCGCCCAACTGCTCGATGGCCGCCTTGGATACGATGGCCCGCTCGTAGCGCAGCAGATCGTAGGGGTGGACTTCGTTGTTCAGAACCAGCTCAACGCGATCCAGATTGCGCACGCCGAGCACCAGGCCCTGGGTCAGGGTCTTGCCGCTTTCAACGATCAGCGTGGTGCGATTGGCGCCCAGCTTGTCGAGGGCCGCGCGATAGAGCTTGGTCTTGGCTCCGGCAATTTCAAGGGAGTCGACAATGGTCAGCTTGCCGTCGGCCAGCTTGGAAGCCAGAGCGGAGCGCAGAGCACCCAGCAGCTTCTTGCGCGGGAAGGCGTAATCGTAGCTGCGGGGCTGAGGTCCGTGGACCGTGCCGCCGTGACGCCATAGAGGAGAACGTACCGAGCCGATACGCGCGCGGCCGGTTCCCTTCTGCTTCCAGAGCTTCTTGCCCGAACCTGCAACCAGCTTACGGTTCTTGGTGGCGGCAGTACCCTGGCGCATGGCTGCGCGATAGTGCTTGACCGCTTCCCAGAGGAGAGCTTCGTTCACTTCGCTCGCGGCGAAGATCTCGTCCGCGAGATCGACCGTGCCGACCTTGTCTCCGTTCAGATTGACTACATCTACGTTTGCCATCGTCTTCTTCTTCTCCCAGCGATACTCAAGCCGCCGGGTCAAATCTTTGATCAGAAACCACAACTACCGAATCATCCAGAAACCAGCGCGAAGCGCGTTTGCCTGGACGGCCAGTCCCGGCAGGTCCTACTTCTTCTTGCTGCCGGAGGCCTTCTTCGAAGCCTTCAGCGGATCGACCGTGCCGGCGCCGGCAAAGCCACGACGCTCGCGCGGCGGAGCCTTGGCCTTGGAGATCAGCACATAGCCATCACGCGGGCCAGGTACTGCACCCTCAACCATGATCAGGTTCTCTTCCAGGTCGATGCCGCGAATGCGCAGGTTGCGCACCGTGACCTGATCCACTCCAAAATGCCCCGGCATGCGCTGCCCTGGGAATACGCGGGACGGAAAGCTCGAAGCGCCAATCGAACCCTGCACCTGGAACATGTGTCCGTGCGACTTGGGACCGCCGCCAAAACCGTGACGGCGAACCACGCCCGCGAATCCACGGCCCTTGGAGGTACCAATCACATCGACAAACTTTTCGCTCTCGAAGATGTCGACCAGAACACGATCCCCGGCCTTGACATTCTCTTCGCCCTCAGCGGCCGCTTCCAGGCCCACTTCGCGAATCTCCTTGACCGGCGGCACATCGTGCTTGGCGAAGTGCCCAGCAAGCGGCTTGGTGACACGCGAGGCCTTGACGAACTCGACCAGGCCGATCTGCGCCGCTTCATAGCCGTCTTTCGCTGCCGTTTTGAGCTGCGTAATCACGCACGGGCCGGCCTGCAGGACGGTGATGGGGTGAACGTCACCCTTCTCATCGAATACCTGCGTCATGCCGATTTTTTTACCGAGAATTCCTGTAACTGACATAGTTTCCTTTCCTCATCATGCGAAGGTATTTCTCAGGCCCCGCACTGCCGGAGTTGTTGGCCTACTTCTCGAAGGCCTTGATTTCAACGTCCACGCCGGCGGGGAGATCGAGCTTCATCAGCGCGTCCACAGTCTGCTGGGTGGGTTCGAGGATGTCGATCAGGCGCTTGTGCGTCCGGATCTCAAAAGCCTCACGGGATTTCTTGTCGACGTGCGGGGAACGCAGCACGCAATATTTATTCTTCACTGTCGGCAGCGGGATCGGGCCGGCGACTTGTGCTCCGGTGCGCTTCGCGGTTTCAACGATCTCGCCCGTCGAAGTATCCAGTACGCGGTAGTCGTATGCCTTCAGCCGAATTCGAATTCTCTGTCCTACCATGTGCTCTTCCAGTTCTCAGTTGTCAGAGATCAGAGATCAGCTTTCGCTGATCCCTGCCCCCTGCTCTCTGTTCTCTCGTTACTTACGCGATGATCTCGCTGATGGCTCCGGCGCCTACGGTCCTGCCGCCTTCGCGGATAGCGAAGCGCAGGCCCTTTTCCATGGCCACCGGCGTGTGCAGCTCGATCTCCAGCTGGATGTTGTCGCCCGGCATCACCATCTCCGTGCCTTCCGGAAGCTTCGCCGTGCCCGTTACGTCCGTGGTGCGGAAGTAGAACTGGGGACGGTAGCCGTTGAAGAACGGAGTGTGACGCCCGCCTTCTTCCTTCGAGAGCACGTAGACTTCGCCCTTGAACTTGGTGTGCGGCTTGATCGAACCCGTCTTGGCCAGAACCATGCCGCGCTCCACGTCTTCCTTGGGAATGCCGCGCAGCAGCAGTCCGGCATTGTCGCCGGCCAGGCCTTCGTCCAACTGCTTCTTGAACATCTCGACGCCGGTCACAACCGTCTTGCGCGTCTCGCGGAAGCCGACGATCTCGACTTCTTCGCCCACCTTCACCTTGCCGCGCTCGATACGGCCCGTAACCACCGTGCCGCGTCCGGAGATCGAGAAGATATCTTCGATCGGCATCAGGAAGGGCAGATCCACCATGCGGTCAGGCTGCGGAACATACTTGTCCACCTGATCCATCAGCTCGTCGATCTTGGCTTCCCACTGCGCTTCGCCGTTCAACGCGCCGAGCGCCGAGCCGCGAACCACCGGGGTCGCGTCGCCCGGGAACTGGTACTTGTCGAGCAGCTCGCGCACTTCCATCTCCACCAGCTCGATCAGCTCTTCGTCCTCAACCGCGTCGCACTTGTTCAGGAAGACAACCAGCGAAGGAACGCCGACCTGGCGGGCCAGCAGAACGTGCTCCTTGGTCTGAGGCATCGGGCCGTCGGTGGCCGCAACCACCAGAATGCCGCCGTCCATCTGCGCCGCGCCGGTGATCATGTTCTTGATGTAGTCGGCGTGGCCCGGGCAATCCACGTGCGCGTAGTGACGGTTGGCCGTCTCATACTCCACGTGCGCCGTCGCGATCGTGATACCGCGCTCCCGCTCTTCAGGCGCATTATCAATCGTGTCGAACGAACGGAAGGTGTTCTTCGGATTGTGCTTGGACAACACCTTGGTGATCGCCGCCGTCAACGTCGTCTTGCCGTGATCGATGTGACCAATCGTTCCTACGTTTACGTGCGGCTTAGAACGATCAAATTTTTCCTTCGCCATATCCCTGTCCCCAAATCCTTTTCCCAGTTCTTACTGCTTCCCACTCTCGGGGCGCCGGCGACCCGGCTCCAGCCCCCAAAAAA
>Ga0207711_10000085_pt1 | contig 99467 bp, 107 predicted proteins | sample KBSS34metaG_FD_184401 | JGI IMG/M metagenome (GOLD analysis project Ga0207711, IMG submission 184401) | Switchgrass rhizosphere microbial communities from Kellogg Biological Station, Michigan, USA - KBS S3-4 metaG (SPAdes) (version 2) | ecosystem: Host-associated > Plants > Roots > Rhizosphere... | reverse complement strand
GACAAGACCACCGGCCGCCTCACCGCGGTGTTCACCGACCTCCCCCAGGTCCCGGTGGAAGAGATCGACTTGAACGTCTGGGGCGGCCCGAGGGCGCCGCTGCAGAACCCCGACCACTGCGGCACCTTCACCACCGACTTCTCCTTCAGCCCCCACTCGAACGACCCGGTGGCAACCGGCCAGAGCCAGATGCAGATCACCGAAGGCTGCAACCAGCCCTTCAACCCGGCTCTGAAGGCCGGGGTCACCGAACCGACCGCCGGCAAATACAGCCCCTTCGTCTTCGACCTCACCCGCCCCGACGGAGATCAGGCCCTGCGCGGCTTCACCCTGCACCTCCCGGATGGGGAGCTCGCAAAGCCGAAGGGCGTGCCGCTCTGCTCTGATGCTGACGCAGCCGCCGCCAACTGCCCGCAGGGATCGCGGATCGGCTCGTTGCAGGCCACCACCGGCCCGGGCCCCGAACCCTTCACCCTGCCCGAGCCCGGTAAGGCTGCCCCGCAGATCTACCTCTCGGGCCCCTACCAGGGAGCACCCTTCTCGATCGTCAGCGAGGTCCCCGCCCAGGCCGGGCCCTTCGACCTCGGGACGATCGCGGTGCGCTCCGCCCTGCTGGTCGATCCCGAAACCGGGCAGGCCTCGGTCAAGGCCGACCCCCTTCCCCAGTTCTTCGAAGGGGTGGGGATTGCCTACCGCCACCTCCACGCGGTCGTCGACCGACCCGAATTCAACCTCAACCCGACCGACTGCTCGGAGATGGCGGTCACCGCCGATGCCACCTCCACCCAGGGCACCGTCGCCCACCCCTCCGCCCGCTTCGGAGTCGACGGCTGCAAGGCGCTCAAGTTCAAGCCAAAGCTCACGCTGCGGTTGAAGGGCGGCACCAAGCGCGCCCAATACCCGGCCTTCTCGGCCACGCTCAAGGCGCGCAAGGGCGATGCCAACATCGCCTATACCTCGGTCGCCCTGCCGCACTCGGAGTTCATCGCCCAGGAGCATTTCGTGACGATCTGCACCCGGGTGCAGTTCGCCGCCGACAAATGCCCGAAAGGCTCGATCTACGGCAAGGCCAAGGCAATCACCCCCCTCCTCGACAAGCCGCTCTCGGGCCCGGTCTACCTCAGGAGCTCGAACCACCCGCTTCCCGACCTGGTGGTGAAACTGGGCGGGGAACTGGAGATCGTCCTCGTCGGCCACGTCGACTCGGTGAACGGCGGCCTTCGCACCCGCTTCGAAACGGTCCCCGACGCGCCGGTGACGAAGTTCACCCTGCAGATGCGGGGCGGCAAGAAGGGGCTGTTCGTCAACTCCACCGACATCTGCCGCCGCCCCCAAAAGGCGAGGGTTCAGATGAAAGCCCAGAACGGGCGGGTGGTGCAGTTCGGGGCGCCGCTCAAGAGCGACGGCTGCGCGAAGAAGAAGCACGGCAAGCCGAAGAAACACAACTGAGGATCCACAAGGGAGGGAGACCTAGATGCTGAAGAGACTCCACAACAGGCTCGGCACCGCCGGCTTGGTGGTCGCCGTGGCGGCGCTCGTCGCCGCGGTGGCGGGCACCGCCTTCGCCGCCGGTGGGCTGACCAAGAAGCAGGAAAAGCAGGTCGTCAAGATCGCCAAGAAGTACGCGGGAAAGCAAGGGCCTCAGGGGCCGAAGGGCGATGCTGGGCCCAAGGGCGATGCCGGCGCGGCCGGGCCGCAGGGACCAAAGGGGGATCAGGGGCCGAAAGGAGATCCCGGCAATGAAGGGCCTCCGGGGCCGACCGAACTAGAGCTTCCTCCTGGCAAGACGATGACCGGGGTTTGGTCATACCGTGGTGAAGATGAAAGTCGTTACATCGTCGACGTGAGCTTCCCTCTGCGTGCTGAAGGAATCACCGAAGGGATCTTCTCGGGTCCCGGCACCAAAGAGTGCCCCGGCGATGCCACCGAACCGGAAGCCGCTCGTGGATTTTTCTGCCTTTACACGTCTTACAAAGAAAATTCACTGTTCGAAAATGAAGTGGCCGGCGATCCCACCCGAGCGGATTTGAGCAGCGGGCGGTTCTTCAGTTACAAGCCTGCAGAACCGGGTGTGTCTTTCGCGCGCGGCAGCTGGGCAGTTACCGCACGGTGCCCGATCGACAAAGAAACCGGTGAAGAACTGCTGCAGTGTTGAGGTTCGCAGACTAGTGCGGTGGGTCCAGTCCTTCCGCCAGCTCTTCCTGGAATTGCGTTTAAAGACAAGCGCTTAGGCGCCGACGAGGATCTCGACCAGCCGGTCGGGGTCCTTGTCGTACTCCAGCTCCTGGGCGCTTGAGGTGGCCAGCACACCTTCCATCCTGCGTAGGATAGTCACCATGACACCCACATTGGTGGCCAAGCAGCAATCCTGTGTTCGTATCGCCGTGGTGTCCTGTGCAGGCTCGTAGGTCTTAGCGGTTTTGAGTCACTGAGCGCCAAATCCATGTAGGCGACTTGTGTCACCCGACCGCTTTTCAGCTCTTTCCAAAATTGCAGGAGAAACGTCGGTAGCAATGGAGAAGAAAAGCCGGCCCGTAGGCCACCCGAGCGTCGCGGGCGCTCACACACCCTTGATCGATCACAAAGCGCTGGTAGAAGTTCCAATCGAATCATCCCGTCCAATCGGGCGGCAGCAAAGAGCCCTCGAGACGCGCGTCTTGCAGGCAAGCGCCCCGAGAGCTCGATCAACGCCCAGCCAAGCTGGGCATCAAGGAAAGGAAGTATCTCATGAGCAAGAAGCTCATCACGGCCTGTTTGGGCGTGCTGGCCCTCGCGGCCTTCGCCCTGCCGGCGAACGCGTTGGCTGTCAGTGCAACCCTTACACATCCGACAGGCACGGCCCTGGCACCGAAATTCGACGAAGCAGGGAAATCAAAAAACTGTGCGGAAGGGGGCACTTGTCTCACAGGAACAAATATCGGAGCCATCATTTTTAAAAATGACGCTGGAACGAGCACGCTCTTCGAATGCACTAGCGCGGTCCTGACAGGAGCCCTGACAAAGAACAGCGGGGGCCACATCGAAGGCGACATCACCACAGCGACATTCGCGGGAAATGGGACCGAATTCAACGGAATGAAGGAGTGCCCCAGCGGGTTGATAGGTCCATTTACCCCGACAACCAACGGCACACACGCAAAATTTACAGGCGGCGCCAAAGAAAAAGTCGACGGTGAAGACGTCGAAAACGGGACGCCGTGGTGTGTCACAGCCGGTGGGGAACTGCCTGCGAACACGTTCTCGGTCCGCGGCGGCACATGTAGCGAAGCGGCAAGGCCGATTACATTCGTGCTCGATGCCACAGGCGCCGGGGAATGCAAATACACCCGGTCCACGGCGATCACCGGCACCTACACAACAGACACCAGCGGCGACGCGATCGCAACTATCTCACCCAACGCAACCTCGACATTTGCCAAGGAGGCCGGCGGCGTGCTCTGCCAGAGCGCTTTCACGTTCAGCATGCAGTTCACACTGGAGACAGATACGTCTCCTGCATCACCGGTGTGGATCTCGTAGCGATCTAGCCGCAGCCTAACGAGCTACCTCGAGGCCGCCCACGGGAGTGGGCGGCCTTCTGGATCTTATGGGGCGCAAGGAGCACGAACGAGTACCCATAGTCACCCCGTGACGGGAGCCGTTTTAGGCCATTTACAGGGAAAAAGGGCCTTTCGGGATTAAGAAAGGAAATGGCGCTGCCCGCCGGCGTTCCTTGACTCTGCCAGAGCCATATTCATATCTTGCCGCCGAGTTCTTTAAGTGGGAGATGGATAAATCCTGGATCGGGTTCCGAAAGGACCTCGGTGGCCCGCGATGGCGGGATCTGATCCGGCTAGCAGTGGTTCCAAGGGGGAGTCAAGAAAATGGTTGGACGAATTCGCAACCGATTCGGCGCGGCCGGATTGGTAGTTGCCATCCTGGCTTTGATTGTTGCCCTGGCCGGCACGGCGGTTGCGGCTAAGAGCGTGTTCACCAAGAAGCAGGAAAAGCAGATCATCAAGATCGCCAAGCAGTACGCCGGCAAGAACGGCAAAGATGGCGCTACCGGTCCCGCCGGATCCCAAGGGCCGGCTGGCGCAAAGGGCGACACCGGCGCGCCCGGACCGGAAGGACCGGAAGGACCGCAGGGTGAACCCGGTGAAGATGGGTCGCCTTGGACTGTCGGCGGGGTTTTGCCCAGTAAAGAGAGCCTCTACGGACACTGGGCCGCATTTGCCTCTGAACTTAGCCTGAGCGACATCTCGTTCGGTCTCAAGCTGGCATCGAAACCGACCGCAGTGGTCGTCCCAGCTGGCGAAACCAAACCTGGATGTTCCGGTGACGACGCGGAACCTACGGCCGATCCCGGCAAACTCTGTGTCTACGTGACCGAAGCTGCGGCCGCGCCCGAAATTGAAAACGTGGACACCATGGGCGCTGTGGTCAAGTTGATTGGCACCCCCGCCTTCGGTGTAGGGACCTGGGCGGTAACCGCTCCCTGAGAATTAGCCCGCGAATGATCATCCCCCGGGGCGGCGATTCCGCCTCGGGGGTTTGATCAGAAGCAACGCAGTTTCCTGGCGCCGGCCGCCTTAGACTCTGGCGGCGCCCATGGTCCATTCCAAGCCTCTCCGACTCGAATGGCTTCCGGCCGTGGCGCTCAGCTCTTTGCTGGCGCTGCTGATGCTGATCTGGAGCCCGCCTGTCGGGGACCTTGCCGCGCAGGTATTTCGAACTGAGCTGTTTCAGCGCGCTGGCCTCGCGATCTGGAACGGCAGTTGGTACGGGGGGCATTACACGCTCACCTACAGCCTGCTGTTCCCGCCGCTCGCCGCCCTGCTGGGGCCGCAGGTGGTGGGCATGCTCTCGGTGGTCGCCTCCTCGTACCTGTTCGACCGCCTGGTCCGTGACCGCTGGGGAGTCGAGGCGCGCTGGGCGACGCTTTGGTTCGCCGCCGGCGTCGTCACCCTCCTCGCCGACGGGCAGCTGACCTTTGCCCTCGGCGTCGCCTTCGGCCTTGCCGCCCTGCGCTGCCTGCAGCTCGAGCGCAGCGCGCTCACCCTTCTCGCCGCCGCGGCCTGCCCGCTGGCTAGTCCGGTGGCCGGCGCCTTCCTCGCCGGCGTGCTGATCGTCGGCGCAATCGAGCCGCGCCGCCGCCCGCGGCCCCTGCCCCTCGTCGCCGGCGCCATCGCCCTCTTCATCACCGTCGCCCCCAACGTCGCCTTCCCCGAAGCCGGCCACTTCCCCTTCGTCTCCTCCTCCTACATCGCGATCCCGCTCTGGTGCGCCGGTGCCCTCCTCCTCACCCACGGTGTCCGCGACGAGGAGAAGCTGCTGCGCCGCGTCATCCTCGGCTACCTCCTCGCCTCGACCCTGATCTGGCTCACCCCGAACGCGCTTGGCGGCAACGCGGTCCGCCTCGGCGCCCTCTTCGGCGGCCCGGTCCTTGCCGCCGTCCTGCTCTCGCGCCGCCCCCGCCCCGCCGTCCCGACGTGGCTCTTCGCCCCGGTCCTCGTCCTCGCGATCGCCGGCAGCCTCTATTGGCAGCTGACCGCCAGCGTCACCCAGATTGCCCGCTCGGTAGGCGACCCCTCGACCACCTCGGCCTACTTCCACCCCGCAGCCCGCTGGCTGCGTGCCCACGGCGGCAGCGGCGCCCGGATCGAGGTGCCGCCGACCGCTAACCACTGGGAGTCCGCCTACCTGGCGCCGAAGTTCGAGCTCGCCCGCGGCTGGCTGCGCCAGCTCGACACCACCCGCGACGACCTCTTCTATAAGGACAAGGCGTTGACGCCCACCAGCTACGGCGCCTGGCTCCGCGCCAACGCGATCTCCTACGTCGCCCTCCCCGACGCGCCGCTCGACTACTCCTCCCAGGAAGAGCGCCGGCTGATCCTCAGCGCCCCGCCCTACCTCAGCCTGCGCTTCCAGTCCGAGCACTGGCGCATCTACGCGGTGCGGGACCCGAAGCCGCTCGTCACCCCGCTCGGCAGCGCCGCCGCCGAGACCCGCTGGATCGGCCGCCAGGGCTTCGCCCTCGACGTCGAGCGCCCCGGCGAGTTCCTCGTCCGCGTCAACTTCACCCCCTACTGGTCGATCTCTCACGGCGCCGGCTGCATTCTCCGCCGCGGCGACTGGACCGTCGCCCGCGCCTCCCGCCCCGGCATCTTCCGCGTCGCCGCCGATTTCTCCGTCGGCCGCGCCTGGAACGCGGTCACCGGCGCCAAGAAGACCTGTTAGCGCGGGGGTGAAGAGTCGATGGATACTTCTCGAGCCTGACGTCCCAGCACTAACGAATAGCGGTCGATGAAGGTCTCGGCGAATTCCCCGAGACCCTTGTCTCCGGTGGCCTCCTGCGAAACCGAGGTGAACTTAACCCCTTCGATTCCGCACGGCACGATCCACTCGAATGGCTGCAGGTCGTTACTGACGTTGATCGCGAGGCCGTGGGTGGTGACGCCACGGCTCACGTGCAGGCCTATCGAGGCGATCTTCCGGGCTGGAGATGCCGAGAGGGTTGGTGGTGGATCGCCCCGGGTCCAGACGCCGGTCAGGCCGTCGATGGTTTGAGCCGGAACCCCGACTTCGTTCAGCGCGCCGATGATCACCCGCTCGAGCGCGCGAACGTAAGCGTGGACATCGTTTCCGTAGGCACCCAGATGGACGATCGGGTAGGCGACCAGCTGGCCGGGGCCGTGGTAGGTGACCAGACCGCCGCGGTCGGTGTCGCGGACTTCAATGCCCTGGGCTTCGTACCACTCGATGCCCATCGGCAGTTCCTCGGGTTTGGAGCGGCGGCCGCGGGTGTAGGTGGGGGGGTGCTCGAGGAGGAGGAGGACATCGGGGACTTCGTTGCGGCGGCGTTGCTCGGCCAGTTCTTCCTGCAGCTCCCAGGCCTCGAGGTAGGGGACGACCCCTAGGCGCTTGACCAGAACCTCATCAGTCATTGGCGAATCGTTGCAGGTGGTCCCTTGAAACCCGCGGGAATCAGCTGAGAGTGGCGAGCGCCGCGCTCACCACGTGCTCCTCGTGCGGGATCGCCGCCTGCTCGAGGCGTTTGGAGTAGGGCATGTGGACGTCGGCGCCGGTGACGCGCTGGACCGGGGCGTCGAGGTAGTCGAAGGCCTGCTCGGTGATCAGGGTGGCCAGGTTGGCACCGACGCCGCCGTGGGGCCAGCCCTCCTCGACGATCACCGCGCGGTTGGTCTTGCGGACCGAGGCGAGGATCGTGTCGAGGTCGAGCGGGCGCAGGGTGCGCGGGTCGATCACCTCGGCCCCGACGCTGTGCTCGCTCGCCAGCTGCTCGGCCGCCCGCTCTGCGACCTGCGCCATCTTCAGCACCCCGATGATCGTCACGTCCTCGCCCTCGCGCCGCACCGCCGCTTCGCCGAAGCGCAGCGGCTCGCCATCTCCCTCGGGCACCTCGCCGCGCGTCCCGTACAGGCTCTCGTGCTCGATGAAGACGACCGGGTTCGGGTCGCGGATCGCCGCCTTCAGCAGCGCCTTCCCGTCGGCCGGGGTCGAGGGGCAGGCGACCAGCAGGCCCGGCACCTGTAGGAAGAGCGCCTCGAAGGAGTGGGAGTGGGTGGGGCCGAGCTGGTGGCCGCCGCCGCCCGGCATCCGGATCACCAGCGGCACCCGCGCCTGCCCGTTGAACATGTAGGGGATCGCGGCGGCGTGATTGACGATCTGGTCCAGCGCCAGCAGGCTGAAGTTGACCGTCATCAGCTCGACGATCGGCCGCAGCCCGTTCATCGCCGCCCCGACGCCCATGCCGACGATCGTGTTCTCGGAGATCGGCGTGTCGCGCACCCGCCGCTCGCCGAACTCGTCGAGCAGCCCTTCGGTCACCTTGAACGCGCCCTGAAAGACCGCCACGTCCTCACCCATCACGAAGACGCTCTCGTCACGGCGCATCTCCTCGGCCATCGCGTCGCGCAGCGCTTCCCGCATCCGCAGCTCCGCCATCAGGTCGCCTCCTCCTCGGGCTCGTCGCCGACCTCGTAGGCGGCGCTGACCCGCGGCTCGGTCCCCTCCTGCGCGTCGCCATGGGTCGCCGGATTCGGCCGCTCGCCCGCCGGCTCCTCCGCATAAGCCGCCCCCGCCTCGGCCAGCTCCCGCGCCGCCGCCGGGATCTCGTCTTCGCGCTCGCCGCGGTGCGGCTCCGGGCTGCGCTCGTCGACCGCGTACCAGCCGTCGGCCTCGGTGTGCGCGTAGAGCCCTTCGTACATCGTCGCCAGCTCCGGCTCGGGCGAGGCCTCGGCAAACTCGACCGCGCCCTTGACCGTCGCCTCCGCCGCGTCGCGCACCTGCTGCACCTCGCGCTCCCCCAGCACCCCCGCATCGACGCAGCGCCGGGCGAAGGTCTCGATCGGGTCTTTCTCCTGCCACTCCTCGACCTCGTCGCGCTCCCGGTAGACCTCCGGGTCGGCGGCGGAGTGGCCGCGGTAGCGGTAGGTGAAGGCCTCGAGCAGGGTCGGCCGCTGCTCCTCGCGGGCGAGCCGCAGCCCCTCTTCGACCCCCTCGCGCACGGCCATCACGTCCATCCCGTCGACCCGGGTGCCGGAGACCCCGTACCCCTCGGCCTTCTTCGAGAGGTCGGTCTGGGCCGAGTGCCGCTCGACCGAGGTGCCCATCCCGTAGAGGTTGTTCTCGACCAGGAAGAAGATCGGCAGCTTCCACAGCGCCGCCAGGTTCATCGTCTCGCCGAAGTTGCCGGTGTTGGAGGCGCCGTCGCCGAACATGCAGACGGTGACCGCGTCTTCGCTCTTGTACTGGGAGGCGAGGGCGAGCCCGCCGGCGATCGGCAGGTTGCCGCCGACGATCCCGTAGCCGCCCATGAACCGTTTCTCGGCGTCGAAGATGTGCATCGAGCCGCCGCGGCCGCCGCTGGTCCCGTCGACCTTGCCGAACAGCTCCGCCATCACCCGCTTCGGCTCGGTGCCGCGGGCGATCGCGTGCCCGTGGGTCCGGTACGTCCCGATCAGCAGGTCTTCCTCGCGCATCACCGAGGTGGTGCCGACGATCGTCGCCTCCTCGCCGATCGCCAGGTGCAGGAAACCGCCGGCTTTTGCCCGCTGGTACTGGCGCCCCGCCTCTTCCTCGAAGCGGCGGATCAGCGCCATCCGCGCGAGCAGCTCGTAACAGGTAGCGGCGTCCGGTAACTCAGGCATCGAGTTCACCTTAGATGACGATGAGTGTCGCTTTTGCGAGGCATAGCCATACAAAAGCGACAGGCCGAGCTAGGAGCGTGCTGCCGCCTCGACCGCGTCCTCGAGCCGGTCGTCGCCCCAGAAGACCTCCTCGCCGACGACGACCGCCGGCACGCCTTCGACGCCGAGGTCGCCGGCGCGGTCGGTTGCCTCCCGCAGCGCGTCTTTGACGACCCGGGTTTCCACCGCTTTCAGCAGTGCCCGCGGGTGCATCTCGCAGGCGGCTCCGGCGATCATCACGTTGTCGGCATCGCTGAGGTCGCGGCCGGCGGCGAAGGCCTGGCGGAAGCCGGCGAGGGAGAAGGCGATCGTGCGCCCGGTCTGCTTGGCGAAGGTCGCAGCCCGCATCGCCACCAGGCCGTTGTTGGGCCACGGCTTCGGCCAGGCGACCGGCGGCAGCCCGTACTCGGCCGCCCGTCGCTCGATCTCCGCGATCCCTTCTGCCCGCTTAGGCGTCTCCGCCCAAGAGCCTCGGTCGAAGCGCCGGAACAAGCCCCCGAGCAGGATCGGCTGCCACTCCGGCTGCTCCAGCCCGGCTTCGGTGAAGAGCCCGCTGATCCGCTCGGCCGAGAGGTAGGCGTACGGGGACCCAAGGTCGTAGTAAAAAATCGCATTAGCCATCTGAGCGTCCGAAAATCAAGCAGATCGGGGGATGCAGGGAAGTGAGGTGAGGGGAGCGCACCGTTGTGCGTGACCCGAACCGAACGACCGAAGACCCCGAGATGCGCCGATTTGCAGGACGGTCAGGCGTGGATCGCCCAGCCGTCGACCGCTCGCGCTGCGTCCAGAACCGCCTCTGACACCGTCGGGTGCGGGTGCACGGTCCGCGCCAGCTCCTGGTAACCGCCCTCGAGCTCCATCGCCGCGACCATCTCGGCGATCATGTCGCAGGCCCGGTTGCCGACGATGTGGGCGCCGAGGATCTCGCCGTATTTGGCCTCGACGACCAGCTTGACGAGGCCGTCTTTGTCGTCGTAGACGGTGCCCGCGCCCTCGCCGGCGATTTTCTGTTTGCCGACCTTGACCTCGTGCCCGGCCTCTTTTGCCTGCGCCTCGGTCAGGCCGACGCTCGCCACCTGCGGGTGGCAGAAGGTCGCCCCGACCATCAGGTTCTGGTTGACGGGGTGGGTCTCGACCCCGGCCGCCGCCTCAACCGCGACCACGCCCTCCTCGCCAGCCTTGTGGGCGAGCGCCTTCTGGTTGACGAGGTCGCCGATCGCGAAGACCTTCTGGTTGGTGGTTCGCTGGTACTCGTCGACCTTGACTTTGCCGTTCTCCTCCAGCTCGACGCCGGCCTCCTGCAGTCCCAGTCCCAGCCCCTCGACATCGGGGGCACGGCCGCCGGCGATCATCAGGTAGTCGACCTCGGCGCTGTTGTCGCCGTAGGAAAACTTGACCGAGTTCTCGCCGGCCTCGACGTTCTGGACCGGGGTGCCGGTGGAGATCTCGATCCCCTGTTTCTTGAAGACCCGTTCGACGACTTTCGCCATGTCCTTGTCCTCGGCCGGGAGGATCTGGTCGAGCATCTCGATCAGCAGCACCTCGGTGCCGAAGCGCGAGTAGGCGGAGGCGAGCTCGGCGCCCGAAGCGCCGGCGCCGACGACGGCGATCCGGTCCGGGCGCTCGTTCAGCGACCAGGCGCCCCAGGTTTCCAGCACCCGGCCGCCGAACTCGACCCCGGGGATCGGCAGCGCCACCGACCCGGTCGCCAGCGTCACCGCTTTCGCCTCGTAGACCTCGTCGCCGACCTTGACGTTGCCCTCGGCAGTCAGCGAGCCGTCGCCGTGGATGAACTCGACCTTGTTTTTCTTCCAGAGGCCTTCGACGCCGCCCGACAGCGTCTGCGAGACCTCCTCGCGCCGGCGGTGCAGCGCCTCCCAGTCGAGGCTGACGTCGTTGCCGACGACGCCGAGGTTCTCGCTGTTGCGGGCCTCGTGGTAGAGCTCGGCCGTGCGCAGGACCGTCTTCGCCGGGATGCAGGCGTAGTTGAGGCAGCGTCCGCCGGCTTTATCGCGCTCGACGACCGCGGTCTTCTGACCCAGCTGGGCGGCGCGGATGGCGGCGACGTAGCCGCCGGGGCCCCCACCGATGACGATCTGGTCGAAGGAGTCGGCCATGCGGTGACTGAGCCTAGCCCTTCTTCTGTCCCGGCACGCGGCCGGCGAGGCGGCCGAGCGGGCCGACCGCGCCTTGCAGAGTCTCGACGCTGGCGTTCATCCCGTCGAGCCCGATGAGGATCCGCTCCATCAGCTTGCTGAGGCCCGCAATCCCCTTGTCCAGGCGCTTGATCCCTTTATCGAGGCCGCCGATCCCCTTGTCCAAACCTCCGATCCCCTTGTCGAGCCCGGCGATTCCTTTATCCAGCCTGCCCATCGTCTCGGGTAGTGCCGCCAGGTGGCGCTGCACCTCGACCAGGACCGGCATCGCAGCCTCGATCGCCTCGACGCGTTTATCGACGCCGTCGAGGCTCTTCACCGTGCTGCCGATCTGCTCGATTTCCTCGCCCATCGTCGGCAGCGCGGCGGTGTATCCCGCCACCCGGTCGAGCGCGTCGGCGACCCGCGACAGCGCCGCCGTGTGCTCCTTCATCGCCCGCGTGTTCTCGGCGATCTCAGGCAGCATCCGCAGTGCCGCCACCGCGTCGGCGGGCATCCCGGTGACGCTGCTGAGGGAGGGGAGCTTCGGGGGCACCGCTACTCCCGCGGTGCCCGCGTCGGCATCTGGATTCGCGCCATCGCTTTGACCATGAAGTAGAAGAAGGTACCGGCGACGATCAGGAGGCCGAGGGTGGCGAGGATCTGGCCGACGCTGGAGGCGCCGACGACGAGCCCAAAGAAGGCGCTGAAAATGACGAAGACGAGGATCAGCTGGAAGCCGAGCACGGCCCAGTAGCGGGCGTTCCACATCCCCCAGGACATGATCCCCATGATCAGCGCCGGCGCCAGCACCTGCGGCAGTTTTGGTTTCTCGCCGTCGACCTCGACCCCGGCCAGGTAGCCGACGACGATCGAGAGCGTGATCAGCCCGGCGACGACGGCCCCGACCGTGACCACGGTCGGCCGCTCGCCCTCGGCCAGCGGCTCGAGTGCATCGCGGGCTTCCTGGTTGCGCTGCTCGGCGCGAGCGTAGCCGCGGGCCATGCGGTCGGCCCCGCCGCCGCGCTGCTTGCGCTTGACCGGCTCGCCCGCCCCGGGGGTCCTCTCCTCAGCCACCGGGCGCGACGCCTCTCTCCTCACCGGCGAAGGCCTGCCGCAGCTCGGTCGCGGTGGCGGCAGGATCGGCGGCGTCCCGGAGTGCCCGCACCACGCAGAGCCGCTGCGCCCCGGCCTCGACCACCTCGCCGGCGTTACCGGGGTCGATGCCGCCGATCGCGAAGAAGGGTTGAGGGGCGTTCTTCGCCGCGTGGCGGATCAGGTCGAGGCCGACCGCGGGTCGGCCCTCCTTCGTCGGCGTCTCCCAGATCGGCCCCACCGAGATGTAGTCCACCGGGCGCCCGGCGCTGGCCGCGATCTGCTCCTTGGAGTGGGTCGAGAGGCCGACGATCGCGTCCTCGCCCAGCAGCTCCCGCGCCTGCTCGGCACTGACGTCGTCCTGGCCGACGTGGACCCCGTCGGCGTCGCAGGCACGCGCCAGCTCGGGGTCGTCGTTGAGGATGAAGAGGGCGCTGAAGGTGTCGGCGACGCGGCGGAAGGTCGCGGCCGCGCGCTCGATCTCCGCCCGCCCGAGCTCCTTCTCGCGCAGCTGGACGATGTCGGCGCCACCGGTCAGCGCCGCCCGCAACAGCGATTCCAGGTCGGTCTGCGGTCGCGCCTCGCAGACGAAATAAAGGCGGGCGGTGCGCAGGCGCTCGCGGCGCAGCGGACCGTCCCCCTCGGGCAGCGACAAGCTCATCGGTCGATTATGGCTGGCGAGTACCATCGGAGATGCACGGGAGCCCAACCTGAAGAGGTGAAGGGGCTGAGAGGGCGGCATCGCGGCCGCCGACCGTTTCGACCTGATCCGGGTAATGCCGGCGGAGGCAAAGCTGTGAACGAGAAGCGCGGTTCCGATGTAGGTGGCGTTGGTGGCGATGCTCTTGATGCGGTCGTGGTCGGGGGCGGTGTCATCGGCCTGGCTTGCGCCTGGCGTTTGGCGCAACGCGGGGCAAAGGTTGCGGTGGTCGAGAAGGGGGAGCCGGGCTGGGGCGCGACCCGGGTCGCGGCCGGGATGTTGGCGCCGGTTGGCGAGCTGACCTTCGGCGAGCCCGAGCTGCTGGAGCTGACGCTGGCGGCGGCGCGCATTTACCCGGCTTTCGTCGCCGAGCTCGAGGAGGCGAGCGGCAGCGGGGCGAAATACGAGCAGCTCGGGGCGCTTCACGTCGCCCTCGACCGCGACGAGGCGGCGCAGCTGCGGCGGGTTCACGATCTGCAGCGCTCGCTCGAGCTCGAAGCAGAGTGGCTGCCACCGCGGAAGTGCCGGGACCTGGAGCCGGGATTGACGCCCTCGTTCCACGGCGGCGTCTTCGCGCCGGGAGAGGCGGCGGTCGATCCGCGGGCGCTGACGCTGGCGCTGCTGGAGGCGCTGCGAGCGGAGGGGGTCGAAGTGCGAACCGGGACCGAGGTGGTCGATGGCATCTTCGAAGGCGAGCGGCTGAGAGGCGTCCGAACCACCGCGAGCGGTCAGCCCGACGCACAGAGCATGTCGAATCGACCGCTTGGCGATGAGATCCGGGCCGAGACGGTCGTCCTCGCCAACGGCGCCTGGTCTGGCGCAACCCCGTGGCTGCCTGAGCACGCCCGTCCGCCGGTGCGCCCGGTCAAAGGCCAGGCCCTGGAGCTGCGGCGCCGCGACGGCGAGCCGCCGGCGCGCCACATCCTCGCCTCCGAGCGCGTCTACCTGGTGCCGCGCGGCGACGGCCGCCTGATCGTCGGCGCCACCGTTGAAGAAATGGGTTACGACACCGCGGTCACCGCCGGCGGCGTCCATGAGCTGCTGCGCGAGGCCTACCGCCTCCTGCCCGACGTCGCCGAGATGGAGCTGGTCGACGCGATCGCCGGCCTTCGCCCCGGCACCCCGGACAACCTGCCGCTGGTCGGCCCCGGCGCGATCGACGGCCTCGTCCTCGCCACCGGCCACTTCCGCAACGGCATCCTCCTGGCGCCACTGGCAGCTAAGGCAGTCGTCGACCTCCTCGCGACACCGCAGCCGACTTTTCCCACACCCCGCTGGGGCAAAAATCGGCTGGAGACGCAGGAGGTCGCCCGGTGAGGATCGAGCTGAACGGGGAGGCGCATGAGCTGCCGGAAGGCGCCGCGCTCGACGCTGCCGTCCGCGCCAGCGGCGCGGGGGAGGGGGGACGCGGTGTTGCCGTCGCCCTCGACGGTGAGGTCGTTCCGCGCTCGGAGTGGGAGCGGACGCCGCTGCGCGAGGGGCAGGCGGTCGAGGTGCTGGCGGCGATCCAGGGCGGCGCCCCGGAAGCGGACGAGACCTGGGAGCTCGGTGGCCGCCAGTGGTCCTCACGCCTGATCGCCGGCACCGGCGGCTTCCGCTCGCTGGCCCAGATGGAAGCTGCGCTGGAGGCGGCCGGGACCGAGATCGTCACCGTCGCCCTGCGCCGAATCGACCCCGCCGCCGAGGGCTCGGTCCTCGACGTGATCGACCGGCTCGGCCTCTTCGTCCTCCCCAACACCGCCGGCTGTTACACCGCCAGCGACGCCGTCCGCACCGCCAAGCTCGCCCGCGAGGCCTTCAGCACCGATTGGATCAAGCTCGAGGTGATCGGCGACGACCGCACGCTCTTCCCCGACGCGGTCGAGCTCGTCGACGCAGCCGAGCAACTGGTGGCCGACGGCTTCACCGTCCTTCCGTACACCAACGATGACCCGATCCTCGCCCGCCGCCTCGAGGAGGCCGGCTGCGCCGCCGTGATGCCGCTCGGCTCCCCGATCGGCTCCGGCGCCGGCATCCGCAACCCGTACAACATCGCGATCATCACCGAGCGGGCCGAAGTCCCGGTCATCCTCGACGCCGGCATCGGCACCGCCTCCGACGCCGCCCAGGCCCTCGAGCTCGGCTGCGACGCCGTCCTCGCCGCCAGCGCCATCTTCGGCGCCGAGGACCCGGTCGCCATGGCAACCGCCCTGCGCCGAGCCGTCGAAGCCGGCGACCTAGCCCGCCGCGCCGGCCGGATCCCCCGCCGCACCCACGCCGAGGCCTCGACCGCCTACGAAGGTCTCCCGGATCCCTCCTAGGCAATAGGTTTCAATCAATCGCACGCCGCCTTATTAAGGGAGATTGATTGATGGCCAGAGTCTCGAAGTTCCTCTCGTTCTCGAATGTCATCGCCTGCCTGGCGCTCTTCATCGCCCTCGGCGGCACCGTCTACGCAGCCGGGAAGATCAACGGCAAGCAGATCAAGAAGAGCTCGCTGCCGGGCAACCGGCTCAAGCCGAACTCGATCCCGGCCAACCGGATCAAGCCGAACTCCCTGACCGACGCTCAGGTCAAGGCGGGCTCTCTGACCGGCGGTCAGATCAAGTCGAACTCGATTACCGGTGACCAGATCGATGAGCAGACGCTCACGGTCAGCGCCGCGTCCCTCTCCAATGTCCAGTACGAGTCGACGACGCTGGAGCTGAGCTGGAAGACCGCCCCCGCGACTGCGAATTGCCCGTCTGGCATGTACGCGATCGGCGGCGGCGCCACCCTCAGCGACGAAGACGCCGGCTTCGTCAACAGCAGTGGCCCGAGCCCCTTGCGCACCGGCTGGACGGCAACCGGTTACTCCTGGCAGGAATCTGGCCCGACGATGACCGTGACCGCGATTTGCGTGGCGGTGGAGAAACCGGGCAGCCAGGTCACCTCAAGCGGCGCGGCGCCAAGGCCGCCGCTGTACATCCCCGCCGGCTAGCGGAGCGACGCGGATCTAAGCCAAGGCTCTACCCTTGGCCCTCTGCCCCTGTAGCTCAGCTGGTTAGAGCGGCGGCCTTTTAAGCCGCGCGGCGCGGGTTCGAGTCCCGCCGGGGGCATTAGCTTGGCGCAGCGGGGGCTTCAGGCCGTTGCGCGAACCGCGACCTCGTACTTCCCGACGGACGTCCGCTGACCGGGGGTCTCGCCGGCCGGCATCCCGCTCAGCGTCGCGTCGGCGCGGTTGTAGTCATCCTCGTTGTCGAAGAAGAGGACCACGACCGCCTTCTCCGCCCCCGCGTCGTAGAGCATCACGATCTCTTTTGCGGGGACGTCGTCGGGAGGCCCCTCGTTGATGCGGCCCTTCATCTCCTCGACCCGGTCCTGGCCGACTCCGTCAAATGAAACAACCCGTGCGAGCGCCATAGTGCCCTCCAGTTCCTCATCCGTTCGACCCCGCCCAGGGGCAGGCTCTCACACGCCTCCTGAGCGCGCCACCCGCGTGACCGGCCTATGTCACCACGCCGCCGCGAGCGGTTTGGGTGCCATCAACAGAAAATCGCTGCGGCCACTTCGCCGCCGCGCTCGCCGGCTTTCTCCGCTTCGATCATCGCCCTGCGCAGTTTCACGGCGGACTCGCGCACTTCGTCCGGGGAAGCTGGGGAGGAGAGCTTTGACTTCACCAGGTTGTGAATTACAACTTCGAATTCCTCTTTGTCCGGAAAGAATTCGAGATCGACGTAGAAGGCGAAGAAGTAGCAGTAGAGGCCGGCGGCTTCGTCTGGGGTCAGGGCGGTCGCCGTGTCGAGCTGACGGGCGGCTCCCGCGGCAGCTTCGCCGGCCTTGGCTCCCGTCGGGCTGAGCGGAGCGATCGCATCCTTAGGAGGCGGCTCGCTGACACTGAACTTGGTGAAACCTCGCTGTTTCGCCTCCATCGCCGCGACGCTCTTTTCGACGCCGATGTACCACCGGCGCACTTCCTGCTTCGGGTTCCTGCTGCTCGCCTCTTCGCTACTCCCGCAAGCGGTGAGGCCCGCCAGAAGCAGGCAGAGTGCCGCCGTCGCTGCTACTCGCCTAGCCATCCGCTCAACATAGTTCGCGCGGACGTAAGAGGCAATTTGTTCCCGCAATCGATGCATCGCCTTGAAGCGGAGAGGGCCCGTCGGCATCCCAGCCCTGCAGCTGGACGACCTTCGTCTTTGTGTAAAGGAATTGGCCGGGGCCGGGAGGCGTGAGATCTAGCAGCCTGGCTCCTGCGTCGCAGGTCGTCTGCCATCACCTCAATATGCCCGCGGGCAGCGATCCGGTTCCCGCCCCGCTCCTGTGTGCTCTACTTGAGCAATGGCGGGCGGGGGCGGATCAACCGGGAACGGGGGGCGGCACGACGAGCGCCTGCTGCGGGTCCCCGCCGACAAGGAGGGCGACGACGAGCGCCGGCTCGACCGCATCCGCAAAGAGATCGACGGGGCCTTCCACGCGCTCCGTGACATCGACGAAGGGGTCTCGATCTTCGGCTCAGCGCGGGTTGAGCAGGGGCACCGCTGGTACGAGCTTGCGCGGGAGACCGCGGGCTGCCTCACCCACCATGGCTACAGCGTGATCACCGGCGGCGGCCCGGGCCTGATGGAGGCCGCCAACCGCGGTGCTTCGGAGGCCGGCGGCCTCTCGGTCGGCCTCAACATCGAACTGCCGCATGAGCAGGCGATCAACCCCTACGTCAACCGCCAGTTCCAGTTCCACTACTTCTTCGCTCGCAAGCTGATGTTCGTCCGCTTCGCCCGCGCCTTCGTGATCATGCCCGGCGGCTTCGGCACCCTCGACGAGCTCTTCGAGGCGCTCACCCTGATCCAGACCCACCGCATCTACCACTTCCCGGTCATCCTGGTCGACTCCAACTTCTGGGACCCCCTCCTGGAGTGGATCGACCGCGGCCTCGAGGACCACGGCCTGATCTCCCCCGGCGACAAAGAGCTCCTCGTCGTCGCCGACGAACCGATGCAGGTCTGCAAACACGTGATGCGGGCCAGTGAACAGCAGCGCGCGCTGGCGCGCTGAGCTACAGCGCCAGAAAAGCTCCTTAGCGTTCCAATAGGCTGCCGGTTCGATCGGTACGGGATAGGTATCGCCCTGCCGGTGTCAGGGGACAGTCTTGGGGAACCGGATACGACAGCTAACTTCTGGTGAGACCGAAAGGTTGGGTCGCTTCTGTGCCGAGATGCTGCAGGGGCCGAATCCTTGGATCTTTCGTCGCAAGGAGTCGGCAACCGTTCTAGACGAGGCCACCATCAGGCGTCAGCAGAGCGTCGATTTCTCGCTCGACTACATCAACGGCCTCGGCGAGTACGCAGAGGTCTGCGACAAAGTCTTCGGCGAAGAACTCTGTGCTGCGCCACTCTTCATCCTCGACAAGAACCCCGCGAGCTCCCTCTCGTTCGATCTCAAAGACGAGACCGGCCGCACGCTCTCGCTGATGACTACGGAAGAGAACGCGGAAATAAGCGCGGCAACGCTCAAGGTCCTCTGTCAACAGAAGCTAGAAAGCTCCCCGGATCAACTCACCCTTCCAGATGGCCTCGGCTTCGCGATCGATCAGTTGGCGATCTCCAGCACCACCGACGCCGAAGAATGGCTCGATCGTCTCGAGAACCCGATGCCCACCGACGACTGGCAGCTCGAGGCCGAGTACCTCCTAGCTGGGGATGAGGACGATGGCCAGATGAGGTGGTGGCTGGAGACGCTGGCGGTCGCCTCGATCGTGGTGGTGGCATTCGAACCCGGGAAGAGCCACCGGCGGGTGATCAAGATCGCCTACGAGCAGCCGATGCAAAAGGAACCGGGTTGGCGCGCGAAACTGGCAATCCACTCGTTTGAGGTGCTGCTAGTAGCGCCACTGATCAGGAGCGGCCGCTACCTCTTCGATGTCACCGCTCCCCCGGACTTCCGTCTCACCAGGGCCACGTTGCTCGACAGCAAGGCGAGGCGACCGGAGAGGGCATTGGGATTCAGGCGTCGCGCACAGCTCTATGTTGATCGCGTTCACGATCCTCGCGGTGCCATCGCCACGTTCGGTCTCCGCGTCAGCGGGCGAGGCGTCCTGGGAGGAGCGTTGGTTGGTGCCTTTCTGGCTCTGTTGGCAATCGTTGCCTGCATCGTCTTCGCAACGGAGATAGTCGAAGGGACTGGCGAAACTGGCCTGCTGCTGGTGCTTCCCGGCTTGGTTGCCACCTACGTCGCCCGCTCCGACCAGCACGGCCTGACCACCAGGATGCTCGCAGTACCGCGCTGGATCCTGCTCGGCTGCGGAGTGATGGCTTATTACGCCGCCGGTGCCCTGACGTTGATCGGCCGTGTCGAAGACGGACTCGGCGAGACGGCCCGGCGCGAAGCGGTAGATCACCTCGATTCACTCGTATTCTGGTGGCTCCTGCCAGCTGCGGTATTGGCAGGGGTGGGCACGCTCCTGATCTTCCTCGGCTGGGTGTTTACTCGCGAATTCACGCATCGGGCCCGTCGCTGGATGCAGAGAGCAGCTTCTTGGTACGTCCGACCGCGTTTCCGCATCGAGAAGAGGCTAAGCGTCCACACGGCCGCTGTATGGCGGCACTTGCAGGAAGAGACGGATAGGTTGATGAAGGAGGACGGCTGGTCGCAGGAAGTCGAGCTCATCGAGATTCAGGCCACGGAGGGTCAGCCCGGGAGGATGGAGTGCGCGATCAATCGCCGTAAAGGTCCCTTCACCTGGACGCATGGGATCGAATTGGTTGCGGTCCCAACCGGGACCAATGTCAACTGGCTCTACCAGGCTCAGGCTTCCTCTGTCTTCAGGCCGTTGCTGTTGGCAATGGTCCTGAAGGAACGGCGCGCGACGAACCGACGCCTTGATGATTTCGAGAAGGTGAACGGCCGCTAACGGGCGGTGCGGGTACGCCGGGGCCGGAGGCGGGTGACGAAATGGATGACGCGATCGACTGCGGCTCGGCGCTTCTCGCTTCGGACTATCCGCGCAGCCTCGTGTTTCTTCTCGATGGCAGAATCGTTTTCACGTTTGACGCGGTCCATACGCGCCTGGAGGCCAGCGTTGCGGTGAGCGGCCGCAGGTGAGTGATTAGGGCTCTTGTCCGCCAGAGTCGGGCCGACATAGAAATCGGGGCCACGGACATCCGCCGCTTTCGCTCGATCGCGGATGTGCTTGGGTATTTGGTTCCTTAGCTTCATGGCACGACTAGATGGCTGTCAGTCCCCGGCACCGGCGAGCAGCCTCTGCCCATTCTGTCAGCATGGTTCCCTTTTTGCACCCACAAAAACGGGTTTTCTCTGGGCAGTCATCGCACTCCTCCTGCTGCATGGTGCCGCCCATCCGTTCTTTGCAGGCATTTTCGAGACGAACGTATCCGGTCGTGCAGACGGGGAACTGGGGTTACCGTGCCGCTAGTGCCGGAAGTGGCGGTGCTTGGTGAAGACCATCGCGACGCCGGCGTTCTCGCAGGCCTCGATCACCTCGGCGTCGCGTTTGGAGCCGCCCGGTTGGATGACTGAGGTCGTGCCGGCTTGGATCGCTAGCTCGGGGCCATCAGCGAAGGGGAAGAAGGCGTCGGAGGCTAGGGCGGAGCCGGCGAGGAGGCCTTCGGCCTCGGCGCCGCGGGCCTCGCGGCACTTCTCCACGGCGAGGCGGACGGAGTCGACGCGGCTCATCTGGCCCGCCCCGATGCCGAGGGTGGCGCCGTCCTTGGCGATGACGATGGCGTTGGAGCGGACGCGGCGGCTGACGGTCCAGGCGAAGAGCATGTCCTGCCACTGCCCCTCGGTCGGCTCATTGCCGGTCACCGCTTCCATGATCTCGCGCGGCTCGGGGTCGCCGTCGCGGTCCTGGATCAGGAGGCCGCCGACCACCCGCTTGACGTCGCGTTCGCTCGGGTCGGCTTGGCGGCGCTCCTCCTCGCAGAGGATCCGGATCGCCTCCTTCTGGGTCAGCACGTCGAGGGCGCCCTCCTCGTAGCCGGGGGCGCTGAGGACCTCGACGAAGTTCTTGTGCAGCTCCTCGGCGAGCTCGCGGCCGATCGGGCGGTTGAGGGCGATGACGCCGCCGTAGGCGGAGACCGGGTCGCAGGCCAGCGCCTTCAGGTAGGCCTCCAGCGCGTTGGCGCCGACCGCCACCCCGCAGGGGTTGTTGTGCTTGACGATCACGCAGGCCGGCTGCTCGAAGTCCTCGGCCAGCCCGCGGGCCGAGTCGAGGTCGAGGACGTTGTTGAAGGAGAGAGCGCGGCCGTGCAGCTTCGAGGTGCGGGCGAGGATGTGGGTGCGCAGGCCGGACTCCGCGTAGAGCGCGGCCCGCTGGTGCGGGTTCTCGCCGTAGGCGAGGTCGAGCACCTTCTCGTAAGCGACCGCGAGGTGTTCCGGGAAATCCTCGTACTCCATCGAGAACCAGCGGCTGATCGCCGCGTCGTAGCGCGCGGTCTGCGCGAAGGCCTCGTTCGCCAGCCAGTGCCGGGTGGCGGCGGAGATCTCACCCTCGCCCTCCTCGAGCTCGGCCAGCACCGCGTCGTAGGACTCCGGCTTGACGACGACGGCGACGCTCTCGTGGTTCTTCGCCGCGGCACGGATCATCGTCGGCCCGCCGATGTCGATGTTCTCGATCGCGACGTCGTGGGCCACGTCGGCGCCGGCGACGGTCTCCTCGAACGGGTAGAGGTTGACGCAGACGACGTCGATCGGCTCGATCCCCTCGCGCTCCAGCGTCGCCATGTGCTCCGGGTCGCCGCGCCGCGCCAGCAGCGCCGCGTGCAGCCGCGGGTGCAGCGTCTTCACCCGGCCGCCAAGGATCTCTTCGTGCCCGGTGAACTCGGAGACGTCGGTCACCTCGAGCCCCGCCTCGCGCAGCGCCGTCGCGGTGCCGCCCGTGGAGAGGATCTCGACCCCGAGCGCCGCCAGCCCTTTGGCGAAGTCGGCGACGCCGGTCTTGTCGGAGACCGAGACCAGCGCCCGGCGCACCCGCACCTGCCCGTCGTCGAGGGTCTCGGGAGTGCTGTCGGTGGCTGGCTCAGTCATCACGGGGAGCGATCGCGACGGTCCGCGGGTCGCTCGGGTCGATCCTAACCCGGCCCTCCGCGATCATGCGGATCGCCTCCGGATAAAGCTCGTGCTCGACCGCATGCACCGCCGCCTCCAGCTCCTCGCGCGAGACCCCCGACGCCACCGGCACCTCGCGCTTGGCGATCGCCGGCCCGGTGTCGACGCCCTCGTCGACGAAGTGGACGGTGACCCCGGTCACCTCCACGCCCGCCGCCAGCGCCTGGCCGATCGCGTCGAGGCCGGGGAACGCGGGCAGCAAAGCGGGGTGGATGTTGATGATCCGGTTGCGGAAGCGCTCGACGAAGGGCGCACTCAGCAGTTGCATGTAGCCGGCGAGGACAACGAGGTCGGGCTGCCGGGACTCGATCCAGTCGCCCATCGCTGTGTCGCGAGCCTGCCGGTCCGAATAATCGACGGCGGGGAAGACCCCGGTCTCGACCCCGGCGCGGCGCCCGCGCTCCAACGCCCCGGCCCCCGGCTTGTCGGAGCCGACGCCGACCACCTCGATCCCCTCCCGCCCGTGCAGCTTGTCGAGGATCGCCTGGAGGTTGGTGCCGCTGCCCGAGGCGAGGACGACGATCCGGAACGAGCTCACGAGCGCATCTTCGGCGGTTCGCTTCAGCGCGCGGCGGTGGCGATCGTCTCAAGCGCGAATTTGCCGTCGGCCTCGTCGGGATCGCCGAGCGGGTACTGGCCGGTGAAGCAGGCGTCGCAGTGTTCGCCGGGGTCGCCTTCGATCGCCTCGTAGACGCCGGCGATCGAGAGGTAGGCGAGCGAGTCGGCTTCGAGCTCGTCGGCGATCTCCTCGACTGAGCGGTTGTGGGCGATCATCTCCTCGCGGGTCGACATATCGACGCCGTAGTGGCAGGGGTTGCGGATCGGCGGCGCCGAGATCCGCAGGTGCACCTCGCTGGCGCCGGCATCGCGCAGCATGCCGACGATCTGCCGGGTGGTGTTGCCGCGGACGATCGAGTCGTCGACGACGACCAGGCGCTGCCCGGCGACGATCTCCGGCAGCGGGTTGAACTTCAGCCGCAGCCCGTGCTTGCGCAGCTCCTGGCCGGGCTGGATGAAGGTCCGGGCGACGTAGCGGTTCTTGATCAGGCCGTCGTCGCGGGGGATACCGGAGGCGCGCGCGAACCCGGCCGCGGCCGGGTTACCGGAGTCCGGGACCGAGATCACCAGGTCGGCCTCGACCGGCGCCTCGCGCCAGAGGATCTCGCCCATCCGCCCGCGCGCCTGCTGCAGGACCTTGCCCTCGAGGCGGCTGTCGGGGCGGGAGAAGTAGATGTGCTCGAAGACGCAGCTGGCGCGGCGGTCGGTCTTCACCACCTGGCGGGTCTCCAGCCCGCGCTCGGTCAGGCTGACCATCTCGCCGGGGTGGACCTCGCGCATCAGCTCGGCGCCGATGATGTCGAAGGCGCAGCTCTCGGAGGCGACGACGAAGCGGTCGCCGAGGCGGCCAAGGCTGAGCGGCCGGATCCCGTGCGGGTCGCGGAAGGCGACGATCGCCCGCTTGGTCATCACCACGGTCGAGTAGGCGCCCTGCAGGCGCGGCATCACCTCGGTGACGGCGTCCTCGATCATCTTCCCGTCGTGCGAGGAGAGCAGGGCGGCGATGATCTCCGAGTCGGAGGTGCCGCGAAACTGCAGCCCCCGCTCCTTCAGCTCGCCCCAGAGCTCGACCGCGTTGGTCAGGTTGCCGTTGTGGGCGAGGGCGACCTCGCGGCCGTCGTCGCGCCAGATCGGCTGCGCGTTCTCCCAGGAGCCGCCGCCGGTGGTCGAGTAGCGGACGTGGCCGATCGCCATGTCCCCCTGCAGCGCCCGCAGCTTCTCCTCGTCGAAGACCTGGGAGACCAGCCCCGCATCGCGCATCGTCGTGATCATCCCGCCCTCGCAGGTGGCGATCCCGGCCGACTCCTGGCCGCGGTGCTGCAGCGCGTAGAGGCTGAAGTAGGCGAGCCGGGCGACGTCGTGCCCGGGTGCGTATACGCCGAAGACGCCGCATTCCTCGCGCGGCCCCTCGTGGTCGAAGCTGAACCCCTGCTTGGGAGTCAAAGGCGCGTTTTCCTCATCGGCATTGAAGACGGACGCGCAGGCAGAAATCAATGGACTGACTGCCTACCGCAGGAGGGTAGCAGCGCTATCCGGCTGCGCGTCCGTCTTCGGACTGCCGCTATTTGCAGGGTGAGAGGCGGCGCTAAGCGAGCTGCAGCGCGGACTCCACCGGCTCGCCGATCACGAGGCCGAAGCGCTCGAGCAGCTCGGGGACGCTCTCCGGTTTCATTTCCTGCCCGTAGCGGTCGTTGAGCGCAGCCAGCTCCTCCGGGGTCGCGTTGAGGACGCCGCCCAGGTCGACCAGCTCCTCGAAGAAGTGCTCGAAGCCCGCCGGGGCGATGATCTCGAGGATCCGGCAGGGCTCGTCGCCGGCGTTCCAGAAGGTGTGCCACTCGTTGCGCGGCTTGAAGACGAGGTCGCCGGGGCCGGCCTCGACCACCTCGTCGCCGAGCAGCCCGCCCATCCGCCCCTCGAGCACGAAGCTGTACTCGTCCTCGCGGGTGTGCCGGTGCAGCGGCGCCGCCAGCGCCCGCGGGGAGAGGGGGTGTTCAACGAGCGAGAAATCGCCGCCCGCGTCCTCGCCATCGATCATGAAGCGCACCCCGATGCTGCCGAGGAAGCCTGCCTTGCCGTCATTGGGCCCGATCACCGTTGCCATCTGTTCATTCCTTTCATGAGACAGTAATGTCGCGCCAAATATAGACAGACGCCGCGCCATCTGTCAAGATTGGCGCTACAGGCATGTCCAGCGAACAGACCGATAAAAAGCGTCCGTACAAGATGAAGCGCCGCGCCGAACTGGAGGCGCAGACCAAGCAGCGGATCACCGAAAGCGCCGTCGAGCTCCACGGCACCCTCGGCCCCGCCCGCACCTCGATGAAGGCGGTGGCCGAGCACGCGGGAGTGCCGCGCTCGACCGTCTACCGCCACTTCGCCGACGAGGAGGCGCTGTTCGGTGCCTGCTCAGCCCACTGGTCGGCGGAGAACCCGCCCCCCGACGTGAGCCAGTGGCAGGGAATCGCCGACCCCGACCAGCGCCTGGCGACCGCCCTCGCCGAGCTCTATGCCTACTACCGCCGCGCCGGCGGCATGCTCGACAAGCTCCTGCGCGACGAAGCTCAGATGCCGGTCGTGGCCAAGCTCTTCGCCCCCTATCACCAGCTGATCGAGACGATCACCGAGATCCTGATGCGCGGCAGGGGCCTCCGTGGTAAGGCCCGCGCCCGCACCCGCGCCGCCATCGCCCATGCGATCGCCTTCCGCACCTACCAGCAGCTCACGGAGGAAGCGGAGCTGGGGGGTGCCGAGGCAGCGGAGCTGATGCTACGCCTAGTGGCCGCAGCCGGTTGAGCTAGATCCAGCGCATCCGAGAAGAAGATGCGGGTCGGCGAGGCTGAAATCGAGGCCTACATCGCCAAAAAGAACTCCGAGAGCATCCTGAAGCCATCGGCCAGCGGCTATGCGGAGTGAGAATGCTCGGCCTGCGCAGATAGCGAGGACCATGCCTCGAGCGCCTCGGCGAGGCTGACGGACAGGCTGCGGTCGCCGGCGCCGATCGCGACGCGGTCGCCGCCGACGGTACCGATGAGCATGGCGCCGAGGTCTTCGAGGGTGGTGCGGTCGCCGCTGACGAGGAAGCCGCCGGGGCCCTCGCCAAACAGGGCTTCTTCGGGCTGGGCGCCGCGCTCGCGCAGGCGTTCGATATTGGTCTCGCAGCCGATGCCCCCGGCGATCGCGGACTCGGCGATGGCTACGGCGAGGCCGCCGTCGCTGACGTCGTGGACGCTCTTCAGATTGCCGGCGCGAACGGCTTGGCGGACCGTCTCGCAGGCGACGACGACGTCGGTGACTTCGGGGCGGGAGAGGCCCATCTTCAGGTCGCCCCGCTGCTTTGCCAGCTCGGAGCCGGCGAGGCTTGGTTCGAAGGGGCCGATCAGACCGATCGCGTCGCCCTCGTCGACGAAGGCACCGCCGGCGACCTGGGCGGGATCGGGTAGCTCGCCGACCATCGCCACCACCGGCGTCGGGTAGATCGGGCCCTCGGGCCCCTCGTTGTATAGAGAGACGTTGCCGCCGACCACCGGCACGCCGAGGGCGTTGCATGCATCCGCCAGGCCGCTCACGGCGCGGTCGAGCTGCCAGGCGCCGGTCGGCTTCTCGGGGTTGCCGAAGTTGAGGCAGTTGGTGAGGCCGAGCGGCTCGGCGCCGACGCAGGCGAGGTTCTGGGCGCACTCGAGCACCGCCTCGATCGTCCCCTCGTAGGGATCGCAGGCGACCCGGCGGCCATTGCCGTCGATCGAGACCGCGATCGCGTTCTCGGCCTCGGGCAGCTGCAGCACGGCGGCGTCTGCCTGCTCGGGCCGGCGCACGGTGCGGGAGCCGACGATCGAGTCGTACTGCTCGAAGACCCAGCGCTTGGAGGCGATGCTCGGCGCGCCCAGCAGCGCCAGCAGCTCCTCCTCCGGGCTGGCGCCATCGGCCAGCGTCTGGCGGTTGCCGTAAATCCAGCCCTCCGGCTCGGCCGGCTCGAGGTCATAAAGCGGGCAGCCGTCGACCAGCGCCTCGACCGGCATCTCGCCGACGACCTCGTCACCACGCAGGATCCGGATTGCGCCGCCCTCGGTCACGGTTCCGATCACCGCCGACCCCGTCTGCCACTTCTCGCAGATCGCCCGCACCTCCGCCACCCGCGCTGGCTCGACCACCGCCAGCATCCGCTCCTGGCTCTCGGAGACCATGATCTCGAAGGGCTCCATGTCGGCCTCGCGCAGCGGCACCTCGGCGACGTCGATGTCGATCCCGACCCCGCCGGCGCTCGCCATCTCGCCGGCCGAGGAGGTCAGCCCGGCGGCGCCCAGGTCCTGCAGCGAGACCAGCAGGTCCTTCGCCAGCAGCTCCAGGCAGCACTCGACCAGCTTCGACTCCTCGAAGGGGTCGCCGATCTGCACGGTCGGCCGCTTTGCCTCGTCCCCCTCGCCGAGCTCGGCCGAGGCGAGGACGGAGGCGCCGCCGATCCCGTCGCGCCCGGTCGAGGCACCCATCAGGACGATCGCGTTGCCCGGGCCGGCGGCCGCGGCGCGCACCATGTCCTCGATCTTGGCGAAGCCGATGCACATCGCGTTGACCAGGCAGTTGTGCTCGTAGGGCTCCTCGAAGTAGATCTCGCCGCCGACCGTCGGCACCCCGATCGAGTTGCCGTAGTGGCCGATCCCGCGGACCGCGCCGTCGAGCAGGTGGCGCGAGCGCGGCGAGTCGAGCTCGCCGAAGCGGAGGCTGTCGAGGATCGCGATCGGCCGCGCCCCGATCGCGAAGACGTCGCGGAGGATGCCGCCGACCCCCGTTGCCGCCCCCTCGAACGGTTCCACCGCGCTCGGGTGATTGTGGCTCTCGACCTTGAAGGCGACCGCGAATCCCTTGCCGACGTCGACCGCGCCGGCGTTCTCGCCCGGCCCCATCACCACCCGCTCGCCCTCGGTCGGCAGCCGCCGCAAGAGCTTGCGCGAGTGCTTGTAGGCGCAGTGCTCGGACCAGAGCAGGCTGAACATCGCCAGCTCGACGTCGTTCGGCTCGCGCCCGAGCTTCTCGACGATCAGCTCGTACTCGCTGTCGGTCAGCCCGAGCTCGCGGTGTTTCGGCGTCCCCACGGTCACGCCACGGCCTGCGCCAGGCGGTCGAAGACCCGCAGCCCGTCGGTCGAACCGGTCAGCGGGTCGACCGCGTGCTCGGGGTGGGGCATCAGGCCGAGGACGTTGCCGCGCTCGTTCGTCACTCCGGCGATGTCGCGGGCCGAGCCATTGGAGTTGTGCCCCTCGGCGTAGCGATAGGCGATCTGCCCGTTCGCCTCGAGGTCGTCGAGCATCGCCTCCGGCGCGTAGTAGCGGCCTTCGCCGTGCTTGGCCGGGATCGAGAGCAGGGCGCCGTCGCGCTCGTCAACCAGGTCGACCTGGTGGCAGCGGAAACGCAGCTCGACGTTCCGCAGCAGCGCTCCCGGCAAGAGCCCCGCCTCGCAGAGAACCTGGAAGCCGTTGCAGATCCCCAGCACCGGCGCCCCGCCCGCGGCCGCCTCGGCAACCGCTTCCATCGCCGGGGAAAACCGCGCGATCGCCCCCGCCCGCAGGTAGTCGCCGTAGGAGAAGCCGCCGGGGACGACGACGCCGTCGACACCGTCCAAGTCGCGGCTTTCGTGCCAGATAAGCTGCGCCCCGTCGCCGTGGGCCTCGCAGGCGTGCAGAGCGTCCCGCTCATCACAGGACCCAGGAAAATGGAGAACAGCCCAAATCATTGGACGGCATCTCCTCCGCTTCGCGTCCGGGGATGCCTTGCGTGTTCGTGACCCGCCGCGTTCAAAGGGTCTGGATCTCGTAGTCCTCGATCAAGGGGTTGGCGAGGAGCTTCTCGCAGAGCTCGCCGAGCCGCTCGGGGTCCTCGGCCTCGAGCTCGACCATCCGCCCGACGTGGACCTGCTCGATCCCCTCGAAGCCGAGCGCCGGCAGCGCCCGCTCAACCGCCTTGCCCTGGGGGTCGAGGATGCCCTCCTTGGGGCGGATCAGCACGCGCGCCTTCACTGATCCCAATCTAGCGACCGACTCAGAAGCTCTCGCCGGTGATGCGCTCGTAGGCCTCGACGTATTTGGCCCGCGTCTGCTCGACCACGTCGGCTGGCAGCTCCGGCGCCGGCGGCTTTTTGTCCCAGCCGGTCTCCGAGGCCCAATCGCGGACGTACTGCTTGTCGAAGGAGGGGGGCGTGGCGCCCGGCTGGTAGCTGGCCGCGGGCCAGAAGCGCGATGAGTCCGGGGTCAGGACCTCGTCGCCGAGGACGATCTCGGCGCCGGCGCTGCGGCCGAACTCGAACTTGGTGTCGGCGAGGATGATCCCGCGCTGGGCCGCGTGCTGGGCGCCGCGCTTGTAGACCTCGATCGAGATCCGCCGCAGCTCTTCCAGCAGCGCCCGGTCGCCGACGATCTCGGCGGCGCGGTCGAAGTCGACGTTCTCGTCGTGGCCGACGTCGGCCTTGGTGCTGGGGGTGAAGATCGGCTCCGGCAGCTGGTCTGACTCGACCAGGTTGGCGGGAAGCTCGATCCCGCAGACGGCGCCGCCCTGCTGGTATTCCTTCCAGCCCGACCCGGATAGGTAGCCGCGGACCACGCACTCGACCGGGTACATCTCGAGCTTGCGCACCCGCATCGCCCGTTCGGCGACCTCCTCGGGCACGTCCTCGGAGATGAAGTGGTTGGGGACGATGTCGCCGGTCAGCCCGAACCAGAAGACCGACATCCGGTTCAGCACCTTGCCCTTGTCGGGGATCGGCGTCGGCATCACCACGTCGTAGGTGGAGATGCGGTCGGAGGCGACCATCAGCAGGTCGTCCTCCCACTCGTAGATCTCACGTACCTTCCCCGAGGAGAGGAGGTTGAGGTCGGCGACGCTCGTCATCGGCGGCGATGCTACCCACCTCGGCCCCCGGCCGATCCGCCGCTGTCTGCGAGCCATGTCACACCCCGCAATTAGCGGCCTCTGCGATGCTGCCGGCGTGGCTTCCGTGGCGCTCCCGCCCGAACCCGACAGCAGCCCGCTGGTGCAGACGCTGCGCTGGGCCTTCCGCCCGATCGCCTTCATGGAGGACTGCCGCCGCAAGTTCGGCGACTCCTTCGGCGTCCGCTTCCTCGGCTTCGAGCGGCCGATGGTGCTGATCTCCGACCCCGAGGCGATCAAAGCGCTCTACCGCCAGCGCGAGCAGGCGCTGCCGCCGGGGCGCAACATCATCCTCGAGCCGATCCTCGGCTCGAAATCGCTGCTGATCCAGCAGGGCGCCGAACACCTCAGCCGCCGCAAGCTGATGCTGCCGCCCTTCCACGGCGAGCGGATGCGCTCCTACGAGGAGACGATGACCGAGATCGTCGAGACCGAGATCGACTCCTGGCCCCTGCACCAGGAGTTCCCGATCCACGCGCGGATGCAGGCGGTGACGCTGGAGGTGATCCTCCAGGTCGTCTTCGGGATCTCCAGCGGCCCGCGCCTGGACCGGCTGCGGCAGATGCTCTCGACCGTCCTCCAGGAAACGGCCTCGCCGGGGCAGCAGGTTCTCGGCCTCGCCCTGCGCCGCTTCGGCGGCAACGGGCCGTTCGCCCGCTACGAGACCCAGCTGCGCGAAGTCGACGAGCTGCTCTTCGCCGAGATCGCCGAGCACCGCGAGCGGCCGGACCTGGAGGAGCGCGAGGACATCCTCTCGATGCTGATGACGGCCGAGTTCGAGGACGGCTCGCGGATGGAGGACCAGGAGCTGCGCGACCAGCTGATGACCCTGCTGCTGGCCGGGCACGAGACGACGGCGACGGCGCTGGCCTGGACCTTCGACCTGCTGCTGCGCCACCCGGCGGCGCTGGCGCGGCTGCGCGAGGAGCTGGCGGCGGGGGAGGAGGACTACCTGCGGGCGACGATCTCCGAGTCGCTGCGGCTGCGGCCGGTGATCCCGCTGGCGGGCCGGCGGCTGACCGAGGAGCTCGCGGTCGACGGCCACACCCTGCCCGCCGGGACCGACGTCACCCCGGCGATCTGGCTCACCCACACCCGCGCCGACATCTATCCCGAGCCCTTCGCGTTCAAGCCCGAGCGCTTCCTCGACGGCGGCCCTGACACCTACGCCTGGATTCCCTTCGGCGGCAGCGTCCGCCGCTGCATCGGCGCCACCTTCGCCGAGTTCGAGATGCGGGTCGTCCTCCGTGAGGTCCTCAGCCGCTGCGAGCTGCGCAAGGCCGACCCCCGCCCCGAGCGCACCGGCCGCCGCAACATCACCCTCTCGCCGAAGGCCGGCACGCCGGTGGTGTTGACCGCGCGCGAGCCGGCGCGCGAAGCAGCACTAGCCTGACAAAACATTTCCGAAATCTTTCGTCTACACTTTCCCCTATGGAGGCACTTCTGGAGAAGGAGGGGAACGTGGAGAGCTGGAACGACGGTCGGCTGGACGAACTTAGTCAGCGGATGGATGCGGGGTTTGCCGAGATGCGTGAAGGATTTATTCGCGTAGATCGCGAGATGAAAGAGGGCTTCGCCCAGATAAATCGGAAGCTCGACCAGCTGCCGACCCGCGAAGAGATCGATCACAGGTTCGCTGCGGTGCACCGGGAAGTGAACCAACGTTCCGACTCGACCGAACGCCGCGTGGACCGGGTCAGTGCTCGGCTCGAACCCCTGATTTGGGCGACCGTCGCTGTTGCCGGAGGCTTCCTCGGCAACCTCCTCGCGGGCAAATTCTGATCGAGCTCGATCAGCCGCCCGACTTGGCGGGGGAGCGGGGGTGCTCCTTCGCCCAGCGGGCGATCGTGCCGGAGCCGGAGATCACCTCGCCGTCGTCGAGCACGAGGATCGGCACCTCGTTGGTGCCGCTGAGACGCTTGACCTCCTCGCGGTCCGCGCTGCGGGTGCCCCAGGTCCAGGCCGCCATCCGGTAGCCCCCGACCGTCTTGATCTCGTACTGGTAGCCAGCGGCGTCGAGGGCCTTGCCGGCCTTCGCGCAAGGATGGGCGAAGCCGGGGCCGTGCGTCTTCTGACCGCAGGTGTAGAGGACCATGCGGGAGACCCTACCTCTAGCCGCGCAGCGCTTCCAGCCGCTCGAAGATCTCGGGCAGGTGGGTGAGGTAGGCGCCGTAGTCGAAGACGGCGTCGAGGTCGAGGTCGGGCGCCGCCTCGGCGATCAGGTCGCGAAACTCGGTGCGGGTGTCCCAGGCGCGCTGGGCGTTCTCCTGGACCACCCGGTAGGCATCGTCGCGTGGGAGCCCGGACTCGACCAGGGCGGTGAGCGCGCGCTGGCTGAACAGGGCGCCGTAGGTGAGGCCGAGGTTCTCGCGCATGCGGTCCTCGTTGACCTTCATCCCCGAAGCGACCTTGGCCGCCAGGTCCTGCATGTAGTCGAGCAGGATCGTCGCGTCGGGCAGGATCACCCGCTCGGCGCCGGAGTGGGAGATGTCGCGCTCGTGCCAGAGGGCGACGTTCTCGAGCCCGGCCTGCGCGTAGCCGCGCAGGACGCGGGCGAGGCCGGTGATCCGCTCGGTGCGGATCGGGTTGCGCTTGTGCGGCATCGCCGAGGAGCCCTTCTGGCCGGCGGCGAACGGCTCTTCGACCTCGCGCACCTCGGTTTTCTGCAGGTTGCGGACCTCGGTCGCGAAGCGCTCGAGCCCGGCGCCGGCGATTGCGATCGCGGTCAGCAGCTCGGCGTGACGGTCACGCGGGACAACCTGGGTGGCGACGTCCTCGCGGCCGAGCCCGAGCTTCTGCATCACCCGCGCCTCGACTGCCGGCGGCACGGAGGCGTAGGTGCCGACCGCGCCGGAGAGCTTGCCGACCGCGAGCTGGGCGAAGGCCTCCTCCAGCCGGTCGAGGTTGCGGTCGGCCTCGAAGACGAAGCCGGCCAGCCGCAGCCCGAAGGTCGTCGGCTCGGCGTGAACCCCATGGGTGCGGCCGACGCAGAGCGTGTCGCGGTGCTCGAGCGCCCGCCTCAGCAGCGCGTCCCTGTAGGCGCAGGCGCTCGCCAGCACCACTTCGCCGGCCTTGCGCAGCTGCAGCGCCAGGGCGGTGTCGAGGACGTCGGAGGAGGTGAGGCCGTAGTGGATCCAGCGGCCGTGCTCCCCGACCGAGGCGGCGACGACGTCGACGAAGGCGGCGACGTCGTGGTCGGTCACCTTCTCGCGTTCTTCGACCGCCTCGACCGTGAACGCCGCCTTCGCCCGCGCCTGCTCGGCCGCCTCCGAAGGCACCACGCCCTCCGCCGCCCAGGCCTCGGTTGCCGCCAGCTCGACTTCGAGCCAGCTCTGCAGCTTCGCCTCGGGGGTCCAGACCGCCCCGATCTCGGGACGGGTGTAGCGAGGGATCACGCGTTGATTATCCGCCCGGCGAGGACGCCGGCGTTTTTGGCGCCGTCGATGGCGACGCAGGCGACCGGGATCCCCGGCGGCATCTGCACCGCCGAGAGCAGCGCGTCGAGGCCGCCGAGGCTCTTGCCGAGGATCGGCACGCCGATCACCGGCAGGTCGGTGTGGGCGGCGGCGACTCCCGGCAGCGCGGCCGACATCCCGGCACCGGCGATGATCACCTTCAGGCCTCTCATCCTGGCGTTCTGGCAGTACTCGCGGACCAGCTCGGGGTCGCGGTGGGCGCTCATCACCCGCACCTCGTAGCGAATCCCCAGCTCCTCCAGGGCCTTGCCGGCCGGTTCCATCTTCGGCTTGTCGTTCTTCGAGCCCATGATGATCCCGACGTGCGGCTCGTCGACTTCGATTTCGCTGAAGGCCTCTTCGACGGCGGGCATGGTCGCCGGCGCGGCGGGGCGGGGGTCGGACGGGTCGGGGGTGCCGCTCGGCGTCGGCTCCTCGGAGATCTCGCTCATCTCGTTCCTCTCAGGTTCGATTGGTGAACTGGGTTAAGGGGGGTCAACTGGGGACGCGCTCGACGGCGCGGGCAGCAATATCGGTCCGGACCTGCATTCCCTCGAAGGCGATCCGGCGGGCTGCATCGTACGCACAACCGCGAGCCTCGCTGGGACTGCTACCCAGGCCGGTCACGTTCAGCACCCGGCCGCCGGCAGTGACGATCTCGCCGTCGCGTCTTGCGGTGCCGGCGTGGGTGATCTCGGCGATCTCGGCTGCCTCCTCGAGGCCCGTGATCGCGTCGCCCTTCGAGGAGGACTCGGGGTAGCCGGCGGAGGCGAGGACGACGGTCACCGCCCAGTCGTCGCCGAACTCGGCGCTGATCCCGGCGAGGCCGCCGGGCTCGCGGGCGGCGAGGAACAACTCCGCGATGTCCGAGCGCAGCCGCGGCAGCACCGCCTGGGTCTCGGGATCGCCGAAGCGGGCGTTGAACTCGAGCACCCGCGGGCCCTCGGCGGTCATCATCAGCCCGGCGTAGAGGACGCCGTGGAAGGGGACGCCGCGCGCCGCCATCGTCGCGACGATCGGCCGGTGCACGCTGGCGACGATCTCCTCGACCTCGGCGCTGCCGAAGCCGGGGACCGGCGAGTAGCTGCCCATGCCGCCGGTGTTCGGGCCCTCGTCGCCGTCGAAGATCCGCTTGTAGTCCTGGGCCGGCGCCAGCGGGACGACGTTCTCGCCGTCGCAGAGCGCCAGCAGCGAGAGCTCTTCGCCCTCGAGGAAGTCCTCCATCACCACCGTGGTCTCGCCGAAGCGGCGCTCGGTGAAGAAGACGTCGAGCGCCTCGCGCGCCTCGGCCTCGGTCGAGCAGATGATCACGCCCTTGCCCGCGGCGAGCCCGTCGGCCTTCAGCACCGTCGGAAAACCCGCCCGGGTCAGCTGCGCGTCGGCCTCCTCGCGGCTGCGCAGCAGCGCGTAGCCGGCGGTCGGCACCCCCGCCTCCTCCATCAGCTCCTTGGCGAAGGCCTTCGACCCCTCGATCTCTGCCGCTGCCTTGCGCGGCCCGAAGGCAGCGATACCGGCCTCCTCGCAGGCGTCAACGGCCCCCGCGACCAGACCCATCTCGGGACCGATCACGACCAGGTCGACTCTGTTCTCCTTCGCCGCCTCGACGATCGCCGCGGCGTCGTCGGCGGCGACCTCCGGCAGGCACTCGGCGTCGGCGGAGATGCCGGCGTTGCCGGGCGCGCAGAGGACGTCGTCGACCTGCGGCGAGCGCCGCAGCGCCTTCACGATCGCGTGCTCGCGACCCCCTCCGCCGACTACGAGGACCTTCAAGAGAGCGCCGCGGCCTAGAGCGAGGAGGCCATGTCCTCGGCCGGGATCGCGGCGAGGGTCTGGCTGGTCATCGTCCCGCGCGAGCCGAGCTCGACCGAGACCTTCGCCATCGTCTTGTCGTCGGGCGCTTCGACCACGGTGACGAAGTCGTACTGCCCCAGCGTCGCGTACTGGGCAATCACTTTGACCCCCATCTGCTCGACCTCCCGGTTCACCTCGGCGATCCGCCCGGGATGGTTCTTCAGCGTCCGCACACCCTCCGCGGTCAGGTTCGTAAGCATCAAGAAAGTAGGCATCTCCCGCTCCTCCATGGTCTAGATGGCCGGTACCCCAAAGCTACCCGCTCAGCCGAGATTCGGGAGCGCTCCTGATCCCCTCTTTACGCCATCGAAGCGGAAGGAGGTAGCGGGCGCTCAGTTCTCAGCCGACTTCCGCTTCCTGAAGACCGCGACTCCACCTATCCCGCCACTGCTTAGAAGCGTCACGGGGATCAGCTCTGAGTTAAGAGCCAAAAACACGGCTGCTGCCATGAGCAAGGCCAGCGAGACGACCAACTCGATGCCGAAGACAATTCTGTCCCGGGTCAGCTCGAACCGAGTGCGGTCAGCGACGGCTTCCGCTTCTCGACGCTTCGCCCGCCGCGTCAGCGCCTTGTCCCGTTCTTCAGAGCGGCGGCACTCCTCCGGAGTCTCCAGTGGAGGCGGGAGGTCTACCTGCTTTGACTTTTGGGACTGCGGGAGAAGCATTCATCGTCCTTGTGCGCACTCTCCTCAATTTCTCCTTGTCTGAGATTGGGGGCGCGACTAAGACGACTGCTTGCTCTCGTGTCCTTGATGTTCCGGCTCTGGGACAAGGCCAAGAACCGGTGCTTCGAGGAGAAGGTGAACCGCGCCCTTTATGCACTGCATAGGGCTTCGGCATCGAAGCTATGTCAACCTCATTTCGACAGTAAGAAGCCATTCGGCTTCGAGGCGTAACCATTCGGTTGTTGCCTCAACTGTCGGAATTTTAGCGACTGCTCCGGCCTCCGCAAGCTGGTTCTGGCCGAGAAGTTCTGGGGGAGCTTCTAAGCCTCGCCTTTGAGTACATCTATGGCGTTGGAGTTAGCCCAGTCATCTGGAAAGCGCATCTCCGGGAGGACAGCGGCGGCTTTCTCCACCAGCTCATCCGCGTCGACTCCAAGCACCCCGGCGACTGCCTCCCGGTACCGGCTGTCGTCACGAAGGCGGCGGGCTAATTGCTCTCCTCCCCCATAGGGCATGCTCCAGTGGGCGAGGACTGACCCTCCCTCGAGGCCGAAGTGGATGCTCACGAGGAGATCGAAATTGGGAAGGGCGGGGAACCTGGGCTGCTCACCTTCTATGAACTCTGGCCACCGCTCTTTCAGAACAACACAATTCAACAGCGACCACTCAAGATGCTGCCACCGAGGCACCAGCCATTTGCTCTCTGAGAACCGTCGCATGACGGCAGCACCGAGATCATGGCCGATGCTCTCGCGCATCGGGGCGACTAATCCCCGTCTGGCTCCGTTGCGCTTGGTAAACGTGGCCGGGACAAGAACTGAAAGCGCAGGCCATGCTTCTTGAAAGAGGGCGAACGCGCCACAGGCGTAGCCGAGCCACCACGTTCCCCACTCCGATAGTTCCCGCCAAGCGGTGTAGCCATCTTCGAGAGGACGGTTCTCTACGAGGTCGAGCAAGGAACGCACCTCGCGCTCAAAGTGCTCGGGGGCGTAAGCGATCACCGGCAGGAGACTGGCTAAACGCCTTTCCCACAACGGCAACGCCTGATCGTGAGCCTCCAGCAGCTTGGTCTCCTGAGGCTGTTCGCGGGCGCGACCGCTAACGATCGCTTGCATTCCCTCAGCAAGCTCGCGACGCTCTCGCCGCATTACCTCAGCAAGGCCGATCCAGTCGCCTGCTCGAACCAAGGCCAAGACCTCATCGTGAACCTCCACGGGAGTGTGGCCACTGGGGTAGGTGCGGAAGACCTCTAGCCGCCGTTGCAGATCGCCGAGGAAGTTTGCGGCTTCCGGTCGCTGAATAACGCGGCCTCCGGTGGCCTCGATGATGCGACTGGCTCCGCTACTCAACTCGCCTCGCGCGACCCAGTAAAGGCCGTAGCGAGAGCGACGAGTACTCATCAACTCGGCGATAGCGGCATCCGAACCGGAGTAGCCAAGCACCACCACTCCGAAGCGCTCGAAGATCTCGCGCAGCTCGTCAGCTATCTCCCGCTCCAGTCGCTCAAGCTCGCTTGGGGTGTTGCGGATGGTCTCTTGGAGGTAGTCGCCGTGAGGCTTCAAGACGTAGCAACTCGCATGCTCGCGGCGAGGGGCAGAGGATAGATCGGCAGCGCTGGTAATCAGCACCGGCTCTATCCCCCGGGCTTGTAGGGCATGCTCCAGGAGTCGGTCGAAGTTCGTAGTCACGAAGACCTTGATCGCGCCTTGCTCGGCAAGCGCTGCGAGCTGCTGATGGGCCCTACCGGGTTCCCGACCCTCGAAGTGCTTGGCGAGGTAGTCGCGGCGATTGGCCGGGTCGGGAGCGATCAACTCCAGCAAGTCCGAGTAGCCCAGCTGGTCTCGGTCATTCGTCTTCAGCCACTCCCGCAACTGCTCTTCGTCGGGAGTCTCGCCTTTCTCTTCCTCGAGCCGGAAAAGCTCACCCGCTGCTTGCCAGAAGACCTGTTGGCCGGTGGGTACACCGGCATCCCGCGAGATACCCGAGCCGAGAAAAAAGGCATGACTGCCTGGGGCCTCGGCGATGGCAACGGACAGCGAAACGATCGGGTCGAGCGTCATGCTCAGGAAGCTAAGGCAAATGGGCAGCCGAAATACGTGAAGGAAAAAGCCAACCTCGCGAGACCGCAAAAAACTGCGCTATAGGGGGGTCTTTTGCGGTCTCGCGAAAGAGCGTCTATCAGAACGTGTCGCTGGAGGGAGGGGTGTCCCCCTGGCCGACCGGCGTCCTGTTCCTCGCACAGACCACTCAGCGAGAGAAGCTCTCTTATAGGCGAGGAACCCAGGGAGGTCAGGGGGACACCCCTCCCTCCCTACAAGCAACCGCTAATACCCAGGCGGATGCCGCACCACGAAGCCGTCCGGATACGGCGGCTCGACATGCCACCGCGGCCCCGTTCCTTCGGCGTCTCCCACCGTGTCCCAGCGGAGGCCGGCGACGGTCATGTAGGTGTGGGTGGCGTTGGCGTAGATCGTGATCCAGCGGCCGGGGCCGGGTTCGCCGTAGGACTCCAGGGAGCCGGAGGTGAGGGGGGTGTCGAGGAGGCCGCCGCCGTAGAGGGCGAAGGAGACGGCGCCGGAGCAGTCGTAACCGTAGGAGTACCAGGAGCCGTGGCCGCCGCCCCAGACGTAGGGGGTGTCGGCGATCGAGTTGGCGGCGGCGATCACGGCCTTGATCGCGGGCGGGGCGCTACGGGGCGCGGCGGCGAGGCCCTCGGGGGTGAGGACGGCATTGGCGCCGGGCGCTTCGAAGCCGGTCGCCAGCGGGGCGATCCGCCAGTCGATGTAGCGGACTTTGCAGCCGCCTTCGATTTCGCCGGCCTGCTGGAGGACCTCGTCGACGTACCACTCGGCCTGGTTGTGGGTGAAGACACCGGCCTGGATGCCGCCGCGCGACCAGAGCAGCCGCGCCAGGGTCGCCGCCGAGTCGTCGATGTCGCCGTGGCGGACTTTGCCGTCGTTGTCGCCGTCGACCGCGTAGCGGCGCCACTCCATCGCGTCGAGCCCGAGCGCGCTTTCGGTGCGCAGCTGCCGTTTGCTCATCCCGCGGCCGAAGTTCGACTCCAGGTGGGAGATCGCCGCCAGCGCCCAGACGCCGCGCTTGCCGAGTTCGTAGCGGGCGGCCGCCTGCTCGAAGGCCGCCAGATATTCCTCCGGGATCTTCTGTTTCCAGTCCGGCGCGGCTTCGCAGGTGAAGACGGGGATCTGCGGCCCGAGCCCGACGGCGCTGAAGGAGTTGCTGCCGACTTCGTCGGCGTAGCAGCCGGCGTTGGCGAGGACCTCTTCGACGTACCAGTCGGCGTGGTTGTAGGCGAAGATCGCCCCGTAGGTGTCGGCTGGCATTCCCGCCGCTTTCAGGTAGCCGGCGGCGGCGTAGATCGCGTCTTCGGGGTTGTTCGGGTCGGCGACGCCGTCACCGTTGGCGTCGACCCCGTAGCTGGCCCAGGTTTCCGGCATGAACTGCATCCAGCCGACCGCGCCCGCCGAGGAGGGTCCGAGGTTGGTGCCGAACGCCGTCTCGACTGCGTTGATCCCGGCGAGGATCGCCGGCCCCTGCGGCCCCAGCCCGTACTTCGCCGAAGCGCCCTGGTAGATAGGGATCAGGACCGGCGGCACGCCGCTGATCGCGCAGCTGGAGGCGGGCAAGGAGGGGATCGCGAAGGTGGTCGGGCCCGGTGCGGTGGCGGCACCGGGCGGGGTTTCGGTTTCCGAGCTTTCAGGTGCCGCGGCGCCCGTGTCCGACTTCTTCTTGCCGGCGTTGACGCCGCCGCTCGGGGGCGGGGTGTGGGTCGCCGGGGGCGGCGGCGAGACCAGGGTCGCGCCGTGCTTGACGCTCGGTTCTTCCGCCGGCGGCGGCACGAAGTGTTCGGCCGGTTCCGCGGTGACCGCGGTGGGGGGGGCTTCCGGAGTTGCGGTGCTGGGAGCTTCGACCGTCGTTTCGGCCGAGGGGGTCGCCGCCGTCTCAGCCGCGGCGCGGGCGACAGCTACCGGGACCGCCAGTGCCACCGTCGCCGCCGCGGTCGCTACGACTGCTCTGATCTTCGCCGCCTGCTCCATCAGCCGAGGACGTTGGTGACGCGCCAGCCCTGGTTTTTCAGCTCTTCCATTTCCAGCCGCAGCTCGCTGGTCGTCCCGACCCGCAGCAGCGAGACGCTGAGCGGGTAGATCGTCCCGTGCGAGGGGGCGGGGACGATGTTCAGAACCTTGGCCTGCGGCACTTCGACCCCGGCCGGCTGCCGCGGCGGACGCTGCATCAGGGCCTTGTTCAGCTCCGGCGTGGCGGTCGCCTTGAAGACTTCGCGGGCTTCCTCGGCGCCGCCGGTCTCATAGACGACGAAGGCGTCGGCGAACTTACGGGCGACGGCGATCGCTGCCGGGCCGGCCGGCGGTCCGTCCGGGAGATCGGCGGGGCGGGCGGCGGCAGAAGTCGTGGCGGCGCCGGCGCTCGTCGACGGGGAGGAGGTGATGGTGTCGGTGGCGGGGTTGCCGGTGTTGGCGGCCGTCGCGGCAGCGTCGGTGCCTCCACCAGCGCTCTCGACGCCCTGCGACTGACCGACCTTCTCGGAGCTGTCGGCCGGCTTGAAGACGGGGGCGGCGCCGTGCAGCGTCGGTTCGGGCTTCGACTTCGGTTCCGGCGCGGGCTCGGGCGCCGGCTGACTGACTACGGCAACCGGCCCGGTCGCGGACGGTCCCGAGCTCCCGGATCCGAGCAGCGAGTAGCCGCCGATCCCCAGGCCGAGGGCGAGGACGACGGCACCGCCGGCGATTGCCGTGCGGCCGCGGCCGCCAAGGCCGAGCAGCCGGTCCTCGACCGGCCAGAGCAGGTGCTCGCGCAGGGCCAGCGAGAGGTCCTCGAAGGCCTCCGGCGGGCGGCGCTTAGGCCGCGCGTTGATCGGGGTCTGGTCGTTCTCCATCAGGTCTGCCGGGTCTCTCCCATCGTCCAGGTTGAACCAGACAATTAAAGAGCACCTTTCGCGTCTTGTTGTTTCGGCAGAAACAGACGGGAAATTGAGCCCTACGCCGGGCTTGCAGCAGGCGTCCCGGCGCGCTCGAAGACGACCTCGCCGTCGCCGGCGTCGACCCGCACCACGTCGCCCTCGCTGAACTCGCCCTCGAGGATCTTCAGCGCCAGCTTGTCGACAAGCTGCTTCTGGATCACCCGCTTCAGCGGCCGCGCCCCGTAAGTGGGGTCGTAGCCGAGGTTGCCGAGCAGGGCCCGCGCCTCGTCGGTTAGCTCGATCTCGATCCCGCGCTCCCGGACGCGGCCGACCAGCTGGTTCACCTGCAGCTCGACGATCCGGCCGATGTCGGCCTTGCTGAGCCGGTGGAAGATCACCGTGTCGTCGATCCGGTTGAGGAACTCCGGCTTGAAGGTCGCCGCCAGCACCTCTTCGATCGCCTCGCGGATGCCCTCGTCGACCTGCTCGCCGGCGATCCGGTCGGAGCCGACGTTCGAGGTCATGATCAGGACCGTGTTGGTGAAGCTGACGGTGCGGCCCTGGCCGTCCGTCAGCCGCCCGTCGTCCATCAGCTGCAACAGGGTGTTGAAGACGTCGGGGTGGGCCTTCTCGATCTCGTCCAGCAGCACCACCGCATAGGGCCGCCGCCGCACCGCCTCGGTCAGCTGCCCGCCCTCCTCGTAGCCGACGTAGCCGGGGGGCGCGCCGATCAGCCGCGCAACCGTGTGCTTCTCCATGTACTCGGACATGTCGAGCCGGACGATCGCCTGCTCGGAGTCGAACATGAACTCGGCCAGCGCCTTCGCCAGCTCGGTCTTGCCGACCCCGGTCGGGCCGAGGAAGAGGAAGCTGCCGATCGGTCGGTGCGGGTCCGAGAGGCCGGCCCGGGAGCGCCGCAGCGCGTTCGAGACCGCGGCGATCGCCTCGTCCTGGCCGATCACCCGGTCGTGCAGCCGCTCCTCCATATGTATGAGCTTCTCGACCTCGCCCTCCATCAGCCGGCTGACCGGGATCCCGGTCCATTTGGCGACGACCTCGGCGATGTCCTCCTCGGTGACTTCGTCGGCGAGCATCGTGCCGCCGCCGGCGTGGATCTCCTCCAGCCGCGCCTGCTGCTCGGCGACTTTCGCCTCCAGCTCGGGGATCTGCCCGAATTTGAGTTCGGCCGCGCGCTCGAGGTCGGTCTCGCGTTCGGCCCGCTCAACCTCCTGCCGCGCCTCCTCCAGCTCGGCCTTGGCGGCGTTGATCAGCTCGATCGGCTCTTTCTCGTTCTGCCAGCGGGTCCGCAGCGCCTCGGCCTCCTCGCGCAGGTTCGCGAGGTCCTCCTCCAGCGTCGACAGCCTCGCCTTCGAGGCTTCGTCGGTCTCTTTCTTCAGCGCCTGGCGCTCGATCTCCAGTTGCTGGATCCGCCGCTCGACCTCGTCGATCTCGGTCGGCACGGAGTCGATCTCGATCTTCAGCCGCGAGGCGGCCTCGTCGATCAGGTCGATCGCCTTGTCAGGGAGGAAGCGGTCGGCGATGTAGCGCTCCGAGAGGGTCGCGGCGGCGACGATCGCCGAGTCGGAGATGCGGACGCCGTGGTGGTTTTCGTAGCGCTCCTTCAAGCCGCGGAGGATCGCGATCGTGTCGTTCATGTCGGGCTCGCCGACCAGCACCGGCTGGAAGCGTCGCTCCAGCGCCGCGTCTTTCTCGATGTGCTTGCGGTACTCGTCCAGGGTGGTCGCGCCGACCGCGCGCAGCTCGCCGCGAGCCAGCATCGGCTTCAGCAGGTTGGCGGCGTCGACCGCGCCTTCGGCGGCGCCGGCCCCGACGATCGTGTGGAGCTCGTCGAGGAAGAGGACGATCTGGCCCTCGGCCTGCTGGACCTCGTTCAGCACCGCTTTCAGCCGCTCCTCGAACTCGCCCCGGTATTTGGAGCCGGCGAGCAGCGAGCCGATGTCGAGCGCGATCACGCGGCGGTCGCGCAGGCTCTCGGGCACGTCGCCTTTGACGATCCGCTGCGCCAGCCCCTCGACGATCGCCGTCTTGCCGACGCCGGGGTCGCCGATCAGCACCGGGTTGTTCTTGGTCCGGCGGGAGAGGACCTGGATCACGCGGCGGATCTCCTCGTCGCGCCCGATCACCGGGTCGAGCTTGCCGCTCTCGGCCTCGGCGGTCAGGTCGCGGCCGAATTTCTCCAGCGCCTGCGCATTGTCCTCGGCGTTCGGCGAGTTGACCTTGGTGGGGCCCTGGACGGCTTTGACCGCGCGCTCGAGCTCCTCGCGGTCGGGCAGCAGGTCGGAGACGCCGGAGCCGTCCTCGGCCAGCGCCAGCAGCAGGTGGCCGACGGTGATGTAGCTGTCGCCGAACTTCGCCATCGCCCCCTCGGCGTCGCGAACCACGCGCGCCAGGTTCGAGGACATCCGCGGCTCTTCGCCGCCGCTGACGGTCGGCAGCTTCGCGATCGCGTCGTTGGCTTGCGCCCGCACCGCAGCCGGGTCGGAGCCGACCCGCTGCAGCACCGCGACCGCCATCGACTCGGCCTGGTCGAGCAGGGCCAGCAGCAGGTGGGCGGAGGCGATCTCGGGGTTGCTGCGGGTGCGCGCCAGCTCCTGCGCCGCCGCCACCGCTTCCTGCGATTTCACCGTGAATCGATCCGCCTGCATCAGCTCTTCTCCTCGATCTGTTTGCGCAGCCGCTCGTTTTCGGCCCGCAGTCTCTGCACCTGTCCTTCCAGCGCCAGCACCATTTCCACCCCGGCGAGGTTCAGCCCTTCGGCGGTCATCTCCTGGATCCGCCGCAGCCGCTCGACGTCGCGCTGGGAATAGAGGCGGGTGTTCTTCGGCGAGCGCTTCGGCTCGATCAGCCCACGCTGCTCGTAGACCCGCAGGGTCTGCGGGTGCATCTCCGCCAGTTCGGCCGCGACCGAGATCATGAACACGCCTTGGTCCTGGTCGAAGGTCGCTTTCACCCGGCGCCGGTAGGTAGCCATCAGCGCGCCGCCTTTCGCAGCAGCTCGGCCCGCGGGTCGCCGCCGTTCAGGGTCTCGGCCAGCTTGTCGACCGCCTCGCGCTGCTCGTCGCTGAGCTCGCCCGGCATCTGGATCTCGAGCCGGTAGCGGATGTCGGCGTTCTCGCCGCCCTTCTTCGGGGGGCCCTCGCCGCGCAAGCGCTGGACGCTGCCGTGCTTGGTACCCGGCGCGACCTTGATCTTCTTCGTCCCGTTCAGCGTCGGCACCTCGATCGTGCCCCCGCGCAGCGCCTCCGGCACGGTGATCGGCACCGCCACCTCGAGATTGCCGTCGTCGAGCCGCTTGAAGACGGGGGAGCTGGCGACGCGGGTGGTCACGTAGAGGTCACCGGGCGGGCCGCCGCGGGGACCGTCCTCGCCCTTGCCGGCGAGCCGGATCCGGCTGCCGTCCTTGACCCCGGCGGGGATGTTGACTTTGTAGCGCTTGTTCTGCTGGGTAAGGCCGGAGCCGCCACAGGTCGGGCAGGGGTCCTCGATGATCTGGCCAGCGCCGCCACAAAGCGAGCACGGCTGGCTGATCGAGAAGAGGCCCTGGCCCTGGTTCTCGACCCCGCGCCCTTCGCAGCGCGGGCAGGTGGTGGGGGAGGTCCCCGGTTTGGCGCCGCTGCCGTGGCAGGTGGGGCAGCGGGACGACTTCGGGACGGTGACGCTGATCTGGGCGCCGTTGATTGCCTGGTCGAAGCTCAGCGAGACCTCCGTTTCAAGGTCGCGGCCGCGCACCTGTTGGGCCTGGCCTCGCCCGCTGCCGCGATTGAAGACCCCACCGAGGATGTCGCCGAAGTCAAAGCCGCCGAAGCCGCCGGCCTGACCGCCCGGGGCACCGCCGCCGAACGGATTGCTCCCGCCGAACGGATTGCCGCCGAAGCCGCCGAAGGCGCCGCCCTCGTCGTACTCCTTGCGCTTCTCGGGATCGCCGAGGACGTCGTGGGCGGCGGAGATCTCCTTGAACTTCTCCTCCGCCTCCTTGTCGCCCGGGTTGCGGTCAGGGTGATATTTCCGGGCGAGCTTCCGGTACGCCTTCTTGATCTCGTCGTCGGTCGCCTTCTTCGAGACGCCCAACGTCTTGTAGAGCTCGTCAGCCATATCCCCCTATTCGCTCACGATCACCAGCGCGGGCCGAATCAGCTGGTCGTCGAGGCGATAGCCCTTTCGTTCCGTGACGAGGACGATTCCCGCCTCATGGTCCTGCGACGGCTTGGTGGTCAGTGCCTGATGCCACGTCGGATCGAACGGCTCGCCGACGGGATCGATGGCTTCGACCCCGTGATTGTTCAACGCCATATAGAGATCGCGTTGAGTGAGCTTGATTCCCTGCACCAGTGGGTTCTCGGTGTCAGCAGCCTCCAATGCCCGTTCGAGGTTGTCCACGACATGAACCAGCTCGCCGGCGAGAGCTGCTTTGCCCCGGGCGCCAGCGGCCTGGACCTCCGAGCTCATCCGCTTTCGGAAGTTCTCGAAGTCGGCTTTGGTCCGTTTCGCGAGTTCGAGGTACTCATCACGCTCGCGATGAGCGTCCTTAAGCAACGCCTCGAAATCCTGCTCAACCTGATCGGCATCTCCCGTGGGTGACGCCGTAGGGGGGACCGTCTCCTGCGTAGTTGCAGGAGACGGTGGGTCCCCTGCGGCGGCAGGGCCCGCGGGCCGAGCGCCCTCGTCCTGAGGACTCATTTGCCCTCCTCATCAACAACCTCAGCATCGACGACCTCCTCCTCATCGGCGGAAGCCGAACCGTTCTCAGTGGCTCCCTCCGAGGCCGCCTCAGCCGAAGCCGCAGCGTAGATCTGCTCGGACGCTTTGGTCATCGCCGTGGTCAGCGCCTCGACCTTCGAGTCCAGCTCCTCTTTCGAGCCCGACTCCAGCGACTCGCGCACATCCTTGACGGCGTTCCGCACGTCCTCCTTGGTCGAGTCGTCGACTTTGTCGCCGGCCTCATCGATTGCTTTCTCCGCCTGGTAGGCCGAGTTCTCAGCGAGGTTTCGCGCCTCCGCCAGCTCACGCTGTTTGGCGTCCTCCTCGGCGTGGCTCTCGGCGTCGGAGACCATGCGCTGGATTTCCTCGTCGGAGAGCCCGGAGCCGGATTTGATCTCGATCTTCTGCTCTTTGCCGGTGCCTTTGTCGGTCGCGGTCACGTTGATGATCCCGTTGGCGTCGATGTCGAAGGCGACCTCGATCTGCGGCATGCCGCGCGGCGCCGGCGGGATGCCGGTGAGCTGGAATTTGCCCAGGCTCTTGTTGCCGCTCGCCATCTCGCGCTCGCCCTGGAGCACGTGGATCTCAACGCTCGGCTGATTGTCCTCGGCGGTCGAGAAGACCTCCGACTTCTTCGTCGGGATCGTCGTGTTGCGCTCGATCAGCTTCGTCATCACGCCGCCTTTGGTCTCGATCCCCAGGGTCAGCGGGGTGACGTCGAGCAGCAGCACGTCCTTGACGTCGCCGGCCAGCACGCCCGCCTGGATCGCCGCCCCGACCGCCACGACCTCATCCGGGTTGACGCCCTGGTGCGGCTCCTTGCCGGTCAGCTCTTTGACCTTCTCGCGGACCGCCGGCATCCGGGTCATGCCGCCGACGAGGACGACGTGGTCGACCTCGGTGTCGGCGTCTTTCAGCGCCTGTTTCACCGGCCCGACCACGCGGTCGAGCAGCTCCCTCGTCAGCTCGTCGAGTTTCGAGCGAGTCAGCTTCAGGTCGAGGTGCTTAGGCTGCCCCTCGACGGCGGTGATGAAAGGCAGGTTGATCTGCGTCTCCTGGGTCGAGGAGAGCTCGATCTTCGCCTTCTCCGCCGCCTCGTAGAGGCGCTGCAGCGAGTTTTTGTCTTGCGAGAGATCGACGCCCTGGTCGCGTTTGAACTCCGCCACCAGCCACTCGACGATCGCTTTGTCCCAGTTGTCGCCGCCGAGGTGGTTGTCACCGGCGGTCGCTTTCACCTCGAAGACGCCGTCGCCGATTTCAAGCACCGAGACGTCGAAGGTGCCGCCGCCGAGGTCGAAGACGAGGATCGAGTGATCGGAGTCCTCTTTGTCGAGCCCGTAGGCAAGCGAGGCCGCGGTCGGCTCGTTGATGATCCGCTTCACCTCGAGGCCGGCGATTTTCCCGGCGTCCTTGGTTGCCTGCCGCTGGTCGTCGTTGAAGTAGGCGGGGACGGTGATCACGGCGCTGTCGACCGTGTCGCCGAGCTTCATTTCGGCGTCGGCTTTCAGCTTCTGCAGGATCATCGCGCTGATCTCCGGCGGGCTGTACTGCTTGCCGCGCACGTCGACGCGCACGTCGCCGTTGGGGCCGGCCTCGACCTTGTACGGGACGATCGTCTCCTCCTCTTTGACTTCGGCCTCCTTGCGGCCCATGAAGCGCTTGATCGAGAAGATCGTGTTCTCCGGGTTCATCACTGCCTGGCGTTTGGCGACGGTGCCGACGAGGCGCTCGCCGCTCTCGGTGAACGCGACGACCGACGGGGTCGTCCGCCCGCCCTCGGCGTTCTCCAGAACGGTGGGCTCGCCGCCCTCCATCACCGCCACGCACGAGTTGGTCGTGCCGAGGTCGATTCCGATCGTCTTTGCCACTTTTGCCTTTCCTCCAGGGGTTTCTCGGGGTCTTGAAGTTCTGTTGATGATGGTTCTGTTGATGATGCTAGAAAATCTAAGCGCCAGTGTGGCAGATTTGTGAATTGATTACAAGCGTGCGCCTATAGTGATTCGGGTCACGCGGGAGCCGGGTAGCCCAGGGGAAGAGGCAACCCGGCTTGGGGAGCGCCTCGACAATCGGTCCCGGGGAAGGGGCCGCAAAAGAGGAGGAAGACTTTGAGTTCCGCACTGAACCGCCGGCTTTTGGCGCCGGCAATCCTCGCGGCGATGCTCCTTGCCCTGGTGCTGCCGGGCTTGGCCCTCGCCAAGAAGGATGACCACAGCGACAACGGCAAAGGCAAGGTCGTCTCGGTGATGACCCGCAACCTCTACCTCGGGGCCGACCTGGCGCCCGCAATCGGGGCGCCGAGCCTGGAAGCGTTCGTCGCCGCCAACGGCCAGATCCTGCGCGAAGTCACCGCCAACGACTTCCCGACCCGGGCGAAAGGGCTGGCGCACGAGATCCTCAGCGAGAAGCCTGACCTCGTCGGCCTGCAGGAGGTCGCCCTCTGGCGCACCGCCCCGCCGGACCTGACGCCGGTCCTGACCGGCCAGCCGACGGCGACGACCGTCCGCTACGACTACCTGGCCGAACTGCTGGCGGAGCTGAACAAGGGCCCGGACCGCTACGAAGTCGTGGTCGTCCAGCCCGAGTTCGATCTCGAGGCGCCGGGCGACGAGAACGGGGTGGCCGGCGACGGGCCGAACCCGGCGATCGCCAACGCCGAGATCAACGGCCGGCTGACTATGCGGGACGTCATCCTCGCCCGCCGTGGTGCCGGCGTGGAGACGAAAAACCCGCAGTCGGGGAACTTCAAAACCCTGCTGCAGGTCCCGATCCTCGGCCAGGCGCTGACGATCAAACGCGGCTGGACGGCAACCGACGCCCGCGTCCGCGGCAGCGGCTGGTTCCGCTTCGTCAACACCCACCTCGAGGCGTTCGACCCGGCGGCGCTGGTGCCGAGCATCCGCGCCCTGCAGGCGGCGGAGCTGGTGGCGCCGGGGGGCCCGGCGACGGGCAGCCTGCCGGTGGTCCTGGTCGGTGACCTCAACTCCGACGACGACACCGTCTCACCGGGCGACCAGCAGGCCTACCGCGTCCTCCTGGAAGCGGGCCTGATGGAGCGCAGCACCAACGATCCGCTCGGCTGCTGCCTCAACTCGAGCCTGCTGGCGGAAGGGGCCGGGGGCAGCGTCTCCGACTTCGACCACCAGGTCGATCACGTGATGACGAGCGACCCGAGCATCACCCTGGAGCGCTCAGAGGTGACCGGCCTCTACCCGGTCAACGGCTTCTGGGACTCCGACCACGCCGGGCTCTTCAGCGCCCTGCGGTTCGGAGGCTGACCGTTTAGCCCTGCCCGGCGGTGTTGGCGACGAATTCAGCCACTTCTTTGGCCTGAGATTCGTTGAGAATGCCGCCGGGCATGCGGCCCGGAGTTGAGCTGTTGACCCCGTTTTCGACCGCGTTGAGGACGCGGCCTTCGGTCGCCTTGACCGTGCTGGCGACGGTTTCCGGATCGCCTTCGGGCGGGCCTGAGGGCGCCAGCAGTTCGTCGAGGTCGGGGCCGTAGTTGCCGTCGGTCCCGGCCGAGGCGAGCGAGTGGCAGGTGCCGCAGTTGGTCTGGAACAGCGACTGCCCGTCCTTGAGGCTGGCGGAGACCTGCTCGTCGCCGCTTTCGCCGTCGCCCTTGGAGCGGAAGGCCGCGAAGGGGATGACGACTGCGAGGACGAGGACGAGGATCCCGAACCAGATGAAGGTGCGCTTGCTCATTTAGCGGCGCGCATACTACTGACGCCCGTCCCTGCGCGGCTCTCGCGGTACCACGGGCACATCCGCCGCAGGCCGCACTCGCCGCAGCGTGGTTTCGGCCGGCAGACCGTGCGGCCGTGCCGGATCAGGTTGACGTGGAACTCGTGGGCGTCCTCGGGCGGGACGATCGCCAGCATCTCGTCGTGGGCCTTCTCGAACGAGGCCTTGGCGGGGAAGAGGCCGAGCCGGCCGCCGACCCGGTGGACGTGGACGTCGACCGGGATCTCAGGGATCCCCCAGGTGAAGATCAGCACGCAGGCGGCGGTTTTGCGGCCGACGCCGGGCAGGTCGAGGAGGAACCCGAGCGACTCCTCACGGGAGGCCGTCTCGGTCCAGTCGAGGTCCGGCGGATCGCCGAGGCGCTCGAGGATCGCCTGGATCCGCGGCGCCTTCTGCTTCGCCAGCCCGCCGGGGCGGATCGCCTCCTCGAGCTCCGCGATCGGCGCGTCCCGCACTTCCTCCCAGCCCGGGAAGCGCTCGCGCAGCGCCGCGTAGGCGACGTCGCGGTTGCGGTCGTTGGTGTGCTGGGAGAGCACCGTCTTCACCAGCTCGCCGACCGGGTCCCCGTGCGGCTCGGCCGCCGGCACCCCGTGCATATCCCGCAGCCGGTCCCGAATCGCCCGCACCCGCCGCCGATCTGGCCGCTTCCAGCTCACGGGAGGCACCCTATTGAGCCGTTAACGGCGGGGCTACAATTGGCTGTTCCTCGTGTCTCGCGCCATCGCTGCAATAGGAGCAAAGCTGCCCCAGGGCTGGGGGGACCTCGGCCGCCAGATCGGCATCCTCGTCGGGGTAGATGTCATCTACGAGCTCGGCCGCGGGCTCGCCGACGGCAGCCGCACCGAGGCGCTCGCCCACGGCGCCCAGGTGATCGACTTCGAGCGCGGCACCGGGACCCTGTTCGAGCCCAGCCTGCAGACCTTCTTCCTGCCGGCGCACTGGGTCGTCGACCTCGCCAACCAGCTCTACCTCAACGCCCAGTTCTCGATCGCGCTCGGCTTCCTGGTCTGGCTCTACCTCTTCCGCAACCAGTCCTACTACTTCGTCCGCAACATGTTCGTCGTCTCGATGTGCCTGGCGCTGATCGGCTACGTCGGCTACCCGACGGCGCCCCCGCGGATGTTCCCGCAGGACGGCTTCGTCGACACGATCACTCGCTTCTCCGACGTCAACCACGATTCGACCTTGGCGAAAGTCTTCATCAACCCCTACGCGGCGGTGCCGAGCATGCACTGCGCCTTCGCGGTGATGATCGGCGGCGCCGGCGTGATGACCTGCCGCCACTGGTGGTCGAAAGCCTGGTGGGCGTTCTGGCCGATCCTGATCGCCTGGGTGGTGATCGTCACCGGCAACCACTACTGGGTCGACGTGGTGCTCGGCTGGCTCGTCGCCCTCGCCGCCTTCGCGATCGCCCGCGGGGCCCTCGCCCGGGCCCGCCCGGAGGCCTGGGGCTGGCGCGCCCCGGCTCCGCGCGAGGCCGAGGCATGATCAGGGTTTCTATAGCCTGAGCCGATGGGACCTTCGGCGCCGCCCCGGCGCAGCAGCAACCGTGCCGGCGCCCGCAACGGTCAGGAGCTGCGGTCGTATGCCCGCGACCGCCTGATCGAGTCCCGGCTGACCCCGAACGCGATCTCGCTGATGGGGCTGGTCGGCAACCTCGTCGCCGCCGCTCTGGTCACGCAGCGCCTCTTCTTCCTCGCCGGGGTCGCCTTCATCCTCGGCTCGGTGATGGACACGCTCGACGGCCGCTACTCGCGGATGTCGGGCAAGGGCACCCTCTTCGGCGCCTTCCTGGACTCGACCCTCGACCGGATCGAGGAGGGGATCGTCCTCGCCGCGGTCGCCGGCTACTTCGCCGCCGAAGGGCGGGACTTTGCGGCGGCGATGTGCGTGGTTGCCGTGCTGTTCTCGCTGATGGTCTCCTACACCCGCGCCCGCGCCGAGGCGCTTGGGGTCGAATGCAAGGTCGGATTGGCCACCCGGCCCGTCCGCGTGGTGATACTTTCGATCGGCTTGTTGTTCGCCAAGGGTGCCGGTTTGGGCGATTTCGAACTGCTGGCGCCGGCGGTCTACGCGATCGCCGCCTTGACGATATTCACCACCTTCCAGCGGGTATGGCATGTGAGAAACGAGCTTTCCGGCGAGGTCTCCGGCGTCAAAGAGGACGACGGTGGCGGCGCGGGGGACGTGTAACCAGCGAAGCCGCCAGGTGTCTGAAGCCACCCAGCGCAATCCAGGAGGACTTCGATTTCAATGAGTGAGAGCAACGGAGCTAACGGCAACGGCCACACCAATGGCGTCGGCCGCTCGGACGAGAAGGTCCGCGTAGCGATCGTCGGCGTCGGCAACTGCGCCAACAGCTTCATCCAGGGGGTCCAGTACTACAAGGACGCCGATCCGGCCGACGAAGTGCCGGGCCTGATGCACGTCGAACTCGGCGGCTACCACGTGCGCGACGTTGAATTCGTCGCCGCCTTCGACATCGACCAGGAGAAGGTCGGCAAAGACCTCTCCGAGGCGATCTGGTCGGGGCAGAACGACACGATCAAGTTCGCCGACGTGCCGAACCTGGGCGTCGAGGTCCATCGCGGGATGACCCACGACGGCCTCGGCAAGTACCTGAAAGAGAAGATCACCAAGGCGCCGGGCGAAACCGCTGACGTCGTCGGCATCCTCAAAGAGACCAAGGCCGACGTTCTCGTCTGTTACCTGCCGGTCGGCTCCGAGGAGGCGACCAAGTGGTACGTCGAGCAGGCGCTGGCCGCCGGCGTCGGCTTCGTCAACTGCCTGCCGGTGTTCATCGCCCGCGAGGACTACTGGGACAAGCGCTTCCAGGAGGCCGGGCTGCCGATCATCGGCGACGACATCAAGAGCCAGGTCGGGGCGACGATCGTCCACCGGTCGCTGGCCCGCCTCTTCCACGACCGCGGCGTCCGCCTGGAGCGGACCTCGCAGCTCAACGTCGGCGGCAACATGGACTTCTACAACATGCTCGAGCGCGAGCGGCTGGACTCGAAGAAGATCTCGAAGACCAACGCCGTCACCTCGATCATGGGGCACGATCTGCCCCCAGACCAGGTCCACGTCGGCCCCTCCGACTACGTGCCGTGGCTGACCGACCGCAAGTGGGCTCATATTCGCCTCGAGGGAAAGGCCTTCGGCGACGTGCCGCTGACCGCCGAGCTGAAGCTCGAGGTCTGGGACTCGCCGAACTCCGCCGGCGTCGTCATCGACGCGGTGCGGCTGATCAAGCTGGCGCTCAACAGCGGCATCTCCGGCCAGCTCGACGGGCCCTCCAGCTACCTGATGAAGAGCCCGCACACGCAGCGTCCCGACGACGAGGCCCGTGAGCAGACGGAGGAGTTCATCGTCGAGAACACCCGTGGCAAGAGCCTGCCCGGCACCCAGGCCGAGACGCCCAGCGCTGCTCAGGCCTAAGTTTCCGGCGTGACTTCCGCGCCGCTGTCGATCGCCCAGGTCTTCCCGGCCCGCCGGGGAGGCCCGATCGAGGCGGCGCGGTTCGCTTCCGCCGTCAGCGACGAGCTGGAGCGGCGTGGGCACGAGGTGCAGCGGATCTCGACCGGGGATCCGGTCAAACGGCTGCTGAAAGCGGGGCAGCCGGACATCGTCCACGTCCACGACCCGTTCGCCCCAAGCGCGCCTTCGGCGGCGCTGCGCCACTCCTACTCGCTCAACGTCGCCACTTTCCACGACCCGCGCGAGCGGGTGCTGGCGACCCAGGTGGCGCGGCCGCTGGTCGAGATCTTCTTCGGCCGGATCGACGCGCGGACGGTGACCCGGCCGGAGACGGCGGAGCTGCTGAGCCGGTTCTTCCCGGCCGACTACGAGCTGCTGGGCGAAGGGGGCGCCGAGCCGAATTGGGGCGCGATCGCCGACGAGCTGGAAGCGATCTACCGGCGCCTGCTCGACCGCCGCCACCCGCCCAACGGCAACCCGGAGGTGCGCGAGCGGATCTCGAAGCGGCCGCTGATCGAGGTCGACCTGCACATGCACACCGACCACTCCGGCGACTGCGCCACCCCGGTCGACGTGCTGATCCACACCGCCCGCGACCGCGGCCTCGGAGCGATCGCGATCACCGACCACAACGAGGTCTCCGGGGCGATCGAGGCGCGCAAGCTGGCCGAAGAGCTTGGCGACATCAAGGTGATCGTCGCCGAGGAGGTGAAGACCGCCGAGCAGGGCGAGGTGATCGGGCTCTTCCTCGAGGAGAGGATTCCCAAGGGGCTGACGATGGCGGAGACGATCCGCGAGATCCGCGCCCAGGGCGGCCTCGTCTACGTGCCGCACCCGTTCGACCGCTTCCACTCGGTGCCCGACTACGAGCACCTGCTCGACATCGTCGAGGAGATCGACTTGCTCGAGGTCTTCAACCCGCGGGTGGCGGTGACCGCGTTCAACGAGGAGGCGGTGCGCTTCGCCCGCAAGTACCGGATCGTGCCGGCGGCCGGCTCCGACAGCCACGTCGCCCAGGGGCTCGGCAGCGTGCGGCAGCGGATCCACGACTTCGACGGCCCGGCCGAGTTCCTCGAGGCGATGCGGGACGCCGACATCACCCGCAAGCACAGGAACCTCGTCTACGTGCAGACGCTGAAGTTCCTGCAGACGACGGGCCGGCCGAAGGCGCCGAAACGGCGCGTGCCCGATGCCAAGCCGGTTCGCGGCGGGCGGCCGCGGCAGCGCCGGGCGGGGCGCCGGGCGAGCAAGTCCTGATGCAGGGGCAGGCGCGCAAAGGAGCCGCGCCCGCCTCGTCAAAGAACGCCCCGATGCGCTCGATCGACGACGAGATCAGAGAGAAGTATCTGGAACGGGCGATCCGCGAGCTCAACCAGATGAGCCGTGAGATCCAGGAGTGCCAGCACTGCCCGCGGGGCAAGCTGATGCCGGTGCTCGGCTCCGGTCACCCGCAGGCCGACATCTTCATGCTCAAGCAGGCGCCGCTGGCCTCGGAGATCGAGGAGGGGGTCGCCTTCTACGGCCGCTCCGGCAACGCGCTGATGAAAAGCTTCAAACGGCTGGGGATCGATCCCCTGGTCGTCTACGGCACCCTCTGCGTCAAATGCCCGATCCCCGAGCCGGATCTGGCGGCGGGCGAGTGCATAGGAAGACTGGTCGAGGAGCTGGCGATCGTGCAGCCGAAGATCGTCGTCGTGATGGGCGAGCCGGCGCTGCGCATCCTCAACGGGTTGAGCGTCCCGCTGGCCCGGGAGATTCAAGCCGACGAGGGCGCGATCCAGGCCTTCACCCCGACGATCGATGCCCTCTACGTCCCCGACATCGACGCATCCCTGGACGAAGAGGGCGCCAAGGCCCGGTTCTGGCGCGCCTTCAAGACGCTCGGCGTCTGGTACGACGACCTGCCGCCGTACTGAAGCGAATATCGCTGAGCGATGCAGGGCGTGTGACTCCTGCATTTCGCACAAAATGTCACTCGTTTTTCGCGGTGAGATGCGCCGAGAGCAAACTATTCTCGCTCGGCTTTGGCACCGGATATCGAGCCGACGACGCCGCAGGTCCTCAGGCTCTTGGGAGCCGGAGCGACCGGTGCGATCCTGATGGCCCTGGGCGAGGGGCCGCTGCGGACGAAGGAATTGACCGAGCGGGTGCCCGGTTACGCGCCGCGGACGATCTACCGCTATTCGAGCAAGCTGGCCGAGCTGGAGATTGTCGACCGGGACGAGGAGCCGGGGGTTCCCTCGAAAGTGACCTACACGCTGACCGAGCCGAAGGGGCGGGACCTCCAACAGCTGGTCGCGGCCTACGCCGATGCTTCCTTCACGCGTCTATCGGACGGGAGGATCGACGCGCATGCCTGGGGATCGCTCGCGATGCTCGCCGACCTCTGGGAATCGGGGCTGATCGAGGAGCTCAACCTCGGCAGCAGGTCTCCGACCGAACTGGCGCGGATCGAGCACGGCCTCAGCTACCACCAGGTCAACCGGAGGGCGGGGCTCTTCAAGGTCGGTGGCTTTCTCTGCGAGGAAGCCGGCAGGGGCAGGCAGCGGGTCTACACGCTCACCGACCGCGCCCGCCGCGGCGTCGCCTTGATCGCCGGGATCGGGCGCTGGCGCCGCCGCTACGTCGTCCCGAAGGGGACGACGGGGCTGACTGCCCGGGAAGCTGGGGGAGTGCTGCGGACCGCTTTGCCTCTGGTCACCTTGCCTGACCATGGAGGCAAGAGCCTCGCGATCGAGATCGCCCCACCGAGAGGCAAGGGAGACGTGCCCGATGCCGTCTGGGCGATGGTCGAAGCGGAGGGCACGGTGCTCAGCTGCGAGGGCCCGCTACCGGAGGTCGACGGCCACGCGCGCGGTCCGGTCCAGGCGATCGTCGACACGATCCTCGACGGCCCTCACAACGGACTGCAACTGGAGGGCGACGAGCACCTCATCACCACCTGCTTCGAGCGCCTCCACGCGATCCTCTGGAACCCAGAGCTCGACGACACTGCCGAGCTCAGCTACAGCTGATTGGGTGCGGCGGCCTGGGCGAGGGCGGTCATCGCCTCGACCTTGGCGCTGGCGAGGCCGCGGACGACGATCGTGTCTAGGGGGCCTTCGTAGGCGCTGAGGGCGTCCTGGGCGGCGGCGGCGTTGGGGGCGGCGACGCCGACGGTGCCCTCGGGCTCGCCGAGGCGGTCGAAGTGGTCGCGGTAGCCCTTGTGGAGGTCGCGGTAGAAGGACTCCTCCTTGGCCAGGCGCTCGGCGGCGTCGGGGCCGACGGCGGTGCGGACGTAGCCGAAGACGCGGGGGGTGTCGCGGCCGGCCGCGCGGGCCCCTGCCTCGACCTTCTCGCGGGCGCCGGCGGCGAAGCCGGGGGTCATCCAGTTGAAGAAGACGCCGTCGTAGTCGCTGCCGGCGAGTTCGCACATCTTCGGGCCCATCGCGGCGAGGACGAGTTTGACGCCGGGCAGCAGCTCGCGCAGCTGCGGCAGGGCCTCGCGCATCTTCGTCAGCGGCTTCTTGGTGAAGCCGGCGCCGACGCCGAGCCAGAGCTTCGCCGGGTCGATGCCGAACTCCTCGAGGTCGGCGGCGATCTGCTCGGGCGGGGTGCGGTCGAGGGCGATTACGGCGACACCAAGCTCGGCTGCGGGCGCGGCGGCGGCGAACTCCGCCAGCGTCGCCAGGCCTTTCGCGCCCGGGTGGTCGTTCGACCACATCGACTCGTAGCCAAGCTCGGCGCAGCGCGCCCCCAGCGGCCGCGCCACCTCGGGGTCGAGCCCTGCTGCAACGCCGAACGCTCTACTCACCGCTTGCCGCCTCCTCCAATTCGCTTGCGCGCGCGGCTACCCGTTTCGCGTCGCGTTCAAAGAGGGCCACGCACTCGATGTGGGGGGTCTGGGGGAACATGTCGACCGGTCTCACGCGGGCCAACTTATAGCCGGCCTCGGTGAGCTGGGCGGCGTTGGGGGCGAGCGTGGTCGGGTTGCAGGAGACGTAGACGATCTTCTCTGCCTCGCACTCGAGGACCCGGCGGACGATCTTCTGCGAGAGGCCGGCGCGGGGCGGGTCGACGACGACGACGTCGGGCTTGCCCGCTTTCTCGACCAGGGGCCGCACCCCGGTGCGGGCGTTGCCGGCGATGAAGTGGGCGTTCTCGATGCCGTTGGCGCGGGCGCTGCGCTCGGCGTCTTCGATCGCCTCGGGGAGGATCTCCAGTCCCCAAACCTCGCCCGCCTGCCCGGCCATCGTCAGCCCGATCGTGCCGATCCCGCAGTACAGATCAAAAACAAGCTCTTTGCCGCTCAAGCCCGCGTACTCGGCGGCGACCGCGTAGAGGCGCTCGGCCATCTCGGTGTTGGTCTGGAAGAAGGCGCCGTGGGAGATCTCCAGCTTCAGGCCGCAGAACTCCTCGCGCAGGCGCTCCTCGCCGAGCACGCCGGTTGGGCCGTCGGTGCTGCCGGCGCTGTCCTCGACGATCGTGTGCAGGTCCACCGGTGGTCGCGGGAAGCGCGCTTTCGTCGTCACCAGCCGGGTCTGGATCTGGCCGGTGCGGCGGCCCTCGCGGACCGCGAGGTTGCGGAGGACACCGCGCTGCTCGCGCCGGTCCCAAGCGGGCACCGCCTCGAGCCGCGCCCATTCGCGGACCGCGTTCCGCGCCGCGTTGCCGGCCTCGCTGGCGAGGTGGCAGTCGTCGGCGTCGACGGTGACGTCCCAGCGGCCGCGGGCGTGGAAGCCGAGTGTCAGCTCCTCGCCGTCCTCGCTTTCGCCGAAGGAGTACTCGAGCTTGTTGCGGTAGCGCCACTGTTCGGGCGCCGGGACGATCTCCTCCAGCTCGAAGCCCTCCAGGCCGCCGATTCGCCCCAGGGCGTCGGCGACCTGCTCCTGCTTGTAGTGGAGCTGCCGCTCGTAGGGCAGGCCCTGCCAGGGTGCCCCGGGGCAGGGCTCGCCGCCGTGGACGCAGGTGTCGGGCAGGCGGTCGGCACCGGCCCGCAGCAGCTCGATCGTCCGCGCCTCGGCGAAGCGCTTCTTCGGTTTCGTCACCTCGGCGCGGACGCGGTCGCCCGGCAGGGCGCCGGCGACGAAGACGACGAGGCCGTCAGCCCGAGCGACTCCCCGCCCGCCGAAGGCGAGGGAGTCGATCTCGAGCTCCAGCTGCTCTCCGCGCCGCGCTATGGCAGTGCTTTGCGCGCCTGTTTGGCGAGGCGCTCCAGCTCTTTGATCAGCGCGTCGCGCTGTTTTTTGCCTTTTTTCACCAGTTCGGTGAGCAGTTTCTCGGCGTCTGAGCGGGTCATGCGGCCGCGTTTGACGGCGTCGTCGACGACGTCCTGGATGCGGTCGCGGCTCAGCGTCACGCTCTGCTCGAGGCTCTCGCGGAACTGGGCGACGCTCTTGTCGAGGCCGCTCGTCGCTTTGCTGGAGGCTTTGCGGCTCGAGCTCGCTTTGCTTTTGCTGCCGCCTTTTTTAGCGCCGGCTTTCGAAGTGGTTTTTTTCGCGGTGCGTTTCGCGGCTTTTTTCGTTTTCGATGCCGCTTTTTTGCTGCCGCCTTTGGCTTTCGATTTCGTCGATTTGCTCGCTCTCGACGTTTTCGATTTCGCCGCGGCTTTGGTGCTTTTGGATTTGCCAGCCGCTTTTTTGTCCGCCATCTAGGTTTTGCCTCCGTAGTCGGTTGTCCCGCTGGTGGGACCCGACTATCTCAATTCCGCAGGAGGTGTGACTCGGCGAGGCCGAACCGTGCCTGCACCGGCGCGTGATCGGAGAGCCGCAGCGCCCGTCCCTCGAGTGGTAGCTCGCGTCTCTCCGGCGGCCACTTGGTGGGCGCGTCGAGTTGCTCGAGGCCACGACAGAGGACGTGGTCGATCGCGTCGGGGGCGGTGACCTCGCCGTCGAAGCCGAACTCCTCGCGCAGGCGCTCGAAGATCCGCGGGTTCTTCGCCGGCCGCAGGTTGAAGTCGCCGCCGAAGACGAGCGGCCGGCCGCCGGCCCACTCGGTTGCCGCCCGCGCCGCCCGCAGCATGTCCTCGACAGCCAGCTTCGGCTGGTCGTTGGTCGTGTGCAGGTCGGCGAGGCAGATGCCCGAGGCGGTGGCGGCGAAGGCCATCGAGCGGCGCTCGGGCGCGCCCTCGTGGATCGCGATCTCGCGGCGCTCGGCGATCCCACCCAGCTTGCCGGGCACGCGGACGAGGATCAGGTTCGAGCCGCCCTCGCCGGAGGCCATCAGGTCCGGGTTCTGCCGCGCCAGCAAGCCCCGCACGGCGCCGAGCTGGTTGCGCGAGGTCAGCGCCCGGTGCCACTCGGCCCCGCAGGCCCGCGCCAGCGGCTCGGCGAAGCGCGGCGGGCACTCCTGCAGCAGCGCCACGTCCCAGGCCGCCCCGGAGAGCAGCTGCGCGAACTCGGCGGCGAGGTCGCGGTTGACCTGGACGTGGGTCTCGTTGCGCTCGTCGAAGCGCAGCAGCCGCGACCGCCAGGTCCGCAGCCTCGGGTCCGGCGGGAAATCCCGGCCGTGAAAGAGGTTCCAAACGAGGACGGTGAGCTCCATCAGGCCGAACTGCATCAAATTCTCTCTGTGGATGAGAGACAATTTGATGCAGTTCGTAGAATCCCGCAGCTTGAAGAGGGACTTTCTTACCGGCGAAGAGCTTGGGGCGTTTGAGCTCGGGAAGCTGCTCGAGCGGGCGGCGGAGCTGAAAGCGGGGCGGCGCGAGGGCGTCGGCTCGGACTCGCTGCGGGGGCGCAGCGTGGCGCTGGTCTTCGAACGGCCCTCGACGCGGACGCGGATTTCCTTCGACGTCGGCGTCGCCGAGCTCGGCGGGCACGGGGTGATGCTGCGCGGGGACGAACTGCAGCTGGCCCGGGGCGAGTCCCCCGGGGACACCGCCCGCGTCCTCTCGCGCTATGTCGACGCGATCGTGATCCGCTCCGGCTCCCATGAGATCGTCGAAGGGCTCGCCGAGGCGGCCGAAGTCCCGGTCGTCAACGGCCTCACCCCGCTCCACCATCCCTGCCAGGCGATTGCCGACCTGCTGACCCTGCGCGAGCGCTTCGACGACCTCGCCGGCCTCCGCCTCGCCTATGTTGGCGACGGCAACAACGTCGCCCGCTCGCTGGCGATCCTCGGCGAGCTCGCCGACGTCGAAGTCGTCGTCGCGGCGCCGGACGGCTACCAGCTCGAGGAGGTCGCCGCCGTGAAGCTGACCGACGACCCGCGCGCCGCCGCCGCCGAAGCCGACGCTCTATATACGGACGTCTGGGTCAGCATGGGCGACGAGGAAGAGGAGCGCCGCCGGCTCGCCGATCTCGGTCCCTACCAGCTCGACGCTGACCTCCTCGCCGCCGCCAAGGAGCGGGCGATCGTCCTCCACTGCCTGCCGGCGCACCCCGGCCAGGAGATCACCGCCGAGGTCCTCTACGGCGACCGCTCTGCCGTCTGGGACCAGGCGGAGAACCGCCTCCACGCGCAGAAGGCGCTGCTGGAGATGCTCTTGACCGAGAGCGACTAGGCGCGCCTGACTCGTGTATCCAGAGATCCACCTCGGCCCGATCACCCTGCAGACCTTCGGGCTGATGTTCGCCCTCGCCTTCCTGGGCGCCGGGGCGCTGATCTGGAAGCGCCTGGGGGAGATCGGCAAGCCGCCCGACTGGGCGTATGAGATGGGCTTCTCGGCGCTGGTCGGCGGCGTCGTCGGCTCGCGCCTCTACTTCATCGTCCAGAACTACGGCGAGGTCAAGGACGACCTCCTCGGCAACCTCTTCTCCGGCTCCGGCCTGGTCTGGTACGGCGGCCTGATCGGCGGCGTCGCCGCCGTCTGCCTCTGGGCCGCCTACCGCGACTTCCTCGGCCTCGCCCTGCTCGACCTGGCCGCGCCGGCGCTGGCGCTCGGCTACGCGATCGGCCGCTGCGGCTGCCAGCTCTCCGGCGATGGCGACTACGGCAAGCCCTGGGACGGCCCCTGGGCGATGTCCTACCCGGACGGGACGGTGCCGACCGAGCGCACCGTCCACCCGACCCCGATCTACGAGACCCTGGCGATGGGCCTCGGCGCTTGGGTCCTCTGGCAGCTGCGCGACCGGGTGCGGGCGGGGGCCCTCTTCGCCATCTATCTCCTCTATGCGGGGGCGGAGCGCTTCCTCGTAGAGTTCCTCCGCCGCAACAGCACCGACGCGCTCGGGCTGACCACCGCCCAGCTGGAGAGCATCGCGATGATGGTGGCCGGAGCGGTCTGGATCGCTATCGTCGCTCGTCGCCACGGAGGCATCTCCCGTCCAGTGGCGAACGATGCGGCTGGAGCTTCTGCCTAGCGCCCCGAGCCCCAGCGGATCGGTGCTATCTTGCGCAAAATCTTTGGAGCGGTTTTATGGGGGAGGATGCGGGATTCATGTCGGCAATTGACGTAAAGAGCGAGGGCCCTTCGGCCCGCACGGTAGGAGCGATTCTCGACGACGCGGCCGAGCGGATCCACGCCGCCGGAGTCGACGATGCGCGCACCGATGCCGAAGTCCTGGTCGCCGACGCGCTTGGCGTCGAGCCGAGCCAGCTCTCGGTCGAGAGCGCCGGCGAGGTCGTCGCCGAGGCCGCCGAGAAGATCGAGGCGAACGTCCAGCGCCGGGTCGAGCGCGAGCCGATGGCCTACATCCTCGGCCGCGCCCCCTTCCGCAAGCTCGAGATCTACGTCGACGAGCGCGTGCTCTGGCCGCGCCGCGAGACCGAGCTCCTGGTCGAGGTCGGGACGACCCTGCCTGAGGGCGCCCGCGTCCACGAGGTCGGCACCGGCTCCGGCGCGATCTCCCTCGCCCTGCTCTCCGAGCGCCCCGACCTGCGCGTCACCGCCTCCGACCTCTCACCGGAAGCGGTCGAAGCGGCGCGCGAGAACGCCGAGCGCCTCGGCCTCGACCTCGAGGTCAGCGTCGCCCGCGGCCTGCCCGAGTCGGTCGAAGCCGAAGACGTCGACCTGGTGATCGCCAACATGCCCTACGTCACCGACGAGACGATCTACGACCGCACCCCGGAGATCCAGAAGGAGCCGCGGATCGCGGTGACCGGCGACTGCGGTGAGGACGGGCTCGGGGTGATCCGCAGCGTCATCGACTCAACCCCGTCGGGCTGGAAGATGGCGATGGAGCACGACACCCACCACGGCCCGGCGATGCGCGAGCTGCTGCGCGACGCCACTACCCTGCAGGACTATGAAGGGGACGACCGGGTCACCGTTGGCTACCGGCCCTGAGCCCGGCGACCGCTCGGTCGCCGTATCAACCGAGGAGCAGCGGCGGGCCAAGCTCGAGCGGCTGCGCGCGGAAGGGGTCGACCCGTACCCGCACGCCTTCCCGGGGCGGACGCACGTCGAGGAGATCGAGCGCGAGCACGATCCCGCCGCGCTGGGGGAGGGCGAGCACGAGCAGCTCACCTACAGGGTGATGGGCCGGATCACCGGCAAGCGCGGCCACGGCAAGACCGCCTTCCTCGACGTCCGCGACATCACCGGCACGATCCAGGCCTACGCGCGCAAGGACGTGCTCGGCGAGGAGGCCTTCGCCCGGGTCGAGGACCTCGACGTCGGCGACCTGGTCGGGATCGAGGGGCCGCTGCACGTGACCAAGCGCGGGCAGCTGGCGATCGGCGTGCGCGAGTGCACGCTGCTGGCGAAGGCGCTGAAGGACCCGCCCGACCTCTTCCACGGCATCTCCGATCCCGATACGCGCTACCGCCAGCGCGAACTTGACCTCATGGCCAATGCCGAGTCGCGCGAGATCTTCAAGAAGCGCAACAGCCTGACGCTTGGGATCCGCAACTACATGAACGAGCGTGGCTGGATCGAGCTGGAAACGCCGGTCCTGCAGGTGCTGACCGGCGGCGCCGCGGCGCGCCCGTTCACCACCCACCACAACGCGCTCGACCGCGAGCTCTTCTTGCGCACGGCGACCGAGCTCTACCTGAAGCGGGCGATCGTCGGCGGCTTCGAGGACGTCTACGAGTTCGGCAAGTTCTTCCGCAACGAGGGGATGTCGCCCCAGCACAACCCCGAGTTCACGATGCTGGAGATGTTCGTCGGCGGCGCCGACTACCACGGCGTCATGGAGTTCATCGAGGGCCTGGTCTCGACCGTCGTCCAAGAGGTGATGGGGACGACGAAGGTGATGCGCGACGGCGTCGAGATCGACTTCGCCGCGCCCTGGCCGCGGGTCCGCCTGCGCGACGAGCTGCTGCGCGAGATCGGCCTCGACATCTACGAGGCGAGCCGGGACGAGCTGGCCGAGGCGGCCGGCGACGCGGTCGGCCCCGACGACGACTGGGCCGGCGTTGTCGACACCCTGCAGGGCAAGTTCGTCGAGCCAAAGCTGATCCAGCCGACCTACATCATCGACCTGCCGATCGACATCTGGCCGCTGGTCAAGGTCCACCCGGAGAGCGACCGCGTCTGCGAGGCCTTCGACGGGATCGTCGCGGGGATGGAGATCGTCGGCGGCGGCACCGACCTCAACGACCCGATCGAGCAGCGCGAGCGCTTCGTCAAACAGCGCCAGCGCCAGGAGACCGGCGCCGAGCCCGACCCGCACCCCAACGACGAAGAGTTCGTGCGGGCGCTCGAATACGGGATGCCGCCGGCAAGCGGCTGCGGCCTCGGCATCGACCGGCTGCTGATGATCATGACCGGGGCGAAGACGCTCCGCGACGTGATCATCTACCCCGCGATGCGCCAGCTGACGTCGTAGGACGCGGCGCCTGGCCGCACCGTCGGCTCCGGGTCAACGTCAGGCCGGTGTGACGAGGCTCCACAGCCGGTGGTTCGGCTTCTCTAGCCTGGACAGCTTGTCCACGGTCGAAAACGCCTTCTCTCTGCGCCCGATTGACTGGCGCGGACCGCTGGCTGGCGGCTACTGGCCGGCAGTCGCGATGGTGCTGGCGGCGCTGACCCCGTTCCTCGTCCTCACCTCCTCGATCCCGCCGCTGAGCGGGCTGATCGGCCCCGACGTCGGCCTCGGCGACTCGGGGATGGAGATGAGCGCCGGGATGGCCGACGCCGCCTACTGCTTCGGGACGATCCTCGCGGTGCAGCTGACCGCGCGGCTGCCGGGGCGACGGCTGCTGGTCCTCTATGCGGCGGTCTTCACCGTCGCCTCGGTGGTGACGGCGACCGCGAGCGCGCCGGCGCCGTTCTTCATCGGCCGGCTGGTCCAGGGGATGACGACGAGCTTGATGCTGATCACCGCGGCGCCGGCGCTGGTGCTCGGCTTCCCGACCCCGCGCCTGCGCTCGACCGCGATGGTGATGAACATGGGGATCTTCGGCGCGGTCGCGATCGGCCCGGTGATCGGCGGCGCCTTCGCCGGCCTCGGCGACTGGCGGGCGCTCTTCTGGATCGCCGCCGGGATCGGGGCGCTAGCCCTGGTGATGAGCTTCCTCACCTTCAGCGACATGCCGCCGATGGACCGCGAGGTCGAGTTCGACTTCGAGTCCCTGGGGCTGGCCTCGGTCGGCTGCACCGCCGCCTTCTTCGGCGCCTCCCACCTCGTCACCCACAGCTTCACCTCGCCGATCGTGCTGATCCCGATGGCCCTGGGCGCGGCCTGCCTGGTCGGCCTCGTCGCCCACCAGGCCTACGTCGAGGACCCGCTGATGCCGGTCCGCCAGCTCGGCCACACGATCCCGCTGGCGGCGATCGCCCTGGCGATGGCCGCGGGGGCGGGCTCGGTGGCGCTGGTCGGGCTGCTGCAGCTGACGATCGAGGCCAACCACCTCTCGACCGCGCTCTTCTGGCCCGAGCTCGGCGGCGCCCTCGTCACCGCCTTCGCCTTCGGCTACCTCCTCTTCACCCGCTACGTGCCGGTGCTCGCCTTCGTCGGGCTGCTCTGCCTGACCGGCACGGCGCTGCTGCTGACCGGGGCGAGCAGCGGCAACACGGCGCTGATCGCGCTCGGCACCGGCGGCATCGGCCTCGGGGTGGGGGCGGCGGTCGCGCCCGGCCTCTTCGTCGCCGGCTTCGCCCTGCCCTCGCCGCAGCTGCCGCGGATCTTCGCCCTGGTCGAGCTGCTCCGCGGCGTCGCCGCTTTCTTCACCGCGCCGCTGCTGATCCACCTGGCGGTGACGAGCGGGCCGGACCTGGCGAGCGGGGTGGAGAGCGCCACCTGGGCGACCTTCGGCCTCCTTTTCGTCGGCGTCGCCGCGGTGGTGGCGATCGTCGCCAGCGGCGGCCTGCGCCTGCAGGCGCCCGACATCGATCACTGGCAGGAAGGCGAGGGCCCGGCGATCGACTCGGCCCCGCTCGGCGCGGCGCTGCGGCGGCGACTCCCCAGCTTCGCCCGCTAGCCCTCGGCGAGCGCTGCCTCGAGGTGCTCGAGGCAGTTGCTCCAGCCGAATTCGTGGCGGTGCACGGCTTCGACGTCGCGGAGGTTGCTGTGGGTCATCCGCACCGTGGTTACCCCGTCGGCTTCCTCGAAGTCGAGCTCGATCAGGGTCTCGCGGTCCTCGCCGTCCCAGGTCCAGGTGAAGGCGAGGCGGGTCGGCGGCTCGATCGCGGTGTAGTGGCCGCTGCCGCCGATTTCCCGGCCGGCGGCGGGGTCGCGCATGACGACGCGGACGTCGCCGCCGAGGCGGAGATCGACCTGGGCCTCCGGCGTGTCCCAGCCGTGCTCGGCGTGGAACCAGCGGCGCAGCACCTCCTCGCTGGTCCAGGCCTCGAAGACGGCCTCGGCGGGGGCGCGGAAGACGCGCTCGATCCGCAGCGTCGCGCCGCTCATCGGCTGCCTTCCTCTCGGCGCTTCATGCTCATCGCGACCCATGCTCGCACCGCCAGCAGGCCACCGCCGGGGCCGGCGACCAGCGGCAGCAGCTCCTCCAGCGGCAAGCCGGCGACGTGGGCGGCGGGGATCACGTGCTGCTGGCGCCGCGCTGGGAGGCGGAGGCGTCGGAGAGGGCGGCCTCGAAGACGGTGGCGTCGTCGTATTCGTCGTGGCGGTTCCACCAGACGTAGGCCTGGGTCTGCGGGTATCCCTGCGGCGAGTCCTCCCAGAACTCCTGGCGGCCGAGCGCGGTGATGTCGAGGTAGGCCCAGGGGGTGCCGAGCGCCTCGTCGCCGCGCTTGTCGACGAAGTAGGTGCGGTAGATCTGGCCGTCGTCGTCGCGGTAGAAGGCATTGGTGCCGTGCCATTCGTCGACCCCGAAGTCGGCGTCGAAGCCGTCGGTGATCGTGTACCAGGGCATCTCCCAGCCCATCCGCTCCTTGAGGCGGGCGATCTCCGGCTGCGGCGCGCGGCTGACGTTGGCGAAGGTGGTGTCGCGGGAGTTGAGGTGGGCGAGGTGAGTGACCTGGTCGGCCATCAGCGAGCAGCCGCGGCAGCCGGCCTCGGGCCAGCCGTCGACGCCGGGCTCGAAGAAGAAGCGGTAGAGGACCAGCTGGCGGCGGCCCTCGAAGAGGTCGAGCAGGCTCACCGGCCCGCCCGGCCCCTCGAAGCGGTAGCCCTTCTCCACCGCCATCCGCGGCATCCGGCGGCGCTCGGCGGCGAGCGCGTCGCGGGCGCGGGTCAGCTCCTTCTCTTTCACCAGCAGCTCCTCGCGGGCGGCGTCCCACTCCTGGGGCGATACGACCGGCGGCATGTTCATCTCTGCTCCTTCTCGTTGAGGTAGTCGTCGACGGCGTCGAACAGGCGCGTCCAGACGGCGCGCTGGCGCTCCATCCACTCGGCCGCCCCCTCGAGCGCCTGCGGCTCGAGCGAGAGGCGGTGCGTGCGGCCCTCGATCACGCGGCTGACGACGCCGGTCTCCTCCAGCACCTTGAGGTGCTTGGAGAGCGCCGGCTTGGAGACGTCGAAGCCGCGGGTCACTTCGCCGACGGTCGCCGGCCCGGCCGCGAGCCGTTCGACGATCTCGCGGCGGATCGGGTGGGCGAGGGCACGGAATGGATCGTTAACCATTTGGTTAACAATAGCGGATGGGGGGAAGCGGGGCGGGGCGGGACCCATCTCGAACGCCAGGGCGAGCCGCCCCGACGCCCTAGTAGGAGCGCAGCAGGCCGCCGTCGATCGGGATCACGGCGCCGGTGATGTAGGCGGCGCGCTCGGAGCAGAGGAAGGCGACGAGGTCGCCGTACTCCTCGACGGTGCCGAGGCGACCGGCCGGCACTTCCTCGCGGGCGGCGGCTTCGACCTGCTCCATCGAGCCACCGAGCTCGGCCATCCGGTCGGTGGCGAAGCGGCCGGTGGCGACCGTGTTGACGGTGATCCCGTCAGCGGCGACCTCGCGGGCGAGCGTCTTCAAGAAGCCGACCGTGGCCATGCGGTGGGAGTTGGAGAGGTTGAGGGCGGGGTTGACCTCGATCGTCGTGGTCGAGCCGACGTTGACGATGCGGCCCCAGCCCTCGCCCCGCATTCCGGGGACGACGGCGCCGGCAAGGATCCGCGGCGCCAGCACCAGCGAACGGTACGCCTCCTCCCATTCCTCGAACCCATGATCGAGGGCGCCGCCCGGTGGCGGCCCGCCGGTGTTCGTGACCAGGATGTCGACCGACCCGAACGTCTCGGCGACCTCGAGCGGCAGCCGAGCCAGCCGGTCCAGATCGGTGGCGTCAGCCACGAACGCCTGAGCACCGGGAATCTCCCCTACAGCCTCCTCCAACCGCTCCCGCGACCGGCTGGCCAGAGCTACCCGAGCCCCCTCCCGAGCCAGCGCAGCAGCCACGCCCCGGCCAATCCCCCTGCTAGCGCCCATAACCAGAGCAACTCGTCCCTCGAGACCAAGATCCATGCCCCAGACCCTAGCCCCACCCACGCCGCTCAAACCAAGCTGCGCGGGTAACCTTCCAGGCGAGCGCCCGTAGCTCAGTGGTCAACGGGTCCTTTCGGGGGCCCAAAGAGCGTCGGTCTTTCAAGCCGAAGGTCGCGGGTTCGACTCCCGTCGGGCGCATTCCTTGGTGTTCCGGGCCGTGCCGCGCATTGCGCGGTGCAGAGCCAGATTGTCGGCCTGACGCCGGATCAGCGTTCCGGCCGCGTCCTAGCGATTCCGCGCGGTTCCGGCGCGTCTGTGTCACATCCTGGTCACATTTTGCGGCGGGGAATAGGGTCTCGGCGATGCCGCAGGAGAAGACCGAAGCTCGCAAGGCGGTTCGCGCCGCGCAGAAGCAGTTCGAGCGCGAATCCGCCGCGGCCCAGAAGGCTCGCCGCAAAGCCTTCGCCCAGGCGCAGAAGGAAGGGCTGTCGCTGCGCGAGATCGGCGAGGAGGTCGGTCTTCACCGCTCCCGCATTGCGCAGATCATCAAAGGCGAATAGGCCAACTGTCTAGATTTTCTAGACAGCATGTGCTAGCCTGAGTTTCTAGATAAAAAGCGCCCCCGCGCTGGTGGAACAGCCGGGGGCATGGCACAGGAGGTATTCGCTCCCATGCACGACAAGCCTAGTGGCGCCGTTGATGAGCGCGCCACGACTGCGGCCGAGGACATCAAGGACCGGGCGCGGGTCCTACGAGAAGTCCTGGATCTTTACCCGGAGACGCTGACTCTCGACGAGCTGGTCCGTGAGTTGACGGTCGACTCGGTGGAGTTCCAGGAGCGCGATCGCGTCCAGCGAGCCGTGCGCGACCTGATCGCCGGCGGCTTGATTCATCGGGTCGGCGATCTCGTCCTGCCGACCCGGGCGGCGGTCAACTTCCACGAGCTCGGCGAAGACTGAACAGAGCGGAAAGGCTAATTCGAAGTCCGAGCGATGACCAAGGCAGCCCGCACCCCAAGCAACAAGGCAGATGGAACCCATGCACGTGAAGCGAAGGGAGGGGCACCTAGAAGCAAAACACCCAGCGAGGGTAGAGCCCCGGCCCTGAGGCAGAACCAGAAGCCGCCCCAGAAGCACCAGCCCCACGTCCCGACACACTACGAACCCCCCGGATTCGGACTTTTCGGGCCGCTCCTCCCGTCCCTCCGGGCAGCCAATTTTGGCACGGCTTCGCCGTGCTGAGGCTGCCCTTAAGGAGGGCCGGGAGGGGTCTGACCTACGGTCGTCTGGACGGCATCGGGATGAAGCCGATGCACCCGCCGCTGGCTCTGGACATAGGGGGCATGGAAAGGAAAGCGAGCAAGCCCAGCTTCTTCACCGAGCGCACCCTCGCCGACTTCCTAGCCGTCTCTGACCGCACCGTCCGCAACTGGATCAAGAGCGGGAAGCTGCCCAGCTACAAGTTCGGAGCGGCGCGGCGAATCGACCCCACCGACGTCGAGGACTTCCTCGCTCGGCATCGGGATGAGGCAGCATGAGGCGCGAGAAGCCGATCAAACGGCGCAACCCCTCTGGGGGATCGTGTGGATGGCCCGCTACACGGGGAGGGACGGCAAGCGCCATATCGCGAAGCCGACCTGGAACCGCGGCAAAGGCACCTTCAAGCGAAAGGCCGATGCGCAGAAAGCCATCGACGAGGCATACGGCCTTTCGGATCGGCCGGACACCCTCGGCGACTACGCCGCCACCTGGACCGAGCGCCATCCGCGGTCGGAACGAACGAACGCCACGAACGACCACCGCATCAGCCGGGTTGCCGACGTTGAGATCGAGGGCATCCCCTTGAAGGACTGGCCGCTCCGCGAGCTGCGTCGGCGTCACACGCTCGCCCTGGTCGATCACATGCTGAGGACCGAAGGTCGAGCAACCACCGGAGCCGTCGGCATCCTCCGCGCCCTCTCGGCGCTGGCCGAGGACGCGACCGATGAAGTCTGCGACCTCAACCCCTTCATGGGCGTGCGGATCAGAGCCAACGATCCGAGGGCGAAGAAGAAGCCAAGACCAATCCGCGTCTTCACTTTCGAGGAAATGCACCGCTTCGCCAAGGCGGCTGGCCGCTACGAGGCAATGGTCCGCGTCTTCACCGACTGCGGTCTGAGGCTGGGGAGGTTCTGCCCCTGCGCCGCGAAGACTTCGACGGCGAGACTCTCCAGGTCCGCCGCACCGCCCACGAGGGCCAGATCCTCCACGGCACCAAGACCGACCACGGGGAACCCGACGCCGGCCGCGTCGTTCCCGTCCCGGCGACGCTTGCCTGGATGCTAGAAGCACAGATCAACCTCAACGACCCCAACTGCGAGTTGCTCTTCCCAACCCCCCGCGGCCGCCTCTGGCGCGAGCGCACCTTCTATCGCGACCTCTGGAAGCCAGCCCAAGAAGCCTCCGGCCTAGACATTCGCCCCCACGAGTGCCGCCACAGCTACGTCACGCATCTGCGCGCTGCTGGGGTAAATGATGCGGATTTGGCGGAGGTCGCAGGGCATCGGGTCGAGACGATGCTCTCGCGCTATACCCATCCGACTGGTAAGGACTTCATCGCAATTCGGGCGACGATCGGGTGAGAAGTTTGGCTACGGCAAACGGGTCAACAGCCTTGTTTAAGACGGAGACACGTTCCGATTTGGCCATGTCGGTTGCTTGTGGGCTTTCGATCTCGCATGAGGTGGGCTTCTGCGTTTTTCTCTTTTGTTCTCCGGGATGGCGTAGACAAACTCCTTGCCACCTCCGGAAGGGACGACCAACGCCCTCCTCAATGCGCCTCGACGGACCAAAGCCTTTAGGCGATTGTTGACTGCCTGCGGCGAGAGCCCCATGTTTCCAGCGAGATCCCCCGCAGTGAATCTGCCGAGGTTCCAAGCTTTGTTGAGAGTCTGATTCAGGATCTCGTCCCCTCCAAGGAGCTCAGGGGGATCCTTCAGATGCAAGAGAGCGAGCTTTCGGTTCGCGAGCGTCACCGCAATGGTTTCGCTGACGTCCTCATTTGCATTTACGGCCAGGATGGGGTGATTCCCGTAGTAGCGGGTGGCGTGATTCGCCAGCAGCACGCCTAGACACTCGTCTACGAAGGTCACCGTCGCTGCTCGCACCCCGCGGAAATCCAGGACCACAGCGGCCCTCGGATCACCGGCCAAGATTTCCCGCTCGATCGCGCCTCGGACTCTAATCGCAGCTTTACGCGTATCCAGGATTACGTCGAATTGTCTCATCTGGATTCGCACGATCAGATCAAGGCTATCGCTTTCAGTGAACTCGCTTGCGGCGCTCATGGGTAGTAATTTTTACTACCCATCGGACGGCAAAAGAGACAGCTAGACGTCGAGCCGCTGCGCGACTGGCTCTTCGCAAAGCAGAGCAAGCGACTTCTGCTCGAAGCGCTGCTTGGCGAACCCGAGCGAGGATGGACTCGCACCGAGCTCTCGACTGCCTGCGGCCAGCACGCCAAGGCTCGCATGGACCTCCATCTACGGCCGCTCCTGGAGGCCGGCCTCATCGAGCGCCACGGCAACCTGTACCGACTAATTCCAAGTCAGGGGCTGTGCCTGACGCTGCATACTTTGCTGACGGAGTTGGGGTCGCCCTTGGAGAAGTAGCGGAATACTCCCGCGCATAAGTTCGGAACCGGTTTCATCGCTTTCCATGAAAGCTCTGCAAAATGTGCTAGCCTTGGTATTCAATGAGTACGAGAGTGACCTATGTCGAGCACAATCACATCCGCGATTTCGCCGCGGAGAGGGTTAACGTCAAGCGGGATGACCTAACGGACTACCGCGCCCAAGCGAAACGGCTTCGCGAGAAGCTAGAGAAGCACATAGGCGAGCACCCGGACTATGGGCTCGTAAAAATGCGGGCCGCCGGAAGCGTTGCCAAGGGCACGGCACTAAAGACGATCAATGACATGGACCTCGCCGTCTACGTTAAGTCTTCAGAGGCGCCGACCCAAGAGACCGAGCTGCTCAATTGGATGGCAGCCCGTCTGCGCGAGGCATACCCCAATCATCCCCCCGACCGGATCAAGCCCGGTGTGCACGCCGTCACTATCTCTTTTTCAGGCAGCGGGCTAGACGTCGATGTTGCCCCGGTCCTCTGGGAGGGGGAGCCTGATGATGTCGGCTATCTGATCGTTCCTGGTACCGGACAGCGCGTAAAGACGAGCGTCACCCAACACTTGAAGTTCATGCGCGCTCGCAAGGATGAGGCCCCGGTTCACTTTGCGCAGGTCGTGCGCCTGATCAAGTGGTGGGTTCGTCGCCGCAAGACTCTCGATCCGAGCTTCCGGTTCAAGAGCTTCATGGTCGAGCTGATCGCTGCGCACCTCGCCGACACGGGAACCGATTTCAGTGATTACCCAGGTGCTCTTGAGTCATTCTTCGCCTTCATCGTTCAGAGCGAATTGGCTGAACGGATCTCCTTCGAGGACTTCTATGAAGCCTCCGAATTACCAGCGGCGACCTCAGCGGAGATCGAAATCTTCGATCCAGTCAATGCGGAGAACAACGTTGCCTCGCTGTACACCTATGAGCAGCGCCGGCGGATCGTTGATGCCGCTGACGAGGCGGTCTCCGCCATCGCCGAGGCGCATTACGCGACCACGAAAGGCCGCGCGGTGGAGTGCTGGCAGATCGTCCTCGGGCCCACCTTCCGCGGATCATGAGCTACTCGTTCTCCACCACGTTTACCCGCACCCACGCTAGGGAAATTGCGTCCAGGGTTGCTGCCGATTTGCGCTTGATGCACCGCTACTACGGAGCGCCCACCCTCGCTCAGATTGATGATTACGAGACCGAGTTCGTCGAGCTCTTGGTTGCCGGATACCTGCGGCAGGTCGAGTACGGATTCAAAAAGGAGGGCCAGCGGGTCGTCTCAGTTCGCTATACGGTACGGGCTGGCAGCGGTGAGCCTGAGCGTGCCGGAGGAGTCGATGGAACCGCAGACGTCAGCGGAGCGACCTTCTTTTCCTTCCTTCACTATACGGCGGCGTTCGAAGCCCTGAACTCTGCTGAGCGCGATAGGTTCGAGCAATCGCTTCCATTTCAACGCAGCGGCGGCAATGAACCGCAGGACGGCTCCGGATATTGGATTTCCGACCGTACCTACGGGGCTGGTGGCGTTTCCGCAGGGCGCGAAACCTTTAAGCGGGCTGCGTGAGTGCTTCGGCTGATCTTTTCGATGCGGTTGATCCGCTCGGAGCTGACGATCGTGTCCTGTCGCGCTACGAGAAGCTGATCGGACTCGATGGGATTAAGGAGCGCCTGCTAAAGGAGAGCGAGCTTCTGATCAACCCGGACGCCCTAGAGCGCTGGAGCAAGGAGCAACACGGTCAGCGGATCGCCGCGGTTGATGCCTTTGCGGAGCGTCGCCCGCTGTTTCTCTTCGCTGGCGACGTCGGTACCGGAAAGACCGAGCTGGCTGAGACCTTCGGCGAGGCGCTTGGGCGCCGGGATCGGATTGAAGTCCTCCTCTTCGGTCTCAGCCTTGCCGCGCGCGGTAGTGGCGCCGTCGGAGAGATGACGAAGCTCATCTCTGATGCCTTCGCGGCTGTCGAAACTGAGATCCCGCTCCCCCACGACAAGGTCCAGATCGCGGGAATTCTCCTGATTGACGAGGCAGACGCCTTAGCGCAGTCTCGTGCCGAGTCGCAAATGCACCACGAGGATCGGGCCGGTGTTAACGCGCTCATCCGCCGCATCGATCGCATCTCGGACCAAGGACGACCAGTGATCACTGTGCTCTGCACCAATCGGCTCGAAGCGATCGATCCCGCAGTGCGTCGCCGAGCTGCCGCTGAGTTCGAGTTCGAGCGTCCCGACCAAGCCCAGCGAGAAGCTGTGATCGCCGCTTCGCTAGCCGGTAGCGACATCACGGCAAGCGATATTTCTGAGCTCGCCGAGCAGACCGGCGACGTCCACGGCCGGGGCTACGGGTTTACCTACTCGGATCTGCGGATGCGCCTAATACCGGCCGCAATCCTCGCTGCTTATCCGGACCAGCCTCTGACGGCGAAGCTGGTCGCCGAGCAGGTGGTAGTCCACCCACCTACGCCGCCCTTTGGCGGCCTCGGCGAGCTTTGAGGGATCCCCGCCGCGAGCTCGCAAGCGCAAGCGCCGCTCGCTTGAGCGGTGATGATTATCAGCATATTTTCACCCTGATGCAGGCGGTTCGTCTCCTGAGGGAAGACGTCTGGGGCGTCCGCAAAGTGATGATGGAGGTAGACAAGGCAGGAAACGTCGATGACCTAGTCATTTATTACCGGGACAAACCGACCCTCTATAACCAGGTGAAGTTTTCCCGCCTTGCTGGCGAGCCCCTTGAGCATGGTTGGTTCACGGATGCAGCCAGCGCGAGCCGCTCGCCGTTGCAGCGGTTCTACAGCAGCTTCATGGACCTGAGCCAAGGAGACGCGCCCCCGCGGATGGCGCTTGTCACCAACCGGACGATCGCACCCGGCGATCCGATCCTGCGCCACGTTGAGGGACGCGACGGGCTCCTTACGCCGCGACTCGCAAACGCATCGCCGACCTCGGAGTCCGGAACGGAGCGCGCGGCCTGGGCAGAGCATCTCGGCATCGCGGAGGAGGAGCTCCTCGGAATGCTTGATCACCTCCACATTCAGGCGGGCATTGGGAACCTCGAGCAGCTACAGGATGCCTGTGCGCAGGCGATGCTCGCCGCCGGCCTCCGAGGTGATCAGCAGGCGGTGATGATTGGCAACGGGGCGATCCGCGATTTGATCGAGGGTGGGTGCGACCATCTTGATACGGCCGCGATGAGAGAGCTCGTCGAGCGCCACGATCTCGCTGGCGCTGGCGCGATCGCTCAGCTCTGTATCGCCGCTATCGACCGTCCGCCATTCGCGGATTCGGCGACCTGCCTACTCGATTGGACCGATCGCTATGAGGGCTCCGAGCCGCGTCAGCGTCGCCACCTCCTCGACATGCCCGATGCGCCGCTGCAAATGAGCTCCGAACTCACTGAAGCCCGCCGCTCGCTGGAAGGTGCTGGCTACAGCGACCTCAGTGTAAGCGGTTCCTTCAGGCTTGACGTCGGCTTCTCTGTCGGTGCGGAGTTCGCTGACACGGCTGGCTTTCACCTCAAAGTCAAGCAGCGAGATGAGATCTGGGCCAGCGAGGGAGAGACGGAGCCCTTCGCTGTCAAGGCCACGGAGCGGAACGTCGGCGCTGGCGAGGAGCTGGCGATCTGCATCTCCCTAAGCAATGAAATCTCCGAAGAGGTTTCGGCCTTTGTTGATTCCGCCGGACTGCCGGTCGGACGGATCCTCAACTTCGTTCCGGCCTCAGGACCTAGTCGGACCTCCCTCGCTACGTCAGCCGAGGCCAGAGGTTGCGCTCAAGCGCTGCTGGACTCACTTCGCAATTCCGTCTTCGGCGCCACCAGACTTCACCTTTTCCTCTCCTGCCCCAACGCTCTCGCGGTGTTGCTCGGGCATGTTTGGAATCGGCTTCCGCCAACGCGCGTGTATGCGGACCTAAACCCCGGCTACCAGGCCACCTTCGAGGTCGTCAGCTGACCTCGTCCGTCGTTCTGGCGCGCGTGGGCCCTCAACCGCGAAAGGCAATGACCATCGGCAGCCATCTCCAAAGGTGATCTGAGATGACGACTACGATTTCGCCATGCAGGTCGTTAATGAGACTTTGATTGCCGAGGCCGGGCGCCGCCTGGCTGCGGCTGCACCGGAAGCGCAGGTCATCCTGTTCGGCTCCCATGCTCGCGGAGAAGCCAGTCCCCGCAGCGATGTCGACTTCCTTGTCGTTGAGCCCGAGGTAGATAACGAGGCCGAGGAGTCGGTGCGCCTCCATCGCACCTTGCGCGATCTACGTGTGCCAGCAGATGTGATTGTCGTCAGCCGTGAGTACGCCGACCGCTGGCGTGAGGTGCGCGGAGGGCTTGTCCACGCGGCCCTGTCGCAGGGTCGGGTTCTGGCTGGATGAGCGCCATGCCGGACCTTCCCGGCGATCTTCTTTCTCTTGCGCGGGAGGATCTCGCTGCCGCCGAAGCGCTTGACCGGGCGGAGCGAGTGTCAGATGCTTCTGTGGGTTTTCACGCGCAGCAGGCCGTAGAGAAGGCCCTCAAGGCAGCAATCGCTAGTCGCGATCGGGACTATCCCTTCACCCATGACATTGGACTGCTAATGCAACTCAGCCAAGATGCCGGCCTTGAGCTGCCTGCTGATCTCGCCGAGGCTGATCGCCTCACGTCTTATGCGGCGGCTGTTCGCTACGGACTCGGCGATCCGGGCGCAGTCGCTATGCGGGATGCTCTGCGATGGGCGGCGCTTGCCATCAAGTGGGCAGACACTCAGCTTCACTCAGATTCCTAGTCACATCTAGGTCGCATCGCCCCCGCAATCGCGCTAACCCCGCCAACGCCCCTCCTCCTTTCAATCCGACGGACTTTGGCGTGCTGAGCGGCTCGATGGCAGACGCTGCTGTCCGTGGGCTCAAGCCGGTCGTGGCTGAAACGCTCCAATTGATTCTTGCCGCCGGTACCATGGGCCGGTGACGACGAAGGAGCGACTCCACAAGTTGGTCGATGAGCTTTCCGAGCAGGAGGCTGAGGCCGCACTGGTGATCGTCGAGCGGCGGCGTGATGACCCAATGCTGCACGCCCTTGCGTCTGCGCCGCTTGATGATGAGATGTCTGAGGCGGACGAGGACGCAATTGCCGCTGAGGCTCTGGCCGCATACAGACGGGAAGAAGCGGTTTCTTCGGAGCAGTTGCGCGCCGAGCTTGATCTCGATTGAGCGGCAGCTGGTCATTACGGGTTGCGCCGCCAGCGCGGCGTGATCTGAAGCGGCTCGATCCTCCAGCTCAGCGTCGGGCTCTGGACGCTCTCGAGAGGTTCGTCGCGGATCCGCGGGGCGGCGACATCCGGAAGCCCAACTCACTCCAGTAGCGCCTTCGGGTGGGCGACTGGCGGGTGCGGTTCAGCTTCGATGACGAGAACCAGGTGATCGTCGTCCTGGGGGTGCTGCCGTGTGGTCGAGCATACGATCGGTGATCATCATTCGTTCTCGACGATGAGTCCGGCGGGGAACTCCAACACGCCCCACAGGCGCCCTTTCAATTCCTCGAAGGTCATGAATCCATCGAGGCCATCACTGAGCTCCTCGGCATATAGAGCTTCCTCAGATCCCGCGTTTTGGACTGCTGCGCTGATGGTCTTGCCGACTCCCACGCTGAGTTCGCCGTGGCGATAGCGGACATAAACGACTCGCCCATCGTCCAGATCCCCCTCCCACTGCGACGGGCATGCAAGGCACGTTTTCTTGAACGCCTTTACCTTCATGGTGTCATTATTGTTGCAGACAAACAGTTTCTGATCGATGGCGCCACCGTCGCGCAGCTGGCGCTCGGCGCCGACGTCCTCGATGAGATCCAGATCCACCTCTCCGCTACCGGGTGGCCGGCGGCGACTTGTACGCGAGCAGCGACACGGTGACCGGGAAGCGCTTGGCTGGGTCGGGGGTGCGGTCGATCACGCCGGGTTGGACCTTCTCGATCTCGTCCCAGGCGGCCGTCACTCGCTCGCGGATCTGGGCCCAGGCCTCGTCGTCGAGGTCCAGGCGCAGGTTGACGATCACCGGGTCGTCTTTCGGCATCGTCCCCCCTTCGAGGGCGGCCTGGGCGCGCTCGACGGCTTCGCCGATCGCGTTGGCGCAGATGCCGATCTGGGCCTCGTCGGGCAGGCGCAGCCAGTCGTCGCCGTCGATCAGCATCTTCCGGTTGGAGGCGTAGATGTGCTTCGTCGCCCCGCGCACGCTTTCGGTGTCGACGAGCTGGATCGCGTCGTAGCGCTGCAGCACCCGCACGTGGTAGGCGATCAGGTTCAGGCTCTGCTGCTCGCCCCGTGCCGCCAGCCGCTGCATCAGGTCATGGGGGCTGCCGGGTTGTTCGTTCAGCAGGGCCAGCAGCTGCGCTCGCAGGGGATGGGAGAAGACTTTCGCCAGCCGTTCCGGCAACCGGGGAAGCCGGTGACCCACGCTCTCGCCGTCGCGATTCCTGCCATTGCCGCTCTCCGCCACCGGAAGTCCCTCCAATTGTCGCGCTTCTGTCTGAGCGGTCGAGATTATTCGTACTTGGAGTTAAACGCAACCCAATACGCGAGTACTCAATTAGTCGCTCAATTGACCGGTAAGCGCTGCTGACCAACCTTGCGTTGAAGCACAAGTGCAACGCAAGGAAGGGGGTGAGCGTGAAGATGGTGATCAAGAAGACTGACCCGATCTGCCTGGTGAGCTCGGTCGTTAAGCAGGGGTGAACTAGTCGCCTTATGGGAGCCGGTTCCCGAGCGGAATCGGCTCCCCACGTGCGGGTGCTGTCTTGGGCCCGAAGGCCCGTCGGCTCGCTCGTCCCGAGGTGCCTTTACGCCTTCGCCCGCAGCTCGTCGGCGAGGGTGGTGAGCTTGCCGACGCTCGTGTTCAGGGCGCCGGCCAGGCGCAGGAGGGTCGTGTAGCTGGGGTTCCTGACCCCGCGCTCGATGCCGCCGACCTGGGTGAGGTCGGTGCCGGCGCCTTCGGCCAGCTGCTCCTGGCTGAGGCCGACTTCGCCGCGCAGGGTGCGGACGGCCTCGCCGAGGGCGGCGTGCTCGGGCGAGCGGGGCTCTTTGCGGCGGCGGGGCGGCACGGCGCCTCGCAGCCTCTCGGTTAAAGAACCTCGTAGTTAGAGCATTAATGCTTTAACAGGTTCAACCGGCATAACTGGTTAAAACAGTCGTCTTCCGGTACTCCCCTGCACAGCGCAGGTGATGGAAGGAGGCGTGCAGTCGCGAGCGCAGCTGTTCGGCCGCAGCCTCGCCTTCTTCATCCAGGCCGGTGACGAGGAAAACCTCGGTCGCCGGGTAGGTGCGCAGCTGGTCGGCGACGGTCTGGACGATGTCCTCATCGCCGATCCGGGCGCTGGCGGCGACCCCGGCGCGGGCGAGCGAGGCGAGGGAGAGGACGAGGCTGCGCTGGGCGCGGTCGCGGCCGGGCCCGACGTCGCAGGCCCAGCGGTCGAGGAAGCGGTTGTGGGCTGGGGCGACGACCCGCACCTCGGGCTCGGGTTCGGCCGGGTCGAGGGGGACGGAGGCGGCGGCGATCCGCTCGATCGCGGTCCCGTCCTCGAGCGGCTCGTCGACGACGACGAGCAGGTGCTCGCGGCGGTCGCCAGGCGGCGGCGGCACGATCGGGTGCAGCGGCGGATTGCGGACCGCCAGCACGACGATGATGCCGGCGACGATCGAGCCCTCTGCCATCCCCATCCCGGGCCCGCCGAAGTAGAAGGCGGCGACGATCGAGACGCAAATCCCGGCCACGATCAGGGGCAGCTTCCATGCGGCTAGTCCCTGATCGCTCATGGGGTTCACGTTAGAGACTCGCGCGCTGGAGTCAATCCCCTTCCTGGGTGACGAGGTCGCGCAGGCTGGCGAAGTCTTCGGCGCAGGCGGGGCAGCCGTCGAGGTGGGCGCGCATGCCGGGGATCCGCGCGTCAGCACCGTCGCCGGCCACGGTCAGCTCGACGTAGCGGTCGAGCTCCTCGAAGCACTGCTCGCAGGTCAGCTCCGGCTCGCCGGGGCCGAGGACCCGGCCGAGGACGGCGTCGCGTTTGTCGTCCGGTTTCATGCTTCCTCCTCTCCGCCCGTTCCTACCCGCAGGCCGCGCGCGGCGAGCGCGGCGCGCAGGTTGCGGCGGGCGTCGTGCAGGTTCTTATAGAGAGCGCCGCGAGTCGAGCCGAGGCGCTCGGCGAGGACGTCGATCGGGACGCCGTTGAGGGCGACCGCGACCAGGACCTCGCGCTGGCGCTCGCCGAGGCGCTCGATCTCCTCGCGCAGGGCGGCGAGCAGCTCGGCGTCCTCGGCGACGCGGCCGGCAGGGGCGCCCGCGTCGGCGAGCGCGCTCCAGGCCTCGTCCTCGAGCGGGATCTCGCGCCCCTGCCAGGCGCGCTTGCGCACCTTCACCGCCGCCTCCAGGAGGGCGAACTTGTAGGCCCAGGTGGTGAAGCGGCTCTCGCCGCGGAACTCGTCGAGCTTGCGCAGCACCGCCATCAGCGCGTCGTCGGCGGCCTGCTGGGCGAGGTCCTCCTGGTCGCCCCCGCGCAGGTGCGGCAGCTGGGCGCCGCGGCGGCCGATCTCAAAGCGCGCCGCCTTCAGCAGCAGCGCGTGCAGCTCGGCGACGGCGGCCTGTCCCTCAGCGCCCTCGGAGCGCAGCCGGTCGACCCAGGAGATCTCAGGGGGAGCGGTCATCAACGCGGTCGCCATGGATTGTTAGCGACCGCGGACGCAGATCTCTTACCTGGGCCTTACCCCGGGTAAGAACCACGCGGTTGGCGACGCAGATGGGACACAGATCAACCGACTTGACCAAGGAGGTCCCATGTCAACCACCGCAACCCTCAACCCGCGCGAGGCGGCGATCGCGCCGAGCGTCGGCGAACGCCTCAAGAGCGACCCCGCCTACCAGGCCTTCACGCTGCTCCGTATCGCATTCACCGTCGCGCCGATCCTCTTCGGCCTCGACAAGTTCTTCGACGTGATGGTCGACTGGGAGCAGTACCTGGCTCCCTGGATCGACGACATCGTCCCCGGCAGCGCCTCGACCGCGATGCACCTGGTCGGCATCGTCGAGATCGCCGCCGGCATCCTCGTCTTCGTCAAGCCGCGGATCGGCGCCTACGTCGTCGCTGCCTGGCTCGCGGGGATCATCATCGACCTCCTCACCTACTCCGGCTACTACGACATCGCCCTGCGGGATTTCGGGCTGCTGATCGGGGCGCTGGCGCTGGGACGGCTGGCCGGGGTTTACGACAGGAGTTGGCCAGCTGGCCAGTCGTGATACACAGTAGGCATGGGCAGGCGGCGCGGGCGGACGATTGAGAAGGCTGGGCTGATCGGCGGCGCCGTTTCGCTCGGCGTCGCCGGCTCCGCCGCCGCCATCCTCTGGCACCGGTTGATGCGGCGGCCGCTGCCGCAGGTGAAGGGGACGATCGAGGTCGAGGGGCTGCACGGCCCGGTCAAGGTCCGCCGCGATCGCTGGGGCGTCCCGCACATCGAGAGCGACGTGCGCGAGGACCTCTTCTTCGCCCAGGGCTACTGCCACGCCCAGGAACGGCTCTGGCAGATGGACTTCTACCGGCGCGTGGTCGCCGGCCGGGTGGCGGAGATGGCGGGAGAGGAGGGCCTGCCGGTCGATCGCCTGATGCGGACCCTGCAGATCCGGCGGATCGCCCAGCGCGAGGAGACCGAGCTAGACCCCGAGCTGCGGGCGCGCCTGGAGCGCTTCTGCGCCGGCGTCAACCGGGCCGCCGCCGACGCCCGGGCGCTGCCCTTCGAGATGCAGGTGCTGCGTCTCGGCTGGGAGCCGTGGACGCCGGTCGACATCCTCAGCCTCGGCAAGCTGCTCGCCTTCGGCCTCTCGACCAACTGGGAGCGGGAGCTGCTGCGCTCCGACATGGTCCGCGAGCTGGGGCCGGAGCTGGCGGCGCGGCTCGACCCGGTCTACCCCGCCGACAACCCGGTCGTCGACCAGTCGCCGTTCAGCGGCGAAGGGCTGCCGCTGGTCGAGCAGATCGACGCGGTGCGCCGCTCGATCGGGCTCGCCACCGAGGCTTCGGGCTCCAACAACTGGGCGGTCACGGGCGCGCGCTCGGCCACCGGCTCGCCGCTGATCGCCGGCGACCCGCACCTGCCGCCGAGCATGCCGGGGATCTGGTTCGAGGTCGAGCTGCGCCACGACGGACGCTTCGTCCGCGGCGCCTCGATGCCGGGGATGCCGGGCATCTACATGGGCCAGAACAACGACGTCGCCTGGACGATCACCAACGTGATGGCCGACATCCAGGATCTCTTCGTGGAGAGAGTCGAGGGTGATGACTACCTCTTCGAAGACGAGTGGCGGCCGCTGCAGGTCGAGCGCGAGGAGATCATCGTCAAGGGCGGTGAGCCGGTCGAGCTCGAGGTCCGCAGCACCCACCACGGGCCGATCGTCAACGCCGCGCTTGGCGCCGATGAGGGCGAGCCGCTGGCGCTCGCCTGGCAGACCCTCTCCGAACCAACCGCCTTCCCCGGCATCTTCGAGCTGCTGGAGATCGACTCCGGCCGGGAGCTGGTCGCGAAGCTGGAGGGGCACACCTCGCCCGCCTCGAACATGATCTGGGCCGACCGCAGCGGCTCGATCGGCTACAAGCTGATCGGCCGCCTGCCGTTGCGGCGCGGCGGCTCCCCCGACCTGCCGAAGCCGGGCTGGACCGGCGAGTTCGAGTGGGAGGGGACGATCCCCTACGAGGAGCTGCCGGAGGTGGTCGATCCCGAGAGCGGCTACCTGGTCACCGCCAACAACCGGATCGTCGGCGACGAGTACCCGCACCACATCACCAGCGAATGGCTCGACGGCTACCGGGCCAAGCGGATCGAGGAACTGCTCGAGGCCCGCGAGAAGCACGACCACGACAGCTTCGAGGCGATCCAGACCGACAACTACTCGATCCCCGGGGTCGAGGCGGCGAGTCGCCTCTGCCGCCTGCACCCGCAGGGGCAGCGCGAGCGCAGCGCGATCGAGCGGCTGCGCAGCTGGGACGGCCGGCTCGATCGCGAGACGATCGCCGGGACGATCTACCAGGCCTTTTTGCTGCGGCTGGCGCGCGAAGTGGCGCGGGCGGCGATCGGCGATCGCGACCTCTGCGAGCGCTGGCTCGACCGCAACGACAACGGCTTCACCGCCCACAGCACCTCGCCCTGGCGCTGGCACTCGCACCTGATGTCGCTGTGGGAGGAAGAAGACCCGCGGCTGATCGGCCGCCCCTGGGAGGACCTGGTGCTGGAGGCGCTGGCGGGGGCGCTCGACGATCTCGAAGAGCGCTTCGGCCCCGACCCCGACGGCTGGCGCTGGGGCCGCGTCCACGAGATGAAGTTCCCGCACGCGCTCGGCGACGCCAACCCGCTCTTCGACCGCCTGCTCAACCGCCGCCTCCGCGCCGGCGGCGCCCAGGAGACGGTCAGCCAGATCGCCTACGACCCCAACGACCCCTACAACGCCGTCTGGGCGCCGAGCTGGCGGATGATCGCCGACCCGGCCGACCCCGACAGCTCCCGCTGGCAGATGTTCACCGGCCAGTCCGGACACCCCGCCAGCCCCCACTACGACGACCTCCAGGCCGACTGGCTGGAAGGCCGCACGCAGCCGATGCGGGGCGAGGGGCCTTGGCGAGAGTTGGATCTGGTGCCGCCGGTCTAAGCGCTCCGGCGGAGGTGTTGCACGGTGCTACGCCGAGGTGCACGGGGGCGTCCTCCACTACGACCGCGACTACGACCTGATCCGCGAGCAGACCAGCCTCGACTTCGAAAGCATCTGGCTGGTCGAGCCGGGAACTCTTTGAGCCGCGACTTCGGGGTGGCTACCGGGTTTGGGATCGGAGTGCGACGCGCTGCTCTGCTTACTTCCCTCTGTCTGGTCCTCCTCGCCTTGGCTCCCGCGGCGGCGCAGGCGCTGCCGCGTGGGTTCTTCGGGATCGTGCCGCAGACCTCGATCGGCAAGCGGGACGTCGCGCGAATGCGGAGAGGCGGCGTCGACACGATCCGGACGATGGTCTCCTGGGCGTCGATCCAGCCGAGCCCCAACAGCGGCTACGACTGGGGCGGGCTCGACGGGCAGGTTGCCCTAGCCGCCGAAGACCATCTCGAAATCCTCCCCTTCCTCTTCGCGACGCCGCGCTGGCTCTCGCATGACTTCCGGCGGCTGCCGGTCGACAGCCGCCGCCAGCGCCAGGCCTGGGCGGAATTCGTCGGCGCCGCGGTTGAACGCTACGGCTCGCGCGGGGAATTCTGGGCCGAACACGGGCCGTTCTCGAAGCGGCCGCTGCCGAGGGTGCCGATCCGCGCCTGGCAGATCTGGAACGAGGAGAACTTCTTCTACTTCGCCAACCCGGTCTCGCCGACCCGCTACGCGCGCCTGCTGGCGATCACTCACAAGGCGATGCACCGCGCCGACCCGCGCGCCGACCTCGTCCTCGGCGGCCTCTTCGGCGACCCCGGGCAGAACCCGCCGCGCGCCTACGACGCGGTCGACTTCCTCGATCGCCTCTACCGGGTCCGCGGCGTCAAGGCCAACTTCGACGGGGTCGCACTGCACCCCTACGCCGCCGACACCGGCGTCCTCGCCTCACTGGTCGAGGGCGTAAGGCGGACGATGGCCCGCCACGGCGACCGCCGCTCCGGCCTCTATCTGACCGAGCTCGGCTGGGGCTCCCAGAACGATCCCCAGGTCGTCTCCTTCGAGGTCGGCCTCCACGGCCAGGCGCGGGAACTGCGGCGCGCCTACCGCTACCTGCTCTCCCGCCGCCACGGGCTCAACCTCGAGCAGATCGACTGGTTCACCTGGAAGGACCTCAACGGCACCTGCAGCTTCTGCGACTCGACCGGCCTCTTCCGCCGCGGCGGCGCCTTCCGGCCGAAGCCGGCCTGGCACGCCTTCGTCAGCTTCGCCCGCTGAGATCAGGCAGGCGTAGCGACGCTGCGCACCAGCTCGACGATCTCCGGCGCCGCCTTCTCAGGCGAGCCCGAGTCGAAGGGCGGGTCGGGGTCGTACTCGATCCCGAGCTGAACCGCCTGCGCAACCTCCGGCCCGAGCTCGCGGGCGACCAGGTGCAGGGCCATGTCGATCCCGGCGGTGACGCCGGCCGCGGTGACGATCTTGCCGTCCTCGACGAAGCGGCCGCCGACCGGCTCGGCGCCGTACTCGCGCAGGGCATCGAGGACGATCCAGTTGGTGGTCGCGCGACGCCCCTGCAACAGGCCGGCGGCGCCGAGCAGGAGGGATCCGGTGCAGACCGAGGTAGTCCACTTGGTTGCGCGATCGACCTCGCGCAGCCACTCGAGCAGCTCCTCGTCGGCGAGCAGGGGCCGGTTGCCGGCGCCGCCCGGGACCAGAACCAGGTCCGGGGTGGTGACCTCAGCCAGGGCACGGTCGGCGACGAGGCCGAGGGTGTCGCTCTCGTCCCGCACCGGCCCGCGCTCCTTGGCGACGGTGCGGACGGTCCAGCCGGGGACGTTGCGCATGACTTCGTATGGGCCAACGGCGTCGAGCGGGGCGAGGCCGTCGTAGAGCAGCAGTGCGATTTCCATGGACCGATCTTGGCGCCGCCGCCGCTGTAGCGCCAGAGGCAGGAATGACAATGTTCGCTAGATTTCTGCCATGCGACATCGAGTGGTGGTTCTCTGCCTCGACGGTCTCGTCGCCTTCGACTTGACCGCACCTGCTCAGGCCTTCCAGCTGGCGGCAAAGCCTTCCGGCGCCCCGCTCTACGAGCTCTCCACCTGCTCCCCGGACGGCGGTCCGGTGCGAACGACGAGCGGGTTCTCGGTCACGCCGGACAGCGGGCTCGAGGCGCTGCGGCGAGCGGACACGATCGTCGTCCCGGGCTACGCCGCGATTCTCGACCCGCCGCCGGTAGAGGCACTCGACGCCCTGCGGGCGGCGGCGACGCGGGGAGTGCGCCTGCTCTCCGTCTGCACCGGCGCCTTCGGCCTCGCCCACGCCGGCGTCCTCGACGGGCGGCGGGCAACCACCCACTGGGCCTGGGCGGGGGAGCTCGCCCGCCGTTTTCCCCCGGTGTCCGTCGATCCCGATGCCCTCTTCGTCGACGAGGGCGATGTCCTCACCTCGGCCGGGCTCAGCGCCGGGATCGACCTCAGCCTGCACGTGATCCGCCGCGACTTCGGCGCCGAGGTCGGCGAGCGGGTCGCCCGCCACATGGTCGCCGCCCCGCATCGCGAGGGCGGCCAGGCGCAGTTCTTCAAGCCCGAGCTGCCCGCCGCCTCCGGCTCCCTGGAGCCGACCCGGCGCTGGGCGCTCGAGCGCCTGGCCGAGCCGCTCGACGTCGCGACGATGTCCCGCCACGCCGGTGTCAGCCCGCGCACCTTCGCCCGCCGCTTCCGCGCCGAGACCGGGACGACGCCGCTGCAGTGGCTGCTCGCCGAGCGGGTCCTGGAGGCGCGGCGGCTGCTCGAGGCGACCGACCTCCCGGTCGACGCAGTCGCCTGGCGGGTCGGCTTCGGCACCGCCGCCTCGCTCCGCGACCACTTCCGCCGCGCCACCGCAACCACCCCGACCGCCTACCGCCGCTCCTTCCAGCCCGTCTAGGTCTCCGCCGCAAGACTGGTCACTTGAACACAGGATGGTGTGCCTAAATGACCAGGCAGTCATACAGTGGGATCGTGAGCCGGCGCGACCAGATCAAGCTCAGCGACGAGGAGCTGCGGGAGCTGCTGGGGGACGAGCGGATCGCCGTCGTCTCCAGCCTGGGGCCGCGCGGCTGGCCGCATTCGATGCCGCTCTGGTTCGTGCCCCGCGAGGAGACGATCTGGATCTGGACCTACGCGAAGTCGCAGAAGGTGCGCAACCTCGAACGCGACCCGCGGGCGACGGTGCTGGTCGAGGCCGGGCGCTCCTACGAGGAGCTGCGGGGCGTGATGGTCGAATCGGAGGCGGTGATCCACCGCGAGTTCGAGACCGTGCTCGGCTTCGCCGAAGAGCTGACGGTCCGCTATGCGGAGGGGATCTCGACGATCGAGGGAGACGCGAAAGCGGCGCTGGAAGCGCAGGCGCCGAAGCGGGTGGCGATCAGCTTCCCGGCGCTGCGCACCGCTACCTGGGACCACCGCAAGCTCGGCGGCACCTACTAGACGGTCGCGCTAGCGGTGGCGGCGGACCGGCTTGACCGTCACCTTGCGGGAGATCGCCGAGAGGTACTTGTTGTCCGCCCTGACCGTGGTGCGGAAGCTCGATCGGCGGTCGATCCGGGGGCGGAAGCGAACCGAGCAGACGCGGTCGAGATAGCGGGTGCCGAGCTTGCGGCGCCCGCGCCAGAGCGTCACCGGGTCACCGCGGCGGCCGTCGCAGGGACTGACCCAGGAGGTGATCAGCCCGCGGCGGTGGCGGCGGACTTTGCGGCTGACCGCGCGGATCGCGATGTAGGAGGGGGAGAGCGCTTGTTCGGGAGTGGGCTTGTAGATCGGGGTTACGGTGGGGCAGGCGCCGCCTCCGGGCCCGACGAGCCGGTAGACGGGGCCGGCCCCGGAGACGGCGTAGAGCCGTCCCGCCGAGTCCTCCCCAAACGAGTTGAGGTCATCGACCGTGACGCCCTCGGAGCGATCGGTGGTGGCGGGAGACGCGGGGCAGAAGGAGCGGATCTGACCCTGGCAGAGGTCGCCGTAGACGTAGCGGCCGTAGAGGTCTCCGAAGCTCGCGTTCCTAGCGAGGTAGCCGCCGATGATCGCGCAGCCGAAGGCGCTCCCGTTGCCGGGGTTGGCGTGGGGGTACTCGAAGACCGGTGCGGTGTAGCCGCCGACCGGAGGGAATGCGCACTGCGGGTCGGTCGCCGTCCCGACCAGGCTTCCCTCCATGCAGTTCCAGCCGTAGTTGGCGCCCTGTCCCAGCAACGGCGCCGCGGCGAAGTCCACCTCCTCGCGCTTCCCCTGGCCGACGTCGCCGATCCAGAGATCGCCGGTCACCCGATCAAAGGAAAAGCGGAACGGATTGCGGAGGCCAAGGCTCCAGACTTCCGGTTCCTCGAGGGGCCCCGGCGAGGGCAGCCGCAGCAGCTTCCCGAGGTAACTCTCCGGGTCCTGGGCGTTGTGCAGCTGGTCGTTTTCTCCGCCGCCGTCGCCGGTGGCGAAGAAGAGGGCGCCTTCGGGGCCGAACTGCAGTTGCCCCCCGTCGTGATTGCTCCTCTGTTCGTGTGGGATCGGCGGGATCACGTCGCGCAGGCTCGAGAGCGGAGCGCTGTCGCCGCTCGCGGTCATTTCGGCGATATGGATCTCACCGGGTTCCCCTTCTTCACCGGTGTAGTAGAGGAAGAAGCGGCCGCTGGCGTCGAAGTCGGGCGAGAGGGCGATCGAGAGCAGCCCGCGCTCCCCTTCGCAGCAGGAGACTTCCGAGCTGATGTCGGCGAACGGTTTCACCTCGCCGTTCTGCAACTGCAGGATGCTTCCCTGTCGCTCGACGACGAAGAGCCTTTCGGCGTTGCCGGGGTCGGAGGCGACGTAGACCGGTTCATCGAACCCGGAGCCGATTGGCTGCAGGGTCAGGGCCTGGGCGCTGGTCGCCCAGAGCATCGCCGCCAGCACCATCGCCGGTAGGAGTTTTCCCGCAGCCCGAAACACGAGGACAAAGTAGCTAACCCGTCTCCCGCCACCGAGTAGCGGTCGCGGCTTAGCCTGCGCGCAATGTCCGGCAGTGCAGCGGACCGATGTCCGAGCCGAGCACCGCGACGGCCGCGGCGTAGCCGGGACCGGCCTCGATCGAGGCGATCGCGACCGCGGCGGGCGGGGCGGGGGAGCCGATGCCGGTTCCCAGGCACTTCGAGCGGGCCTCGTGGCGGACCCAGGCCGCGTAGAAGGCGGTCGCCTGCTCGGCCGGCGCCGCAGACCGCACCGCCGCCGCCTCTTCGGGGGGAAGGCCTCGTTCCGCCAGCCCGACCAGGTCCTCGCGCGGCTCGACTATCTCGACGTCGACCCCCACCGGGCGCCCCTGGGTCACGGCAACCAGCGCCAGGCCGGCGGAATGAGAGAGGTTGAACTGGAGCCACTCGGCCCCGCTCGTCAGGCGCGGCTTGCCCCGCCCGCCCGCCTCCAGCTCGATCGCCGCTGCCGGTTGGTCGAGGTACCGAGCCAGCGCCCGGCGCAGGGCCCAGCGGGCGGCGACCCAACGGCGAGCCGGCTCCCTGCGCAGGAAGCTCTCAGCCCGCTGCCGATCCGCCGCCGGTAGCTCCTCCGCGCCCGGCCAACCCTCTTCGTCGAGCGCCGCGCGCCAGATGTGGACCCCGTCGATCACCTGATCCCAATTGATAGCGTCGCACCCCTTGACTCGCCTCCTGATCACCGGCGGCGCGGGGTTCGTCGGCTCCAACCTCGCCGTCTCGCTCGCCTCCCGGCATCCCGATTGGGAGGTCCTGGTGCTGGACAACCTCTACCGGAAAGGCTCGGAACTGAACCTGCCGCGGCTGGAGGAGGCGGGCGTCCAGTTCGTCAAAGGGGACGTCCGCGAGCCCGGGGACCTGCAGGCGCTGCCCGAGCTGACGGCGCTGATCGAGTGCTCGGCCGAGCCGTCGGTGATGAGCGGCATCGACGGCGACACCGGCTACCTCGTCCACACCAACCTCACCGGCGCATACAACTGCCTCGAGCTGGCGCGCCGCGACGGCGCCTTCATGGTCTTCCTCTCGACCAGCCGCGTCTACCCGGTGGCGCCGCAGGTGGAGCTGAACCTGGAGGAGGCCGAGACCCGCTTTGAGATCGCTCCTGAGCAGGCGGTGCGCGGGGTGGGGCCGAAGGGGGTCTCCGAGAACTTCCCGCTCGAGGGCGCGCGGACCCTCTATGGCGCCACCAAGCTCGCCGCCGAGATGCTGATCGAGGAGTACCGCGAGGCGCTCGGCGTCCCTGCGGTGATCGATCGCTGCGGGGTGATCGCCGGGCCCTGGCAGATGGGCAAGGTCGACCAGGGGGTATTCACCCACTGGATGCTCGCCCACCGCTTCGGGAACCCGCTCAGCTACATCGGGTTCGGGGGGCATGGCAAGCAGGTGCGGGACCTCCTCCACGTCGAGGACCTGGTCGATTTGGTCGAGCGCCAGCTGCTCGACCCGGAGAGCTGGGACGGGCGGACGGTGAACGTTGGCGGCGGCCGCGAGTGCAGCCTCTCGCTGCGCGAGACGACCGAGATCTGCCAGCGGCTGAGCGGCAACGAGGTGCCGATGACGCCGGTGGAGGAGACGCGCCAGGGGGACGTCCCGATATACCTATCCGACTGCACGAGACTCTTCGGCCTGGACGAGTGGCGGCCGCGGCGGAGCGCCGAACAGGTGCTGGTCGACATCAACGAGTGGATCGCCGCCGACGAGGAGCGCATCGCCCAGGCGCTTGGAATCGACACGTGATCAATAGCCATCAAGGAAGGAGCAACTGAACGCATGCCGGTCGCGATCATCACTGGTGCCGGGGGCCTGATCGGCTCCGAGGCCGTGGACCATTTCGTCAGCGAGGGCTTCGACGTGATCGGGATCGAGAACGACATGCGGGCTTGCTTCTTCGGCCCGGAGTCCTCGACCTCGCACGTCACCCAGCGCCTGGTCGAGGCCTACCCTTCGCAGTTCCGCTGGGAGAACGCCGACATCCGGGACGCCGCCGAGATCGACCGCATCTTCCGCGAGCAGGCCGGCAAGGTCGAGCTGGTCGTCCACACCGCCGCCCAGCCTTCCCATGACTGGGCCGCGAGCGAGCCGCAGACCGACTTCGGCGTTAACGCCAACGGCACCCTGAACATGCTCGAGGCGGCGCGGGCCCACTGCCCCGACGCGCCCTTCGTCCACTGCTCGACCAACAAGGTCTACGGCGACACGCCGAACCGCCTGCCGCTGCAGAGCCTGGAGAAACGGCTCGAGCTGCCGGAGGACCATCCCTATTACAAAGGGATCGACACGAGCATGTCGATCGACTCCTCGACCCACTCGCTGTTCGGCGTCTCCAAGGCCGCGGCCGACCTGCTGGTCCAGGAGTACGGCCGCTACTTCGACATGCCGACCGTCGCCTTCCGCGGCGGCTGCCTGACCGGCCCCCAGCACGCCGGCGCCAAGCTGCACGGCTTCCTCGCCTACCTGATGAAGTGCGTCGTCACCGGCACGCCCTACACCGTCTTCGGCTACGAAGGCAAACAGGTCCGCGACAACATCCACAGCGCGGACCTGATTGCCGCCTTCGACACCTTCCGCAAGGCGCCGCGCGCCGCTGCCGTCTACAACATCGGCGGCGGCCGCTTCTCCAACTGCTCGATGCTGGAGGCGATCGACGCCTGCGAGCGGATCGCCGGCAAGGAGCTGCAGTGGGAGATGGGCGAGGAGCCGCGGATCGGCGACCACCGCTGGTGGATCTCCGACCTGGCCCCGTTCGAAGCCGACTACCCCGACTTCAAGCTCCGCTACGGGATCGACGAGATCCTGCAGGAGATGTACGAGCAGAACCTCGAGCGCTGGACCGCCGCGCCGGCCTGAGGATCTCCCGCTAAAAGGCGTTGCTGCTGATGATGGCGGCGATCATCACGAAGAAACCGGCGATCATGTTCCGGTTTACGGCAGCGATCTCCGCGCGAAGCTCGCGCATGTCGGCATCCACGCGGGCGAAGCCTTCCCGCATCTCTGCTTTCGTATCGGCGATTTCAGCTCTGAGATTCTCGAAACCGTCGTCGACCTTCTTATTGAGGTCGTCGAGCCGCTCGTCGGTCCACTTCTCTCTGGGCATCGTCACCGTCATGGATCTTATCGTAACGTTTTAGCTGTAACAAGAGGCGCGCAGAAACAAAGAATTAGCGCGCCACTTCGTGCCGAATCCGTGACTTTCGATAGCGTCGCCGCCTCATGGCGGAGGCGATGAAGCTCTCGATAGTGATGCCGGCCCAGAACGAGGAGGGGTCGGTCGGGAAGACGGTGGAAGGCGTGGTCGCCGTGCTCGAGCGCGAGGCGATCGACTACGAGGTCATCGTCGTCAACGACGACTCCGAAGACTCGACCGAAGCGGTGGTCGCCGCGATGGGTGAGCAGAACCCGCGGGTCCGGGCCCACCGCTCCCATAACGAACGCGGCTTCGGCAACGCGATCCGCGCCGGTCTCGACGTCTTCACCGGCGACGCCGTGGTGATCGTGATGGCCGACGCCTCCGACAACCCCGAGGACCTCATCCACTACTACCGCGTGCTCGAGCAGGGTTACGACTGCGCGTTCGGCTCCCGCTTCGTCCCCGGCGCCCACGTCTACGACTACCCGCGCGTCAAGTACATCGTCAACCGGCTCGCCAACCAGTTCATCCGCATCCTCTTCCGCCATCGCTACAACGACACCACCAACGCCTTCAAGGCCTACCGGCGCGAGGTCATCGAGACGATCCAGCCGTTGCTCTCCAAGCACTTCAACCTCACGGTCGAGATGCCGCTGAAGGCGATCGTCCGCGGCCACACCTACGCCGTCGTCCCGACCAACTGGACCAACCGCACCAGCGGCGTCGCCAAGCTGGCGATGAAAGAGATGGGCAGCCGCTACCTCTTCATCGTCCTCTACGTCTGGCTGGAGATGACGCTGAGCCGCGGCGACTACCGGGCCGCGAGCGCGGGCAGCGCCGCAGCTAAAAAGCGCTGACGCCGATCAGGCCGATCAGGGCGGCGATGACCACCGCCGCGCCGCCGACCAGGACCCGATATAGAGCCTGGAATCCCGCGCCCATCTTGTCGCCCACCTTGTCGAACCGCTCGTCCACCTTGTCGAACCGCTCATTCATCTCCCGACGCAAATCCTTGACGTCGCCACGAAGCTCCCGGATGTCGAGATCTAGCCGGGTGAACTCCTTGTCGAGACGCTCGTCGGTCCACTTCTCTCTGGGCATCGTCACCGCCATAAATCTAGCGTAATCTTTTAGCTGCTACAGAAGGCGCGCAGAAACAAAGAATTGCTGCGCCGCTTTGTGCCGAATCCGTGACTTCAGGGCAGCGCAGCGCGGAACGTCGGTGGTTTCGGTTTCGATAGCGTCAGCGCCGATGGCAGACCGGAGTGCCGGGACGCAGGCGGCCGGCGAGAGTCAGGCTTGGCTTGTGCTTCCCACGTTTAACGAGGCGGGGAATCTCGAGCCGCTGGTCCGCGACGCCCTGGCGAACCTGCCGTCGGGCTCGAAGGTGCTGGTGGTTGACGACAACTCCCCTGACGGCACTGGTGAGATTGCCGACCGGCTGGCGAGGGAGTTCCCGGTCGAGGTGCTTCATCGGAGCGGCAAGGAAGGCCTGGCGTCCGCCTACATAGCCGGGTTCAAGTACGTGCTCGAGCGCGGTGCCGAGCTCGTCCTGCAGATGGACGCCGACTTCTCGCACGATCCCCGCGACCTCCGCCGGCTGGTCGAGGCGAGCGAGCGGGCCGACCTGGTGCTGGGCTCGCGCTACGTGCCCGGCGGTGCGGTTGAGGACTGGGGCCCCGTCAGGCGAGCGATCAGCCGCGGCGGCAGCGCCTACGCGCGCCTCACCCTCGGGGTTGAGGTCAAGGACCTGACCGGCGGCTTCAAGTGCTTTCATCGCCGCGTCCTCGAGTCGATCGACCTCAACCGGATCTCCTCGCAGGGATACGCCTTTCAGGTGGAGACGACCTACCGGGCGTTGCAGGCAGGCTTCCGGGTCCTCGAGATCCCGATCGTCTTCCGAGACCGCCGCGTCGGCAGCTCGAAGATGAGCAGAGCGATCGTCCTCGAGGCCGCCTGGCGCGTCCCCTTGCTGCGCAAGCGGTAGAAACGGGGCGTTAGAAGGCGTTGCTGCCGATTAGGGCGGCGATGATCGCGATCGCGCCACCGATGAGGATCTGACCCAGACCGTCGAACCGGTCGCTCATCTTTGAGAATCGCTCGTCCATCTTGTCGAAACGAGCGTCCACCTTGTCGAACCCGGCGTGCATCTCGCGTCGAAGCTCCTTGATCTCGGCTTTCGTCTCGCGACGGAGCTCCTTGACCTCGCCGTCGACGCGCACAAATCCTTCTCTCATCTCCGCGAAGCCTTTGTCGACCTTCTCGTTGAGGTCGTCGAGCCGCTCGTCGGCCCACTTCTCTCTGGGGGTCATCACCACCATGGATCCTAGCGTAATGTTTTAGCTGTAACGAGTGGCGCGCACAATCAAAAGAATTGGCGCGCCACTTCGTGCCGAATCCGTGACTCAGGCGGGAGGTGGGCCGGTCGGGACCGGCCCACCTGGCGGCATCAGCCCGTCTTGCCGAGCATGATCCCGGGCACGACTTCGCCGGTCGACTTGATGGTCATCAACTCACCTCCTTCCATGTGAGTCCATGACGATGACGGCGCTAGGCGGGCCAAAAGCCTGCCCCTAACCCACAAGCGACTTCTCGCCTACGCTCACCCGTTGCGGGAGGAAATATTCACGATCCTAGGTACCCGCACCGCGAGTCCGGCAGAAATTACGCGTGAGCTGGGTCTAGAGCGCAAGGATCTTTCAAACGTCACTCACCACACGAAGTACCTAGTCGCACTCGATTGCGTTGAACTCGTAGAGGAAAGACAAGATGCCGGCAGCCTCCCGGAGAAGTTCTACAAAGCGACTGAGCGGGCCCTCGTGGACCTCGGGGAGTGGGAACTGCTTCACGAAGAAACTCCCGGTCTAGCGGAGCACCTGGTTGGACGGTTCATGCAGGTCCAGTTAGACGATTACCTGCTGGCGATTCGAGAGAGAACGATCGGCGACGACGAGAACTTTCACATGTCCAGAACTCGCCGGGTGCTGGACCCAGAGGGCATGAAGGAAGGGATGGCCGTCTACGAGCGGTGTCGCCGTGAAATGGACGAGGTCGAGCGAAGGTCGGCCGAACGTCGGCATGAGGATGGTTCGGATGCCCTGCACGTTTCGGCCTGTCTCGGCCTCTTCGAGGTCCCGCCTCCCACTGGAGGAGTGTCCAGCGCTTAGCGTTTGACATGCATCTTTGCGGATGTGTATCTCAGGCGTAGATGAGGATCCGCGCCGTTCCGAAAGTCATCCCACCCAACAGAAAGCTCGCGTGAGCGAGCGGCGGGGTTACCAGAAGGCAAACGGCACCGCGAGCTTCGGCGGCTCGCCGAAGCAATGGAGAGAAATCACGCCGTAAGAAAGTCAGAGTCGTCTTAGGCCTGCTCCTCTTCAAGACTGCTCTGAACTAGAAGGCGAGGGCGCCGACCAGGGTCGCGCTGAATCCGATTAGCGCGATGATTATCGCTACCGCGCTCTTGAACAAGAGCCGATGCAGGCTTTCGAAGCCCTCTTTCATCTCGCGCCGGAGCTCCGCGATCTCGACTTTCGTCTCTTTGATCTCGACTTTCGTCTCTTTGATTTCGGCTTTGATTTCCGCGAAGCCTCGGTCGACCTTCTTGTTGAGGTCGTCGAGCCGCTCGTCGGTCCACTTCTCTCTGGGCGTCATCACCGCCATGGATCCTAGCGTAATGTTTTAGCTGTAACGAGTGGCGCGTACAAACAAAGAATTGGCGCGCCACTTCGTGCCGAATCTGTCCTCACGGTCCCTCCAGAAGACCGGCGACTGGTGTAAAAACCTCAAGTAATCGGAAGCGTGCTCAGGGGCGTGATAGCAATACATCGACGTACCCGGACGACGCCTAGTAGGTGCAGGGAGGCATTAGGCAACCGATGGATGACAGGGCACATTTTCCGCAACTGAGCGATCGTCTTCTCCGGCGTCGGACGGAGATGTGCGAGGCGGTCCTTTCACAGGCGCACCAGGTGGCAGCTGTCCCGATCGACGATGCCGTCTACATCGAGGGAATGCGATCCGCGGCCCTTGCAGCTGTGGATTACGGCAGGGACGTCTTCGAAAGACGAGACGGCCTACCACCCGTTCCTGCACCGCTCTTGGCTCAGGCGAGACTCGCGGCTGCGAGTGGGGTGGGCGTGGACAGCGTGATCCGCCGATATGTCAGCGGCAACGCGACCTTCAGCGCAGCGACCGTCGAGGTGGCTTACGAGGTCGGCCTTTCTTCCGAGGCAATCCAGCAGGTCATGAATCTTCAGTCCGAAGCCTTCGATCAGCTGATCTCGGCGGTGACCGACGAGTACGCAAAACAGGTCAACCGACGCTCGATCTCGAGAGAGACCCATCGCCTCGAGTTGATCGAATCGTTACTCGCGGGTGCACCTGTGAGCGGTCGGGACCTCGGCTATGAGCTCGATCAGAACCATGTTGCCCTCATCACCTCTGCATCTCATCCCAAGGGACTTCTTCTTGACCTTGGCCGCCAGATAGACCGCCAGGTTCTGGTCGCCCAACGCAGCGAGCATGAGATCTGGGCATGGTTAGGCGGCAAGAAAGTACTGCGGCAAGAGGACCTCGAGCGAGGCCTTGCGCGCTTTTGGCCGAAGGCCCTCCCACTGTCCCTCGGTGAGGACTGCCAGGGTCGAGCTGGCTGGTGCCTCTCCCACCGCCAAGCGCTGAGGTCGTGGCCAGCGGCCCTTCGGGATCCGGCCACAATCGTGCCTTATCGACACGTAGCCCTGTCGTCGGCGATCCTCCAAGACGATGATTTTGTCTCGTTCCTAGAACAGTCTTATCTCTCGCCCCTGCTGGAAGGACAGGGAGGGAAAGAATCTCCCCTTTGCGAAACGCTTTGCATGTACTTCAGCACGGGTGGCAACGTCGCCTCCACCGCAGCCGCACTTTCTGTGAGTCGCCAGACGGTAACCAATCGACTTCGCCAGGCGGAGGAACGGGTCGGGGAGGCAATCTCGAGCTGCCGGGTTGAGCTCGAGTGCGCGCTACGGCTCTTCGAGGGAAGGCACGAAGCCAGCCTCTCTCTGCGACCAGCCTGAGACACCCTCTTATTTTTTAGTAGTCCCTTGGCAAAAAGCAACTGTGGCTTTTGCATGTTGCGTATAGACATCAGGTGAGGGCGGCGGAAATGCTCTGCCTTCATGAGGAGCCGACCGACTTTCGCGAGTGTGACCGCAGGACTTGCTGTGGTCGGACTACTCGCAATTCACTTGCTTTCAGGCGCCGTAGCCGCACCGCTTTGCGGCCAGGCCCCGACGATCAGCGCCGATGGGCGAACCATCTTTGGGTCGGAGTGCAGCGATCGGATCGTCGTGAAATCGCCGAAGGTACGCGAAGTACTCGCCGGCGACGGCAACGACGTCATATTCGCGAACCCGGACGTGAAGGTTGTCGACGGGGGGCCAGGAGATGACCTCCTCTACGGCGAGCTGCGGGAAACGGAGTTGACCGAAGGCGAAGGCCCGTTGCCGCCGATGCCTATCTACGAGCGCCGCTCCTCAGTTCAAAGCGGGGCAGAAGGCCCGGTAGCCGTCATCAGCTCTCCAGAAATGAAGAACTGCAGCGGTGTCTGCTACGGGGGGGACGGCAGTCAGGAACTGATCGGCGGGTCCGGTAACGACACGATCTTCGGGCAGCGCGGCAACGACATCCTGAAGGGGAACGCGGGCAACGATGCTCTCTATGGAGGTATAGGTGACGAGTCGCTGATTTCGGGCGGCGCCGACAACGACCTGCTTGCGGGTGGTCTAGGTACCGATGTCCTCAACGGAAATGAAGGCAGTGACCTAGTCCGAGGCGATGGCACGATCGACACCATCAGCGATACCGGAGCCAGCGGAACCGACACGCTCAGCTTTGCGACCGGAGTAGCACCGGGTTTCGGCGGCTCAGTTTCGGTAGCTGGATTCCCCGGTGAAGGCGCGGGAGAAGAGCGCGGAGTCTTCGTGCGCCTCGATGGCGGCCCGTTGCCCTGCGGCAGCTTCGAAGGCGACCCCTTCGAGGCCTGCAACAACGAAGCTCGGTACGGAGGCGGCGGCGATGAGATCGACGTCAGCGGCTTCGAGAACGTCATTGGTTCGCCATTCGCAGACGTTATCTACGGCTCAAGCGCCAACAACAGGATTGATGGCGGAGGCGGCGCTGACGTGCTCGACGGTGGTGACGGTAACGACAGCCTGTACGGCGGGGCCGATGGCGACCTGATGAAGGGCGGCCCCGGCGAAGACAAAGCCTGGGGACAGGGCACCGCCGTCTCCAACAACTGTCTCGAAGTTGAGGTGCCCAGCGAATGCGGCTCGACCGAAGCCGTCGTTCAACGGGATCGCAGCAAGATCAGCGTTGGCTTCATGGTGAGCGAACTCGCCGGTCTCCAATGGTCTGAGCTCTACCTCACCGGCAGCAACTCCCGCGATTTCGCCAGCGTGAGTTATTACGTCAACGGAAGCGGCGTTGGTCACGTGCTCTTCCAACGCAGCGAAACGTCGCCGGCCTGGGACAAAAGCCAGGATGCGACGACCCTCGGTTGTACGTACGAAATTACCTATGTCGACTGTGCCCTGCTGAAGCCGACCGACGCCATCGTTGTCTCTGGAATGGGAGGCGACGACGAACTCACTCTGAACATTGGCGAACAGTTCTGGCAGACGACTTCCTCGGTCCTGCTCGGAGGAGAAGGAAATGACGTAGTCAGCGGCACCAGCTACACGGAGGATCTTCTCGTCGATGGTCCCGGAAACTTCGAAGACGTACTGAAGGCTCTGGGCTCCGACGACGCCCTTGTCAACAACCAGGGCAAGGATCGCCTGGAAGGAGGAAGAGGCAATGACCTTCTTCTCTCCGCGGTGAATTGCGAAGGAGACACGCTGCAGGGCGCGACCTCGACCGAAAGCGACGGCGAAGCTGTCAACAGCAGCTCTTGGGCCAAGTACGAAGGGGGCGGGGTTGTCGCCGACCTGGAATCCAAGCGAGCGGGAACCGGTTGGTCGGGCTCGACCGTCATTTGCGCAAGCGGCGAAACCTCGTCGCTAGGAAACATCGACGACCTCGAGGGGACCAACAACGCCGACGAACTCTTCGGCGACGCCTCCGCCAACAACTTCTACGCCCGCAAAGGAGCCGACAAGGTCTTCGGCCGCGAAGGGAACGACCGCATCGAAGTCGCCGGTGATGGTGCTGGCGACACCGGTGGCGGTGGTGGACCCAACACCAAACCTGGAGATACCTGCGTCATTGACGCCGGCGACGTGATCAACGGCTGCGAGAGCTAGGCGGATGTCCCGTCTGAGCGAAAACCAACAACCGCAAAGGACTGCAATGACCAGGCGGATAGTTCCAGCGCTTCTATTTGGCGCCCTGATCCTTTTAATCGCCACTTCCTCCGCCTCAGCTCTCACCTTTGGAGTGGGTTGGTCTGGAGACCCTGGGAAGAACAGCCAGGAAATGCCTTTGGTTGCGAAGTCCGGCGCTTCCACCTTCCGGGTTCCCTTCGGAGCAGGGAATGACGGCCTCGTCGAAGCAGCGGCGAAAAGCGGCATCACCATCCACGCCGAAGTCTCTAGCGGAGTCAGCTCGCTTCCGACGGGGACGGCGCTGTCCGACTTCAAGCTCTCAGTTCGTCGGGACGTCGAACGCTACGGCCCCGAAGGACAGTTTTGGAAAGAAAACCCATCTCTCCCGTACCGGCCGATCACCACCTGGGAGGTCTGGAACGAGCCCAACCTCCACGGAATACCGCCGGCCAATTACGGCAAATTCCTCAGCGAAGTCGCGAATGAAATACACGCTGTTTCGAAAGGCTCGACGGACGTCCTCTTTGGAGGCCTGCTGGTCCGCGGGAACAAGGGCGGACTGGAAGGTAACTGGGAAGCTCGTGGTGCCACCAGCTACCGCGGAGCAATGAAATATCTAGAAGAAGCCTACCCATACTTCGGGTCTAATCAAAATGTCACTGGCGTTGCGATCCACCCGTACGAGCTGGACAAAGCCACCTTTTATGTCGAAACCTGGAGTCGGATTGAAGCGTTCAGATACGGGGTGGCGGGCTTTCACACTGCTCTCGCCGGATTGTCAACTGGAACCGAAAAGTCGCTGTGGATCACCGAGGCCGGCTGGCCAGCCGAACATGAATACGGCGTAGGAGAAGGCGAACAAGCCGCTCTCCTCAGACAGGTCTACGACTACCTGAAGAACAATGAAGCCTGGCTGAACGTCAAGGATCTGCTCTGGTACAACTTCCGCGACAAAACCGATACCGGAGAGCTCTGGGATAACTGGTGTGGCCTGCGGGCCCACGACGGGCACTTCCGCTCAGTGTGGACGGCCTTCCAGGAAAAGGCCGGGGTGCCGCAGACGATCCCGCAGGCGCCCACTGCCGAAACCCGGGCAGCAGGAAGTATTCAGGACACTGCAGCCACGCTAAACGGAGCAGTCAATCCGGCAGGTCTGCCGACGGCTTATCGGTTCGAATACGGCATGAGTACTAACTACGGTAATACCACGGCTGAGCAGGATGCTGGTGCCGGGGGTAGCGCAGTCGCTGAGAGTGCGGTAGTGGGCAATCTGCAGCCAGGTACCACTTACCATTTTCGATTCATTGCATCTAACGCAGTAGGAACTACCTATGGAAGCGATCGGACCTTCACTACCCTCAGTGATGCACGGGTTGCCTCTATCTTCGATCCGAAGAACGGTTTCACCAGCGCATGGCGAGGCTCAGACGGAAACCTCTACGAGACGTTCGCCGTCAATGGCAAATGGACCACCTTCAGCCCCACTTGGGGCCAGACTGAAAGCGTCAAAGTGGCCAGCGACCCGGCGCTCGTAATCGACCCGACGAATGGCTTGGTGGCGATCTGGCGCGGGACCGACGGCAACATCTACT
>Ga0207711_10000084_pt1 | contig 99986 bp, 159 predicted proteins | sample KBSS34metaG_FD_184401 | JGI IMG/M metagenome (GOLD analysis project Ga0207711, IMG submission 184401) | Switchgrass rhizosphere microbial communities from Kellogg Biological Station, Michigan, USA - KBS S3-4 metaG (SPAdes) (version 2) | ecosystem: Host-associated > Plants > Roots > Rhizosphere... | reverse complement strand
CATGGTCCGACGTTGGACCACAGATTGAGGGTGTTGCGGGACAGGGGCCAGATGAGGTGGCCGGCCCCGCCGAGTGTGGTCCGACGTCGGACCATGGCGTCGGCTAGGCGCTGGGTCTGGGCGGCGGTGAGGTAGCGGCCTCCGCCGTCGTCGTGGGCCACGGTGGGTCATGGTGCCACATCTGAGGCCTGTTCTGGCTGCGGTGTGAGGGTTTCGCTCCGGCTGTTGATGTGGTCGTCATATTCGGCCCGCAGCCCTGCTCCGACTTGTCCTAGATACTTGACGGATCAAGGACAGTCTAGGACAATAGATCCATGGACATCGACCAGCCCGCCGACGACACCGGAGAACACCTCCGCGCCGTCGACCTGGCCGCCGAACCACAGTGGATCGGGACCGCCGAAGCCGCCCGAATCCTCGGCTGCACTCCCCGAACCGCCTCCCGGGCCGCCGCCGCTGGCGCCGACGAATGGGACCGCACCGGCCAGCGGCCAGACCCAGGCCTGTGGCTCGTAGCCAAACGGGTCGGCGCGCGCGGCACCTTCGTCATCGACCAGGCGGACGCCGAGGTCTACGCGGCGAGTGAGACGTGGGCGGCGCGGCTGAGACACCAGTCCGGCCGCTATCCACGGCCTACCGCTGAGGCCGCTTGAAACGTCGGACGCCCCTAGTCGCAGCCACGGCAGGGGCGCCCTGAACCCAACCCCAAGACGTCAGTACCTGATTGGAGAGGGCCTTGACCCCACACGATAGCCCGTGGCAGCCGACCGCGGCCGACCTGGAGAAGGCCCGCCAGGCGTACCGGGACAGCGAGGACCGCGCCACCTTCGCCCTCCACGCCCTGTCCGGTGTGGAGCCGCTGGTGGCCGCGTTGGAGTCCAACGACTGGTCGACGGCCCGCCGAACGGTCCGCACGATGCGTGCCTTCGCCGAGGTCGACGCCGAGATGCAGCGGGCGCTGATCCGCCCCGTGTCGGACATCTTCGCTGAGCTGCGGGTGGCAATCGGCGAGTCGGTGGCCCGGCTTGAGGCTGCACGGGCGGAGGCCGCCTGATGGGCAAGTTCACCTTCACCCCGGCGGTCCGTACGGCGCGTGGCGCGCGGATCGCGCTCGCCGGCCCGTCGGGCTCAGGGAAGACGTACACGGCTCTGACGCTCGCTACCGCGATGGGTACCAAGGTGCTCGGCGCGGACACCGAGTCGAAGACGATGAGCCTCTATGCGGACCTGTTCCGCTTCGACAAGGTCGAGTTGGACAGCTACGACCCGCGGGACCTGATCGAACTGCTGGCAGAGGCGGCGGCGGCCCGCTACGACGCGATCGTCGTCGACTCGTGGTCGCACTTCTGGTCTGGCGAGGCCGGCATGCTCGATCTGGTCGACACGATGTCGAAGGGCAAGTCGGGTTCGTCGTTCAACAACGGCTGGAAGGCTGTCACCCCGATCGAACGCGACATGATCAAGGCGATCAAGTCGTACCCGGGGCACGTCATCGTGACGATGCGGACCAAGACCGAATGGGTCATAGAGCAGAACGACCGTGGCCGGCACGAACCGAAGAAGGTCGGGCTCAAGCCGGACCAGCGTGCGGACTTCGAGTACGAGTTCGACGTGTTCGCCACGCTCGACCGTGAGAACACGCTGACCGTCGAGAAGACGCGGTGCTCACTGCTCTCCGGCGGCGTGTATCGGAAGCCGACGGGTGAGATCGGTGTGACCCTGCGGGACTGGCTGGACTCGGGTGCCGCGGCGCCGAACGCGCAGGACATCCGGGACCAGGCGTTCGAGGCCGACGCGACCGTTGAGGCTCTGCGCGGTCTGTATGACCAGGCGCGCGATGCCGGTCTTCTCGGTGCGTCGGTACTCACCCCGGAGGGTCGGGCGGTATCGCTGGCCGAGCTGCTAGCCGCCCGTGCGGCTGCGGTGAACACCCCGACCCCGCCCGCCGCTCCGGTGCGGGAACTTCCCAAGGCGCCCCCATCGGAGACTCCATCCGAGGGGCCGGCGACGGTGGATGACTGGCGGAAGGCCATAGCCCCCGCTGTTGTCGACCTCGGCTGGCTGACGCCGAAGGGCTTCCCGGATCTTGACCGGACGGCCCGCGAGTACGCCGAGTTCACGGGTGAGCAGTGGGGCCGGACGACGGTCGACAATCTGGCCGCGTTCCACGCCCATCTACAGGCCCAGATCGCCAAGCGGGCGCAGAACGCTTCGGCGGCTGCGGCATGACTGCGGTAGAGCGGGCGCTGGCCGGGGTTCTCGGACCCCGGCCAGTCCGGGCCCGGAAGCTCGCTCACCTGACCAGTCTTCCCCCGGCGCAGGTGCGGGAGGGTCTTCGCCGTTTGCAGGACGAAGGCCGGGCCGTGTCCCACGACCGACGGTGGGTGGCCCGGTGAGCGCCGGCATGCCCGCGGACACGATCCGCGGCAACCTCGCCGACTGGTTCACCGAGCAGCCGTCAGCGTTCCTCCCAGACGGCTGGCGGATGGCTACGGATGTTGAGAAGGAAGCCTTGGTTTGCCGTCCCGACGACATCGTGTTCGCCACGCCATCCGGCCGGTTCTCCCGGCTGCCAATCTGGCTGGACGAGGTGACACGGAAGGGGTCGGGGGTCCGGGTTCTCACCCCGGCCAGCGAGGAGGAACTTGCCCGTTTGCGAGCCGAGATGGTCGCGAACAACGAGGGCGGCGTGGTCCGTTGGCCCGAAGGGGGTTCTGATGGCTGACCATCGAAAGTCGCTGGCGGCCGTCGCCGACCAGATCGACCAGGCGAACGCCGACGAGCGCTACCTGCGCGCCCTCGACGCCGTGGTTGCCGTGTTCCTAGCCGAACGGGATGACTTCCAGCGGGAGACCGCAAATGGCCCCGACGTCGAGGACGGCCCCACTGAGCATGCCCGTCTGTTGGGCCATCTCGAAGCCCGGCAGGCACTGGCCCGACGGTTGGCGGATGCCTTCACACAGGAGGGCCTGACCAGTGGCTGACGAGAAGACCGCGAACACGGTCACCCCACTTCCCGGCCTGCGGTGGACCGACGCCGACGTGGACGCCGCCGGGCGGGCGATGGACATGCTCGCCCTCGCAGACAGCCGCCTTGTCACCATCGCCGGGGCGAGCGATGAACTCGCCTACCCGAAGGTTCGGCAGGACATTGTCAACCTTCTGGCCGGGGCGCATGAGGAGCTGGGAACGCTTCTGGGCCGCCTGTGCGGCGGTATCCCGGTGGGCGAAGTGGAGCGGCTACGGGCGGAGATCGCCGACTGGAAGGCCCGCTACAACGCGGTAACCCTCTACACCGGGGAGGCGACCGATGGCTGAGTACCGGATCGACTTCACGATCTACCGCGGCGAGGACGAGGAAATCGGTTTCGGGTCGTCGGGCACTTGGGGCACCCTCGATGCCTGCACAAACGCGCTCCAGACGGATGTTTCCCACGGCCAGTGGGAGACGGAGGGCGAGATGCCCGACCCGGACACGGTGCTGGCCGAGATACGGGGAGCTTGACTATGCCTGACCTCGACATCCCTGCCCTGCGGTCTCTGGCGACGCTGGAAGGCGCTTCGGAATGGTCGCTTGCCCTTGACGCCGAGGGCAATGGCCTGGTCCGCATGGGCGACTACTGGGACGACCGACTCGGCGGCGACTGCGCCACGGAAACGCTGGCCGTCGAAGGTGGCGAACTGACCCACGTCTCGGTGGACGTCGCCACGTTCCGCGCGCTACTCGACGCGGCCGAGGCGATGGGGCTGGGCTCCAGGGCTGTCGTTGACCGGCTCCAGGAGCAGCGGGCAGAGACCGACCGCCTCGCGACTTCTCTCGATGTCCTGACCGCCGAGCGCAACCGTCTGGCCGAGGCCCCGACCGCCAAAGCGTGGAAGCGGGCCCGCCTCGAACGGGACGCCCTGCGACGGGACCGGGACCGCCTCCACGCTTTGGCGGTCGGGGCCTTCCTCGCCACCTACACCCTGCACACGGACATTACCCGCGGCCTTGCTGCCGCGCTTACCGCGTCGGGAGGTGAGACCGATGGCTGACCTGATCGGCATTGACTGGGTGGCGCAGGCCCGCCGCGACCCGTACTCGGGCATGTTCGCCGGCTCCGGAGTTACGGCGCTCGTCGCCGAGATCGACCGGCTGACCGGCGAGCGCGACCAGGCCCGCGCCGAGCGGGACGAGGCCAACGCCCAGTGCGCCCGCGCCCTTGCCGCCCAGAGCGAGGCCGTTCGGATCATGTCCGAGCAGTCGCACCGGTACGGCCGCCTCGACCAGGCCGTGCCCAGCCTGCGGAAGCGGCTTCGGCAGGCGCTCGACTACATGCTCGCGCCACGGATGGGCGCTTGGCCGCCGCCCGCCTGGATGGAGTCCACCGAGGCGCTGCTGGACGGCACGGCAGACCTTGACCTGTCGGAGACGACCCGATGAGCCACCATGTCATCCCCGGCGGCCTGTCCGACCGGTCGCTAACGAGCGACACCGTGTGGAAGAACCAATCTGCCTGCCGAACTGTGGACGGCGAAACGTTCTTCGACACGACAAGCACCGCCACAACCGTGGCCCGCTACGTCGCCGCGAAAGAGATCTGCCGGACCTGTCCGGTCGTCAAGCCCTGCCTCGCCTACGTGCAAGGCAACCCGGGCCGCTGGTCAGACTACGGGGTGTGGGGCGGCCTGGTCCCGTCCGAACGGGAAGACTCGGACCTTGTCGCCCGGGTGTTGGAGCATGGCGCCGACGCGATCCCGGACCTGTACTTCCAGTGGTGCGCCCACTGCCACACCACGAAGGTCTACGCCACGGCTGGGCGGACTCCCGGGTCGAACTGGTACTGCCAGCAGACGGCCTGCCGGAAGGCTGCGAAAGGCACCCCGAAGCCGCGGACGGTCGCCGCATGACCGCGCCGACCGTGGACCGGGAGACCGGGGAGATCCTCCTCGGTCCTGTCATCGACAGCTTCTCGGCCGAGCACCGGTTCCTCTCGAACTTCTTCGACGCCCCGTTCAGCTGGGGCGACCGCAGCTATCCGACGGTCGAACACGCCTTCCAGTGCATGAAGACCGTCAACCCCCGCCAGCGGGAGTACGTCCTCGCCGCGCGGACACCAGCCGAGGCGAAGGAGCGTGGGCAGAAGGTCGATCTGCGACCCGACTGGGAGCAGATCAAACACCGGGTGATGGCGTCGGCGGTCCGGGCGAAGTTCGTCGGCAACCGGCGCCTCACCACCCTGCTCGTGGCGACCGCCCCAGCCCGTCTCGTCGAAGGGAATCGGTGGCATGACCGCGAGTGGGGGGTGTGCTTCTGCTCCGCATGTGGCGGTACTGGAGACAACTGGCTAGGCCGGATTCTCGAAGATGTCCGCGCGGAACTCGCCGTCCAATTGGCGACCATCCCGGAACCGACGCCCCATGCTGGCCTCGACGATGACCTGTCGATCCCTGCGCCGATGCTGCGCCTGGACCCTGCAACCCGCGGCCGGATTCTTGACACGATCCCGGGCCGTATCCGGCAGATGCAAACCCGCCTCGGACTGGACGAGACGTCAGGCCCGGATCAGGTCATCGCCAAGCAGATGCTGATCACGGCCCGGCTTGAGGATGTTCACCAGACGATGCGGGCCTGCGCCGAAGCCCTGTCCGAGGCGAAAGAGGCGCTGATCGCCGCTGAGACGAACGCGCTCAACGCCTACGACGAGCGGGTCGCTGAGGACCCGTCGCAGAAGCTGACCGAATACCGGTTGAAGAAGGCGTTGGAGGGCTGGGTGCAGCCGGAGCGGGAAGACGCCCGCCTCTGCCAGCTTGCCTTCGACTATGCCGAGTCCCGGTCGAAGTTGCTGTCCAAGCAGTTGACGTCGTGCGAGTCGCTGGCGAAGACCGTGACCGCCGCATCAGGGGGATACCGATGACTGTCCTCGATGACCGTGAGACCGCGGTCTCCTGGCTCGACGCCGTGAAGGCCGCCTACGAGGCTGTCACCGGTCTCGCCGAGCCGATCCGCGCCGCCGTCGACTCGGGTGAGTTCGACAGCGAAGACGGCGGTGTTGTTGGCCTCGATCTGCTTGCCGACCTCGACGCCTACGCCGCGAAAATCGCCGAGGCGCGTGCAATGGTGGAGCGCCGCATCTCCGAGAAGCATGTCCGCCCGCGCGCCGACGGCTGGCGGGGGAAGACGAAGAAGGTTCCCGAGCTGGGCCTGACGGCAACGTTCACGGAGAAGACGACGGCGACCGTTCACCTGCCGCTGGTCGCCCGGTTGGCCGCCCCGTTCGTCGGCCGTCCGGTTGTCGACGAGAGGACCGGGGAGACGGTGCAGGTCCCGGCCCCTGTGGTCGAGGTGCTGCTGACCCGCATGTTCGACTTTTTGCAGTCCCCGAAGCCGAAGTCGACGGAGTTCAGGAAGTGGCCGGTCGACTCGGAGGCGATCCGGGAACTGGCGACGACGGAGAAGCTGGACGTCTTCACCATCAAGGTGGTCCGGACGGCGGTGGACGCAGGTGACTGAACGCGCGACCCGCTTTACCACCTACCTTGGCGCCTTCACCGCGGCGCATGAGATCGCCGACCACGTCCTTGGCCAGACCGACGCCCAGACCGCAGCAAAGGCGAAGCCGGGCCGGGAAGGCTGGTCGGCTCTTGGCCGCCACATCGCCCAGTACCACACGGTCATGGGCCTGATGGTCGCTACAACCGTGAAGACCACCGGCCTCCGGGTCAGTCCTGGTCGTCTCGCCGCCGGGTTGGCCATCTCCGCTGCGACCCATGCCCTGTGGGACCGCAGGAAACCGGTTGTCTGGCTGGTCACCCACACCGGGTCGCCCGCATTCGCGAAGCTCGCGGGTCACGGGATGAACGGCCCATACCTCGCAGATCAGGCCTTGCACAAAGCATGCCTGTGGCTGGCCGCGATCGTCGCCTCCGGAGGGGAGCGGACCCGTGTCTGACCTGTTCCGGTTCGCGATCCGTGTCGCCGCGGTGATGGCCATCGCCGGTCTGGTCGGTGTTGCCGCCGGCTGGACGCACACCACCCGGACAGGGGATGCCTGATGCCGACGGTTGTCCTGCTGTCCATCGTCGCCGCAGCGGCGGGCGGCTCGGTCGTGAGTGATGCGATCCTCCGGTTCCGGTGTGGAGACCGTCGCGGTTTCCCGTGGCTGTGGCTGTTTCCGCTGGTCGTCTTCTACCCGATCCGCAGGTTCTCAACTATCGAGGTCGCACTGTACGTCGTGCTCACTGTTGCCGTGTCGGTCAAGGTCGCCTTCTGGTCCGTGCAACGCCGGGCAGGTGCCCGATGACCACTCATCCGGATCTGGCCGCCGAGCGGTCCGAATGCTGGGGCTGGGGTCTTGTTCTCGCCGACGGCGAAGACCCGGGCCTGATCGACGCCTCCGGCATCCTCGACCGTCCCGTCTGGGAGGCCGACTGCGACGAGCCCCACGCCTACGAGGTGTGGTTGGACAAAACGGTGTGGGCCGAGGGCTACACGATCCTCTGCGTCGAGCACACCGCCAAGCTGCGGGCGCTGCCACATGGCGGGATTGTCCGCATCACCGACTCGTCGGCCGGCGCCCGATGACCACCCGGCAGCCGTGGCAGGCCGGCGATCTGGCCCGCACCGAGTGCAACGACCTCCAAGGAGTCCGCACCATCGCCACGGTCCCCGTGCTGTCGGTGCTGCGGCTGCACTGCGGCTGCGACCAGCTCCGCGTTTCCCGCCCGGGTGTCCTCACCGACGCCAACAGGTGGAAGAGCGAGATGGCGCTTCTGGCGAACCGGTGTGGCCTTCACGCGGACAAGCAGCCGGCCGCTCCGGAACGGGTCGCCGGGGAGGTGGCGGCATGACCGCCCTCGCATCCTCGGCGCCGACCGCGGAGACTGCCCCACTCACCTTCACGGTGTACGGCGACCCGATCCCGCAGGGCTCCATGAAGCCGATCCGCCGGGGAGGGAAGACGGTCCTTGTCTCCGACAACCCGAAGCTGGACGCCTGGCGGTCGAACGTCGTCCTGCGGGCGCGTGAAGCGTGGAACGCCCACGCAGGACGTAGGGGATCGTTGTACGGCCCAGTGCGGCTGGAGCTGGTGTTCGCGGTCCGCCAGCGGGCGTTAGCGCCAAAGGGCTGGCGGACCCGCGAAGCGTGGAACACGCCGACCACCCAGTCGACGGGGGACTTGGACAAACTGACCCGCGCTGTTTTCGACGCGATCACGATCTCCCGGATCTACGTCGACGATTCGCAGGTCGTCGAGCTGTCCGCGTCGCAGCACTATGCCGACGGACCGGGCTGCCCGATGAGCCTCCCCGGAGTCCGGATCACCATTTCGGAGGTGCAGCGATGAGCGACCTGCCCGATTTGCCGGCCTTGAAGGCACCCGACCCGTCAGCCGAGGTGAAGGCGAAAGCGACGGCGAACTTCCGCCGCCTCGCCGGCATCTTCGGCTGGTCGGAGGAGGAGACCGGCGACGGGCTGGCCATGCTTGGCTTGGACGGCACCACGCAGGCGGCGCGGTGAACGCCGAACGATGGGCGCGGCTGACCCCGGACCAGCGCCGCCGCCATCACCGCTGGGAGATACAGAACCAGCGGCGCCGCACCCAGTTCGACGCCGACCATGAGGGCCACGAGATCATCGAACACCCTTCCGGGTCGCGGCCTCGTACATGCCTCACCTGCCAACGAGGCGACCTGGCCGCCGACTCGGTCATGGTCCAGCGCGCAGTCGAAGGCAGGGCGAAGGCCGCCGACCTGCTCCCAGCGGAGCGGTTGGAGGCTGTGCGGATTTTGACCGCCAAGGGCCATTCTGCCCGGGAGATCGCCGGATCGCTTGGAATGACAGATCGGCTGGTGGTCCGTGATCGGGCGCGGCTGCGTGAGTTGGGACCCGCCTGGCAGGTGGCAGCATGACGTCTCTCGTCGAAGCGGTGCTCGACGGTTTGCCGAACCTCGAAGGTAGAGGCATCTGCGTCCATTACATGGAGGTGTTCGACCATGCCGCGATGGGCATGCCCGCCGCGGTCGTGGAGGCGAAGGCGATCTGTGCCCGCTGCCCGGTCCTCGCTCGCTGCCAAGCAGATCTGACCGCGGTCGGGGGGTGGGGGATTGTCGCCGGCCTGACCGCCGATGAGCGGGACCGGCAGATACGAAACTCACGGCAGTACATCCGACCTGTTCCCGCTGTCGCGGGGGTGGGTCCGGCGTTCAAACACTGCCCTGCCTGCGACCGGGTCATTCCCTGGTCGAAGGGCCGGCGGGCTGCCGGCCCGTGGTGGTGTTCGGACCGGTGCCGTCGTATCGGCCACCGGATCGTCGACGTCGAGGACGATGCAGCATGAACGGCGAAGACGGGTCCGACACGCACATTGCCGCCACCTATTCGGATGTTATTCGCGGTAGAATGGCAGAGTCGTGACGTGTATGGAACTGGGTGGCGGCGCTGTCATCTGTCTCGGCGGTGCGCATATCTACCGTCGTGAACCGGCAGGCGAGCGTTGGTGTTTCGGATGCCGCAAACACCTGCCCCATGAGGATCTGCTGATAGGCGATCCGCCCGGTATGGAGTCGTACTACGAGCCGGAATGGTCACGGCGGTGTTCGCGGTGCGGTAGGGACCGGACCCTGTTTCCTGGAAGGGAGTGGGCGTGATGGTTGAAACCACGGACACCTTGGCCCAGGTCACCGCCCTGCTGGCCCGTGCGGTCCGCGCCGAAGCGCAGGTGGCCCGGGTTCGGGCGTTGCACGCTGGTAGCCACTACTGCACATCGAAGCCGACGCACGCCTGGACGACCTGGTACGGCCCGACGCAGAAGTGTCCGACCTTGCGCGCCCTCGACGACGTCGAAGTTACAAGTAACTCGCCGGATCGCTTGCAGGTGCAGGTAGAAGCCGCAAGCGGAGTTGGAAGTGGGGCTGCAAGTAGCCTGCCCACCCGCCCGAGCCTGAACGACCCGGCTTGGCGCGCCGCCCTGCTCGGCGAGGGGGAGACGTCCGATGGCTGACCTGCCCGACGACCTGATCTGGGACGACCCCCGGGTACAGGCCGCCATGCCGGAGGGGGTCACCGCCGAAGTGACCTGCCCGTCCGTCCCGAATCAGATCGGCGGCCAGATCGGCGGGGTGGGCTTCTACTTCCGCGCCCGCCACGGGTGGGTTTCCCTCGGGGTTGGTGGGGAGCCGGTGGGCTCCCCGGACTGGGAAGAGGGCTACGAGCATCCTGACGCCGGCTGGTTCACCGCCGCGCAGACGATCGACCATCTCCTTGCGCTGATCCACCGCTACGCGACCCGCGAGCGAGGTGGCAGCTCCGATGCCTAAGACCGTCATCCGCTACAAACTCGGCAACTGCGTCTGCGGCCACGGCCGTTCACATGAGCACTACCGGCCCGGGTCGGACTGCGGCCTGTGTGGCTGCGACCGCTGGCGTTGGAGGTGGACCCATCCGCGGACTTGGCGCCAATGGCGGCGGCAGAGCCGGGCGCTCGCCGACCTGGTCCAGCTAACCGAAGAACTTGACCTGTACCACGTCTACCCGTCTGAGGCTCGGGCCGCTGCCCGGGAGGCCCGGAGAGGGGGAGAGGTCGATGGCTGACAATCTGTGTTTCATCTGCCATCTGCCGGTGAACTGGTTCGGCGACGACGACAACGGCGAATGGCTCCACGCCGACCGTTCGGCGTTGTGCATTGTCGTCCGCCGCACCCCCTGGTCGACGCGGCTGCTGTGGAACGTGTGGCGCCGGCCGGTCCCTCACCTGTTCAAGCGGTGGACGGTCGACACCTGGAGCGGCCCGGTAAACGGGTTTTGCCTTCGTCGGAGCGCCGATCGGTATCGGGCCGAGGCGATGCAGGACGACGCTGTGCAGGTGTCCTGATGCGCTCAGTCCTCGATGACCAGCACCGTGCCGACGGCCCGCCAGTTCACCCCGGTCTCCCCACCATCTGGACCGTCGATCCAGGTGAATCCGTGGCCGCGGACGAGTTGTTCGCACCGGTCGAGGACCACATCGGGCCGGGCAGGTCGGATCGGGACGACCAGCTCACTGTCGATGAGCAGATGCACCGCGACAGCGTCGCACACACGTTCGGAGAGAGCCAGTGACGCGAAAGATCTTTTCGGTCGACGCCGAGACGGACGGCCTGTACGGCGATGTGTGGGCAATCGGCGCCGTCTGGCTAGACGGCGGAACCGCCGCACACTTCGAAGGCCAGCTAGACCCGGCCGCGGTGACCGACCCGTGGGTACACAAGAACGTGGTGCCAGCGGTCAACCTGTGTCGCTACGACAACCGCACTGACCTGCTGAACGCCTTCTGGGACTTCTGGACAGCCCACAAGGACAGCTCAGACGACTGCATCGCCGACTTTGGTGTGCCAGTCGAGGCCGGCCTGTTCCGCGCCTGCGTCGAGCTGGACGACATCCGCACCTTCGAAGGCCCGTACCCACTCGACGAGGTGGGCACAGCGCTCCGGGTCGCTGGCTTCGACCGGCATGCCGACCGGAGGAAGCTCGCCGGTCGGCCCAACCTTGTCGAACACAACCCGGTCGATGACGCCCTCGTGTCGGCGCTCTGCTGGCAGAAGGCCACGACGAGCCGACGGTTCGGGCAGGCCATCATCCGTCGCTGGCTGACCCGCCGCCACTGCTCCCATCCCCGCGCCTTCGACCGCGGCTGGCTGATCGACACGGGCATGCGGAAGTTGTTCGAGTGCCAGCTGTGCGGCAGACGGAAGGCGGTCTGAATGAGCGACCCGTCCGCCATCTTCGCCTACGGGGTCAACCTCGGCGACGGTTCCGGCTACTTCCTGACCCGCCGGGGCATCTTCGACGAGATCGACGACCTGTACGAGGACCACGACTGGTCCACCCCGCCACAGTTGGAAGACGGCATCGCCGACTTCCTCCGCGACCGCCTCGCCGGGTTCACCGACCGGGAACCGGACTTCGCTCTACAGCCCAAGACTTGGGATGCCTGGAACAAGCGCCGATCCGCGGCCCACAGTGCCCTCACGGTCGACCTGATCCGCCACGGCGACGACACGGACACCAGCCTGATCCTCGCCGCGAAGCCGACCTTCCGCACCGACTGGAACAGGCCGGTCTCGGTACCGCAGGTGGGCAGTCTCGCCCCACTGTTCGAGGCGGTGTCCGCGGCGATGGCGACACTCGGCATCGAATCATCGGAGCGACCCGGCTGGCTGCTCGCCGCCTACGGAGGCTGACCGTGACTGGGTTCCTGTTCGGCGCCGCCCTGTTCGTCGCCGCCTGCGTCATCGAGAAGGCGGTAGGCAGGCTGCGCGGTCGCCGCACTGTCGAGGCTGTCGAGGCTGTCGATGTCGAACCGGTCGCCCATCTCGCCAAGGCTGCCTACGCGGCGTACGGCGATTCGACGGGCGGCAAGAACTGGCAGGGCCTTCCGATGCCCACATGGGCCGACCTTCCCGTGACCACCCGCGCCGCGTGGATGGCCGCTGTGGATGCGGTACGAACGGAGCTGGACCGGTGACAACGCTGATCCTCTGGTGTGCCGGTGTCGCCTTGGTCTGTGCCGCCGCGATCGCCTACCTGTGGTGGGCAAGCCGCCGGGTCACACGTTCCCGCCAGCGCCTGGCCGCAGCTTCTGCCCGGCTGATCGCCGCCGAAGCGGAGGCGAAGAAGGAGTGGCGCCACCATCTGACCGATGATCCGTTCGCCTTTTCCGACGCGGAGGTGGACGTCATCATCGCCCAGGTGTTCGGCATGGACCCGGTGCAGATGCGAGCGGAGGCGCGGCGGCAGAACTGTGAGGAGTTCGGCTGGGCCGCCAAGGATGACGGGGAGACGCCGTGAGCGCCCCTATCCCAGACTCGACACCCCACCAGGCGGATCAGCCTCTCGGCGACCGCCGCTGCCCCTACTGCAACACGGACCAGCCGGCACGCACCGGGCCACGTCCGGGTCAGGTGCTGTTGGCCCAGCACAACGACGGCAGGTCGCCCTGCATCGGATCGGGCGTGATCTAGATGGGTGTCGAACGCTGGGAGGGCGCCGTCGCCGGGGCGATGCGTCGTCTCGGGCCGCTGAACTGAACTGGCGCAGCGCGACCATGGCGATGGCAGTAGGGCTAGCCGATGCGACTGAGGCGCGCGAGCTGTTCCGATGTGAGCGCTCGCGACTCGGCGGGCACGAGGCCAGGGTTGTGCGGGAACCTTTTCGTGTCGAGCAGGAGACGAATCCAGTTGCTGCCGTATGGCCAGCGAGCGACGCCACCATGGAGCCGAAGGTGCCAGTAGGTCACGCTCGCCTTGCTCGTACCAACCTCCAGCGGCACCGATCCTGGAGCGACGGCGGTGGGGATGTAGAGCGGCAGTTCGCTGCCGTCGGGTTCGATGTATGGCAGGCCCGTGGACTTGTGCAGGCTGATCGGCTCCGTCCAGCGGAGCCACCCGTCGCCAGTGTGCCCGTTCTGCTCCATGTCGAGGGTCGCAACGAACGGGCTTGCCGCGGCGGAGAGACGGGCAGCATTTTTCGCTCGCGCCCGGTCCGCGTAGGGGCCACCTCCTACATAGATGCCAACGTGCGCGACGCGGCCGCCCATGACGTCGACGTAGATCCGGCCGAACGTCGCAACTTGCGCAGCGGTCCAACTGGTCGGATGGCCACGCTCTTGGCCAATCGCGTTAACCAGCTCCGGATCGTAGACGTCGCCCGCCCGGAGGTTTCGTTGAAACATCCGCAGGATCTGGCCGCCCTCGGGTCCTGAGAGAAGGTCGTCGAGGATGACGTCCGCGGCTTCCTCATGCACTGTGCTCACATGTTCGATTCTATCATCAAGACCGCCTAACCACGCTTATCAGACCAAAGGCAGTGATCTTTATGGAGATCGTTTCGGCCGGTTCGGGACCTGCCTCGCACACCCTCGCGACTGCCGCCGCGATCGACCACGAACTGTCCGAGGCTGCACAAGCGCTCATCGACGACGGTGTAGCGGCCAACACCCGTCGCGCCTATCAACTCCAGGCCGAGTGGTTTAGTCAGTGGTGCGCCGAAACGGGCCGCACTCCCCTGCCCGCGACCGCCGAGACGCTGGCCGAGTATGTCACCCACCTCGCGGCACTCACCCTCGCGCCGTCGACCATCAAGCAGGCCATGGCCGCCATCAGCATCGGCCACCAAGACCTGAAGCTCTCGCCGCCCGACCCGCGGCAGGCCAACCGTGCGCTACGCGCCTACCGACGCCACCGCGCCGCCGCGGGCATCCGCGAGAAGCAGGCCCCGCCAGTGGTCGCCGACGCACTTCACGCTCTCGTCGCCGCGACTTACCGAGACGTCGGGGCGCTGAGCGACCGTGACCGCGCCCGGGTCATCCTGGCCGGGAAGCGCGACCGGGTCATCGTCACCCTCGGGTTCTCGCTCATGGCCCGCCGCTCCGAACTCGCACAGCTCATGCTCGGCGACGTCGTCGAGACGAAGGACGGGCTTGTCATCTACATCGCCCAGTCCAAGACGGACAAGGATGCGAAGGGGGTCGAGGTCGCCGTCCCCCCCGCGTTGCGCGACCAGACTGTCTGCCCGGTTCGCGCCGTCCGCGAATGGCGATCCGCGCTGGCAGCCCATGGCATCACGACTGGACGCCTACTGCGGAAGGTGAACCGCTGGGGCCAGCCGACCGACTCCCTCACGCCTGACGCGGTGAACCGCATCGTGAAGGGCCTTGCGGTGCGCGCGGACTTGCCCGCGGCCGAGACCTTCACCTCTCACTCGCTGCGTGCAGGTGGCGCGACAGCGGCCTACGAGGCGGGTAATCCGTTGTCGGCGGTGACGCGGCATGGACGGTGGGTTGACGGGTCGACGACGGCCCACCGTTACATTCGCGGGGCGGACAAGTGGAAGGACAACGCGATGCTCGGCGTTCTCTGACGTCGGTTACGTCCGTTAACCAGCGTGCGGCACACTGCGTCTGACCTGCACTGTTGCGGCGATAGAATCGGAACTGTGACGGTCCTCGACCCTATTGCGGAAGAGATTCGCGGTCTGCTGTGGGACTTTTACCGCTCCTACAAGCCGTCCGGCGACAACGACGACGGCGAGGACACGCCGCTCGCGTTCCGCCTGTACCACCAGCACACCTCCCGGCTTCAAGGCGACGACGTGTCGATCCGACCCGCGAAGCCGCATTCGCAGGCCCCCGGGGATGTCCTGGCGCTGTCCCTGGCCGAAGAGGTCCAGCGGGAGGTGTTCTACTGGGTGCGGAAAACGCATCGGGTGGTGGACTGGGATGGCCCGGTTCCGCGCACCCTCGACCTTGAGTGGTGCCTGAAGAACCTGCCGGATCTTGCTGGCCGTTCGGAGCATCGCGAAGAGGTGCTGGCCGATTTCCGGTCGCTACGCGCCCAAGCACTGATCATGTTGCGGTTTGAGCGTGCTCCTGTTCCGATCCGCTCCCCCGGTGCCCGCTGCGGGGTGTGTGGGAATCGCACACTGGTCCAGGACCCGAAGTCGGGGGATGTCTACTGCTCGATGGGCGGCATGGATGGTTGTCACGACGACGAGCGGTATCCATCCTGCCGTGCCCTCTGTTCCGGCTGCGCGGACCGCCGCGACCCTGCCTGCCCTGTCTGCTGGGGCCAGTTGCCTTTGGTGCTGTGTCGCCGGTCGGAACGGTCGATGCGCCATGCGTGGCGGGTTGGGCATGACCGTCTGCACGAGCTGACCCCGGGGAGGGCTGCATGATCGGCTGGTATGGCGGGCGGCCTCCGATCCCAGCCGATCCGCCCCCTGCGCAGAGCGCGGGTGTAGCACCGAACGGTGAAGGCTGGTTCGACCCGTGTGTCCGCGACCACGACTTTCCCCGCCACGGCCCGCGGCCCGAGGTGGTCACACATCTCGAACAGCTTCTTGCCGCGGTCGGCCGGCTGCGACCCGTTGAGGCAGAGCGTGATCCGCGCGGCGTGCTCTGGCGGTACGCCGACGAACCGAAGGTGGTCGCGGCGTGACGTTCACTGTTGAGGTGTCAACGATGCTCGGCGAGACGGAGACCGTTCCCGCCGTCGCCAAGGTCCGGGTGTCCGATGGGGCGCTGTTCCTCCTTGGCCGGGCTTTGCAGCGCGGCGATGTGGTGTTCAACCCGCCGCTGGTCGCCTACTCGCTGACCAACATCCTCAAGTGGCGGGAGGTGGCGGCGTGAGCACCGATGATGTCTCGCCTCTCATCCCGCCGACGTTCACGATCCGTGTGACCGCGGTCGGCACGGGCACCGATCCCGGTTCGACGGTGCCCGGCACGACCGAGGTGTCCGACGGCATGGTGTCGGTAACGCTGCCCGGTCCGCATCCGCCTGCCGTCGGCTGGTCAACATCAGATCCGGAACTGGTCCGCGCCGTGTTCGGCGACACGGCGGCCGACGCTGTGGAACGGATGCTGGCCGGCAAGTCAACACCCTCGCCGAAGCCGCGGCCTGTCCGCCGCCGCTGGTGGAGAAGGAGACGGCAATGAGCGACATCTACAGCCTGTCGCCGGATGCGAACGCCAAGGTCGAGCGTTGGATGCTCGCCCAGTTCCGCATCGCCTACCGCGACTGGACAGACAGTGAACCTCTCGGCCGGGCACGCGCCCATCTGCTGTGCTGCCCTGACGCGGTCTGCGGGTCGGTGTCGGGCGGCGAGGGTGACATCTCCGAGGTGACAGCGGGCGGTGTGGTCGACCTTGACGGGGAGATCTCCTGCCTCCACGGCGAGTCGTACTGGTACCACTACCAGGAGTATGACGACCTGCCGAGCATCCTCGAAGATTTGGACAACCCGAAGTGGCAGGAGTTTGGCCCGCCCGCCGAACTTCCCGCCTACCTGCACATCTCGTGCTCGGTCCGCTGCGGGTTCCGGGAGTTCCACCGCATCCACGTTGGTACGACAACTGTCTGGGCTCGCTGTGAGCATCCCGCGGACCTGACCGTCGTCCGTGATGGCGTCGTGGTGGAGGAGCGGCAGATCCCTTCGGGCGAACGGTACGGAGTGGTGCTTACATGACCATTTTCCTCGCGGTTCTTCTGATCGCCGCTGGGTTCGCGTTGGGTCGCCGCTCCGCCCGCCATGGTGCGAGCACTCCCCCCGCGGACCCCTACCGGGCCGCTGCTCGCGCCTACTGCCGCGCCCGGTTCAACTACGGCGACATCGCGTCGGCCTCGAACGGATGGGGCGATCACATCGAACGGGACGCCCGTGCCCATGTCGACGAGCCGTGGCTGCGGGCCGTTGTCGACGCGGCACTCGGCCGGGAAGGTGACCATGCCTGAAACCGTTCCAGCCCACCAGATGAGCGTCTGGTACGACCACCGCGACCTGACCCGCGCGTTCGACACCCCGGGCGCGCGGAACGTGCATGACAGCGTCCAATCCGCCCTCTCGAAGATTTTCTCCGCGCTGTACGTCGACCCGGTCGAGCTGTTCGTCTGCGACCAAGACCGGCAGGTGCTGGTGGACGTGATGTTCGACGAGGCCCGTAGAGGTTTCTGTCCCCTGCCCGACCTGCGGCTGACCGAAGCACTCAAGTCCACCCTCCGGGTCGTGAACTACACGACCGGTAGCGGGGTCGATGTCTACACGTGGCCGTGGCTGTCGCAGGGTGTGGCGGTGCTGCGCGGCGACTATCGGCGCCACTGCTTCCCGAGCAACGGGCGGTGCTGCCATGCCTGACCCGACCGATGGCCCCGCCGAGGGGCGACCCCGTGAGATCCCAATCCCGCAGTTCATATGCGAGTGCTGCGAACTACCGCTGGTGTTCGCGAAGACGCGCGGTGTCGGCTACGTCTGCGAGCGCTGCAAGGGCCACTACGACGACGGCTGGCGGCTCGACTCGGCAGGGCTTCGACCCCAGCGGGAGGCCGACCACGAGCTGATGTCCGCTGTCTGGTGGGCGCTGGTCGATGTCGAGTCGCGCGGCCCGCTGGCCGACGCGATCCGGGAGGCGCTGAGGTGAGCTACGCCCGGTTCGCCGAAGACTCCGACGTCTACGTCTACTTGCACGTAGACGGCTGGCTGGAGTGCTGCTTCTGCTCGCTCGGCCCGGATTCGTTCAAGGCCCACTCGACACAGGAGATGGTGGACCACCTTGGGGGCCATCCGAGGGTCCCCGAGGATGTCATCCCGGCACTGTGGGCCGACGACGTGGAGAGCTTCCCACCGGACGGCGGTTCGCCCAGTAACACCTTGGAAGGCCGCCATGGCTGACACCCGTACCCTCCACGACCTCGACTGGGTACTCACTGGCACCGGAGGTCGCCTTCACCACGCCGTGCTGACCGCCGATCAGGCCGAAGGGCTCGAAGACGACGGCACGCTTGGCGTCGAGGTTCCCCACGACGGCCCGTTCCGCCTGGACTGTGGCCGACTGGTCGATGGCTTGTCGATTCCCGGGGTGTTCTCCCGGATGTCGCTACCCCGCTGCCGGCGGTGTTGCACGGTCAACGGGTTGCCGCAGGGCATCGGGAGCCCGAAGAACGACGGCGAGTGCCGGAAGATCCTCGGGTTGGAGGACAGGGATGGGTCTGCTTCCTGAACAGCAGGACGACGACGATCCCTGCGCCCATGAGTGGGAGCGGTCTTGGGTACAGACCGACGACTTCTGCGGCGAGCACGACGGCCTGTACTGCCCGTTGTGCGTCACGTTCGTTGATCTGATGTTGGAGCCCGACCCGTGCGGGGTGGCCGATGCCTGACCTCCGCGCCGGTGTGTACCGCCACTGGAAGGGCCACCTGTACCAGGCGCTGGCGTCCGTCACCCTGTCCGAATGGGCACCGTCCGGCGGGATGACCCCCCTGTTCTCCGCGTTGGACGCCTCAGAGGGGGCCGACAACCGGCGGCTGGCCGTGGGGCTACGCGGCGATGCCGTGTTCGCCCACCCGGTCGACATGGAGTCTCCTATGGGCGCATCAGGGCTCCCGGTACGCGCCGCGGTCCTGTACATCGGCCTGGCATTGGACGGGGCGACACCCGGTCCGCGGCTGCGGGTTCGGGACCTGTACGACTTCACGGTGCCAGTCCGCTGGCCTGACAACAGCTACCGGCCCCGGTTCGAGTTCCTGGGTGAGGAGTGGCGGCCATGACCGACCTGCGTGCGGCGATCCTCGCCCGCCTCGACGAGTTGGAACGGCTCGCACGAGACGCGATCAAAACCAACCCCGGCGGCAACGGGCGGTGGACCGCAGTCGAGGTCTACCCCGACGAAGCCGAGGTAGTCGACGCGGATGGCGCGCGGATCGCCCGTTACACCCACTGGTATCCCGACATGGCCGACGGGATGGACCCGGAAGACGCCCGGCACATCGCAGCCTGGGACCCGGACTCGGTGCTTGCGCTGGTCGTTGGAGCGCGGGAGATGGTGGGACTGCACAGCCCGGATGTCGACCCGATGTTCAACCGGTCCGGATGTGTTGGCTGTGGCTCGTTGCCGGACTACGCCGATCGGCACGTAGACGACTGCCCGACACTTGCCGCGTTGGCCAAGATGCTGGGGGTGCGGGCCGGTGCCTGAGAACCTGTCGGAGATCCTGGACCGCTTCCGTGAGGGCGTAGTTCCAGCTCGCGCCGACCTGTCGCTAACCGCCCAGCGTGCCGCCGACCATCTACGAGCCTGCCCCACACTGGCGGTCGAGGTCTCCGGCGACGACGCTCCGACCGTCGTCGCATCCTGTTCGCATGGCCGCCAGGCCGGTTGGAAGCCGAAGCCCCAATGCGGCGACTGCGGCGCCTACCCGGGCCAGCAGCACTCCGAAGGCTGCGACGTTGCACGCTGCCTCTGGACGGGCGACCAGCGACTCAAATGCACCTTCGACGATGACGACGACGATGGTTTCGCCGAGGAACCCCACGACTGTGGCAAGGACATCTGGACCGGACGCTGGCCCGGCGAGGCCGAGTGTGAAGAGTTCGGCTGGTGGACCCGGTGGACCGACAACGGCTGGGAACGCTGCGGGCCGGACGCCCCCGGAGCCCGCCCGGATCTGAACCGTCTCAACGGGATGCAAGGCGCGAGCTGGAACCGAGAGGCGAAGCGGTGGGTTCAGTGGCGTCCCCGGTGAACGGCCCGATGCTGTCCCGCTCGCGGCAGTACATGTACGACCCCTATGACGAGACGCCGCCCGGCGCCCCGAACCACGGCACCCATCACGGGAAGCGAAACGCCCGCCAGTGGGCCAAGATGGCCCGCCGTGTAACCCGACGCCGGGAGGGCCAGGCGTGGCACCGAGAGCAGCGAAGGGATACCTACGATGACTGACGACCTGCGCCAGCTCTACGAACACACCCTCGCCGAGGTGCTTGACTGGACCACTGCAATGTGGGCTGGAGCCGGCCAACCGCGATCCACGCGACCGCGGTTCACCGAGACGCCGGCCGTCATCCGCCCCGGCATGTCGCTCCAAGAGTTCGTCGACAGCACCCCAGAGGGTGTGACCGTCTACCTGCCGCCAGGCGAGTACGAGGGGCCGCTACATCTGTCAGGCGGCCGGCGACTGGTGGGCGCGGGTGGAGTAGAGTCGTTTCTCGTCTCGGCGATCCCAGGTCGGCCATGACAGCCGACGACCGCCACTGGTGCGAGCACTGCGACAGCCTGTTCGACCGGCCCCACCACGGCGCCGACGGCACCCACCTCGCGGGCGTCGAATACGGCGGCTACGGCCGTCGGCTCGCCCTCGAAGCCGCGGCCCGGGAACTGGCCGCCGCGGTACAGCCCCTGCTTGACCGCGACGTGCTCGTGCCGTTCTGGTCCGCCTGGGAGATCGACACCCACGCCGGCGCCGACGGCGAGAAGCTCCACGAGCGGATGGCCGTGGCCCACGGGAAGATGGCCGCACTACTCGGCGACGATGCCTGACCCGGACACCTGGGAAGCCCGCATGTCCCGCCACGCGGCCGAGCGGAACGAGACCCGCGTTGAGCGCGAGCGTGGCATCCCAGAACCTGTCGACCAGCCCGACGACGGAACCTGCCTGGACTGCTACGAGTGGCGCTACTACCCGGTAGGCCAGCGCCATTTCGGCCAGTGCTGGTGGCGGACCTGCGACCAGCGGTGTGGATGTGAGCACCACAAGACGGAGATCTGGCTGGCTTAGGTGGCCGGGGTCGCAGTCTTTCAAGGGGCTCACCGGTCGCCTTGGCCCCGGCCGGACGCCCACGACACCGCCTGATGGTACGTGCTACGCGGACCCCGCTGTTGACCCATCTGCGGAGGTGTATAGGATCTGTGCTGCGTCCAGAAGTGTGCCCGGAGGTTGCCGATGCCGCCTCCGGGCTTCTTGCTGTTGCGCGACGCCTGCACCTTCTTCCGTCACAACCCCCAACGTGACTACATGGCGACCCGGAAACTGTTGGCCCGGCACGGCATCCAGCCTGCGGCCCAGCTCACCACCGGGCACCGCCCGTTGCTGTGGCGTTTCGCAGACCTCGAACCGCTCAGGCATCGCGCCCCCAGTGCCCGCTACGACGACGAATGGGAGGCGGCGTGACTGAGACTGCTGAGCTTGGCTCTGTCGCCGCGGCGTGGGCTGAGGCGCTTCGTACAGCCCGTTCCCGTCCTACCTGTGGCCAGTGTGGTCGTCCGTGGGACGCGGAGCCCTGCGGGGCGATGCACGCCGTGGTGGCGACCGAACCGGCGATCGCGGTCTGATCGCCATGGCGAAGACCGCATCCACCTGGTGGGCCATCTCCGAAGCTGCGCTTCTCGGGATGCTCCGAGAAGTGGCCGAAGGCGCCGACCCGGATCTTGTCTACGCCGAGCATTTCGCCAACTCGGAGGCCGAGCAGGTCGACGGCGACGCCTGACGAGCAAGCTTGGCCCGGTGGCGGGCCTGGTTGCCGTACACGCGGCGCTCGCGGTGTGCCTGTTGGAACTCGGCCAACTCCTTTCTGCGACGGCGGACCCGTTCGATTCGGGCTGCTACTCGGGCGTCGACAATCGCCCCCACGTCTACATCAACTGAATCGTTCATGCGATCCATGATCGCAGTGAATGGGCTTTCACCGCGCACCGGGTAGGTTGGGCGGGAGGCCGGGCCGAGATGTCAGCCCCTTACGGGGGTGTCACGGCTACGGCGCGACGCCCGGTGGTTCCCGCGCCTCCCGCCCCAAGGAACCATCACGGTTCCGCTTGAGTGCGCGCCGCCTTTCGACGGATTCCCCTGCCGCTGCCGGCCGGATCGAACAGGGAGGGGCTGGCGCGCGCAACCCCCACATGCCACTCTACCAGCACATTTGCCCTAGAATAGGGCATGCGTCGAATCCACCGTAAGGGCTGCCCTCGTCGTCTCAAGACCCGCCGGTCTGGATGCGCTGCGACTGCGGCGCCCGCTGGCAGTGCTACTAGGCCGGGGGTCCGACATGCCGTGGATCAACAGGATTCCCGAGGCGACACATCCGGCGACGCGCTGCAAGAAGCCGCCCGTCGGCGGGTTTGCCGCCGGCTCGGTGTTCGAGTGTGACGACTGCAAACGCCACTGGCGCTTCGACGGTCCCGGACAGCAAGACTGGACCGAACTTCCTTCCGGTGCTTCCGACCCAGCTGAGACATGGTCGAACCTTCTCGTCGACCTCGACGAAGACGAGGCAAGTGAGAAGCTGACAGCGTTCCTGACCGGCCCGGCATCCGACCAGCCGTGAGCCTCCTTCTCGGCTCCTGCGAGGACTGCGGCCACGAGGTCAGCACCGGTCAGCGTGCCGCCTACACCGTCACCTCGTGGAGTTGGAACGGCCGACGCTGCCAGCGCTGGTGGTGGTGGCACCGGGACTGCGACGACCTCGAAGACCACCGGAACGGCTGAACATCACGCTCCGTCGAGCAAAATCGGGTTGAGGCTCAGAAATCGCGGGCCGAGACCCAAACTCGGTCACCGAACGTCACCTGTTTCTGAAACGCGGGGAGTGAAACATGCCGCCCCGCGCCCGCAACAACCCAGCGACCGCCGCCCGCGACGCCGACGCCGCCCGCATGCGGATCGCAGGCAAGACCTACGAGCAGATCGCCACCGAACTCCGCTACCCGAACCGCGGCGTCGCCTACCGCGCCGTCCAGCGGATCATCGCCGCCGACGTCCGCGAAACCGCCGACGAACTACGCGCCCTCGAACTCGAACGCCTCGACCGGCTCTACCAGGCCGGCATGCAGGTACTCGAAGCCAAGCACTACACCGTCCAGAAAGACGGCGTCATCTGGCACGACGGCAAACCGTTGGAAGACGACGCACCCATCCTCGCCGCCATCGACCGGCTGTTGAAGATCCAAGACCGTCGGGCGAAGCTCCTCGGCCTTGACGCCCCGACCAAGGTTGAGGTCCGAACCGTCGGCCAGATCGAAGCGGAGATCGCCGAGTTGGAGCGCCGCCTTGTCCACCGCGACCTTGCCGAAACCGGCGACCCTAGCTGAACGACGCCTCGCCCTCCTTCGGCGGGAGCTCGAACTGCGCCAGCAACTCGAAGCCGTCACCGTTACGGCAGACAAGCCGTGGGCGTGCGGCCTCGACGACTGTGACGGCGAACCCCACGGCACGTTTACGTGGAAGCATGCACGGACCGCCCAGCGGGCACCTGACGGCGACTGGCTCGTCTGGCTGATCCTGGCGGGACGTGGTTGGGGAAAAGTCGAACGGGTGCCGAGACGCTGGTTCAGCGCGTCCTCGACACCCCAACCGCTCCCGACGGCTCTCCCACCGAATGGGCGATCGTCGCCGAAACGTTCTCCGACGCTCGGCTGGTCTGCGTCGAAGGTCCGGCCGGTGTTCGCACCGTGCTCAACAACCGCCACGTCGACTACGTGTATAACCGGTCGCTCTGGCAGATCAGGCTGAGCACAGGCCAGATCATCCACATGCTGGGTGCGGATGACGCCGACGTAGGCCGTGGCCTGAACCTGTCCGGCGGTTGGTTCGATGAAATTGCCAAGTGGCGTTACGCCCGCGCGTCCTGGACTGAGGGCCTAGCCCCGGCGCTACGCATCGGCCGCCCGCAGGTCATCGTCACGACCACACCGAAGCCATCGATCCTGCTCAAGGACTGGATGGGCCGCGATGACGGCTCGGTAGTCGTCACCCGCGGCTCGACATTCGACAACGCGGCGAACCTGTCCGCTGCCGCCCTGTCGGAACTGCGCAAGCGCTACGAGGGCACCCGTCTTGGCCGCCAGGAGCTGTACGGCGAATACCTCGACGACAACCCGGGTGCCCTGTGGACCCGCGGCAACATCGACGAGCATCGTCGGGCGCTGACCGACCTGCCCACCCTGGTCCGCATCGTCGTCGCCATCGACCCGGCGGGTACGGCGAACGACGAGTCCGATCACACGGGCATCGTCGTAGCCGGCGTCGACGCGCAGGAACACTTCTGGGTGTTGGAAGACCTCACCTTGAAGGCCAGCCCGGATGGTTGGGCTCGGGCGGCCGTCGACGCCTACCACCGGTACAAGGCGGACAGGATCGTCGCGGAGACGAACTTCGGCGCGGACATGGTCGAGTCGACGATCCGCCATGTCGACCACAACGTGGCATACACGAAGGTCACGGCCAGCCGCGGTAAGAAGATCCGCGCCGAACCGATCTCGGCGATCTACGAGCAGGGCCGCGCCCATCACATCGGCGGACTACCTGACCTCGAAGACGAGATGATCAGTTGGACTCCTGATGCCGACTGGAGTCCAAACCGAGTCGACGCATTGGTCTGGGCCATGACTGATCTTGCAGATATCGGCGGAATGCAGTTCTACATGAACCACGTCTTCGCCCAAGAGGACGCCGCCGGCCCGAAGCCCCAGCTTCCGCCCGACGAGACACCAGCCCCGTTGGGCATCGAAGACCTGTTCCCCGGCCAAACCTCACAGGACGGCTGGAGACGGCCCCTGACCTGAACGCCGCGGAGGGCTGATGTCCTCCCGTAGCCGTCGCCGTGCCCAGCAGCGCCGCCGACTCGACAAAGCGAGCTATGCGGCCGGTGCCCGTGCGGTCGGCGCGCAAACCCGGGACATGTCCGCTCAGGCCAACGCCCTAGCGACGATGCAATCCGGGATGCCGGTCGGCTCGTATGAGCCGCTGCCCCGTGAGCTGCCGTACACGGTGCCGTTCGGGCCGCTGACCCCCCTGCCGCCCTACGGCATCGACCCGGTGCGGCCGGATGGTCGCAGCGATCCGCGGGCCTGGGAATATCCGGTCGGCTGGAACATCCCCGGCGGCGAACACAGGCTCATCCCGTTCGACACGCTACGGGCCGCAGCGCGGACGGACATTGTCCAGGACTGCATGCGGGTGATCCGTACCGAGGTCTGCGGTTTGGACTGGTCGATCGTCGTCTCCGAGAAGGCGATCGCCGCGGCGGCCGAACTGGAAGGTCTGCGGCAGACGGAGGCGAAGCAGAAGCTTCGCGAGAAGCTGGCCCCGCAGATCGCCAAGGCGATGGACTTCTGGCAGACCCCGGACCGTGACGAGGGTTTGGAGTTCGCCGACTGGCTGTGGGTGGGCCTCGAAGAGGTGCTGGTCCTTGACGCCTGGCCGCTGCACGCGAATCTGACCTACGGCAATGATCTCTACGCGCTGTGGAACATGTCAGGTGACGTTGTCAAGCCGCTGTTGGATCATCGTGGGCGTAGGCCGAAGCCTCCGGACCCTGCGTTCCAAGAGATCCTGTATGGCTTCCCCCGCGGCGAGTTCACCGCACCCATCGGCAAGGATGGCACGGTTGATGGTGGCAGGTCAGCCGACGAGCTGATCTACTCGGTGCGGAACAAGCGGGTGTCGTCCCCTTACGGCTTCGGCCCGGTGGAGAACGCCCTGGTGCGGATCAATCTGTGGATGAAGCGTGCCGAGTGGATGACCCGCCAGTTCGACTCGAACGCGCTGCCCCTGGCGCTGATGGAGTTGCCGGAGAGCGTCCGGATGACGCCGGATGAGATGCAACGCTGGCGGCGCAGCATCAACACGCAGCTTGCCGGGGATCTCGCGGAGCGGCAGCGCATCCAGATCGGCCTGCCGGGTGGGAAGCTGGCGAAGTTCGCGGACAACTCGGAGCTGTACAAGCCCGAGTATGACACCTACATCGTCAAGTTGATCTGCGCGTCGTTTCAGGTGACCCCGGCGGAGATCGGGTTCATCGAAACCGGCGGACTGGGTGGGGCGAGCTATCACGAGGGTCAGGAGAACATCCAGTACCGGAAGATGATCCTGCCGTGGGCGAAGTGGCTTTCCGGCATCTTCAACATGATCAACCGCCGGTATCTGGGTTTGGACCCGGCGATCGAGTTCCGGTTCCTCGGCCTGGAAGAGGAAGACGAAGCCGCCGCCGACGCCGTCCTGCTGGCCCGTGTCGAGTCGGGCCGGATGACGCTGAACGAGGCCCGCGACGAAATGGGCCTAGCCCCCTACGCCGACATGCCCGAAGCCGACGAACCCTACATCCTGTCGAGGATGGGCCCCCAGTTCCTGCGAGGGTTGCAGGAGCAGCAGGAAGCCCAGGGTGAGGCGGTCAAGGCCGGTGCGGAGGCGGCGAAGCAGAACCTGCAAGCCGGCAACCTGCCCTCCGGGAAGCCGCTGAACACTCCCGCCAGCGAGCGGGAGGACGGCGACGAGCAGACCCCCGACGAGGGCAGCCCGGATGCTGGCTCGAAGCCCCCAGTCAAGGCGAACGGCAAGTCCGGCGACACACAGAAGCCCGTGAAGGGTGCGGAGAAGTCCGCCAGTGCCGCCGAACTGTCCGCGTTCGCCACCTGGGCGGCGCGTCTCGCCAAGACGGGGAAGACACCTGCTCGGCCGTTCACGTTCACGACGGTGGACGACGACACGGCGCGGACGTTGAACACGATGGTCCTCGACGACTCCCCCGCCGACGCCGCAAGCCTGGCGAAGGCGACCGCGGCCGAGCTCCGCAAGGCGGGTGGTGGCGGGGGGCGAGCCGAAAGCCCGCAACCGGCAACGGGAGCGGGCGGCATGGCTGGGCTTCCAAGCCCACGACCAGCTAGGGCCGCGCTTCGCGAAGCAGGTATCCCAGGCTGCCAGCCGGATTATCGACTGTGAGCAGGTTGCGAACGTGCTCACGTCCCGCTGGCCGTCTGGGACGACCACCGACCCGGCGGTTCTGCGGGCTGAGATACGGATGATCCTCGACCAGCACGCCCGTAAGGGTGTGCTCGGCCCGGCGCTGACCGAGGTCTACCGGGCAGGGTGGAAAGCCGGGGAGGTAGCGGCAGACGACGCTGTGGCGCGGGTGAAACCGTCAGTGCCACCGACAGTCGCAGTGCCGCTACATCACCGGCCGACACCTACGTTCAAGGCCGCGAAGCCCGACGATCCCGGGCGGAAACGCGAACTGCGCGATCTGGATCAGCTCATGCGCGAAGCACCTGGCGCACCCCGTGGTGGCCGCAGCATCTTCTGAGACCGTGCTGGCGTCGCAGCTTGAGGCGGCCACGGCGCCAGCACGCATAACCGCTCAGCGGAGACCTGCGAGGACGATCAGGGGCAGCGCCTCGGCAGCCTCCCACTCGGAGCGGGTGCAGAGACGCATCGACGCATCGGCAGAGTCGCTGTACTTGATCAACTTCTCGCCGGTCCTGACAACGGTGCCTCTGTGCTGGCGACGGAAGCGCGCCCGCACGAGCGAACCATCGTCCGGATTCTGGCCTACGACGACAAGTCGCTCGACGTCACTGCTCACCCAACGTTCACCGTCGTTGATCCGACCGAACGGCACGATCTTGTCGGGCGCGATCCAGTCGAGTTGCTTGTACACCGACATGGTGACCTGCCGCGAACCGATCATGAGGACCCGAACCTCAGCGGTCAGGACATCGACCGTGGCCGTCTGTGCCGTTCTCTGCTCCATCAGAGTTCCCTTCCACAGTGGCCACACACCCCGGCGGCGATTGGCCCTCGGTGTTGCTTCTTGCAGGCGACCTCACGTGCAGCCAACCCATCAGCGATGACCGCACGGAGGGTCGGGCTGAGCTTGCTTCTCGGGTTGCCGTCGCCGTTGAGCGCTCCGGCGATGCGGCGAACGCGGGCGAGTCCTTCACCTCCGATGCGGAGGCCGATTAGCTCCCGTTCCATGTCAACCATTGTATAACAAACCGTGCAACAAGGGTGAATGGCCGGACGGTGCATTTTGGCTGGTCAGCCGCTCTCTGCAACCATCAACTGGGACGCCTGGACTCCGGGCAACATCCCCGCCGCCCGCCAGGCCGCCAAGCTGGACGAGCTGATCGCCACCGCCGTCGGCCGCAACCCAAGCTGGTCCGACCGGGCAGCACAACGCGGCTCGTTGCTCGCCTCGATCGAAGACCACCGCCTTGACCGTCTCGCCTCCGCTGTGGCCGATGCGGTGGCCCGCGGCGACTCGGCCGACACCTTGGCCCGCACCCTGCGCGGAGTGTTGGACGACCCCCAGTGGGCCGGAATGGTTGCCACTACTGAGATGGCGCGGGCGATGACAGCCGCGTCGATCGAGTCGTACAGGACGTCGGGCGTTGTTGAGGCCTACTCGATCCTCACGGCTAACGACGTCAGGGTGTGCCAGGACTGCCAGACCAACCAGGACGACGGGCCGTACCCGCTCGACACCGACCCACCCGCCGGCATTTGCCCCACCCATCCGGGTTGCCGATGTGCAGTGATCGCCGACACGATGCCGCTGGCCGACGCGCAGGCCATGGGCTACGTCCCTGGCATCTCCTCCGGCGCACTCGACGACACGCTGGGCAACGCCGAGGCTGAGGCGGAACCAACCGAACCGGCACCCCCACCGCCGGTCGACATCGCCCAGCACGACACCGTCGGCAGCACCCGCCACATGGACCCGTCCGCGGTCGCCGCCGCCCTGGCAGCACTCGGCGCCCGGCGGCAGGGACAACAGGACACCGCCGACGAGGAAGACGACGACGAGGGGTAGCCGATGGGCACGCTCGTCGATCTGTTCGGATTCCCCAACGGCTCGGTCCTCACCAACCTGATCGCCTCGCTGATCTGGGCGCCGCTCGCCGCCATGGTCGCCTTCTGGCGGGCCAAGGTCCACTTCGGCCGCAAGCTCGCCGAACACCGCGACGAGATGCACGCACGTCACGACGCCCACGAACAGGCGCTCGCCGACCTACACGCCAAGGTCGACGCGATCCACGCCGAAAGGCAGCACGCACCAATCGGCAGCCTTCCCGACGGCACCCCGGTACACATCGACGGCAAGCGACTCTACCAAGAGATACAGCGGCAGACACTGCGCGACAGGCGCCGCAATCCGGGGTTTGGTGGTCCTGTTGGCTGACGAGCCCGCCGACCATCCGACGTACACCGCCGAAGACCTCGGCTTGGACGACCCGCTGACCCCGTGCGATCTGGACCCTCAACTCATCATGATCGACCGGGTTCACTATCAGCGCCCGCTCCAGCCGTCCAAGGTCGGCGCGCTGATGAAGGCGTCCGAAGACGTGCGGCAGCACCATCCCGTACTGGTCGGCGTCCGAAAGTCCGGCTCCCTCCTCTGCGTCGAAGGCCAACACCGGGTCACGGCGGCGACACTGCTGGAAGATCCGTCGATACCTGCGCTCGTCTTCCCGTCGGACGGCTGGAAGCAGGAGCGTGACGTGTACGCCGCCTACCAGCGTTGGCGCGCGGCAAACGATCCGCAGAGCCCGCCGGCCGACGCCCCCAAGGACACCGATGCGGGCTGACCCGGACGACCTCGCCGCCCGCGTCCACGCCGTCAGGTTGGCCTTACTCTGCGACCCTTCGCCCCACGCCGCACTGCTGGCCGATGTGCTGCTCGATCACGCCCTGGACGTGCTCAACGCCGATCCGGTCGACTACCGGCGGCTGACCGGGCTGGGCCGCACCGTTCTGCGCTGCGAGGCGGCGCTAGGGCTACTCGTCCTCGCCGGATGATCGCGGCATGACAGGCGCATCAATGGCCATGTTGGTCCGATCCCAGTAGGGGATCAGCCGGTCCGCATCCTGTCCACCCTCCGTGGCGGGCGTGCCGATCGACAGGCCGTGCAGCAGGCCGGGTGCGACCCGTGACGCCAGATCGCTGGGCATTCTCACCGCGAACTGGACCGGGTCTTCGGCGCTGACCGTGACCGGCGGGTCGACGCGGCCGTAGCCGTTCTCGTCGAGGTCGACCACCACAACCCGCGGCTCACGCGGCGTCTCGTCGCTCATTCCTTCATTCTCCCAGCCCTCGCGCGGCTGGTCTCACCTCGCGAGGTGGTCTCACCATGCCTGTCGCTGAGCGGCTGGACATCTACACCCCGTTCCTACGCAAGGAGCGGGACGCCGATGGCGTTCTGTGGGTCGAGGGCAAGTTCACCGGCCCAGACCTCGACTCGGACGGCCAGCGGATGGACCCGACGTGGCTCAAAGCCGCGATTCCGGCGTACATGCACGGGCCATCAGGTGGGAACGTCCGTGAGGGTCACTCGGCCCAGCGGCCGATCGGTAAGGCCGTCGAGGTCTGGGAGACCGACGACCATTCGTGGCACATGCGCGCGAAGATCGTTGACCCGGTCGCCGAAAAGAAGATTGAGCATGGCATTCTGTCCGGCTTCTCAATCGGCGTGGCGAACTATGGTCTGGCCAAGGCCACCAACGCCCCGAACGGAATGGTGTGCCGTGGGGACGTCACTGAGGTAAGTGCCGTCGACCGCCCCTCGCTCCCGACTGCCGTTCTTCGGATGGCGACCCTGAACAAGGCCGCTGGCACGCTCGAAGTCGTCGAAGACCAGCACCTCGAAGAGGACACCGACGCCATCGAGAAGACGGCCGAAGGCGACATCATCACCCGTCCGCAGATGCTGCTCAAGACCGCAGACGGGCAGGTGCGTCCGATGACCGCCGCCCTGGTGGACGAACTCACCGCCCCCTTGGTCGTCGCGAACCCGGACGACCCGGACGCAGCCGACCCGGAGACGCTGGAGAAGCGGAAGGCCAAGCCCTTCACCTCCGAAGACGGCGGCAAGGGCGGGTCGGACCCTGACGGCGACGGCAAGCACAACCGTGACGACGCGGACGACGACGGGGACGGCACCGAAGACGAGGACGACGCCGACCACCCGTCGAACAAGCCGAAGCCTGCCACTGCGTCCAAGGCCGCCGGGCCTGATGTCGACGCGATCGTGAAAGCGGTTCTCGCCGAACTCGCCAAGCAGCAGACACCTGCCGACGAGCCAGCAGCCAAGCCCGAGCCTGTCGAGAAGACCACCGATCCGGACATTGTCAAGTCGGTCGACGACGAGCTGGACGACATCGCCCGCGCCAAGCGCATCCTCGCCGACCTTGCCTCCCTGGTGGCGTCCGAAGCGGCCGGTTTCCTTTCCGGTGGCGGCTTCGGTGAGGTCGCCGATATGGACATGCTCGTGGGCGTCATGGCCACCCTGACCTGCTTCGTCGAGCGCGAGACCTACGAATTGGAGGCCGCCGCCATGGCGGAGAACACTGCTGCCGGCGGCGACACCACCCCGGCTCCGACCGTGATGCAGCTCGCCGCAACCCCGGACGTCGAGAAGGCTGCCGAGCCCACCGAGCCGGCTGCGCCTGCCGCCCCCAGCCTGTCGGACGAGCTTTCCCGCCGGCTGGAGAAGGCGATGAAGAAGGCCCGCAAGAACGCCGCGCTCAAGGCCGCCGCCTCTGAGACCTCCGCCCCTGCGGCGGCCAGCACCACCGACACCGAGACGCTGACAAAGGCCGTCGCCGACAAGGTGACCGCCGACCTTGCAGGGCAACTCGGCGACGTCCTCACGAAGGCCATGGGCCCGGTCATCGACCGGGTGGCAGAGGTGGAGACGCTGCTCAAGAGCACCCCGAGGCCGGGCGGACCTGCGGTGACTCGCGTCGCGCCCGCTGTCACCCCCGCCGAATCCGTCGAGAAGGCGGAGAAGGCGGCCCGCGCGGCGACGCTCACCAAGATGCTCGACGCGCATCCGTCACCCGAATTCCGGGCGGCGATCAACACCGAGCTGGGCAAGCTCACCGCCGCCTAGTCGCGGCCCTCCCCCACCAACTTCCAAGACCCGCCACCTGACACAGGGGCGGGCCTTTCGCATGCCCAAGAGAGGGCTAGCCATGTCCACCGGAACCTACGGTGACCTCCGCGACCTGTTCGGCGCCAAGCTCAGCCCCGCCGAACTCACCACCGCCGCGGTCAACTACAAGATGGCCGTCGACGGCGCTCCGTCGACCGTCAAGGGCGATGTCGGCCTCGACATGTCCAGCAAGCATCCAGCCCTGACGAAGACAGTCGGCGGCAACGCCAAGGATGTCCTGTTCAAGGCGTTCGGGTCGATGGGTGCGGACGCCGGCCAGCTTGCCGCGATCGAAGCGGCAGCGGCCCAGGCGCTCGGCGCCGACTTCCTGGCGAAGGACATCACCACGACCAGCCCGGTTCCCGCCGGTCTGGTTGCCTACGACCTCGAATCGCCCGCGAAGATGCTCGCCCCGGTCCTGACGCCGATGAGGAACAGGATTCCCCGCAACAAGGGCATGGGCACGTCCCACAAGTTCAAGCGGATCACCGGCATCACCGGTTCCGGTACCGGCGGCGTGGGTGTCGTTCACCCCGGCTTCTCCGACCCATCGCAGGTCAATTTCGCGAACCCCGGTTCGGCGAACCCGCTGTGGCTGAACCGGCCGAAGAAGATCTCGCTCGCCGGTGACGACGTGTCCCTTCCCTATGTGCAGTTCGGTCTCAGCGGCGAGCAGTCGTTCTTCACCTACCTGACTGCGATGGGGTTCCAGGACACCCGGGAACTCGACCGCCAGTCGACGCTGTTCTCGTCGATGATGACCGAAGAGCGGGTCATCCTCTACGGGCGTGGCACTGCTGGCGGCTATGCGGGTGCGCTCGCCGCTCCTTCGGGTACGCCGACCGGTTCGGCCCGCACCGCGGCGACCGGTGAGACGGCGCTGACCGGCTTCACGACCAACGTGTACGTCAAGGTCGTCGCCGAGTCGGGTGAGTTCGGCGTCTCGGCGGCCAGTTCGGCTTCCGCGGGTATCGCCGTCAGCACCGGCCAGGTTGTGGACATCACGATCCCCAACCCGGTCGTCGGTGCGACCGGTTACCAGATCTTCGTGTCGACTGGGTCGTCCGACCCCGGTGACGCCTCCCGCTACCTGTATCGGGGCCCGGCGTTCCCGAACGGTCTCAGCATCGGCCGGACGCCGACCCTGACCCTGACCCTCCAGGGTGCGCTGCCCACCACCGGTTCGACGGTGGCCGCCTGGACGGCGACCGACGGGACGTCGCTCAACCTGGCGTCGGTCGACGGCCAGTCGGCGGTTGCGAACTCGTACGACGGCATCATTCCGTGGATTCACTCCGTCGCCAGCACCACCGGCTACGTCGGCCGGCTCAATGCCCCGTTCTCCACTTCGAACCCGGGTGCCGAATTCCAGCAGGCGTTCGCGAAGACCTGGGACAACACCCGCGCCGACCCGGAGGAGATTTTCCTGTCCGGCCAGGACCGGATGCAGATCTCCAACAGCCTCCGAGGCCAGTCGGCCAGCAACTACCGGCTGGAGATCTCGGAAGACCAACTCGCCGGCGTGAAGCTTGGCAGTGTGGTCACGGCGATCCTCAACCAGGTCACCGGCCGCGTCGTCGACATGCGGGTTCACCCGTATCTGCCGCAGGGCAACGCGATCATCCTCCAGTCGTCGATCACCCAGCCGAACGTCAACATCTCCAACGCCTGGAAGATCTGGAATGTGCAAGATTACATGGCCATTGATTGGCCTGTAATCCAGCTCAGCTACGATTGCTCTGTGTATTGGACTGGAACGCTGGCTGCCGAGGCTCCGGACCGCTCGTCGATGCTCGTCGGCATTCAGCCGGCGAACTGACGCCCCCCTTCTCGTTCCCCAGCGGGCCGTCCGTCTCTACTCCGGCGGACGGCCCGCTGGCGTCCCACGAAAGGGGGGCGTCATGCCGAACCCGATTACCGGGTCGCCGTTCCAGATCGAAACGACGGCCGGCTCCAACGGCCTCACTCAGCTCAACCTGTCGGCCCGGGACACGTTCAGCCTCAATGGCCCCGGCCTCGCCGCGGTCGTCAACCAGGTCAACACCTACCTGTCGTCGTCCAAGTGCACGTCAATCCTCCGGCTGGCCCCGCAGGGCCGGGGTATTGAGGTGCATGTGACGCCGTCTGGCTGTTCCTACCCGGTGCTGACCGCCGATGTGGCGTCGCAGGTGTCGGCGCTGACGACGATCGTGCAGACCGCCGCGGACGTGGTGACCTGACATGGTGGCGTCACCGAATCCGCCATTCGTCACCGGCACCGTGACGGCCACGTCGGGTGGCGTGCCGGTTCCGGTCGAGAACATCAAGCCGGCGCCTGGATTGGCGGGTGCGGTGACGCTGATCGCCGGCACTGCCGCAGTCACACTGACCGCCCCCGGCTCGGGTGGGTTTGTACTGCCCGTCGGGGTGCCCGTGTCGCTGATCCTCGGCGGCACCAAGCTCACCGTCACCAGCGGCGGAACGGGAACAGTTTCCTATGCCTACTCCACCGGGTGCTGACCGGTGGCCAGCTACGGGCAGGGGCCCTACGGCCAAACAGCGTTCGGCGGCACCCAGACGGCAACCCCCGTCGACAGTTTTCAAGGGTTTGTGACCGGTGCGGTAACAGCGACCACGTCCGGTGTGGTCCTGCCGGCCGAGCTGATTCCACCGGCCGCCGGGCGGGCCGGACTGTTGACCCTCATGAACACTGGCGCCGCGTCAGTGACTGTCACCGGTCCATCGTCGGGACCCTTCGCCCTGCCGCCGAACAAGGCCGTTGTGGTCGAACTGCCACCGGGCCGGTTCGTCGTTTCCACCGCGTTTGGAACAGCACCGGTGTCCTACGCCTACGCCGGCCGCTGACGTCACATCCCTCTTCCCGCCCGCCGTGTGTGGGCTGTTTGCGATGCCCGGAGGCCGGCCGTGCCGAACATCTCCTGGACTGATCCGACTGCCGGACAAAACCCGTGGGACACCACACTCAACGCGGTGTTGGACACCTTCGGCAATGCGATCAACGCGACGGTCGGCACCGCCACCCCGCAGGCGTTGGGCTCGGCGTCTGCCGGCACTCAGACCGGCCCTGCCGCAGCCGTGAACCATGTGCATCCGACGACAGGCCTGGTTGCCACCTCCCGGCAGGTTTCTGCTGGCACGGGGCTGTCTGGCGGCGGCGATCTGTCGGCCGATCGGACGTTGTCTGTCAGCTTCGGGTCGACGGGGAGCACTGTCGCCGCAGGCAACCACACTCATACGGTTCCCTTTCAGGTGACGTTCGCCCGCGAGGGGACGCTGGCGACGTTTACCGGTGCCTCGCGCATCTATGCGGATGCTGCTTGGACGATTACCGGTGTGCGGGCCTCGGTGGGGACCGCACCCACCGGTAGCAGCGTGATCTGCGATGTGAAGAAAAACGGGACCTCCATTTTTGCGACGACCACTGCGAACCGGCCGACCATCGCGACCTCGGCGAACACCGCCCTGTCCGGCGCCCCCGATACCACGTCGCTGACCAGCGGCGACTACCTCACCGTCGACTGCCTCCAGACCGACTCGAACGCGATCGCCGCGAACCTGACCGTACAGATCCTGCTGACCCGGGCCACCACATGACCCGGCGCCTGATCGCCTCTCAGTCCAGCGCGACAAGCGGCACCACCCAGACCGTCACCATCGGCGCGGGAAACGACACGGTCGCCGGCCGCACCCTCGTATTGCTCACCGAATGGTCCGGTGGCACATCGGCGGCGCTCAACAGCGTTGTCGACTCGAAAAGCAACACCTGGCAGTCGGACGCGAACCGGCCGCAGCCCTCTGGCGGGACGATCGGCAACGCGGTCGCGATCTGGTCGTGCCGCATCGGTACGGCGATCGTCGCTGGCGACACGATCACCATCACCTACAGCGGCTCGGCGAACACCTACCACAACATCCTGCTGTACGAGTACGACAACCTCGCGTCGGCCAGCTGGAAGGACGCCAGCGCGGTCGGCACGAACAACACCGCCGTCACCTCAGTCGCCTCCGCAGCGGTCACGACCGGAGCAACCAATGAAATCGTCGTCGCCGCGATCGGCTATGGCGGAACGAGCGCCAACACGGCCACTCTTACCTCCGGCAACTCGTTCACCGATCTGACCAGCATCTCCGCGGTCGGATCTTCGGTGCGCTGTCTTGCCGCCGCCGAGAACACGGTCGCATCGGCCAGCGGTGACGGCACGTACTCGGGCACGCTGTCCAGCGCATTTGAGAATGTGTGCGCCGTCGTCGCCTATAAGACCACGTCGTCGGTCACGCCAGGCACGCTCACGTCCGCCTGGGTCGGCGCGGTCGACGCGACATCGGCCGTGGTGGCGACGAAATGCGCGGGCGCGTCGTCGATCCGCCTGAAGGTCGGCACCAACTCGGGTATCACGACGGGTGTGGTCTACTCGTCGAGCGCCACGCCGGACAGCAACGGCCTCGCAAAGCTGGCCATCACCGGCCTGTCGGCGAACACCCAGTACTACTGGGCCGTCGAGGTCGACTCGGTGCTGGACACGGCCCGGCAGGGCAAGGTCAAAACCTTTCCGGTCGCAGGGGTCGCGGCGTCGTACTCGTTCCTGTTCGGCTCGTGCGCGGTGAGCGGGTCGAACTCGACCGTGTTCTCCACGATGCGAACCCACACCGGCAGCTATGGTGCGCCGCTGTTCTTCCAGCACATCGGCGACATCCACTACGACAACATCACCAGCAATCTGGCATCCGATTTCCGCACCTCGTGGGACACGGTGCTGTCCCACAGCAACGTCGCGCAGCTCCTGCGCGAGGTTCCCACCGACTACATCTGGTCGGACCACGACTCGGTGGGCGGCAACAACCACGCCGGCAGCCTCGGCGGAGTCAGCCAGTCCGGAGCCCAGACCGCGTTCCGCGACTACGTGCCGTCCTACACGCTGCCCGCCGCGGACAATGCCGGCGTCTACCATGCCTACACCGTCGGGCGGGTCCGTTACATCGTGACCGACCTGCGGTCCTACCGGTCGGACGACTCGGTGACCGACAACTCATCAAAGTCGATGATGGGCTCGGCACAGAAGCTGTGGTTCAAACGGGAATTGGCGCGCTCCGAGCCGGTCAAGGTCTGGGTCAACGAGGTGCCTTGGGTCGGCGCCACCACGGCAGGCGAAGATAACTGGTCCGGTTTCGACACCGAGCGCCAGGAACTGGTCAGCTACATCACCGCCAGCCGGTTGAACGTCATCATTCTTTCCGGCGACACACATTGTCTTGCCGCCGACGATGGAACCAATTCGGCCGGCGGTATCCCGGTGTGCCAGGCAGCGCCGTTCTCGCAGACAACCAGCCTCAAAGGGGGGCCCTACTCGCAGGGCTCCTATCCGGCGTCGCTGGGTAGCTCGGCGAACCAGTGGGGATGGATGGACGTCACCGATAGCGGGAGCACCATCACCTTCGCGTTCTCCGGCTATGACGCGACCCCGACCGCGCAGATCACCCTGACGAAAACGTTCACAATCCGCACTCGGGAAGCGTGGGGCATCCCCGCCTAGCGCCCTTCACGCCGATTGTCCTGTCAACCCCGCCCGTGTGGGGTCCTTTCGCATGCCCGCAAGGAGCCTGATCAATGGCCACCGTCTTCCAGTTCGGCCGTGTTGTTGCGCCGGACGGCGTCAACCCGATCCGCAGCACGACGCTCACGGCGAAGCTGCCGGGAACGTCGACGACTGTCACCCTGTACACGGACCCGACGCTTGCCACGGTGCTCAGCTCGTCTGGCCAGTTCACGACCGACAGCAACGGCTTCGCCGAGTGGGCGACCAACGGTGTGCAGACCGTCGACATCTACAGCGGGTCGACGCTGATCGAATCGAACGTGTCGATCGGCCAGTTCTTCCCCGTTTCCGCGCCGCTCAACTCGTCGGGCGGCATCCCGTCGGCCTACTCGGGCCAGGCCAATTACACGCTCAATGGCAGCCCGACGGGCGTGTACGTCGAGAACATGTCCCGCATGATCGCCGGCACCAACCTGGCCGCGCTGACCACACAGGTGATGTTGTCGACGGCGGTCTTCTTGCAGGCCGGAACTGTCGTCACCAACCTGACATTCACCTCTGGCGCAACCGCGGCTGGTACGCCAACCAACTATTGGTTCGCTCTGTACTCCAACGCGGCGACTCCAGCGCTGATGGCCCAGACCGCGGACCAGACGTCGACGGCCTGGGCGGCGGAGACCGCGCTGACGCTCGCGCTGTCCGCACCGCAGACCATCACCACCTCGGGTATCTACTACGCGGCCATCATGGTGAAGGCGACGACCCCGCCGACGCTGGCTGGTGTTGGCCGGGCAGGGGCAGGACCGGCCGCCGCGGTCATCACCGGGAACAAGGTCCTGGCGCAGACGTCGGGCTCCAGCCTGACGGCGACCGCCCCGTCGACGATCGCCACCCCGACCACGGTCGGCACCATTCCCCTGGTGATCATCACCTGATGAGACTCGCCATGCCAGACGGGGCGTGCCTGGGAATCGACGTCAACACCGAGCGGGGCAAGACTCGCTACGACGGCCGGATCGTCGACGTCGACAACCCGCGGCACATCCGCATGCTCAAAGCCGAAGGCGCCTTCCCGGCGGATCTGGGTGGGGTGACCAGGTCGGCTGGCTTCCCCTGCCCGTGTGGCTTCAAGAGCCTTTTTCGGCGTTGCAGCCGCTGCGGCCGGTACAACGCACGGCAGGAGGTGGCTGAGGATGCCCCAGCAGCCACGTAGACCCCGACCGCCAGCCCAGCCGCCGGTCAGGGTGGTACCTCCGGTTGTCGACGTCCCACCGGAAACCCTGCCGCCGCCCGAGCCCGAACCGGCCGCCGTGCCCGAGATCGCCTCGACCCCGGTCGAGCCGCCGCCGTTCGACCCAGACGACCCGCAGCCCGGCCAGTCGATCTCCGCGTTCGTCCCCCATTCGGGTTACACGAGTTTCGCCTACGGCGACCGCTCGTTCGAGGTCGACCCGGACACCGATCTGATCGTCGCCGAAATCGGGTAGCCCATGGCCGGCTACGGTGACGGCCCCTACGGTCTCACCCCCTACGGCGGTCCTGCGCCAATCGGCGCGGTCCTTCCCGCCGGGCTCGGGCCGGTCACCGGCCAACTGGCCGTCACAGCACCAGTTCAGATCCGGGCTGCCCGGCGATGGCTGTTGCTCAACATCGGCCCGGACCCGGTGGTCGTCTTCGGCGACGCCAGCTGGGTCGGGCTGATCCTTCCCCGGTCCGGCCAGATCACCCTTCCACCTGTCGCCGTCACGGTGAGCTGTGCCGGTACGGCGACGGTGAGCCTGTACGCGAACTGAAAGAGGCCGCCATGCCGCTCAACCCGACGTGGCCGACACATGGCGAGATCGGCTGGGACACGGATCTGAACACCGGCCTCGGCCAGGTCGTCAGTCGTGTGAACACGCATGCCGACCAGCACGCGGCAGGCGGAGCAGACGCGATCAGCCCGGCAGCGATCGGCGCACAGCCAGCCAATCCGACCGCCTATGACCTTTGTTCAGCGCGCTCCAACGGCACGCCGACAGCGACGGATTCGGGCCACACCTGGAACTTGCAGGGAACGACCGGTGCTACTCCGACGATCCGCGGCGGCCTGCTGACCCTGCCACTGGGCGCGCCGACGAGCAGCGCCGGCTATGCGCTGCTCTCGCTGGCATCACCTGTCCTGCGTGTCGGCGGCCGATTTGTGCTGTCATCAACGGCCTCGTCGAGTGGTGGCCCTGCGCTGGGCGCCTGGTCGAGCACATCGGGAATCCCGAACTCGTCGTCAGCACACTTGGCGATCAGCTCGGCCTACTGGCAGTTCGGCGTCTGGTCGGGCGGCGTCTTCACTGACCTGATTCCCAAAGGCCGACTATCCAGCAGCGTCTACTTCTCAACACCGCTGGCCACCGACGGGTCAACCGTCTACACGGTCGACATCGAGATCGACCGGGCCACCAGCACCGCCTACCTGTTCCTGCCGGATGGTAGTACAGCAGTCGTCTCGGACCCGCTGATCGGCAGCATCGCCGCGACTCATCCGTTCTGGGAGATGTTCACCCAGGTAAGCGGCGACGCTATCGCCGGCTGGACGGAGATCTGGGCGGATTCCGCCGCACCGTCCTCCCGGGCTCCGCAGGCACCCCACATCGTGGTGCCACGCAGCGTGGAGGCGCGCCAGGTTGGCGCGGGCGCGATCTATGCACGTCCACCGTCGGCGAGCCGGCCCGGGGCGACGTGGTATGACACGACGAGCAGTAAAGCGACGATATCGACTGGCAGCGCGTGGGTAGACTGTGCGAATCCGACGACGGTTGTGGGTAATCGGCTGACGCCGAACCAGGCAAATGCGACCATCAACGCGTTGGAATGGTCATCGCTTCTCAATGCGACGATCACCCGAGACACGGTTGCGCCGATCGGACGAACCTCCTCATTGAAGATCGTCACGACGACGAGCGGTATATCCGAGATCTACATCAACCCTCTGGTGACATCGGGCATCGCCCCCGGTCAGACGTGGACGGGCGTGTATTACATCCGCGCAGCCGGGACAGCTCGGACTGCGCAGGCCGGTATCAGCTGGTTTGACTCCGGGGCCAACTATCTGTCGTCCGGCTCGGGATCGACTGTGTCCACCGGGACGGGAGTCTGGACGAAGGTAATCCTGACGGGTACGGCGCCGTCGTCATCTGCGCAGGCCGCATTGAATGTGATCCTCACCGATCCGGTGGGCGCCGGTGAGATCTTCAATGTTGCGCTCGCCGCCCTCGCACCCGGAACGCTGACCGACTACGTGGAGCCGTGAGGTCGGTCGGACCTTAGCCCGTTTTCCTCTGCCCGCCATGTGCGGGCCTTTTTCATATGTGCCCGCAGAGAGGGCTTCACTATGCGAGACGACATGTCCCAAGCGGTCGACACTGCCCATGTGGGTGCGGCCGTGGCCGACCACGAACCGGCCCGGTGGCGCTGCACGTGGACGGTGACGAAGCGGTGGGGTGACGACCTGTCCGTAGAGCCGTACGAGGTGGTTGAGGGTGCGGGCAACTTGCTGATGTACGGCGGGGCGAGCTGTATCTGGGAGTGCCTGATCGGAAACGGGACCAGCTCCAGCGGGCAGAACCTGACGTATTTCTCGTCGGCGAACGCGGCGCTCGGCGTTGGGGACAGTTCGACGGCGGAAGCCGCCACTCAAACCGACCTTCAGGCATCGTCCAACAAGACCCGCAAGTCCGCTACCGTATCGCACACCGATGGGACCTCGTCCGGATCGGCGACCGTCACCTTCACGGCCACGTTCGGGACCTCCGACGCGAACTACCAATGGAGCGAGTGGATCGTCGGGAACTCGACTACGGGCGGCACTGGACGAATCCTGAATAGGAAGGTCGTGGCTCTCGGCACCAAGACGTCAGCCGCGAGTTGGCAGCTACAAGTGTCAATTAGTCTGAGCTGATTTCGTCTTTGAACCCAGAGGCTGAACAGTTGTTCGGCCGGTTATCTCGGAAGGCGGTCTGTCCTTTAGACTAGGTGCGGGCGAAGAGTTACAGCTCTCCGCCCGCGTGCCGGAAACACCTATCTCGGAGGTGGCCCGACGTGGGTCAGAGTACCTGCTCAGAGGACGAATGCGGGCGGCCTCACTATGCGCGGGGTTGGTGTCAACGGCACTACGATCGCGCCCGGCGGGGCATCGACCCCGGCGTCCCGCGAGATCTCCGTTACCGCGACCCAGCCGCGGACCGCGAGTGCACGGTCCCAGGTTGCACAAGTGACCGCGTGGCGCGTGGATGGTGCGTCAAGCACTACAAGCGCTGGAAGAAGACCGGCGATCCTGGTCCGGCCGGCAAGCCTCCCAAAGCCGCGCCGAAGTCTTGCTCGCAGAAGGATTGCCCCTTCCCAGCATGGGCCCGAGGGCTTTGCGGTACTCATTACGGCCGGTGGCACAAGCACGGCGACCCGAACGCGGTCACACGACGGCTTCGGCCCGTCGACGAGCGTCCTGACGCGCCTACACGACAGCGTCGGCTAACAGACCTCGGTCCGTTCTGCGCTATCGAGGACTGTGGGCGGTCGAGGAAGCAGTCCAGCGATCTTTGCTCGGGTCATGCCGAGCGGCTCCGGCTAAAGGGCATTCGCGGAGGACCTCTCAACGTCCGCAATGCGCGACCGGATCGCTGCACGGACGGCGACTGTCCCGAACCCGTGCAGGCGCGAGGTCTCTGCGCTGCCCACTACATGCGGTGGCTCACCGGGAGTGTGGTGACGGGACCTATCGGTCCTCCTGGACGCGTCCCGCTCCCACGTCATACGCGGAACTGTCGGCTGTGCCACAAGCCTGTCGAGCGGCTCCACTCGAACATCTACGTGATCTGCTCCGACTGTCGCACCAAGGGTCGAAAGCCGCACCGTAACTACTACGGCAAGACGTGGCAGGCGGCTCGCAAGGTTGTCCGTGAGCGCGACCGCGGACTTTGCCGGTCGTGCGGCATACCGGAGGCGGGCAAGCAGCACGCCGTAGCGCACGTCATCCCGTTCGATGTCGGGCTGGCTATGGGCTGGTCGGAGTCGATGATCCACAATCCGGCGAACCTGCTTTTGCTCTGCCAAAAGTGCCACATCAGATACGACCGTCAAGAAGGCTGGGCGTTCGATCCGATCGAAGGTGTCCGACCTGAGGCGCCCGACTGGGCCTCGGAGTTTCGCGTGTCGGACCTGGTCACCTACGCCGCTGAGATCATCGCCTTCTATGTGCCAGAACTTCTGGACGAAGACCAACCGCCGAAGGGTGCCGGCCAGCGTGTTGCTGCGGCGATGGCTGCCCGGGGCCATGTCGTTTGAGGCCTGAGGCTTCATAACTTGATCTAGTCGAGTCACGGGGGTGACGAGCCCCCGTGACTGGACCTATCAACCCCACACTGCCAGCACACGACCAGGCCGCCTGGGACACCACCCTCAACACGGCCCTGACGACCATCGTCAACCGGGTCAACACCCATGCCGATCAGCACGTCACAGGTGGTGGCGACGCGATCGCCCCCTCCGACATCGGCGCTGTAGCCACCCAGACCGCGGCCGCTTCCACGTCCGCGGTGGTGCTCGCGGTCAAGCAGGCCGCAGACCTGTTGGCCCGGGTGGGTCTGCTCGCCGACGGGACGATCCAAACCGGTGACGCGCCGCTGACGATCTCCAACGTGACCGGTACGACAACGGTCACGGTCACCACCAGCGCATCCCATGGCTACGGCACGGGCGACGTGGTGACGATCGCGAACGTCGGCGGCATCACAGGCGTCAACGGCGTCAAGACGATCACCAAGGTTGCGCCCACCCAGTTCACTCTCCAATCGACGACCGGCTCTGGTAGCTACACGTCCGGTGGCACCGTTCAGCGGAACTTCGGTGGCACCGGCTCCACCAACGAAGGCGTTTGGAATCTCCTCCTACCCGACGCCTCCCATGACGGGCTGGTCGTACGCGGCAGAGAATCGTCGACGAAAAACCTGATCCTCGCCCGCGACTATGCCGGCGCCCCGGTCTTCGGCGTCGGCCAGGTCGGCGGAGCGACCATGTATTCGGGGCAGCCCTCCGATGCGATCGGTACCGCGCCGACAGTCACCACCCGGGCATCTGTCATCACCGCTGGCGGCGGTATCCGGGGTGCGGCCGGTGACCCCGCCGGCGGCGTGGACGTGCTCGCGCTCGGCAACTCGTCGACCCCGCCGACGGGCAACCCGGACGGGTCGCATCAGGGCGAAGGGGCGTTCACCACTGCCGAGGGTTCGGTCATCTGGGTTCGGAACGGCCGCCCTCGGGCGCGCGTGTCGGCGGGGCATGAGGATGAGCTGCTGGCCCCTGTGAACCGGCGGGTCGCGTCTGTTGCCGCACCGGGCGCCGATACAACGCTGATCCTCGACGGGGTCTCGCCACCAACCGTCGCGACCGTCAACATCACGCCGACCTCCGACGACCAGGCGGAAGGGCCGCTGGTCCGGTACACGACCACAGCGGCTTCGTCGGTTGACGCCGGGCTGATTTCCCCGTTCGGGGTGATCCAACCCAGGTGGGCGCCCTACGTCTACGCCCGGATTCGTACCGACGCTTCGGCGATCACGTCGACGCGGCTCGCGGTCGGCCTCGTCTCCGCCGACATTGCGGGCAACGCCGGTCCGGCGACGACCGGCTCGTACAGCACCGCGCAGGGTGCATGGCTCAGATACGACACCGGGGTTGACGGGACGGCGGTCTGGCGCACGGTCACCAGCTCGGGGACGACGGCGACAGTCACAACCACGACGTCGGCGATTGTGCTGGATACCGCGTACGAGCTGCTGATTGAGATCAACAGCGCCGTGTCGCAGGTCCGGTTCTGGGTCAACGGGACGTTGGCCGCGACGCATACGACCAATCTTCCGTCTTCGTCGGCGGCGCTTGGCTACACGGCCCGGCTGCGAACTCTTGCCTCTTCTGCCCGCGCGCTTCGGCTGGGTCGCCTCACCTGGAGCGCACTGTGAGCGACGTCTTCTACCCCCCGCGTGGAATCTACGTCAACGTCAAGGACTTCGGCGCCAAGGGTGACGGCAGCACCGACGATACGAATGCGATTGCCGCTGCGGTTGCGTCGGTCGCTCCGGTGTCGATCTACGCCCAGTCGGGGACCGTGTTTTTCCCGGCGGGGAACTACATCACCGGCCAGATCAACCTGCCGGAACGGGTCACTCTGGAGGGTGTTGGGCTCGCCACCCAGTTGACGTTGCGGGCGTCGGCGACCACCCTCGAAAACCTGATCATGAACGTCCAGAACTACTCGGGCGTCAACGATGCGCAGGCCTGTGGTGTTCACAAGATGCGCTTGGAGGGCAACAAGGGCTCCGTTTCCGGCAGCAACTGGAACTGCGGCATCGTGTTCCAGAACTCAACGCCGTCGGGCAGCTTTGAGTACACCGACGCCCGGCATCAGGTCAGCAACGTGCTGATACAGAACTTCTCGGGCGACGGCTTTGTGCAGACGGGGCGCGGGGTTGTCCAGGGCGCGAACATCCAGGTATGGACCTGTAATGGCTTTGGATTCAACCTGGCGATCGACTCCATGTACACCAACTGCGATGCCGGCGCCTGCGGGTTGGACGGATTCCTGATCCAGGGCAACAACATGTTGGCCAATTGCAAGGCGTGGTATTCGGGCTACTCGCTGATGACGAACCGTTTCGGGTCGAGTACGGCGGTGAGCGTTTCCGCTCCTGCCAACTCGTGGGACGGCGGCAACATCACCGGCGGTCTGACCTACAGCCTGGCCAATGGGTTCGGCAACGGGTTCTTGTACTACAACATCGGTGGCAGCTCTGCGGCTGGAAACTTCAACGGCGGCGAAACCACGGGCTGCTGCGCCCAAGACAGTGCGAGGGCCGGTTTCTACATACGCGGCGGCAGACAGACGCTTGTTGGTATCGAGGCGGACAGCAACAGTCACAACGGGACGTCGGACGGCACTTCCTCCGGAACGCCGGTCGGCTCCTACGCGGGCATTGATCTGGGCTCGGCGAGTAAATGCATCGTCACCGGTCTGACCTGGGATCGGTCGGCGAACTTGAACCATCAAGCCGCCGGGTTGAACATCACCTCGTCGGCGGCCTCGAACCGGGTTGAGCTGGAGTTCCACGGCTCGCTGAACGACGGCACGAACATGCCGCCATTGTTGGCGTCGAGTGTCATCGGGTCAAATCGGGTGCAACTGGGGGCGATGGGCGGCGGATTCAACGCCCTCTCCTACAACTCGTCGTGGACACCGGACCCGTTCTTGGGTGACACGTTCGCGATGACGTTGACCGGGAACACGACGGTCGGCGCCCCCGCCCTGAGCGGCACGAACACGGGCGCCGGCATTTTTCTGGTGGTCGGCATGAAACTGACGCTGATTTTCACCCAGGACGGTACCGGCGGCCGGACGATCACTCTGAACGGCGTGTTCAAGCTGAACGGCAAGTCGTTTTCGACTACCGCCTCTGCGACCACCGGTATCACGTTCGTCTGGGATGGGACCTCTTGGCAGGCGATCTAAACGGCGGACGGTGATGGTGAGCGGGGGCGTCGGTGACCACCTACTACACCGAGACGTTTCCGTCGGCGAGCCCGGCGTTTGGTGGCGACCAGTCGTGGACGGAGATCACCGGCAACTGGGTTAATGCTGGCAGTAACACTGCGACGGTGACGCTGGGCAGCGCGGTGGCCTACGCCCGGTGTGACAACACGTCGGTGCCGTCAGCGGACATGGCGGTCACGGCCACGGTCAACGCTGCCCCGTCGGGCCGCAGCGCCGGGGTCGCGGCCCGCATGTCGAACAGTGGAACCCTGCTGTCGTCGCAGAGCTTCTACGCGGCTGATTTTCATTTCGACACGGGCACCATGTATGTGTTGAAATGCGTGTCCGGCACGGTCAGCGTGTTGACGTCGGTCGCGTTCACCGCACCGTCGTTTCCCTGCACGATCACTCTTTCGGTGTATGGCACCGCCCTTGAGGTTGATCTGAACGGGTCGGCGATCTGGTCGGGTTCGGACTCGTCGATCACCGGCGGCAACCGGGCCGGGTTGGACACGTACAACTCGTCCGGCGACGTCGTGTTCGCTACGCCGTTTACCGTGGCGTCCGCAGTCCAGGCGCTTGTTGCCAAAACGTCGACGGACAGTGGTACTGCCTCCGAGACGGCGACGGTCACGCTGCTCGCCTCGGACAGTGCGACCGCCACAGCGACCGCCAGCATCACGGCGACGGTGACCGCGTCGGATACGGCGCAGATGGACGCCAGCTCGGGTGGCTACGGGGCGGGCCTGTACGGCGAGGGTGGCTACGGCGGCGGGATAGGAAGCCCCGTCTCGATCGCTGTCACTCCGGCGGCGGCGGACACTGCGACTGGTACTGAAACCGCGGGCATCACCACCGTGTTGTCCTCGGCGGACACCGCTACGGCTGCCGATGTCACCGCCCTGTTGGCGTCTGTGGCCGGGTCGGATGCGGCCTCCGCGGCGGACCTGACAGCGCTCACCGCCACGTTCACCGGTTCGGACACGGCCAGCCTCGCCGACGGGGCCGCACTGGCGATCAGCCTGACCTCGATCGTCGACTTGGCGACGTTCGGCGAGGCTGGCCCGGCGATCTCCCTGACTGGTCCTGTCGATTCCGCGACGTTGGCTGATGTTGGCCAGGTCGCCGCCTCGCTGACCTCGGTGGACGCCGGCAGCGCCGCCGACACGGGAAGCATCCCTGTCGTCGGCCCGACGTCGACAGACACGGTGACAGCTACCGACGCTGCGGCCATCACGGCCGCGCTGGGCGATACGGACAGCAGCACCGCGGTCGACCTGGCAACGGTTACCGCCACGGCTACGAGTTCGGATAGTGCGACCGCCTCCGAAACGACGGCCACCGTAGTTGTCAAATCGGACAGCGACACGGTCACCGCAACCGATGTGCTGGTTTCGTTGACCGCCTCGGTTGCCGATGTTGATGTGGTCGCCGCGACCGGGTCCGGCGATGGCTACGGGGATGTCGGCTACGGCGGCGGCTCCTACGGCGGCGATGTTCCCCTCATCTCACTGGCCGCCGTTGATGGCATCACGGCCATCGACGGCGCGGCACTCGCCCCGTCGGTGTCCAGCTCGGACACGGCGGTGTTCGTCGAGGCGACACCGACCATCGGCGTTGCCGGTGTTGATGCGGCCACGGCGGCGGACAGTAGTGCGCTGACCTACCTGCTGGTCAGCTCGGACAGTGCTACCGCCGCCGATGCGACTGTTCTGTCCCCAACTGTGTTCGGCATGGACAGCATCACCGGGGCCGACTCGGTGGTGTCGCTGAATGCCACGGTGGCCGGGGGGGATGGGGCGACTGCGGGCGAAACCCCGGTAGTCGCAGCCAGCCTGACCGCCAGTGACAGCGGTGCGGTAGCCGAGGTGGCGCTCGTCGGCCTGTCCGACACAGATACAGCTTCGGTCGCTGAGGGTGCCCCGCAGGTCACGCTGACCTCGCGTGATAACCATGTCGCCATCGACACCCTCACAGCCCTGTCTGCACAGGTCGCCGACGTTGACACCGTGTCCGCGCTGATGGCCGGCGACGGCTACGGCGAGGCCGGCTACGGTGTCGACCCCTACGGCGGTGTGGCAGTCACGATCGGGGTCACCGCGGCCACACCCGACCAAGGTGGGCTGGCTGAGGCGATCGGATCGCTGTCCGCCAACGTCACCGGACTCGACCAGGCCGCCGTCGGCGAGCAGGCCCCGACAATCGGCATGGCCAGCACGGACGCTGGTTCTGCGGCCGACCAGACCGGACTCGCCGTCACCGCGTTCGGCGTCGACGGGGTTACAGGCGCCGACACTGTCGGCCCGATGTCGGCCACGGCTACCGCCTCCGAATCCTCACGGGCAGTCGACCAGGCGCACATCGACGCGGCGGTCAACGGCGGCGTCGACACGGTCGTGCTCGATGACTCCGACGCGCTCGCCCGGATCGTGACCGCGATCCTCACCGGCCTCGACGACAGCGCCGGGCCGGGTGATGCGGTCGGCTACGGGGATGTCGGCTACGGCGGCGGCTCCTACGGCGGGACGGCTGGCGGGGCGATCCTCACCGGCACCCCAAGTCCGGCGACGGCGCCGGCTGGCGACGACGAACCCGCGGTTGTCCTCACTGGGGCTCCAATGATCTGACTTTCCTTGGGGGGTGTCGATGTCGACGACTCCCTATCCGGCAGGTCAGGCGATCCGGCTGCCTGTGCAGCTCGTCGACCCGGTCAGCGGTACGCCGGTCGATCCGGAGACGCTGACCCTGACGATCCGTTTGCCCGATGGTTCGACGGCCTCGTTCACGATCGCCGATCTGACCCGGCTCGGCGTCGGCTCCTACGAATACGTCTACACCCCGACGCTGCCGGGGCGGTATGCCTACTGGTTTCGGGCGACCGCACCCAACGGCGGGCTGGACGGCGAGTTCACAGCCTCCACCACCGGGGCGTTCGCCGATGCCGGGCAGGTGTTCGGCTGGCCCGGCAGCTATGTGACGATCGCCGAATTCCGCGCGATGCCGACCGGCACCAACGTCGACGACCTGATTGCCAACGGGTCGCTGGCGGCGAACGATGCCGAGCTGGGCAACATTTTGTTGAGGGCGTCCAGATGGTGCGACAACTACTGCGCTGTGCAACTCGGCGCGCACCGAGTGCTGTCGGAGCGGCAGTCGGTGCGGGTCGCGGGCGACGGCACCATCACCCTGTCGCCCCGGCACACCTCCGGCGCCGTACCCGCAGTGTCGCTGTCCAGGTTGGCCTACGGCAGCCCTGGGCAGATGACTGACTCCACCCCGGCCGTCTACTGGCCCGCGGATGGGCTGATCGTCGTCCCGTTCACGGGCGGCGGTGGAACGGTACCGTTGCAGTTCGGCGGACCTCCACCGGGCCAGCGGATGTGGGTTGATTACGACTACGTCGCCGGCTTCCCGATCAGCATCCTGACCACGGCCACCGCTGCTGCCGCCGCAACGCTGACAGTCCAGGACGCGACCGGCATCCAACCCGGCCAGACGCTCAACATCCACCACCCAGGCTCGGAAGAAGCTGTCAGCGTCGCCACCTCGTGGACCCCGACAACCGGCCCGGCAACCCTTCCCCTCGTCGGCACGGCGGCCTACGCCCACCCGGCAGGTACCTCCATCGGCGCGATGCCCGAAGACATCAAGACCGCGGTCGGCCAGATGGCCGTGGTGCTCATCCGCCGGTCGTCGGACACCGGGGCGCCGTCGGTAGACAAGTCGGTGGGCACCGACATGGACGTCTTCCAAAAAGCCGCACGGATGATCCTCGACCGGTACAAGCGGATCGCAGTCTGAACCCAGCCCGGAGGCGTCATGTCTCGGGCCACAATCCGCGCCGCCACCGCAGCCTGGTTCGGGGGAAGACCGCAACCCTCCCGACCGTCGATGTACCGCGATGGCCCCGTCAAGTTCTTGGGCACCCTTTGGACCAGCGGCCCGCGCGAGGCACAGGACGACGACTATTGCCCCCTGCCCGGCCAGGTTTCCGGCGCTGTCTGCACGGTTCACCTCGTCAACCACCTGGAGAAGCGAGAGTCGATCGGCGGAGGCGGCACCAACGGCATCACGCCAGCCGGCGAAAAGCGGATCGACCGCACGGTCTACCTCGAAACCTACTTCCGGTCCCGGCAGCCGCGTGTTGAGGACGCGATCGATGACTTCGACGCATTCCTCGACGCACTCGCCGAACGAGCGCGCGCAGACCGCACCTGGGGAACCGGTGGTCGAGACTTCGGCGTCATCTGGCAGGCCGGCGAAGACATTGAAATCAACCCGGGCGAGCCGGAACTGAAAGACAACCGGCTTCACGTTGAAGTCGCCGTCATCACGACCGTCACCGAATTCATCATTTCATAGTCTACCCGCCTTTCGGCTGGGGGTTTTCGCATGCCCGCATTCACGTTCGCCCCGGCCGATGGGCAGGCCCGCTACTACTCCGACCGGGGTAGCTGGTTTCAGCCCGGCGAGATAGCCGACTGGCCCGAACCACCCGACCCCCACTGGTCGGCGCCCGATACCTCTCCCATCGCCGTCGAGCCGGCCTCGACGCCCAAGAAAGGCGGTGGGAAGTGAGCGCGGCTCCGGCACAGGCAACCAATCTCTCCTACCTAGGCGTGTCCCTCGACAAGTACCGGGCGTTCCTGACCGCGAGCGCGAACCAGTCGGCGACGTCCCTGTCGGTTTCGGACACCACCAACTGGCCGAACTCCGGCAACCTCACCATCTACGATCCGACGTCTGGTGGCACAACCGTTGAGACGGTCGCCTACACGTCGGTGTCGGGGACCACGGTGACCTGCGCGGCGACCGCCGCAGCGCACAGCGCCGGTAACCTTGTCGTCGTCACCGCCGCGAACGCCGCCCCGACCGCGTACATCCCGGTCAAGACGTTTGAACCCGTCGACAACTTGACCATTCTTGAGGACATGGGCTACCGCGGCTCCGAGGTGGGCCTGTTCGGGGCGATTCCCGGTGTAATCCATTCGGAGTACAGCACCTCCGGTGACGTGTACCCGGAGAGCATCGGCTATTTTCTCGGCGCCCTGCTCGGCGACTATGCCGTCACCGGAGGGTCGGCCCCGTACAGCCACACCTTCAACATCAAGAACAACATTGGTGTGTACGGCGGCGGCCAGCCCGAATCGCTGACCATCGCGGACTTCTCTGGTCTGACCGGTGCCTCGTCGAACAAGGCCCGCGCCTACCCGGGAAGCGTCGTATCCGAACTGACGATCACCTGGTCGTCGGAAGCTCTGCTGACTTGGTCGGCGAAGCTCACCGGCTGGCCGTCCGGTGTCATCCCCAAGCCGACCTCGTCGTGGTCGGGTATCAGTCCGCCGCTTCCCGCGTGGCGGGGTGTGACGTCGATCGGCGGCAGCCCGGTTCTCTACGTCCAGTCCGGCGAGTTGCAGCTCAAACGCGACGTGAAGGTGCTGAACACCGTTGACGGCGTTCAGGGCCCCTATGCCGTGTGGCTCGGGCCGCTCGCCGCCACTGGCAAGTTGACGTTCATCGCCGCGGACGAAACCGAGTTCCTTCGCTATCTGAACGCCACCAACCCGGCCCTGACGGTCAACTTCGAAGCCGGTAGCGGGGCGTCGCTGGTAGGCATCGACATTGCCATGCAGTCGGTGTCCTATCGGGGTGCGAAGGTCGGCCGCGGCCAGGACTACACGACCGTCGAAACCGACTTTTCGGCGATCGGGAACACGACCAACGTGGGCGCCTCCGGCGGCTTCGGGGCCTGCACGATCGTCACCAAATCGGCGATCTCCAGTTCGACTTTCCAGTAGATCCCCCGTTCTCCCACCCCCGGTGCAGGCGGTCGCACCGGGGGTGGGCTCGACCGCGCAGACCGCAGGAGACTCCCTTGTCCAACAACCCTCGCGCGCAGACCGTGCGCGTCGACCTGCCAGCCACCGAGGACTACGGCACCGGCCAGTGGGCCGAGATCCGCAACCCCAAGCGGGTCACGAAGGGCGACCGGGATGATCTGCGGGTCGCCTCGTTCAGCGTTGTGGAACTCGACGATGACGGCAAGGTCACCAATGTCGGGGCGGCGTCGGTCGCGTCGTTCGATGCGTTGCTCCGGCATTGGGTCGTCGCCTGGTCGCTGAAGGACCCGGAGAGCGGCGAGCCGGTTCCGATCCCCCTCGATCTCGACGACGAGGCGCTTGCTGCCATCGACCTGGACATCATCGACGTCCTGGAAGACGAGCTGAAGCCCGTCCTCGACAAGATCAACGGACGGCGGGACACCAAGCCCAGCACAGACCCCCAGTCCCCTTCCGTGCCCTCGCGCGACTGAGCCAACTCGCCGAGGGCGAAGAACTCCGACCCAACCAAGCGCCGCTACCCGACTGGATCGACGACGCCCAGCTCTACTCCTGGTACGCGGAACGGTGGCATTGGACACCCGACCAGGTTGACGCGTTGCCGCTGCCGCTGGTCGACGACTGGCCGCTGATGATGCGAGCGATCGACGAGGGCCGGCAGCGTAAACACGACCGGGATGTGCGCCGCGCCGAGATGGACGCGAGGTCGCGCTGATGGTGATGGCCCTCCGGGTCGACGTGGAGGCGTTGCTCGCCGGACTGAACGCGCTCGGCGCCAAGGCTGACCTTGCCGCGATGGCAGGCGCGAAGGCTGGCGCGGCGGTCGCCGAGGCGTCGATCAAACGGCAGCTGTCGGTCTACTCCCATCGCAGAGGCACACCCACCCCGTCCCCGCCCGGCGCGCCACCAGCGGTCATCAGCGGCACCCTTCGCCGCTCCGTGATGGTCGAAACCCGCCCCGGCTATGTCGCCGTCGGCCCGTCAGTCGTCTACGCCCGCATCCAGGAACTGGGTGGGGCCACCGGTCGGCACCATCGCACAACACTGCCACCTCGGCCTTACGTGCAGCCGGCTTACAGCACGGCGTACGGCGAAATGCAGACAGCCGCGCTGGCGGCGATCCGGCGGACTTTGTTCTGACGTTCTCGGGAGGTCCGCCGTGGCCTCCGCCCTCAAGGGTCTTCTCCCCCCGGTGATGATCGAACTCGTCGCGAATGCGGCCGAGTTCGCCGCCTCCATGAAGGAAGCCGGCGTCGCCGTCGGGGAGATGGCGGAACGGAGCGCCGCCGCGGTCAAAGCTGCCGACGACGCGATGGCCCTGTCCGGGGCTGAGGGTGCAGCCAAATGGGGTGCGGCCTGGGATGCCGAATGGGCGAAGCAGGCTGTTGCCGCAGACCGCAACGCGCTGGCGATGCAGGTTGCCCAGACTCGGGCGGCCACCGTAGGCACGATCGAGTGGAAGGCCGCTCTCGACGCCCAGGTAGCCGCGCAGGCTGCCGCGGACGCGAAGATTGCCGCGTCGCGGGAGAAGGCCGTCGCCGCCATGGGCAAGGCCGTCACCGCCTTCGGTAAAGCGTCTGCCGTCGCGTTCATTGCCGTCGGAGCCGAGTCGGTCAAAATGGCCGCCGACTTTGACAAGGAGATGGTCAAGCTCAACTCCCAGTTGGGCATGACCATGCCACAGGTCAACGCACTCAAGGGTCAGGTGCTCGCCCTGGCCGGCAAAATCGGCCAAGACCCGGATTCGCTTGCCGAAGCGCTGCTCCACGTCGAGGCCGCCACGAAGTCGATGGGGAGCAGCGCCCCGAAGGCGATGGATGTCCTGACGATCGCCGGTAAGGCCGCCGCGGTCTCCGGGGCGAACCTGGTCGACGTAACCAACGCCCTCGACGCGGCGATGGTCTCCGGCCTGCCCGGGATGGAAAACCTTTCCAAGGCGGCCGGTCAGCTCGTTGCTGCTGTCGGTGAGGGCGACATGTCGATGCAGGACATGTCCGACGCCTTCGGCAAGGGCAATGTCGCGATCTGGAAGAACTATGGCCTGTCGATCACCGATGTGACGGCGTCTCTCGCCCTGTTCGGTGACATGAACCTTCGCGGCGCCGCTGCCGGCACGGCGATGACGAACACTATGAAGTATCTGCTGCATCCCGCGGCGACGGCACCGAAATACTTCAACGAGATGGGCCTGTCCGTAGACAAGCTGTCGAAAGACATTACGACAGGCGGCCTGCCGAAGGCTATCGGTGACATCAAGATGTCGCTCGACAAGCTGTACGGCTCGGGCAAGGAAGCCGATCTGAAGAAGCAGATCGCCCTGACCAGCATGTTCGGGACCAAGGGCGGCAACTCGATCTCCGACATGATCGGCGCCTACGGGGTCTACACGGAGAAGGTCAAGGCTGCCGGCTCCGCGACCGGCGACATCAACAAGGCGTTCGCGTCCACGCAGGCGAACTCGTTTTCCCAGCAGTTGAAGCAACTGGAGATGTCCGCCAAGGCGCTGATGATCCAGCTTGGCAACTGGCTGATTCCGAAGCTAGAAGCGATCGCCAAGTTCTTCGCGAGCCACCAGAACCTTACGAAGGGCATTGTTATAGCGTTCGCGGCCCTCATGGCACTTTCCGTCGCCATGTGGATCTACGGTGTGATTGAGGCTGTTGTTGCGCTCGGGATTGCCCTGGTCGGCGCAGAGGTCGCCGCCGCACCGATCACAGCGATCGTGATTCTCATCGTCGCGGCTCTGGCGCTGCTCGGTTTCGCCATCTACGAACTCGTCAAGCACTGGTCGACCGTCTGGGGTGCGATGAAAACCGCCGCACTGGCGGTCTGGGACGCACTCAAAATCGCCTGGTCGGCGACCATCGGCGCGCTGGTAACCGCGTGGCGTGCCGTCTCCGGGTTTTTCGTCGCCGGCTGGAACGGCATGATCGGCGGCCTCAAGGCGGCATGGGGTGGGATCGTCACCGCCTGGCGCGCGGTCGGATCGGCACTGTCGACAGCGTGGCGGGCCACAATCTCATTCCTGTCGGCCGTCGCTCGCCCGTTCGTCTCAGCATTTCGGGCGACCGTGGGTGGGGTTGAAACCGCCTGGCGGGCCGTTACAGGCGCTTTGACGACCGCGGCCCGGGTCACGTGGGGTGCGATCAGAACAGCAGCGCTCGCCACCTGGCATTTCCTGGAGCCGATCCTCAAGGCCATCGCGAAGGCGATCAACCTTCTGCTGCTGCCGATCCGGTTGCAGATTCTGGCCTGGGAGATCGCCTACCGGGCGATCGGCAAGGCGGTCCTCTGGTTCTGGCACAACGTGCTCGAACCGTTCGGCAAGGGTGTTGCCTCGGTCGTCACCGGCACGATTGGAACGGCGATCCGCTGGCTGGAAACTGCCTGGCGAACCGTTTGGAATGCGCTCGGAACCGCAGTCAACTGGGTGTGGAACTCGGTGCTGCTGCCCGCCTTCCATGCGATTGCCTCAGGCGTCGAAACGTTCATCATCGGTAACCTTCGCCTAGCTCAGGCGATCTGGAACGGGATCTGGTCGGCGCTTGGCACCGCCGTGTCGTTTGTGTGGAACTCGGTACTGCTGCCCACGTTCCACGCGATCGCAACAGCGTTCGACGCGGTCATCGGCTTCGGGCTGCGTCTGCTCCAGGCGACATGGAACGCCGTGTGGGGTGCTATTCAAACAGCCCTCTCCGCGATCTGGAATGGTTTCCTGTCGCCAACGTTCCATGCGATCGCTTCGGCGTTCGACGCTGTGATCGGGTTTGGGCTGCGTGCTTTGCAGACCACGTGGAATACGATCTGGGGGGCGATCCACACTGCCGTGTCCACGGTGTGGACGTCGTTCCTGTCGCCGACGTTCAACGCGATTGGCGGGGCGCTTGACACGGCGATCGGTGCCGCGCTCCGCGCCCTCAAAATCACCTGGGACACGATCTGGGGTGGGATCAAGACCACGGTTACCACGATCTGGGGTGTCCTCAAACCGATCTTCGACTCGATCGGTCATGCGATCAGCACCATCACCGGAGGTATCGGTGGTGTCGCCAAGGCGGTCGGCGGGTTCGTCGGCACCCTGAACAAGATTGCCCCGTTTGCCGAGGGTGGTTCCCCGCCCGTCGGCCAGGCGGTGCTTGTCGGTGAGCGTGGCCCGGAGCTGGCCGTGTTCGGCGCACCCGCCTACATCCATCCGGCCAACGAGACCAAGTCGATTCTGGCCGGCGGGAAGGCGTCCGGCGGCTGGGTGGGGATGCAGCCGTCGGGCGGCGGAGGCGGCATCACGATCAACCTGACGGTGCAGGCGTCCGATGTCGTCATCGACGGCCAGAAGGTTTTCAAGTCCACCCAGAAGCAATCCCTCCGGTACAACCGCCGTAACCCCAGCAACGGTCTGGCCCGTATCGCAGGGGTCTGATCTGAACGTCGGCGTCGACAGCGGGAGCATGTGATGACTCTCGCTGTCGACCCGTCGTCCCCGCCCGCGGTCTACGTGGCGACAGGCAACGCGACGACAGCCACGTTTACCGCTCCGGCTGGGTCGGTTGTTGTCATTCTCGCGGCGATGGCGCCCCGCGCCGATGGGACGACGGTTGGCGCGTTCGCGTTCGACTCGGGCAGGTTGGACTGGCCCCGCTGGGATTGGCGGGCGCCGACGTCGACAACCGCCGAGGTCGATTTTTGGGCGACGATCGCGACGGCGGCGGCGCCGCGGACGGTGACAGTTGTCGGCGCATCGGATAACAGTCGTGCGAAGTTTGTCCAAGTGCTGGTGTTTACAGGCGCTGATCTGGCGGCGACGTTCCCGCAGCATGTGACTGGTGTTGGGAACCCATCGTCCGGTTCGGGGTCGGGCTCCAGCGGCTCGTCGGGCGGCGGAAGTAGCAGCACCGGCAACTACTACGGCGGGTCGACGAACGTCAATGACACGACCGCCTACCCTAACTCGGTCATCATGCCATCGGCGCTGCCGATCCCGTCGGGTGCGGTGCGTATTCCGCTCGGATCGAATATCGCGTCGGCCGCGTCGAGCCACGGCGCGGGGACTGTGTTCGTCCTCGACGCTGGAACCTACAGCGGCGGCTACACGATCGTTCCTAACCCAGGTCAGCAGTTCTACGGCCAGGGCGCCGGTAAAACGATCCTGTCGAACATTCAGATTCACCGGGGAAGCTCGGCCACCACGAACATTGGCATTTTCAATCTGACGTTGCGCGATGTGGGTCCGAACACCTCGCAGCGCGGTGCGATCGACTCGTGTTTCTCGGAGAACCAGACTGCCAGCGGTTGGCATGTGGCCAACTGCGAGATCACCAACTGTTACATTGGCATTCAGCTCGGGCCGAACTTCATCCTGGAGAACTGCACGCTGCATCACAACGGTGGCAAGGCTATCGGTGACGGCGAGCAGGGCTCGATCATCCGGTACAACCAGTTCTTTTTCAACCTGACCCCCGGCCAGAATAATTATTACGATTCGGGCGCGGACGACTCGAACGTCAAAATGGCGTTGCAGACCGGTGCCACGTGGATCGGCAATCTGATCCACAAGGGCAATGGAAACGGCGGGTCTTACGGTGGCATTGGCGGCCACGGTGTCTGGCAGGATGTCTCCTGCGGTATCAACCTGGCCGACAGGACTGGGAACTATCCGGCGTTCGGGAACGTCTACGATAGTAACATCATCTACTCGAACTATTCGGGTGGCATCTGCGACGAAACCGGCGGAAACAACGTCTTCAAGAACAACCTGATCGTCGGCAATGCGTACGGCAGCGGCCTTGACGGCTTCCGCAGATGTGGAATCGCCGTCCAGTCGTCCAACCATGACACGGTCCAGAACAACTACATTTGGAACAACGGCGGAAGTTCCGTCATCATCTACATGGATCAGACGGGTGGCGACCGGGCCGACGCCAACCGGTCGAAGAACAACTCTGTCATCGGTAACCATCTAGACGTTGCCCCCGCGCAGATCACCGGTAACTGGTCCGGCGGCTCGGGAAACAACACGATCTCCGGGAACACGGTCGTCGGCGGATTCTCCGGAGTCACCGTTCCGACCCTGCTCGCCGGTCCGCAGGCAACCACCGGCACAGGTACCGGCGGTGGGGGTGGCACCCCGTCGGGTCCGTCGTCGCTCATGGCCCAGTCGATGACCTGCACCCGCACCGGCTCCCAACTGTGGGCGATCTACGCCGACCTGTCGGGCTCCGGCGCACCCACCGTCTCACCTGGCAGCCGCTATTCGTCGATCACCGGGTCGATGACCGGCGCCGTCTTGTCCTACACCTCACCGGTGTCCGCCGGGACGACGATGGAGATCGCGACCACGGCGCCCTTCGGGGATCTGTCGTGGATCGTCTTCGAGATCGTCCCCGCAGCCCCCACAGGTGGCGGCGGAGGTGGTGGCGGTGGCGGTGGCGGAGGTGGGGGTGTTGGCGGCGGCGGGATCGGCACCGTCGGGTCAACGCTGTGGCCCCAGGTGGTTGTCGAGGCTGGATTCGGGTTGGATCCGGCGTCGCCGTTGGCCTACCCGCCGATCGTTGGCGACTCGGCGACGTTCTCACGGTCGATCGGACGGTGGGGCACTTCGGGTAACTCCAGCCTGCTGTGGGGGCAGAACTTCGCCCCGGCGCCGTGGCGTAACTGCCTGCTGGTCACCGCCCTGACCGACGGTGCTGCGGGGGTGCTACTGATCACCGACGCGGGGACCATCATCCCCGGCGTCGAGTACACGATCACCCTGCGGGTTCGCGCCGGGCTGTCGCCGCGGTTCGGTGGTGTGACCGCCGAGTGGGCAGACGCAGCCAATGCGACCTCCACCAACCAGGATGTGGAGACGTTCGCCGACTCGGCGACCGGGTGGACAACCGTCACCATCACCTCGACACCCGCAGCTGGGGCGTCCCGGCTGAACCTGGTCGTCGGCTGGGTGGGGCTCGCCGCAGGTGAGCAGCACGTCATCGCTGGCATCGAATGTACGTCGGCGGTCCCGTGGACGGACATCTCCCGCTATGTCCGCGGCTTGGAGTTGAACCGGGCGTCCCGACAGTACGAGTTGGACAGGTTCGAGGCTGGCACCGCGTCGATCATTGTCGACAACTCGGGCGGCCGGTTCGACCCGACCAACACTGCCGGGCCGTATTCGCCGGATCTTGTGCCGCTGGTCCCGATCCGAGTGACTGCGATCTGGCGGGGTTTGCGTTACCCGCTGTGGGCCGGGTTTGTCGAGCGGTGGCCGCAGACCTGGGTCACACCATCACTGTCCCTTCCGGAGATCACCTGTGTGGATTCCCTGGCCGCACTCAGCCAGGGCACGATGCGGACCACCTACGAGCAGGAAGTGCTGCTCGACGGGCCGGTGGCGTTCTACCCGCTGGCCGAATCGGCGTCGGCCGGTGGCGCTGGGGATGTGGCGGCCGCCGGGTCGCTGGCGAAGCTGGTGTCCGCGTCGGCGGGCGGCGGCAAGTCGACGTTCGGCGGCCAGACGATCATTTTCGACGGGGGGGCTGCGCTGCGGCTCAACCCGTCCGCGTCGACGAGCTTCCCCTATCAGGCAGATGTGTTGGACCTGTCTGCGGGGAACGACGCGAACTTTATGGGCGGCCCGTGGTCGATGGACCTGTTCTTCGGCCAGGACGGAACGACGACCCCAACCTCGGCGCCGATTTTCTGCCATCTCGACGGCTCCGGTAACAAAACAGGCATCGAGATCATGGTGGGTCGGACTGTCGCCCAGCAGCTCACCCTGTATGTCGGCGGGACGAAGGTCTACGAGTCGTCGGGCGGCATTCTGTTGGGAGGCGGCTTTGGCAACTATGCGGCTGTGACCGTCAGCTACACGGGTGTGATCACCTTGTATGCGGGCAACTATGCCGGTTGGCTGACCGATGGGACCCACGAGTATCTGTGGCAGGGGACGGCGAGTTTCGGCAACCCGGTGGCCCACACGGTTATCGGCGGCGACTGGATCGGGACGACAGCGACCGCCAACCAGTACAACGGATTCGTCTCCCATGTCGCATTCTACAACAAGGAACTCACCGAAACGCGGGTCAACGCTCACTGGGTCGTCGGTGTGTACGGCGGCTATGGCCCGGCGGCCGGCTATGTTCCTGAAACTACCGGGGAACGTGTCGACCGGGTTCTGAACTATTGGGGATGGCCGAAGAACCTCAGGTCGGTCATGCCTGGCCGGACCTATGCCGGTTCGGCGGGGACCTTCGGCCTGTCCGGGCTGGGCGGCCAGTCTGCGCTGGATTCGATCCAAGACCAGGGCGATGCCGACAAAGGCCAAGTGTACAGTCTGGCCGACGGGGCGCCCTGCTTCGAGGACCGTTCCTACCGGCCGTCGCAGGCCACTCCGGTGAACGTGTTCGACCCGGCTACTGGTCTGCCCTACGAGCTGGACGGGTTGGAAACGGACACCGACCCGACCTATGTGTACAACCAGGTTTCGGTGACCCGCGATGGTGGGGCGTTGGCGAGTGTTTCCGACTCGGCGTCGATGACGAAATACTTTCCGCGGACCTTCACGCAGACGATCAGAACCGGTTTTGATGAGGACGCGGCGCAACGTGCCCAACTGCTGCTCCGCCAGTATTCGTCGCCGCGGACTCGGCTGTCCGCGTTCAGATTCGAGCCGTCGGCGAACCCGGACGACCTGTTCACCGTGGCGCTGTCGATGGACATTTCCGATCTGAACCAGGTTGTGCTGCGGCCCGTGGGTGCGCCTTCGTGGACGTTCAACGGCTATGTGGACGCGCTTTCGCATTCCATCAGCGTGGAGCCGGACGGCCAGTCGTGGAAGGTCACCTGCCAACTGTCCCCTGTCCTACCCGACTGACCATTCGGAACGGACGCCTATGTTCGCCGTCCTCGCCGCTGCCGCTGTCGCCGCAGACAGCCCTCCGGCGGATGTGCTGTCCCAAGTCCTCGGCTACGGGGTGCTCGGGATTGTCGTCGTTCTGCTGCTGACAAGGATGCTGGTTCCCGGGTGGGTGGTGTCCCGGCAGGACTCCGCCCACCAGGCGGAGCTTGACGCCCGGGATGCGGCCCACCGGCGGGAAATTAGCGCCAAAGATCAGACGATCGCGGCCCACGAGCGGGAAATCGCCGCGCTACGCGCAGGTGTTGACGCGTCGAATGCGTTTGTGCGGGACGAGGTTGTTCCAGCGCTCACCCGTACCGCTGAGATTTCGCGCGAATATGTCGCAGCGCTCAACCGGAGGGCGGGCACATCGTGATGGCCCTCGCCGACCGCCCACTGCTCCCACCAGCCACCGTGAACCGGCTGCGGGCTATGAGGGATCTCCTACGGCAGGCCCACGAAATGCGGCAGCGGATAGACGACGGGATCGCCGAGTTGCGGCAGTTGCTCGGCGCGCTCGACGACGAACCGGAAGGGGGTCGGGATGACGGCGCCGCGTGACCTCGCCCCCGAACTCGCTGAGCTGCGTGCGTCGATAGACCGGCTCGCCGGTGATACGAGCGCCTTGCAGCGGGCTATCGACCATGCCCGGGAGCAGTCCGAACGCGACCGGGCCGAATATGAGCGGCGTCTCGCCGAGCAGGCAGCCGAGGTGAAGCGGGTAGGGGACGAGTCGGCGCCGCTGACCGAGGTGGAAGCTGACCGGGTCGCAGTGCGCCGCCGGTTCAGGATCGCCGGTCTTGTCCTCGCGGCGCTGCTGGCTGCTCTTGTGGGGCTGTATGTGCACAGCACCCGGCAGTCGATCGCACAACTTCAGCAGCAGCGGGATGCGAGTTGTGTCGCGTTTGACGCGGTTGGCCATGTGACGCTGTCGCCGACGTCCAGCCCGTTGGCGCGACGGGTTGTGACAACCCACGCTGACGCGGCGCGGAAGCTCGGCTGCGAGAAATGAATGCCGGGCGAGAGTCGGCGCGGCAACGCTAACCCCTTTCTTCAAGCCGGTTGCCTTTCGTAGGCATCCGGCTTTTCTGTGTTCGCCGCCGGAGGTGCGCGATGAGCGTCTTTCAGGGCATCGTGGTGTCGGTCGATTCGCAGGGCCGTCCGTCGGTGCAGATCGCCCCGCAGCCCGCCGTGTCCGCGGCGCCCGGCTCTACGCCTCCGTCGGTGGGCGACTCGGTGTGGGTGGTGGCCGAGGGGTCGTCGGTGCTGTGGCTGCCGCAGATGGTGGCGCCGCCGCAGCCTGGCGGTTCGGGTTCGGGCGGTACCGGCGGTTCGGGCGGCTCAGGCGGTTCCGGGGGCGGCTCGACTCCGCCTCCGGCGGATGGCGTCTACTGGGGTGGCACGACGAACCTGGCGGACACGTCGGCATGGCCGGACCGGGTGCTGATGCCTGCCCCGCTGGCGATCCCGTCGGGGGCTGTGCCGATCCCCGCCGGGGCGAACATCAACAGCTTTGCGCAGGCCAACCCTGCGGGGACTGTGTTCGCCTTGGCCGCAGGGACCTACACGGGCCCGTCTGTCGTGTACCCGAAGGCGGGGCAGCAGTTCTACGGCCAGGGCGCGGGCCTCACGATCACGAACAACGTGTGGTGGACGAACCCAGACTCGTCGGCCACAGGTGTCGGGATCTTCAACATGACCGTCCAGGGGTGTAGCGGCAAGTCCCCGGTCGGCTACTACTACTCGGCGATCGAGTCGAACGGCCGGGGTGCCCGTCCGGGCGCGGCCGGTTGGCATGTGGCGAACTGCGAGCTGGCCGGCTCCTACACCGGTTTCGGGCTGGGCGACCGGTCGCTGATCGAGAACTGCACGGTGCACCACAACCAGGCGCACGGGATCATGGGCGGCGGCGCAGGGTCGACGGTTCGCTACAACCAGTTCTACGCCAACTTCACTTCCGCCGCGGTCGACACCGGACCTGGTGACAATGGCGGGATCAAAATGGCGCTGATGACCGGTGCGACGTGGACCGGCAATCTGATCCACAAGGCGAACCCGGCCGGTATCTCCTATGGCGGTATCGGCGGCCCGGGGCTGTGGATGGACGTGAGCTGCGGACTGACCGGCGACCATGTGTCGGCCAGCCCGAGCAGCGGAAACGCGTTCGTCGGCAACCTGATCTACAGCAACTACGGCTCGGGCCTGTGTGACGAGACCGGCGGGAACAACACGTTCTCCGGCAACCTGATCGCCGGTAACGGCAAGGGCGCGAGGCTCGACCCGTGGCGCGCGGCCGGGCTCGTCATCCAGTCCAGCAACCACGACAGTGCGACGGGCAACTACCTCTGGGGCAACCCGGCCAGCATCACGATCTACCTGGACCAGAACGGCGGCGACAGGGCTGACGCCCGACGGTCGATGTACAACACGGTGAGCGGCAACTACTGTGACGTGGCGCCCGGACAGCTCACCGGCACATGGTCTGGTGGGGCTGGCGGCAACACGATCTCCGGCAACACGGTGGCCGCTGGGCTCGCCGGGGTGACCGTGCCGAAGGTGAAGGCCGGACCCCAGATGCTCGCCGCCTGAGTCACGTCAGGCGTGGACGTCGTACTTCGACTGCCGGCGCTCCCTGTCCGCCGCCGGCTGAGTCATCGCTAGCCTGCACACCGCGGCCAGCACATCGGCCGAAGGTGTCACACCCTCCGGGGTGCAGACATTGATCTCATGGAGACCCGCCGAGACAGCCTCGAAGCCATGCTCCCGCAGGTTGGGCATCGTCCAGTAGCTGACACGGGTGTGGGTCGCGTTGCTGCCTTCACCATGGGCGAAGGCGGGCTCGACGACCGGGCCTGCGATCGACAGGGCACGGCCGTCGGCAGTGAAGGCGTCGACACTGTGGCCGAACGAGACGGGCACGCCGTCGATGGTCGATGGTAGGTCGGCTGGTAGGCCGTGGCCGATGTGGTCGTATGACCATCGCCGATTAGCCATAGGCTCGCCATCGTCGCCGTAGAGGGTCATGTCGTCGCTGTCCTTTCCGCTAACGGTGGGGATGGGGCCGCCGAGTGCGAGCGCGGCGGCGAGACGGTCAGGATTGGCGCGTACCTCGGCGGCTGTGGCCCGTAGGCGCTGGATCGCCTGCCTGAACTTGGGCGGGTCGAGGGCGGCGCCCGCCTTCTCGTCGGAGTCGAGTTCGGCGGCGAGTTCGGCGGCGATGAGTGCCCGCCGGTCCGCTAGCGCCTTGTCGGAGGCGGCGGCGAACGCGGCAACCAACTCGTCGACGAGCGTCACGCTGGCCGCCGAATCCAACGGCCTGCGAACACGGCCTTCGACATGACGTACCGGGTGAAGTCCTCCGCGTCGCCCCGGCAAATCTCGATCGAGTCAGTGTTGATCGCGAAGAACACGCCGTCGACCCCTTCCGTGACGTGCTCGCTGTTCCCGTTAGCGAGGTGCAGCACCTGCGCGTGCGACAGCGCGATCCGGCCGTCTCCGAGGTCGCGGATCTGCCCGGTGCTGCCCATGACGTCGGTTCCGAGGCTGGCGAGGAACGCGGCGTTGTCGGCTCCAACGGTGGCAACCCACTCCACGTCGCCGTCTGTGCCGGGAACGGTAGCGGCTTCTAGGAGGTCGCGGGCCCGGTTCTGGATTTCCTGCCAGAGGGCCTCGTCGGTGCTGTTTTCCGTTTCCTCGTCCTCGTAGATCGAGGTCGGGCCGACCAGGTTGATACGGATGCCGCGCTCCATGCCGATCAGGTTGGCGGCGGCACGCAGGTGGCCGTACCACGTCGAGACCATTGCGTCCCGCTGGGTGTTGTAGTCGTCGGCCTCCGGGTTGAGGCTGGCGAGTGCGCCGGAGATCGTGAGGTCTTCCAGTTCGTCAACGACGACAGTCGCGGCCATTCGATTTCCCCCTGGGGCAGGTCCCGGGCTGTCCGTCCGGGGCGTGAACCCAGGATAGCAACATCTACATTGCTAGGCAAGTCCAGGGAGGCTCCATGTCTCCCGAGTTCAGTGACGTGTCCTACCCCTACCAAGCCGGCCTCGACCTGGACACCTATACCCGCTCGGGCCGCGACCGGCTGCTGGTCAAGGCCAGCGAGGGCACCGGCTACACGAACCCCCTGTTCGCGATCTGGTGGCAGCGCGCCAAGACGCTGGGTCTGGCCCGCGGCGCCTACCACTTTGCGAGGCCCAGTCAGTCGAGCGGCACCGCAGAAGCGGATCACTTCGTTGCCGCCGTCGAAGGGGCCGGCGGTGCAGGTCCCCGCGACTGGGTGTGCCTCGACGCGGAAGACCCCAACGACCATGCCAACCTTGGCGGCCGGCATGCCGCCGACTTCGCCAACCGGCTCGTCCAGCACGGCTACCCAACCGGCGTGATCTACAGCGGCACCTGGTACGCCACACCAGTCGGCCTGACCGCGGGCATCCTGCCGCCGGGCTGGCGCCGTCTGCACCTCGCGACCTACAACACGGCCGTCGCCGACTCGGCGATGCCCCTGCCCGCCGGCTGGGACCGGACACAGGTCGTCGCCCGCCAGTACACCAACCAGGCCGTCCAGCCCGGTATCCCCGGCAAGTCGGACAGTTCCCGCGTCCTGCGCGAATGGCTCCCCACTCTTGGAGGTCTCGTGCTCGACGACCCCACGGCCCAGCAGATGGCAGGCATCGTCCGCGCCGTCCTCAACGAGGGCACAGGCGCAGGCCAGCCCGCATGGGCGGCCACCGAGAAGGCGATCCTGTCGCTGGAGCAGACCGTCTACAACGGTGTCAACGCGATCATTGCCGCGCTCGGCTGGAACAAGGGCGACCTGTCTCTCGCCGCCCGTTCAGATGCGATTTCGTCCGAGGTCGGGCAGATCGTCAACTACCTCGGGCCGACTGGCGAAGTCGTAGCCGCGCTGAACGCGCTCTCCCAGCAGCTTGTCGCCGTTCTCACCGCCATCAAAGCGTTGCCCGTGTCGACCGCCGGTGGGGCTGATCTGACACCGGTGCTGTCACGTCTGGATGCGCTGACGGCCGCTCTGACCGGGCTGACGTTGCGGGCGGTGCTGCCGGCGTCGACGGCGAATGTTCTGGTGCGTCAGCCGACGTAGACCCTCCGCCCATCGACCTCGAACACACCATCGGGTGCTTCGAGAGAGACCGCCTGTTCCCACCAAGTGGCACGGCGGATTGACTTGTCGCTGTCCGCGTCGCACACGAAGTCGCCCACTTCGATCTCATCCAGTACCTCGCCGTCCTGACACACAGTTGCCCGTATGGCACGGCTGGGTGCATTTGAGGCGTCGCGGGTCTCGGGCAGCAGTCCGAGCGTTACCCGGATCGCGAACTCTGCCACCTCCCGTGCGTTGCTGGTCAGCGGGAACACATGGCCCGCGACCAGCTCCCATTCGCCTCCATTTTCGGTCTCCATCTCGACGTCCACAGTGACAGTGGTGCGGGCCTTGTGGGCGTCGACGAACTTCTGGACGCCGGACGGGGTGAGGTCGCCGACCTTTGCGGCGATCTTCGCGTAGGACAGGTGGTCGTGTTCGTTGAGTCCAGCGGTGATGGCGTCCCGCTGGACCGCCAATGCTGCCTTGACCTCGTCGAGAAGGACGGATCTGGCGCGAAGGTAGCGGATCTGGTCGATCGGGTCGTCGGGCATGCCGCTGAGCTGACCGGCGATGAGGGCGGCCAGCTCGGCGGAGTTGGTGTCGGCCATTAGGCGATGGCCTTCACGGTGTGGACCTGCGAGACCTGCCCTGCGCTCACGTAGTCCGAGTACACGGTCGCGCGGACCTGCATTCCGACCTGGGCGCCGTCGTGCGCCTGACTGTCGGCGTAGTCGGCGGCTGCCGCTTCGGCGATCTCGTCCCAGGTGCCGGTGTAGCCGGTGTCGATGACGTTGTCGTCGATGTCGCTAACCGCGTGCCAGATGTCCGTCTCTGGGGCTGCGACCTCGATGTGAACCAGCGTGGGGCCTGCTACGAAGCCCGAAGCCGGGCCGTCGATCTCGCTCCAGAGCATGTCCATGAGGTGTCCTCTCGGGCTTCGCACTTGCGTACACCACCACTATACACACCACTGGTATGTATCGCTAGTCCCCCTCGCCCCCTGCTATCCGCTCGGGGGCCTTTCGTCGCGATGAAAGGGCACCTCGTGACCGCGTCCCCGTACCTTCGCCGTCCCCGCGTCGGCAGCGCCCCGAAGGCCCTCACCGTCGCCCAGATCGTCAACGCCTACCAGTTTCCGTCCGGTGTCGATGGCACCGGCCAGACGGTCGCGATCGTCGAACTCGGCGGCGCTTTCGACCCGGTAGACCTGCACACCTTCTGCGACGGCTCCGGCATCCCGACACCGTTCGTGTCGGGCACGGCGGTTGGCGGGGCTTCGATCACCCCGGACCCGGGCGGGGCGGACGTCGAAGTGATGCTCGACATCGAGATCGTTGCCGCCGCAGCGCCGGGCGCCAAGCAGCTCGTCTTCTTCGGCGAGAACAGCGACGCCGGCTTCCTGGACGCGTTCGAGGCTGCGATCGCGTCGGGTCCCTGTGCGGTGTCCTGCTCGTGGGGCGGCCCGGAGTCGTCATGGTCGGCGTCGACAATGCGCGCCTACGACGCGGTGTTCGCGAAGGCCGCCGCCGCGGGGGTGGCCGTGTTCTGCGCGGCCGGGGACAGCGGCGACCTGGACGGCACGGGCCGGAAGGTCGCAGACTTCCCAGCCTCGTCGCCGAACGTGTTTGCCTGCGGCGGTACCCGGCTTGTCCTCGACTCGTCGGGGGCGCGACTGTCGGAGACGCCGTGGGATGACTCGGCGAGCTCGGCGACGGGCGGCGGCTATTCCAGCTTGTTCGCCCGGCCCACCTGGCAGCCGTCCACCGTCGGCTCACACCGCGGCCTGCCCGACCTGGCAGGGAACGCCGATCCGAACTCGGGCTATCAGATGGTGACCGGCGGCCAGTGGGCCACGGTCGGCGGAACTTCCGCGGTCGCACCGCTGATGGCCGGGCTTTGGGCCCGGCTGTGCCAGCTCAACGGCGGGCCGATTCGGAACGCGGCCGAGTTGCTGTACGCCAACCCGAAGGCGTTCGTCGACATCGTCTCCGGTGGGGGCAGGGACGTCTACCCGCCGTCTGTCGGCTGGGATGCCGACTCGGGGCTTGGCGTGCCCGTCGGAACCGTCCTCGCCGGCCTTCTCGGCGCGCCGACTCCGACCCCGCCGCCGACTCCTGTGCCGCCGGCGCAGCCCGACCCGGCCGACGTGGAGTTGGCGAAGGCGTTCGCCGTCTACCAGGGGGCGTTCGCCACATGGATGGGCGCCAAGGGGATCTCGATTGGCGGCGCCAACCTGCCGCAGGTCGGCACGTCCAGCAACCCGGCGGTGTGGACGTTCCGCGCCGCCTCCTAGCCCGTCTCGCCCTCAATCCGGGAGGTGCGGATGCGCCTCTGCCGCCGCCGATCTCCAGTCGCCGTCCTCGCCGAGGCGGTTCACACCCTCTCCGAAAGGATCGGTCCGCTCATGGCCACCATCGACGACCTGACCGCCGCCGTGACCCAAGCCGCCGCCGACGAATCCGCCGAAGCCGCGGTCATCGGCCAGCTCACCGCCGCCGTCCAAGCCCTCGTCGCAGCCCTCCAGGCCGCCGGCCAGTCGATCCCGCCCGCCGCGCAGGCTGCGATCGACGCCGCCGTCTCCGGCCTCGCCGACGTCCACACCGCGGTCGGTGTTGACACGTCGGCGCTCGAAGACCTCACCACCGAAGCCGACGGGGCAGTCAACCCGCCGCCCGCCGGCTGACCCGACCCCACCCCGGAAAGAAGACCGCGCATGTCCGCGTTCGGCAAGGATCTGTCCTGGCGGGTGTTCGCAACCGCCCTGTTCTCCGCGATCGGCGTGGCCGTCACCGCATTCAACGGCTCACATGTGTGGTGGGCTTTGCCGATCGCCGCCGTCCTGTCGCTGCTCGGCGGGCTACTGACGAGCGTCACCGGGTTCGGTTCGCTCGCCGCCGCAGTCGAGAAAGCTGGGTGGACGGCGTTGCAGGTCGCACTGGCTGCTCTGCCTGTCACCCTGTGGGGCGTGCCCGACGCCTACGTACCCCTGATCGCCGCCGTTCTGGCGTTGGCGAAGGGTGCTGTGGCGAAGAAGGTCGGCAACCCGAACACGGCGTCGATCCCGTAAGCTCCGCCTCGCGGATCAACTCACACAACGGCCCGGCTGTCTCCCTGGTGGAGGCAGCCGGGCCGTCTTCGGCATGCCTGGAAACAGGTGTCAACGGTTCAGCATGCCGGGCCGGTATGGGAAGGCGAAGTCGGCGGCCCAGAAGGCCAGACCCAGCCAGACCAGGTTCACATCCCCGGCGTGGACGTTGAGGGCGGCGAGTAGGAAGCAGACAGCAGCGAAAACAGCGAACATGCTGGGTGATCTACCCTGCTGGTCTGGGCAGCAATCTTGGTCCAGACTGCCGGACCATGTCTGACAACACTGCTGACGTACCGCCCGAGGTTCGCGCCCAGATCGAAGCCGATGTTCGCCGTACCCTCGTCGAGATGGCAGCCGACCCGAACCGCGGGCCGGGAGCCTCCCCGCCTGATGTGCCGGTTGACGTCTTCGTCGATGTAGAACCGCTGTTCGGCGGCAGTCGCATCACGACCTCGCAGTTACCGAACATGAAGACGCCCGGTCTCGGGGCTGCCTGGAAGGCGACGAAGTAGTGGTGGGCCATCAGGCTCGGTTTCCGATCGCACGTTCGGCCTCGGACGCGATTGCGGCGAGCGCCAGGGTAGCAAGCGCAACGGCGATCGCGTGGTAGGTGGTGGCAGACAGGATGCGTCGGATGGTCATGGTGTCTTCTCCTTGTCGAGCAGGTCGAGAAGGGCACGGCCAGACGGAGTGACGGCGAAGTAGTCGTACCGAACCCTGCCCATCGGCTTCGTCTCCGCGATCGCGATCAAGCCGAGTTCGGCGACACGCTCGAACTGCTTTGCCCCACCGGTCGGCATGCCTGACCGATCCCACGACTTCCGTTCCGTCGCGCCAGGGCGCGCGAGGTCTGGATGGGGATAGGCCGTGATCCGACGCAGGTTGCCCGCCGAGACGATCCGCAGCGCCTCAACCTGGAGAGTGGTCAGCCGGACAGTCTCGACGTCCTCACTGTGGGTGCGGTTGACTGACATAACGGGTGAAGTGGCGGCGAGGCGGATGCGGACCATGTCTGCTACACCCACGACCGGAGTGGTCTCAAGGACCGGATACCAGCCGTCACCCACGCGAACCAGCACTCCAGGCCTCACTCGGTCAGCGCGCACGGGACACCGCCGTTCCGTGCATGGCGAGAACGCCAAGCCCAAGGTCGGTCGGCTCGAACCCCACACGCCACAGCCGGTTGATGTCGACGGGCCGGATCAGATCGACCTCCCAGGCGCGGTCGAACGGCTCCCAGCGGCGCGACACACCATCGTCGTGACCCCAGCAGTGGTTCTGCCCCTCCGAGTCGCAGGACCGGAACACGCCGCCCGCGGCAACGACGCGGACCGCCTCGACCTGTGGTCCGGTCAGATGGGTTGCCTCCACTTCGGCACGGGTGTCCAGACCCGCGACAGTTGGCCGGCCGATGATCCCGGGAGGCGTTTCGGCGAGGTCGAACAGGACACGCGGTGGGCGGGTACGGGCGGTGGTCTTGCATGTGACCAACCGCCAGACGCCGTCGACGCGGAGCAGCCAGCCGGGGCGGACCTGTGAGGCTTTCACCGCAGTGCCCCTCTGAACGCCTCGGCGGTGAGCCGAACGCCAACAGTGCCGTCGACGATCCGGCGGACGATCTCGGCCTTGACGTCCCGGCTCAGCAACGTAACCCGGCAGGAGGCGGCAACGTCGCGGAGCTGGGCGACGGTCAGACCGGACAGCATGTCGGCGGCGGCGTCACGAGACGGGGCTGCGGTCAGAGCCTCGATCGACGGCGCGTGGAAGCTGCCTGCCATCGGTCACTCCCCTCCGGTGAGTCGTCGGGCCATCGACGCGATCGCCGCCGCCTGGCCGAACTCGCTCGTGTCATCCCACGGAGACGACTCCAACTCGGCGGGCATCGCCTGCTCGCCACGGGCAATCCGGGCGAGCGCATGCCGCAGGAAGGTGATCGTGTCGAGCAGCGCGGGCATGGTCGCAGCGGAACGCAGCGCCAGCCAGTCGAACTCCGGTCCTGAAGGCGGGACGATCGGGCCGTCCTTCGCCGCCTCAGCCCAAGTGGCGTACAGGACACGCAGTTCGGCACGGGCCTTTGCTAGTTCGTCGCCGACCATGTCCGGGTCGCCGACACCGGCCCGGGCGCCGGTCAGGATGTCGAGCATCGAATCGGCCACCGGTCAGCCCAAGAACTTGATGTCGCCGATGAAGCCTTCGGCCGCGGCCCAACGACCCTTCCGCCAGTCGATGTCTCGGATCTTCACCGGTCCCCCTTCGATCGTGTCTGTTGTCTACGTGCCTCTGCCCCGGGTCCACCCGGCGGCGCCTCCACTCGACGCGGCAGAGACTGGACGGTGCTACCTGCCAGCCGGGAAGTCGATCCCCGGGTAGTTCACGCCCGGGATGGCTAGGTAGCCGCCACCCGGGATCTCACCCGCCTCGTAGCCGCAGGTGCAGCCGGGTTCGGCGCAGTCGTCCGGGTCGTTCGGGCAGCGCGACAGGTCGTCAACCGCATCGACGACGCATTCGCAGAAGTCCCAGATGCTCAGCGAGAACGGGCTGTCGTTGAGAACGACCCCGACACCGTCGCAGCCCTCACAGTCCGGCTCGGGCTCGATGGCGTTCTCGCGGAGCACCTTCCGCCAGGTGGCCACATCGCCCGGCGTGAACGGGTCGAAGCCAAGGCCGGCAGCGAGGTCGGCCATCAGAACGGGGCCTCGGCGTTCGGGTCCTCGACAACCTCGGCGCCACATTCCTCGCACTCGAAGGTCTGGATGCCATCCTTCTCGCCGATAAGGCGAAGGGTGTGGTCGTAGGAGATCCCGCAGCCCTCATCCCATCCGGGTGTGCCAACCGGTGGCTCGTCGATTCCCGGACCGGAGGTGAACTCGACGTCGTAGAACGGGTCGTCGACCATCAGCCCTCCCCTTCGTCGTCATAGCTCCGGTCGTAGTCCCAGCCGTCAGCCACGTCGGCCAGGTCGTCGCACTCGTAGTCGCCGGCGTCCGGGTCATCCAGACCGCTGTACGGCCCCGAGGTGACCTCGTCGCCCGCGTACTCGTCCCCGGCGAAGAACATGCCCTCTCCAATCTGGTTGTCGACCGCCTGCCGTTTCTGTGCGGCACGGCTGGCCGACCGTCCTCGTATCCGGCCGGCAGACCAGTCCGACACATCTGCGATACGGCCGCCGCGCTGCATCAGACCTCCCCTCACTCAGTAGGAAGTCCACCCGGAACCAACCGGGTCGTCGATCATTGCGCGGGCGGCGGCAACAGCCGCCTCAACCTGATCCAGAAGGGCGAGCGCGTCAGTCTCGCCGCGCCCCATGGCCAGCCGCATCCGGTCGACGTCGAAGCACAGGCGTTCCGCCGTCCGCTTCGCCACAACACCGCGAACCTCCCGGTCGTCGACCGGGCGGATCTCGACGCCGCGTTCGCCGACGCGCGTGCCGTTGTCTCGTCGGTACCGATTCCCGTTCACGCAGACGATCTGCGCCGGGGTGATTCGTTCCACGGTCACAAAGGCCACCCGAGGGTTCATGCGGTAGCGGTGGTCGTACTCGGCGACAGTCGCGCCTACCTGAACCCAGTCCGTGTCGGCCATCAGGAAGCCGCCCAGACTGCGGCGCCCCAACGCTCGCCGTCCCCCGGTGTGGCGTTCTCCCGAAACTCGCCCCTGGAGCCCCGCAACGTCGTCAACGTCAGCGCACCGCGGACCAGGTCGACCGGACCCGTGCCCTTTTCGGCGCGGGCAAGGGTGAACCCTTCCCCGTCGTCCACATCCGCGAAGACCACCAGCGGCTCGTCCTGGATTTCGGCCGGCAGCGCGGCCAGCGCTGCGGCGAACTCCCGGATCGTCACCGGACCTTTGCGTGCCATTCAGCTCTCCCGTTCAGGCCGACGTTCCGTCGTCGATGATGGCGCGGATCTCGGCGAGGCTCGCACCCCGGTCGATCGCTCGAAGGACCAGGATCAGAAGTTTGCCCATCTCTTCGGCGTCGATGTTGAGGGCGCCCCAGTCGGTGATGTCGGCGGCGATCTGGTCGGTGGTGCGGTCTGTCGTCTGCATCGCTACGCCTAACGTTCGCTTTTCAGTGTCACCATACTAACCGGTATGGACGTCCACACGCAACGCCATTTTTTTGTTCCACCACTTTGAGGCCAGGTAGAGACACCACCTACCGGCATGGACATCCACACCGGTATGCTCGACTCATGGTCAGAGGCGACGACTACCATCGGCAGCGAGGCCGCACCATCCGACCCCCGGTCCACATCTGGGAAGCCGCCCAGCTCCGCGCCGAAGCAGACAGCCACGGCTCCCTGAACAGCGTCATCACGGGCTGGCTCGCCGCATACGCCGCCGGCCGGCTCGACCCAATGCCAGAGACGACCGAGACCGCCGACGAACCCTGACCGGCTCATGCCGACTGCCTCGCCGGGATCGGAGCGGGAACCAGAAGCCCCGCGGGGGGCATACCCAGATCCCACCAGCGGGCAGACACCGAATCCGACGCAGCAGCCGGGGCAGTAGCCCGCCCGCGCCGAGCCTTGGCCACCTCGACCGCCCGTGCCACTTCCGGGTCGGATGCGGCCATCGCGTCCAGCACCGAGTCGGACAGGCCCTCCAGCGACCTCGCCGCGTTGCCAACCCTCTCGGCCTCGGCCGCCACATGGCGTTTCGTCCACAGCCCGTCGTCGCCGTCCATCGCCGCGACCTCCCACGGTTCGAACGTCGGATGCGACAGGTCGGCCATCGACACCGAGGTGAAGTCGGGAAGCACGGTGCGCAACTGACCGCCAACCTGGCCGGAGGTCAAGATCCCGAGTCCCTTGGCCAGCGACCCGTCGGACCACTTTTCCGGCAGGGACCGCAGATCGATGCCCACGCCGGGTAGCGACGTCGTCGAACGGCTCGATGCGGTGCGGAACGCCATGATCTGCCGCATCAGGTTCGATGCCAGCGCATCGTTGCCTGCGAACACCTCGGCGCCGGCCTGCTGGTCGACGGCGATCAGGCCGACCGAGAACTTGGCGCCTTCCTGGACGATCTGCGCGGCAGCGGCGAGGATCTCCAACTGTCCGGACTGGCCAGATGGGCCATCCCATGGGAGTTGAAAGAGACGGTGGACCTCGTCCCAGATGAGCAACACCATCGGCGACGTCGATGTGGGCGTGTGGACCTCTTCGCCACGCAGGCCCATCATCGCGGCGCGCACATCCATGAGTCGCAACACGGCCCGCGCCTGGGCGAGTATTCGCGCCCGCGAGCGGGCCGGGAACGGAGATCCGTCGAGAAGCTGTGGGAACGAAGCGCCCCCGCGGGGGCAGCCTGGCCAGACAGAAGCCCAGCCGAGATGCGCCGCCTCCAACCCGATCATCTTGACGAACGTTGACTTGCCGATCCGTGTTTCCCCGCAGACAAACCCAGAGACAGCACCGTCTCCCGGCCGGTGCACAGCCCACCGGCCGACCGCCCCGTCGGCGTAGCGTCCAGCTTCGATCGTCCCGGTTTGCGGGTCGAAGGACTTCCCCCAGCCGGCATGGGCCTGGATTTTCGCCAGCGGGTTTGCCTTTGGTGGGGCGATGACAAGCACCGCACGGTCCTGCGCCCCGTCGTCCGGCGGGCGGATCGTGAGATTGGCGAGCGACGCGCCGAACGCGGAGGCAACAGCCACCACGGCGTGGGTCGCATCCGCCGTTACCTGCCTCCCGGGGATTAGGTAGATCGTGTACCGGCGGACACCGCCCGGCAGATCTTCCCGGTCAGCGAGGTAGGAGCCGGCCAGCGGACCACCGTCGGCGGCAACGGTCCGCTTCCACTTCTCGACGATCGGGTCCGTCGCGGCTGTGACGGCGGGTGCAGGCTCAGGTTCGGCGACGGGCTCGGGCTCCACGGCGACTTCTGGCTCCGTGTCGCCGTTGCGGCGAGTCCAGAACGGGATGGCCAGTACCACTGTGCCGGCCGCCAGCCCGGCCATCGTCACATCGGACAGGCCGACCTGGCCGGCAAGGCCAAGCCAAGCTGTGCCGCAGGCGGTGACGATCGTCGTCCAGCGTCGCCGCCACGACCGGTCCGCCGGTTCCTCTGCACGCCACGACGCCACGATCCAGCAGAAGGCGCCAAGCGCGAACCAGCAGCCGACGGCCTGCTCTTCGAGGCCGTGGTGGGCAGCGGCGCCCGCGGTCGCCAGACAGGCCGCAACCTCGAACGGCACAAGCTGGCGGCGAAGCAGGACAGTTCCCTCTCGGACAGCGCTGTCCGCCACCCCGGCGTCGACCTCGGCGCTGTCGCCGGTCGTGCTGCTCGCCGCAGCCGGCCGACTGGTCTCGGCCAGCAGATGGTCGATGTCCGCCGGCTTGACGCTCTTCGGCATCGGAGTCTCCTCGTTCTTCCTGCAATCTGGCTGCCGCCGCACACCCCCGGGCGCGGTGCACGGGGATGCACGGCGGCGGTCAGACTCCAGCCGGCTCGGGGGCGGGGGCGGGAACGCCCGTGTAGGACGCGGTACGGGTACCGGCACCGCGGGCGCCGTGCAGGGCGTTCGCGGCGGCGATGTGGGGTTGGAGGGCCGTGCGGGCTGTGGGGCAGGTCGCCTTCGCGCCGTCGAGGCTTTGGACGATCTGGTTGAGCAGACCTGTCAGTGTCGTGTCGGTGACACCGTGGCCGCCGCTTTCGGCTGGCGATGTCAGCACACGCAGCGCGTTGACGGCGGCGCCGCGTAGCGACATCAAATGGGTTTCCAGGTCGGTGAGAAAACCGGCGAGCTGGGGAATGGTGGGGATTTCCCCGGTCGGCATTGTCGGTGTGGTCATGTCGGGCATTGCCTCCAGAATGTCGGGGAGTGGTGGAACGAGCCGGAGCGACGGGCGGCCGGGTTCGCTGGTGGACGGCTGGTCCGGCGGGGGTGCATCCGGACCAGTGGGAGGACGATCTTTGTCGGGCGCGGCCGGGTCGATGTTCGCCGTAGGCCCGGACAGACGATCTTCGTCCTGTGCCACTGACGGACGATCTTCGGTGGGGGGAGTGGCCAGTCCGTCCGGCCGCCGATCGTCCGTCCGTCCGCGGGCCCAGTCCGGAATCCGCTCGTCAAGATCGACCGCACCGGACGGACGGCGCTTCGCCTGCCGCGCCTCCCACCGGTCCGTCCGCCGCCTCTGGCGGGCGGTCCGCTTCTTCGTCCGCAGTTCGGCGCCCGCAGCCCGCTTGGCGGCCAAGTCGTCCACAAACCCGCGGGCCATCGTCCGTCCGATCGTCCGCAGCCAGCCATCTTCCGCACGGCGCGCGGGCACCGGCTGCTTACGGATCAGGGCGGTGGTGGTGATGACGCCTTCGCGAACCGAGACGATGATCGCGTGGGTGAGCCACAGGATGATCAGAAGTTCCATGGGTCACCGCCACCGGCATAGGGCAACAGTCCCGACAATCGCGAGGACTGTTGCGACCCGTCCGAGTCGCTGGGCCATCCACGCGCCGGCCAGCAGCACCCCGGATGCGATCACCGCGGAGCCTTCCGTGAGAGCCACCGCCCAGGGGCGAACCTCGGCCGCTTCGACGTCGGCGCGCATCCGCCACCACAGTTCGGCGACCGGCGGCGGGGGTGCCGGGCTCCATCCCGACCCTTCCGGGTCGTCGGGTTCGTCCAGGCCGCTGACCTTCATCAGTTCGCCGGTCGCCCAGTAGGCGACCGCGGAGGCGGGCACGGCGATGACGGCCGCGTAGGCGGCGTACACCCCCCGCAGGGCTTTGGATTCGTGGCCGGTCCACATGCCCGCGCGGGCCCATCCCCAGACCTCTCCGAGAGGGATGGGGGTGGCCTCCCACACCGGCCGGTAGTCACTGACCGTGATGGCGATCAGTCTGGCCGCCCCCCTCCCCCACCGGATGGGGTAGGCTGCGGTCCTCGCATGCGCGCGGGCGCGCATTTGGTCCGTTTCCTCGGCTGGCGGCGCCGCAGGGGAGGCCCCCCGAGAGGGGATCTCGATCTTCCCCGTTTCGTCACTGGCTGTGATCGTCATCGTGGATTTCCACCCCCTGCGCGAGTCGTTCGGCGAACGGAACAGCGAACTGCATGAACTCGTTGGCGGCCCCCTGAGCCTCGTTGGCCGGCAACCGGGCCACGACCGCTCGGACAAAGTCGAAGCCAGCCGACATCTGAGCGAGGGGTGATCTCCGCGCCGCCTTCGCCCGCGCTTTGAGCCGGGTCTGACGGGTCCTGTGGGCAGCGGTACGACGCTGCGCACCGCGACCCACAGTCCCGGTCACGAGGTCACCTCGGCGGCCTCGGGGGACGTCTCTGGCTGCACCGAACCAGGTGGCATCTCGGCCCGCAGGGTTCGCATCACCTCGCCTATCTGCGCGTTCGGCACCGAGATACCCCGGGCCCGAAGTTCGCCTCCCAGCGCATCCCGGGTGATCCGCGCGCCGCTGACAACCATGTGCCGGTACACCGGGCGAACCTCGGCGAGGTAGTCCCGCGGCTTGGACCGGTCCACCGTCCTGCCCGCGGACGGACGGTCCCCGCCGACTGGACGGTCCGTCTGTCCACCGCTGTCGGCGGTCCGTCCGTCCCCAGCCCCACCGGCCGGTCCGTCCACCTGGCCCACGCCGTCCACTCTGGCGTCCACCGGACCGTCCGCGGTTGCGGCTTCGTCCGCCCATGGGGGCTGCTGCGGTCCGTCCGTCCGTGATCCGAGGGTCGGTTGCATGCCAGCCGCCACCGTCTCACCGTCCGCCGCCCGTTGATCGTCCGTCCGTCCGTCCGCAGGTCCGTCCGTCCGCCACCAGCCCCACACCGTCCACCGTCCGCGCAGGCGGATCGGACGGCGACGAGCCCGGCGGATCCCACCCGCGTCGATCGCCTCGTCCCGGGTCGACACCGCCGGGTCGGCAATCGACGCCGAGAAAGCGTCGAAAGCGCGAACCGGGAAGCGCGCCGAATAGGCCACCCCCAGACGGGGGCGGGTTTCGGAAATCAGCCCCTTCTCCCGCAGCGCCTTCCGCAGCGGGAGACCCGAGCGGATTTCCCACACGGTGATGCCGACCAGTGAGGCGGCGCCGAGCAGAACCGCGGCCAGCGGGTCGTTCGAGTGGGCGTAGGCGTTGACCGCCGACGCGAACCCGGCACCGATCCACGTCAACATCCGGGGGGCGACCGCCCGCTCACCGGCCAGCCGCTGATCCCGGGCGGTCAGCGCCATCGACAGGGTGAACCCTTCAACGAACACGGACATGCCGACGCCGCCGTACACCGGCCAGTGGAGCACGTCGATCGCCGTTGAGACCTGGCCGCCGACCGCGGTCCCCACGGCCATCGCGTAGACCGCACCCGACACTGTTGGGGCAACGCGGGCGGACCGTCGGGCGTACCTGCGGGCCGACCGGCGGTCGTGGCGCGCCCAGCGGGCAATGTCCTCTGCCTCGTGGACCTCGGCGAGGACCGCCTCGCGGCGTCCCTGCGCCTTCAGCGCGGTGATGTCCCGTTCGAGCGCCGCGTCGAGCACAACCTGGCGGGTTTCCAGGTCGGCGCGGACCTCGGCCAAACTCCGGCCCTCGCGGCGGACGGGCCACGGGATGCGGGGCATCAGGACACCCCCAGCAGGGAGTGGATCAGCGTCAGCGGCATGACTGCGAGCGTGTTCGCGACCTTCGGCGCTCCCCGGCCAAGCGCGCCCGGCAGTGTTGCCGCAAGCAGCGGCCAGACGAACGCGACCGCGTGGGTCGTCAGCCCTTCGGCCTGACCGCGGCGAACCCAGTGGCCGTGGTGCAGTGTTTTCACCTTCGACATCAGGCTGGACCGATGCTGCTGGTGGGGGAATAGTTCGACCAGCAGGAACACGGTTGCGACCAGGCCGAACGTCCAGACTGGCAGCCAGTCGGGGGCCGTTCCGGTTAGCTTGGACACGTAGGAGCCGAGTAGTGGTCCGGCGAGCGCGGCCCCGGCGACGAGAAACAGAAGGTGCCGGAATCGGGGGGTCCAGGTCCGCCAGATCAGGATGCCAGCGAGGACCAGCGCGGCGGTGCCAGTTGCCGTGTCGGCACCGGTGATGTGAATGGGGGTTGCTGCCGCCTCGGTGGCGGCGAGGACGGGATGCATGATGGTCAGCTCCACAGTGGAGAAATCAGAATGTAGATCGACACGGTGAGGGCCCATGTAGGCCAAGCCCACTGCGGGGCGAGCCGGCCTGTGGCGTTGAGGATCAGTTCGATGGCCGCAAGGGTGGCCTGAGCGGCGGCGAATGTCAGACAGGCGGCGTGCCAGCCGAAGCCGATGAGAACGAAGACGCCCACACCGATCGGGATCAGCGGCCTCCGCACGAAGGTGACCGGGAGGCTGGTTCTCATCGGCGCCGGTCCTCCGGGCTACGGGGAAGCGGACAGGCACCGGTTGGGTGTTGAATCGACCCGCAGTGGTCACAGACGAGGCTGCTTGTGGTGGTCACGCGACTACCGCCCGTCGGACTGCGGTGCGCTGCTCGACGACCGTTGCCAGCGTCTTCTCTGGCATCGACGCCCAGATGCCGTAGCCGCCGGAAACCTCAAGGGCGTACGGCCCGCACTTCTCCCGCACAGCGCATCGGGCGCAGTAGGACAGCGCCTCTTCCTGGCGCTTGCGGAAGGCCACACGCTGTTCGTGGGAGGCGCGCTGAGGAAGCGGGTCCGGGTAGAAGATGTTCGGGTCGGGGGCGTCCCGGCAGGCGGCGTCGTTCTGCCAGTCGAGGTCGCCGCCCTGCCGGACCAGTCCGCTTGGCTCTGGGCCCGCGGCGGGTTCGTCGCATGCCCAGGCCCAGTGCTCGGGGTGGACGCAGTCTGTCATCTCGCACAGGTGGCGGGCGAGTGTGCCCGCTGGCCGATCCCGCTTGGTTGCGAGGACAAGTGAGGCGTGTGCGGCTAGGCAGACGTCACGTCTGCCGTACCAGAATCCGGCGCGGCGCCGGTAGGTGTAGCCGCCGGTCCAGATCCAGTGGCCGGGCTCCGACGTCCGATCGATCTTCGAGTGGAACTTGTCGGCGTGGGGCGCGAGCGTGCTGTAGGTGAGCGGCACTCTGGCCGATCGCCTGCCGCCCACTCCGGGCGCAACATCATGTGTCGGCGCGCGTTCGAGCACGCCCTGTGCCATTGTCGGCACGGGTGGACCTCCTGCTAGCTCAGGGGGTTGACCAAGCCGTCCCGGACGTGGCGCCCGTAGACGAGTGGAGTCGTCGAGGGGAGCTGCCGCGTCCGGGGCGCACCCGGTGGAGCGGGCACGCCGACCTGACCTATGTGGTTGTCGCGCCCAACAATAGCCGGGAAATCACCTCGGTGGAAGTCCGAATCGCCGCAGCCCCGTAGTTTCTACGTTTTCCCAGCTAGACTCCTTGGTCATCCGCCATGTCGCCGACATGGCGCCGACATGGCGGGGGTGGCATGGCCGGTTGGGAGCCGAACCGCACGTTCCGCATGGGTGAACGCGACTTCCGTGCGGCGATGCGCCGGGCGCAACGCGGCCCGGCGGGGAACCTGACCGAAGCGATCCGCCGGCTTCTCCGGGTCTACCGGGCTGTGTCGCCGCGGGATGAGCGCCGGCTGGAAGCGCGGGCTGTGCTCGAAGACCGCCCGGTGGAGTTGCTGGTCCGGGATGCGATCCGCCACTACCTGGACGGTCCGATGCCGCGGGAAGCGTCCAAGGTCAGGCCCGGGAATGACGACGCCCCCACATCTTCAGCGGAGGGCGGGGGCATCGAGCCGTCAGAGGTCGGTCAGAACGCTTCGACGACCGCCTTGGACGCCTCGTCGAGCGACGACCCGTCGTAGAGGAAACTCCCGTCCTTGCCTTGGACAACCCAGCGGCTATGGTCCGCGCTGACCATGACTCGGATCGTGTTGATCTCGAAGACACCCATCCGGGGCGGCCCAATCAGGTCGTCGTGGTCCGGGTTCCAGCCGGCCGCGTGCAGCGCTGCGACGAGCTGGGCGTGTAGGGCGCTGTCGGCGGTCTGCCAAGCGTCGGCGACGGCCTCACGGCGAGTCCGGAACAGGGTCGACCACTTGCCGTCCGGGTTGTACGCCCTCCAGCCAGACATCGACGGCAGGGAGCCGGACTTGCGCACGGTCCAGCCGGGCGGCGGGTTACGGCGCGGGTCGGCGGCCATCAGATGCCCCAGAAGCTGATGTCGTTGATGCAGACGTCGGAGAAGCGCATCCGGCTGTCCGCCTGCCAGTGCTTGTTGACGATCGCCCACAGGTCGTGGGCAAGAGCGATAGCCGCCTTGTCGTATCGGGCAGGCTGGTTCCCATCGCCGTAGCCGCTGACCCTCACCTTCACCTCGGACATGAGGGAGGCGGAGCCGGCGGTGACGCTGACCTTCGTGCCGGCCAGCCGCTCATCGGTCTTCGCGAGTGCGCGAACCTCGGCGCGGATCGCCTTCGCGGCCTCGACGTTGGCGCTGGTCATCGCAGGGTCCTTTCGGGGTTAGCGGCTGCACCTGTTGCCCGGCACCGGGCGCAGGTCACAAGGCGCAGAGCGGATGTGTAGTCCAGCCCTCGATCCCACGGGCGGGTGAGGCCGCAGGCCGTCACGTCAACGCCGACGGTGACCAGGTGGCGGGGCTCCGCGGCGTGCCGGTCGGGGAGTTCACTGCTCATGGGTGTTTTCTTCGGTTCGGCGGGACTGTTGGTACAGCAGGGCATCGGAGCGGCAGCCGCAGGTGAAAACCGACTCGACGATCGCGTAGCCGTCGGAGATGTCCACCCGGGTGCGCTTGGCGTGCGCGATCTCCACCGCCTGGCCGGCGTCCTCGACGATGGCCAGGTCACGGCGGTAGATCGCCTCACCGGTCCGGCGGGTTGCGACGACGACGTAGTCGGCGACGTCGTCGAGGCTGTGCCGGTGCTCGTGGTGCCAGCGGATCGGCCCGTCGGTCAGAACGGTCTCGGCGATCAGGTCACGCATGGTGTCGGTCCTTTCGGCTGGGGCCGCTCCCGCCCGGTCTGGGCGGGAGCAGCAAGGGTCACTGGTCGGCGCGGAAGTACCGGCCCAACCCGACCTCGACGAGCGCCCGGCGGGCCGTTGTCGCGTCGTCGGCGGCGACGTTCCATGAGACGAACGGGTCGTCGAGAAGTTCGGGGATGTCGTCCTCGCCAGGCTCGTGACCGACGCTGTACCTGTCGGTCTTCCAGTCGTAGACGGAGACGGCGGCGAGGTTGGAACCGCCGCAGGGCAGCAAAGTCCCGTCGGTGGTCATGTCCCATTCGACGATCGTCTTGTCGCCGAAGGTGCTGGTCGGTTCGCCGAGCTTTTCTCGGAGTAGCTGGTAGTTGACGTTGGTCAGGAATCCGACGAGTTGCATGGGGTTCTCCTTCGGGGTTGAACCGCTCCGGCCCCATGCGGGCCGGAGCGGTGAGGGGATCAGGCGACCGGGGTGAACCGGCGGGAGCCCTTGGCGCGCCGCTTCGGCACCGGCTTGCCCCACGCCTCGTAGTCGGCCTTGATCTGCGCGACGTCGTCGCAGAGCCGGCCGGCGGTCTCCTCGTAGCGGATGCCGTCGTGGACACCGACGCCGTAGCGGTCGAGGACGGGGCCGTACTTGTCCTTGAGGGCGCGGACGAGCCGGTCGAGGCGCTGGGCTTCTTCCCATCCGGCGGCTGCTTCCTGGAATTCGGTCAGCTCGACGGCGGGGGCGGCCTTCTTGAAGCGGGTGCGGGTGATGTTGGCGTCGCGGAGCTTCGCGTAGGTGTCGACCGAGTTCGCGGAGACCCCTCCGTCGAGGGGCGCCAGCTTTCCCTGTGCGAGGTAGCGGCGGACGGTCTTGATCTGAATGCCGCCGAGGGTCTGGGCGGCGGTCTCGACGGACACGGCGTGGTCGGCCGGCTCGTCGAAGTCCGGCGCGGGGGCCGGCAGCAGGTCGAACGGGTCGCGGGCCGGCGTGACGGTGGGGGTCGCGGTCTCGGTGGCGTGCAGGTCGCGGATCTGGCGGCAGTGCTTGCAGTCGCGGCCGTTGAGTCCGGCTGTGCAGTCGCAGGTGGCTTCGGTGGTGGTGTAGGTCGTGCCGGTGGAGCCGATGATCCGGTAGACGCGGGCGATGCCGTGGCCGTGGTCGAGGGTGATGCCGGGGATGGTCCGGGCCTTGGTGCTGGTGGTGGTTGCGGTGCTCATCGGTTCCCCCCGCCGGTTGGTTACATGTCCACCATATACCCATGGGTGACATGTGGCTAGGGGTATCTAAGGTTCATGCGAACCGGCTACCATCGGTCCATGACCGGTACGACCATCGACAACCTGCTAGCCGCCGAGAAGATGGCCCGGGACCGCATCGCCGCAGCCGAACAGGAACGAGCCCGCGCAGCCGACGACCGTGCACTTGCCATCGCAGACCTCGCCGACGCCATCGGCCCCACCGACACGGCCCGCCGCCTGGAAACTTCCCTGTCGACCGTTCAGAAGTTCCGCGACCGGGCCAAGCTGGTTCGGCTCCAGCGCGCCCAGAACTAGCTGAGGGCGTTGACCCGCGCCGCCAGGACGTCTCCGTGGCAGGCGAGCGGGGCGCAGTAACACCCGAGTGCCTTGCCGCGCAGTTCGGGGAGCGCTGCCGGCAGGTCGGGACGGCTGTCAAGGTGGTGTTCGTAGGTGGCGATGGCCCGCGCCCGCTCCACCTCACCGGCACCCGGGGCCAGCCTGTACGGGTTGCCCCACGGGCCGGGCCGGGAGATTCGTACCAGCCGGCCCTCCGTGGACAGCCGCTTGAGGAACGCGCTGTAGGGCTTCCGGAATGGGGGCAGGCGGACCACGACGGCCAGGCCGGAGTCGAGCTGGGCCAGAATCTCGACCTCGTTCAGCACCCCGTCAGCGGCCGTCATCATGCTCCCCAGCCGGGTGGTCACAGCCCGCACAGTCGTCGCCCGGCTGGCCGTCTTCCGGGACCTCGTAGTACGAGGGCCGGGAGCAGCAGCCACACAACTTGACCCCGCGGTCAGCGAACGCGGCGACGATCGCCGGGTCGCCTTTGAACTGGTCGAGCGAGTCGCGGGCGGTGTCCCAGTCCTCTTCGAGCAGCCGACCGATCAGACCGCCGAGCACCGTCCGCTTCATCTCGTCCGGCGCGTCGCAGTCGATGAGCGCCTGTGCAATCGGGTCGAAGATGTCGCCGGCAGATGCCCAGCCCATCAGTTGTCTCCTTCGGTATCGGTGAACAGAGCTGCTGCGGGCGTCTCGCTTGGGTTGGCGGCTTGCCACTTCTTCTCGTACGACGTCGCTGCGTCGAGGCAGCCGCCGGTTTTGCGCTGGTGGAACTGCACCGACGGGCCACCGGGCAGAAGTAGGTTCTCGCCAGGGAAGGTCCGCGCCGCCTGCCGTGAGGTGATCGGCTCGCCGCAGTGCCAGCAGCAGCCAGGACCGATCGCCATCAGCTTCTCGACGTCGCGCATCTCATGCGCGGCTTCCTTCGCCGCTTCGACCTCGCGGCAGGGGTACAGCTCGCCGCATGAGGCGCAGACGGGATGGTGTTCGTCGAGGGGATACCAGTGCGCCCACCCGGAGTGGGGCCACGGATAGTGGACCCGCTTCCCGCCGGAAACAGGTTGGATCTCGACCGCGCGGGGGCGTCGGGGCCACGTTTCGGGTTTGCCGTCCCAGCAGGCGAGCCGGTTCTGTTCGTCTACGCGGATCTCGCCGCGGGCAGGTGGCTGGCGCCAACGGTCCCGAGCACGCAGGGCCTGCACCATGCGGTTGCGGTCCCGCTCATCCCAGTTGGCCGGGTTCAACTCGTGGACGGCGATCACCCGGTACAGGGTCCGGTCGTTGGCGAGAAGCGTCCCAGGGGTAGGAGGGTCGGAGTCGAGGCGGGAGTACAAGGGATGACCCGCCGGGCTCCAGTGCCGCGTCATGTGCCGTCGCCAGTCTCGTCGCGGCAGGTGCAGGTGCGGCAGATCTCTGTCTGACCAACCTGGGGCGGCCTGCGGGTGGACTTCCAGGCGTCGGCGATCACCGCGACGGTGATGCAGCCGAAGAAGGCGATGGCGACGATCACCCAGTTGCTCATGCCGCAGCCTCGTCGCCATGCTGGCCGTACTCGTCGGCCCACTCCCACAGCAGCTCGTGGACGGTGCCGCCGTCGTCCCAGCACTCCCAGATGTCCTTCGCCAACTCGTCGGCCTGCTTCGGCGGCAGCGAGCGGAGCAGACGGACCAAGCCGAACGAGTAGAGCACGGTTCCCTGGGCGGCGAAGTAGAGCCGGGTCTGAGGGTCGCTCTTGTCTTTCAAGCTAGCCATGATCGGGCCGTCGCCTTCGCGAATCCAGCGGTTCGCGTGCTCGACGAGAAGGCGGCACAGTCGGTCCGCGGTGACATGTTCGACGTGGTAGAGCGGTCTACCTTCCACGTAGGGAGCCGGCCCGGCGGGCATGTCGGGGAGCGGAGTTTCCGTCAGGGTCATGTCAGGACACCTTCTCGATGCGTCGGGGGTCGGATCGTGATGGGCTCGCCCTGGTGCTCGTTCTCCTCCCGGCTTCTTACGGGCAGTGAAGATGGCCATCAGGCGCCAGTCCGATCGGCGATCTCAAGCGCGATGGCATCTGCGATGTCCTCGACATCGTCGGCGGACGACGTCACCGTCTGCACGGTCACGTCGTCGACGCCGGCAGCCCGCAGAAGGCGCTGAACGAAGGCGATCAGTCCGAGTCGGCGGACAGTGTGGTCTTCGGGGCAGTCGTGCTGAATGTTCAGGCTGCCGACCATGACACCGTCGTGGCGGACATAAAGGTTCTCGCCGTAGCCGTCGGCGTCGGTGGCGTGCGTGATCGTGAAGGCCATCTCTCTCCATCAGTGGTCGTGGTGGTCAGACCCGCCGCCCCGGCACGTGGCGGGGCAGACATCTCGGGGGTTGGCCAGGGCGTGCGTGGCGCTGCACCGATCGGTGGCCGTGTCCGCAGGCCGGGGCGGCGGGGGTTCAAGGGGCTACCGCTGGTCGATCGGGCAGACGACAACCGCCGACCGGCCGAGCCCGTAGGCGTAGCCCAGCCAGGCGCCCGCAGACACCAAAGCGGCAAGGAACACGACTGCCGACAGGGTGAGGCAGACAGCTCCGAACGTCCGGCGTAGACGTGAACGGGTGGGCGCCAGGACGACGGGCTCCGTCTCCGGCTCGGGGACCGAGGTGAGCCGGCGGAGTGCCAGCGTGTCCGGTTCGATGCGGTGCAGGTCCGTGGTCGTCTCGAACCGGCGGGCAGCGTGACGGCTCATGCGGCGGCCCCAGACCGGCAGCCGTACGGCGAGCAGCCATCCGAGTCGCCTTCCTCGGCGAGGACATCGAAGATGTCGCCCTGGGCGTCGGCCCATTCCCGGCGGGTTACCCGGTCGATCGGCGCTTGGTCGAGAGGAACCCGCGACCGGTGCAGAAAAGCGGTACCGAGCAGGGGTTGGCCGTCGTCGTTGGCCGAAGCGTGACCGTGCCGGATCGCCTTGTCGAACTCGACAGCATCGGCCCACTCGTCGGGCCGGTTGTCCCGCATGTCGCGCCACTGGGCGTTGCCGTGGAACGGGCAGCCGATGCACGCACTCTTGGATGTCGAACCCCAGCCGCGGGCTGCCAGCCAGCGCCGGCAGTCAGCCCGGGACATGCCCAGTTCCAGCAGTGGATGCCGCGGTCGGGTGTACCGGACGTCTAGGGTGTCGCGGACCCGGTGGATCTCGTCGGTTGAAAAGCCGATCCACTGTTCGGCGAACACGTTCCGCGGGATGGGAGCTGGATAGGGGTAGCCCAGCAGTTCGCGGACCTTCGCCTTGATCGGCTTCAGCTTGTATTCGGAGGTGCACTGCCTGCGGGCCATGCCGTCCCCGCCGTCGCGGTTGCGGATGAACGGCGGCATGGAGGCGAACCGGTGGGATGGGTCAAGCGCGTCGCGGCGAATGTTGCCCGCGCTCACCCGGTACAGCGGGATGCCTGCGCCGGCCATAACACCTTCCAGCCGGTCCAGGTGGTCGTAGACAACGCGCGGCTCCCAGCCGGTGTCGGAGAAGATCGCCGCATCCGGCTTTGGCAGCCAACCTTCGACGGCGAGCAGCGCCAAGGTCGTCGACTGGACACCGGCCCCCAGTGACAGAACCGTGATTATCGGCGCCAGCTCGCCAACGAGGGGCTCCGTCCCGGACCGGGAGCCGATCACCGGCCCGGGACGGAGGTTGACCCCGCCGACGACGGAAGGGGGGACCGCCGCCGACGGGAGCTGGAGAGTGGGGTCAGCCATTGCGGACCCCCAGATGGGAAAGCTCGTTCGCCGCGTGGTGTAGGGCGGCGGCAAGCTGGCCGACGTGGGGTGCGGCGTCGGTCAGCCCGTCGGCGGCGATCTGCCGGGCGAGACGCACCACCTCGGGGACGTCGTCAGCCACGGCAAACCCCTGAACGTTCGGTCGCCCCGCACTGCGCACATTTGCCCGCCGGGGCGTTGAACACCGGCTCCCAAGGGTTGGGTGGCGTCCAGTCGGGGTCGAAGTCGTGGACCTGCGGGTCGTTGGTCACGGCGCCACCTGGCCAACCGCGGCCATGGCCACCGACACGGCGAGCGACGTCGGCGAACGTCCTACAAGGACAGCCGGCACGGCCTCACCACAGGGCTGGCCGTTGAAGGTGCAACCGGACTCGGCGACCGGGGCGGCTCGTGTATCCGACGGCTGGACGACTGGCGCCGTGGGCGTCGACGGCGGGGTTTGCAGCGCGTCCCACCGGGACCAGCCGAGGGCGCCGACCGCCAGAAAACCGGCAGTCAGCACACCGGCTGCCAGAACGCCTTGGGTGCGGTCAGGGCCGGGCTGTCGGGGCATCCGGTGGGCGCCGGTCGTTTCGGCAGCGTTGAAGGCGCCAGGTCTGGTCAGGCGGTGGTCGAAGACGGTCATGCTGAGATCTCCTGGTCAGCGTTCGATTCACGGCCTGTGCAGGCGATCCGGCAGGCAGTACAAAACAGGTCTTCGGCGTCAGCGGGCAGCACACACCGGTGGACCTCGTAGACCAGATCCGCCACCGGTTCGTCGACGAGCTGGTCACCCCAGATGGCGCAGCGGCAGCGGACAGCACCAGCGGGAAGCTGAACCCGGTCCAAGGTGTGGCGGGTCCACGCGGCAGCGCCGAGAACATCGGGCGGGCCGCCATCGGCGCAGATCACATAGCCGCCGCGTTCGGCGGGATGGGTGGCCTCGGCGATCTCACGGGCCAGCGTCTCGGGCATCGTTTCGATGACGTTCACGCCGCCACCGGCTCTCGGATCGTGGCGACCTGCACCCACGGCATCCAGATCGGTTCCTGGCGGGCCTCGTCGACCTTCCAGGCGATCTCCCACAAACCCGGCGCCAAGGCATCGGCCGTGTAACCGTCGGCTAGCCAGTCACCCGGCGGATCGGACCACCAGTGGTCGAACGCGCACCATGACGCCGGGTCCAACGTGGAACGCAACAGTCCGCCGTAGGTCTGTGGCACCCGGCACCACGGTGTTGCCCCGTCGGCAAGTCCCGGGCAGTACGGGGTGATCTCCAGGTCGCCGTGCGGGTCCTCGGCGACAAGGACCCTGTGACCGTCGAACTGCCAGGCGAACAGATCGGTAGTCCTCATGCGGCCACCGCCGTCTCGATGACGAAGTGGGCGACGGTCCGCGAACCGGAGACCACCCGGCCTGTGCCGGTGACGGGGTCGAGTAGCACCTCAATGTCGCCGAGCACCGACGGCCAGACGTGGTTGCGGATCGCGTCCTCAATCTCGCGCGGGCTGTCTCCAATCGAGACCATCAGCGGGAGGATCGGACGGCGGGAACCGGTGAACGTCACCATCGCGGGGTAGGCGCCCATCAGGCACTCCGCCGGGCGTCGTCGAGTTCGCAGGCCCTGACCCACAGGGCTGTGGCCCGGTCGCCGCCGGCCTCGTCGAACAGGGCATCACACAGGTCGTCGCGCAGTGTGCCGGGGCTCATCGCCGCGAAGTCGACGGCCAGCGCGGCGACGATCGCCTCATCGGACAGCCGCTCCAGGAACGCGCTCACGCCGCCACCTCCCCACGGTGCAGCAGGCAGGAGTCCTCCAGATGCCACCGCCACACGAGGTCAGCCTTGCTCCGGGTCCATCCGCGCGAGAACGCGCCGCACGGGCAGACGAAGCCCCACTGGTTGTCGCCGTCGCGAAGCACACCGCCAGTGGCCTCGGTGATGACCCGTTCGTACCGGTGGCCACGGCCCCACGCCTCAACCTCCGAACGGTCGGAGGCGACTGGGGTCAGCACGCCGCAGGCACAGCGCGCCTGCCACAGAGATGACGGCTGTTCGTACACGTCGATGATTCGGCCCGAGGCCGGGTCGATCTCGACGCCGACCTTGACGGGGGCTGCTTCCAGCGGCCAGTAGTGAAACCGGTGGGCGCGGCGAACCTCGTCTGGTGTGGGGGCGACGACGGTGGCGCCCATCAGGCCACCCCCGCCGGGTCGCTGTCGAGCCGCCCGCCGGGCGCAGCATTCCGGGCCTCGGTCTCTGCGCACAGCAGCGGCCAGTTGTGCGCGAGCCCCAGCATGTTGATGCTGTCCGCTTTCCAGTAGGCAGCCATCAGCAGCGCGCTGGCCGTCGCCTCGGGCATCGACGCGGCCTCCCGGTGGTCGAACCCGTAATCGTCTGGGAACTCGAAGAAGCGGTGCCACGTCTCGTCGATGCGGTCCGCGTCGTCGGCGTGGGAACGCTGGTGAGCGGCGATGATCAGACTGGCGAAGGATTCGTTACGCAACGCCTTCGACGCCTGGAAGTCGGCGAGGCTCACCGGGCCACCTCGACGGGCTCGTAGTCCTCGGTGACCCCGTACGGGGCGATCGGGAACACGTCCTCGACGTCGACCGGTGGCCAGAACACGTCGATCAACTTCTGGACGGCGTCCGCCAGCCTGGCGTTGCCGATGGCCAGGTTCTGGGCTTCCTCCAGCAGATCCCAGCGGTAGCCGTCCAAGTCCTCGCCGTCTGGACAGGTCGCCTTGGCGTAGGGCTCGAACGGGTCGACCCCGCCCGAGATGACGGCGATCAGCGCCGCGTCGTGCGGGTCTATGGCGGCCAGGCCGGCGAGTGCTGGCTGGTCGGTGGTGATGGTCAACAGAAGCCCCCCTGCTCAGAGCCCGTGCGGTGCGGGCGCCACAACCATTGTCCTAGACTGTCCTTGATCCGTCAAGGGCGACTAGTCGTTTAGGACGGCATGTGCCATGCTGGACCCCACACGGTCGACAGCAGCCACAGGCCAGGGGGTGGGATGGGACTACAACGCCGCACCCCCATGCCTCGCGGCGGACCGCTGCGGCAGATCTCCGCGAAGAAAGCCGCCCAGTCGGACGGCCCGCTGTGGTCGACGCTCACCCACGTCCCGTTCACCACAGCCGCTAGAACGGCAGGCACACAGCTCGCCCGCGAACGTCCACGACGTCCCACAGCCGACCCGGTACCGCGCGAGGTTCGCACCGCCGTCCACGCCCGTTCAGGTGGCCGCTGCGAAATCTGCGGCATCCCGCTACAGGCCGGCTGGCGGTCAATCCAGCACCGGAAACGCCGCTCCCAAGGCGGACCCCACGACGTCACGAACTTGCTAGACGTCTGCGGACCCAACGCCTCGGCAGGCTGCCACTTCCGTGCCGATGCCGGGATGGGTCGGCACTCCATGGGTTGGCAGGTCGCCCGCGAGTTCGACCCGGCTGTGGTGCCGGTTCTGCTGGCCGATCGCAGGTGGGTGCTGCTGACCGCGGACGGCGGATACGAGGCGGCGCCAATGCCGCCGTGAACAGCAAGAAGCCCGGCCACCGGGGGGTGTGGCCGGGCTTCCGCGTTAGTCCTGAGCTGGAACTCAGGTGTCCCACTGGACGCTCAATGGAAAGGCTACCATGCCTGACCCAAATTTTGGCGACGAAGCGCCAGACTTTTATGGCGAACCCACGATGAGGGCCGAGTGCCTTCGGCCCGAGCACTGCCGGGAAACGCGGTCAGACCTCGCCGACCAGGCCAGCCAAGTCATGGCTGCCTTCTGTATCGCGGAATCCCTCACGACGCGAATCGGCCTTGCGATCGCCGTTCTCGCTGGCGAGACCAGCGAGCCAGCTCGGCAGGCCGTGGCGATTCTCTACGGCGACGAGGCGAGCGAGGCCGCGTGAGCATCGAGGCAGTTGAGTGGGCTCTCCAGCAGGCGCCTTGTGTCAGCACGCCCGCACGTCTGGTGCTGGTCTACCTCGCCGAGCGGGCCGACGAACGCGGGCGTGGGACCTACCCGTCGGCGGACACGATCGGCGAGCACTTGCAGATGGGCGAGCGGACGGTGAGGCGCTGGCTGGCGTACCTCGAAGACGCCGGGATCACCGTTCGCGGCGATCAAGGATTGGTGGAGGACTACCCGGCCGACAAGCGACCCGTGGTGTGGGATCTAGATCTCCGGAAGAAGCGCCAGAAGCGCCAGAAGCGGGGTGCCGGTTCTGGCCAGAGCGGGGTGCCGAAAGTGGCCAAGCGGGGTGCCGAAAGTGGCCACAACGAGGTGCCAGAAGTGGCCGTTGATCACCCAAGCGGGGTGCCAGTTTTGGCGAAGCGGGGTGCCGGTTCTGGCCAGAGCGGGGTGCCGAAAGTGGCACCCAAACCATCCATAGCTCCTACGGAGCTAAACCACCCAGTACCTCCTACGGAGGTAAACCGTCCGGGCGCCGCTGACGCGAACGCCCCCGCCCCCGACGATCTGGGCTTCTCGAAGAAGGACGCGGGAGGGAGTGGTCAGGGTTCTCAGGCCAAGGTCATCCATCTCCCCACGTCCGCTCGGACTCGGGGCATCCGCCTCCCAGCCGACTGGACGCCCGATGAGCGCCACCGCGAGTGGACACGCAAGCAGGGTCTGACCACCGACGAGATCCGCTTCACGCTCACGATCTTCCGGAACTACTGGATTGCCAAGACCGGCAAGGACGCCACCAAGACCGAGCCGACGGGTTGGAACCGCACCTGGCAGAACTGGGTGCTCAAGGAAATCCGCGAAGGCAAGGTCGGTCCGAACGCCAGGGGCCGCACCCAGCCCGCCCAGAAGGCCGTCGGGCAGCGTTGGGACGCCGGGACGGTGTACCGGTGACCGACGACCTGACCCGCCGTGTCCTCGACCGCTTCACAGGCGTACGGGCGTCGGGGCAGGGCTGGGCTGCCCGTTGCCCCACCGACGCCCACGCCCACGGTGACCGCGATCCGTCCCTGTCGATCTCCAAGAATCCCGACGGCAATGTCCTGATCAACTGCCATCGGGGGTGCGCACCCGAAACGGTCGTCGCCGCGGTTGGGCTGACGATGGCCGACTTGTTCCCGCCCCGCGAGACGAAGGGTCTCGGAACACCGGTAGCGACCTACGTCTACGAGGACGAGGCCGGCAATCCGGCGATCCGGGTACTTCGCTACCTGCCGAAGACCTTCCGTCAGCAGCATTGGAACGGCCATCAGTGGGTCTGGGGGCTCGGTGGGGTCACGCCACCGATCTACAAGCTTCCCCAAGTCCTCGCAGCTGTCGCCGCGGGACGCCCGGTGGTGATCTGCGAAGGCGAGAAGGACGTCCACGCCGCCGAGAAGATCGGCTACGTCGCCACGACCAACGCCCAGGGCGCCGGCAAGTGGCGTCGGGACTACTCGTCGATCTTCACGGGCGCGGTGGTTCATGTCGTGGCCGACAACGACGACCCAGGCAAGATCCACGCACATGCGGTGGCCGAACAGGTGGCTCAGCATGCCGCCTCGGTGAGCCTGTGGGTGGCGCCGAACCACAAAGACCTCCATGATCACGTCAGCGCTGGCCTCGGTGTTCGGGACCTGATTCCGTTGGTCACCGAAGAGCCCCCCGGCGAGATGCCGACGGAACGGCAGCTCATGGGGGCCGCACTGATGGCCCTCGCCGGGCAGATCGCCGCGGTGGCAAACGACCCGAAGAAGAACAGCACCCAGGCTGTCACCTTCGTCCGGGAACTGGTCGGCGGCCTGGATGTGCCGGACGGGGAGATCTCAGACCTGTTCGAGCTGCACGAGTTCGTGAACAGCCCAGAGGCCGAGTACGACTGGCTGATTCCCAACCTGATGGAGCGGATGGACCGCGTGATCGTCGTCGCCCCAGAAGGAGCTGGGAAGACGCAGATGGCCCGCCAGGTCGCGATCATGGCCGCGCAAGGGGTCCACCCGTTCACCTTCGAGAAGATCCCGCCCATCAGGACGTTGATCGTCGACCTGGAGAACCCGCCCCGCAACATCCGCCGCAAAACCAAGTCCATCGTTCAAGCGGTCGAGTTCGACAGTGCCTACGAGGCCGGACGTTGCTGGCTGTGGACTCAGCCGGGCGGCATCGACCTACGGACCGCGACCGGGCTCAAAAGCCTTCACCAGGTCTGCGAGATGACCGAACCGGATCTGATCTGCCTCGGGCCGCTGTACAAGGCGTACTTGGAGGATGGCGGCAAGGCGGAGACCGTCAATGGGGAGACCGCCCGAATTTTGGATGGGATTCGCTCGCGGTTCGACGTCGGCCTGTGGTTGGAGACCCATGCGCCGATGGAGTCCGGCAATCACGGCCGGAACCTCCGGCCGATGAACTCGGGCGTGTGGATGCGCTGGCCCGAGTTCGGTATCAAGCTAATGCCTCACCCGGACTCGGCGAAGCTGGTCACCCTCGGCCGGTTCCGCGGGGACCGCGATGAGCGGTCCGGTTGGCCGGTGGCTATGCAGTGGGGTTCCCGCTGGCCGTGGCAACCGCTGTGGTCCGAACTAGAGGTCAACGCTGCCGCCGAGGCTTTCAGGGCCGACCCGAACAACGAACCGCCGCAGGATTATGACATCTATCCTCCGTCAGACCCCGCCTGGGATGAGGTTGGTTAGATATGATTTCAGGCATGGGGACCACGCTTTTCGGTTCCGAAGGCTGGGGTGAGTCTTCGAGTCTCCTTCCGCTGCGCCCCTACCAGCAGGAGACTGTGGAGGCGGTGCGTGGATCGTGGGCGCGGGGCGTGTTGCGGCCGGCGGTAATCCTGCCCACAGGTGGGGGTAAGACGGTCTGCTTCTCGCACCTGACAGTCGGCGAGCCAGGACGAACGCTGATTCTCGCTCACCGCCAGGAGTTGGTGGAACAGGCCGCAAGCAAGATTCTCGACGTCGCCCCTCACATGCACGTCGGTATCGAGATGGCGGAACGCCGAGCCCACGATGCCCATGCGGTTGTCGCCTCAGTGCAGACATTGGCTTCCGAGCGACGCCGGACGGCGTGGGAGCGGGACGCCTTCGCCCAGGTGATCGTGGACGAAGCGCACCACGCGACCGCGGACACCTACCGCACGATCCTCGACCACTTCGGTTGCTTCGCCGCGACTCGTGCTGTCGGCTTCACGGCCACGCTCGCTCGGGGCGACGGCGCGGGCCTTGGCGAAGTGTGGCAGGAAGTCGCGTATGAACGGTCCATCAAGGAGATGATCCGCGGGGGCTGGCTCGTTGAGCCCCGCGGCAAGGTCGTTCCACTGGAAGGGTTGGACTTCTCGAAGGTCGCCACTTCCCACGGTGACTACACGGCGTCGACGCTCGGCGAACAGCTCACCGCCGCCGGATTCGCGAAGCATGTTGCGGCTGCCTATGCCGCCCATGCGTCGGACCGTCAGGGGATCGTGTTCACGCCGACGGTGGCGACAGCGCATGAGGCTGCGGCTGCGCTGAACGCGGCAGGTATCCACGCCGAGTCGGTGTGGGGTGAGATGGATAGCGAGTCGCGGAAGCAGGTTATCGCGTCGTTCAAGGCGGGCGACGTGCAGGTGCTTGTGAACTGCATGTGCCTCACCGAGGGCTTCGACGCGCCGCAGGCGTCGTGCTGTGTGATTGCCAGGCCGACGAAGTCTGAGCCGCTGTACATCCAGATGGTGGGCCGTGTGCTGCGTCCCGCCAAGTGGGCGGGGAAGACCGACGCGCTTGTCATCGACATCGTGGGAACAGCGAAGAACCTCAAGATCCGCACTTTGAAGGATCTGTCGCTGCGGCCCGCGCGCGAGTTCGGCAACGCAGCCGAACGTACCGACGGCGGCGGGGAGCCCGAAGAGGTCGAGACGCTGACCCATGGCGCGGTCGAAGAGGTGTCCCTGTTCGAGGAATCGACCCGACTCTGGCTGCGGACGAAGGGCGGCCACTGGTTCATCCCGGCCGGCGGCGGCTTCGTGTTCCTGCGGCCGTGGCCGAACGGGGCGGGTTACTCGGTGGGCTGGTTCGGCCGGTATGACGACCAGCCGAAGCTGATCCAGAAGGTCAACGATCTGGGCTATGCGATGGCCCGCGGCGAGTCGGCGGCGGAGGAAGCGGATCGGATGTCGGGTCAGTTCCGGTCGTCGATGCGGGATGCGCGGTGGCGGGGCGAGTTGGCGCCGTCGAACAGGCAGTTGGAGACGGCGGCGAAGATGCGGATCAGGGTTCCGCGTGGGGCGACAGCCGGTCAGGTTTCGGATCTGATCACGGTAAAGCTCGCCTCGTCGCGAGTTGACGGCTATTTCAGAACACGCGCAGCGTAGGGCTGCGTTGGCCAGGTGAGTGGACGAGAAGGGTAGTGGACGATGGCCGGAGAAACGAGCATCACCGTGGTCGGCACGCTGACCGCCGATCCGGAGGTCAAATTCCTGCCGAACGGAAACGCCGTGTGTAACTTCACCATCGCGTCGAACGCGCGGACGTTCGACCGGCAGGCGAACCAGTGGAAGGACGAGCCTCCGCTGTTCCTCCGGTGCAGCGTGTGGCGGGACCTTGCGGAGCACTGCGCCGAGTCGCTTCAGAAGGGCACGCGGGTCATCGCCCAGGGGAATCTAAAGATGCGGCCGTATGAGACGCGGGAAGGCGAGAAGCGGACTTCGACTGAGTTGGATGTGCAGGCGATCGGTCCTGAGCTTCGGTTCGCGACGGCGAAGGTGCAGAAGGCGGACCGTGGCGGCCCGGGTCAGGGCTCTGGTTATGGCCAGCAGGCTCCCCAGCAGGGCTACGGCCAGCAGCAGGCGCCGCAGGGCTATGGCGGTCAGGGCCAGGCACCCGCGGACGATCCGTGGTCGCAGCCGGCACCAGCCGGCGCGGGGTCGTACTCGAATGAGCCACCTTTCTAGATCGGGGGGACGACGATGGCTGACACACCCGATGTTCTCGCCGCTGTGCGCCGTCTGGCTGCCCGCTATGACGCCCACGTGGCCGAAGGCAAGGCGATCCGCGTTGACCTCGCCGATCTGGTGAAGCTGGTTGAGGCGTCGATCCCAAAGACCCCGGATGGTGTTCCCATCCCGGACATCATGTTGGAGGCTGCGCGGAAGGCTGTCGCCCAGATGCTCGGCGCCGGGCTTACCCCGTCGAAGACGGCTGTGATCCAGCAGCTTCGCCTGTGGCGTTTCAGTATCGGCAAGGAGATGGAGCGGCCGATCTGGGAGTACGTGGCCCCGATGGTCGAGGCCCAGCCGGAGCCGGCCGCCGAGCCCGAGCCGTGGGGTGAGGTGGCGTCGCTTCCGGGCTCGCCGGTGCTGCTCGACGGCGACGAATGGCAGAGGGCCGGCTGATGGGTAGCCGTTCCCCGCACTACATCGTGTACCGCTGCACCTTCCCCGGATGTTCTGAGACCTTCCGGTGGCCTGCGGCGCTCGGTGGGGATAACGCGAAGATGCTGGCCGATCGGGATACCTGGCTGTGCCAAGACCACAGACGTGCCCGCGTGTCTCCGGATCTTCCTGCGCATACGACGACGCTGGTTGTCTCGGAACTCCTGCCTGGCTTTGTGGGCAAGGTCGGCCCGATGCGGTTCGTTCTGCCCAACAGCGAGGATGTCGGTCATGTCCGTGTCTCTGGTGAGGGTTGGTATGCGGTGGCCGCCGACTTCCCTCCGGGTACCCGCCTTGAGATGACGGTTCGGGTGGTTCTTCCCGATGCTGGGGGCGACGTCTGATGGCCGCCAAGACCGCTCCGGACTACTTCGCGATCCCGGACCCGCTCGACGAGTCGAAGATGTCCTACTGGTACCGACCGAAGAACAGCGCCACGGTGAAGCCGTGGCCGCCGCGCCGCTCGAAGTGGGGCGTGCTCTGGTCGAAGGATGTTCCGTCCGGTCTGCGGAAGGGCACGCCGGAGCGTCGGGCGTTTGTCAACGCCCACTACGCCCGGGTGGCCGCGGCGGCTCGGACCGCGAATGAAGTGATTGTCGCCGATCCGAACCGCGCGGCAGGGCGATTCGCCGCGCTGGCGATCCGCTGTGCGTGCTGCGGTCGTTGTCTTACGGACGATCGCAGCAAGACGTACGGCGTGGGACCTGAATGTCGTAGTGATCTGCCGACTGGGCTGGTGGACGCTCTTGCCGAGATGGTCCGGGCCGTCTATGGCGAAGCGCTGCCCGTGCCGGAGGTGATGTGCGAATGACCGCGAACTCGGCGATCAGTTGGACGGACCACACGTTTTCGCCCTGGTGGGGCTGTGCCCGCATTTCCCCGGGGTGCAGGATGTGTTACGCGGACAGTGTGGCGTCCCGCTGGGGCAACGAGCGGCTGTGGCGCCGGCATGGGGAGCGGCGTCCGATGTCGGATGCGACGTGGCGGAACCCGGTCCGCTGGAACCGGGAGGCGGATGCCGCGGGTCGCCCGGCGCTGGTCTTCTGTGCCTCGATGGCCGATGTCTTCGAGGATCGCCGCGACCTGGACGCCTCCCGTGATCGCCTATGGAGCCTGATCGACGAGACGCCGTGGCTGGTCTGGCAGCTTCTGACCAAGCGGCCCGAGAACGCGGCCGCCATGGTCCCGTGGGTGGACGTCTGGCCGTCGAATGTGTGGATCGGCGCGAGTGTCGAGGATCAGCGTCGCGCCGACGAGCGGATTCCCGTCCTGCGGATGCTGCCGGCGGCGGTGCGGTTCCTGTCGGTGGAGCCGTTGCTGGAGCCGGTTCGGCTGGATCTTGACGGCATCGACTGGGCCATAACGGGCGGCGAGTCCGGCGCGCGGGCCCGGCTGTGTGAGGTGGATTGGATGCGGTCGGTGCGGGACCAGTGTGCCGAGGCCGACGTGCTGCTGTGGGTGAAGCAGCTCGGCACCCGCTGGGCCCGGTCATCAGGCCACCGAGGTAAGGGCGTGAGCGCCGGCCAGAAGCCGTCACTGTGGCCTGCTGATCTGCGCATCCAGCAGTTGCCAGACCTCCGGGTTGAGGCGGTGGTCTGATGCCCTTCGAGACGGTCACCTACTTGCTGCCAGTCTGCGACAACTGCGGCCAGACCCCCTCGGACTTCGACTTGGACGACGGACAGTTCACCTCCCGGGCGGCTGCGGTGGAACATCTGGGACGGTTCGGCTGGGAGTTTCCCGACCCGGCTGGCCCGAACCTGCCAAGCCTGGTCACGTGTCCGGCCTGCCGACTGGACGCCCCGCTGGTCACTTTGCCGCCGGAGGCGTCGGCGTTCTTCGCCGGCTACCGCGAGGGGCTTTCCGATGCCTGACCTTCTATCTGCGTCGGTCCGCCGCGCCCACACCGTGTTCGAGGTGGGCCGGCGGGTTGGTCTGCTGGCATGTGCAGCCGTCCGCCTGGCGTGGCGGACCGAGCTGGGCTCGACAGTCACTGGCCTGACCTTGACCACGTCGACCCGCCATGCGGAGACGATCCTCTACGGCCTTGACCTGACATCCCGACCGGTGGCGGTCATGGCGGAGATCGCAACCGAGGCAGGCTGGGAGCTGGTCGGCCTGGACCCGCCGGACAATCTGAACGGAGTCCAGGATGGCTGAGACGTCGCGGATCGAGTGGGCGCACCGCTGGGCCGATGCCGACTTTCAGGAGCTGACAGGCAACGGTGGGATCGCGGCTGCGCCGGTCAACGCCAACGGTACCTGCAAGTACGAGCACGGCGCCGAGGTTGAGCACGTTTGGCGCCGCGTTTCCGGCTGGGAGACCGGCGAACCACCTGACCTCGCCGCGGAGACGGCCGCAGGCACGCCGGAGAACTTGCGGGCGCTCTACCGGCTGCTCAAGGACTGGGAACGAGCCCTCAACGACGAGATCCCAGGGACCAACGATTGGCTGGCTGATGCGCTGGCGCAGGCCGCCTACCGGCTGAGGAAGGTACGGGCATGGGACTGATCGAGACGACTGAGGTGAAGCCGGGGAACGTGAACTACGGCCCGGGTGATCTGGCCTACCACGGCGAGATTGTGCGTGCAGTCGTTGGGTCGAAGCTGCACGGCCTCGCAGTGGGCGGCCAAGACGATACAGATGAGATGGGCGTCTACATCCCCGGTGCCGCACATGTACTCGGCCTTTCGGAGGCGGACACTTTCACGTGGCGGACTCAACCGGAGGGCGTGCGCTCCGGACCGGGCGACATTGACCGGACGATCTACACGCTGCGCCGGTTCCTGTCGCTGGCGACGCAGGGGAACCCGACGATCCTCGCCCTGTTCTTCGCTCCCGATGAGTCGCTGGTTGTCCGAACGGGTGAAGGAGACCTGCTCCGGGCGCTCGCACCACTCGTAGTGTCCCGTGCCGCTGGGGTGAAATTTCTCGGCTACCTGACGCAGCAGCGAATCAGGATGGACGGCGGCGGCAAGCAGAACCGGTTGCCGAAGCGCCCCGAGCTGATCGCCGCCCATGGGTGGGACGTGAAATATGGCTCGCATGCCCTGCGACTGGGCTTGCAAGGGGTCGAGCTGCTGACGACGGGGCGTCTCGCCCTACCGATGGCCGAGCCAGACCGGTCCACGGTTCTGGCCGTGCGCCGCGGCGAGGTATCCCAGAAGGAAGCCCGGCGGCTAATCGACGAGGCTCGGGCACGGCTGGTCGAGTTGTTGGATGGCCCGATGTCGCTACCGGTGCGGGACCGCCCGGACAGGCAGGCGGTCGACCGGTACCTCGTGGAGGCGCACCAACGCGCATGGGCGAAGGGTGAGGCGACTGATGGCTGATGAACGACGCATGGTCTCGCTGTACGACCTGCATGTCTGGTCGGGTCGTCTGCTTGACGCCGGGGCCAGCCCAGATGCGGTGATCGTGTTCGACTCGGACGGCCGTCAAACAGACGAC